>Ga0316204_10000074_pt1 | contig 431762 bp, 421 predicted proteins | sample 6monrhotite_MG_2_FD_205661 | JGI IMG/M metagenome (GOLD analysis project Ga0316204, IMG submission 205661) | Microbial mat bacterial communities from mineral coupon in-situ incubated in ocean water Damariscotta River, Maine, United States -... | ecosystem: Environmental > Aquatic > Marine >...
TCTTCAGGCCGTTCAACGCCGCTAAGCAGCTCGTCCAGTAGTTCCTTGGATATCGTCATTGTCGTCATGCTCCTTCAGTTTGGAAGCATGAACCAAATTACTCATACACAGAAGGTCGGACACTCTCGATAGAAATGGCACAAATCAGCAGCATCATTTTTTCAATCTTGGGCAAGGTCGGCCCCAAGTGCCGTAGGTCAAATTTCACGCCGCCGATGAACCATTCACTTTTTGGTTCTGCCAGCTATTTTTACCTGAAAACCCTGGCGACGGACATCCCCAAATGAAAGTTGTTATTCTCGCCAGCTTCGCAGCTTCACTCGCAAACTTCCGCGGTCCCCTGATTTCGGCGCTGACATCGCGTGGACACGAAGTTCATGCGGCTGCGCCTGATCTTTTGGCAGATATTGCTACGGCGGCGTGGTTGCAGGCACAAGGTGTCACTTGCCACGACACGCCGCTTGCTCGAGCTGGACTTAACCCCATTGCGGATATACGCGCATTTTTTGCGATAACCCGCCTCATGCGGCGCATCAAACCCAACGTTTTCCTAGGCTATACTATTAAGCCCGTTATCTGGGGTACACTGGCCGCCTGGCAGGCGGGCGTACCAAACCGTTTCGCTTTGATAACCGGACTTGGATACGCGTTTACCGGCAAAGCAAAGGGCAAGCGAGCGCTGATACAAAGAGCAGCTCGCTGGCTTTATGCGCAGGCTCTTCGCCGAGCGAGCCTTGTGTTTTTCCAGAACCCAGATGATGTGACCGAGTTTCTGCGTCTGAACCTTATTCCTGCCGACCTACCGACCCATGTAGTCAATGGATCTGGGGTCGATATCAACGCTTTTTCACCCGTTCCTCTTCCAACGGGGCCGGTTCAGTTTCTTCTTATTGCAAGGCTTTTGGGCGACAAGGGTATCCGAGAATACGCTGCCGCTTCGGAGATGCTTAGTGCCCTATATCCCGAAATTGAATTCCACCTTGTCGGTGGCTATGATCTAAACCCAGACGCTATTCGACCTGACGAGATCAAGTCCTGGGGGGAAACCGGTCACATCGTCTGGCACGGTGAGCTTGCCGATGTTCGGTCGGCCATCACGGCCGCTCATGTTTATGTGCTGCCTAGTTACCGGGAGGGAACGCCTCGTACCGTCCTCGAAGCGATGGCCATGGGCCGCCCCATAATCACAACGGATGCACCCGGATGCCGTGAGACCGTGGTCGAGGGAGAAAATGGATTTCTTGTACCGGTTCGAAATGCCCAGGCTTTGGCAGAAGCGATGCAACGGTTTCTTGAAAACCCAAAATTGATTCCTTCGATGGGCCATCGATCGCGCGAGATTGCTGTGGAAAAATATGATGTACAAAAGGTTAATGCAATTATGCTGAAAGAGATGAACCTATGATGGCAAAGCGTCTTCTCGATATCTTTGGAGCCGGGTTGGGGCTGGTGTTGTTTTCCCCGCTCCTGTTCTTGCTCTATGTGCGTATCTACCACGATATGGGAGCGCCAGTACTGTTTCGTCAGATTCGGCCCGGCCTAGACAGCAAGCCCTTTAGAATGTTGAAATTCCGCTCGATGCGAGACGGAGTCGGTCCGGACGGCTTGCTTTTGCCTGACGCTCAGCGCATCACAACACTAGGGAAAAAGCTACGGTCGTCTTCTCTCGATGAGCTTCCTGAGTTCTGGAATGTACTCAAAGGCGACATGAGCCTGGTGGGGCCACGTCCGCTTTTGATGGAATACTTGCCACTTTATAACATTGAGCAAGCCCGTCGCCACGAAATACGCCCAGGCATCACTGGTTGGGCGCAGATCAACGGACGCAACGCTATTTCTTGGGAGGAGAAGTTTGCGCTAGATGTCTGGTATGTTGACAATCGCAGTTTCTGTTTGGATATAAGGATAATTTGGATGACCATTCGTAAAGTTATTGTGCGTGAGGGTATATCAGCCATAGGGGAAGCGACGATGCCCGAATTCACGGGAAACGATAAATGAAATTTGTTTATAGCTATGGCAGTCACGCAAGAGAATGTGTTCATTTCATCCGGGCCGCTCATCCCGCGCTAAAAATGGATTGTTATCGATGACTCTGATGTCGAAGCCTCTGTTACTTGCTAAGCCGCTTTGAACCTGCGAAACGGTGCTTTCGGAGAAATCTATCTTGGGTTTACAAGCGCTCAATTACGAGGTGCCAAGACATGCATTTTGCTCCCACACTCGGGTCGCTACCGACGCAATTCATGCGTCAAGATCAAGAAGGATAACTCAAAATGAACTCGGCGATTCTCAAGGCAGTAGCATCATATTTGCCCCCCCAACGTCTTTCGAATGAAGATCTTTGCCGAGATCATCCGTCATGGACGCCAGAGAAAGTTTTTGCGAAAACAGGGATCAAAGAACGTTCTGTTTCCGGGGCTGACGAAACTTCCGTTGATATGGGCATCCAAGCGGCGATTGCCTTGTTCGAGAAAAATTCCAATGAAAAGGAAGCCGTCGATTTCCTGATTTTTTGCACTCAAACCCCGGACTATTTCCTTCCTTCCAGTGCATGCATTATTCAAGAAGCCTTGGGATTGAGAGAAAGTGTCGGCGCAATCGACGTCAATCAAGGCTGCTCGGGCTTCGTCTATTCTTTGTCGATTGCTAATGGGCTCATTGCTTCGGGTAGTGCGAAGAATGTTCTTATTATCACTGCGGATACCTACACTAAACTAATTAGTCCATCCGATTTTAGTGTAAGGTCCCTTTTTGGAGATGGCGCAACAGCTTCACTTGTTAAGGCGCACGATGGGCCAGAGGGACTAGGTCGTTTTGTCTTTGGGACCAGTGGCAAAGGTGCCAATGATCTGATCGTTCCTGCTGGAGGCTTCAGAAACCCAAAGTCAGCTAAAACTGCAGTTGTTTCTGATGGTGGATTTGGTAACAAGAGATCTCCGGAGCAGCTCTTTATGGACGGAAGCAAAATTCTCGTATTTGGACTATCGAAGGTCCCAAGTGCCGTTGGGCAACTGCTGGAAAACGAGGGCATATCCGTGGATGATGTTGACCACTTTGTCTTTCACCAGGCCAGCCTTTTGATGCTACAAAAACTTGGGAAAAAGATGAAAATTCCCAGTGAAAAGGTTCCGATTGCACTTGAATACTCGGGAAATACGGTCTCTTCTACGATTCCGCTTGCTTTAGAACAGTGTTTTCTAATGGGGAAGTTTAAATCGGGCGACGTGGTCGTTCTAGTTGGATTTGGTGTTGGCCTGTCTTGGGCCGCCTGTACGATTAAAATGTAAGGAAAATGCGATGAGCGATGTAACTACTTTTCTTGAAGAAATGACGGAAATCCTTGAAGCGGGTGCACCTGTGACCGCTGAACACACGTTTGGCGATGAATGGGACTCGCTTGCGATTGTTTCAACGATTGCCTTGGTTGACGAAATCTTTGGCGTCTTCCTCGAGGGCAAGGATTTGGCCGGGTGTACGACTGTCCAGTCGGTCCTTGATCTTGTTGACAAACAAACGACCTAGAAAGCCTGGAGCATGAATTCCAAGATAACCGGTTTAGTCTGTTGCTTGCCGCCGATCCGCGTCGAAAATGATGCTTTCACATCCAGATTTGATGCGAAGGCCATTTCCGACGTTGCGAAAATGACCGGTGTTGCGACACGCTTTTGGACCGAAGATAACCAAACAACGGCAGACCTATGCATTGAAGCCGCGCGCCGGTTAGAAATTGGAATGGAGACGACGCTGACTGATTGCGATGCGATCATCTTTGTCACCCAGACGCCTGACCACATCCTGCCGGGAACTTCCTTTGTTGCCCATCGCGACCTTGGATTGCCAAGTGCATGCACGTGCCTCGACCTGAATTCCGGATGTTCGGGTTACGTGCTTGGCCTGTCTTTGGCGCAAGATCTGATTGCTGCCGGAAGCTACAAGAAAATCCTGCTTTTGGCCGGTGACACGATTTCGAAAACCCTTTCCCCGACAGATCGCGCAACCGCCATGGTTTTTGGAGATGCCGGAACGGCTACTTTGATCGAAGCCAGCAGCACCGCAGAGCGTTCTGAATTCAAAATTGGGGCCGATAGTCAGGGCGTTGAAAGCCTCAAGATTGAAGCAGGGCAGTTTCGCAAACCCAAAACGGCTGATGATGATCGGGATAGCTATCTGTTTATGGATGGTGCCGAGGTCTTTAACTTTACTCTCAAGTCGATCCCGTCACTCGTCAAAAGCCTTGGCGATGTTGAATCGTTTGACTACGTCTTTATGCACCAAGCGAATGCATTCATGCTCAAGCATATCGCCAAAAAGGCAAAACTGACCCCAGCGCAAGTACCTATAAATATTGAGAAATTCGGTAACACGAGCAGCGCGACAATCCCTCTCTTGATGTGCGATACCGCTAAATCAGACCTTTTGTACGGCCCTCAAAATTGCGCCTTGCTGGGTTTTGGCGTTGGGTTTTCTTGGGCCGCCTGCGTGATGAAAATTGGGCCTCTCAAGCATCTGGAGATTGCTTACTTATGAACGTGTTTGATTCGAATGCACTAAAGGGACGTTCTTTTGTCGTTACGGGTGCGTCTTCGGGAATTGGTCGCGCCGTTGCAATTGGACTGGCCGAATTGGGTGGATCTATTGTTGCATGCGGCAGAGACAAGGATCGCTTGATGCTGACACTGGAGAATTTGCAGGGGGATGGGCACACCTGTTCCATCGGTGACATGTCTTCCGCAGACGACGCCTGTGATATGCTCAAAGCGATCCGAAAGACACATGACATTGGTTTCGATGGAGTGTTCCACAGCGCTGGTACAGCGAGCATAAGACCTGCGAGATTGACGAAAACAGAGCACCTCGAAGAGATATTGGGAGCTAGCTTTTTCGGGGCTATGGGCCTCGCGCGTGCAGCCGCTGGGCGGGGTTTTTTCAAGCCGGAAGGAGGCAGTATCGCATTCATGTCATCCGTTGCTGGTAAACGAGGTCAAGTGGGCATGTCCGCTTACGGTGCTTCGAGGGCCGCTATATCTGGTTTGGTCAAGAACTTGGCCTGCGAGATGGCTCCCCAAAACATCCGAGTGAACTCAATTGTTTCCGGAGGAGTCGAAACCGAAATGCATGCCCAGATTTCCAGAGGAATGGATAGCGCCAGCCTTGCAGAGTACGAGGCCAAACATTTGTTAGGCTTCGGAAACGCAGAAAGCATTTCAAACGCAGCCGTTTTCTTGATGTCTGACGCTTCAACCTGGATTACCGGCACAGACCTTTTGGTCGACGGTGGGTTTATGGCTAAATAGCATGTATTCTCAAGTGCTTATCATTGTTGGAGCGGGAGGGTTTGGTCGAGAAGTCTACCAGTGGGCATTGGATCAAATTGAGGCTGGCAAGGCCAGTTTTTCAAAAATCCAGTTTGTTGAGGACGCGCCGGGCAAGCTTACTTTCCCTGAAGTTTCCGATAATTTTAGAGGCTCGGTGTCAGATTATGTTCCGAGGTCAAGCGAACTGGCAGTTGTCGCAATAGGGAACAGCCAAACACGACGTAACGTGACAGAAAACCTGAGAAGAAACGGAGCTCGGTTCGGGTCGGTAGTTCACCCATCTTCAACCATCGCGCGTAACGCCGTGCAGAATGAAGGCTTGATATTGTGTCCCAACTCCTGTTTGTCGGCGAACACAAAAATCGGCGCTCATGTTCATATTAATTTTGGTTCCGGCGTTGGTCATGACAGCATTCTTGGGGATTTTGTCACGGTCAGCAGTCATGCAGACATAATGGGCAACTGCATACTAGGTGATGACGTTTTCTTGGGAAGTGGTGCTCGTGTTTTGCCAAAATGCAAAGTGGCGAGCGGGACAAGGGTTGGGGCTGGCGCTACTGTTCAGCGCTCAATTAAAAAGAAGTCCACATTGTATCACGTTGCCACAAAAAAGATGTAGCTCATTCAAGAGTGTTCTAGTCTGCTTCTAACCGGCTCATCCAATCGGACAAGCCGCATTATATAGGAAATGTTATGCTGAACGGACCCTTTTCCTCCTGGCCCTTGTTTTCACAAGAGGAGGCGGACGCGGTTTCCAATGTGCTGTTGTCGAACCGGGTGAACTACTGGACTGGCCAGGAGGGCCGAGACTTCGAACGAGAGTTTGCCGCTTGGTGCCAAGCTGACCATGCCGTCGCAGTGGCCAACGGTACGCTGGCGCTTGATCTTGCATTGATAGGCCTTGGCATCGGTTCCCACAACGGCGGCAAAGCAGAAGACGAAGTCATTGTCACGCCGCGAACATTTCTTGCGTCGGTTTCAAGCGTGGTGAATGCGGGAGCTGTTCCAATATTCGCCGACGTTGATCGCGATAGTGGTAATATTACCGCCGAGACTATTGCTGCCGTGCTCACCCAGAGCACCAAGGCCATCATCGCTGTGCACCTCGCCGGCTGGCCATGTGACATGGATCCGATCATGGCTCTTGCCAAAAAAAACGACCTCAAAGTCATTGAAGATTGTGCCCAAGCCCATGGTGCACACTACAAGGATCGACCGGTCGGATCGATCGGCGATGTGTCCGCTTGGTCCTTTTGTCAGGACAAAATCATGACCACTGGTGGTGAGGGAGGAATGGTCACAACAAACGATCACGACCTATGGTCTGCTATGTGGTCTTATAAGGACCACGGCAAAAGCTGGGAGGCTATCTATGAGCGCCAGCACCCTCCAGGGTTTCGCTGGCTTCACGAGAGCTTTGGTACAAACTGGCGGATGACAGAAATGCAGGCAGCTATTGGTCGCATACAGCTTGATCTCTTGACGGACTGGACCAACAAGCGATGGGCAAATGCTAAAATAATTTCCGATGCATTAGAGCCATTCGCGGCAGAAGACGGGCCAATTCGCTTACCAGAATATATTCGTGCCAATTTATTGGATACAACCCACAACGAAGGCTTCGTTCACGCGCATTATAAATTTTATGCCTATGTACGCCCACAAAACCTTGCACCCGATTGGAGCCGCCATAGGGTTGTCGAAGAGATAACCGCTCGTGGTGTTCCTTGTTTCCAAGGTTCATGCTCTGAGGTTTATTTGGAACGTGCCTTCGACGGGACGGGATGGCGACCCGACCCGAGACTTCCGGTTGCAAAGGAATTGGGCGAAACCAGCCTGATGTTCCTCCTCCATCCAACCCTAACCAATGGCGAGATGGAAAAAACCGCTGCGGTCCTACATGATGTCTTGAGCCTTGCGTTAAAGGGCTAATGAGAGGAAAATGTTGGAACTCGGTTTTTTTGGTCGCGTTGTGCCTAGACGTTATGTTCCGCTTTTTCAAGTTAGCGCGAGAGCGTATTCACCGACTTCCACCCACCAGCCCGCATGATAGCGGCCGTATCAAAACCTTTTCAGAGCAGATCCTGAGCGGCGCCAATCCGCAGGGAATGCCCACTGAATTCATCCACGACCGATGGGCTTAATCCATCTCTTTTCGCCGCAAATTTAATCATGTATTTGACCGATATTGTACTCAGATCCCGTTTGATCGCTTTTTGATGATACATCGGGCAAAACAAAAAACTGATATATGGCCCGCGCCAATCCAGCCAATCTTTGACTAGGCTTGCTGTCCTCTGGGAGGTGAATGCCAAGCGCCCTTCACCAAAGGGATCGGATTTGCTTCTTCGGATCAGCGCGCGCAACGTTCCGTTTGGACGGAACTCTATGTCTTTGGTTCGCAAGGCTATGTGCGTCCCAAAAACCTTGCACCGGGCTGGAAACGTGATCGCATTGTTCGGGAAATCAACAACCGGGGGGCCCTATGTTATCAAGGCGCTTGCTCAGAAGTCTATCTTGAGAAGGCCTTTGACGGCACTAGATAGCGCCCAAATCAGCGTTTTCCTATTGCGCGTGAGCTCGGAGAGACAAGTTTGATGTTCCTTGTCCATCCGACTTTGAAAGATGCGGAGATGGCAACGACAGCTGACGTGATTTCAGAAGTTCTCTCCCACGCTTCAACTGAGTAACCGAATATTGAGACTGTTGATCCGTGTGCCACGCTGAAGTGAATTGTTCCCCTTCCGGCCTAACTCCGTAAGTAAAATGGCGATTACGTCCAAACATTATGTTCCGCCATTTCTAAGTACCGCGCGAGAACATTGACCGACTTCCACCCACCAGCCCTCATGATGGCCGCGGTATCGTGACCAGCGCACAAAAGTTCTCGGGCGGCACCGACACGCAAGGAAAAACCTTTGGCACCACCGTGCATCCTACACCGTTTTTTTCCAGCCACCGCCGGTGCCTGACAGGGCGTCCCTCGTCGTGTCTTAGCGCCGCACCTAGGACTGTTACGCATTTCAGTCGTGTTCCGCCGGTGGTTGCCCGTCATTTTCGCGTTGCTGTCAATTTGGTTGCCTTTTGAGGAAACTCATCAGCAAAGTATTGCCCAGCCTTCTGGTCGATAGTATTTTCGGGCTCTATTAGTTTTTGCTCTTTAGTTGCAACATTACCAACAATCGCTTGTCCGCCGGGGGCCACATGCACATGTTCCACGGTCACTTTCTGCTGCCCCTTGCCCCGATGCTTATTCAGGGCCTCCAATTGCTTTGCATAAAGCGCCATGAGCTTCTGCGCATGTTTGAGCGCCATGTCGCGGCCGGCAAAGGACTGATCCGGAAGCGCTGCCCGCTTAAGGCATTCCATGGCAGCGCTGTGTGTCCCGACCATCTGCATTGCCAACATGGTTTCGGCCCCATCAGCTGGTGCAAGGCTTTCAAAGAGTTCCACAGCGCGAATAAACCGCGAATTTCTGTCTGATTCACTCCAGCTTTTCGGCAAAAAAAGCAGCTCGCCAATTTCGTTCAGCTTCCTGCCCTCAATACTTACAATATCGGCCTTAACGAAAAATGAAACTGGCAAGACTTTGTTGACGGGCAACCGCGACAATTCACTGGCTTTGCCGACATCACGCGCCTGTTTATTTTCCTTTTTCTTCGCCATGACTGGATCATCAGCGCCAAACTTAATGAAAGCAAGGTCGAATTTATACTGTGCAAGGGGTTGATGTCAAGTTTTCCATCTACTTCCCCCCCTCCCCCGACTCAAACTCCCGATAACACCCGGTCTCAAATGACCGACTGGCTTGGACGCTTTTCTATCGAACCAAACACCCCCTGGCCTGCGCCCGCATGACGGCATAGTCGCTCAGCATTACCATTATCGCCGATCCTTCCGGCAGCACTTGCAGTTCCTTGGCAGCCCTCACCTGAAGCCCCGCATCATACTCCACCACCGGCGGGCACACCCCAACAACCGGCTCAGAACCGACCGTCGCGCAGGCGCTGAGCAACCTCGTCACGACCACGAGGACGGCGAGCCGCAGCCTCCAACATCCGGCGCTGGATTTCATTTGCTTTCTCCGTGTTTTCAAGCCGCTCAGCCAGCCGTCCGGCACGCTCGCCCGAGCGGCGTAGGGACAGCAGGAACAGCGAAACGGTCAGTGCAATAGCCGCCCATTTCCCGACTGCCAGCGCAAAGCGGCTGCCGGCGAACCATGCGATGAGCGCGCCCATCAGCGCCGCCATATCATCGTTTCCCTCGGCGCCAGTCATCCCAGCGGGCGTAGATGGTGATGCCGATGCCAATCAGGGCCATGGCGATGAACAACCAGCGCATTGTGTCGAGATAGGGGATCAGCAGCTGGATCGCGGATTGCGTATCGGCCAGAACATCCTGAGCCACCTCGACCCCGGCCACGCCGACGGTCGCAACCCCGGCCGCACCTCCGCTTTTCATGGTGCGGCTGTCGGTCAGGTTTCCGCGCAATCGCGGCGGCCCATCCGCAAACCGACCGGCCCGAGGTGGAAATGGATCGCCCCACTGGCGCGTACGTCCGGTATCAATGTGCATGAAACTCTGCCGCGGATAAAACCCGAAGCCGGTGAACCCGACCGCACGCGCCGCCGCCTCAAAACTCACCGGATCATGGTTCGCCATGGAGATATCGAACGCCGCGCCCTGCAGGTGCATGGAATGGGTCGCCCCACCGACCCGCAGGTTGTACTCCGGGCTGCGATAGACGGAATGCACAATCAGCGGCACGCCGAGGCGATCGCGCAGCGCTTGCAGCAGATCAAGTGCCGCCTCATTGATCTGGATCTTGCCATCACCACGACAGGCGATTTCCTCGGGTGAAAAATCCGGCCAGCGCCAGAGTTTTTCCGGCACATTACGCCAGTCGGCGAAGGTATGAGTGGTCATGGGGTTCTCCAAAATGAAAAAACCCGCCGGCGGGCGGGCATGTGGTTGCGGGGGTTTGAACTTGTATCAGCCGAACAGCTTCAGCCGGACGGCAACTCCGGCAATGAGCGCCAACAACAATCCGGTGGTCAGCAGTCGAACAATGGTCTGCCACGCGGTGCGCCGGGCCATGCGCAGGCTTTCCAGCAAGGTGCGTAGATCGTGGATGTCGATGGCCGCCTCAGGACCATCAAGGCCAACATCGGCGAGGGCACGACGCGCGCCTTGTTCTGCGGCGCGGACCAACATGGCTTCAAATTCGTCTTCAGGCATGCGAACAAAGCCCGCATCAATTTTGGGCGGGGTCATAGAGTTTTCCTCGTCGATCTAAAATCAGGATATCGGGGCGGTTGGCAACAGATTCTGGATTGCAATCCGCACATCACCACCAGTGAAGTTACCGCCATTGGCGGTCAGCACAATCGGTGATGCAGCGTAAAATGCCTCGGGCCCGATGACACCGACATTGGTGCTGCCTGAGGCCACGCCTAGGCTGCCGCCAAACTTTGCGATCTGCCCGGCAATGCCGCAGTCATAAGAGGTGGCGCCGGTAACGGATGTCAGTGTTCTGGTGGATACGCCAAGCACGATGGCGCGATCCGGAATGATGATGGTGGAGACGACCGAGACACCGGAAAGACTTGAGAGCAACTCCTCTGCGACATGCATGCCGATTGATGCGCCATTGATCGATTGAACAATCGTCGCATTGGCGACCGGGGTGGCGGCGGCTCCGGAACCCGACCCCAACAGTGCCACATTATCAATGGCGGCATTGTTGTTGTTTCCGGTGCCCCGGGTCACATCAAGCGTGATGCGGGCGGTTGCGGCTCCGCCAGGTCTGGCAAGACTTAAGATCACCGGTGTTATGCTGACAAATCCATCGGTCTTTGAAACCGACGTTGAGGCAAGTTTCGTTCCGCCTGCATCAAGAAGTTCCAGGGTGATGCTCGGGACATCCTGATCCTGATAATTTTTCAGAAGCTCCGCGGTTACCCAGTAAAGCGCGGATGTATCACCACTGATATCAATGTCTTGAAACGCGGTCACTTGAGGCTGTGCGGATCCTCCTTCACCGCCCGAGAACACATAGGTCCCGTTGCGGGTCGAATTTGCCCCAGCCGTATCGTATCCCGCCATTGTCGACCAGTCGGCCACAGCAGCCACACCTGTCGAAATTGTCCAGCCGGTAATATCACCGATCTCAAAGTCACCGTTCACAACCGGCAACTTTGTCACCCCTCCCCCGCTGCCGCCACCAGAGGCCGGAATGACGAATTCCAATGCTGTCTCCGCCGTATTCACCTGCAAAGTCTTGCCGCCCTGGCCTGTATAGGCTCCTGGCGTATCAATCAGGACGGTAAACGCATCGGGGCCCGTTACCAGAGCATTCCAGCCAGTGGCCGCATCAAAGGTGGTAACACCACCCGCCGCCTGATCCCAGGCGATCCAGCCGGTTTGCGGAATGAGCCGCAGCCATGCGCCACCCGAGAAATGCGCCACGCTATCATCCCAACCCATCCAGGCACCGGTTGCGCTGGCTGCCACTATATAACGATCCCCTTCCGCCACTGCGCCGGGCGGTGCCGTCAAGTTAGCGGCAATCACCGAAAGCTGGACCAGCCCGTCGAGATGACTCAAGGCTTCATTCACGGTGACATGTTTCTGGGCCTGGGCGGCGGCAAGATAGGGCAAGGCGAGGTTCGGAGTGCTGGTCATAGGGCTTCCTTGATGCTGATGGTTTGTTCAAACGCTGCGCCCCGACCAAGCGCGCCAAGTTGGTAAACCCGCAGGGTGAGGCTACTCACGGGACTGCCAAAGTCAGTGGCCTGCGTGGCGATCTCATAGATGAACGCCGACGTCGTCAGGCCAAGCACAGTGCGAACAACCGTGGCGCCAGCGAGGATTTCCAGATCATAGCTCTCTGAGGCTTCAACCAAGGGCGCTTCGGCCAGCACCCAACTATCCGCTGACAGGGACCGGGACCTTTGGGTCCAGCGCAAGGCGAGATCACCGTTGGACTCCTTACGCATACGCAGCTGGCACGGCGCGAAAGGCTTCCACCCCCGTCCCTCCGCGGTGAATGTCAGCGCCGCCATCAAGGCGTCAGAAGGTGCGGCACTGGCCGGTCCGACCCGCCAATTCCACGGCAGGCCAAGATCTGCTTCAGAGATCGACAAAGGTTGCAGCGCGGCATTCAGCAAGATGACCCGCGCGCCGGCCGGGGTCGGATCGCCGATGGCATCTTCAGTGCCGCGCTGGCCACGCAACAGGCGGGTCAGCCGGTATCGGCCGGGCGCCACCAGTTCAATGTTGCCGGCCTGCACGATCTCCCAGATGCCGAATGGGGCCTCAATCGCCAGTGAATTGGCGCCGGCAAACAGCTCGGTGTCGGTCACGCTGGTCAGCATGCCGGAGGACAGATCAATGAGCAGTTCATTGCCATGATCAAAGCGCCAGACTGGTCCCGAGGGCAACTCAGCGGCAAGCGTTCCCATTTGCGCTGGTTGCCCAATGATGTCACGCAAGGTGAATCCTGCCTGTGAGGCGCTGCTCCAGACCGCTGCCGCGCCGTACCATGGTTTGGCAAATACGGCAGCGTAAGGCTGGTGGGCCGACACGGCCTCAGAGATTTGCGGCAGATCCAGAAACACAACCTCGGCCGGGCCAAAGATGGTCGTGCCAGGCAATTTTGCCGGACGGACCTGACCGGGTGGTAAATCATAAATCGCGGCATCCGTCCGGATCGCCTCAATCGCGCGCGCGCCCGCGTCTGAAACCCGCCCCAGACGATAGCTCACCAGCCGTGCGTCATGCGCCAGTGAAATCACATCACCGGGATCCAGAGCGAGGCGCGACGGCGGAAGGCTGGCCGTCAGGGTTTCCCGACCTACCCAGGCTTCCATCAGCGCGCGGCGACAGCGACGATCCGCTTCCTCGGTCGGAACCGCCAGCGGAAAGCTTTCGGAGGCAATGCGCGAGGCTGCAACCGTGACCCGCCGGGCCTCAACCGTGGCAGTATCATACTCTTCATCAGCCCGGATCACCTGCCATTTCAGCGCCTGAGGCAATTCGGTTTCCTGGCCGCGGCTCATTTCCATCACGTCGCCCTGACCCGCGATAAATTCATCAGGTGTAATCGTTGCCACAGACTGACGCCCGCGGGTCTGAAACCGGATCACGCCGCCGCTTTCCACCGCATCAAAGCCAAAGTGACGCGCCAGTGTCGCGATGGAGGCCCTCGGGCTTTCAAGTGCGGTGACAACAAACCCCTGCACGATATCGGCGAGTTCGCTCACATCAATCAGCGCCACGTCCAGACCGACGCGCAGGCAAAGCTCGCGGACAAGAGAGCCAAGGGTAATTGCGCCGGCACGTCCATTCAGCCAATGGCCCAGTCGCCAGTTGGCGGCATCCGACCAGATATCCGCCCGGGCCGGGAAATCCGGATAGGGCCGCGCGTCCCAGGTCCAGACAGCCGCTTCATCCATGTCGACCATCGGCGTGCCGTAAGCGGTTGATATCGGATTTTTTACTGGCTCTGCCCAATGGCCGAGCATCGCAATCAGATACCGCCGCTGGATGATGTCATCCTGCCAGCCGCGGGAAAAATACGGCAAAGCACTTTCGGCTGATTTCGGATCAAGGAACACGTTTGGCTGATTGCTGCCGCGGTCGACCGCCGGGCAGCCGAGTTCGGTAAAACGAATTGGCTTAGATTGTGGCACCCAGACCGTGGGTGCGGCGTTTTCCACCCCAGCCGGACGTTCATAATGCGGGTTTGACCACCAAGCACAGATGTCTTTTGGGCGAAACACCCATGGCTTGCCATAGGCACCGTCGCTGATCGGCGCGCGGATCTGTGCAGCGCGATCGGCGCCTGTGGCATAGAACCAGTCAAAGCCCTCGCCACCTTCGATCCCAACGCGCAGATAATCGAGATCATGAATTGAGGCCCAACCAGCCTGCGCATCCAGATGATCCAACCCGTCGCGCCAGTCAGATAGCGGCAGGTAATTGTCGATGCCGATGAAATGAATGTTCGGATCAGACCACAGCGGGTCGAGGTGAAACAGAACATCACCAGAACCATCTGGCGGCTGATGGCCGAAATATTCCGACCAGTCGGCGGCATAACCCACATAGCCTGAAAGCACCTGCGGGGTGCCAGAGGTCAGATGGATATCAAAACCCGAGGCAATCAGCCCATCATACATGATGATTTGCAGCTGTATCCAGCGGGTTCCGGCCGGCAGAACACCGCTGCCGCTGGTCGTGTTGGTCGGCACAGACACGCTGGCATTGGTCGACGCGTCGAGAATGAGGCCATTAAAGGCGTGCGGGAATGAGATATCAGGTTCCCCGCCCACATCCGGCAGACCGAAGGCACGAAGTTGCAACCTCGTGCCGCCCCAGACCCAGGTCTGCGTGGCGGAAAACTCCAGCGTGACATTGCCGGCATCGATATCGGCGGCTGAAATACCGGCCGTAATGACGTCGATGCATTTGTAAACGGTTCGATTGTTGGTGCCGCTGGTATCGAGGGTTCCGGTGGTAACTTCCGGTAGCGGGGATTTCCAGTTCTCCCAGGTTGGGGCGGTTGATTCAAGAACACCCGCCGGGGTGTCGCCGGGATAGGGCACAAGGCTGAGATCGGTAAAATCCACGGGAATTGGATAAAGCCCGGTCGAGATCGTCACAAGATTGGCCACGTCAGCGGCCAGCTGTTTCAGGGCAGCGACCGCCGGGTAGCTGGTGGCCCCGTCCCGGATTTGGCTCAGGCCGCGAAGTTCAGAACCAATCAGAAAGGCGTCGACTCCGCCCGCCGCAACACACAGATGGGCGTAATGCAGGATCATGCGGCGATAGCCCCAGTCATTGGGATCGCCGGTCCAGGATACAGTCTCTCCGGAAACGTTGAAGTCTGAAACCTGTGCATTGCCAAAGAAAACCGCGACCTGTGCGGCGGCGGCCGCGGTCTTGTCCACCGTGCCGGCAAACCCGGCGGCGGGAGAACAGGTGATCCGGCCGCGCCACGGATAGGCCGCTTGGCCGTTGAACGCAGCGTTGTCGGAATAAGGATCCGGCAAGGAATTGCCTGCCGGGATATCCATCAGCAGAAAGGGATAGAAGGTTAGCCGTTTGCCGCGGGCGTTCAGTTCCTTGATCGCCTGCACAATGGCAAAATCTGCCGGTGTGCCGCCGTAAGCCGGGTAACCTTCCGCATCCGCGCTCACCACGTAGGCAGATGCCCGATCCAAGCCGTTGACCGACCAGGCTTCCGGCGAGGTGATCTTGGTGGCATGTTCAACTCCGGGTCTGATCTGGCAATTCCCGGCATTGAGATCAGTGCCAAACCATGATGCAACCAGCGATACGCTTTCCACGTTCGGCAGGACGGTTTCAAGCTGGTCAAGCGCCACCACCATGTCGGTGGCCCCGGCGCTGGCATGCATGTTTTCCGGGGTCGTCGCGCCGGCCGTCCCCTGTCGGATCGGTTCGGTCGCATAGACAAATTCCCCGGAGCCGGGGATCAGCGTGACGGCCTTTATCTGACTTTCAATTTCGTCAATATCCTCCAGAGATCGAAACACTTCAAATGAAAGCTGCGGGAGGCGATTGCCGAATTGCTCCAGCGGCAATTCCTCGAACATCACATAGGCGGTGCCACGATAGGCAGGCGCATTGCCGGTGCCCATTTTCGCCGCGATGAACGGGTCGGTATTTTGTACCTCGTCGCCTTTATAGGTTCGCCAGGTGATCCCACTCAGATCGAGCGGTTTGCCATCGGCCCAGATCCGTCCAATGCCGGAGATCGGCCCCTCGCAGAGCGCAACCGCAAAAGAGGCAGTGTAAAGATAAGCTGTGGTGGTGGTTTTCGGCCCGCCGCCCTTGCCGCCACCTTGGGTGCTGGTGTTGACGGTTTCCGAAAAATCCGTCGCCCAGATGATATTGCCACCAATCCGCATCCGACCATAGATGCGCGGGATCACCGCACCCTCGGTCGAGGTGGTAACCGTGAGGTTTTCAAGCCGCGCGCCCTCGATACGTTGGCCGGGCGCGAGCGAGGACACGATCCAGCTGTCGATCATCGAGCCCGCAAAAGACCCGATCGCACCGCCAATGGTGGCGGCCGACACACCGAGCACGGCGCCGCCGATACTGCCGCCGAGCGCCGCCCCGGCCGAGGCCAGAAGAATGGAAGCCATTTTTTTTAACCGGTCTTTCGTTTGACGGGATCGGGAAAACGGAAAGCGAAAGCGACACGGCGCTGCCAGCCGAGCGTCAGATATTCCTCAATCACGCCGGTACGCTCATAGGCGTGGATGAACCGGTGGGAGCGCCCACTGCGGCCCTGACCCGAAAGAATACCGCAATGTTTGGCAATCGCGCCTGCACGCATGCGAAACAGGATGACATCGCCGGTGCGGGCTTGCCCAACAGGAATTTCGGCCATCGCCGCCCGTGCCGCCTCAGCCAGAACCTCGGTCGGACCGGTTTCTCCCCAGTCGCGGGAATACGGTGGCACCGACCTGGTGTCATCCAGGGGTTCGGGCCCCACCACATCCCGCCAGACCCCCCGCAACAGGCCAAGGCAGTCACAGCCGACCCCGCGAACCGATGCCTGGTCATGATAAGGTGTGCCAATCCAGCGCCGGGTTGCCTTGACGATGCGCGCCGGGACGGTATTGGCCTTGGCTCTCGCGTATTGCTCCGCATTACGCTGCCGCCCGTCGTTTCCTTTGGAAACGTCGTAGTTCACAGCACCGACCCTGTATTGGCATCGCCCTTGGCGGCGTAACGAATAATGGTGTCCTGCCCCGGGATATGCGGAAAACCACGGAAGTTGACCGCATTGGCGAACTTGCTCTGACAGGTTTCAAAGCGCTTGTCGCAGCCGGCGACAATGTCAAAGGTATTGCCGATTTCGACCGTGCGCACTGGTGCTTCCAAAAGGGTAATCGTTACATCCGCGCCCGTTAGCGCGTGGCTCAACACTTCGGCCTTGCGGCCAGTATTGGTGCCGGTGAGCCAGGACAATGTTCCGAGTGCAAACCAGTCCTCGGCAAACCCCGAAAGGCCGGAGACCGCAAAGCCGCGATCCCCCGAGAGCGCTACCACGGTGCCGGTTGCCGTGAAGGCCGGGTCAATCAGATCCACCCCGCAACGCATATCCCCCAAAGCCGCGTCACAACTCGCCTGAAACGTCCGCCCGACGGTTTGGCCAAGCACATGCGCAAGGGACCGCATCTCGGCGACAAAATGCAGCCGCCCGCGCCGGATCTGGCCGATGGCTCCGCGGCGCAGGAGGGCCCGTTGGCTGGTGTCGGCCCAGTTGACGCGCCAGATTTCCACCGTGGCATTGTCCCAGCGGCCATCGAGAATGTCGGTTTCGGTGATGGTGTCCGACGTCAGCACGCCTTCGGCCTCCTGCGCATCGACCGCAAGATCGGAGCCGGAGCGGATTTCCGAGGCGGTGAAACCGGACTCGGGCTCAAACGGTGTGTCGGCGAACGTCAGCGACAGATCGTGATCGGTGAACCCGAACACGTCGCCGTCGTTGCGGGTGAGCCGCCAGCACCAGGAAAGGGTCGTTGTGCCAGAATCCAGGTGGGTTTGCAGGGATTGGGGAAAGGATTTCATCGCCGAACCTCACCTCTCAGTGAATGTTCCATTCACCTGCCGGTCACTTGAATCAGCGGAATGGATGTGATGGATCCGAGCCGCTCGATGTCGTGGGTGACGTCGAGCCGGTCAGTGTCAAAACGCACCGGCACGTCAAATTCGAAACCTGTGGTGATAATGGTGCCGCTGGTCGGAGCAATGGTGAAGGTGACAAAGCCCGTGGAACTCTCCACCGACCAGCCCGAGGCCTGAACAATTCCGTCGATCGCCACCGTAACGGTTCCGGTCACCGGCTTGGTGATGGTGCGGGCCCACGTCTGTGCGCCGGACACATAGGTTTTCATCAGCTGAAACACCGTGGTCGTTCCGTCGCCGGTCCCGATTGCCTGATCGGTTGCGGCAGGCATCCCAGATGGCAGGCAGGATTTGTAATCACCCCAGTCTTTCCAGCGAAACCCGTAAAGCCGACCGTTGCGCGCCTCAAAGAAGGCGACCACCGCTGCCAGATCATCGGCCCGGCGCACACCATAGGCGGCATCATAGCGGCGACGCGAGTTGGCCCAACTGGCGTTGCGTTCTTCATCACCCGAGGCCAGTTCGACAATCTGGGTACGCCGTTCCGGACCGCCACGCGCACCCCGGCTGATATTGTCGGGAAAGCGGATTTCATGAAACGCCATGCTCACATGCCCCTCCGGCCCATCGCCACCGCCCGGGCAATGTCGGCTGAGACCTGGGTGCGCGATTGCCGGAAACTCTCGGCATCGCGGGTCTGGATGTTGATGGTGATGTTTTGAGCACTACCGGTGCCGTATTGCGCGGTTTCACGCCGCGACAGCACCCGTTCACCCTTTTGCAGGATGGCGGGCACTTCGTCGGGGCGCAGCCCCGCCCAACCACCGCTATGCATGCGCGGCGCGCCAGCAAAGGCCATGGCGGGAACCATCCGTTGCGGAGCTCCGCTCCCGACCATGCCACCGGCATGCAACACTGGCGCAAAGATACTGCCGAGATTGCCAAGTGACCCTGACAGGGCATTGGCCAGTGGCCCCAGAATGAATTTTCGTGCCGAAAGTGTCGCCATGTCGGCCAGCAGCGAGGTTACCAGTCCGTGAAAATCCAGCTTGCCGGTTTTGACGAATTCACCAATGGCGTTCTCGGCGCTACTGAAAGCCCCGACCAGCGCATCGCCGATGCCTTTACCGACATCGCCCGCCTTGGTGGCGTATTCCCTGAGGGAATCCGCTGCCAGTTTCCACGCGGTTTTGGCAACCTCAGCCGCTGCACGCGCGGCTTTGCCTGCCCCGGTGACCGCCTGAGACAGGGCCTCGGCGGAAGTTGTGGTGTCGGCAAGACCGTTCCCGGTTTCTTCGACGCTCGTCTTCAGGGCATCCCGCAACGCCTGCAATGAGGTAAGCGGGGCTTTCGCGGCATTGGCCGCAGTGACGGCCGCGACTGCCAGTTCCTGTGATTTGCTTTTTGCGGCCTCTGCCGCAGCCGCCATTTCATAATAACCGGAGCCCGCATCGATCGCAGCACCGCCAAGTTTGAGCGCAACCGCATCCATGCCCGGCACATCGCGCAGGCCACCAGCGATCATGTGCAGGAAATCCGCCCATTTCTTCTGGATCACCGCCAGCATGCGTAACCAGCCGGTCTCAACCGTGGTCCAGACAGTTGCCAGTGCCAGGCCGAGAGATTTGCCGCCGAGTTTGATCCGGTCCCAGACTTCCACTGCGACGTCTTTCAAAAGCCGCATCGCGGTCCCGAAGCCACCTGCGCCCTTCACGAGGCGCCCAAACCAGTAGATCAACTCGCCGGCTCCAACGATCAGCGCGCCTATCCCCGTGCGGATCAGCGCGCCCCTGAGGGCAACCAATGAAATCGATAGCCCCCTGACGCCCAGCACGGCTGCTGCAAGACTGATCACCAGCCTGCCGCCCAGCACAGCAGCAAAGGTGGCGGCAATGGTGGCGATTTCACCGAGATGATTGAACAGGATCTTGATGGCACGCCCGAGCGGCCCGGTGGTTTTGCCAATTGCCGCCATGGCATTGGCAATGGCTTCAAGCGCCGGTGCGGCTGCCACCGCCAGTTGGTTGGATATACCTCGCCACAACAGCCCCATCCGGCTCAGCGCGTCATTGGTACGCTCGATCTGCGCAGCATCAGCTTCCGATACCGCCACCCCGAAATCCTGCACGTCCCTCGTGGCCTGACGCAAGGTCGCGCTGTCGATCCGGCTCATGGCGATCGAGCCCTCTTCGCCAAACAGCTGACCGGCCACCGCCGCGCGTTCCGCTGCGGGCACGAAGTCCCGGATCGCGGCATTGATCGCATCAACGCGTTCATCAAGCGGCAGCGACAACAGCCCAGCCGCCGTCAGGTGCAGGCGCTTGAGCGCGTCGGCCGCTGGCCCACCACCGGCCGCCGCCTGGCTCAGGCGCCGGGTCAGGTCTTTCGTGGCTTGCTCGATACCTGAGAAGGCAACCCCCGCGAGTTCCCCGGCGCGCTCCAGCACCTGAATGCTGGCCACGGTAGTATCAAGAGACTGCGCAAGCTTTGCCTGAGCATCAATGGTTTGCAGCCCGGAGCGCGCCATCGCAATACCGGCCGCCACGGCCGCCGCCGCCATGATCCCGGCCGCAATCTTTGCCCGGCTCGCGAACTTCGCCAGCCGTGCATTGGCGATTTCCATCTCGCGCGAGGCCTTGCCAAAGCCCTTCTTGCCAGCCTCGCCGATGCCTTCAAACTCAGCCTTGACCTGTTTGCCGCCAACGGCGGCGAGGCGGACCGATACGCGTTTTTCAGCCATGGTTTTGCTCCATCTGTTCGTTCAGTTTGCGCACCATTACCGCTTCGATGGCGGGGAGAAGTTCGGCTGCGGCGACCTGACAAACCCCCAGGGCAGAGGCCAGCGCCAGAGCCGCACTCATATCCCAGCCAATCACACCGCCACCGGGAGCAACGCGCAGCTGGCCGCCGAGGCGGGCAACCAGGTCCCAGACCTGCCAGCCTTCAAATGTCTGCGGCTGGTTCAGGATTTGCGGGCAGTCGGGGCAGTTGCCGGTGCAGGCTGCGCAATAATCTCCGCCCCCGCCGAAGACCCATTCGGCAAGAGCGCAGAGACGTTTTTTTCCTGATCCAGCACCAGACCCTTGGCGACGTATTTGATCTGGAACGCCTCGAATAGCGGCCAGACATCCAGCAGCGCATCGATCGCCTCATCGCTGACGGGAATGACATTGCCCCCGGCATCGCCCACCCCATCCCAATCGAGAGTTGCGTTGCGGGCCAGCGCTTTGGCGAACACCAGCGCGCTTTCCTCATCGGTGGCGCTCTCGTTCAGAGCCGCGACAGACGGGTCATTGCGCGAGGCCACCATCATGGCGGTGGTCAGCGGTTGCAGATGCAGGCGAACCCCGTGGCCAAGGTCCAGCCAGGCGGGTTCGTTATTCAGATCAAGTCGGATCATATTCACCTCAGTAGGTTGCGATATCGTTGACAAGAGTAATGGTGCACATCTGCCCGGCGGTGGCGTCATAGGCGGCCTGCCAGTCAAAGCTGGCCTGCACCCCTTGCGGTCCCTGAATTTCGATCCGGGGTCGCGGCAGATAGACGGCGTGGGCGATAAAGGTCAGGCTCTCGCCGGTTCCCAAGTTGTAGGCGAACTCCAGTTCGGCCGGGGTGCCGTTCATCGCCTGGGTCATCAGAGTCTGATCGGCAAAGCGCACATCCATCTTGCCGGTCAGCGCAGCAATCGACGGGTCAGCCCCGTCGATGCGCCCGTCGGCGCGGATAGTCTCAATGCGGTCAAGATTGTTGGCGTATTGAATATCGGCCGAGACGATATTGCCGAGTGCCGTGCCGTTGCGCTTGATCGAGCCGTTGAAATGCCCGAACCGCTGCAGGGTCCAGCCGGTGGGCGTTCCGGCGGCCGTGGAGGCGGCAACCGTCTCACCCTGGGCGATCAGCTTGACGGTGGCGGTCAAAAGCCCCGAACGTTGCATCTGCCAGGACATCTGATCGAGCACGCAGCCGGAATACATCGCGAAACGCGGCACCTCAGGCATCGCGGTCTCGATCGACAGGCTCGGCAGGGTCCAGTTTCCGGAGGTAAACACATGCGTATAGGGTTCGGTGCCCGTGGTGACCGGATCGCCGAATGCCGCCTTCAGCCAGAAGCCGAAAGCCTCGGCATCAATCGGCACCACCACATCGCCATCCGCCGTCACCGCGTCCTTGATCGGCGCCAGCGGATCACGACCGTAACCCAGAAGTTCCGAGCCCAGCAGTGGTTGCTCCGCCCCCAGCGAGGTGCTGGCAAACGGCATCTGCCTATAGCCGCTGACCGGTGGGGTGCCATAAGTCGTCTCAAACGCAGCCGCCATCAGCGACCGCGCGCCTTGTGCACGTGCCATCGTGTTCTCCTTCAGACTGTTTTTGGACTATCTTTCGGTGCAGCCAGCCGACTAATCTCGGTGCGGATGCCGATGCTATGGCTGTCGGTAGATTCCGAATCCCAACCCGATTGGATCCGCGACCATGTCACTATCCCCCAGCGCTCCGGACTCGCAACTCTCAGCCGGTGCGAAGACCGGTCGTTCCCATATCGCCGCTGGCGCAAAACTCTCTGGTGATCTGTCCGTACCGGGCCTTTTGGAACTGTTAGGTCATGTCGACGGAAGACTGTCCGCGGATGCGATCGTGATCGAAGACGGCGGGTCAGCCGTTGGCGAAATCCGCGCGGCCAGCGTGACCATCAGAGGGCACTTCGAGGGCGGGATCTTCGGCGGCGATGTCAGGCTGTCCTCCAGCGCCAAAGTCGTGGGCGAAATTTTCTACCAGACACTTACGATTGAGAGTGGCGCCGAGGTCAAGGCGTCCTGCGCGCGCCAGAAGGCGCCCAAAGAGAATAGCAATCCGGTTTGAGAGAACGCGCCCGTCAGCCGAGTGGGTCGGCTGTGGAATAGTGCAACACCACCGAAATGACCGCCGCTTTCAGCGCCTCGGTCCCTTCAACCGGCAGATCCACCGGTTGCGGTGCTTCGGCCTCGACCCAGTCGCACAGCCCGCCGAGGGTGCGGTCAGTTGTGATAGCGGTGGCCAGTTTTGCCAGTAGTACATCGAATGCGGCATCGCGGTTGGCCGGAGTCTTGCCCTGCACGATCACCTCGATCTCGGCGCGGTGCTCATAGTGGTATTGCAGCGGTGACAGCGTCACCTCCGGCGTGCCCGGGTCACCGTCGCGCAGGATCAGCAGGCCGCCGCTCGGGATGCGCTCGGGCAGGATTGCGCCGCGCAGGACGGTCGCGCCGGGCGCGGTTTGCAGCGCCGCAAGCAGGGTTTGCAGGATGGTTTCTCGGGGTGTTGGCATGGCACCTCCTTGCGGATGGAACACCCGTTGGTTGTTTTAGCTGCTTTGTGGACACACTGTAACTTTGCCCGATTCTGGCTAATGTGTTATCAGCACACTATGAATTCAGGGGAACAAGCATGACCATCATCGCCGCATCAATTGAGTATAAGCGAATTCTTCTTATAGCGGATTGCCGGGTGACATTGCCTGACGGTCAGCTTCACGACGCATTGCAGAAAGTATACCCGTTTGGTCCTCACGCGGTTGTTGCATTTTCCGGAAGCGTTGGTCTCGCATCGTCGGCTCTACAAGAGATGGTTAGAGGAAAAGGAAATAAGTCGAAACAAAAACTCGATACCCTCACTCGCCAACTCAGCCGGATCACGGATCGGAAAGCCCGTCATAGGTGCAAGAAAGGGGAAACGGCAAGTGGCTGTTCCTACATCATCGCTGGGTATGCAGGGCAGACCCCATATCTTGCTTCGGTGACGGTCGACGGCAGGCGTGATCCCCGGATTGAGATGACGCGTGAGGTGGGCGGACACAGCGTAATCGGCTCAGGTGAATCCGAACGCGATGCGTGCCAACATGCGATCTCTGGAAGTGATCTTGAAAAATTCTCGGATGACCAAGCGGCGTTTGCGTTAAGCGGGTTCATTGATGCCGCAATGTCGCTAAGCACCATGTCAAAAAGGTTTAACACCGGTATTGGGGACCTGAAAATGCACTTTGTTATCCGCCCGGAGGGGTGGTGGTTCGTCCCGATGCATACGGAAATGTTCCGTGGGCGAATATCTGATCGGAACAAGCCCCTCGGCTATGCTCCGGTTCACTCTGTTGTTTACGATGAGCCACTTAGTCGCTTCGTGCTTCAAGAACATCAAAGCGGCTCCTCCTACCCCTTGGCGAGCGCCCTGAGCCGAAATCCGTACGATCTTCGTGGAACCGTAAAGGCTGACTTCGACCCATACACACTGAGAGCATGAAATCGGCAAGTTGCCAGCATTTGTGCTCAGCGCTGCGTACGACTGGCTCTCACCCTTCGGACTAGGCGCTGGCCGCCCCTAGAAAATCGCGCAAGCGCGGTTAACGTCCGTTTTGTGCGCTATTCGAATATCGATCAGGATTGTGGCTCCACCCAATTTTCCACAATCAACCCCGGCACCGACCCCGCCACCCTTTCCGCATCCCGCGCCAGATCGAGCCGCTTGCGCAGCTTCACCTGCGGCACGAGAATAAATATCGGCGCGCTAACCTGGCCGCGTCCGGTTTTCGAGCGCGATGCCACCGCCGTGCCACGCGTATTGATCCGCGCCTTTTCGGCCACCAATAAACTCGGCCCGCCCCTTCGATAGATGAACCGCAACCGCATGCCCCGCCGTTGCTCCCATTCGCCTGGCGTGAGGCGTGCCCCACCGCGGCCTTTGCCGGCGGCCTCGGTCGGAATGGCGAGATAGAAGCCGTTCTTTGATCGTATCAGCACGCCGCGATCATGGGCATGGATGATTTTCGGGGCCTTCGACCAGATGAAGGCGGCTGCATTGAGGCTTTCGCCCCTTTCCGGATAGGTCTTGTTGCGAATGCTGCGCGCCAACCGTTGACCAAGCCCTGCTCCGGTGATTTGCTCGCGCCAGTCGGCCTTCAGATCGCTTCCCGCCTGACGCATGGCAGCGGTGATAGCCTTTTCGCCCGCCAATACTTCCGCCTGCATCATCGCGGCGATGTCCGGATTGATCTCGAGTTTCAGCTTCACGCCGGATGCACATCAATGGTCCAGATCAGCCGTTCGGCGTCGCGCACCGGTTCGCCCTGGATCAGGAACGCCTCGCCATTGATTTCCAGCCAGTCCCCGGGGCGTGGGGTGGCCACTTCACCGACGCGCAGATCAAATCGCTGGGTTTCCGACCAGAGCTTTGCCTCGCCAAAGCCGGTGATACTGTCGGCACGGCGCGCCACCACACGGACAAGAATGGGCGCGCCGCCCCCGGCCGTGTAGATGGCGTCCGTCGCGATACTATCATCGGCAAACAGCGCGTCCATACCGATGGCAAAGGCGTTCATTGCAGCGTTTCCAGTTTAACTGGAAACGCTTTAGGTCCGCCGCGCAGAACGCAGAACCTGTGGCCGGGTGCAGATCGGCAGCGGGTTGCTTTCGATCTCAAGCCGCACCCATTCGTCGCGATCCCGGTCCGGGATCGAACGGGCGTAAAGCGGCAGGCCAAGGGTGTTGACGGTCTCGAAGGTATCCGCTGGGGCGTAGTAAATCTCGAACAATCCCTCAACCCCTTCGGGATAGAACACCGCCTTGTCGACCGGCACCCCGAACGCGGCGTTGCCACGATAGCGGCGGAAGTTTATGCCGCCAAAGCTGACCTCGTCGGACACCCGGCTGCGCAGGTCGGCCGCGGCAGCGGTGTTGAGATAAGTCTCCCGCACCTCCTTGTGCGCGACCAGATCGGCAAAGAACGCCGAGCCGCATTCGGCGCGCAGCTGAACGGCACCGGTGGAAAGCCCGCCAAGTGTTCCCTCGACATTTTCGATCAGAGCCTGACAGCGTTTGCGCAAAGCACCGGAACCGGGCGAAGCATTATCAAGATCAAAATCCACCTCGGCGGCCGGGGTGATGGCAAACTCGCTGAAGTAATCGATCACCGTTGCCCCGTCTTTGGGGTCCAGCACCTTGCCCTGAATGCCGTTCAGCAGGTGGTATTCGAACGTGGCCTCGGCGTCGGTGCGCAAGCGGCGCAAACGGCGGGCCACCTCGGCCTGGATTTGCTGGGTTTCGGACTCTGATCCAAAGGCACGGATGCCTTGGATTTTCGAGGCCCAGAGGACGTCCTGTTTTTTGAACTGGCGACAAATGAAGGCGCGCACGTCGCGGCGTTCCGGCACCTGCTGATCAAAGGCCGAGCCGCGTTCCGAGAACGGGATGAGCGACAGGGTGCCGTCGCGGCTCTCGATAACGACGGTGCGCGAACGTACGCCGCGATCAGAGAACAGGCCGGAGCCCGAGAGGGTCGCGGGCTTGAACGGGATGTTCTCCAATGCCCGGGTGAGTTCGATAACCGAAAACGCATCGGTCTCGAAGATATCCATGGTGGCCATGGGAAATTCCTTTCGTGCAAGCGCTTCCAGCAAAAGTGGGAACCGGTTTTGCGTCCGGAAGCGCGTTATTATGAGGGTATTAGCGGGTGAGAATGCCGACAGCGGCAAGGGCAGTATGGGCGGCGGTGATTTCCGGTGCCGTTGGCGTGCCGGTGAACACCAGATCATTGGCGTTGACGATGGCGGGACCACGCAAGAGAACCACGGCATCAAAGTCCGCCGCCGTGGCGTCGGCCTTGCCCCAGAGCGCGGCGACAGCGGTTTCCGTGCCATCGATGGCGGCCGGATCATGGGCGGCGTATTTACCGGATGCGGTGATTTTGCCGAGCACGGTGCCTGGTTCCAGAATGGGATTTGCGCCGCCGGTGGCGATGGTGACGACCTCGCGGCAATAATCCCGAAAGGCCTCCCAAACAATAAAACCGCCTGCATGGCGGCCTTCGGTCAGAATGGTCATGATGTCTTATCCTTTGCGTTTGAAAGTGCGGGCAATCACGTCGCCCCAAGGTTTTGCCTGAAAGTTGGCGTGATGCGGCGTTCCCGGTTGCGGGTGGGTGGAGGAAATGTCCGGCTCATTGGCGGCCTTGGCGTCGATCAGGGCCTTGCGGATATCCTCAAAACTGGTCTCGGCGGTGAGGAACGAGGCCGCCATCTGCGGTTGACCGGCAAGGCGGCATAGATCAACGACCGTTTTGGCGTAGGTCATGGCCTCGGCACGGATGGAAATGGGATCAGGAACAGGGTCGGTTTTCTGCGCCTGTGCGGGAATGGGATCAGCCTTTGCCGATACTTCGGATTTCTCAGCCGGTTTCGCCACCTCGACGATTTCCGGCGGTGTGTTTTGGAACTGGCTCACATCAAAACTGGCGGCGATCTTGACCGGCTCAGCCATAGTGTCGGCAAATCCCATATCGAGTGCGTCAGCTGCATCAAACCAGGTTTCCGCCGCCATCAGCGCCGCGATGTCCTTCTCGGACTTACCGGATTTCGCGGCATATCCTTTGTTGAGCGACGCACCGATCTTCTCAAGCGCCTCTGCCATGGCGCGCATGTCACCCGCTGTGCCCATCACCATGCCCGACGGATCATGGATCATCAGGAAGGCGTTTTCCGGCATAATGATCTCATCCCCCGCCATGGCGATATAGGACGCGGCCGAAGCCGCGATACCGTCGATGGCCACGGTGACGGTGCCCGCGTGGCGCTGCAGCGCATTGTAAATGGCGACCGCATCGAACACCGAGCCGCCGGGACTGTTGAGGCGCAGGGTCAGCGGCGCCTTGTCGGGCAGTTTGCCAAGATCGGCGAGAAAGGCTTTGGCCGAGACGCCGTAAGCGCCGATTTCATCATAGATCGAGATTTCCGCACCCTCATTCAGGGCACAGATCGAATACCAGTTTTTCATGGTGGTTCCTTTGCTATTAAGGCTGTTCTTCTGGATCGGCCGGTTTGATTGGCGTGGCCCGCGCACCCTGGGTCTCGCCGGGGCCGGTGCTGTAATGGAGGCCAAGGGCAGCAGCCCGCTTTGCATCCGCCGCGTTCTCGCGGTCGATTTCTTCGATGTCGTATCCGGTGGCTTCGACCGCTTTCCTGCGTGACACCAATCCAGCATTGATACCTAGCAATTGCGCCTGAATGTCTTTCAGCGGATCGACCCAATCCCAGCGTGGCGGGATCCAATGAACGGGCTTGGCCTTGGCCATATCTGGTAGATCAAGCGCGCCGGACAATGCGGCGGTTTCCAGCCAGCGCCGCCAGATGGGTCGACAGAACTGATGCGCCATCACCCCGTGCTGCAATTGGCCGATGCGTCTGCGGAACTCGACAAGCTCGGCGCGCAGGCTTGAGTAATTGGCTTGGCGTACATCGCCAGTGACCAGATGATAGGGCAGACCGAGCGAGGCCGAGATCGCCAGTAACGTGCGGTACTGGAAGGCTTCATATCCGCCACCGACATCGGCAGGGCTCGAGAACTTGATGTCTTCGCCAGGCAGCAGCACCTGCAAGGTGCCAGGTTCCAGGCTGGCGATGCCGATACCTTCGCCAGTGTCCTCGACTTCCCCCATCATTGGATCTTCCGGAGCGTTCTTGGTGATGAAGCCCGCGAACATCGCGGCGGTTTTCTTGCGGTCGAGCTCGGCGTCATCATACTGGTCGAGCAGAAATAATCGCACCATGGCCGGGGCCACATGCGGCAGGCCCCGGATCTGGCCCGCGTCGATGGGTCGGTAGACGTGCAGCACGTCTTCGGCCGGAACGCGGACCGTCTCGGGCGTCACGTCCCCCCGATCGGTGCTGTCACCGGGATGACGGCGGCGGAAGTGATAGGCGACTCGGCGGCCAATCCAGTCGAACTCGATGCCACAGCGGGTGCGGTTGCCGTTGGCGGCAGTCTCGGTTTTCTCAAACGGCAGCATTTCCGATTGCAGCAGTTGCAGCTGCATCGGAACCAGCAAGCCGTCCCCGGCGCGGCGCGGACGCAACCGCACGAAACATTCGCCGGCGACAAACATCTCGCGGGCAATCATTGCCTGCAGGCCGTAGAAGTCGGTCAACCCGTCGGCATCCGCCTGATCCGTCCAGGCCAGCCAAAGCCGCTGGACCTTGTCCCGCAACTCGGCATCCTCGATCAAGGAGGATGGCTTCATGCCGTCGCCGATCAGATTGGCAGCGTAAGCCTCACAGGCATTGGCGGCGTAGCCATTGGTGACGACCAATTCGCGCGAACGCGCCAGCAGGCGCGGACCACCCGAGGCCACCAGCGAGTTGATGTTCTCCAGCGGTGGCTGCCAGCCGCGCAGGCGGCGGCGCGACATCGCCCCTTCGAGACGGGCGCGCACGCTGGTGGCTCCGCCAGTTTCCTGACGGCGAAAAGCATCAAACAGGCCCATGGGTCAGAGGCCCTTATTCGTGGTCACGCGGACCTGCCGGATGATTGATCTTCCCTCAAGCGCGGCGATTTCCCGGTCGAGCACATCAATGGCGCGGTCGATTTCAGCCAGGCTGCGGTACTCCACGGTCTTGCCGTCATAGCTGACCCGGGCCACACCGCTTGAGCGGGACGCGGCAAGTGCTTCGCGGCGGGTGTTCAATTCTGCGATTGTTGCCATGTTCAACCCATGTAATTCGAGCGCACCGAGCGCCGTTGTGGTTTCGATCGAACCGAGCGCCCTGCGGATAATCTTGGCGCTGCGTCATCGCTTTCCGGAGCCGCCACCTGCCGCTCCAGTTCATCCCAATGCTTTTCCGACCAGCGATCCGCCCCGAGGATCCACGCCGCCGCGCGGGCATAAACCCGACAATCCAGCGCTTCGTTACGTTCCCGCAGTTTTTGCCACTCCAACCGAGCAAAGCCGCGCTTGTTTTTCACCGTGACCAGCTGCTCGGCGACCAGTTGTTTCAGCCATTCGCTGTCGATCCAGCTTGGCAAGTGCAGCGTTCCCGGCGGGAACGTTTCTCCACCGGCAAAATCCTCGGGCGTCGGCCGTTCAAGGCGCAAAAACCGGTAAGTCTCGGATTTGAATGTTGACACCGCCACCGTCCACAGCCGTGCCCCGCGGCGCAGACGTTTGCCTGCGATGGTCGCGTCCACGAACGTTGGCCCTGAGACGGGACTGGCGCGACTGAAGCCTTCGACACCCTTGACAGGGGCCACCTGGCCAAACCCGACCTTGCGCGCCCAGCCGTAAACCGCCGGGGTTTCATAACCGGTGTCGATGGCCAGCCGCGCGATGGACATTTGGCTGCCGTTGGCATGTTGCCATGTGCGTCCGAGCAATTCCGTCAGCCCGTTCCAGCAGGCTTCAGAACCCGGGCCGCCCTCGATAACAATGTGATCAATCAGCCAGCTTTCCAAGCCCCGGCCCCAGGCCCAGACATCAGCTTCGATCCGGTCCTTCTGAACATCTACCCCTGCCGTCAGGAACAGCGCATTCGCGGGCACAGTGCCTGCGGCCCAGTCTTCTTTCCGATCCAGCAGCCGTTGCCAGTCCGGCGCTTCGCCGGACTCAACCCAGGTCTCGCCGAGAATGGTGTTTTTGAAGGCACGGATCGCGTCGTCGGAACCCTGTGCTGCTTCCCAACCGCGCGCAATCCGCTCCCAGCTCAACCATCCAACCGGCGAATAAAGCGCCGACAGGTGATAACCGACCGTGGCCGGGTCCGCACTTTCCGCTGTGGCCCGCCAAACACCTGCTTCCAGCATCGACGTCTTGTGGTGCTCGGCAATTGGCTGCTCGCAAACCTCGCAGTGGTAGGCCGCCGTTCCAGGCCGGCCTTTATCCCAGCGCAGCCGCTCGAATTTCAGCCATTGCGCCTCGCCGCAATGCGGGCAAGGCACGAAATACCGCCTCTGGTCCGAGGCCTCAAACTCCCTCTCGATCCGGCTCACCCCTTTCACGGTTGGCGTTGACACCAGAAACACCTTGCGCCGGTGCGCAAACGTCAGCGAACGTGCTTCGGCCAGACTGACCGGATCGCCTTCCTCGTCTGCCGAGGCCGGATAGGCGTCGACTTCATCGAGAAAGATGTAACGCGCCGGGGTGGACCGCAGTCCGACCGCCGAGTTCGCCCCCGTCATGATCAGGATGCCGCCCGGAAATTCCTTCGACAGCATGGTATTGCCGGAATCCCGCGCCCGGGATGGCCGGACCCGTTCACGCAAGGACGCACTTTCCTCGATCAGCGGATCGATCCGTTGCCGTGAGTTCCGCTTGGCCAGTTCCACGGTCGGCTGCACCGCCAGCATTGGCCCCGGGGCGTGAGAAATCACGAAGCCAATCATGTTGTTGCCCGCTTCCGTCGCGCCAACCTGGGCAGCCTTCATGAACACCACCCGCTGGGCGGGGTTACTTGGCGACAACGCATCCATGATTTCGCGCATGTAAGGCGTGCGGCTGGTGCGGTAGCGTCCTGGCTCGGCCGAGGCGCGCGAGGCCAGCATCCGATATTGGTCCGCCCATTCCGACACATTCAGGTCAGCGTCGGGAGTGAGCCCTTCCACCCATGCGCGCAGAAGATCGTCACCGCCTTCAAAATCCCCGACACCGGACGTAATATCAGCTGAAATCGAACCGGACATGTGCACCAAGCTCTTCAAGCTGGGCACGTACCTGGGTCTCGAGGATCTTTTGCATCAGGCTTGTCTCCAGTGTTACCTCTTGCCCGGCATCCGAGAGCGCCGCCGAAAGCTCGGCCGCAATCAGCGCCGCCACCCGCGCGGGCCAGTTGACCCAGGCGTCGCGTTCCTCGCGTGCCAGCCGGAACACCAGCGCCTTGGCATGGGCCTTGTCGACCAGTTCGCCCTTCATCTTTTGCAGCTTCAAGCGCCGCTCCTGCGCCTTCAGAACCTCGTTCGCGGTCTTGGCCTGCAGGAAGGTGGTATTGCTGCCAGTGGCTGGGGCCGGCAGACCCTGTTCGCGCAGAGTTTCACCAACAGCCGAGAGCGCCGCATCGGGCACGGGCTTGAGTTTTGCATTGGCGTTGCCGCGTTGCTTGGAAGGGTCCGTCATCGCTGCGCGCGTCCTGTCGGAGGCGGCGGCATCAATCGTGCCATCAGCAAACAGCACCAGCCGACCTGCCGCCTTGGCCTTCTGGATCGCACCGCGCGAAAGACCCGCATGGGCGGCATATTTCCGTTCGCTCAGGCCTTGCATTTACAATCATTTCCAGCGGGATAAAGCACTATGATTGCTCCGCTTTTTGTTGATGAAAACTCGGTTCAGAGCGAACCTGATGACATCAGAACGATGCAAAAGGGCCGCCACCATGACCAGCAGAACCCGCAGCAACGACAAGGCTCTTGCCGCCTTCGTGACCCGCAAGGCCGAAATCGACACCATGCTCGCCCGCCTGCAGGCTCTGAGCGATGAGCATTTCCACGCCAACCCCGACGAGGTTCACTGGGGACATGTTGGCGATCTGGCTGACATGGCTAGCAAACTGCGTGAGATCACCGACAGCGCCTTTGGCGAAGGAGAATACGCAGAATAACCGGACCCATTCTCCCAACCTCGGGCGCGCTGCAATCCACCGGAGAATGTCCCCCATGACCCTGGTCCAGCTTACCCTTGTTCGAAATCTTCCACTGCTTTGCGATCTTCGGATTGCGAAGCTTCTAAAGACTGGGACCAGCTTCGGCTGGTCTTTTTTTCGTTGAGGCGGCTAAAGAGCCGCCGCAATAGGTAGGACCGCACCAGCGATACCAGGCTGAAGAGCAGCGCTATGCTCAGGTTGGCCTGCAGATTTGGCTGCCAGCCGAACATTGGAAACACCAGGATCTGTGTCGCAACCGCCAATGCATAGCCGACCGCCACGTTTGTAACGGCCTCAATGAGCGACATTGTTCGCGACTGCTTCACCCGATCTGCCTCTTGGGCTTCAGATCCGCGAAGGACTCGCCGGTTTCAGCCAACGCCGCAGTTCTGCCGGTGAACTGCTGCCAGCGTTCGACGGCGACATCGACGTAAGCCGGGTTCAACTCGATCCCGTAGCAGACCCGCCCCGTCGTTTCGGCCGCGATCAGCGTGGTGCCGGATCCCATGAACGGCTCGTAAACCGCTTGCCCGGGGCTTGAATCATTGAGGATCGGGCGGCGCATGCATTCCACCGGTTTCTGCGTGCCGTGCACCGTGTCCGCATCCTGATCCTTGTTTGCGATCTGCCAGAGCGTAGTCTGCTTGCGATCGCCCGCCCAATGTCCTTTGCCGGTTTTTTTGACGGCGTAGAGGCAAGGTTCATGTTGCCAGTGATAATCGCCACGGCTCAGCACCAGCCGGTCCTTGGCCCAGATGATTTGCGAGCGGATCTTGAACCCCGAAACTTCGAGGCTTTCAGCCACCTCGCCTGCGTGCAATGCCCCGTGCCAGACATAGGCGACGTCGCCCGGAAACAGCGCCCAAGCCTCTCGCCAATCGGCGCGGTCATCGTTTAGCACCTTGCCGGTGCGCTTGGTCGCCGATGCCCCGGTTTTATTCCGCCAGCCGGGATCGTATTCCACACCGTAGGGAGGATCGGTGACCATAAGCAGCGGTTTCACCGTGCCAAGCACCCGCTCGACATCGGTGGCCACGGTGGCGTCTCCGCAGAGCAGGCGATGGTTTCCCAAAGTCCAAAGGTTCCCCGGTCGGCTGACCGGATCCTCGGGTGGCTCTGGAATGTCATCCTCGCCTTCGGTATCGGTTTCTTCATCAAGCCCGGACAACAACGCATCCAGTTCGGCGTCATCAAACCCGATCAGTGACAGATCAAAATCCTCGGCTGCCAGAAGCTGCAGTTCCCCGGACAATACCGCCTCGTCCCACTCACCCAGTTCGGTCAGCTTGTTGTCGGTAATTCTGTAGGCGCGACGTTGTTCATCGCTCAGATGACCCAGCACGATCACCGGCGCATCCCTCAACCCCAGTTTCTCGGCTGCCAGCACCCGGCCATGTCCGGCGATCAGTTCACCGTCGTCAGAGACAAGGCAGGGCACGGTCCAGCCGAACTCGGCCATGCTGGCGGCGATCTTTGCCACCTGGTCCGCGCCGTGCATCTTGGCGTTGCGCGCGTAGGGTTTCAGGCGGTCGAGCGGCCATTGCTCGATCGCGTCAGGGGCAAAGCTGAGGGTCATGAAGGTTCTTCTGACTGTCGTTGGTTGTACCGGTGGCTTCCGGCAGGTGGATTCCAAGGTGGACTTCGGCCTGGACTCCAAGTGGATTTTTTGGACCCCAAAAATCTAGGGGGAATCCAGAAAAAATCCACCCGCAGTGGATGGCTAACGCTTTGTTTTATTGGTGTTTATTGTGGTCTTGGGTGGCTTCTGGATTCCGGGCGGACTCCCAAAAAAAACACCCTGTCGCTAGCGAACTTGCGCGCCTAGCCCCCCCGTATACGTTTAGCCCAGGAAGGGACCCGTACAATATCAAGGGGTTACGATGCGGTCTTAATGTTCTTTGCGTTGCATTTCATCTTGAAACCGCATCCTCACGCACCCTGTTCCGCTCACGTCTCTTGCGACTATGCCTGATTTGTAGCCCCTCGCTCGGAACTTGTCACGCGTTCCGGTGTCTCACTGAAAATTGTCTCGCAACACGATTTTCCTTGACAGGCGGTTCGCCTTTTCGATCACGAAACGTTGCGAGCGCTTGGTCGGCGGCACCCGCCCGTTCAACCGCCAGACGATCACCGCAAGCCCGTATTGCCACCGGCGTGTCGCCGCCGCACGCGACAGTCCGAACTGCCAGCAGATCGGTTTCCAGGCGGTGCGTTCGGCCCTGAGCCAGAGCAACTTCGCATCCTCGACCTCCAGCCAGCGCAGCCAGAGCATGGCCTCGTCGGCCTCGGTGATCATGCGCGGGCTGGGCAGAGGCCGACGCATCTTCGGCTGCTGGCCCACCTTGTCGGCAAAGCTGTGGAAGTATTCCGGCCAGGCGTTGAAATGCCCCTGTGGCTTCACACCGGGCATCTGGCGCATAACGTCAGCAGCAAGTTCCAGCCGGTCCTGCACCATGGCGATTGTCCAGTCGGTCATCGTGATGCCTCCTTTTGGCCGGGGCGCCTGCCGTACAGTTTTTCCCCAAGCTGACGTACCAGTTCCCGCTCGGGCCAGGTCAGACGCTGATCCTCGAGCAAAACGGCGAATAGACCATCCTCCTTCCAGCCATCGCGTTTCACTTTTTCTGGATCCCGCCGGGTGCCACCGTAACCGCGCGGGGTGAAGCTCATTCCTTTCATGCCACACCTCCACTGGTTTCAATCGCCCAAAGCAGGATGGCGATAGCGTCGGCCTCGTTGTCGTCGGCCGGGCTGAACCCGCGCGCCCGGGCCGCGGCGATCATTGCCGCCTTGTTGGCGTTGCCTTTGCCCGTGGCGTGTTTCTTGATGGTCCCGACCGGAACGCCCTGATACGGCACGGCCTGCATTTCCGCCCAGGCGGTCAGTGTGGCCATGAGCCCACCAAAGACATGCGCCGAGTCGGTGCCTGCATGCCGACGGACTTCCTCAAACCAGATCGTCGCGATCGGCCCCGCGAGCCGATCCATTTCGCTCAGCCAGTTCTGGAACCGCAGGTAGCGCATGCCGCCGCCGTCATAGCGGCTGGGGCGAAAGCTGACCGTGCCGCTGGTGATCAGACCATCCTGGGATCTCAGCGCCCAGCCGGTGGTGGTGCCGAGATCAATGGCCAGCAGGGTTCGATCCATTGGGGTGGCGGTTGGTAGGTTGGCGCACGCAGGTGCGAGGGAATGGGTCATGACGACCTCCTTTTCAGGGTTCAGTGGTCGGGGCGGCATCGCCATCGGGTGAGGATGGCGGTCGCCCGAACCCGAAATTGGGGGTCAGGTCTGATCTACTTCCGTCACTTACGTCAAACTAAAATTGACGGAAGTTTGACGGAAGATTTCTACTTATATCATTGTTATTATTAATTAATTATAGATACGTCATTACGTCAACACTTTCCTAGAGGTTCCCTAAAATCGCTCAGATTCCCAGTCTTGGGGGGGTATCTTATTCTACGTGACGCTTGACGTATTGACGGAAGTGTTTTCTGCCATTGTTTCAGCGCCTTACCTATCAACTTACGTCATTTGACGGAACTTTGACGTTGTCATAAGCCCCCCGAAGTAACGCGATGGAACTGAGCGGGTCGGCCGCTCCCTTTGACTTTGAATCCCGTGACCTGTTCGCTTTCCAGCAATGATTGCAGAGTTTCACGGCGGGTTTTTGGGTCCAGAAACTGGCATTTCCGGGTCAGATCGCGCTGTTTGATACCCTTTTTCCCCGCCTTTCGAATGATTTCCAGTATTCGTTTGTGGTTTCGTTCTGAGTCCGTGTCCGCGATATGCCGCTCGGCTTGAACGACAAGTGTGCCAACGCAATGGGCCACCAGATCCCGAGCCCACTTCGCATCCTCGCCCCGAATAACTGGTGCGCGCGGGTTGGCACTCACCGCCTTGATCAGCGCGATTTTCGCGGTGTTCTCCCACACCCGGGCCAGAACGGCTCCTTGATCGGTACCCAGCGCCGCGCGCTGCCGGGCTGTCATCTCCTCATCCAGCGCATCAAAGATCATGAGCGCCTCGGGGTTCATCGGGACCATGACCGGATCCGGACGCACCGTTGCTGATCCGATTTGCGCCAGATTGCCCCGCGATTTCGACCCGACCGCGGCAACGGCTTTTACGCCTTTTAGCAGTGATCTGGGCAGCTCCGAAAGCGGAGCCGGTCGACGGTTGCGATCCGGGATATCATCCTCGCTGCGAAACACCAGAAACCGGGCCAGGCTACCGTCTTGCAATGACCCGCTGGAAAGTGCGTCCCAGAACGGACCGGGCGCACTGACGCCATGTACTGAGGTGCAGGGCTCGATGATGTCCTGGCGCGGCCGTTCCTTTTGATCAGCGTATTCAGCCCCCATGAAGGTGGTGCCGGCGCTGGTGGCGAGCTCGGTAAACAGGTCCCAGATTTCCGAAAGGTGTTTTGGCGCGCGACGTTTATCGACCACATTGGCCATGAAGCGCCCGAACTCATCGATCTGAAACAGCGAGGAAGGCTGACGGGTCAGCGCCGAGATCAACCCCGCGCCCGAGGCAATCCGCTCGCCACCAAGATGGGCCTCAAAGCCTGCCTGGGTGAAGATTTCCTTGATCGCCTTACGCGCATGATCCTTGCCACCGCCACTTTCAGCAATGCCAACCACGTTGAGGTTTGAACGCAGATTGCTTTCGGTGCGCACTTTGCGCCCCATCAATGCTCCAAGGGCGGTCAGGGATGCCCCGAGTGCCAGCCATGGCTGCGGGCGGATGGCGGTGGCCACGATATGATCCACCATCAGTTTGAGAACACCATCAAGGCGATCCGGTGACGGGGCCGGTGGCACCGTGATCTGGGAGGGTTTATCACTTTCTTCCGTTTCACCCGCGTCATCACCGGACATTGCAGCCAGCAACCCGGCCGCCGGATGCGCGGGGTCGGCCTTGACCGACCCATCAAGCACGAGGGCGGCATCTGGTTTCCAGCCGCGCTCCATGGCCATGTGATAGATCGTGCCGGCGCCGATGCTGGTGGGGTTGAATGAGGCCCAGCTTTTGTCGGTAAACGCGGGCTCGTTCTTGCCTGCTTGCGCCGACCAGGTGGCAAAGAGATCAGCTCCGGCCTCACCAAGCGCGCCTTTCAGCGCCATGCCGATGCGCATCCAGCTGTCGTAATCAAGATCGGCATTGGGCAACCAGGCAAGGGCGGATTTGATCGCCGGGGCCGTGCCTTGCTGAGCCAAACCTGAGGCGGGCTTGTCGTTCGCACCAGTTTCCAACCGGACCGGGCGCAGCCGCTCCGGGATCAGTTCCATGGCCGCCTCAAGAAACGCATGCGCCTGTTCTTCGGTAATTTCCGGCAGGCTGTCGATATCAAGATCAGCCAGCCCCTCTTCCGGCCAAACATACGGTGTGCCGGTGTCGGGATGCGTGGCGTAGGCCACAAACTGCTGACCTGCGCACAAAACCTCGAGCGGATGGCGCTTGATGCCTTTGAACGGTGTCGCGGCGCGATAAACCAGCAGGCGTTTTGGCGCGCGGCCAATTCTCAGCGCCGGGCTGTCGCCGAGATGCTCACGGCACAGGCGTTCAGTCTTAAGCGCCAGATCAGGATCAACAACGATATCGATATCAACCGCTGCCACCGATCCACAAACCACCCCAATGCCGGCACCCGGCCATTTTGACCACGTCACGACCTCAAGATCTGTCGGACACCGCTCACCATATTGCGGCCAGCCAGGAAACTCGCCCCAGGCCCCGGAGCGATACCTCCCCGGTTTCTTGGTGCCCGGTGCGATTGGCAGGATTGAATAGCCGTTGGCGATAAGGCGCGCGCCAAACTGGGCCATATAGTTTGCCTCAGTCATCAGAACGGCACTCCTTCGCGCATGGAATTGATGCGATCCTGATCGCGCGCGGCCAGATCGCGCAGATGATCGCAATAAGCGGTGACAACGATTTCAATGAAGGCCTGCCAGTCTTCGAGGCTGATCTGCGCCAGATCGGTCTGGTCCAGATCATCGAGAAACGCACCACCCGATTGCGCCCCTTCTTTCAGGGCGTCCTGTTCATTCGGGGTTGGATCGATCATGGCTTTTCTCCTGGGGCAAAAGGTCTGGTAGATGGTCTGGCAGGTTCGGCTGCAAAGATGGGTTCGGGTTGCATCACGACGGGGGTCATGGACCCGGTAGTCTGCATTGAACCAGCCAAAGCCTCGGGCCTCGCGGTGGCAGATGGCGCAGAGCCCGTTTGAGAAACGGCGCATGGTTCAAACCTCGCGTTGGTGATTTCACTAAAACGCCCGTTGGGCCGGACCTGGATTTCCAAAGGGGTCGCAAGATATTTAATCCAGGTAAGCGCCCCATCGATGCTTTTGGGGATCACGCCGGCATTGCGTGCCCGCCACCAAATCTCGGCCTTTTTGCGCGCGTATCCCTTATGTTGAAGACACACCCATTCGCTGTAGGTCACGAGACCGCATTGATACTCGATGCGCAGCGACGGCGGTTTGCCGGGCTTGCGGTGCTTGGCGTAAGAAACGCGATCCACCTTCACCCACTGGGGGTCGCGATTTGAGAGGATCAGTTCGGTTGAGGCCCTGGGTTTCAGTTTTTCTGCAGGCGGCGGGAACGCATAGCCGCAATCGGGACAAATCGGCGCGCTGATCGGCAACAGGCTCTGGCAGTCCGGGCAGGTTTTGAGCGGCACATCACCGTCGCCCTTGCCGGGAGTTTTGGGGCGCACCAGATCAATCGGACCGTGGCGGGTCACGTTGCCGGCAAAATCAAGCACCAGACAGTTATCCTTGCCAGGCGCCAGTCTTGTGCCGCGCCCGGCCATTTGCACAAAAAGCCCCGGCGATTTGGTGGGGCGCAACATGGCAATGAGATCAACCCCGGGTGCATTGAACCCGGTGGTCAGCACCCCCATCGAGGCCAGCGCACGCAATTTCCCGCGTTTGAAAGCGGTGATGATCCGGTCGCGCTCGTCTTTTGGCGTGTCGCCAAAGATCGTGGCGCAGCTTATGCCTTTGTCCCGAATGGCCTTTGCCACATGGCGCGCGTGATCAACACCCGAGCAAAACACCAGCCAGGCTTTGCGATCACGACCGAGTTTGACAATCTCGTCCACGGCGGCCGCCGTGATCGCCTCCTTGTCCACCGCTTCCTGCAAGGCACCGGCGATAAACTCACCGCCGCGTGTGCCGACACCGTTCAGATCGAGCGCCGTGCCGGTGGCTTTGCTGACCAGCGGGCAGAGATAGCCCTGATCGATCAAGTCGCGCACCGGAACCTCGTAAGCAATGTCGGTAAACAGCGCGTTTTTGCCCTGATGCAGCATGCCGCTATCAAGGCGAAACGGGGTTGCGGTAAAGCCGATCACTTTGAGCTTCGGGTTAATGTCGCGCAGCTGCTCCAAAAACCGGCGGTACATGGTGTTGCCGGAACCCGGAATAAGATGGGCTTCGTCCACCAGCACCAGATCGGCATGACCGATTTCAGCGGCGCGTTTGTGAACCGACTGGATACCGGCAAAGAGAATGCGCGCATCCGCCTCGCGTCGCCCAAGCCCTGCCGAATAAATCCCGGCCGGAGCCTCGGGCCAAAGGCCGATCATTTCGGCGTGGTTCTGTGCGATTAATTCGCGCACATGGGTCAGGATGAGGATGCGCTGGTCCGGCCAGGCCGTCAGAACGCCTTTGATGAAGCTTGAGGTTACCAGGGATTTGCCACCGGACGTCGGGATCACAATCAGAGGATTTCCCTTTTTGGTCTCGAAATAATCATAGATCGAAGCGACAGATGCCTTCTGATATGGGCGCAGGGTCAGCATGATCACGCCTCCTCAACATGGGCTTGGTCCACCCAAGTGGAGCCGTCTGCCATGTGATACGTGACGAAGTTGTCACCCGCGTCGATAACCTCGCCCGGTACGAGTTCGGGGATGTAGAGGTGCTGTAAACAACCGAAACGTTGACCTGCGGGGCTGAGCATCCGGTCGTGCCGTGCGCAGTGCCAACCTCCGTCGACAGGCGTCGAATGCAGGCAGGAGCGGCAGGTGTAGGCGGCAAGCCTGCCCCCATGGCAAAGATCATGGTAATCACAGAAGCGACATTCAAACCAGGCCGGGTCTTCTGATATGCGGCTGGGCGGTCGAGGCGCTGTAATCACCCGTTTGGCTTTGTTCAGCAAGCGCTGGCCAGCGTCCCGATCGGCATGGATGCGTTCGACATAAAGCGCGTCCGTGTCCTTGCAGACCGCGATGTAAATCGCCCGGGTGATTTCCGTCAGATACATGTAAATCTGCATCTGGGCGGCGTGTTGGGGTTTGGAGGCCTCAACGCCCTTGGCGCAAAGATCACGAAAGCTCTTCACCCCATGGGTTTTGAACTCGACCACGTGCCAGGATTTCGGGGCTTCAAGGATGCCGATCGCCACGCCATCGAGCGAGCCGCCGAAATGGCCGCCATGAGCCTGAACCGAAAACTGCCGCCCGGTTTCTGGATCAACCTCAAGCACCGTCGCGCCGGTGTCGCGCAGATTGCGCACCAGACGATCTTCTTCGCGCTGGCCGGTTTCAAACAGGCGCAGAATCCGGCCCTCGTGTTTTGCCGACGTTGCCCAGCGAAAGTCATACCAAAGGGCGCGGGCGCAAGCTTTGCCAATAATGGACGCGCCGAGATGGGCGCGAAAGCCATCGCCGCGATTGGCCTCGTAGGCGGCATAGATGGCATCGATCGTCGGGGATTTTTGCTCGGGAAGGGCCACCATCACGCACCCCTCTCGTTCAGAAGCTTGGCGTGAGCAGCGTCAACTAAGGCCTGCCAGACCTCGGGCGGCATTTGCGCGCGCGCCTCGGCAATGATGCAATCCTTAAGGCGCTCTTTGGGGTGCGGCAGGCCCGCAATGCGCGCCAGCACCTCCCGACGCTCCTGCCGGAAATGCCGCAAGGCGGTGTTGGCCTTGTGAAACCAGCGCGCATCAATCGGCGTTTTAATAGTCTGGCGTTCAAGATCGGCGGCGGCCAACTGGGTGCGAATAGCCGCGATGTCATCATCGACCTCGGCCAGTTTGGCGATCAGTTTGGTGCGGTTGCCGGGCAAATATCCCCCGGTCGCATGCGTGCGGCATGCGTTGTCTAGGCTCTTCATTGGAAGTCTCCGGTTTCTTGCTGGGGTTTTCCCCACCACCAATCCTGGTGTGACTTGGTGGTGGGGTTCAGTTTACAGAGCGCCTCAGCCTGGGCGTTTCCACGGGGCGGAACCCGGGCGCGGGGTTGGCGTCGGTGTTGGCGTGGGGGTCGGGCTTGCAGACGATGTCTGAGGCGCCGAACGTTGCGGCCGCCTCGCCCCCGACGCCGGGTTGCCGCCTGATTTCGCCGCTGCCTCCGGAGTCAAATAGCGAATGCGGTTGCGCTCACCAAAACCGTTTTTCGCCGGATCAATGGTGACAACGATCGTTAATGGGATCAGGTGCAGATCCTCGGAATCACTCACCTGCATCTTGCCTGTGGCATGGCAAATCGCCGACAGGGTTCGTTGTGCAATCTCGACCGTCTGGGCATTGCGGTTGATCAGATTGAGCTGATCAAACACCTTGCGCCCCTGATAGGCGCCTTCAAGAATATCCAGCATCAACCAGAGATACTGGCCCATGCCATCCTTGGTCACGCGCAGATCGCTCTCGATGATCTGGGCCTGATAGCGCCCGGCTGGCAGCACCTCATAGGCGGTTGCGGGATCAACGCTGTTAGCGTCAAACGCGGTGTCAAACTGGGCCATGCTCAGGCCTCCTTTTGTTCAGTTGCAACTTGTTCGGTTGTGGAAAAATGCGGCATGGCATCGGCAAACGCTGACCATTCAAGTTCCATGCTGTCAGGCAGGTCAAACCGGTTCTTGGCCAGAAACGCCGGGCGCTCGTTGGTGTAAAGAACCCGCTGTCCGCTCCCGAGAGCGCGGGTGACTTTCTTGTTGAACCCCACGTCCGATTTGACCGTGCTGATGCGATAATTGGCAAACAGCACCACGTCTGCATGCTCCTGCAACAAGGCGGAAGCGCGCGCATGCAGTTTGATCAGGTAGCGATCGTAAGGATCGGATTCCGGGTTATCAAAACGGCGGATATCAGTGTGGGCGATCTGGATCACCGTCATGCCGCGATCATGGCGCAGGGCATCGAGCCAGACCAGATAGTCACGCCAGACATCAAGGGCAGCCGCATAGCCTTTGCCGTATCCAGCAGCCTCGATATTTTCCCACTTGTTTTCAGCGCAGGTCTGCGCCCAGACCAGCGGCTCGAGCCAATCGACACTGTCAATCACCACGGTGCAGTAATCGTGATCCTCTTCATGCAGCGCCTTCAGGGACGCAATGACCTCGTCAAAGCTTGCAGCCTGCGGGAAATGCGGCACATCAAGAATACCGAGGCCATTTTCAGTGCAAACGATGACAGGGTTGTTGCTCTGGGAGGCAAATGTGGTTTTGCCGACCCCGGCAACGCCGTACAGCAGAATGTTCGGCGGCTCCAGATGCGTGCCGGACTTGATCAGGGACAGGGGTGAAATAGCCATCAGGTTTGGTCTCCTTTGGATTGGCTGAGGGTCTTGGTCGAAGGGAAAGAGCATGTTTTGTGGATCATTGATCCACCTCCTGCGAAGTCAGGGCCACGCTCAACTGACCGACCTTGACCGTGCGCGCAGGTTCAAAATCCCGCCGGAGATAATCCGGCCAGGCGGTGTATTTGCGCTCGGGCACCTTGAAACTGACGTCGACGTATTGCGCCGGATCGTCGCCCGCGGTGCGGATAACATTGACCATGTCGGCTAGCTTGGCCTGATCCCAGCTGACACGTTTGGGGAGGTCGGCGACAATGGTGAAATCGCCGTCATCAAAGCGAACGGTGCCGGTGTCCTTGCCCATTTCGTGGCGCAGGGTTTCGGCGCGGGCGGCGTATCGGATGGTCAACGCACCATCGAGGCGGGACTTGCTGGCTTTGATCCGTTTCGCAGCCTCGTCGATCTCGCGTTGCAGAATGGCCAGCAATTCAACCGGCAGGGCAGCAATCTCCGGTGGCGGCATAGATGTCAGATCATCGACGCGCGGGGCGTTTTCGGGGAAGGGCATGTATTTGTCTCCATGTTGGGAAAAAAGGGATTGAAAAGGGGTCATCAGGCGTTCGCCCTGCCACTCGAACCAATGGCGTGGCTGGGCTCACCATTCAGAAGCAGCGCCGACAATGACGCGGCGGTGGGTCTGGTTCTTGGATTGGGGCGGGCAATGGCGATGTAGGAAAACCGATCAACCGCAAGGCGCTCCTGCACCAGATGCACGAGGCCAAGTTCAAAGGCCCCACGCGCCTTTTGCGCCAATTGCCCGAGAGCTTTGCGGTCCGCCTCGGACGGGGTGGCAATCGGCGAGTCCACGTCCACGCCGAGAAACCCGCGATGGTATTCAAGGCGATCGCCCGGCTCGGCTTGAGTGACCCAAGCGAGAAACTCCACATCACTCACGCAGAATTTGCACGGGATCATTTGTGGTTTTGGTTTGCGCGGCCCGCGGGGTTTGCAGACCTGAATGTCGATGGGCGCGTTCATTGGGCCGCCCCCGCTGGTGTTTTTGCCAGCGTCTGGAGTTTGGCCTTTTGTGCCAACGCATTTTGGCGAATCTTGGCTTCATGCGCCTCGATATCTTCCAGCCGATAAACAACCCGGCTGCCAAGTTTAAGAAACGTCGGGCCTTCGCCGTTCCCGCGCCAACGCTCCAAGGTGCGCGGCGAAACACACCAGCGCATTGCCAGATCGATTGGGGAAAAATGTCTGATTGCCATCGTAATCTCCTTCGGCAGTTCTGTTAAATCCTGCGGAGACGATGGCGGACCGGGAGAGAGAAAACCGACCCCCTAAGAGAGAGAAAAACAGAGAGAAAATTGAGAAAGGCCGGCGTTGGGGCATAAAATTTACCCCGGAAGGGCCGAAGTATGGCTGCTGGGAGCCCCAGAATCGAAAAAGGCCGCCGATTTTACACCGGCGGCCCTGAAGGAGAGAGAAAACAGAGAGAAAAATGTTTAGGGCTGAAACCCCCACAGGCCGTTTTCCGAGACAAGATATGGCGACAACTGGGCCCAACGTTTGGGACCAAACGCCTGGTGCAGCGCCTTGGCGCTTGATTGCGCATGATCGAGCAGTTCGCGCGCACTGAACCGTTTGCCGTCACGGTAACCATCAACCAGCATGGTGATAATGTCTACGTGGATCTCGGAACGAAAATTCACCGTGACCTTGCCATTGATAATCAGCTTTCGCCCGTCCGGCGACAGCCAGATCGAGGCATTGATATCCGGCAGCGGCACTTGATCAACGCGGGCCGCCAGAATGTCGGGCTCGATGGCCAACCCACCGGCAAGATCCAGAACATCATGCACCGAAACGATCAGATGCCCGGGCAGCCGGAATTTCTTAAGGCGCTCCTGCCGGGTCGAGGTCAGCAACAAACGCAGGCCATCCGCTGGACGCCGCCTGGCAAATTCCGCAACCTCGGCACGAACCGCCGGGAAATCGAGGCGTTTAGCAAACCACGTCGGCAGACGCCGCGCGCGTCCATTCAGCCGGATATCGCCAACATCCCAGAGTGTGTCATCGATCATTGCCCGGGGCACCTTCGACTGACCACGATCTATCGCCCCGAACAGCAGCTCAAAAAACTGCGCCATTTTGATCGCGTAAATGCGCATTTCCTCCTCGGGGACAATGACCCATCCCGATTTGCCGCTGAAATACGCATACGCCTCAAGATCGGGGTTCCATTCCACCGCCACCGGGATATCCTCGTAATCATCCATATCGGTGGTCTCATACGTCAGCCCGACGGCCTCGAGAATATCTGCGTTCTCAATTTGAGCGCGAATATTGCGGCGCCACAGGGTCAGGATGCGGTGCGTGGTTCGACCGCCATTGTGCTCAACCAGACCAAGGACGGTCTCTGCAGCTTTGGGCTCAAGCATCATCGATCACCGCCATAAGATCGCGATCAACCAAAAAGCCCCAGCGGCGGAGGTATTTTGCGCTGATCAATTGCTCACGCGCCGTCAGACCTTTCAAATTGCAACCGCTCGGCTCGGTGATCGACAGGGCAAGGGTCTTGCCGCGCGGCTCTGCAGCACTTGGCCCGAATTTTGTCGAGATTTTTGCGTGAACAACCGACCAATGCCCTCCGCTCAAAGGATTATCGCCCGAGAACCGGTGCGCGAAAGTTTCCCAGATCGTGCGATCAGAAAAGGCGCTTTTCTCAAACGTCATGCGATCGGGAACGTCATCGTCCGCCACCAGCCGAAGCGCCGTCACCGTCACGCTCTCAATCCCGTCCACGATATCGCGGTCAAACTTGTGGGGGTGCAACAGCGCGCTCAGATCGTACTGCAGCACCGGCAAGCGTTGTTCGTTAAACGATTGACCCAGCAAATCGCGCGCCATAAATTTCGTCAGATCAAGGCGGGTGTCCTTGCGATCGGCAGTCACCTCGATCGCGCCACTTTCAGGCTGGTACGTCAGCGCCGCCTCAAAAACAGGCGTGTCGACCCATCGCGTCAGACGCCCGGCATCACTGAAGCGCAGCGCCGCCCCAGGACGTCCCTCACGGTAAACTGCGACCTGGATCAGTTTTTTCGTCTTGCCATCATGGCAATGACGCTGGCGCTCGAAAACATCAACCTCGACATTCCTGGTTTTGCACCGCTCACGAATGGCGGACGTAAATGCAGCAATCGCGATCGGGTCGGTTGAAACCGTGCAGTTTTCCGCCAAAACAAATCCGTCCCAGGCGCGACCATGACGCCGATGATCGGTGTAACGCACTTCCTCGGCTTTGCGAAAGCTTTCGGGCTCATTCAGAAACACCCAGAGTGCACAGCCATGCCCGACCTCAAGGGATGCGAATATCGCTTGGTCCTTTACCACGCTCAGCAGGGCCGTGTTTCCGGCCTCATCGGCCAGAGTGCTGACGCGCTCTGCATCAAGCAGGAACTGCCCTTTCTCAGCCTCATCCATCTTGTTAACCGCCTTTAGCAGCGGCTGCATCACGTCCGCCTCCTCGCCTTCCCAGTCGATTGTGTCCGGAAGATCAAACGCCGCGGTTTCAAAATAGGCGCGCAATGCTGAAACAGGAGATTTGCGCAGAAATGTCGAGATAGATGCCATGAAAATAGTCCTTTCAAATAACCTTTTGGGGCTGGAGAAATGCGAACATAGCACGAACATTACTGCTGTGAAGTGTGGAAATCCTTTTTCTTTGCGCGCGCATAAAACAAAGATCTAAACCACCATAGCGGGTAATTAGTCACTGTTTTATCCACAGGTTTTTGGTGCAGCAGAGCCTAAAATCTGAATCAAATGATTCGAAATTGCATAGCTGAACCCGGCACAGCGAAAGGGAGCCCGAGCTGATCTCAAATAAACTACCCCGCTTTGACCCGCAGCCCACCGCAGAACCACGTTAAGCCATTGCATACGCTTGTTTTATTCGCTCTCTCGGGTATCGTCTGGTTATCTTTCCAACCAACGAGACGCTTGCCATGAACACCTCCCGATCCGGGCCCAATCCCCTGTCCCCTGCAACCATGTCAACAGAGGCGCGCCTCGCTGAAATCGGCCGCATTTTCGCCGCCGGTCTGATCCGGATGGCACGCACTAAGTCCAGTTCTTTATCTGCCGGAGCGGGAGACAGTTTCCTCGACTTTGCGTCCCATCAGAGCGGTCATGGAGCGGCAAACCCGTCTCATGAAGGAGGACAATAATGAGCCTGCAAAATCCCACCCCCGACGCGCGCGCCATGGTGCTTGGCAGCCTGGCGGCGCTGAAGGCCATGAGCGTGCCGGAGTTGAAAAAGGAGTGGCAGAATCTGTATCAAGCGCCAGCCCCCAATAACAGCCGCTCGTTTCTGGAACTGCGGATTGGCTACCGCATTCAGGAGCTGAGTTTTGGCGGGCCGAGCCGCGCCACCAAACGCGCGCTCAACCTGCTGGCCGATGAGGTCGAGGGGAAAGCGGTACGCAGATCGCAAATCGCCGACCCGCGCACACCGGTCATTGGCACAAAGCTGATCCGGGAATGGAACGGGGCCGAGCACACAGTCACGGTTATGAAAGACGGGTTTGACTGTCAGGGGCGAAAATTCAAATCTCTTTCCGCTGTCGCGCGCGAAATCACCGGCACCCGCTGGAACGGCTATCGTTTCTTCGGGCTTGGCAATACACTGAAGGACACCTGATGGCACAGACACCACAAACACCCCCAAAACGGCTGCGCTGCGCGGTTTATACCCGCAAATCTTCCGAGGAAGGGTTGGAACAAGAATTCAATTCGCTCGATGCCCAACGCGAAGCCTGTGAGGCCTATATCGCCAGCCAACGCTCCGAGGGCTGGAAGGCAATGCGCGAGCAATATAACGACGGCGGGTTTTCTGGCGGCACGCTTGATCGGCCGGGGCTTCAGGTTCTGCTCGAGGATGTAAAAGACGGCCTTGTCGATGTGATCGTGGTTTACAAAATCGACCGGCTCAGCCGCTCGCTGATGGATTTTGCCAGGCTGGTTGAGGTGTTTGACGCCCATGACGTGACCTTCGTTTCCGTCACCCAGTCGTTTAACACCACCACCTCAATGGGGCGGCTGACGCTGAATATTCTGCTGTCATTCGCCCAGTTTGAACGTGAAGTCACCGCCGAGCGGATCCGCGACAAGGTCGCCGCCTCGCGCAAGAAGGGCATGTGGATGGGGGGCACCGTGCCGCTTGGCTATGACGTCAAAGAACGCAAGCTGGTCATCAATGAGCCGGAAGCCAAAACCATTTGCCATATATTCACCCGGTTCGTGGAACTGGGCTCGGCCACGGTGCTGACCCGCGAACTGCGCGAAGCCCACACCCTGAACAAGCAAGGGCGCCTGATGGACAAAGGCTATGTATACCGCCTCTTAAATAATCGCCTCTATATCGGCAAGGCAGTCCACAAAGGCACGGCCTACGCCGGTGAGCATAGGGCGATCATCAGCACGGATCTCTGGGATCGGGTCCACGCCGTCATTCAGGTCAGCCCCCGCAGTCGCGCCGCCAACACCCGCGCGCAAACGCCAGCTTTGCTTAAGGGGCTGATCTTTACCGACAACGGTACCGCGATGACACCGACCCATACCAGGAAGGGCACCAGACTTTATCGCTACTATATCTCGATGGATTGCCTCAAAGGACGGGAAACCGGCTTTGAGACTGCGCCACGCCGTTTGCCTGCAGCCATGGTCGAGGAGACCGTAACAGGCGAAATCCGCAAGCTGATCCGCACGCCGGAGATCGTGGCGCGCACGGTTGCGGCGCTGGCGGACTCAGAGGCCGACCTTGATGAACAGGATGTACGGGAAGCCCTCAGCACCTTCGACAACCTCTGGGCCACGCTGTTCCCGGCCGAGCAGGCGCGCATTGTTCAACTGCTGGTCGCCCGCGTCACCATCAGCGCGAACGGCATCGCGGTCGATCTGCGCACCGATGGCCTGAACGGCGTCGTCCTTGATATTCTCTCCAGCCGCAAAAAACCAGACGAGAAAGCCGCATGAAACTCACCCCATCAGATCAAATCCTCCGCGTATTCATCCCCCTCAGCCTGCGCCGCAAAAACGGGCGCCCGAAAATCCTGCCACCCGCCGATCGGCAACCCGCTGAGGCGCGCACGCAAGATCGCCACATCCTGCGCGTCATTGGCCGTGCCTGGGCCTGGCGGCGGCGTATGGAGGCCGGTGAGTTCTCTACCATTCAGGATCTCGCCGACCATCTCGGCCTCTCGGACCGCCATGTCAGCAAGACCATGCGGCTCGCGTATCTTGCCCCGGATGTCCTTGAAACCCTGCTGATAAAACGCACCCCGCCCGCCGTTTCGCTGGTCCGCCTGGCTGAAATCGTGAACCTTCCATGGGCCGAACAGGCCGCCGAAGCGTTCAGCCCACAGTGATCGCCTGGCAAAGCCACCCCCGCAAGACCCCGCACAATCCCGCCCCACTGCGCCGCCTTCGGGTTCATTCTTTGTTCTGATTCTCGCCTGCGCGGCACAAAGTCCGGAGCCCTCAAAACCCCAAGCCTTTGATATCGAGTCACTTATTGAATCCGTCCTGTTTCAGGGCAGTTCGCTCACTTTGAGACACAGGGAGCATAGAGACCAAATCCGGCCATATGGCCTGTCTCCGAAGGTCGACGGAACCAGCTAAACCCCTTTGAAACCAAAAGAAAAAGCGCGCCTCATGGGGCGCGATTCGGGATTCGATTGGGGGTGGTGGCGGAGGAGGTGGGATTCGAACCCACGGAAGACTTGCACCTTCGCTGGTTTTCAAGACCAGTGCATTCGACCACTCTGCCACTCCTCCGGCGGGGGCGACAGCTATCAGTGGAAATCTGATTCTGGAACTAAAAGATTCACACGTCCGGGCCGGCTGAAACTCGCCGGTTGCGGTTCAAATCTTTGGGACTTGGACTTTCCTTGCACAAGCCTTTTGCTGTAGGCTTACCGCAAAACAAGCCGGGGCAAGAAACCGGCCAGAACCGCCGGGCAGGCATTCGGCGAAAACGGGGGCAAAATGGCAGTTAGGGCACGTATAAAACTGATCGGTGCAATGATTTTCAGCGCATCGTTGCTTGGTGGCTGTGAAAACGTTAATTTGCCAAACTTCTCGCTTGGAAAAAAGACCTCCGACGAGGACGGAGTTGCACAGCGTGACGACACGGTGCGGCTGGTCGAACGCGATGTCGAAGCGCCGGATGTATTTCAGGTGACGGAAAACGGCCTTTGGGACGGTCGCCCGTCGCTTGGCGGGGTTTGGGTCGCCTATCCCGGCGACATACAGCCCGAACGTGTGATCATACGCAACGAGACTAACAACAAATTCGTCATCGGAGCATTGTTCAAACGCGAAAGGGTCAATCCCGGGCCAAAAATCCAGATCTCCTCGGACGCGGCTGCGGCCCTTGGCGTTTTGGCAGGCAAACCGAGCATGTTGAATGTAACGGCGCTGCGGCGTGAATCAGTGCCCGAAGCCACAGCCGGGGATGAGAGTTCGGATGGTGCGGATACTTCGATCTCCGAGATCGCCACCGCGGCGATTGACGAAGTGGAGGAAACACCAAAGCCAACCATCAAAACCGCGGGGTCAACACTGGACAAGCCTTACATTCAGCTTGGCATTTTCAGTGTTCAGGCGAATGCCGAAAACACCGCGACGAGCATGCGCACCCAAGGAATTGTGCCGCTAATCAAAGAGCACAAGTTGAAAGGCAAGACCTTTTGGCGGGTGATCGTTGGCCCGGCGACGTCTAAAAACGAGCGTGGAATCCTGCTGAAGAAGGCACGGGATCTTGGCTTTGCTGACGCATATTTTGTAAGAAGTTGACCTGTAGACGGGAGAAAGACGCGTGAAACTCCGCTTTGTGCTGGCCTGTGTGGCCACTGTTTTCCTGAGCCTGCAAAGCGCTCTGGCAATTGAAACCACAGCGCCTACAGCCATGGTTCTGGACTATAATTCCGGCACGGTTTTGTTGGAAAAAAATGCCGACACACCGCTGCCGCCAGCCTCGATGTCCAAACTGATGACGCTCAACATGGTTTTCGAGGCCCTGGAAGATGGCCGTCTCAGCCTTGATGAAGAACTGCCTGTCTCCGAGTATGCGATGTCCTATGGCGGCTCGACGATGTTTTTGAATACGCGCGACCGTGTGCGGGTGGAGGATCTTATCCGCGGCGTGATCGTGCTTTCGGGCAATGATGCCTGTGTCGTACTGGCCGAGGCGCTGGCAGGCTCGGAAGCCGAGTTCGCCCGCTCCATGACCGCGCGGGCAAAACAACTGGGTATGGTAAACTCGACCTTTGGAAACTCCAATGGCTGGCCGCATCCCGATCAACGCATGAGCGCTCGTGACCTGGTCATTCTTGCCGAAAGGTTAATCCGGGAATTCCCGCAGTATTACGGCTACTTCGCAGAACGCGAATTTGCTTTTGACGGCCGCTCGCCTGCCAACAGATTCAATCGCAATCCCTTGCTGAAACTCGGGATCGGCGCTGATGGTCTCAAGACCGGGCATACGGACGAGGCAGGCTACGGCATTGTCGGATCAGCAGAAAAGAACGGTCGGCGTGTGATTGTCATGCTTTCAGGGCTCGAAAGCGAAGAAGCTCGCGCGGACGAAGCTGAAAAGCTGATGAACTGGGCCTTTCGCCAATTTGTGGAAAAAAAAATTTTCGAATCCGGGGAAGAAGTCGGACGGCTTGACGTCTGGCTGGGTAAAGAGCGATCGCTAGGCCTGGTCACGAAACAGGACGTAACCCTGCTGCTACCCGTAACGGTACGCGACAAACTGAACGCCGAAATCGTGGCAAATACCCCTGTTCCGGCACCCGTCGTGGAAGGCACTGAACTTGCCAAACTATTGATCGAAGTGCCCGAAATGGAAACGGTTGAAATACCACTGTTTGCTGCCCAAAGTATTGAAGAGGCAGGTGTTCTTTCACGAATTGGCCTCTCCGCCGAAATTCTTCGGGAGGGCCTTCTTGGCTGGGTCCGGTGACATCTGAACGCGGCGTGTTCATCACGTTTGAGGGCATTGACGGGTCGGGGAAATCCACACAAGCGAAACTTTTGGCGCAATCCCTGAGCGAGGTCGGTCGGGACGTTGTACTAACCCGCGAACCCGGCGGCTCGGAAGGGGCAGAGGAAATACGCCGCTTGCTGGTGGAGGGCGATCCGGAACGCTGGTCCGCGCACACTGAAATCCTGTTGTTCACGGCGGCACGGCGCGATCATCTGGAAAAGACCATTGAACCAGCCCTTCGGCGCGGCGCCATCGTCATCAGTGATCGTTTCACGGATTCCACACGGGTTTATCAAGGTGCCGCGCGCGACGATCTGCGCGAGCTGGTTGATACGGTGCATCGGTTGATGATCGGGCGCGAACCTGACCTGACCTTTGTTTTGCAAACCGATCCCGAAACCTCGTTGGCGCGGGGATTGGCGCGCAGGTCCGGGGAGGACCGGTTCGAGGACCTTGGTCTTGGCTTTCAGGAACGACTGCGAGACGGGTTCAACGGGCTATGCGCGGATTTCCCGGATCGCTGTCGCCCGATTGACGGCAATCGCGAGGCAGAAGAGATTGCCGTCGAAATATCAGAGTTGGCCGGGAACTATCTTGGATGAACGAGATCGTGCCGATTGAACCGGACAAGCTGGCAGATGCGCCGCACCCGCGCTTTTGTCCGCGCGTCTTTGGTCAGGATCACGCCGCGGCTGATTTCCTGTCGGCCTATAACGCCGGGCGACTGCACCATGCATGGATGATCACTGGCCCCAAGGGGGTGGGAAAAGCCTCCCTTGCGTGGAAGATTGCGCGGTTTTTGCTCAGCCAGTCTCAAGCGACCTCAGATGGGCTTTTTGGCGAAGCTGCCCCGGTCCCAACCACGTTGGAGACACCTTCGGACAGCCCGCTTGCGCAGCGGATTGCGGCTTTGGCCGAGGGGCGCTTGCTGCTTTGTCGCCGACCTTGGGACGACAAAAGCAACCGGTTGAAGCAGGATATCACGGTGAGCGAAGTTCGCCGTCTGAAACGATTTTTTGAGTTTTCCGCACCCGATGGCGGGCGGCGGGTTGTGATTATTGATGCGGCAGACGAATTGAATGCCTCGGCCGCAAACGCGCTGCTGAAGATCCTCGAAGAACCACCGGAGCGCACAACCTTGTTGCTGGTCGCGCATCGCCCGATGCGGCTTTTGCCAACGATCCGCTCGCGGTGTCGAACGCTGGCCTGCTCGCGTCTTGCTGCCGATGACATGGAATGGGCGCTGGCAGGTGCGGGGTTTGAAAGCAGCAACATCCGCCATCTGGCAGCGCTTGCGGATGGGTCCGTCGGGGAAGCCATCCGACTTGCCAACCATGCGGGGCCAGAGTTGTACCAAAAACTGGTGGCCCTGTTTGCCGCCGGTGCAAAAATGGATCGTCGCGCGGCGGCGGCATTGGCGGATAGTTGTGCAGGTGCCAAGAATGCCGAGCGATATTCCCTGATCCTGTCTCTGTTGCAGAACCTGCACTACCGCCTGGCCGCCCACGGCGCGAGCCGCAAGCTCAACGAGGCGGCAACGGACGAATTGCTGATCCTTGGGAATCTTGCACCAAATCCGGACGCAGCCAGAAGATGGGCGACACTGGCGGCTGAACTTGCGGCACGGGCGCAACATGCGGTCGCAGTCAATCTTGACCCTTCCAGCGTGATCCTTGATATGTTGCTGAAAACAGACAAGCTGGCGGGTTCCCTGCGCGCCGCGTGACCAAGGCCGCCGACCATGCCCCTTTCCCCTGAAATCGTAGACAGTCATTGCCATCTGGATTTCCCGGACTTTGCAGATGAGTTGCCCGATGTAGTCGACCGCGCCGTTGCGGCTGGGGTGACGCGCATGGTGACGATTTGCACCAAGCTGAAGAATGCCGGTACTGTCCGCGCGATTGCCGAGCGGTTTGATCCCGTCTTTTGGGCCGCGGGCACCCATCCGATGTCCGCCGCTTCTGAACCGATGGCGACCCTCAAACACCTCGTTGACTTGGCCGCGCATCCCAAAATGGTCGGCATCGGTGAAAGCGGGCTTGATTATCACTACACGGCTGAGAGCAAATCCGTACAGCAGGAAAGCCTGCGTCTGCACATCAAGGCGGCTCAACAAACCGGGCTGCCCCTTATCATTCATTCACGCGATGCGGATGACGATATGGCCCGGATCCTGCGCGAAGGGATGCAAGATGCGCCCTATACTTGTGTGATGCATTGTTTTTCCTCGGGCGCTGAACTTGCCAAGGCGGCCCTGGAGCTTGGGTTTTACCTTTCGATGTCGGGGATTGCGACGTTCAAGAAATCTCAGGAACTGCGCGATATTTTTGCCGCCGCCCCGGTTGACCGCATTCTAGTGGAAACCGATGCCCCCTACCTTGCCCCGACCCCGCATCGTGGCAAACGCAACGAACCAGCCTATACCGCGTTAACCGCAGCCGTTGGCGCAGAAATATTTGGCATGAGCCCCGAAGCATTCGCTAAGGAAACCACGCAGAACTTCGACCGGCTGTTTACCAAAGCCGCGCTATGGAGTGCAAAATGAGTGCGCGGTTGAAATTCACTATACTGGGCTGTGGTTCATCGGGCGGGGTTCCGCGCCTTGGTGGACATTGGGGGGCTTGCGATCCAAAGAACCCGAAAAACCGGCGGCAGCGTTGTTCGTTACTGATCGAGCGGACCACGGATCAGGGATCGACCCGCGTGTTGATCGACACCTCGCCTGACCTCAGAAACCAGTTGCTGGCGGCTGACATCGGCGAATTGGATGCGGTCTTCTTCACCCATCAACATGCCGATCACGTGCATGGCCTTGATGATCTGCGGATGATTGTGATCAACATGCGCCGGCGGCTCAAGGTCTGGGCCGATGGCCCGACAACGGACGCGCTGATTTCGCGATTTGGCTATGCATTCGTGCAGCCAGAAGGTTCGCCTTATCCCTCGATTTTGGAGTTGAACGATTTCCACGGCCCCACCACTGTCACGGGCCTTGGTGGCGAAATCACTTTGACACCCTTTCGGGTGGGCCATGGCAGTATCGACAGTCTTGGTATTCGCATCCGCGATCTGGCTTATCTGCCGGACGTCGCTGAAATGTATGACGATGCCTGGGAGGCGGTTCAGGGTCTTGATGTCTGGATTCTGGATGCCTTGCGGCGCGATCCGCATCCGACCCATTCCCATTTGGCGCAGAGCCTGGAATGGATAGAACGTGCTGCTCCAAAACGCGCGGTGCTGACCAATATGCACGTCGATCTGGACTATGAAGCCGTTCAGGCGGAAACGCCCGATCACGTTGATGTGGCCTTTGACGGAATGGTGATCGAGCTTGCGGATTAAACGCCCATGTTGATCGCCATGGAGGCATTGCTGGACGTCATTCTGCCCGTCTTTCTGGTGATCGCTTTTGGCTATGTCGCGGTTCTGCGCAATTTCCTGGACGCCCCGGCAATCGACGGGTTGATGAAATTCAGCCAGAATTTCGCGATCCCGCTTTTGTTGTTTCGCGCAATCTCCACGCTTGATCTGGAAGCCGGGTTCGATCCGGCCCTTCTTGGGTCCTATTACACCGGGTCTTTCAGCGTCTTTATGATTGGCATGTTCGGCGCGGTCTATCTCTTCAAACGCAGCTGGGAAGACAGCGTATCAGTCGGCTTTTCCGCCCTTTTTGCCAATTCGGTCCTGCTGGGACTTGCGATCATGGAACGCGCTTATGGGCGCGACGCGCTTGCGCCAAACTATGCGATCGTCGCGATCCACGCACCGTTTTGCTACTTTTTGGGCATTTCCACGATGGAGGTCGTGAAGAACTCGGGCGGGGCGTTCAGCGTTACGGCGTTTCGGGTCGTCAGGGCGATGTTCTCCAACAATCTGATGATCGCAATCGGCCTTGGGTTTGTTGTCAATCTAAGCGGCATTTCCATGCCTGTAGCCCTTTCAGGGGCATTCGATCTGGTGATCCGCGCCGCCCTGCCAACAGCGCTATTTGCGCTTGGCGGGACGCTGACACGTTACCGCCCCGAGGGGGATATGAAGGTGGTGATCTGGATCTGTGCGCTGTCGCTGTTCCTACACCCATCCATTGCCTATCTGATGGGCACGGCGGTCTTTGACCTTTCCGAGGCGCAATTAAAGGGCGCGGTGTTGACCGCAGCCATGGCGCCGGGTGTCAATTCCTATCTGTTTGCCAGCATCTATGGCGCGGCAATGCGTATCGCCGCTACGGCCGTGCTCACAGGAACGTTGTTTTCGATCCTGTCAGTCGCGATCTGGTTGACCATTCTGGGCGTCTAAGGCGGGGTGGACTTAACCCGGGCTAAGCCCCCGCATCCGTTCGGAACGGCGACGCAACAACTCCACCGTTGTCAGCAACATGATCGAGATGCCGACAAGGATCGTGGCCACGGCCAGGATCGTCGGGGAGATTTGTTCGCGCAATCCGGTAAACATCTGCCACGGCAGCGTTTTCTGTCCGGCAGAGCCGACAAATAGAACCACGACCACCTCGTCGAAAGAGGTGATAAAGGCAAACAGCCCGCCGGAGACCACGCCGGGCAGGATCAGCGGCATCTGGACCTTGAAAAAGGTCGTCGTTGGTCCCGCGCCCATGTTGGCCGCCGCGCGTGTCAGGCTTTTGTCAAAGCCAACCATGGTGGCGGTCACGGTGATGATTACAAAGGGAATGCCAAGGGCCGCATGTGCCAGAACAACGCCCCAATAAGTGCCTTGCAGGCCAATGCGCGAATAAAAGAAATACATGCCCGCAGCCGACAGGATCAACGGCACGATCATTGGCGAGATCAGGATTGCCATGATCGTGGCGCGAAACGGCACATGGCTTTGAGAAAGGCCAATCGCGGCAAGTGTGCCAAAGCTGACCGACAGGACGGTCGCAACAGGTGCAATTCTGACCGAGTTATATAGCGCGTTCTGCCAATCGGAATTGGTAAAGAAATCGCGGTAGTGTTTCAGCGAATAGCCCTCGGCCTCAAAGCGCAGCATCTCCGGTGTGAAGGTGAAAAAGTCCTGCGCGTTGAACGACAACGGAATGATCACCAGGATCGGGATGATCAGGAACAGAAAAATCAGCGTACAGATCGCCCGAAAGGAGTAGTACCAGACCCTTTGACCGGTGGACGCATATGGCGGTAGCTTGCTCATCTTGATTACCCCAGCTTCACGTTATCAATGCCCACGATCCGGTCGTAGAGCCAATAAAGCGCCAGAACCAGCAGCAACAGGATGCTCCCGAGTGCGGCCCCAAGTCCCCAGTTCAAAGAGCTGGAAATATGATAGGCGATCCGGTTGGAGATAAAGACGCCCGTGGTGCCGCCGACCAGTTCAGGCGTGATGTAGTAACCAATCGCTAGAATGAAGACGAGGATCGAGCCCGCGCCTATACCCGGAACACTTTGCGGGAAATAGACCCGCCAAAAGGCCCGCCAGTCCGAGGCCCCCATGGACTTTGCCGCCCGCAGATAGCTCGGCGGGATCGTGCGCATCACCGAAAACAGAGGCAGGATCATGAACGGCAGCAGAATATGCGTCATCGCGACAATCGTGCCGAACTGATTGTTGATCATGATCAGCCTGTTATCGTCGGCCACCAGGCCGATCCAGACAAGGACATCGTTAATCACGCCTTGCTGTTGCAACAACACCTTCCAGGCCGAGGTCCGCACCAGCAACGAGGTCCAGAATGGCAAGAGCACAAGGATCATCAAAAGGTTGGAGGTGCGCATCGGGATGTTGGAAAGCAGCCATGCAACGGGATAACCAAGGATCAGGCAGCTTAATGTAATAGTGATCGACAGGAACATCGTTCGCTGGAACAGCAACAGATAGATCTGCTGACTTTCGTCTCGCATCCGCGGCCCGGTCGGGCTTTTTTCCATGTCGATGGCGTTCAGGAAATAGCCATTGGTGTATTTGGTTGAATAGGTCTTGATGACCTGCCAGATTTCCGGGTCGCCCCAGTTTTTGTCAAGAGCTATGAATTTTTCGCGATAGGGACCGTCGTTGGGTATATCCCATTTCTTGACGGTGCGACCTGATTTGCGAAACAGTGACGAGATGCCGGTTTTTTCATAGTTCAGCCGCGAACCCAGACGGGTGTGCAACTTTTTGGCGATGGCGACTTGCAAGTCTTCGGCAAGTGCTGCGAATACGGCCTCGGACGGAGCCTGCCCGCTGGCGAATTGCCAGTCGCGTAACTCAACGACCGTTTTTGGTAATGTATCGGATACGATTTCATTCTCGACCGAGCGGAACAACATATCCGCAATCGGCGCAATAAATGTGATGAGGATAAAGACCAGCAAGGGTGCGATCAGTGCAAGGGCGCGTAGTTTCTGACGCCTTAATGCCCTTTGCAGGCTGCGCTTTAGCGGGGTGCCGTCTGCGGCCAGAACCGGGCCGTTTTGCGTGGTGTCGCTCATGTATCCCTCGACGGTTTTACGTCTGTGGAACAATTAGATGTTCCGACAAGTCAGAGGGGCCCGTGCGCCGGGCCCCTCTGGGGTTCAAGGCTTATTTAGCCAACCATGCCTGGAATTTTGCATCCAGATCATCGCGATAATCTGCCCACCACTCGTAGTTGTAGAGGAAGGTGTTTTTCGCGTTGTTTGGATCTGTTGGCATATGTGGCGCCATTTCGATGCCAAGGTCAGCGTGCTTACCAACCAGCGGTGCCGAAGAAGCACGTGCTGGGCCGTAGGAGATGTATTTCGCCTGATCAGCAAGGCGCTGAGTGTCAGTTGCGAATTTTACATATGCCAGGGCGGCAGCTTCGCGCTCTGGTGTCAGGCCGGCAGGAATGATCCAGCCGTCAAGGTCAAACACCTGAGCGTCCCACAGCATGGCAACAGGCTGCTTTTGCTCTTCGATCAGCGAGAACAGACGACCGTTGTAGGTCGAACCCATCACAACTTCGCCGTCAGCCAGCAGTTGTGGTGTGTCAGCACCAGCGGACCACCAGATCACATCGTCCTTGATGGTATCCAGCTTGGCAAATGCCCGTGTCTGGCCTTCTTCGGTTTGCAGAACGTCATAGACGTCTGCTTTGGCAACGCCGTCACAAATCAGCGCCCATTCCATGTTGTTGATCGGGCGTTTTTCCAGCGAACGCTTGCCAGGGTAAGTGGCGGTATCGAAAACAGCACAGACGTCTGTTGGAGGTGTGTTACCAACGAGGTCAGTGCGATAGCCGAAGGTTGTTGAATACACGATCTGCGGAATAAAGCAGTCGGACACCAAGAGATCACCGAAGTCATCAGATGCCTTGGAGCCATCGGCACCGTCAGCAAGCTGCGTGTCTGCGTCGATCTCTAGGGCAAGGCCTTCGTCGCAAAGACGAATTGCGTCCGAGGCGACAACGTCAACCACGTCCCAGGTCACGTTACCGGCTTCGTTCATCGCACGAAGTTTCGCAACGGCCTCGGCCGAGCTTTCGTCGTTGATGATGTTCACACCGGGATTCGCGGCCATATAGGGGTCGTGATACGCCAGTTGTTGCGACTTCGAATACGCGCCACCCCATGACACGATGGTCATGTCCTGGGCCCACGCGCTCGACGCCGACAGTGTCAGCACGGAAACGGCTGTCACAAAGGTTTTTGAAAGTTTCATCTATGATTCTCCCTTGTTGCATTTACCGGCTGAGCCGGCAGTTCACATCGCGGACCCTAACAGACGGGGTCCGCAATTCATTGTTCATGCGTCCAGCGCACGACAATCTTCTTTGTTCCAACTCACCTTGGTGGTTTCCCCCACCACAAGATGCTTATGCCCTGCGGCATTTGGAACTTTTACGACAAATTCGTCATTGCCCATCACATTCATCCGGCAGCGGATATGGTCGCCGAGATAGATCAGCTCCAGAACCTTCGCATCGACCGCATTCGGGCCGCTGGCCTTGCCGATATCGACCCGTTCAGGTCGGATGGACAATGTGGTTTTGGAGCCGGCGTCGCCACAGTTGACGGCCAGCGCCTCGCCAATCTCGCCATTGTCATAGGCAATTGTGGCCACGCCATCCTTGACTGCCTTGACCGTGCCGATCAGCGTGTTGTTTTCACCGATGAACTGGGCCACGAAAGCGTTGTCGGGCTTTTCGTACAACCCATCGGGTGGCGCAAGTTGCTGGATGATCCCATCATCGAAAACGGCGATCCGATCCGACATCGTCAACGCCTCGGACTGGTCGTGGGTCACATAGACCACGGTCACGCCCAGACGTTCATGGATGTGCTTGATTTCGTATTGCATATGCTCGCGCAGCTGTTTGTCGAGCGCGCCGAGCGGTTCGTCCATAAGCACGAGTTCCGGCTCAAAAACCAAGGCACGCGCCAGCGCGATCCGCTGTTGCTGGCCACCGGAAAGCTGCGCCGGACGGCGGCCGCCAAAGTCGCCCATCTGCACCATATCAAGTGCTTTTTTCACATTCGCTTCGCGTTCCGATTTGCCCTGGCGTCGAACCTCCAGTGGAAAGGACAGATTTTCTGCCACCGTCATATGTGGGAACAGCGCGTAGTTCTGAAACACCATCCCGATCCCGCGTTTATGCGGCGGAATGTTGTTGATCGGCTTGCCGTCCAGCAGAATGTCGCCATGGGTTGCGGTTTCAAAGCCCGCAAGCATCATCAGGCAGGTGGTCTTGCCCGAGCCTGAAGGCCCAAGCATCGTCAGAAACTCGCCTTTGGAAATATAAAGGTTCAGATCCTTAACGACCAGCGTTTCACCATCGTAGCTTTTCTGAACATGATCAAAGACGACAAAGCCGTCCTCTTTGGTGGCATTGGGCACGTGGACCCCCCCTGATAACGTCACGTCATACCGGTTATTCCCCGGCCTGACGCCCAACGAAACACATCCCAAAAGCGATTGCAACCGGGTCTATCAACGAATCGCCCGATTATAAGGGGCGCCAACCCGTCTCGCGAAATCTTTTACGCAAAGCATCGGGGTCGTAGCGCGTCGAAATCCAGTCTTCCATTGCAATTGCACCGTTTTTTTGAGCCTCCAGAAAGGCGACAAAAAACAGATCGAGGATTCCGTTTTTGGAATTTTTCAGATGAAAGTGCTTCCAGTGGAGCTGTTTCCACGCTTCTTCAACCGGCAAATCTTCGATAATGTGAAGATATAACGCAGCGGCAAAACCCGCCCTGTCCGAACCGGATTTGCAATGCATGACAACCGGTTTTTCGATTGAACGAAAATGCGCAATCAGGCCCAGCAATTCTTCGCGACTGGCAAGGTCTTGCGCATAAAGCCGATGATCAATGAGCCGCAGACCCAGCTTTTCGCAGGCTTCCACCTCGAAATGATAGGGGCTGTATTCCCCTACGCCGCGCAGGTTCAAAATTGTCTTGATGCCACGTTTCTTCCATTTCGCCAGTCGCTTTGCATCCGGTTGATTGGCGCGATAGACACCGTCGTCCACCTGATGGAAATTGGTCCACCAAAGTCGAAGAACCCCGTGGTCGATCCAAAGATAATGTCGCCAGGCGCGGGCGCGGCTTTCCGGTGTCGAAATATCGACGCCCATGTTGTTGCGCCAGGCCCGTTCCCAGGTCTTGAAGCGATTCCAGAGCGCCTTCATTTGATGCCCCCCCGCCGAGCGAGGAATAGGTTCCAGCGATAGTTCAGACGATAACGCAGGTTTCTCAGCCCTTGCCGCAGACCGCCCCGCAATACCTGTCGCGCGGAGGCAATTGTATCGCCGGTTTCGGATTCTTCGCCCAACGTCAGCGGCGGCGGGACTACCAGCCTGACGTTCAACCCGTGTTCCCAAAAGCGTTTGTGATCCTCGTCAATCGGGCGCGCAAAGGGAATGCTGGCGGGCAAAAGCTTTTCTGCCGCTGATCGTCGGATTGCATAGCCAAGGGTGGTGTTGGGTATTTGATAGGGCTCAACAAGATCAACGCCTTCAACAAGTTTCTCGGACGCCACAACTTTTGCAGCGGGGCGACGGGCGTAAAGTTTCACAAGATCCCAGGGGCGGTCATCCTTTGACAGTTTTGATAGCACCGCTTTCAGATGGCTTTGGGCCTCAAAGTCATCTTCCAGCAAGAATGCCCCGTCATGCCCCCCCTCAACGATCTTTTGCCACAAGGCGATATGGCTGAGGTAGCATCCAAGTTCGCCCGGCAACAATGGATGGCGAAAGACGCGGCGGTTCGCATTTGCATCATAAACTTCGGAAATCCGTGCGGCGGAGATGTCTCGTCCGACAATGGCATCAAAGCGTTCAAAAGGAATGCCAGCCACCTCTAACGCCCGCGCGGCCTTGGTCATCCGGCGTTGATTATCCGCCATATTGATCACATAGACCGGCCACATAGACGGGGTTCCCTGCGTTTTTGCTGCAATAATCGACAGCAACCCTGTCGCGTCTCGCTGTGTTTACAAGCAAAACCTTTACCCGAACAGGCCCTAACTTGGGATTGGTATGTGACAAGGCAATAACCTGTCGTTAGATACGGCTGAAACGAACGAGACGAGGCTTCGATGATCGCAACACATCTATTTGGCGGCTTGGGTAACCAGCTGTTCCAGTTTGCCACTGGTCTGGCACTGGCCGCCCGGCGCGGCGTCGAATTGCGGCTTGATGAGCGTTATTTCGACGTGCCGAGGTCGGGTGATTTCATCATGAACCACTTTGGCCATGATATCCCCTATATCGACCGCAAACGCCTGCCCGCGATGCGCCACGATGGGTTGTTTCGCTATGTACGCGACAAGATCCAAGGCACCGACTGGAAGCTTTACACGGAACATACCCTTGGATTTGATCCCGCAGTGATGGATTTGCCGGATGGCACCTACCTCAAGGGCTACTGGCAGAGTGAGAAGTATTTTCGCGACCATGCGGATCTTGTTCGCAAACATCTGCCGATTTCAACACCGCCAAGCCCGCCCAATGCTGCGATGATGAAAGCGCAGGACAAAACGTTTCCGGTGTCGCTACACATTCGCCGTGGCGACTATATTACCAACGCGAAATTCAATTCGACCCACGGCACCTGCGATCTTGATTACTACGAACGCGCGGTTTCGCATATTGCTGAAAACTGCAACGAGGACATGACGATCTTTGCTTTTTCGGATGAACCAGATTGGGTGGAAGAAAACCTCAAACTGCCTTTTGACATCAAGGTCACGCGCGACAATGAGGGGTTGAAATGCTACGAGGACATCCGTCTGATGAGCCGGTGCCGCCATCACATCGTCGCCAATTCGTCCTTTTCATGGTGGGGCGCTTGGTTAAATGCCGATCCTGACAAGATCGTCGTTGCCCCAAAGCAATGGTTTGCTGATCCCAACATGCAGGACCACGACCTCGTGCCCGATGATTGGGTCACCTTATGAGGCGAGCAGTATCCGTGCGGCGGATTTGTGAATGTCAGCAAATGGGGCCGCGCGTCGTCGGTTTTCCAAAGCGTAAGGCTTCATCGCCTCGTACCGTGCCGCGCTCAGGTTTTTCAGCGCATCCATGATCTCGGCCTCGGTCGTGCAAATGATCATTCCGCGTTCGTCAAAATAGTCCGCGATTTCGCTGGCCCCCCAATAAATCGGGACCGTTTCGCAGAAAAAGGCATCCAACAGCTTTTCGGTGAAATAGCGCGGCTCGATCGAGTTTTCGATCACAACAGAAAACCGATAAGGGGCCAGACCGTCGGCTTTTTCCTCAAACGGCAGGTATTTTCCGCCCATCGCGTCCAGTTCCACCCCCGCAGCCTGGGCCTTTTTAACGATACGGTGGCGCAAGCGATGCCCCGGAAGCGAGTTTTTACGTGACGCGATCAGCGACACCATCCGTTCCTTGGTGACCTTGATGTCCTGCCAGTTTTCAATCCAGGTCGTGCCAAATACGAATTTCTGAGCGTTTTCAACGCTGTTCAACAGTTTGTCGTCAGCGGTCAAAATCCGATGGAACCGCCGCCGCAACAGGGCGGCCATGCGCATGTGATGGCCATGGAAGGTTCTGGGTTCCACAATCAGGATGGATAATTTCGCGGCCAATCCCTTGGTGCGCCGGCCATAAAGCCAACTGCGTGGGAAGGAAAAAATGTGATCGCACTCGCGAAGATCAGCGATTTTATACTCTTCCAGACCCTTGGGCAGACCAAGCGGCCAGTCCAGATCCCCCAGACGCACATCCGTCAGGCGGCCACGAAATTTCAGGTAGTAGGGAACCGAGGCAACCAGCGGCGGTGTGTCTTGAGGAAAAACCCGCACAAACTGCCCTTTCCAAGTGATTGACGCTTTACCGCGCGTCCTCTTGCAAGTCTGGTGCGGTCGAGAAGACTCGAACTTCCACTCCGGTTAAGGAACAGCGACCTCAACGCTGCGCGTCTACCAATTCCGCCACGACCGCACTGTCTTGACTTGGTGGCGGGTCTATAGCCCCTTGGTTTTGGCTTGTGAAGGGCAAAAACGTCGCCGGAAGGAATTGCCGGGCGGCTGGTCGGTTGCTATGGCAAACTAGCTATGAAAAGAGGCCCCATGCCGGTTGAATGGATCATCAGCGACGCGCCCGTCCCCTACCCCCAAGCGATATTGGAAATGGAGACACGGGTGGCGCAAATCATCGCCGGAACCGCGTCCGAGGCGATCTGGCTGCTGGAGCATCCGCCTTTATATACGGCAGGAACCTCGGCAGATATTGGCGATCTGGTTGATCCGGATCGATTCCCGGTATTTGCGGCAAAGCGGGGCGGGCAATATACCTATCACGGCCCGGGTCAACGCGTGGCCTATGTGATGCTCGATCTGAATAAACGCGGACGCGATGTGCGCAGGTATGTTGTAGCGCTCGAAGCCTGGATCATCGAAACCCTGGCGACATTCAACATCAAGGGCGAAACCCGGCAGGACCGCGTCGGGGTTTGGGTTGAACGCCCGGACAAAAGACCGAACCCAAGCGGTCCGATGCCAGAGGACAAGATTGCCGCCATCGGTGTGCGCATTCGGAAATGGGTCACATTTCATGGCATTTCGATCAACCTTGACCCTGATCTCAGCCATTTTGAGGGCATTGTCCCTTGCGGGATTGCCGATCATGGCGTCACCAGTTTTGCCGATCTTGGCTATACAACGACCTTCAACGATCTTGATCTGGCGTTGAAGTCATCATTTGCGAAGGTTTTTGGCGCCGACGATAAATAGCTGGACGCGATTGCGCTTGCTCCGCTGACAAACCTATTCGCCCGGCGCAATCAGTGCCCGATATAAATGCCACGTCGCATGTCCAAGAACCGGCAGGACCACCAGCAAGCCCAGAAATGCCGGCAACATCGCAATCAGCGTGGCCACGGCCACAAAGAATGCCCAACAGGCCATAACCAGAAAATTGCTGCTGACCGCCTGGATCGAAAGGATCATGCCGGTCACAAAGTCGATCTCGCGGTCCATCAACAACGGAAAAGAGACGACCGAGATCGAAAACAGGAAAAACGCCAACACGCCCCCCACGACTGAACCTACGGCAAGCATGCTCAACCCCTCCTGACTGTAAAGCAGCTCGTAGCTCGAAGAGATGTTGGTCATTGCAGATAGGCCAAAGAACAGCGCAAAAATCAAATGCGCCAGATAAAACCAAACGCCGAGGAAAAACGTGACCACAAAGGCGATCGAGGGGATCTGGCGGTCTTTTTGCTGAAAAATCCGCCGCAAGACGGCCTCCCAGCTAGGCTTTTTGCCTTGCTCCAGAATATGACTGACCTCGTAAAGGCCGACAACGACAAAGGGGCCAAGCAGCGGAAAGCCGACAGCAACGGGCAGGATCATCCAATTGGAGTCCCAAAGCGTGAGTTGCAGATAGATGATCAAACCGCCAAGGGCAAAGAGCCCGGCGATCACCAGTCCAAATATCGGTGCGCGGGCAAAATCACGTAGCCCCGCGGATAAAACCCGGCCCAGATCTGCAAAGCCAATTTGCTGTACTACGGGTGCTGCGGCGGTTGGGGAATGCTCTGACATTCGCTGCTCCTATTCGAAAAACCGTTCCGCGCCCTCTTAAGCGGCTGATGGTGAAAACTTACCGATCCAGGCACAATTTTCAAATTATTCACGTTGACCGCGACAATTAGAGCCAGAATTTCGACCGATTTCACAGGCCTGCGGCACATGAGACTCTTGAGCGCCCCTCTGCAAGCGGTTAGGAAAAGCACAAGACGCGCAAGCCGACCTCATCGGGATTCGCGCGCCAGGGAAGACGTGTCAGGAGAAAAACGCATGGCAGACGCACACGCGCACGACGATCACGCGCCGAAAGGGTTCTTCACCCGTTGGTTCATGTCCACGAACCACAAGGATATCGGCATCCTTTACATCTTTACGGCAGGGATCCTCGGCTTTGTGTCCGTCGCCTTTACCGTATACATGCGCTTGGAGCTCATGGAACCGGGTGTCCAATACATGTGCCTGGAAGGTGCGCGATTTGTGGCCGATAGCGCCGCGGAATGTACGCCGAACGGGCATCTTTGGAACGTGCTTGTAACCGGTCACGGCATCCTGATGATGTTCTTTGTCGTTATTCCGGCCCTTTTTGGCGGGTTCGGCAACTATTTCATGCCTTTGATGATCGGTGCGCCGGATATGGCGTTCCCGCGGATGAACAACCTTTCCTACTGGATGTATGTCTCGGGTTCGTCACTGGCGGTTCTGTCGCTGCTGACACCGGGAGGCAATGACCAGCTCGGATCCGGCGTTGGCTGGGTGCTTTATGCACCACTGTCAACAAACGAAGCTGGCATGTCGATGGATTTTGCTATCTTCGCGGTTCACCTGTCCGGGGCCTCGTCGATCCTTGGGGCGATCAACATGATCACCACCTTCCTCAACATGCGCGCCCCCGGCATGACGCTGCACAAGACACCGCTTTTTGCCTGGTCGATCTTTGTTACAGCGCTGTTGATCCTGTTGTCCCTGCCGGTTCTTGCAGGTGCGATCACCATGTTGCTGACGGACCGGAACTTTGGCACTACCTTCTTTGATCCCGCCGGTGGCGGCGATCCGATCCTCTACCAGCACTTGTTGTGGTTCTTTGGACACCCCGAAGTTTACATGATCATCGTGCCCGGTTTTGGCATCATCAGCCACGTCATTTCGACCTTCTCGCGCAAACCGATCTTTGGCTATCTGCCGATGGTTTACGCGATGGTTGCCATTGGTGCGCTTGGCTTTGTTGTCTGGGCCCACCACATGTACACCGTTGGGATGTCGCTGACTCAGCAGAGCTACTTTATGCTCGCAACCATGGTCATCGCGGTGCCGACAGGTATCAAGATCTTTAGCTGGATCGCAACGATGTGGGGTGGTTCGGTGCAATTGAAAACACCGATGCTCTGGGCGTTTGGGTTCCTTTTCCTCTTTACCCTTGGTGGCGTCACCGGGATCGTATTGAGCCAGGCCCCAATTGATCGGGTTTACCACGACACCTACTATGTGGTTGCACACTTCCACTATGTGATGAGCCTTGGTGCGGTCTTCTGTATCTTTGCGGCGATCTACTATTGGATCGGCAAGATGTCGGGACGCCAATACCCCGAATGGGCTGGCCAAGTGCACTTCTGGACCATGTTCATCGGTGCAAATATCACCTTCTTCCCACAGCACTTCCTGGGTCGCCAGGGGATGCCACGCCGTTACATCGACTATCCAGAGGCGTTCGCTTACTGGAACTACGTCTCGTCGATTGGGGCTTTCATCACCTTCGCGTCGTTCCTGTTCTTTATTGGCATCGTGATCTACACGCTGAAATGGGGCCGCAAGATCACCGAGAACAACTACTGGGGCGAATACGCGGATACGCTGGAATGGACCCTGCCCTCGCCGCCGCCCGAGCATACGTTCGAGACGTTGCCTACGCAGGACATGTGGGACAAGCAACCGCATCACTAATGCCGGTGCAATGGAACACTCTAGAAGGGGCCCCGGCAGATGTCGGGGCCCTTTTTCATGGGCAGGCCGCGCCTGATCAGTATGCGGTTCTGCACCCGAACAGATCGCTCAGCCGCGTGGGTTTTGCCTGGTTATTGGTGATTCTCTGGGGGTTGCTATTGTTACCTGCTGCCCCGCTTCTTGGTAGTCACGCCCTTTGGGTGATGCTCCCCTTCCTGCTTGGCGTATTGGCGGCCCTTGGCTATTCGATCGAGCGGAACACGAAGGATGGCGCAAGCTTCGAGTTGGTGCGTCTCTGGCCGGACCGGCTTCAGATCGACCACCAGATGCCGCGCCAGCGCCTCAAGACATGGTCAACCAATCCCTATTGGATGCGAATCAAGATCGCGGCCGAAGATGGCCCGGTAGAGCAGTATTTGACGCTAAAAGCGGAAGGTCGCGAGATTGAGCTTGGCAAGTTTTTAAGCCCCGACGAACGGATCGCGCTTAAAGTCGACCTTGAAGACCGGATCAAACGCGGTATCCGCTGAGCCTAGTGGCCAGTCTCAATCCCGAGGCTGACGATCAGTTCGTAGTAGACCACGAGTGCCAGCAGGAAGGCGAAGACCAGTACCACAAGTTCGTATTTGAACCCGTGCCGGTGAAACTGATGCCGTTCATGGTGATGCAGAACATCCATCAATTCATCGCCAAATTTGATCGACAGAAACGTTCCAATCCCAGAGACCAGAATAACCGACCAATAAGGCCAGGGTTGGCTGAGGATGGCGTACATCAGCCGCGTCAAGGTCGTTGTCTCATACGCGGCCGGGGCCCAGATCAATGCAAAAACATTTAGCGCAATCGCAATCGCCCAGACCGCGATTTCCGATACCATCATGCGGATCCCGAAAAGCAACCTCAGCGGAAAGTCGAGCAAGAAGCCCGCGTCAGCCACAGGTGTGCAAAGCACAAAGAACGACCAGGTCAGCAACCCAGCGGTCAATCCGGTACGCAAATCATAGGAATAGCTAAGATAGCCGACGTAGCCGACTAACAGAATAACCAGCAAACCAAACTTGATAAGGACCTGGCGATTGGTGGGAACCGGCTTTGGGTCCATGGCCTAGCCAAGCGCGGCTTTCACCGCAGCACCCGCTTTGCCAAAATCCATCTGTCCGGCATATTTGCCTTTCAGTTCCCCCATCACGCGCCCCATATCACGGATGGATTGCGCACCGGTGTCCGCAACGATCGTACGTACCGCGTCCTCGATTTCGGCTTCGCTCAACTGGCGTGGCATGAATTCTTCAATTACCACGATCTCGGCGCGTTCTTTTTCTGCCAATTCAAGCCGTCCTGCCTCCTCATAGGTGGTGGCGGATTCCTGTCGCTGCTTGATCATCTTGGCCAGAATCGACAGGATTTCATCGTCGTTGACCGTCGCCTCGCCACCTTCGCTACGCGCGGCAATTTCACGGTCCTTGATCGCGGCATTGATAAGCCGCAACGTCGACAAACGCGGCGCATCCTTGGCTTTCATCGCCTCCTTGAGGCTATTGTTGATGCGTTGTCGCATGAGCTGCGATCCCCCCGGAATTCACATTGCACAGCCCCGAACTTTAGCGAAAGTCGGTCGCGGTGACAACCGAAAGACCCCTGCCTAAAGCACTGAAACAAAAGGGGAAATAAAAAAGGGGAATCCCTTGACCAAAGCCGGTGCAAACACTAGTGTCCGCGCGATTTATCCAGCCGAACTGATGGTGAGTAGCGATGTCCAACGCCCTGAAATCTCACGAAAAACCAACGGGTTGCGTGGTTCTGGCGGATGGAACCGTCTTTTACGGAAAAGGCTTTGGAGCCACCGGTGCCGCCGAGGCCGAACTTTGCTTCAACACTGCGATGACCGGCTATCAGGAGATCATGACCGACCCCTCCTACGCCGGGCAGGTTGTGACCTTTACCTTTCCTCATATCGGCAACACCGGCACAACCCCCGAGGATGACGAGGCCGCCCATCCGGTGGCCCGTGGCATGGTGGTAAAATGGGATCCGACCACCCCATCAAATTGGCGCAATACTGAAGAGCTTGGCGCATGGCTGACCCGCCACGGGCGCATTGGCGTCGGTGGTGTTGATACACGCCGCCTGACCCGCGCGATCCGCCAGCAAGGTGCGCCCCATGTGGCGATTGCCCATGACCCCGAGGGGCGCTTTAATCTTGAAGCCATGGTCGCCAAGGCCCGGGCCTTCCCCGGTCTGGAGGGGCTTGATCTGGCCAAGGATGTCACCTGTGCACAATCCTATCGCTGGGACGAAATGCGCTGGGCCTGGCCCGAGGGATTTGCCCGTCGTGAAACGCCGGGGCACAAGGTCGTAGCCCTGGATTACGGTGCCAAACGCAATATTCTTCGTTGCCTTGCGAGTGCCGGCTGTGATGTCATTGTCATGCCAGCGACCAGCACCGCCGAAGAGGTTCTTGCCCACAACCCCGAGGGAATTTTCCTTTCAAATGGTCCGGGAGATCCTGCGGCAACCGGCACTTACGCCGTTCCGATGATCCGCGAAATTCTGGAAAAAACCGACCTGCCGGTTTTTGGCATCTGCCTTGGCCACCAGATGCTTGCGCTGGCCCTTGGCGGCAAGACGCTCAAGATGAACCACGGACATCATGGCGCAAACCATCCGGTCAAGGAAATCCATACTGGCAAGGTCGAAATCACTTCAATGAACCACGGCTTTGCGGTCGATGCGGAAAGCCTGCCCAGCGATGTGATGGAGACGCATGTGTCGCTCTTTGACGGGTCCAACTGCGGTATTCGCATGAAAAATCGACCGGTCTTTTCGGTCCAGCAACACCCCGAGGCAAGCCCGGGTCCGCAAGACAGTTATTACTTGTTCGAGCGATTTGTTGCCTCGATGCGGCCCGCAGCCTGAGCGAATTTACCACTAATTAAGACGTCATCCGCAAAGGTAGCACTCTGTGTAACCATTCAGCGGCTTTGTGATGTCATCCCCCTTGGCGCTTGCGCGACCTCAATCCGACCATGCCGAAAATTCGTTTTCCTTTCGAAAACGGGGCCGCATCGGTGAAGTCTTGAAACGCCAAGCAAACCTGCCGGAGGCCGCTTTGTCTGCGGCTTTGGAATTGCAAAAACGGGCGCAAAAACCGCTCGGCGAAATCCTGTTGGCCCATGATGTGATCTTGAAGGCCGATCTGACCGCGGCACTGTGCGAACAATGGGGGCTGGCGCAATTGGCCGCCCATCACGGTCGGCCCGCCGATCTGCACCAGCACCTCGATTTTTGCCTGAAAGCCAGATGTTGCCCCTTAAAACCACGGAACGGGCCAGGGTTTCTTGCCGTCGTGAACCCTGCGAGATTGCAGGAATTCCAAAACGAGCTTCCCCCGGAATGGCGCGAATTGACGCCGGTTCTTTGCGCCGGCGACGACCTCAATCGCTTGCTTGAAATCGGTGATACAAAGGGGTTAACCCAAAGGGCAGAAGAACGCACGCCCAAGTCGCTTTCCTGTCGAAGCTGGGCCCGTCCGCTGGGACGACCCTTGCTTGTCGTCAGTCTGATCCTGTTGGCGGAACTCATCTACATGTTTCCCGCAACCGCCATGTGGCTGCTTTTCGGCTGGACGGTTTTGAACCTGATTGCGATCAGTTTTCTACGGGTTCTGGCACTTGGATTGCGCCTGAAAGAACTGTTGGGCCTGACCCCTCGGCCCAGTCCTGGCGCCGATCTCGACGTGCTGAATCCGCGCCCGATGGTCTCCATCCTGGTGCCCTTGCACCGCGAAGAAAGCATTCTGCCGATCCTGATTGAACGCCTGGAAAACACCGATTATCCGCGCGAATTGCTGGAATTCTGTCTGGTCGTTGAACAAAAGGACACCGAAACCCGCGCTGCAATCCGCAAGATTGCCCCGGGGCCGATGTTTCGCACGCTGGTGGTTCCCGATGCCAAACTAAAGACCAAGCCACGCGCGATGAACTACGCACTGGACTTCTGCAAGGGTTCGATCATTGGCATTTACGACGCCGAAGACGCGCCGGAGTCTGATCAGATTTCGCGCATCGTGCGGCATTTCTCGCGGGCACCACCTGATGTTGCCTGCATTCAGGCCTATCTCGATTTCTACAACCCCCGGCAGAACTGGCTTTCGCGGTGTTTTACCATCGAATATGCGGTCTGGTTTCGGGTCGTCCTGCATGGTGTCGAAATGTTGAAACTGCCGGTTCCCCTGGGGGGAACCTCGGTCTTTTTCCGCCGCAAAGCGCTGGAGGATCTGGGGGCTTGGGATGCCTATAACGTGACCGAAGACGCGGATCTGGGAATGCGGCTTGCGCGGTTTGGCTATCGTTGCGCTTTTGAGCCAAGCACGACCTTTGAAGAAGCCAATTGCCACCCCCGCGCCTGGGTCAAACAACGCTCGCGCTGGCTAAAGGGGTATCTGATGACTTGGATCACCCATATGCGTAACCCCGCCGCTCTCTGGCGTGACCTTGGCCCGAAGGGGTTCTTGACCTTCAACGTCATACTGCTGGGCACATTGTCGACGTTCCTGACCGCCCCGGCCATCTGGTCTTTCTGGCTGATTTCCTTTGGTATCACGCCGCATTTCGTAACCTATTTGCCCTGGCAGGCCTGGACGACGCTTGGCGCGGCATTTGTCGGCAGCGAATGCCTGCTGATCCTTTTGGGATTGGCCGCAACCTGGTCCAAATCCCATCGTTTCCTGATGCCCTTTGTCCCAACGATGATGTTTTACTGGCCGCTTGGTTCCCTAGCGGCGGTCAAAGCGCTTTACGAGGTTCTTTTGGCCCCGTTTTACTGGGACAAGACCTCGCATGGGCATTCAAACCTCACGGCCGTCGAAAAAGTCCCGCATTAAGCCTCGCCGGCGTCGATTTTCAGGCGGGTTTCAAACGCGTAGGAAAGATGCGTTTTCAACGCTTTCGCCGCCGCGTCACCGTCATTTTCAGAAATGGCATCCACAATAGCGCGATGCTCCTGCAAGGCCTGAACACCCCGCCCGTCCGCGGCAAGCGATGTCGTTGCCAGCAGGGCCATCGACCGATGCACCAGATTGAGCTGGTCGATCAAATAGCGGTTGTGGCTGGCCAGATGGATCTGGTTGTGAAACCGGCGGTTGGCCCGGCTGAGCTTCATCGGATCATCAATCAGCGCCATATCATGTTCAACCATGCCGTAAAGCACGCGGACCTCTTCCTCAGACGCATGTTTGGCCGCCAACCTTGCCGCCAGCGCCTCCAACTCGGCGCGCACGACATAAAGTTCGGCCAATTGGTTATGATCCAACGATGCCACGATCAGACTGCGCCCGGTTCGTGTCAGCATTGACTGGGTTTCAAGGCGCTGCAAAGCCTCGCGGATCGGCGTGCGCGACACCCCAAAGCGTTCCGCCAGTTCGCTTTCCACCAGCCGATCACCGGGCGCATAGACCCCGCGGTCGATCGCATCAAGGATCAACGCATATGCATCGCGTTGCGTGTCTTTGCTGTCCGTCATAACGCCTACCTGACCTCCCTGTTCGCGCAAGGCTAGCCCCCGGCCAAGGGGCAATCAAGTGATTGCTTCTGCGGCAACTCCGCCCTAGCGTCGCGCCATGATCAGTGAAGAATTCGCCCACGTTGAAACCTGGGTCTTTGACCTCGACAATACGCTTTACCCGCCCTCAGCCCGGTTGTTCGACCAGATCGAGGTGTTGATGACGGATTTCGTCATGACGGCGCTTGGCGTGGATCGCGAACGCGCGAATTTTCTGCGCGGTCACTATTGGGAAACCCACGGCACCACTCTGGCCGGGTTGATGCGCGAACATGACGTGGACCCCGGCCCTTATCTTGATCATGTCCACGATATCTCGCTTGAACATCTGGAACATGAACCAGCGCTCGCCGCACAGATCGAGGCACTTCCGGGGCGCAAAATCATCTATACAAATGGCCCTCAAATCCATGCCGAACGGGTGACGGCGGCCCGCGGACTGGCCGGACTATTCGATGCGATCTACGGGGTTGAACACGCCGAATTTCGCCCCAAACCGGAACGCGAGGCATTCGAGATGATTTTTCGCCTCGACGGGCTTGATGCAAGCCGCGCGGCGATGTTCGAAGACGACCACCGCAATCTGATTGCGCCAAAGGCCATGGGAATGCGCTGCATCCTTGTCGGTCCGGCCCATGAAACACCGCTTGAGCATGTTCAATACCAGACCGAAGACCTTGCGCACTTTCTGTCGCAGATCACCTCCAAGACCTTTCCGAGCGACGGCTGAGCTTTTAGTCTGCCAAGAATGACTCGTTTGAAAACCGATATTCTGATCTCCGGCGGCGGGATTGCCGGTCTGACGGCCGCCGTGGCCTTCGGGCAGGCGGGTTTTGATGTGATATGTGTCGATCCCGCGCCGATTATCACCACCGAAACCGATCAGGATGCCGACCTCAGAACTACAGCGTTCTTGCAACCGGCCCAGGGATTTCTGCAAAAAACCGGCATCTGGAGCCATTTCGCGGCCCATGCTGCACCACTTCAGATCATGCGGATCGTCGATGCGGGCGGCGAAACCGCCGAGGCACGCGGTATCGCGGATTTCGATGCAGCGGATATTTCCGACGACCCTTTTGGTTGGAACCTGCCAAACTGGCTGTTGCGCCGCGAACTTCTGGCGATCCTAGCCGGGATGCCGCGCGTTGATCTAAGAACCGGCGTTGGCAGTGTTGATCTTCTGTGCCGCTCCAACGAGGCACTGGTGCGGCTAAGCGACAATTCCCGGATTTCCGCTCGGCTTGTCATCGGTGCGGATGGCCGCAACTCGGTGATCCGCGAAAAATCGGGGATCGGCATTCAAAGCTGGCGCTACGGGCAAAAGGCGCTGGTCTGTTCTGTCACCCACACCCGTCCCCATAACAACATCTCCACTGAAATTCATCGCTCGGGCGGGCCATTCACTTTGGTCCCCCTGCCCGATCTTGAGGGCCGCCCCCGTTCAGCGCTGGTCTGGATGGACAAAAGCGAAAAGACTTTGCCCCGCGTCACCGCCGACATTGACACATTCAACGCCGAGATGACCGCGCGTTCATCAGGCCTTTATGGCCCCCTCAGCCTGATCGGACGCCGCGCGGCCTGGCCGATCATCGCCCAACATGCCGATCACCTGATTGCAGAACGCGTCGCGCTGATCGCTGAGGCGGCGCATGTTGTGCCCCCCATAGGGGCGCAGGGTCTCAACATGAGTCTTGCGGATCTTGCCGCGCTGCTGGAACTGGCCGAAAAACACCGCGAAGATCTGGGCAGCCCGGAAATGCTCCGCGCCTACGAGACCGCGCGTCTCAGCGACATCCGCCTGCGGGTTCGCGGCATTGATGTATTGAACCGCGCCTCCATGGCCGAGGGCATCACCTTGCGCGATCTACGTCATGCCGGGTTGAAAATATTGCACAACATCAAACCCTTGCGCAAAAGTCTGATGCGCAAAGGGCTCGGGGTCAGCTGATCAAAGCACCTGATCCAGGGCCGCTTCCAGCCGGGCAATTGTCGCATCAACATCCTTCAGTTTATCGAGGCCGAAAAGGCCCAGACGGAAGGTCGAATAGCCCTCAGGCTCGTCACACATCAAGGGCACGCCGGCGGCGATCTGAACCCCCAGGGCGGCAAATTTCGACCCGTTCTGAACGCCCGCATCGCCGGTATAGCTGACGACAACGCCCGGCGCACCAAACCCCGGCGCGGCGACTGACTTCACGCTGCGCGATGCCAGCATTTCGCGGACACGATTGCCCAGTTCCCATTGCGCCTTGGACAATTTGGCAAAGCTGTAGTCCCTGGTTTCAAGCATGATGTCGCGAAATCGCCGCAAGGCATCGGTGGGCATGGTCGCGTGATAGGCATGACCGCCGTTTTCATAGGCCTGCATGATGGTCAGCCATTTCTTCAGATCAATCGCAAAACTATTGCTGTTGCGGGCCAGAACGGTTTCCGCCGCCGCATCATTCATCATGACAAGCCCCGCAGAGGGCGAAGCGCTCCAGCCTTTTTGCGGCGCGGAAATCAACACATCAACGCCGCGCGCCTTCATATCCACCCAGGCACAGCCAGAGGCGATACAATCAAGCACAAAAAGCCCGCCAACCTCGTGAACCGCAGCCGCGAGCGTTTCGAGATAATCATCCGGCAGGATCATTCCGGAAGCGGTTTCAACATGCGGAGCAAACACCACCGCGGGCCGTTCGTTTTTGATGGCTGCACAAACCTCCTCAATCGGGGCGGGTGCAAAGGGGGCGGTGCGTTCATTGCCGATCTGCCGTGCCTTCAGCACATGCTCTGACGCGGGCAATCCACCGGCCTCAAAAATCTGGCTCCAACGGTAGGAAAACCAACCGTTGCGGATGACCATTGCCTTTTGGTCCGTCACCAATTGCCGCGCGACCGCCTCCATCGCATAGGTCCCGCCACCGGGGACCAGAGCGACGTGATCCGCATTGTAAACCTCTTTCAAAAGGGTCGAGATGTCGCGCATAACCCCCTGAAAAGACTGGCTCATATGATTGAGCGACCGGTCGGTAAAGACCACTGAAAACTCCAGCAACCCATCGGGATCAACGTCAGGTAACAATGCGGCCATCGGGCCCTCCAGAAATCTGTTTCACCGCCAAGACTAGCAGTATCGCCAATCGCGTAAAGCCTTGATCTCGACGTTCAGCCACCAATTGGACCGGGGCGGCGTTCGTCGCTGAGCAACACGTTTGCCTCCACATCGCCAACACCCGGCAGGGTCATGATCCGGCGGCGCAAAACCCGCTCGAAATCGCTAAGGTCGCGGGCAACGACCCTGAGGCGGTAGTCGTAAAGACCAAGCACATGCTGAACGATTTGCACCTCAGGAATGGCGGTTACCGCTCGTTCAAAATCCTCCAGGCTGACCCGGCCCTTGGTCGCAAGCTTGATGCCCAGAAACACCGTAACCCCAAAGCCGAGCGCCTCTTTGTCAAGTCGCACACGTCGCCCGGCCAGAACGCCGCCCTCCTCCAAACGGCGAATACGCCGCCAGATTGCCGGTTGCGACATATCAAAACGCCGCGCCAGACGCGCAGCACCTAAGCGACCGTCTTCAATCAGCGCACGCAATAACTTGCGATCCAGATCGTCCAGTTCGATCATAGCGGCAGGCTCTCGCTGTCTTTCACCTCGGAAACCAGCATCAAGGCCTCGATATCCGCAATATGGGGCAGTGCAAGAATTCTACTACGGTAAATGCCTTGATAATGCGCCATGTCCCGCGCGATCACGTTCAAACGAACGTCCACACGCCCCAGAAACGTCTGGATCTCGTCCACTTCGGGAATATCCCGCGCGGCTGAAAGAAAATCGTCAAAGGCCGAAGGTACGGTTTTGTCCAGCGTCACCCGCAACGATACGCTCAATGCATATCCAAGGGCCTGCCATTGGATCACCGCGCCATAGCCTTTTATCACGCCTTCAGCTTCCATACGGTCCAGCCGCCGTGTCGCTTGCGCAGCACTCAGCCCGGCACGTTCAGCAACTTCGCCTATCGGGGCTAGTGCATCCGCCTGTACAAATCTAAGCAAGCGGCGATCTTGATCATCAAGCTGACGCATTAAATTCTCACATTTCTTCTGTCTTGCGAATACTTTTCTTCTCTTTTGTCAAAAATACTCAGATCCCGCAACTGAAACCAAATCCTACCCGCGTTATGTTGCGCCATCTTTTACGCATATGGGGATACCAAGAAATGCGCGTTTTTTATGATCGCGACTGCGACATCAACCTGATCAAAGACATGAAAGTGGCGATCCTTGGCTACGGCAGCCAGGGTCACGCCCATGCGTTGAACCTGCGGGATTCCGGCGCGAAAAACCTCGTTGTGGCACTGCGCGAAGGTTCCCCCTCTGCCGCCAAGGCCGAAGGAGAAGGCCTCAAGGTCATGGGCATTGCCGAGGCGGCGGCGTGGTGTGACCTTATCATGTTCACCATGCCGGATGAGTTGCAGGCGGAAACGTACAAGAAATACGTCCACGACAACCTGCGCGAAGGTGCGGCCATCGCATTTGCCCACGGTCTGAACGTTCACTTCGGCCTGATCGAACCCAAAGCTGGCGTTGACGTGCTGATGATGGCCCCCAAAGGCCCCGGTCACACAGTGCGTGGCGAATTCACCAAAGGCGGCGGCGTGCCATGTCTTGTGGCGGTTCACAACGATGCTTCGGGCAAGGCGATGGAAATCGGCCTGTCCTATTGTTCCGGCATTGGTGGCGGTCGCTCCGGCATTATTGAAACCAACTTCCGTCAGGAATGCGAAACCGACCTCTTTGGCGAACAAGCCGTCCTCTGTGGTGGCCTTGTCGAGCTGATCCGCATGGGTTTTGAAACTCTGGTCGAGGCAGGCTACGAGCCGGAAATGGCCTATTTCGAATGTCTCCACGAGGTCAAATTGATCGTCGATCTGATCTATGAAGGCGGCATCGCCAACATGAACTATTCGATCTCCAACACGGCGGAATACGGCGAATATGTCTCCGGACCACGTATCCTGCCATACGACGAGACCAAGAAGCGCATGAAAGATGTCCTTACCGACATTCAAACCGGTAAATTCGTGCGCGATTTCATGCTGGAAAACGCCGTTGGTCAGCCAAGCTTCAAAGCGACCCGCAAGATCAACGACGAACATCAGATCGAAAAAGTCGGTGAAACCCTGCGCGGCATGATGCCTTGGATTTCCGCTGGTCGCATGGTCGACAAAGCGAAAAACTAAGGGTCCAAAAATTGGAAAGGCGACCCGGAGGGAGGAACCGGGTCGCCTTTCTTTTTCAGCGCTTGAACAGGGAGGGGTTCATCGCCGAAGTCTTGTGTTTCGTTATCCGCGGGCGCGGGCAGCCTCCAATGCGGCACGTTTCAATCCGGTGCGCGACAAGCCGATGTCTGCCAGTTCACGATCACTCAAAGCAGCAAGCTGAGCCATCGTGCGGCGAACCCGTACAGAACGCGCGATCCGGTTTTGGATCGTCTGTTTTTCTGCCGCGAAAAAGCCCGAGATTCGTGCAATCAGGCTGGTGTCCTGATGCGAGATATGGTTCGTATAAAAAGCCATCTGAGCGCCTTTCTTTCTGCGTTGCAGCAATCTTTCTGCAATGCAACATAATGATTTCACGCAGCCCGAGTAGGGGGAAACTTTGCATAGCCGCTTCCCGGTTTCGACAAAGCTGACGAGGCGGAAACCAACCCGGTTTTCCGCCCAAAATCCCCATGCCTGACGCCCCGACTAAATCCAGTTGGGCGTTGTTGATCTTGCTTGGCATGATCTGGGGCGGCTCTTTTCCCGCCGTCAAAGTTGCGCTCGACGGGTTCGAGCCCCTGTCAATTGCAGCCCTTCGGATCACGCTGGCCGCGATGCTTGTCACGTTGATTGTCGCGTTGACAAAACGCCGCCTGCCCGGCTTTTCGACACCAACTGACCGGCGGATATGGCTCCACGCGCTTGGCGTGGCGGCCTTTACCAACGCCCTGCCCTTTGCGCTGCTAAGCTGGGGTCAGCAGTTCGTGACCTCTGGCTTTGCCGGGATTTCCATGGCTGTCGTTCCGCTTTTCGTGCTGCCGCTGGCGCATTTAACCGTGCCCGGTGAGAAGCTTAACATATTCAAATCATTAGGTTTTCTATTGGGCTTTTTGGGCGTGCTTGTGCTGATGGGACAAAGCGCGTTTGACAGCAGCGGAGCGACCTCGGAAAATCTTGCCCGATTTGCCTGTATCGCCGCAACCGCCTGTTATGCGATCGGCAACATCATCACCCGGCTTTCGCCGCCGGTTTCACAACTCGGGTTTTCCAGCGCCTCGCTATTGCTGGCAGCTTTGCTGATACTGCCAACCGCACTATTTGTCGAAGGCCTGCCAACGTTTGTTCTCAACGCCCCCAGCCTTGCGGTGATCTACCTCGGTCTGGTGCCAACCGCATTGGCCACGGTCATCATGGTGCGGATTATCCGCACGGCAGGGCCAAGCTTCATGGTGCTGGTAAACTTTCAGGTGCCGATCTGGGCGGCCCTGATGGGCGTGGTTTTTCTGGCCGAGCACTTGCCGACCAGATTCATTGCCGCCCTCGGCCTTATTCTGGCGGGGCTTGCGATCAGCCGAATGCAGCGAAGGCCGCTGCGTTAAGCTGCTTTTTCAATTGCGCGAACCACATTGTTAACCGCCTTTTCCAGCATCACGGGATCGTCGCATTCGCCCATGACCCTTACCAAAGGCTCGGTGCCGGATTTGCGGATCAAAAGGCGTCCGTTTTCGCGCAGTTTAATCTCTGTTTTGCTGATGACCGATTTGACGTCGTCGTTTTCCAGCGGGTCACGGGCGGGATCAAAACGCACGTTTTTCAGCAACTGCGGACAAGGCTCAAACACTTTCGCAAGCTCGGACGCCCTGCGCCCGGTTTCAACCATTGCCGCGAGAAACTGCAATCCTGCAATAAGCCCGTCGCCGGTGGTGCCATAGTCGGTCATCACGATATGTCCGGATTGCTCGCCGCCAAGGTTGAACCCACCCGCGCGCATCGCTTCGACCACGTAACGATCACCAACGCCGGTGCGGCGCATCTTGATGTTCTTTGCGCCGAGATACTTTTCCAGCCCCAGATTGGACATGACCGTAGTCACCAATGTCCCGCCGATCAGCCGTCCTTCTGCCGCCCAACGACCCGCGATCAGCCCCATGATTTGATCACCATCGGCAACGACGCCTTTTTCGTCGATGATCATTACCCGGTCAGCGTCTCCATCAAGGCAAATTCCGACATCGGCCCCGGTTTCAACAACAGTTTTGGCTGCCAGTTCGGGCTTGGTCGACCCACAGCCCTCGTTGATATTGAAGCCGTTAGGCGAAACCCCCAGCGGGATCACCTCGGCCCCCAGTTCCCAAAGGACTTCGGGCGCTGCTTTGTAGGCGGCACCATGGGCGCAGTCTATCACGACCTTCAGGCCGTCCAACCGACGACGCCCGGGAAATGTTGTTTTGGCATATTCAACGTATCGTCCGCGCCCATCCTCGATCCTTGTGGCGCGGCCTATGTTTTCTGCGTGGCACAATTCCAGGTGACCACGCAAAAGGCGTTCAATCTCCACCTCGGCCTCGTCGGACAGTTTGAACCCGTCGGGGCCAAAAAATTTGATGCCATTGTCAAAATGTGGATTATGCGAGGCGGAAATCATCACACCAAGATCAGCTCGCATGGAATGGGTCAAAAGCCCAACCGCCGGGGTCGGCACCGGCCCCAACAGCAACACATTCATACCGGTGGAGGTCAGGCCCGCCGTCAGCGCATTTTCCAGCATATAGCCCGAACGTCGGGTGTCTTTGCCGATAACAACCCGGTGTTCCAGCTTGTCGCGACGAAAAAACCTGCCGACAGCCGCGCCCAAACGTAACGCCACCTCGGCTGTCATTGGATAGGAATTGGCCTGTCCGCGCACGCCATCAGTGCCAAATAATTCTCTTTGCATTAGTTTTGTCCCGAAAAAGCACAGGCCTTCCACATATCAAATGCCTGTTTTGTCTCAACTATATCATGAACGCGAACCACCTGCACAGCCTGTCGTGCAGCCTCCAGAGCAAGTGTGACCGATCCGACAACGCGGTCTTTGGGCTGCTGGGCACCAGTGATCGTTCCAATGAACCGTTTGCGCGAGGCACCAAACATGACCGGCACGCCAAGCCCGTGAAAGACAGCCAGATTTCGCACAAGTTCCAGGTTATGCGCACCGGTCTTTCCAAAGCCAAGGCCGGGATCCACCACCAGCCTTGTTTTACTGATGCCCGCTGCCATGGCCCGCTCAATAGCGGATTGCAACGCGTCAAAAACCTCACCGACAACGTCGCCATAACTGGGGTTTAGCTGCATGGTTTCGGGCAGTCCTTGCGCATGCATAAGACAAAGCGCGGCGTCGCTTTGGGAAACCAGCGGTATCATTTCAGGATCAAAAGTTGCGGCCGAGACGTCATTGACCAGACTGGCCCCTGCCGTGATCGCGGCCTCTGCGACCCTGGCTTTGCGAGTATCAATCGAGATAATTGCACCCGGTTTAGCCGCGCAAAGTCCCGAGATGACCGGTATGACCCGGTCGATTTCCTTTGCCACGGTGATCGTTTTGGCCCCGGGACGGGTAGATTCGCCGCCGATGTCCAGAATATCCGCGCCGCTTTCCAACATTTGCAGCCCACGTTTGATCGCAGCGTCGCTCGCGAGAAAGTCGCCGCCATCGGAGAAGGAATCCGGTGTGACATTCAATATGCCCATGATCGAAGGCGGCCCGTTTCGCAGCCAGTTTGGGGCCTCCAGAGGCCCTTTCAGGCGGTCCAGCAATTCGCTTGGAACGGCGTCCAGCCCAGCGATATTGTCTTGCCCATCCACCATCCGATCAAACCAGAATGCGCCGCCATGCAGGCGCAATGCCCCCGCAGGAGGAGGCCCCCCCAAACTCAATAGCGGGCGCAACCATGCAGTCATTTGGCGATGATATCCGCAGGGTCGCTGACATGAAGCGCACCGGACAGGCTTTGATGCTTACCACCAGCCACAATCAAAGCCTGGGCGGAAAACACCGAGGCAAACCAGATCGCGAGGTTTTCCGCCGAGAAATTCTTGATGTCAGGCTTTTCGACGGCATCAAGCACAATCTTGGACGGGGCCCAGACCGATAGCTGGCCATTTTTCAGCGCCCAATCCAATTCGGTGCGACTGCTCACAACGACGCAGCGCGGATCTTTTCCCGCCAGAACCCAGGCATTCTGCTCGATCCCCAGAAGCGCGATCCGCCGGTTCGCCATCAAGGCACCAGATGTCGGCAATGATTGAACCGGGTCATCGACACATAGGATCACCGGCAACTCATGTCCCGCAACTGCGTCCAGCCATTTGGGCAGTGCATCGCTTTCCAGCGTTTCATTGGGCAGGAAAACCACCAAAGGCGCGACCACCTCTGCGGTTTCCACCGGATGATCCTTCAGCTTTTGCACCACCGCGTCACCCGTTATGCGATTGCGCACAATCTCGACGCCAAGCGTGCCGGGGATACGATCGAGTTTCTCGATCCGCACAAATATCCGCACAGCCTTTTTGTTGACCAAAACCCGCTCCGCCACACGTTCGGCCAAGGTTTCCAGAAGGTTGATCCGCTCGGCCGTCAATTGCGCATCAATCGCTTCGGTAATCGTGTCGTAACTCAGCACCTGATCAACGTCGTCGGTTTCAGCCGCAGCATGATGCGAGACCTCAAGCACCACATTAAAGCGGATGCGCTGAGTCACACCGCGTTCCGCCTGAAAAGCGCCGATTTCAACGTCGCGGGTATAATCGCGCACGCTGATCCGATCCAATGGATCGCCCGAACCGGTGTTCTGCGACCGTGCAATCGGTAACTCAAAGGCTTGCGTTGTCTCGTCCATGCCACCCCTCCTGAAGGCAAGTCGTTCCAGCCCGGCCAGTTAAACCGCCATTGGTTATCGCACAAGGCGCAATCGGATTTGTGCAGGTTCCGGCAAGAAATCGCTCGACAACGACGAAACTTCCCCGACAATCTGAACGCAAAACGCACCAGGGAAGGAGCCCAAATGCTTAGAACACTCGTCTTACTGCTTTTCCCGCTTGTTTTGATGGTCTTTGGTGGCCCGGTGAATGCGTGCAGCAAACCGAAATATTCTGGTGCGTTCTTGAAACAAATCCCGACCAAAGGGATCAATCAATCCTTGTTTTCCGAAGCATTGCGGCGCGAGGTGAATTATGTGCGGTGTCGCGCCAACCGTGGCGAATTAGCAGCGGCAGAGCCCCTGACCAAAATCGCGGCTGGTCATTCAACCTGGATGGCACGCGCCGAAAAGCTTAGCCACACATCCACCGTGCCGGGCAAATCGCGGGTTGCGCGGCGGGTCAAGTCTACGGGTATCAAATATCGGACGGCTGCAGAAAATATCGCTGCCTACAATCGTTTTGCCTTCCCGAAAGGGCAATTCAAGATACGCAACGCAAGTGCCTGCAAGTTCGCCACCCAATCGGGCAAGGCGATTCCGGCGCATTCATACGCCAGCCTGGCAGCCGCGGTCGTTGGTGGCTGGATGAAATCCTCGGGCCACAAGAAAAACCTGCTTAACCGGCGGATGAAGCTGGCGGGCGGCGGCCTCGCCTTTGACGGCAAAGCGCCATATTGCGGACGTTTCTTCGTCACCCAGAACTATTTGGGTTAATTCGACGCCTGCCGCTGGTCGCGGTAAAATTTGTGAACGCCGATTTTTGTCGTCTGGGTAAAGGAGCGTGCCCAGCTTGGTCGAACGGCAGTCGTGTGATAGTAGGTGGCCCCTTTGGTCAGGATGCGCGCCTCGCCGTCCAGCATGATCCGCGCGATCTTTCCGACGCGCCGATAAGCATCACGTTCGGCAATGATCTCTGCCTTGCCATCGCATTTGTATGAAAACTGACATTGGTATCTGCCGTTTTCCACACCCTGCTGAACAACGCCGCAAACCGTGTTGGGAAAAGCCGCGGAATCAGTGCGGTTCAAAATTACTTCGGCAACACCGAATTGACCCTTGACGCTTTCGCCTCGCGCCTCGAAATAGAGTGCCTCGGACAGACACTGCCAGTCTGCGCCACCACGGGCTGTTGGCATCCGGGCCAAGGATGCCCGGGTGTGCGGAAAGCTTCCTATCGGGTCTTCGCGCACCCTGCGGCCAAACAGCCATCCTGTGCGCACCTTCTTAGGTTCAGTGCTGGCCAGTTCCAGCAACCGATCGTCCGGCGCACGACGAAGTGCCGATATTTCCTGACCCAACATCGTCACGATCTGTGCAGAAATATCTTCTGTCGGCTGGCTCGAAGTCGATTGAACCGGCTCTGCCCACGCGCCAATCGCAAGCAGCATGCTTGTCGCGAAGCCCAGCCCAAAGGCATGAGATCGTCTCATCAACCCAACCTTAATCATTTACGTTCCGGCCTTCGCCGACCCCCAGAATATCAGATTCAGCCCGGAGATAGATAGCTCTGCGAGATTGTCTAGATGGTATTTGTGTTGATACGGCAACAATCCGTAGCGTAATTGGAAACAATTAGAATCGCTGCTGGAGCTTAAAATAACCACATCTAGCACAACTGTCGCTTGATTCGGCTATTTGACCACCACATCTTCTCCGATCTTCTGTGTGCCACGCACCGCGTCCTGGGCTGCGGCTAAACGCGCAACCGGCACCCGAAACGGCGAACAGGAGACATAATCAAATCCCGCCGCACGACAAAAGGCGATTGATGCGGGATCACCGCCATGCTCACCGCAGACCGACAGGACAACATTTTGACGTGCTTCGCGCCCCCGGCCCGCTGCCAGCAAAAGCAACTCGCCGACCCCGTCGGTGTCGAGCGTGTGAAACGGATCCTCGGGGAAAACCCCCTGATTGACATAGGCGCTCATGAAGCGTCCTGCGTCGTCCCGGCTAAGACCATAGGTCATCTGCGTGAGATCGTTTGTCCCAAAGCTGAGAAAGGCCGAAATCGCCGCCAGGTCACCGGCGCGGAGTGCTGCACGCGGCGTTTCAACCATGGCACCCAGCCGGAAAGTAAAGCTAACGCCAGCCTCGTTCTGAACGGCGGCGGCGACGGCTTCGATCCGGCTTTTGACCAATTCCACCTCGCGGGCGGCAGACACCAGCGGGATCATGATCTCCGGCACAACTGGCGCACCATTTTTACTGGCCTCGATGGTTGCCTCGAAAATTGCCCGGACTTGCATGTCGTAGATTTCCGGCACGGTAATCCCCAGGCGAACACCGCGCATTCCCAGCATCGGGTTGAACTCGGTCAGGCTTTCGGTGCGGGCAATTACCTTGCTGACCGGCAAATCCATCGCATCGGCAAGTTCCTGCATCGCTTCACGCGAATGGGGCAGAAATTCGTGCAGCGGCGGGTCAAACAGACGGATGCAGACCGGCAGGCCCTGCATGATCTGGAACAATTCCGCAAAATCGTCACGCTGCATCGGCAACAGACGCTCCAGCGCCGCATGACGGTCCTCGATCGTATTGGCAAAAATCATTTCGCGGATCACCGTCAGGCGATCTTCTTCAAAGAACATATGTTCGGTGCGACAAAGCCCGATGCCATCAACCCCAAAGCGCCGCGCGATTCTGGCGTCCGTCGGCGTGTCGGCATTGGCCCTGATACCAATATCCCGAAACTCGTCCGCCCACTCCATCAAGGTTGAAAATGCACCATCAAGTTCAGGCTCCAACATCGGTGCCGCGCCGACAATTGCGGTGCCATTGGTCCCATCAACGGTAATAATCTCACCTTCGTTGATTACGCGACCGTCTTCGGTGGTCAGTGTTTTCTTGCGAAAATTCAACGAGATACCGGAGGCACCGACGACACAAGGCAGGCCAAGACCACTGGCGATCACCGCCGCATGGCTGGTCATGCCGCCGCGTTCTGTCAACACACCTTTGGCGGAATGCATCCCCCGGATATCCTCCGGGCTGGTTTCATGACGCACCAGGATACAAGGCTCCTCACGCGCGGCCATCGCCTGCGCCGCCGTCGAAGAAAACACGATCCGCCCGGCCGCCGCGCCCGGACTGGCCGCCAAGCCACGGGCAAAAACTTCAAAGTCGCCGTCCAGATCAATCTGCCGGTGGAGCAATTGATGCAGGTTGCTCGGCTCCACCCGCAACAACGCGGATTTCCGGCTGATCGCGCCGTCATTGGCCAGATCAACAGCGATCCGCACCGCCGCCCGGGGCGTTCTTGATGCTGGTGCAGCGTCCAGCAACCACAGCTTGCCGCTTTCAATTGTAAATTCGAACTTCAGGGCATCGCGACAGCCCATCCGCGCAATCTCGGCGCATTTTTTCAGCTCCGCCAATGCATCCGGCATGGCGTCTTCCAACGAGCGGCCACGTTTGTCAGCAACGATATATTCCGCAGGCCGGTCCGGTCGCGAAGCATCCAGCCCCTGACCTTTGGGCAAGTATCGCCCGCGCACTGTCGGCGCGCCGGTGGAAGGTTTCACAAACTGAACATAGCCAGCACCCGAGGCCCCGGCCCCAAGGCCAAGCGCCATGCGCTGTACGATCAGCCCAAGCCCGGCATCTGCGGGTGCCCCTTTGGCCTGGCGTAAAATCCGCGCCGTCGTCCCCTCCCAGGCGCGTGCCATGGAGCGCAAGACCTGCGCCAATTGCATCCCGGGATCCTGTGGAAATGCCTCGTCCATTTCCGCCTCGTAAGCGGCAAGCGAGGCGGCTAGCGCCGCTGCATCCCGGCCCCCATCGAGGCCTTCAAAAACCTCTTCATCAAGGCGCACGACATGGATCGCAAAATCATGGATGAACCGACAATATAGCGCTGTCGCATCCGCCTCGCCCAGCCGATGACATAGCTTGCCATGGGTGTCGTCGTTCAGCCCGACATTGAGGATGGTTTCCGGCCCGCCCCAGTCGCGTTCCAGCGGGCTTGAGCGAACCGATACGATTGCGCGGGCCCCAAATTCTGCCAGCAGGGCGGAAACGTCAGGCAGGTGACCCGCCGCAAATCCCTGCACGGCATCAACCGAAACCGCCAACGCCAGAGGTACCGGCAGCCCGAGACCGCGCAATTTCGCAAGCCGATTGGCGCGGGCGCCAAATCTTTCGGTGGCGACATCTGCCTCCTTGTCGAGACGGATGATCTGGGCTTGTTTCACCATGAGAGTATTTCCTTTGCAGCCGCAGAATAGGACCTATTCCACAACTGGCAAGGAAAATTGCTGCGCTGCGGCGAAAGAAGGTTAGCCCTCCAGCGCTTCAAAGGCGGCTACCCTACCCATGACGTCGCGAATGCGGTTCAAAAGGCAAAGACGGTTGCGCCGGACGATTTCGTTTTCCGAATTGACCTGAACGCCTTCGAAAAAGCCGTCAATCGGCGCTCTTAAACCCGCCAGCGCCTCCATGGCAGCGGCAAAATCAAGCCCGCCCATGGCCTTGGAAATCGGTTCTTCTGCCTGATCCAGCGCTGCAAACAAGGCTCGTTCTGCGTCGTCTTCTGCAAATTTCAACTCCGGCGGCATTTCATAGGAAACCCCGTCACGTTCTTCGGCCTGCGACAGGATGTTATTGGCCCGCTTGAAGCCCTGAACCAGGTTTTCACCGTCACTGGTGGCAAGGAAGTCCTGCAATGCGGTTGCGCGTTTGACCACCAGTGCCAAATCGTCATTGCCGGCAAGACCAAGTGCAGCGTCAATGACATCATGCGCAAGCCCACGATCCCGCAGGAAAACCTTCAGACGGTCGTGGAAAAAGCTGATCAGATCGTCGTTCGCATAGCCTGAAAGCGGCAAAGTCAGATCGTTGTCCAACACGATGCGAATCACGCCCAAGGCCGCGCGGCGAAGCGCAAAGGGGTCTTTTGACCCCGTGGGTTTTTCATCAATCGCCCAGAAACCGGCTAACAGGTCCAGCTTGTCCGCGAGCGCCACCGCAACTGACAAAGGCGCTGTTGGCACGGCGTCGGTCGGGCCAAGCGGGGCGTAGTGTTGGTCACAAACGGCTGCGATTTCAGGGCTGAAATCCGCCTCCAGCGCATAATAGCGCCCCATGATCCCCTGCAATTCGGGGAACTCATAAACCATTTCGGACGACAGATCTGTCTTGGCGATTTCAGCGGCTTTGCGCGCCACCTCGGGTTTCACGCCGACCAGCGGTGCAAGGCGTTCAGCCAGATCCGCAATTCGTGAAATACGATCAGCTTGGGAACCGAGCTTGTTGTGGAACGTCACATTTTGCAGCGCATCGCGCCAGGGCTGCACGCCTGCTTTGGCAATCCGCAAGTCGTTGTCCCAAAAGAATTTTGCGTCTGACAAACGCGCAAAAAGAACCTTCTGGTTCCCGGCCAATATCGTCTTGCCCTGATCCGCGGTTTCGCGGTTTGCGACCGTTATGAATTTCTCGATCCGCCCGGTTTTTGGGTTTCGCAGAGAGAAAAACTTCTGATGTTCGCGCATCGAGGTCTGCAACACCTCCGCAGGCAGGCCGAGGAAATCATCCGCAATATCGCCCATCAGGACCACGGGCCATTCCACCAAACCGGCGACCTCCGCCAGCAGGACCTTGTCCGAAACCAACTCCAGCCCAGAAGCAAAGGCCATGTTTTCAGCCTCGGCCAAAATCGTGTCCGCCCGCGCGGCGGGATCAAGTTCCACAAAGGCTGATTTCAGTTTGGCCGCATAGTCATCGAACGAGGTCACGGCAAATCGCCTGGGGGCCATAAAACGATGCCCCTCCGTTGTATTGCCCGCCGTCATTCCGGCAATATCGCCTTTGACAACTTCACAGCCCGCCTCATCGCTGAGGATTGCGAGGATCGAATGCAAAGGGCGCACCCAACGCAAAGACCCGTCACCCCAACGCATGGATTTGGGCCAGGGGAAATTGCGGATCGTCTGGTCCAGCACCTCGGCCACGACCTCGTTTGCGGAACGGCCCGGCTTTTGGATCAGCGCAAAAAAGGTCTCGCCCTTTTTGTCGCCACGCTTTTCAAGATCGCCCAGCGACAGACCGGTCGCGCGCAAAAAACCGTCGATAGCCTTTTGCGGGGCATCCGTGCGCGGACCTTTACGTTCCTCGCGTTGCGCCGGGGATGCGGCCAGCACGCCGGTCATGTTAAGCGTCAGGCGGCGCGGAGTCGCAAAAGCCGCCGCCGCTTCGTAGGTGATGCCAGCCTCGACCAGCCCATCCGTCATCCGCTTTTTCAGATCATCAGCCGCACGGGCCTGCATCCGGGCCGGGATTTCCTCGGAGAAAAGTTCGATCAGAAGATCCGGCATGGCCTATTCCGCAAATTGTTCGTTAAGCTGATGCCAGGCAAAAGCCCGTCCATCACTATAGATCGCGACCACGCGGTCCACGCCTTCGGCGATGTTCTTTTTCGCCAGAAAGGCCAACGCCTCGCCGGATTCAAGCGCTTCGGTAATCTCGCGCGTGTTGAAACATTCAAACCAGGAAGGCGGCTGAAGCGGCGTTGCATTTTCGTAAGCCGCATAGGTTTCCGTCAGCATCGGCAGGGAGTTTTCGACCTGAAAACACGCCCGGAATTTCAGCGGCGACGTATCCGCTGTCAGAACCTCGAACCCATTCGCCAGCAGGACTTCTTCGCCGCCATCAACAAGGGTCAGGGACAGGTCGAAATCTGTCGGCTTGGACACCTCATAGTAGGCATAGTTCTGGAAATACCAAAGCGCCCCGGCGAACACCGCCGTAAAGCCCAACATTCCCCCCATGAGAACACTTCCCTTCATGTCGCAACCCTTCCTAGATCAGTTTGAACGAAAGCATCCGCACATTGTTTGGCCAAGGCCCGGACCCGGCCAATATAGGCCTGCCGTTCAGTGACCGAGATCACACCGCGTGCATCCAACAAGTTGAACAGATGGCTTGCCTTGATACATTGGTCGTAAGCCGGTTGCGCCATGACGATGATCTGCCCGGTTTTTGGGTCCAGATGCTCGTGGGACAGGATCGCCTGGCATTCAGCCTCTGCGTCCTTGAAATGAGTCAGCAGCGCCTCTGTGTTAGCCACATCAAAGTTGAACCGGGAATATTCCTGTTCAGCTTGCAAAAACACATCGCCGTAGCTAAGCGCAATCGGGGCATCCGGGCGATTGAATGGCATGTCCATCACATGATCGACGCCAAGGACGTACATCGCCAGACGCTCCAAACCATAGGTCAATTCGCCTGAGACCGGGGCGCAGTCATAGCCACCAACCTGTTGAAAATAGGTGAATTGGCTGACTTCCATGCCATCGCACCAGACTTCCCAGCCAAGACCCCAGGCGCCCAGTGTCGGGCTTTCCCAGTCGTCCTCGACAAAGCGAATGTCGTGCAGGTCCATGTCGATCCCGATCGCTTCGAGCGAGCCGAGGTAAATCGCCTGCAAGTCCGGCGGCGAAGGTTTGATCAACACCTGATATTGATAATAATGCTGCAAACGGTTGGGGTTTTCGCCGTAGCGCCCATCTGTCGGACGCCTTGAGGGCTGCACATAGGCCGCCGCCCAGGGTTTTGGGCCGAGCGCACGCAGGGTCGTTGCAGGGTGGAACGTCCCGGCCCCAACCTCCATGTCGTAGGGTTGCAAAACCGCACAGCCACGCGCGGCCCAATAGGTTTGCAGATTTAGGATCACATCCTGAAAACAGGTCGGTTTTTCCAGCTTGTTCATATGCCTGTTCCCACCGCAAATGCGAAAGTCCGCCCTTCGCCTTTCAAATGCGGCTTCTCAATAGGCAGTCGGGTCCGCGGGGTCAATTGGCGATCCTGCAACGCCCGTTGAATAAGATCACGATTGGGGGTGCATTCGGCAGCAGATTTGGTAATCTCTCGCGACCTTCGCACCCGATTTGACATAAAGTGGACCAAGCCGTGCTTTCCCGTGCCCCTATTTTCAGATTATTCACCGTATTCGCCGTGGTCCTGGCATCATCTCTGCTGACAATTGCCGGCACCGCGATAGCACAAAGCCAGGTCTGGATTCAGGTCGAAGCACAGAACAACATTCGCGACACCAAATCACGCGCTCAGTTTTATGCCGCCTATTTACCCGGCGTACGGGCGTTTCAGACACCAACCGGCTGGTATGCGATCGTAATCGGACCATTTACCGAAGATGACGCCGGTGAACAGGTCTCGCGACTGAAATCCCAGAACCGCATTCCCGGTGATAGTTTCATTGCTGATGGCAATAATTTCGGCAGCCAGCTATGGCCGATTTCCGCGGAAAATGAACCGGGTGTGATCACCGTTGTCACCAGCGAAGAAATGGATGGATCGCGTGGCTCGGACGCAGAAGCCGAAACCGCCACCGACAGCGCAGCAGGCAGCGACATGGACACGGATACGAGCGAGCCGGAAACCGAAACTTCCAACAAAGATGCCGAAGAACCGGCGACACCCGACGTGGTTGAAATCCTACCAATCCCGGATCGCGATCTGAGCGGCACAAAACGTGCGGAAAGCCGCTGGTCGCGGGATCTGAAAAAGCAGTACCAGACTTACCTGCAATGGACCGGCGACTACGAGGCGAAAATCGACGGTGCCTATGGCCGGGGTACAAGGGCAGCGATCCGCAGCTTTCAGGAACGCGAAGGTTACGAACCAACCGGCTGGCTGACCACCGGCCAAACCATGATCCTGGCACAGCGTTACCGCGACATGCGCGCGCGCCTTGGTATCGAGTTGCTGACCAGCGAAGAGGCCGGGCTTGAAATGCCCTATCCCGCGCGACTGGTAACCCGTGACCGGGTAGAGCCACCTTTTATCTATTATGAATCCCAAACCGATCTGCCGGTGCGCATGGTCCTGATCTCTCAGGAAGGTGGGCCTGAAATGATGGATTCGCTTTACGAAATCATGGAAACCTTCGACTATGTGCCAGCTGAAGGCTACCGTGCGCGTCAACGGAACTGGTTCGTTCTGTCGGGTCACGATAAAAACATCGTCTCCTATTCCTATGTGCGAACCGACAACGGCAAGGTTAAAGGCTTTTCGCTGATCTGGCCGACCGCACAAGACAAGGTTATGCGCCGCTTTGTGCAGGAAATGTTCGAACAATTCACCGTGTTGGACGATTTCGTTTTGGACGACGCTGTTGGCTACGGTGACGACCCGGACGAGCCGACTGACCTCAGCAAAGGGCTCGACATCGAAACGCCGGATTATTCCGCAACCGGTTTCTTTGTGAACGATCAGGGTTATCTGATCACCAACACCGCCAATATCGTTGGCTGCAAACGTCTGACCGTGGCAGATGGTGTCAAGGTGGAGCTTGTCGCTCGCAACCCCGGTCAGGAAATCGCGCTCCTGAAACCGGTCAAAGGCTTTTCGCCAGCGGGTTTTGCGCTTTTCTCTGACGAAACACCAAGAGATGGCAATGAAGTCACGGTTGCCGGATTCTCCTTCCCCGAGGTGATGGAAGTGGCGACCTTGAATTTCGGCACAATCGCCGAAGACCCTGAGGCACTTGCAAATGAACGTGAATTACGCCTGTCGGCCTTCATTGAACCGGGTGATTATGGCGGGCCGGTGCTTGACGACCGTGGTGCCGTCATCGGTATGCAACTGCAAAAACGCGACTTGGAAGACCAGCCGGAATACGTCAATTTTGCGCTGCGGGCCGCTTTACTGCGCGACATGCTGGATCGTCACAGCGTGGCCTATTCACTGACCAACGCCTTTGATTCCGCTGATGCCGTGGATATTGCCTTCATGGCCGGTGATTTCACCGCCAAGGTTTCCTGCTGGCGCTGAGCGAGGGTTCTGATCGAACCGGCCCGTAAAAAGGCCGGTTCCATTCCATTTGATGCCGCCGTCTTGGTTTGAAACCTCAGGCGATTGTATCGCGAATATGGATCAGACTCGGCCCTTGGTGGGCAAAGGCGCGGGTAACGGCCCCCCGCATGGCGGCCAGATCGTCTGGCGCGTCATAGGCGCAGCCGTAAGCCTCGGCCAGAAGACCAAAGTCAGGGTTACGTGCGATGACCGCATTTGGTGCGATCTGAGCGCCGATCATGCTATCCTCGATCTCTTTGAGCTTGCCATTGTCCCAAAGGATGATCGGCAGGCACTGGCCCAGTTCCGCAGCCGTGCCCAATTCGGGCAGCGTATATTGAAACCCATAGTCACCCGCGATCGCCATAGTCGGCAAACCCGGCCTCGCCACTGCCCCGCCGATGGCAGCAGGTAACGCATAGCCAAGGGTGCCAAATCCCGTGGGATGATGCCAATGGCCGGGTGCATCCATGTCCCAGATTTCCTTGGCCACATAGGCAAACTGCGTCATATCGGAAAAGATCATCGTCCCGGCCGGGGTCGCCGCCCTGAGCGCATCAACGACACGCGGGATCCCCTGGCGTTCTGCCTCCAGCTCTGCCCGGACGTTTTTGCGAAAGGCTGCGATCTCTGCCGTTGACCAGCCCGATTGCCCGGAGTTGGGCAATGCCGCCAGCAAGCGGGACAAAAACCCGGCGACGTCGCTTTGAACCATCAAATCGGTTGGTCCATCTCCGACAAGGTTCACCGGATCAATATCCACGCGCAACATCGGGCAGTCATGACCGAGTTTTTCACGCCAAAGATCAACCTCTGCCAATTCAGAGCCCAGAACCACAACAAGATCAGCACTGGCAAAAACCCGAGCACTTTCAGGTCGCGCAAGCGTCGCACCAAATAGCATGGCGTGTTCCGGCGGCAAAATCCCCCGCCCGGCATAAGAGGTAATCACCGCCCCGCCGACCCTATCGACAAGCTGCGCAATATCTTCTGCACCGGCAACACCGCCCCCGCCCAGCACAAAGAGCGGGCGTTTCGCCGCCATGAACAGTTTTACCGCCGCCGCAATCTGATCATCGCCTGCCACGGGACGTTTGGGGCGGGGGGGCGCAGCTTTTGGCGGGGCGGCCTGTCCTTCCAAAAGGCCGATCGGTACTTGGATATGCTTGGGGCGCGGGCGCGTTGCCTCAAATTCGCACAATGCGCGGTCAATCAACCCATAGGCCTCCTGCGGCGATCTGGCCTCCAGGCTCCATTCGCAAATCGCGGCCCCCGCGGCTTCTTGATCGCGCATCTGATGCAATTGCCCTGCCTTTTTGGCGGTTTTGTCCAAACAGGACGACAAAACCAACAATGGCACGCTGTCGGAATAGGCCTGCCCCATTGCAGTTCCGGTATTCAGCAAACCCGGCCCGGTGATCACATAGGCAACACCCGGCCTGCCAGAGGCACGGGCATAACCATCGGCCATAAACCCCGCACCTTGCTCGTGGCGGGCCAGAATGTGACGCACACCGGCTTCTTCCAGCCCGCGATACATTTCCTGATTATGCACACCGGGAATACCAAAGACGGTATCAACGCCGCGATCCCAAAGCATATGAGATATTTGCGCCCCCAAAGCACGGGTTTCTTTCGTCAACTCATCGTCTCCAGAATGACAGGGTGAAGAGCACATAGACCGACATCAGCTCTAACCGGCCGATCAGCATGGCCGCGATCAGCAGCCATTTGGCCGGTTCGTTCAGATTGCCGAAATACCCCGAGGGGCCGATCTCCGGCCCAAGGCCGGGACCAACATTTGCTAGCGCGGTTGCAGCCCCGGAAATCGCTGTCAGGGAATCTAGTCCGGTCAGCGACAAAAGAACCGACAACACCGCCAGTGTCACCATGAACAACATGAAAAAGGCCATAACCGAGGACAAAACATCATCCGCGATCTTGCGCCCTTCGTAGCGCGGGGAAAAGACGCCGCTTGGACTGTGGATTTTACGCACCTGTGCGTAGACCGAAGCAAACAAAAGCTGAAAACGAAAGACCTTAATCGAACAGGTCGTTGACCCCGCACAGCCCCCCACAAGGCCAATCAAAAAGAAGATCGCAACCGGAAAGCCGCCCCAGGTCATGTAGTCGGCGCTGGCAAATCCAGTACCGGTCAGGATTGACGTGCCATTGAACAAGGCCTTGCGAAAAGCCAGTTCCACCTCGCCGGGATTGCCGGTCAATTGCCAAAGGGTCAGCGCCAGCACAACCGCCAACACAACCGACATAAAGGCGCGAACCTGGCTGTCGTGAAGGATCGGTCGGGCGCTGCCACCCAAAATCTGTACGTATCGCACAAACGGCAAAGCGGCGAGAATCATGAAGACCACAGCGACATATTCAACCGCCGCGCCGAGATCGGCAAAAGACGCATCCGAGGGCGCAAATCCACCCGTCGCAATTGTCGTCAACGCCAATACGCTGGCCTCAAACGGGCTCAGGCCGCCAACCAGATAGGCCATGGCACATAAAACTGTCAGGCTCAGGTAAATCCCAAAGATCGAGCGGGCGATCTCTGCGGCCCGCGGCAGGATCTTGCCGAATGTATCAAAGCTTTCGGTGCGGAAAATCTGCATCCCGCCGACACGCAGCATGGGCAAGAATACCATTGCGACAACAACAATCCCGATACCGCCAAACCATTGCAGCAACCCGCGCCACAACAAAAGGCCGCGCGGCAGGGTTTCAAGCCCGGTGAACACCGTGGAACCCGTGGTTGTCAGTCCCGACATCGCCTCAAAAAACGCATCGACAAACCTGGCATCGGTCGCCCCGATCCAGAACGGCAAGGCACCGAAAATCGGCAGGATCGACCAGACCGACGTGGTCATCAAAAAGGTCTGCTGAATGGTCAACCCGTCGCCAGTGCCGTTCACACAAGCAATGGCCAGAAAAACGCCCGCCAGACAGGTCAGAAAACCGGTGATCGCAAAAACCTGCCAATGAGGATTGCCGTCAAACAAATCCATGATCAACGGCAGGATCATGGTCGCCCCAAGGACGGTCACCAAAAGGCCGATCACATATCCAACGGGTCGCAAATCCAACATAGGCAAACGGTTGGCCGCCTTGGTGCCCCAAGTCAAGGCATCAAAGAAGGGTTAACAAATATGGCCGGGTTCAATCTTGGCGCGGCGACCCGTCAGCAGCCTGAAATTTCGTTTCAGCAGGTTCTTCCAGACCAGATGTGGAAAATCGCGCAGAAAATCCAAAACTGCCGCCCGCCCGGCGCGGCGAAGCGTGGCCACGGCAACCGGGGGTTTTGCGGGTAGAAAAAGGCCTTCTCCACCCGCTGGTTTGCCCGCCAAAAGGCGCGACAACGCGCACAACCATGCGCGGGCCATACCTTTGGTTTTAGCCCGACCGGTTGGTCGGGTTCCCGATGATATCCATGAATTCGCGGCGCAACGCGCGGTCGGTTTTGAATTCGCCAAGCATGGTTGTGGTCACCATGGAAACGCCGGGCTTGTGGACCCCGCGCGTCGACATGCAATGGTGTTCACCTTCAAGCACCACGGCAACACCGCGGGGTTGCAACACGTTGAAAAGCGTATTTGCGATCTGCGCGTTCATTTTTTCCTGCACCTGAAGGCGCTTGGCAAAGGCATCCACGACCCGCGCCAGTTTGGAAATCCCGACAACGCGGTCAGTTGGCATGTAACCGACATGGGCCTTGCCGATGATCGGTGCCATGTGGTGTTCGCAATAACTCTCGTAACGGATGTCGCGAAGGACGACCATTTCGTCGTAGCCCTCGACCTCCTCGAAGGTGCGTTGCAGCATGGCCTCCGGGTCTTCGCCATAGCCACGGAACCAGTCCGAATAGGCTTTGGTCACACGCGCGGGCGTGTCCAACAGCCCCTCGCGTTCGGGATCATCACCCGCCCATTTCAAAAGTGTTCGCACGGCTTCTTCGGCTTGCGCGCGGGTCGGTTTGTTCACGATGACCTTGTCATCGCGTTCGGTTTCAATAGCCGGGTCATGAATATTCATGTCGTTCCCCTTGGTTTCACCTTTGTTAGGCTCATTTGGCTTGTCCGGGGCATCATTACCAGTACAACTTGCAACTTTAGTCTGACGCTAAAGAATCCCCTTGCATTTAACGCTACTTGAGGAAGTTTTAATTGTAAAGTCAATCTACCTTTGGTTGTTTACTTTAGGGAAGCCAGAGCATCCGTTATATCGCGCAAAATGTCCCTTTGATCTTCCAGACCGACGGAAAGACGCACCAACCCGTCAGTAATTCCCAAAGCGTTGCGTTGCTCGTTTGACAAGCGCTGATGAGTCGTCGTGGCCGGATGCGTAATGATGGATTTCGCATCGCCAAGATTGTTGGAGATCTTGATGATCTGCAACGCGTTCAAAAACTGGAAAGCGGCCTTTTTGCCGCCCTTCAGATCAAGCGAGACAATCGTGCCGCCTTTTTGCATCTGGCGTTTAGCCAGCGCGTGCTGCGGATGATCTGCAAGACCGGGATAGATCACACGATCAAGGCGTTCGTCCGCCTGCAACGCCTTGGCAATCGCAAGGGCGCTGTCAGCCGCCGCGTTGCATCTGAGATCAAGCGTCTCCAGACCTTTCAACAAAACCCAAGCGTTAAAAGGGCTAAGGGCCCCGCCGGTGTGTTTCAGGTAGGGCTCCAGGGTTTTGCGAATAAATTCCGTACTGCCCAGAACCACACCGCCAAGGCAGCGCCCCTGTCCGTCGATATGTTTGGTCGCCGAATAAACCACGACATCAGCACCAAGCGCCATGGAGCGTTGGAAAATCGGCGTCGCAAACACATTGTCAACGATCAAGAGAGCGTTTTGCTCTTGGGCAATCTCAGCCACGCCAGCAATGTCGATGACCTCCAGCGTCGGGTTTGAAAGCGCCTCCAGAAAGCAAAACTTGGTCTCGGGACGCACTGCCGCCCGCCAGGCGTCAAGATCCGTGCCTTCGACAAAGGTCACCTCAACACCAAAACGCGGCAACAGGGTTTCGATGATATAAAGACAGGAGCCAAACAGCGCCTTGGCGGATACCACATGATCGCCAGATTGCAGCATGGAAAAGACCGCGCCGTTTACCGCCGCCATTCCCGAAGCCGTTGCAAAGGCGTCTTCGGCCCCTTCCAGTGCGGCAATGCGTTCTTCGAACATGCGCACGGTCGGATTGCCGTAGCGGGCGTAGATGAATTCATCGTCCTTGGTTTCAAGAAACCGCGCTTCAGCCGCCTCGGCGCTGTCATAGACAAAGCCTTGCGTTAGAAAAATCGCTTCGGAAACTTCGTTGTACTGGCTGCGGCGGGTGCCTGCGTGGACCAATTTGGTCCGGTCGTTCCAATCGTGGTTCATGTCGTTTCGCTCCTGACATGTCGCAAACAAAAAGCCCCAGACCGGCAATGGATCGGGGGCTTCCTCCGCGACCTCTTTAGTGGAATTATTTAACGTGGCCCACAATCCGGTTACAAATCGCCACGCTCAAAGCATTAGGCCAAGTTCAAAGCCACGTCAATTCCCTGCGCAAGCCCGATCTGCTCATGCGCCCTCTTGCCACCACGGGGACTTTGGCGTTCACTTGAACGCAAACAACCCCTCGGAAGGACGCCATGCAAGACCCCATCGACCTTTACTACTGGCCCACGCCGAATGGCTGGAAAATCACCATCGCCCTGGAGGAAATGGAGCTGCCCTATAAGCTGCATCTGGTGAATATCGGTGCGGGAGAGCAGTTTGCGCCGGATTTTCTGAAAATTGCGCCAAACAACCGAATGCCGGCAATCATTGATCCAAACGGGCCGGATGATACCGCGATTTCAATCTTTGAAAGTGGTGCGATCCTGCAATATCTGGCCCGAAAGACCGGAAAATTCTGCGGCGCGAGTGAGCGAGAGCGGATTGAGGTCGATCAATGGCTGATGTGGCAGATGGGCGGACTTGGACCGATGGCAGGACAAGCGCATCATTTCGTCAAATACGCCCCCAACATGGACCCGCCCCAAGACCTGCCCTATCCCAAGGCCCGCTACACGAACGAGGTTAACCGCCTTTACGGAGTGCTGAACCGCCGCCTGGCGGATCGTGATTTTGTCGCCGGTGATTTCTTTTCGATTGCGGATATGGCGATCTGGCCCTGGGCCTCCCTTTGGAAAGGTCAGCAACAGGACATCGCTGATTTTCCGCATATGGCGGCCTGGCTAGATCGTTGTTCTGCCCGCCCCGGCGTTCAAAAGGGTCGCGATGTCGCCAAGGATATGCGCGCTGATCCTTCGGCAACCAAGCGTTCGCAGGAAATCCTGTTTGGCAAGCAGACCTAGCGATCCGTGCTGTAGCGTTGGAATAGTTTCATCTGGCTCATGAAAAAGACCAGCATGGCCGCCGTGAGGCCGAAGGTCTTGAAGTTGACCCAGGCGTCGGTTGACATCGTGCGCCAAACAAATTCGTTAGCGGCCGCCATCGACAGGAAGAACCAGCAGAAACGGCGCGTGAAGATCATCCAGCCCTCCTGTTTCAGCGGCATGGCCTCCTCCATAAGATATTGCAGATAGGATTGCCCGCGCAACAGGCCAAAGCCAAGCACCCCGCCGAAGAACAGATAAAGGATCGTTGGCTTCATCTTGAAGAAACGATCATCGTTGAACCAGATGCCAAGCCCACCAAAGACAACCACCAGCAGCGCGGTCATGACCTGCATCCGGCTAAGCTTGCCGCTGAGGTACCACAAAACGCCAGTGGCAATCAGAATCACCGGAATGAACCCGGCGGTTGCAATGATAAAGCCCTCGTAGTCGCGCCCAAAGATCGTGAACGTCTGATCCTTGATCCGGCTATAAGCGGCAAAAAACAGGATAACCGGGCCGAGCTCCAGCCCCAGTTTCAATCCGGTAGATACTTGTCGATTCTCACTCATGAGCGTCCTCTATCCATTTCAGCCGCCAAATTCCACCAGAACCGCACCAAGCGCAATCAAACCCATGAGAGCGGCGCGGCGCGGACCTACCGTTTCCTTCAAGAACAACCAACCAATCAGTGCTGCAAAAAGTGTGGATGTTTCCCGCAGAACCGCCGCCTCGCCGACTTTGTCTAGCCTTGTTGCCAGCATGATCGACCCAAAGGATGCAACCGCGATCACCCCGCCGATGACCCCCCGTCCCAATAACGGCCAGACTGGCGGGGGCTGGTAAAGACGTCGATAGCGCCAGATGGCGACCATTGGAAAGGTCAATCCGTCAATCAGGAAAAACCACGCCAGAAAGGTGAAAGGATCCGCCGTCGCGCGAATGCCAAAGGCGTCATAGGTCGTATAGGCCGCCACCATGATACCGGTCAAAAAGGCCAGCCCCAAAGCAATCCAAAGGCCGCGGCGGGGGTCTTTCGTCATCACAAGATTATAGGCCGCGAGGCCGAAAATGCCGCTGGTCAACACCAAAAGGCCGATCCATTGCAGGGGGTCGAATTGTTCGGAAAACACAAAACCGGCCGCGATCACCGTAACCAGAGGCCCGGTGCCGCGCACCACGGGGTAGACCACCGTATAGGCCCCCTTGAAGTAAGCCGCCGCCTGCAAAGCCTTGTAGGCGACATGAATGGCCCAGGCGACAGCGAATATCCCCCACATGAAAGGTTCAGGCCAGGGCACAACGAACAATGCGAATGGCAGGGCCATCAAAGCATAGGAAATGTCGATCGCCCCGCGCATCAGCAACGGATCATAGCGCCCCTTTTGCATCGCCCCGAAAACTGCATGCAAAAAAGCCGCCATCAGGGCAAGTCCAAGGGCAAGCTGATGGCCGGCGGATGTGCCCTCCAAAGAGATCAGCCAGTCACTCATCCAGCGACGTCAGGGTGCAGATAGGCAAACCGGAAGGGGTTGAGGTGCTGCATCGCCTTTGGCTGGAAATCATGCGGCAGGGCCAGGGTCATCTGATCGCGCTTGGCCTGCCACCGCATCACAGCCCTCTCATCGGCTGAGGTCAACGTGAGGGCACGCCGGTTGGTTTGCAGCACACTGCCTTTGCGGTTGATCACATGGGCCGCGGCAAAAGGTAAACGTCCCGCCGCCAAAAAAGCCCGCCAACCCATCAGCCGCGCCAATCGCCACATCGACGCCAATTCCGGCGATTTCCGCCGGGCGATCTGGCCACGCGCCAAAGGGGTGCCATCATCATGCTTCAACTCAAACTCAACCTGCGTTTCACTGACCGAGATTTCACCAGCCATCAGCTTTGCATCAAGCCCGAAATATTCGTCATTCAACGCGACAACACCGGGGTCGTCATTATAAAGGCTCAGGCTCAGAAATCCCCAATCGGGGTGGGTTGCAAAGGCTGCCAAAAAAGCCTCGGGCGCATCGGAAATCACCGCACCCGGCTTGGCTGTGGCAAGTGCGCCCAAGTGCAGCTCCAGATGTGGACCGCTGCTGGCCTGATCAAAACGACAAAGGAAAACGCCCAATGCAGCCCGCCCGGACGTGGTGGCCACCGGATGAACCGCCTCCCCCAGCATCGCAAGTTTGACGGAGGCCAGATCGCCGGTTCCAGTGATCAGAACGGTATGTCCGCTGAAAACCGTGTAGGGTAAAGGCTGCGGGCCCAGGCTGGTTGCAACCTCGCTTGCGGCCGGAAGCGTTGCAAACAGCCGTTTGACCTTCATTCAGCGGTGCCGGTCAGGGCGGCGGAGAATTCTTCGGGATCAAAGGCTTGCAAGTCATCTATCTGCTCGCCTACCCCGATTGCGTGAATGGGCAGGCCAAATTTGTCAGCCAGCGCCACCAGCACGCCGCCCTTGGCGGTGCCATCCAGTTTGGTCATCACCAGACCGGTCACATCAGCGACTTTTTGAAAAATCTCCACCTGCGAAAGTGCGTTTTGCCCGGTCGTCGCGTCCAGAACCAGCAAGGTATTATGCGGCGCGGTTTCATCTTTCTTGCGGATGACGCGCACGATCTTGGCGAGTTCCTCCATCAAATCCTGCCGGTTCTGCAAGCGCCCGGCCGTGTCGATCATCAAAAGATCAGCGCCGGTTTCCTCGGCCTTCTTCATCGCATCAAACGCCAGACTTGCCGGGTCCGAGCCCTCTGGCGCGGTCATCACCGGCACGCCTGCGCGCTCCCCCCAGACTTGTAGCTGCTCGACCGCTGCGGCACGAAACGTGTCGCCCGCCGCGATCACAACCGACTTTCCTGCCGCCTTGAACTGGCTGGCAAGTTTGCCGATGGTTGTGGTCTTGCCAGAGCCGTTCACGCCCACCACAAGCACGACCTGTGGTGTGCGCGGATAAAGCGGCATCGGCGTCGCGACGGTCTCCATGATGGTCGAAATTTCAGCGGCAAGCAGGGATTTGATATCAGCCGCACTCAGCTTTTTGCCAAAGTGGCTTTCAGCCATGTTGGCGCTGACCCTAAGGGCTGTATCAACCCCCATATCCGCCGAGATCAGAAGCTCTTCCAGCGATTCCAACATCGCATCGTCAAGCACGCGCTTGGTGACCTTTTCCGCCGGGGTGCGTTTAAGCAGGCGGTTGAAAATGCCGGGCTTTTCGGTTGCGGGCGCGGGGGTGGATTGCTTTTCCGGAAGGGGCGCGGGTGCGGCCGCAACGGGCGCTGGCGCCGGAGTTTCCGGCTTTGGCGGGGCCTTTGGTGTCACTTCCGGGGCGGGGGCAGGTTTAGCAACTTCGGCCTCGGTTTTTGAGGCCGGTTCAGGTTCTGGCGTCGTCGCTGTTTCGGTTGCTTCAGCTTCGCTGATTTCTGCCTCTTCGACCTCGCCGCCTTCTTCAACAATCGCGTCCAATCCCTCGTCGATCTTGGACGAAGACTTGAACATCCTGGATTTCAGCTTTGAGAAAAACGACATCAATCTGACCTGTTTGCTGCACCCCTTTCAACTAGTGCCTGCGGCGTCCAAGGAAAAGGGCGAAAAATCACAGAATTGATCTATATCAATGTTGCGAGACCCGGCGTCTGGCAGAAAAGAATCAGCACGGCGATCCTTGGTTCTCTCCTGATACCAGCCCGGATCGACGTACTGATCTTCCCTGAAGGCTTTTAAGCCATACCTTAAGGGGCGCTTTTAGCGCCCCTTTTTTTTCAGCTAAGCGCTGTTAAGGTAAACAGGACCTGTGCAGCATAATAAAGCGCCCAGACCGCAAGTCCGGCGGCCTTCTGAGCTGCACCGATCAGATCCGGGCGGAATTTTTCCAACGCCAGAATGCTGTCGGACGCCATGAAAGTCAGCGCCGCGACCAGAAACAGCGGTGCCAGAACGCCGGTTTGCCCAAGGGCCACCAAGCCCATCAAAAGAATGGCAATCACATAGGCCAGAACCGGCCAGCGAAAGGCTTTTAGTCCGGGCCATAGCAGGCAGTAAACGCCAACTGAAAGCACAAGCAGAAGGCCAGCCCAGATCATTTGATCTTGCAGCGCTATCAGGGAAAAACTCCCTGACATCAGCGCTATATAGCCCAGATGGCCAAGGAAAAACGCGGCCATTCCAACCAGAAACGCCCGATCAGAGGGTCGAGATAGAAAGAAATCGCCAAGAGCGGATGCCAATAACGCCAGACCAAGTAAAACCGGACCACCCGTCAAAACCGCGATAGCCGCCAGCGTCAGGATTGCCAGAGTTTTCGCTGCTGATCTGACACCTGAAGCCGGCAAATGGGTCAGCCGGAGACCGTAGGCAAGCGAGGTTGCCACCGACAAAACCCAAAGTGCGGCAATCATCATATTTCGTCAGCGAAATGCTTCATAACCAGCCGGATCGGGTTTGGTGCGGCTTGGCCCAGACCGCAGATCGACGCATCAATCATCGTGACCGACAATTCTTCCAGCAAATCCTGATCCCAATGTTCAGCCTGCATCAGTTTGACGGCTTTTTCGCAGCCCACACGACAAGGGGTGCATTGCCCGCAGCTTTCATCCTCAAAGAACCGCAGCATGTTCAGCGCGGCATCCCGCGCCTTGTCCTGATCCGACAGAACCACAACCGCCGCAGAGCCGATAAAGGTGCCATGCGGTTGCAATGTATCAAAATCCAAAGGGATGTCGTCCATGGTTGCGGGCAACAATCCCGCAGATGGACCACCGGGTTGATAAGCTTTGAACGTGTGACCTTCCATCATGCCACCCGAGGCTTCGATCAGATCGGCAATGGTGGAGCCCGCAGGCAGCAGATAAACACCGGGATTGGCAACCCGCCCCGAGATTGAATAGGACCGCAGACCCTTGCGACCGTTTTTCTCGACCGACGACAGGATTTCTGGGCCTTCACGCAGAATTCGCGCAACCCAATATAGCGTCTCGACGTTGTTCACCAGCGTTGGACGGTTGAAAATACCGACCTGCGCCACAAACGGTGGGCGATGGCGCGGCAGGCCGCGTTTGCCTTCGATCGACTCGATCATCGCGCTTTCTTCGCCGCAGATGTAGGCCCCTGCCCCTCGTCTGAGGTCGATATAACCAGGGGCAACGATGCCTGCGGCCTCCAGTGCTGCGATTTCTTTGGCAAGGATTGCCAGCACGGCGGGATATTCATCGCGCATGTAGATAAAGCAGGTCTCCGCCTCAACGGCCCAGGCAGCGATCAGCATGCCCTCAAGAAACAGATGTGGCGTACGTTCCAAGTAATACCGGTCTTTGAATGTGCCGGGCTCGCCTTCGTCACCATTGACCGCCAGATAACGCGGCCCCGCTTCGGCGCGCACGAAAGACCACTTGCGACCCGTTGGAAAGCCTGCACCACCAAGCCCACGCAGGCCCGAGGACAATAAAACATCCTGTGTCGCTTCGGGCTCACCGTTGCTGCGCAATTCGGCAAGCTTTTCATAGCCCCCCTTGGCCTGATAGGCGGCAAAATCCTCGTAAGCCGGCACATGGACATGGGTGTCGCCCGCAGCGATTGCGGCGTTCACCTTTTCGGGTGTTGCATGGTCAATGTGGCTATGGCCGATCTCCAGCACCGGCGCGGTGTCGCAACGGCCCATGCAGGGGGCACGCAAAACGCGGACCTCTGCGGGATCAAGCCCATCCTCCAGCGCCGCCTTCAGGGCCTGCGCCCCGGCAAGTTCGCACGACAGGCTGTCACAAACACGAATGGTCAGCGCGGGGGGCGGCGTTTCATCTTCTTTGACCACATCGAAATGAGCGTAAAAGCTGGCGACCTCGTAAACCTCGGCCTGGGCCATGCGCAATTCCTCAGCCAAGGCCCGAAGATGGGCCGCTGACAGGCAACCATAGCGATCCTGGATCAGATGCAGAAACTCGATCAGCAGATCAGCGCGGCGCGGCTTGTCAGCCAGCAGGCCTTGCACTTGAGCAAGCGCCTCGTCGTCAAGCTGACGTCCTTTCGGGGTTGCACGACCTTTACCTTTGCCTGATTTCCAGACGCCCTTGCGCTCATCAAGTGCCATGTCTTCCCCTTGGTCCGGTTTTCGCCATCTGTCTAGGGCAGCGGCCCACACAAAACCACATCAAAACCGACATCGGTTCCACCGTTACCGGACTTGTTTCATTAGAATGCGATACAAACCCTCCTTTGACAGGATTTCATCAAGAAACCTCCACGATACTGCCACCTTCGGGCCTGATGATCGGTGCCGGTGTGGTTGAGGAGTGTGGGATGCCAGGTGCAACCCTTTGGTTACGCGCTGTTGCGCTTGTGCCGTTGCCTTTGTTGGCAGCGTCGCTTTTGGTTGGGGCGGAATGGGGCTTTGTGGCTTTGTTCTATCTGACGATTTTCGCCTTTTTGATCGACGAAAGCCTGATGGCTGGCACCGTCATCAAACCGCTTGGTCGCCTTGAAAGCCAATTGATCGACCTTGTGCCGGTGCTTTTGGCGCTGGCGCATCTGGTCTTGATGCCGCTTGCGGTGCTGGTGCTTGCCAAAACCGACCTCGGCGCCCTGCAATGGGGGGTTGTTTTTGCCGCATTTGCATTGTTTTTCGGTACCATCGGCACGGCAAACGCGCATGAGTTGATCCACCGGCCCGGACTATTCCGCCGCGCCCTTGGCAAATGGGCCTTTATCTCCTTGCTGTTCGGACATCACGTCAGTGCGCATCTGTCTGTCCATCACCGCTATGCGGCAACCCCGCTCGACCCCAACTCCGCGCGTCTGAATGAAGGGTTCTACCGCTTTTTTCACCGGGCTTGGTGGGGCTCCTATTTCGCCGGTTACAAGGTTGAAGCGACCCGGCAAATTCGCAACAAACGCCCACGCAACTCTGCGCGAAACCCTTATTTCTTTTACCATTTTGGTGCCGCAACCTTTTTGGCGCTGGCCTTTGTGCTGGCGGGTTGGAAGGGCCTCGCGATCTACCTCGGCCTCGCGTTTCTTTGCCAGGTACAACTGCTGCTTAGTGATTATGTGCAGCATTACGGCCTGACCCGCGCGATGGACGAAGCCGGGCGTTTCGAGCCGGTTTCGCTGCGTCATTCCTGGAACGCGCCGCATGCTTTCACCTCTGCCATGATGATGAACGCGCCTTTGCATTCCGATCATCACGCCCATCCAAGCGTGCCTTATGCCAAGTTGCGGGCCCGCGCGAGCGAAGGGGCACCGGTGCTGCCCTATTCGATCCCGGTCATGAGTTGCATCGCCCTTTGGCCGCGCTGGTGGCGGCAGGTCATGAACCCGCGCGTCGCCTGTTGGCGGGCGCAGGATTCCGCCGAACAAAGAATTTCGGCTGACTGAACCGTCAATCGCTGCTAGCCTTTGGCTCATGAAATTCGTGATCGCATTCGTCCTGACCTTGATCAGCCCGCTGTCGCTTGGCGCATCGGAATTGATGACCCCTTCGGAATTTGAGCGTTTCGTCGAAGGCAAGACCCTGCATTTCAGTCTGAACGGCAAACCCTATGGCGCAGAGCAGTTCTTTGCCGGGCGTCAAACCACCTGGCAATTCACCGGCGATGCCTGCGTCAAGGGTATCTGGTTTCCACAAGGCGCACAGATCTGCTTTTTCTACGAAGGGGCGGACCAGCGCCAATGCTGGCTGTTCGTCCAAAAAGACGGCAAGTATTTTGCCCGGTCGGTCAATGGCGCTGACGGGCTTGTTCTGGAAATGACAGAGGAATCGGATAAACCGCTGCAGTGCCCGGGACCGGATGTTGGTGTTTAGCCCCTAAAACAACTGCCCCTGCTTGCCCTCCGGTCCCTTGGGTGATGTCTTTTTCTTCGCCTGCGGCGGGGTGTCTGGATCATAGGTTCCGTCATGAAACTCGATTGAAAGCCGCGCTGCACGTGTCGCCGCCTTCTGGCTGGTCACCAACTGGTTTTCACCATCGCGCACCAGGGCATAACCGCGTGCAAGCGTCTGGCGATAACCGAGCGTCTGGCGCATGCGCTCCAACCCCTGCAATTGTCGGGTCCGTCGCTCCAGACCAACCCGAAACGCCGGAGATAGCCGCGACGAAAGCGCCTGCACACGCGAACCTTCATGCCCGATCCGCACAAGGATCGCGCGGCTACCAAGACGTGCAGCGCTTTGCAGGAAACGGTCACGACGGCGCGAAAGCCCTGCCGACAAGGCGGGATCCAACCGGGCACCAAGACGATCAATCGTCAGCCGTTTTTGATCAAGCAGGTTCTTCAGAACATAGGTCTGCACCCGTGCAGCGGCGCGTTCCAGTAGAACCCGGCGATCTCTCAGACTATTTTGCGCAGCCAACCCCAGCCGCATGGCCACATGATCAAAACGCTGTTGCTGCGCGGCCAGAATCTCCTGCGGGCGCGGCAGAGCACGGCCAAGATCGCGAAGTCGCTGTTTTCGTGCCCCCATCTGCGTTGCCACCGTGCGAAACCGCCGGTCTTGCAGTGACATCAACGCGGACTGAAGATCGGCACGCACAGGAACCGCCAGTTCCGCTGCAGCGGTTGGTGTCGGCGCGCGCTGGTCAGCCACATAGTCAATCAGCGTCGTGTCCGTCTCATGCCCGACCGCTGAAATCAGCGGTATGTCACTGGCAGCAACGGCGCGTACAACGATCTCCTCGTTGAAACCCCAAAGATCCTCGATCGAGCCACCCCCCCGGGCAACGATTAACAAATCTGGCCGTGGAATGACCCCGCCTGCTGTCAGCGCGTTAAACCCGTTAATTGCCGCTGCCACCTCAGCCGCCGAGCGATCACCCTGCACGGCGACTGGCCAGATCAGAACCTCGCGCGGGAAACGATCGCGCAAGCGGTGCAAGATATCGCGGATCACCGCCCCTGTTGGTGATGTCACAACGCCGATCACACGCGGAAGATAGGGGATCGGCTTTTTGCGATCCGCCGCAAAGAGACCCTCAGCGGCCAGCGCTTTTTTGCGTTTTTCCAGCATCGCCATCAACGCACCAACCCCGGCGGGGCGCACATCATCGACGATCATCTGGTATTTCGACTGGCCCGGAAATGTCGTCAGCTTGCCGGTTGCCACGACCTCCATCCCCTCTTCAGGGCGGATCGGCAAACGCGCGGCCTGGCCTTTCCATGAAACCGCCGCCAGAACCGCGCGATCATCCTTCAAGTCGAAATAAAGATGCCCGGAGCGCGCCCAGACCACACGCCCGACCTCACCCTTGACCCGCACGCGGCCGAATTCGCCCTCGACCATGCGTTTGACCGCGCCTGAGATTTCGGAAACCGAAAATTCCGGCGCGTTTTGACCGGGTGTCGGGTCATCAATCAGGTCGGACATTTCGCCTCGCTTGCGGTTGGGATCGCACCACCTTAGAACGCGTCACAACAAAGGCCAAGCGGGGGCGCTCATGAATATTCTGATCCTTGGAAGTGGCGGTCGCGAACATGCCTTGGCCTGGGCGATCAAGCAAAATCCGAAATGCGACCGGTTGATCTGTGCGCCGGGCAACGCCGGAATGGACGCTATCGCTGATTGCGCGAACCTTGATATTCTGGACCACCGGGATGTGATCGAATTTTGCGCCGAAAACGCTGTGAATTTCGTGGTCATTGGCCCGGAGGCACCATTGGCCGCCGGTTTGGCAGACAAATTGCGTGCCGCAGGTATCCTTTGTTTCGGACCAAGTGCAGCCGCCGCGCGACTGGAGGCCTCCAAAGCCTTCACCAAGGAAATCTGCGACGCGGCCAAGGCCCCGACGGCGGCCTATGCACGCTTTACTGACCATGCAGCGGCGCTGGCCTATGTCCGCGAACAAGGTGCGCCCATCGTGATCAAGGCCGACGGGTTGGCCGCCGGCAAGGGCGTCGTCGTCGCGATGAACCTATCTGCCGCCGAAGACGGGCTTGCGCAGATGTTTGATGGCACCTTTGGCGAGGCTGGCGCCGAAGTGGTGATTGAAGAGTTCATGGAGGGCGAAGAAGCCTCGCTTTTTGTGCTTTGCAACGGTGAAACTGCCCTGGCGGTTGGCACCGCTCAGGACCACAAACGCGCCTTTGACGGCGATGAAGGCCCAAACACCGGCGGCATGGGGGCCTATTCGCCAGCCCCAATCCTGAGTGCGCACATCGAAGCCACCGTCATGGCCGAGATCATCACCCCGACTTTGTGCGAAATGAACCGTCGCGGCACCCCGTTTGAAGGCGTGCTATATGCCGGGTTGATGATCCAGAACGGCGCGGCCAGGCTGGTGGAATACAATGTCCGCTTTGGCGATCCGGAATGTCAGGTGCTTGCCCTGCGACTTGGTGCGCAGCTTTTGGATCTGCTGCTGGCCTGTGCGGAAAACCGGCTGGCTGAAACCCGTGCCTCCTGGGCCGATGATCACGCGCTGACGATCGTGATGGCGGCAAATGGATATCCCGGGGCTTATGAAAAAGGTAGCGAGATTCACGGGTTGGACGATGTACCCTCAACCTCAGGACAAGAGGTTTTTCATGCAGGCACAATTCTGAAAGACGGGGCAATCCTTGCCAACGGTGGTCGGGTTCTGAATGTGACAACCCGCGCCGCCAGCCTGCGTGACGCGCAAAAGACGGCTTACGAAATTGCGGCCACTATTGACTGGCCCGAAGGTTTTTATCGCAAGGATATTGGCTGGCGTGCGCTTTAGGCTTCTTCTATGCCCAAATACACGGAATCCGGGACCAGACTTTTAGGCCTCCGGCGGGGATATTTGGCGCATAAAGAAATTCAGAGACCGCAATCCATCGCCGCATCAATATTGGCGCGTGAATAGGCCGCAAGACGGCGCGAGGTCAAACCCTGATCGCCAAGGGTGATCGCCATGACATTTGACCAATCGGCATCCGCCGTGATCATTTCCGAAGCGCCCGCGCAGGTTCTGATCCCGCCAACGATATAATCCCAGTCGATGCGATGATTGGTGAAGCCTGTCTTTGACTTCACAAAGCTGAGCTTGCCCTGATCAAGCCGCCAGATCTTCAGTTCCTTGGATAGGTGCGGTTTTTCCACATAGGCAAGTTCCACCAGACCGTCGCCATCCAGATCAGCCGCGCCAATCGGCGCCAGCCATCGGTTCGAACGACCAATAAAGGGCGTTGCATCCACCAAACCGCTTTCATCGTAAAGCGCAAGTCTTGCGCCAAGGGCGATATCGCTTTCAACGACCATTACATGCGTCAGACCGTCCTCATCCCGGATGATGCGCGGGGCGAGGTCTTCAAAAACCCGGTTTTCAGGCAAAGTCAGGGTGAACGTTCGGATTTGGGTAATTTCACAATCCATGCACATATCAACGCGCATGCTCAGCGTGCTCCACTCCGCGGCATCGCCCAGAACGCCATGGGCATAACGTGTGGTCGGGCCGCCGTATTCGGCGCTCAGGATGACATTAGGGGGTGTGGCCATGGCCGTATTTGCGCCCAGCAGCAACGCAAGAATGCCGGCCAGCCAGCGCATCAGATTTGCTTTTCGGGCATCCGCACGACCAGCCCATCAAGGTCATCGCTGACCTTCAGCTGACAGGTCAGACGGGACTTTTCAGTGTCCGGCTCCCAGGCGAAATCCAGCATGTCTTCTTCCATTGCGTCCTTGGCTGGCAGTTTCGCAACCCAGGCCGCATCCACATAAACATGACAGGTCGAACAGGCGCAAGCACCGCCGCAATCGGCTTCAATGCCGGGGATATTGTTGTCGCGTGCGCCTTCCATCACGGTCAGCCCATTGGCCACGTCAACTACATGTTCGGTGCCGTTATGTTCGATATAAGTGATCTTTGCCATGTTCGCCTCGGAAACTTGATTCGAAACTGTCTAGCTCAGCGGGCTTTTGGAGACCAGACGGAATTCCTCGCAGGTTGTCACAGGCTTGTCATTCGCGGCAAATGTTCTATTTTCGTTCCATGTCTCATCCGCCGATTTCATCTCTTTGGCCGCGTCCGCCCCATTGCCTGCCGCATGACCGCCTGCAAGAACCACCAGAAGGTGCGCGGGTGACGGTTGCCGGGCTGGTTCTGGTGCGCCAGCGTCCCGGCACTGCCAAGGGGGTGATTTTCATCACGCTTGAGGATGAAACCGGGATTTCCAACATTGTCGTCTGGCAGAAGGTCTATCAGCGTTTTCGCCGGGCCGTGATTGCGGGCCGCCTGCTGAGGGTCACCGGACGGATCCAGCGGGAGTCCTCGGTGGTGCATATCGTCGCGGATCATGTGGAGGATATTTCGGGCATGCTGGATCTTCTGCTGCAACCCCCTGCCGCCTGAACCTTTTCCTTCCCCCCTTGCGCAAAACTCGTTAGAATCGCGAAAAAAGCAAAGGGGTGGGCAGTGAATTATCCCCCGAAATTTCTATCCGTGGCAGCCGTGATGCTGGCACTATCGGCCTGTTCGACGATGGAGTTGACAGGCATTCAAGACATGTCCGCCCTAGAGGACCTACGCCCCCCCGATGCCGAGCCGGGGGCCTGCTACGGTCGCGAAATTGCACCCGCGGTGATCGAGACGATCACCGAACAGGTTGTCGTAAAGCCAGCAACCTATGACGACAGCGGCGCGGTTCTGACACCGACCAGCTATCGCACCGACACCGTGCAACGAATCGTCTCGGATCGTGAAAACATCTGGTTCAAGACCCCCTGCGCCGATCAAAAAGTCGATGATTTCGCCGCATCGGTGCAACGCGCACTAAGGGTACGCGGGCTATACACCGGGCGTATCACCGGGCAGTTCGACTGGGCGACCCATCGTGCGGTCCGCAAATATCAGGCACCGCGCGGGCTGGACAGCGGCCAGTTATCGCTGGCCTCAGCGCGGGCTCTGGGCTTGTCAAAAATCGACCGGCCGGAGCCGAAAGAGAAGAAGAACTAAAGCGTAAACCTGCACAGCGCAATGCAAGCCCGCAGGAGGAATTGCGGGCGAAATAGACCGAACAGCACGCCGCTGACGCAGGTGTTTCATGCCCCAGTACCGCTTCGATTGCCGCTAAGTCTTGAGCGTAAGCGCCGATCGCTGCGCCAGGCAAGATCGGGCACCCCTTTTGCAAAGGGTGCCCGATCTTGCCTGTAAGTCCGATCTTACTCGTTCAGGGAAAGTGCCACAAATCGAGGTTCGCCGCCGCGGCGTACCAGTAGCAGGATGGATTTGCGGCCGGCTTCACGCGCATCACCAATGCGTTTTGTCAGTTCGCTTGGGGTTTCCACCTTTTGCTGGCCAGCCTCGGCGATGATGTCACCGGAGCGCAAACCTTTTTCATAGGCCTGACTGGCTTCATCGACCTGCATGACAACAACGCCCTTCGCATCACCCGAGAGGCCAAGCTGCTCGCGAACATCCTTGTCGAGCCCCCGGATCGTCAGACCCAGAAACTCGTCCTCGACGGGTTCGCTTGGAGCGATTGCCGCAGGTTGCACGGTTTCGCGTTCAGCGTCTTCGCGCCGTCCCAGGACCACCTTAAGGGTCTGGGTTTTGCCATCCCGATAGACCACCATGCGCACAGATTTACCGACCGTGGCTTCGCCGACCATGCGTACCAATTCGCGGGTGTCCGGTACGTGGTTGCCGTCAAAGGTAATGATGACATCGCCCTGTTGAACACCCGCTTCGCGAGCCGGACCCTCGGGGACATCGGTTACCATCGCGCCTTCGGCCGCTTCAAGGTTCAGTGCCTCGGCAACATCCGGGGTCACATCCTGGATGCGCACGCCAAGCCAGCCGCGACGGGTTTCACCAAACTCCTTGAGTTGTTCGACCACTTTAGTCACAACCGCCGAGGACATCGAAAAGCCAATGCCGATCGAGCCGCCGCCGTTGGGGCTGAGGATCGCGGTGTTCACACCGATCACATCGCCGTCCATGTTGAAAAGCGGCCCACCGGAATTGCCCCGGTTGATCGCTGCATCGGTCTGAATGAAGTCGTCATAGGTGCCCCGCAAGGCGCGATTGCGTGCGGAAATAATCCCGGCAGACACCGAAAACCCCTGACCAAGTGGGTTGCCCATGGCCATGACCCAGTCGCCAACCCGTGCGATGTCACTGTCGCCAAAGCGCACGAAGGGCAGCGGCGTGTCGCTTTCGACCTTCAGCAGGGCAATGTCGGTCTTTGGATCGGTACCGATCACCTTTGCCTCCAACTCGCCGCCGTTGAACAGCTCGATCAGGATCTGATCCGCCTCGGCGATCACATGGTTATTGGTGACGATGAAACCATCTTCGGAAATGATGAAACCAGACCCAAGGGCCGAGGCGCGGCGTGGCCGTTGACCGTCCTGACCTTGTTGCTGACGTTCCATGAAGTCGCGGAAAAGATCCTCGAATGGGGAGCCTTCCGGCACCTGCGGGCGCTGTTGCGTGCTTGTGGCCACAACGGTGTTTGTGGTGATATTTACAACCGCCGGCGACACTTTATCGACGAGGTCTGCAAAGCTTTCCGGTGCGCCTCGCGCGTTGGTGGCAACCGCCTGCACCATGAGCAGTACCATGCCGATGAATAGGGCAAACGCTGCACGTTGATGCAGCGGCTGTCTTTCTGAAAGCGCCAGAGTTCTGGGCGTCATTTCAAGTTCCTCCATTTTGCCTGTTTTCGGTCCCAGCGTTGTTGCAGACCGCTTGCCACCAAGAATGTGGCTTTTTCGGCCGCTTTCAAGTGGATCATGCTGACGAGGGCGTCACATGCGCGTGAAATCGCCTGTGACCATTCTGGCAAAGCCAAACGTTAGAGCGACAACAATAGTCCTGCTGCGCAGATGCATCACGCGATCACAAACCGCGCGAGCCAGACCAGAAAGACGCCAAGGGCGACAACAACGAGACCCAGGTTGCGGCGGGTTTGTGGGCTCATCTGACGGAGTTGCTCCAGCAGTTCTTCGAATCGCAAAGGGGCCAGTGCAAGCACCAGCCCCTCGATTACTGCGACGAGGCCAAGGCCTGTCAGTATGTCCGAAATCACTCCAGCGTGTCCGTTTTCAGATAATCAAAGAACTCGCTGTCCGGCGCGATCACCAGGGTCGAATTACTGCCTTTGAGTGCCTTTTCGTAAGCGGTGAGCGAACGGTAAAAGGCAAAGAATTCGGGGTCACGGCCAAACGCATCCGCAAAGATCGCGTTCCGGCGAGCGTCCGATTCACCGCGAATAATCTCGGCCTGTTTCTGTGCCTCGGAGGTCAACTCGACGACCGTACGGTCAGCTTGCGCTTTGACCTTTTGCGCGGCCTCGTTACCACGGGCGATCTCGTCGGCCGCTTCGCGTTCCCGTTCGGCGCGCATTCTTGCGAATGTCGCTTCAAGGTTTTGCGTTGGCAAGTCGGCGCGTTTGATGCGCACATCAACCACTTCAACACCAAGGCTTTCAGCCTCTTTCCGCGCCGCGGTGCCGATCTGGTTCATCAACTCGACCCGGTCTGCGGACAGAACCGAATTGGACGTGACCGAACCTAAGACCTCCCGCGTGGCCGCATTCAAAATGCGTTCCAGCCGGCTTTCAGCCGTCCGCTCGCCGCCGGTACCAACCGCACGGCGGAAGATTTCGACGTCGGCGATCCGCCAGCGCGCAAAGGCGTCCACGACAAGACGACGATCATCAAGCGGGGTGACTTCAAGTGGTTGCGTGTCCAGCGACAGGATGCGGTCTTCGTATTTGACGACTTCCTGAATGAACGGCACCTTGAAGAACAATCCGGGCTCTTCCTTGACCCCAACGACGCGACCAAATTGCAGAACCAGACCTTTTTCACGTTCGTCCACGATAAAGAGCGAGGCTGAGATCAGGAACAATGCGACCAAAGCGATCGGCAGTAGTAAAACAGAGCGGCGCATCAGTTGTTCCCTCCCCTACGAAGTTCATTGAGCGGCAGGTAAGGCACAACCCCCTGCCCGCCTTCGACATTCTGGTCGATGATGACTTTGTCCACAGCACCCAGTACCCGTTCCATGGTTTCCAGATATAGACGTTTGCGCGTCACTTCGGGCGCTTTGGAATACTCAAAGTAAACCGCGTTAAAGCGGCTGGCTTCACCTTCGGCCTCGTTGATGACCTGAGCGCGGTAAGCTTCGGCTTCCTGCAACAACTGGGCCGCTTCACCGCGCGCACCGGCAACCACTTTGTTGGCGTAGGCGTCGGCTTGTTTTTCCAGCGTGTCACGGGTTTGCTCGGCGGCCTGAACCTCGCGGAAGGCGTCAATCACCTCACGCGGCGGGTCGGCACGTTCAAAGTTGATCCGAACGACCGAAATGCCACTCTCGTAGCTATCAAGCGTGCCTTGCACGAGGTCACGCAGTTCGGCCGCAATCACACCCCGGTCCCGGTTGAGGATGGGGGCAAGTTCGGAGCGTGCAATAATCTCGCGCATCGCGGATTCCGAAACTGCGCTGATCGTTTCTTCGGGATCGGCAAGGTTAAAGAGGAATTCCGCGGGATCATTGATGTTCCAGACTACCTGGAAATCAATATCGACGATGTTTTCATCACCGGTCAGCATCAAACCCTGATCGGAACGGGAGTTCTGCCCGACACCGATTTCAACGTTCCGCTCGCGGGTTACGGTCACGATTTCCTTGGTGATAACGGGCCAAGGCGCAAAGTTCAGACCGGGATTGCCGATGGCATATTCTTTACCAAAGAACAGCTCGACCGATTTTTCTTCGGGTTTGACCGAATAGAAAGACGCGAACACCCAAAGGCCAATGGCGGCAAGCGCGATCAGGCCGTAAGCGCCGCGCCCCAGCGTCGGGCCTTCGCCCGTGCCGCCAGAGCCGCCTGAACCGCCGCGACCGCCCATAAGGACGCGCAGTTGCTCCTGTCCCTTTTTAACGATTTCCTCGATTTCGGGGATCTGCGGGCCGTCGCCACCGGGGCCGCGTCCGCCGCCGCCCTGATTGCCGCCCCGGTTTCCACCGGGGTCTTTGCCGTTGCTCCCGCCGCCGCCCCAGGGGCCGCCACTGTTGTTTCCAGCCATAAGGTCTTTGTCCTTTTCCTACTGCTCTGGCACTTGTTGCCCCATGTGGGCTGCAATGCACCAGAAATCAACCCACGCGAACGGGTTCTTTCATTGTCACAAGCTCTTCTGCGGCCGAGGGATGAAGTGCCATGGTCGCATCAAAATCCTCTTTCGTGGCCCCCATCTTGACGGCGATCCCGACCATCTGGATCATTTCGGCCGCCGCTTGGCCGACGATGTGAACGCCAAGCACCCTACGCGTCGCTTGGCTCACGATCATTTTCATCAACATCCGTTCCGAGCGGCCTGCCAGGATATGCATCATGGGCCGGAAAGCGGAACGATAAACCTCGATCGGTTCTGCATCGCGTGCGTCTTCTTCGGAAAGGCCCACAGTGCCAATCTCGGGCTGCGTAAAGACCGCTGTTGGAATGTCGTCATAGCTAACGGTCGTCGGGTTACCCTTGAACACGCTTTCAACAAACGCCACAGCTTCGCGGATTGCCACGGGTGTCAGGGCCACGCGGTCGGTGACATCGCCCACCGCAAAAATCGACGGGATGTTGGACTGGCTGTAGCCATCCACAAGGATTTCGCCATGCCGCCCGGTCGTGACGCCGACGTCCTCCAACCCCAGATCGGTCGAATTTGGCTTGCGCCCCGTGGCATAAAGCACCTGATCGACAAGCGTTTCGGACCCGTTTGTGCATTTGACCAACAAGCCGCCTTCCGTCTTCTCGATGGAGGTGACATCTGTTCCAAGATGCAGGTTCACCCCCCGCGCAATCATCTCGTCCGCGACATGGCCACGAACCTCGTCATCAAAGCCGCGCAGGACTTGAGCGCCGCGATAGAATTGCGTGGTCTGAGAGCCAAGTCCGTTCATGATCCCGGCGAATTCACAAGCGATATAGCCGCCGCCGACAATCAGGATACGTTTGGGTTGCTCGGCAAGGTGAAAGATTTCGTTCGAGGTGATCGCGAGGTCTGCGCCGGGGATGTCCGGGACAAAGGGCGCACCGCCCGTTGCAATCAGGATGTGTTTCGCGCTGACAATCTTACCGCTGGCTAGGGTTATCTCATGCGCACCAGTCACCCTTGCACGTTCTGCAAAAATCTCCACACCGGCAGCGCCGAGGTTCTTGGCATAGATCCCTTCCAGCCGGGTGATTTCCGCGTCCTTGGCGGTGATCAGCTTGGCCCAGTCAAAGCTCGTTTCGCCAACGGTCCAGCCGAAACCGGCAGCATCCTCAAAGGCGTCCTGGAACGCGCTCGCGTAGACCATCAGCTTTTTCGGCACGCAGCCGCGGATCACGCACGTACCACCCATGCGGTATTCTTCGGCCAAACCCACCTTATAGCCCGCAGCCGCTGTCAGACGCCCGGCACGCACCCCACCGGAGCCACCGCCGATGACGAAAAGGTCAAAATCATAATCCATGCTTAATCCGCAATATCGACAAAAAGATTGTCGCGTTCGATCACGTCGATTTTCTCATGCTCGATGGTGCCGGAATTGATGTCCCGCACCTCCACATTGCCATCGCCGTAGCCGATCACGACCGTATCACAGATATCGAGGAAAAGTCCGTTTTCAACCACACCCGGCACCTGATTGAGCACCAGCGAGAGTTTTCGCGCCTCGTTTATCCGGCGCAGATGAAAATCAAGGATGTAATGCCCCTCGTCGGTCACAAAGGGCCTTGTGCCATTCATCCGCAAAGTGCCCGAGCGGCCCATGACATCAATCGAGGTCAGCGCCTCTTCGATCAGCGCTTTGGAGGTTTCCCAGCCAAAGGAGACCACTTCGACGGGCAAGGGGAACGCGCCGAGCGTTTCGACCTCTTTGGAAATGTCAGTGATCACCACCATCTGATCAGAGGCGGTTGCGACGATCTTTTCTTGCAGCAACGCCCCACCGCCGCCTTTGATGAGGTTGAGGTTGGCATCAAATTCATCCGCACCGTCAATCGTCAAATCCAGCCATTTGACATCATCAAGCGTAGCAATCGGGACGCCAACTTTTTGGGCGAGTTCCGCCGTGCGGTCCGAGGTCGGCACGCCGACGATCTTTAGTCCTTCGTCGCGGACCATTTCGCCAAGGATTCGCACCATCCATGCGGCGGTTGATCCGGTGCCCATGCCAAGCCTCATGCCGCTTTCCACAAAGTCACAGGCGCGTTTGGCCGCAACAAATTTAGCCGTATCGACCGGTGACAGATCGGAAACCATGAAACGACTCCCCCCAATTGAATTGTTTCACTTTTCTTGTGCCATAAAGCGGCTGCCCTTTCGAGGGCGAATTTGCGCCGCTCAATGCTTGCGTCCCTTTTGGCAAGGCGCTTGTCGGTATTAAGCAAGTCTTGCCGCCGGGCAAGCGCTAAAGCAGCGCAATCGTGTGACCGACTGGCTGGGTTCTCTTTGATGTTTCTCTCTGTTTTCGACATCTTCAAGATTGGCATTGGGCCGTCTTCGTCACATACGATGGGGCCGATGGTTGCAGCCGAGCGGTTTTTGTCGCGGCTAGCAGATAGCGCCTTCACCGCCAAAGGCCTTGGTGCGTCGCTCCACGGCAGTCTTGCTTTTACCGGCAAGGGACATGCCACCGACAAGGCCGTCATTCTGGGACTTGCAGGCTTTCGCGCCGATGAATTTGACGCTGAAACCGCAGAGAAAACTCTGGCAGAGATCGCGACGCGCAGGATGCTCCGGCATCCGACATTGGGTGATTTCCGTTTTGATCCCGAAAAGGATCTGGTTTTCGACTATGAAAAGACCCTGCCCGGTCACGCCAACGGTATGATGTTGTTCGCCTATGACGCGGGCGGCGATGTGATCCTGCAAGAGACTTATTATTCCATCGGCGGCGGGTTTGTTCTGACGGCAGATGAACTCGGGACCGATGGCGCATTGGAATTGCCAAAGGATGTCCCTTATCCGTTTCAATCGGCTGATCAGATGCTGGAAATGGCCGAGGCATCCGGCAAGTCGATAGCCCAGATGAAATGGGACAACGAGATTTCAGCGAAATCCCACCCCGAATTATCGAACGGCATTCAAAAGATATGGGCGGTCATGGATGCCTGCATTGATCGCGGACTGGAAGGCGACGGTATTTTGCCGGGCGGGCTGAAGGTCAAGCGCCGGGCACGCAACATTTACGATCAGTTACTCGCGGAACGCGGCCAGAACCTGACGGCCCCCCATACGATCAACGACTGGATTTCGGTTTACGCAATGGCCGTGAACGAGGAAAACGCCGCCGGTGGTCAAGTTGTGACCGCGCCCACCAATGGGGCCGCTGGCGTGATCCCCGCGACGATCCGCTACTACCTCAACCATGTGCCGGGCGCACAATCTGCCAAAGTCGCGGATTTCCTGCTGGCGGCCTCTGCGATTGGCGGGTTGATCAAAAAGAACGCCTCGATTTCTGGCGCAGAAGTTGGGTGTCAGGGCGAGGTTGGGTCCGCCGCGGCCATGGCAGCCGCCGGACTTTGCCAAGCCCTTGGCGGCACACCGATGCAGGTGGAAAACGCGGCAGAGATTGCGCTGGAGCATCACCTTGGCATGACTTGCGATCCGATTGCGGGCCTCGTGCAAGTGCCCTGCATCGAGCGCAACGGCCTGGGCGCGATCAAGGCGGTATCCGCGGCTTCGCTGGCGCTACGTGGCGACGGGCAACATCTGGTGTCGCTTGATAACTGCGTTGAAACCATGCGCCAGACGGGCCGCGATATGAGCGAGAAGTACAAAGAAACATCGCTTGGTGGCCTCGCAGTGAATGTGCCGATGTGCTAGGCGGTCAGCGCGCTCCAGATGGTGGCAAGGTAACGCGCCTCGACAATGACAATCATACCGGGGCCATCGAACCGCAGCTCCAGCCGGTTCCCCACCATCCTGTTTGATGTACCGATCTTTACGCCGGGCGCAAAATTCAGGCCTTCGATGGGCCATTCCAATCCCTTGCTCTGCCCAGTGACGGGTTGCAGCGGAAACAGCGACACTCTTGCGCCTTCGGGCAAGTCAGCGTTGAAAATTCGGGTGCAATGAAACATCACTTCGGTTTCGGAAACCAACAGCAAGGGCGGGCCAGTTCGAGCCAACGCGGTATGAAGTGCGGCCAGACCATGATCCAGCCGGGGACCAAGCACCCCCAGCGCAATGACCCCCGGGGCCTCGATCCGGCTGAGGCATTTTTCCAGATCCGTGCTGTCCTGTTCTTCGATGCGGTGGAAAATGTGCGCGGGAAATTTGGCCCTCGTGGCTGCGTCCACACTGTCAAGGTCACCGATCACGGCCAGGGGTTGCAACCCGAGATCAGCGGCCATATTTGCCCCGCCATCGGCGGCCACCAGATCAGGGGCCAAATCACACGCCAAAAGAATCTGCTGGGCCAAAGCCGCACCAGCGCCTAAAATGGTCACACCAGCGGTCGAATGAACAATCCTTTCGATCATGCCGTTATTACTGCGAGAACCGTGAACAAAGATCAATTTTTTGTGGTGGTATCGGCACTAAAAAACGTGAAATCGTTTTGTTGAAGCCCAAAACCCGTGTAAATTCAGGGAACGGGTCGGGGGAGAAAGTGACACGTAAATGGTAGCCTCGAGCAAGATCCTCACGGTAACATATGGATCGTTTAGCTGCACTCTCGAAGGTTTTGACGACCCGTTCACGACCCTTCAACAGGTCGCTGAATACTTCCGCAAGCTTGCTGCGCAAGATCGGCATTTTGGGGGTCAGCCACAACTTCCGGACACAAACACGCTAAAGGCCATTGCCGAGGCGAATGTCTCGCATGGCGTATCCGCCGAACTTGAAGAAAACGGCGTGATCTTACGACAATCCGAGGCCGAGGCGAAAGCGGACACCGCCGTTGCTGATAATTCCGACGATGATGCCGAGGCACCGGTAGCAGTATTTCGCACCAGCCGCACGGAATTGGAAAACGCCGAAGAAGACGAAAACATCGCCGCCGCCGCCGCAGGTATTGCAGCGGTTGGTGCAGCCGCGGCGGCCACCAACTCGCAGGCCGCAAAGCGCAGCGTGCAGGCGACACTGGCAGCCATCCGCAAAAACGTTGAACAGGCAGAATCTGAGATTGATCTGGCCTCAGACGATGACAGCGACATCGAAGAAGCTGAAATCCTGACAAACCAATCCGACGAGCAGAACGACGCCGACGAGCCGTCAATCTTTGCCGAAACGGAGGAAGTGCCGGAAGCGCAAGCCGCACCGGAAGTCACCGAAGCCGAGGTTGCGCAAGCCGAAGAAGAACAATACCTGTCAGCGCCCGAATTGAACGAAGAAACCGCTGCGGTTGAACCTGATGATGCCGAGGAACCTGTTGCCGAAGATGTGACAGAACGCGCCGTGGAAGAAGCACAAGAAGAGGCCACCGAACCACCGGTAGAAGCCGATGCTGTGGCAGAAGTGATCGAAGAAGCAGCGCCAGAGGTCGAGGTTTCGGAAGCTGAGGCCGAGGTTGAAGAAACTGCCGAGGTGCCGGCTGAACCACTTGCCGAGGCTGTCGAAGAAACACCCGAACCAACCGAAGAGGTTGAAGCCGCGCTGGAGGAAGAGACCAGCGAATCACCGGCAGAAGTCGATGCTGTGGCAGAAGTGATCGAAGAAGCAGCGCCAGAGGTCGAGGTTTCGGAAGCTGAGGCCGAGGTTGAAGAAACAGCCGAGGTGCCGGCTGAACCACTTGCCGAGGCTGGCGAAGAAACACCCGAACCGACCGAAGAGGTTGAAGCCGCGCTGGAGGAAGTTGCCGAGGAGGCTCCGGAAACTTCAGCGGAGACCCAAGCGCCTGCGCCTGTGGCAGAACCCGAAACCGCGCAATCCGAGGCGCCAGAAACCGAGACCCTCGAGACAGAGGTCGAAGTTGCCGAGATTGAAGAGGAAACGGATTACGCCGAACCCTCGACCCTTTCCGAGGAAGAGGAGGCTGATCTCGCCCGCGCATTGGCCGAGGCTCTGGACGAGGACGAATCTGCTGAGTTGAGCGACGAAGGCTATTCGCCAGAGGTGGTAAACGCCGCCGAGGAACTGGTGGCCGATCTGGAATCCGTGCCCGACGAGGACGACCGCCGCGCCGAACGTCGCGCCCGCGCTGCTGCAATGCTGGACCAAACGACGGATGATTCTGCCGATGGCACGCTCGACCGGTTACTCGAAACAACGCGCACAAAAATGGATCGCCCGGAACAACAACGCCGCCTGAATGCACTGGATCAATTGAAGGCCGCCGTTGCCGCAACGGAGGCGGAAAACCAGCTCCGCGCCGTTCGGGGCCGCGATGACGACCGCGAAGCGGCTGAAGCCAACGCCTTTCGCAACGATCTGCGCGACGCCGAGGCCGTACCCCGCACCGGCGAGCGTCAGGGACGCCCGGCAATTCGCCCGGAACGGCGCGAAGCAACGCCGCTGATCCTTGTCTCCGAACAACGCATCGACGATGAACCCGCGCAGCCAAGCGAGGTGGACCCATCCCGCGAGGTTGCCGAAACCGATGGCAATCTTGCGCTGAAACGCCAGCCAGAGACCACGCCGACCCCGGAAATCGAAGAATTCGCCGACGAAATCCAAGGCATTCCCGCTGATGCATTTCACAGCGACAACTTCCCCGATTTTGCCGAACGGGTCGGTGCCTTTGATATGCATGACCTGCTGGAAGCCGCCGCCGCCTATACAACCATCGTTGAGGGGTTGGAACGGTTTTCCCGCGCCGAAGTGATGAACAAGATCGCGGGGCTGAACCATGCGGAAGGTTATTCCAAGGAGCAGGGCCTCAGGGCGTTCGGAAAACTTCTGCGCGAAGGCAAGATCCTGCGTGTGCAGGACGGCCATTTCGCGATCGCGCGATCCTCGCGCTATTCGGTCGCTTCACGCGACAGCTAAGACGTCCCTCCGCGAAACCCGAAAGACCTACCTTTACTCAGGTCCGTCTTTCGGGTCTTCGGAATCCGGGTCAGCCTGCCCTATGCCTTTGAAAAGGTTCTTGAAAGGCAGGATCCACAACAGCCCCAATGCCACGTAGATCACGATCTCCAACCACAAGGGCGGGCGATCGAACAGGGCGACGACGTTCAGGGCGACGATCACGTAAACCGGCAATCCGACCAGCAAAACGATCAGCGACCAGCGGCGTCGGGCTTTATACGACAGCGCCATCAGTCAGCAAACGGATCGGTAACCAGGATCGTGTCGTCACGCTCCGGGCTGGTGGATAACAGGGCGACCGGGCAATTGATCAATTCCTCTACGCGGCGCACATATTTGATCGCCTCGGCTGGCAAATCCGCCCAGGAACGCGCGCCCTCGGTTGATTGGCTCCAGCCCGGCATGGTTTCATAAACCGGTTTGCAGCGGGCTTGTTGATCAGCCGCTGTGGGCAGGTGATCAATGATCTCCCCGTCGAGATCGTAACCGGTGCAGATCTGCAATTCCTCAAACCCGTCGAGCACATCCAGTTTGGTCAGCGCAATGCCGTTTACACCTGACGTCGCACAGGTCTGGCGCACCAAAACCGCATCAAACCAGCCACAACGCCGTTTGCGACCGGTCGTGGTGCCAAATTCATGGCCCTGCTCGCCCAGTCGCTGGCCGTTTTCGTCGTGCAGTTCGGATGGGAAAGGCCCCTCACCAACGCGGGTGGTATAGGCTTTGACGATCCCAAGGACAAAATCAATCGTCCCCGGACCCATGCCAGAACCGGTCGCGGCCTGACCCGCGATCACGTTGGAAGAGGTGACATAGGGATAGGTTCCAAAATCAATGTCCAGCAAGGCGCCTTGTGCGCCCTCAAAAAGGATGCGCTTGCCGGATTTGCGCTTTTCAGCCAGCACTTTCCAGACCGGCGCGGCATATTTCAGCACGCTTGGCGCAATTTCCAGCAAAGCCTCCAGCAGCGCCGCGCGGTCCACTTCGGGCAGGTCCATGCCACGACGCAGCGCATTGTGGTGCTGCAACAGGCGATCAATCCGTGCTTCCAGAGTGGCCTTGTCCGCCAGATCAGCAACCCGGATGGCCCGCCGCCCGACCTTGTCCTCATAGGCCGGACCGATGCCCCGCCCGGTGGTGCCGATCTTGGCGACGGTATTTTGCCCTTCGCGGGCGCGGTCCAATTCACCGTGGACCGGCAGGATCAGCGGCGTGTTCTCCGCGATCATCAGGTTTTCAGGTGAGATATCAACACCTTGCGCACGGATCGTTGCGATTTCATTTTGCAGGTGCCAAGGGTCCAGAACCACACCATTGCCGATAACGCTCAGCTTGCCGCCACGAACGACACCCGATGGCAGGGCATGAAGTTTGTAAACCTCTTCGCCGATGACCAGCGTATGCCCCGCGTTATGTCCGCCCTGAAATCGCACAACGACATCGGCACGCTCGGAAAGCCAGTCCACCAGCTTGCCCTTCCCCTCGTCACCCCATTGGGCACCTACGACAACCACATTGGCCATATGATCGAACCTCTTTGTCCGGTTTCGCTTGCAACATGCTGCCTATAGTCAAGCCGGGGCCATGATGGAACAGCGAAATCGTCGCGGGGCTGGACAGGTGAGAAAAGCTCTGCCAGTAAACCGGCATCGAAATTTGCCATGGAATGACCGGTATGAACGGATTTTTGACACGCTGGGTGCTGGCATTTCTGCTACTGACCGCAACTTATAACCCGACACCGTGGAATTATTTCTCGTGGACCTTCCGCGAAGGCAACCTTTATTCCGAAACAGCCATTGCGGTTTTTGTCGGTCTATTGCTGCTTGCCGCCTATGTCATCTACATCCGCGCCACGCTGCGTTCCATCGGGCGGATCGGCATGGGATTGGTCACAGCGATTGTCGCAGCACTGATCTGGGTGATGGTTGACCAGCAATGGCTCAGCCTTGAAACCGTTGCGATCAAGACCTGGATTGCCCTGATCGGTCTGTCCTTCGTACTTGGGATCGGCCTGTCCTGGAGCCATGTCCGACGGGTCATTTCCGGGCAGTCTGACATGGACGACGTCAGCGAATAATCACTCGTTGCCCTGTGCGCGTTCCAGATCGGGTCTGGCTCCGGACAAAAGTGAAATCGCATCGCCTGCGGTGATCGCTGTGCAAAACTCCCCGTGCAGTGATGCCACTGACATCGCATGAACCAGATCCGGGTCGAAATCGGTGCCATCGGGGCCCACCCGGTTGGTCGTGGCACAGGCATCGGGCACAAGATAGGTATCATAGCCCATATTGCCGGCCATTCGGGTCGAGGTTTCCACGCAAAAGTTGGTGAAAAACCCGACGATCACCAGTCGCGACACGCCAAGCTGACGCATTCTGAGCTCCAGGTCAGTGCCGATAAAGGCTGAATTCACGTCCTTGCGGATGACGACCTCGCCCGGCAGGGGCTCGAATCCGTCAATCATGTCGCCTGTCTCGATCGACAGTTTCAGCGGCGACGCTTCCTCGCGACTGTCGTGGCGAGTGAAAAAAATCGGTCGTTCCGCCTTGCGCCAGGCCCGCAACAGGTCCTGCATACGATCTTCGGCCTCAGGATTATTACGCCGACCAGTCGGCCCACCCCAATGGGTCAGCACGTTCACGCCCTTTTGCACATCAATCAACAAAAGTCCGGTTTCCGGTCCAAATTGAGCGATCATTAAGGGGTCTCCGCCTGAAAGTTGGTCATTTTTCGCGACATTTTCATCCGCATCCCGTTTTGTCCAACCGAAAATGCCGCCCCGACTTGTTTTCGCGTTGGACAAGATGCACATAAGCGGCTAGACACCGGCCCGTTCCGCAAATGGCCTGCCCGAGAGTGAAAGCACTTAGATTATGGAAAACATCCTACTTGTCATTCACCTGATCCTGGCATTCGCCCTGATTGGCATCGTCCTGTTGCAACGCAGCGAAGGCGGTGGTTTGGGCATTGGCGGCGGCGGAGGCGGTGGCGTGATGTCAGGCCGTTCGGCGGCAAGTGCGCTGTCGAAAGTTACCTGGGCACTGGCGGTAGCGTTCTTCATCACCTCGATTTCGCTGACCGCGATTGCGGCCAACAATGCGGCGGGTGATTCCGTGATCGAACGTCTGGGGACAGATACGTCAACCAGCGAAGAGGCCCCTGCCCCGGCAGGTCTTGAAGGCGAGCTATTGCCGCCCACGCCAGCACTTGACAGCGAAAACCAACCCAAGGCTGACGAATAACGCTTTGACCACAAAGGCTTGAGGATCGGGGACGGATATCCACCGGATATTGCGGTTCAGCGCCTTGCCTTATGGGGACGAATCTAATATATCTCAAATCCCGTGATACATGGGTTTCTCGGCAGATTGATATCCCATAACCAACTGATTTCGCGGGGGTTTCCACCAGCATGGCGCGTTTTATCTTCATCACCGGCGGTGTTGTCTCTTCGCTTGGCAAGGGGTTGGCCTCGGCTGCTTTGGGCGCGCTGTTGCAGTCCCGTGGCTTTAGTGTCCGACTGCGAAAACTCGACCCCTACCTGAATGTCGATCCCGGCACGATGAGCCCGTTTGAGCATGGCGAGGTCTTTGTGACGGACGATGGTGCGGAGACCGATCTGGACCTCGGCCACTATGAACGCTTCACCGGGGTTGCCGCCCGCAAGACCGATTCCGTGTCTTCGGGGCGGATTTATTCAACGGTGCTGGAAAAGGAACGGCGCGGCGATTATCTGGGCAAAACCATCCAGGTGATCCCGCATGTGACCAATGAAATCAAGGACTTCATCTCGATCGGCGAGGATGAAGTTGACTTCATGCTCTGCGAAATCGGCGGCACCGTCGGTGACATCGAGGGCCTGCCCTTCTTTGAGGCGATCCGTCAGTTTGCGCAGGAAAAGCCGCGTGGCGACTGTATTTTCATGCACCTTACGCTATTGCCGTTTATCGCCGCTGCGGGTGAATTGAAGACCAAGCCCACGCAGCATTCCGTCAAGGAATTGCGCTCCATCGGTCTGGCACCGGACATTCTTCTTTGCCGCAGCGAACACCCTATTCCGACCAAGGAACGCGCAAAACTGGCGCTGTTTTGTAACGTCCGCGAGGATGCGGTGATCGAGGCTGGTGATCTCAAGTCGATCTACGAGGCACCGCTGGCCTATCACGAAGTTGGCCTTGATGCCGCCGTCCTCAAAGCTTTCGGCATTTCACCTGCCCCCAAGCCCCAGCTTGAAAAGTGGCGCGATGTGGCGGACCGGGTTTACAACCCCGAAGGCGAGGTGCGTGTCGCCATCGTCGGCAAATACACCCAGTTGGAAGACGCCTACAAATCCATTGCCGAGGCACTGACCCATGGTGGGATGCAAAACCGGGTCAAGGTCCACGCCGAATGGATTGACAGCGAGATTTTTGAAAATCAGGATCCCGCCCCCTGGTTGGAGAATTTCAACGCGATTCTTGTGCCCGGTGGCTTTGGCGAACGCGGGACCGAAGGCAAAATCAAAGCCGCGCAATTCGCCCGCGAACGCAAGATCCCCTATTTCGGTATTTGTCTCGGTATGCAAATGGCCGTCATCGAAGCCGCGCGAAACCTTGCCAAAGTGCTCGACGCGGGCAGCGAGGAATTCGACCACGAGGCAGGTGGAAAACGCTTTACCCCGGTCGTTTATCACCTCAAGGAATGGGTCGAAGGCAACCGAACAATCCAGCGCGACGCCGACGACGACAAGGGCGGCACCATGCGCCTTGGTGCCTATAATGCCACCCTTTCCGAAGGCAGCCAGGTCGCTGAAATCTATCAGGCAACCGCCATTTCCGAACGCCATCGCCACCGTTACGAGGTCGATCTTTCCTATCGCGAACCGCTGGAAAAACACGGCTTGAAATTCTCCGGGATGAGCCCGGATGGCAAGCTGCCCGAAATTGTCGAGTTTGAGGATCACCCCTGGTACATCGGCGTGCAGTTTCACCCCGAATTGAAATCCAAACCCTTCGCACCGCACCCATTGTTTGCCGATTTCATCCGTGCCGCCGTCGCTCAGTCGCGGCTGGTCTGAGCAAAAACACCCCGACCCAGAAGTTGCGCTTTGAAAAAAGAGCGCTTAACTCGGTGGGGTAACAATCTTTGTGTGAAAGGAACGCAAATGGCCAAGGGCTACTGGGTGGCAAACGTCGAAGTTCAGGATATGGACATCTACAAGAATTACGTCGCCGGCAACGGCGAGGTTTTTGCCAAATATGGGGCGCGTTTCGTGACCCGCGGCGGTAAGCATCAGGTGAAAGAAGGCCAGGTAAATTCGCGTGTCGTCGTCATCGAATTCAAGGACTATGAAACCGCGCTTGCCTGCTATGAAAGCCCCGAATACCAGGCTCTGAAGGCCATCCGCCTGCCCGCCGCAACCAGCAATCTGGCAATTGTTGAAGGGTGGGACGGCTAAGTGGTGCTATCCCTGATCCGCCGCCTCAGCGAGGCCAGGCCCGAGCCGTTTGACAAGGACGCCTCGCAACAGGCTCTGGCCGCGTTGATGGTGCGTCTGGCGCGTACAGATGGTCACTATGATCTGGCCGAAGCGGCAATGATCACCGACATTCTGATGGAACGCTTTGCGCTTGACCGGCAATCCGCCGAAGACCTGCGCAGCACCGCCGAAGAGGTCGAGGCCGAGGCCCCTGACACCGTGCGTTTCACCCGTCAAATCAAGGATGCCGTAGCCTACGAGGACCGCGAGGCGGTGATCGAGGCACTTTGGCAGGTGGTTCTCGCGGATGGGCATCGCGATAACGACGAAAACAGCCTGATGCGTCTGGTTGTTAACCTCTTGGGGGTCAATGATCGCAATTCCGCGCTGGCACGGCAAAGGGCCGAGGCCCGCCGGTTATGATTGCCTCTCTGGCAATGTATGATCGCCGTGAAATTGCCAGCGCCACGGATGCTTTCTGGGCCTTGATCCGCAATGCCTGTCGCCTGCGCGGCATTGAAGCGCCTGAACATCTGGAGCGCGAAAACCCTTTTTGGCAGGTCTGGGAAAGCGATGACATGCTGTTGTCGCAAACCTGCGGGCGGCCCTATCGCAAGCGCCTTCATGGCAAGGTTCAACTGGTCGGTACACCTGACTATGGCCAGCGCGATTGCCCGGCAGGCTACTATCGTTCGGCCTTTGTGGTTCGTGCCCGCGACCACCGCGGGTTTCTCAGCGACTATGCGAAAAGCACCTTTGCCTATAACGAAATCCTTTCACAATCGGGCTGGGCCGCCCCGCAAACCCATGCCGAGGCTCAGGGTTTCCGCTTTGAAAAACTGCTTGAAACCGGCGGCCATGTCTTGTCCGCGCAAGCCGTTGCCGAGGGGCGCGCGGATATTGCAGCGCTAGATAGTCTGACCTGGGACATGATCAAACGCTACGAGCCATTTTCGCTCGATCTGCGCGTACAGGAATGGACAGAGCCAAGCCCCGGCCTTCCGTTTATCACGGCAAAATCTCAGGATGCCGCCTTGCTGGGCAATTTCGTCGAACGCGCGATTGATCAGCTTGACCTGAACCAACGACGCGCCCTAAGGCTGAAGGGACTAGTGCGCATACCGCCAGCGGATTACCTGTCGGTTTCCAACCCCTCAGACGAGGATTGAGTGTCGCGGGCTGCGCAGACCATCACACTCAGATCGTTTTCCAGAAACAGCTTTTTGCGCGCCTTGATCTCTGCGTGGACCTCACACCGGGCCACAAGCTCCCCATAAAAGCCGCGGAAAACCGCGCTTGGTGTGTCGTTCAGATGATATGGCAAATTGGAAACCACAAAGACGCGGACATCCTGATCAAGCCAGAAATCAAGCTTCCATTCTTCTGGTTGCAAGGGCCAGGCATAGGCCTGAACCTTGCCTTTCAGATCCTCGTCACTGGCTTCTTCAAGACCAAACATGACCCCCGGGGCGTTAATGAAATAGTAGCCGTTTTCGACGTCGCGCAGGGCTTTGCGTTCCGGTGCTTCTTCCGGGATTTCAATGGCATATTTCTTTGCAAGCCGTTCAAGTCGCGCAACCTCCCAGGCCCGTGCCGCCATTGATTGCGGCAAATCCAGCGCCGTCGTTGTGAAAACACGCGCCTGCGCAAAATCCCGTTGCAACAAATCACTCAGCTCTGCGCGGATCGGTGCCGCCAGGGCTTCATCCAGAATGCGCGCCGTCCCCACCAACGATGGGATCACAATCGCCAAAGCCAGAATCGCCCCGGAGAAACGACGGATCGAAATCTCGGCGCGAAACAAATCCGCAACCATCAACGCCACCATCAAGAACATCAGCGAAAATTGCGGCAACCAAAGATGCTCGGGCTGACGCCCACCGACCATTGGCAACATGATCACAAAGGACAACAGCACCGACAACCACAAAAGCGCCAGCGCCAGCCGCCCTTTCAAGCGACAGATCGGCAACAAAAGATAAAGCGGAAACGCCACCCATAGCCCCAGCGCGACCGGCGTGATCCCGGTCGGCAGATCAAGTGCGCGCAAATAGAGCAGTTCAAACGCTACCCGGAGATCCTGATCCGCACGAATGGACATCACCGCCTGAATCTTCTGAAACGCCAGAAAATTGCTGAAATCCAGCAGGATGCCGATATTCAGAATTGGCCAGACAATGAACAGCGCCAATAGCCCCCGCCCGAGCGATTTCATTCCCGCCCGAAACCCGATCTCTGCCAGCAACAGAGCGAGATGACAAAGGAACAAAGGGGCCAGAATAAAAAGAAACGAATGCTTGAAACTCAGCGCCAGCGCCACCGCAAGGCCAAGCGCGATGTCCAGCCCCGGCGCGTATTCCCGGCTGTGTCGCGCCAAAAACAGCAATCCGACCAGAACGCTGGCCGTCGCAAGGGCCGCATCCCCTTTGGCGATATGCGCCATGAAGATCGAAAGCGGCAACAATGCACCAAGCAACCCTGCGAGGATCGCCGCATGTAAAGGCACCCCGCGCCCCCGCGCCGCGGCAAAAAACAGAGGTGCCATCAAGGCCCCGATGACGGCCGTCATCAGACGCGCGGCCACATAAAACAACGTGGGATCAGAAAAAAACGCCGCGCGAAACCCGCCGGTGTCGCTCCAAAGGCCGACGAGAACGCCAAAACCGTAGAGCAGCAAAAATGCGATTGCATTCACATAGTTGATCAGCGGCGGATAGAAATGCTGCCCCGGGACAAGTTGCCCTGCCAGAACTTTCGCCGCATCACCGATCCGCTCGTCACCATGGAAATAGCCATAATCCACCCCGATCACACGCGGCAAAAGCGCGATCACAAAAAGCCCGATCACGGCGAAAAACACCTTGGCCTTTCCTGCGCTGTTGCCTCTATTTTGATGTGCCACTGCCCCGTCCCCCGGCTTAGCCCGCTTGTTTTTCGCAAGTTATCGGGCCATTCGGGCCAAAATTTGACCAAAATACCTATCTGGATGCGGCAAGTCTCGCTATGGTTCGAAAAAAACAACCGAGCAGCCCCATGACAATTCAAAGCTTTTTCCTGATCTTCATCAGCGTCTGCCTGTCGGCAACCGCGCAGACCTCGTTCAAATACGGGTTGAGCAATCTCAATATTCCCGCCAGCGCCGCCCTGTTTGAAAAAGTCTTCTCAATGCTCTTTTCCCCCTTCGTGCTGGGGGGCCTGTCGCTTTATGCCGTCGGAACCGTGCTATGGCTTTTTGCACTCAGGCAAGTTGATCTTTCGCTTGCCTATCCTTTTGTCTCGATCAGCTTTCTGCTGGTTTTCGCCTCGGGCATTCTGTTTCTCGGCGAACCGATTTCAGTAATGAAAGTCGCCGGGCTTCTGTTCATCGTGACCGGCCTTGTCGTGCTTTCGCAAGCCTGATTTCTCTTTTGAAAAACCACTCTCGCCGAAGGCATTGGCCGCGCCCGTAAGGGCGCGTGCCGCAAAGGTAATGGGGCCCATGTGGGCCCCGCTTTCAAGCCGTTTTAGAAAAACGCCTGCAAACCGGTTTGCGCCCGTCCCAGGATCAGCGCATGAACATCATGCGCCCCCTCATAGGTGTTCACGGTCTCAAGATTGACCATATGGCGCATCACCTGAAATTCCTCGGAAATCCCGTTGCCGCCATGCATGTCCCGCGCCATCCGCGCGATATCGAGGGCCTTGCCGCAGTTGTTCCGCTTGATGATGGAAATCATCTCGGGCGCGGCTTTCGCCTGATCCATCAGTCGACCAACGCGGAGTGCGGCGTGTAGCCCCAGCGAAATCTCGGTCTGCATATCCGCCAGTTTCTTCTGGAACAACTGCATCCCCGCCAGAGGTTTGCCAAACTGCTTGCGATCCAGCCCATATTGGCGGGCCGCATGCCAACAGAACTCGGCCGCGCCCATGGCCCCCCAGGCAATGCCGTAACGCGCCCGATTCAGACAGCCAAACGGGCCTTTCAGCCCCTCAACATGCGGCAACAGCGCATCTTCACCAACCTCGACCCCGTCCATCACGATCTCGCCGGTGGTTGAGGCGCGCAGGCTCAGTTTGCCCTCGATCTTGGGGGCGGACAGTCCCTTCATGCCCTTATCCAGCACAAAGCCACGGATCTTGCCGCCATGGGCTTCGGACTTTGCCCAGACCACAAAGACATCCGCAAATGGCGCGTTGGAAATCCACATCTTCGTGCCGTTCAGCACATAGCCACCCTGCACTTTTTCCGCCCGGGTTTTCATGCCACCGGGATCGGACCCCGCATCAGGTTCCGTCAGGCCAAAACAGCCGATCCATTCGCCAGAGGCCAGTTTCGGTAGGTATTTCTGCCGCTGTTCTTCGCTGCCATAGGCATAAATCGGATACATCACCAAAGAAGATTGCACCGACATCATCGAGCGATAGCCACTATCAACCCGCTCCACCTCACGCGCGACCAGCCCATAGGTGACATAACCGGCACCAAGTCCGCCGTATTCTTCTGGGATGGTTGTGCCCAAAAGACCCATCTCGCCCATTTCTGCAAAAACCCCAGGATCGGCGGTTTCTTCGCGGTAGGCTTTGATAATCCGGGGTTGCAGCACATCCGCTGCAAAGGTTTGCGCGGAATCGCGGATCATCCGTTCATCTTCTTCTAGTTCAGCGTCCAGGAAGAACGGATCTTCCCAGGAAAAAGAGCCCAGGTCCGGGGCGTCTTTTGCTTTCAAAACAGGGCGGTCAGACATTTGGTAAAACCTTCTGCAAATTGCTATTTGCCTTTGTGCTTACCTACGGGCAAGAAGGATTGCAATTGCGGCATGACAGCACGATAGTGCCGCAATCCCTTAGGTTTAAGCTGAAAATTCATGCAACAAAAATCCCTCGACTGGCTGCAAGCGCACCCCGAAATCACCTCTTTGCGGCTGGCGGCTTTCGACCTGAACGGCCTGCCTCGCGGAAAGCGTGTTCCGCGCGATCAGGCCGGCAAAGCCTATGAAGGTGCCGCAAGGATGCCGTTTTCGGTGTTGAATGTGGACATCTGGGGCGAAGACATCGCCAACTCGCCGCTGGTCTTTGACTCCGGCGATGCGGATGGGGTTTTGCACCCGACGGAACGCGGACTTTTACCACTGCCCTGGCTCGGATCACCAGCGGCCTTCCTGCCCCTGATGCTCTTTGACGAGGATGGTGCCCCCTTCATGGGCGATCCGCGTCAGGTGCTGTCCGCCGTTCTGAAACGTTACGAGGCGAAAGCCTTGCGCCCCGTCGTTGCAACCGAGCTGGAGTTTTACCTTCTGGACGGCGGTGACAGTCCCGCGCCGCCGACCTCGCCGCAAACTGGTCGGCCCCTGTCGCGGGCAAATGTTTTGTCGATTTCCGGTCTGGACGCTTTTGACAGCTTCTTTTCCGACCTCTACGCCGCTTGCGAAGCGATGGACATTCCTGCCGATGCGGCCATTTCCGAGGCCGGTCTTGGTCAGTTTGAAATCAACCTCAACCATCAGGACGATGCTTTGAAGGCGGCCGATGATGCGCAGTTTTTCAAAATGGCGGTGCGCGGCATTGCCCGCAAACACGGCATGTGCGCCAGTTTCATGGCCAAGCCCTACAGCGATCAACCCGGCAATGGACTGCACACCCATTTCTCCATCCTTGATCAACAAGGCGACAATATCTTTGACGATGGCACGGCCAAGGGCAGCAATGCGCTGCGCCATGCGATTGCCAAACTGATCGAGACGATGCCGGCCTCAACGCTGCTTTTTGCCCCGCATCTGAATTCCTATCGGCGGCACGAAAACAACAGCCACGCGCCCACCAGCCCGGTCTGGGGCTATGAAAACCGCACCGCTGCCATCCGCGTGCCGGGCGGCTCGCCAAAGGCACGGCGGATCGAACATCGCGTGGCTGGCGGTGATGCAAACCCCTACCTCATGCTGGCCGTCATCCTCGGGGCGGCACTGGTCGGCATCGAAGAGAAAAACGCCCCGCCGCCGCCAATCAAGGGCAATGGCTACGAGGCCACCGACATGGTTTTGCCCGGCACCTGGGATGTGGCACTTAGAACGTTTGCCAACAGCAAGACCATGCGCAACATCCTTGGTGCAACGCTTGTGGACAACCTTGTCCTCTGCAAGGAGCAGGAGATCGCGCGGTTCCATGCCGAAGGCGATGCATCCGAGTTTCTGACATATGTTGAAACGGTCTGACGGCTCTGCTACCAAATCCGCAGTTAATCCTACAGGTGACTTATGAAAATCGGCATTTTGCAAACGGGCCACTCGCCAGAGGGGTTGCTTGCAAGCCATGGCGACTATGATTCCATCTTTGCAGCTTTGCTGGCCACGCAAGGTCTGGACGCCGAGGCTTTTCCTGTTGTGGACGGCATATTCCCCGCAGATATTGACACCTGCGACGGCTGGTTGATCACCGGATCGCGGTTCGGGGCCTACGAGGATCACGACTGGATCCCGCCGCTTGAAGACCTGCTCAGACGAGCCTACGCCGCAGGTATACCGATTGTCGGCATTTGCTTTGGCCATCAAATTCTGGCGCAGGCTCTGGGCGGCAAGGTTGAAAAATTCGCCGGGGGCTGGTCCGTCGGACCAACAGCATATGAGTTTGAGGGCCGCTCGGTCACACTCAACGCCTGGCATCAGGATCAGGTGACAGAAATCCCTGCCGAGGCCAAGGTTATCGGGCGATCCGCGTTTTGCGAAAACGCGATGCTTGCCTATGGCGACACTGCCTTTTCGGTGCAGGCACATCCCGAATACAGCCATGAATTCATCAAGGGTCTTGCGGATACGCGCGGACGCGGGCTTGTCCCCGACGCGCTGCTAGAACAACTCGAAGCGAATTTGGACCTCCCGCTTGATCAGGTCATGTTCGCAGAACGGATCGGTCAGTTTTTCAAGACCGCTCAAACCAAAGGTCGTGCCGCATGAGCAAGGTTTCCGAAATGCTGTCGCAGCTTCCCCGCGCGGCCATCGACTATTTGAACGGACGACGTCTGGAGGAGGTCGAATGTATCGTCTCCGACATGCCCGGCATTGCGCGGGGCAAGGCTATGCCAGCTGCCAAGTTTGCGGGCTCCAAACAGATGTATCTGCCTGACAGCATCTTTTTTCAAACCATTACAGGTGGTTGGGCCGATTTTGGGTCCGAGGAACGATTTACCGACCCAGATATGGTCCTGACGCCGGATTATTCCACAGCCTGCGCTGCGCCCTGGGCCGCGGATACCACCATTCAGATCATTCACAATATTGATGATCAAAAAGGCAAACCGGTGCCTTTTGCGCCGCGCAATGTGCTGAAACATGTGGTTTCGCTTTATCAGGAACTCGGTCTCACACCCGTTGTCGCGCCGGAGCTGGAATTCTACCTCGTCGCCCCCAACACCGACCCCGCCCAACCGATCGAGCCGCCGATTGGCCGTTCTGGTCGCCGGGTTGCCGCAAGTCAGGGCTACTCGATGAGCGCGGTGGACGAATTTGGTCCGATCATCGACGACATCTATGATTTTGCTGAAATGCAGGGCTTTGAGATCGACACGATCATTCACGAAGGCGGTGCCGGTCAGATCGAGATCAACCTGCCCCACGGCGATCCGGTGAGGCTGGCCGATCAGGTGTTTTTCTTCAAACGTCTGATCCGCGAGGCGGCGTTGCGCCACGATTGCTACGCGACATTCATGGCCAAACCGATGGCGGATCAGCCGGGATCGGCCATGCACCTGCATCATTCGATCATTGATCAGAAAACCGGCAAGAACATTTTCATTTCAGCCAAGGGCACGGAATCCCTGGCGTTCCAGTATTTCATTGCCGGTCTGCAAAATCATCTGCCCTCGGCGATTGCGATGATCGCGCCTTATGTGAACTCCTATCGGCGTTACGTGCCGGATCATTCCGCCCCGATCAATCTGGAATGGGGCCGCGACAATCGCACAACGGGCCTGCGTATCCCGATCGCCACGCCCGAAGCGACGCGGGTGGAAAACCGGCTGGCGGGTATGGATTGCAACCCCTATCTCGGGATCGCCGCCAGCCTTGCCTGTGGTTTGATCGGTCTGCGCGACAAGAAAAAGCCGCGCCCGCAACTGGTTGGCAATGCTTACGACAATGACGACGAACTACCGCAAAGCCTGCGCGATGCGTTGAACCGGTTTGAGGAATCCGAAAAGCTCAAAGCCATTCTGGGCGAGGAATTTTGCACCGTCTATGCAGCGGTCAAATGGGCGGAACAGGAAGAATTCTTCCAGGTGATTTCACCCTGGGAGCGGGAACATTTGCTGGTAAACGTCTGAAATAAATCGTTAAAGCTTGTTAAGCTTGTCCTGCAATTCTGCAAGCTGACGCTTTATCGCGTCGAGGTTTTCGGTGTCCGCCGCCGGGTCTTCTTCGTCGGCTGTTTCCTTGCGGCCCCAATTGCCCAGCATCGCCGCCATGAATTCCTGTTGTTTCTTTTGCCAGCCTTCCAAACCGCCAAAGGCAGCCATCGGATCAGGCATGGTCTTCTGGAAATTCTGCATCAATTCGGCCTGCTGCTTTTTGATCGCATCAAAACTGGTCGACAGAAAATCCGGCACAAAGCTTTGTGCATGGTCTGAATAGGACCGCACGAGGTCCGTCAGCACGTTGATCGGCAGGACATTTTCGCCCTTGGATTCATGTTCGGTAATGATTTGCAGCAGATATTGCCGGGTCAGGTCATCACCGCTTTTCAGGTCGACAATCTGCACATCGCGACCCGAGCGAATGAAATCGGCAATATCGTCCAGCGTCACGTAATCGCTGGTTTCCGTATTATACAGCCTGCGGCTGGCGTATCTTTTGATCAGTAGTGGTTCAGCACTCATGGCCGGTTGGGCCTCCATGTTGCAGTGCAGCAATGCTAGGGCAGCAATTGGTGAACCACAAGCAGGAAAAAGGGCGGGCTCCTAAGGAACCCGCCCAAAAGCACCAACAGGGAGGAATTGGTGATTAAGCAGCTTTTGCCGTAGCTTTTTTGACCGCGTCAGTTGCTTCGGTTGTTGCTTTTTTAACAGCAGCCGTTGCTTCAGCTTGCGCGTCTTTGCCAGCAGCCATCAGCAGTTCAACGGTGTCCATTTGAACTTTTTTGGCAACTTCTGCGTAAGCAGCAACATGCTCGGAAGCAGCTTCAACCGATGCCGAAGCGAATTCGCTTACGGCTTTGGAATAGTCAGCAGGCTCGTCCTTGGCTTTGGAAACGACAGCCAGTTTGGCCAGCGTGTCTTTGGTCCATTTGTTCGAGATTTCTACGTTTTTCTCAGCGGCCGACAGAGCGACGTTCGAGAATTTTTCAGTCATCGCAGCCGAGTTTTTCAGCGCGTCTGTGAAAACGGTCATGTCGACAGGCAGGTTTTCAAACATTTTGCCGAATGGGTTTTCGTAAGTTACTTTAGCCATCTTTTCAGTCTCCAAGAGGGGTTTTGTTTGTCTCTGGGGCCTACATAGATGCTGCATCGCGGCATTTCAAGGGAAAAATGCTGCATCGCAGCAAAATTTTTCGCAAACCGGCAAAACCGCCTAAATCAGGTCTTTGGTTTTGCCGTCACATAAGACCCCGGCGCTGGTTCGATCACCTCAAACCCGGCCTCACCCGGCACCCGTGCGTCCACCATCGCCCCGGCGCTTTTGGCAAGCCAGTCCCGCCAGCGTGGCCACCACGAGCCTTCGTTGAATGTCGCACCAGACTTCCAGTCATCCGGCGTCACCATCGCATCCTCGTTGGTGTAATGGCCGTATTTGTTCTTGCTGGGCGGGTTCACGATGCCCGCGATATGGCCGCTTTCCGACAGGATGAAGGTCTTCTTGCCGCCAAACTTGTTCAGCCCAAGAAAAGAGCTTTGCCATTTCGCGATATGATCGGTCTCGCAGGCAACCGCACAGATCGGCGTCTTGATTTCCGACAGATCCAGCGTTTCGCCAAGGACTTCAAATGTGCCTTCGGACAATTTGTTGCCGACACAAAGATCGCGCAGATATTCCTTGGTCAAGCGTCCCGCCAAGTTGGTGGAATCGCCGTTCCAGAACAGCAGATCAAAGGCCGGTGGGGCCTCACCCATCATGTAGGAACGGATCGCCGGGCCATAAACCAGATCATTTGCCCGTAGATAAGAAAACGTCCGCTGCATAAAGAACGAATGGAGAAAGCCTTTTTTGTCCACTTCCTGATCAATGCCCGCAAGAAAGTCGTCATCCAGAAAGACACCCATTTCACCGGGATCAGTGAAATCCGCAAGGGCCGTGAAAAACGTGGCGGATTTTACCGACTTGTCGTTCTTGCGCGTCATATAGGCAAGCGTTGCACTCAGCGTGGTGCCCGCAATGCAATATCCAACCGCATTGACCTGCTTTTGCGAGGTAATCGCCTTGACCTTTTCAATGGCGGTCAAAAAACCTTCTTCGATATAGGTATCAATGCCAACATCCGCGTAGCTTGGATCGGGGTTGACCCAGGACACCACAAAGACCGTGAAACCCTGTTCGGTCGCCCATTTGATCAGGCTGTTCTGCGGCTTGAGGTCAAGAATGTAGAATTTGTTGATCCACGGCGGAAAGATGATCAGCGGGATCTTGTGCACCTTTTCGGTCTTCGGCGCATATTGGATAAGCTGGAACATCCGGTTTTGAAACACCACGCTGCCCTCGGACGTGGCAATATTGCCGCCGACTTTAAAGGCATCGGGATCGGACAGGGTAACACCAAGCGTGCCGTCGTGGCTTTCGATGTCGCGGACCAGATTTTCCAGACCATCGACTAGCGACTGACCATTGGTTTCCAGGGCGCGTTCCAGCGCGTCGGGGTTGGTGCCAAGGAAATTCGCCGGTGACATCATGTCAATGATCTGGCGCGAGAAAAAGCTGACGCGGGATTTGTCCTGCTCATCCAGATCAAGCCCCTGAATGGCGTTTTCAATCGCCTCCGAGGACATCAGATATTGCTGCTTCACAAAGTTGAAATAGGGATGCGTCTGCCACATCTCGTTCTTGAAACGCCGATCAGCGCCGGTGGCATCTTCGGGCACCATCTTGCCCTGCGCCAGACTTTCCTGCGCTTCGACCCAATGTTTGATGGATTTTCCCCAGAAGGATACCTGCTGCTCCAGAATCTTTGACGGATGCTGCATCATTTCCGCCACATAGGCTGTCGCCGCTTTCAGGTATAGTTCCTGCCCCGGTCCTTCCAGGGCTGGGTTCTTTTCGCCACTCGAAGCCAGCGAGGCCACAAGCCGTTGGGTCAGCGCTTCGACTTTGGCCAGGTTCTCGTTCAGTTTTTCAAGGTTTGGTGCGGGAGGTGTATTGTCGCTCGGCATTTTAATGAATTGCTCCTGCTTTCTGCATGTGCATTATAACCGATTACACATATCCGGTGTAAAGGCGGGGGGCTTGAACCGGCGGATCCTGAGACTTGAGGTGGGTTAATAGCCATGAACCAGAACTTTGCAACCTATGATATGATGGAATCTGCGCGCTCCGGCAGCGCCTGGCTTGGCGCAACCGCCAAGGCATTCTGGTCCAATCCGATTTTTGGTTTGTCGCCCAGCCCCATTCCTGCTGCATTTGCAGCATGGGGCGAGGTCACGGAACGCAGCTGCGAACGGATGATCGCCAAACCCGACTGGGGGATTGATTCGGTTGTGACCGCCGGGCGGGAATATATCGTTAAAGTTGAAAAATGCGTCGAGCGTCCCTTTGGCGATCTGATCGAATTCAAGGTTGATCGCCCGGAACCGGCGAAGCGACGAGTCCTTTTGATCGCCCCGATGTCAGGCCACTACGCGACTCTGCTACGCAATACGGTCCGCAGTCTGCTGCCCAATTGCGATGTATTTATCACAGATTGGCACAATGCGCGGGATATTCCGGTCTCTGAGGGCAAGTTCGATATCGAGGATTTCACGCTTTATCTGGTGGATTTCATGAAATATCTCGGCCGCGACACCCATGTCGTCGCGGTCTGCCAACCTGCCCCTCTGGCTTTGGCGGCAACCGCTTATCTGGCGGACACTTCACCCGAGCATCAGCCAAAGACACTGACCCTGATCGGCGGACCAATTGACCCTGATGCGGCAGCTACGGATGTCACCGATTTTGGCAGCCGCGTGACCATGGGCCAGCTTGAAAACTCGGTCATCCAGCGGGTTGGCGTAAATCACAAGGGCTTTGGACGGCTGGTCTATCCGGGTGCGGTGCAATTGGCCTCGTTCATTTCGATGAACCTCAGCACCCATGCCAAAGCCTTTAGCGATCAGATTGGTGCGGTTGCACGCGGCGACGCGGCGGATCACGACCGGCACAACAAGTTTTACGATGAATATCTTGCAGTGATGGATATGACGGCGGAATTCTATCTGTCCACCGTCCAGCGGATTTTCAAAGGCCGTGACATCGCCGACAACAGGTTTGTGGTGAACGGCAAGACTGTCGATATTGGCAAGATCACCAAAACCGCCGTGAAAACCGTCGAAGGCATGGATGACGACATCACCGCCCCCGGCCAATGTATCGCAGCGCTTGATCTCTTGACCGGCTTGCCTGCTGACAAAAAGGCCAGCCATGTAGAACCGGGTGCGGGTCACTACGGCATCTTCTCCGGCAAAGCCTGGCGACGCAATATCCGCCCGCTGGTTCTGGAGTTTATCGACGCCAATTCCTGAACCCTGCCAACGTGGGTGCGCAAAACTGCGCACCCCAAATTTCATACCTGACGGCTACTTCTGCGCAATCCGACCCTCGACAAAGGGTTGATAGCCCGGCCGCGCAGCCAGATATTCCGCCAGCACATCCGCCAGATCGGGGCCAAAGTCATAGGCGTTGGCAGCGTTGTTGAACATCGAATATCCGTCCCCTCCGGTACGCACAAAGTTGTTTGACACGAGCGTATAGGTCGCTTCGGGGTCAATCAGCACCCAATCGCCGGCCTCCATCACCATGACCGACTGCACACGACCAGCATTGGCCGCTACCGTGGGATCAAAGGTAAACTTCAACCCGGCCACCTGCGGAAAACGTCCTTTGACCTCTTCGATCTGGCTGACACCGTTTTCCAGCGCCTCAATGACTACAGCGCCGCTGACCTGAAAGGTCGACAATGTGTTTTGAAACGGCAATACCGTCAGCACTTCGCCCATCGTCACCTCGCCCGCGTCGATCGAGGCGCGAATTCCACCTGAATTGGTAATCGCGATTGTAACCCCCTGATCGGCAACCCGCGCCAGCATCGCATCGGCAACCAGATTACCCATCGCGCATTCTGAAACCCGGCAAACATGCCGATTGCCTTCGATCATGGCGGCTGTGCTGGCAACCACCTTTTGACGGATTTCCTCCAGCGGAACCGCGGCCTCGGAAACTCTGACCTTGGTCGCGCCATCCTCTGTAACGCTGGCGTCCATCACCAAGGGATCGCCATTCGCAGCAAGGATCTTGCCGTCGTCGTCAAACGTGACGTTGAGCTCGCCAAGGTATTTGCCATAAGCATAAGCCGACACAATCGCGGTTTCACCAACCAAGGTCGGATAGGGCCCGTCTGCCTTTTCGTCACTGTTGGACAAATACGTGTTGGAATGGCCACCCACGATCACATCAATCCCCGTAGTCTCGCGGGCAACATGCTGATCGACCGCAAAGCCAGAGTGCGACAGAACGACGATCTTGTTGACGCCCATCGCACTCAGGCGGTCCACTTCACCCTGAACGGCGGCAACCGGCTCGCTGAACGAGACGTTTTTACCGGGCGAGGCCATTTCCGAGGTATCTTCAGGCGTCAGGCCGATCACACCGATTTTCTGCCCGCCTTTTTCAAGGATCACGGATTTCTGCAACTCGCCATCCAGCAGCTTTTCCCGGCTGACATCGGTGTTCGATGACACAACCGGAAAATTCACCGCATCCATAAAGCCGCGCAGCACCTCGGGGCCATCATCAAACTCGTGGTTGCCCACGGTCATCGCGTCGTAGCCCATCTTGTTCATCATTTCAGCAGCAAGTTTGCCTTTGTAATAGGTATAAAAAAGCGTGCCTTGAAACTGATCGCCGCCATCTACCAGCAGCAGATTGCCACCTCGCGCCCGCACTGCATTGATCGCACTGACCAGCCGCGCAGAGCCGCCAAAGCATTTGCCAGCCTCGTTGTCCTCGGCCCCACAGCCGCTGTCAAAACGGCTGATCGGTTCGAATCGTGAATGGAAATCGTTGGTGTGAAGGATCGTCAGTTGATAATCAGCCGCCGCCGAAAAAGGCACCAGGGCCAATGGCAGCAGTGTTTTCAGGAAACGAAACGGATTCATCTGGGCAACTCCTGTTCAGATCAAGGGTTAAGGGACGAAATCGGCCTTTCCCCCAAAGGGCCGACTTTGGTAAATTCTATCACAATTATGCCGTTGCACGCTAAATTATTCTGCGCTTTGCCTTGACCCAAAAAGCCTGATCCCGCATGTCAGCGCGATGATATACAAGATCTTCCGCAACGCCGAATGGACCGAACTGAGCAAGAACCGGGTAACCGCCGGTGCGCCAATTGATGTTCAGGACGGCTATATCCACTTTTCGACCGCCCAGCAGTCCGCCGAAACCGCTGCCAAACATTTTGCGGGGACGGGCGATCTTTGGCTGGCGGCCCTCGACGAAACGAAACTCGGCGACAAGCTGATCTGGGAAAAATCCCGCAACGACGATCTTTTCCCGCACCTCTATCGCCGCCTTGGCATGGAGGACATCATCTGGTGCCGACCCTTGCCGTTGGTTGAAGGATCGCATGTCTTTCCGGACGATCTGGCATGACCCCGAGCGAACGGCTGGCCCTTGGTGTTTTTCACCGGCTCGACCCGGAAACCGCGCATGATCTGTCGCTAAAGGCGCTGCGTTTTGGACTTGTTCGCGCCACGCGCCCTGCCAAATCGCCACGTTTGCACACAAATATCGCAGGGATCGAGCTGCCAAATCCCGTTGGATTGGCCGCCGGTTATGACAAGAACGCGCAAGCGGTGTCGGCATTGTTGCGCCTTGGCTTTGGCTTTGTCGAAGCAGGTGCCGCAACACCGCGCCCGCAACCCGGCAATCCGAAACCCCGGCTATTTCGACTGGATCAGGACCGCGCCGCCATCAACCGCTTTGGCTTTAACAATGACGGGATCGAGGCCATTGCCAGCCGCCTTCGCGCGCCCCGCGCTCCGGGTGCGGTCGGTCTAAATCTGGGGGCAAACAAGGACAGCGAAGATCGTGTCGCTGATTATGTCACCGTTTTGAAACGTGCGGCGGGTGCGGTTGATTTTGTAACGCTCAATGTCTCTTCGCCCAACACCGAAAAGCTGCGCGATCTGCAAGGCAAGGCCGCGCTCAGCGATCTGGTTGCTCAGGTGATCGCGGCGCGTGACGGCTTGCCCGGCAGAGTTCCGGTTTTTCTGAAAGTCGCCCCCGACCTTTCCGACGCGGAGGTTTCGGATATCGCCGCGGTTGCCGCAAGCGGGGGGATCGACGCGCTGATTGCAACCAATACAACGCTTGATCGCAGCGGTCTTCAAAGCGACAAGGCAGGGGAAAAGGGTGGCCTGTCCGGCAAGCCCTTGTTTCAGCCTTCAACGCGGATACTGGGGCTGTTTGCTCAGGCGCTTGACAACAAGGTTCCGCTGTTCGGTGTCGGTGGCATTTCCAGCGCCACTGATGCTTATGCCAAAATCAAGGCGGGGGCCTCGGCGGTGCAGATCTACACCGCATTGGTCTACAGTGGATTTTCGCTGCTGCCAGAGATCGTGAACGGCCTGGACCAATTGTTGGAACGCGACGGCTTTCAAAACATTTCCGAGGCCGTTGGCATTGAAAGCAAGGACTACGCATGAAGGTAACGATCTGGCACAACCCACGGTGCTCCAAATCCCGCGAAACACTTAAACTGCTGCAGGATCAGGGCGTTAACCCCGTTGTACGGCTTTATCTTGAAACCCCTCCTTCCGGCGCGGAAATCACCAATACTGCCAAAATGCTCGGTGTGGAGATGATCGCAATGATGCGCAGCGGTGAAAAGCTGTTCAAGGAACTCGGCCTGAAGAAAACCGATGCGCCTGAAGTCTTGCTGGACGCATTGCAACACCACCCAATCCTGATCGAACGGCCCATTGTGTTCAGTGCAAAAGGCGCAAGGATTGGTCGACCTCCCGAAAAGGTGCTGGAAATCCTTTAACGATCGGCCGAGGCTTCAAGCGCCGGATAGCGTTGGCCAAGTGTCACCCCTCGCGCCACGAAAAAGATCATCAGCGCCGCCCAAAGCCCGTGATTGCCCCAAATCGGCAGCAGGATCAGCACGGCGATGACATAGATCACAGTTGACTGAAACATCGCTATGCGCATGTCGCGGGTGCGTGTGGCGCCGATAAAAATCCCGTCCAGCATCCATGATGCGATACCAAAAACCGGGGCCAGAACCACCCAGATCAGATAGCTTCGCGCCCCTTCGCGCACCTCCGTCGCGGTTGCCATCAGGTCGATCAGCGGTCCACCGGCGAACAGGAACGCCAGCGACAGCACGACGCAAATCCCACCTCCCCAAAGCGACGTTACAATCGCAGCACGTCGCAATCTGGCTCGCGCCTTTGCCCCCAGCGCCTGGCCCACAAGGCTTTCAGCGGCAAAGGCGAATCCATCCAGCGCATAGGCGGTGATATGAAGGAATTGCAACAACACCTGATTGGCCGCCAGCGTCGCGTCGTCAATGCCCGAGCCGAGGAACAAAAATGACATGAAGGACGCCTGCAACAACAGGCTGCGGATCAGGATATCGCCGTTCACCACCATCATCTTGCGCAGGATCACCGCATCCAGCAGCCGCGCCCGGTCTGCCAGAATACCACCCAAAAGCCCATCGCGGCAAAGCCATAACCCAAAAAGGCAACCGCTCCATTCCGCAAGGAAGGTCGCAAAGGCAACCCCGCTGACACCCCAATCCAGACCCAAAACGAACCAAAGGTCCAAAAGGATATTCAGCCCGTTCATCCAGATTTGCAGCACCAGAACCGCGCGGGTGCGTTCCAAGGCGATCAGCCAGCCGGTTATGCCGTAAAGTGCGATTGCTGCGGGTGCCGAATAAACCCGGATCGCCATATAATCGACCGCCAGCGCCTCCACCTCGGCAGAGGCCGGTGCCAGACGGAACGACGCCCAGAACAACGGCCATTGCAACAGGATCACAGCAAATCCGGCAACACCGCCCGCCAGCAGCGCACGCACCAAAAGCGCCTTGGTTTCTGCTACATCACCTGCGCCGTGGGCTTGCGAGGCTAGACCAGTGGTCCCCATCCGCAAAAAGCCGAAAATCCAATAGATCGCGGACAGGACAATCGCCCCGATCCCAACCGCGCCAATCGGGGCCGCCTGCCCCAACTGCCCGACAACACCAGTATCAACGGCCCCCAAAATGGGTACCGTCGCATTTGCCAGAACAATCGGGACCGCGATTTTCAGAATGCGCCGATGTGTCAGCGACTGAAGGTCGCTTGCGCTCATCCCGCGCCGGGCATCACGAAATGACCGGTCGCCTGGGCAAACAGACGTTCACGGTTATCCTGCCAGGCCTCCACATGGACCGAGGCATAGCGCCGTCCGGAACGGTTGACGCGGGCACGGGCGTAGGCATCACGCGGCAGGCCGGAGCGCAGATAATCCGTCGCAAAATCAATCGTCTTGGGCATACGCGGCAAATCCCGGGCATTCCATTCATCGACCCCGCGATGACCGTTTTCCATATGCTCCCAGGCAATCGTCCAACTCAGCACCACATGCGCCGTCACTTCCAGAAAAGCCGCCGTTACCCCACCATGAAGTGCGGGCAGCATCGGATTGCCGATCAGCTTGTCGTCAAAGGGCAGCACCGCCGTCAGCTCATCACCGCGCCGATCAAAGTGAATGCCCAGAAACCGGATGTAAGGCACGCCGTCCACCAGCGCGTTAAGTGCCTCGTCGCGGCGCTGGCGAATGACCTGAACGGGTTCGGGTTTTGGTCGGCTCATGATCCCTTGTCCTTGGATTTTTGCGCACGATCCACCGTGAAAGCCCCGGTACAGGCGGCAACCGGGCGGTTGCGGTCTTCGTCATAGGCGTGACCGCGCACAAATGCGACGGATCGCGTGACATGATAACATTCCGCCCGCGCCACCAGACGTTGACCCGGCGTCGCCGGGCGCATGTAGTCGATCCGCAGATCAATCGTCGCTGTCCCCAGCGGCGAATCCGGGTGGCACATGACCGCCGCACCGCAACAGCTGTCCATCAGCGCAGAGACTGCCCCGCCGTGGATGACACCGGTCTTTGGATCGCCGACCAGCTTTTCATCGTAGGGCATCGAAATCTCAGCAATCCCGTCCTCAAGCACGTCCAGAGACATTTTCAAATAGCTGGAATGCGGGATCGCTTCCATAAACTGCCGCGCCACGCGGACTTTCATTTCGGGCGTTATGTCGCTCATCTGTCCTGCCTGTTTCTTTGCCTCTTTATTTGATCTTGACTCTGTCTCTGCAAGCGGTATTTGTGAGAATGAGAATAATTCTCAATAGCACCAAATCGAGGGATCAATGGCCCAAAGCCCGGAAGTGCTGCAAAACGATTCCGCCTATGGCGTCGCGCCGAAGATCAATGTGATCCCGTCAAATGAATGGTTCGGACCGTTTCGCGCCAAGCGCTTGCCGGTGGCGCTGATCCTGTTGGTTCTGGCACTCGCGCCCGGAGATTTTGGCGAATTGACCCGCGGCTTGTTGGTTGACGCCTACACGCAAGTCAGCGCCTTTGTCGCCGCGACGCTTTTGCTGTTTTACGGTGCCGAGCGGGTGTTTCGCTTTGATATCGGAGAATTGCTACGCAAGGCACGCGGCGCTCAGGTGCCGCTGGCAGCCCTTTTGGGCGCAACGCCCGGCTGTGGCGGCGCAGTTATCGTGGTGGCAGCCTACTCCTCGGGCAATGTCGGCTTTGGCGCGGTGGTGGCAACCCTGACCGCAACAATGGGCGATGCTGCGTTTCTGCTGATTGCGACACGACCGGATGCCGCGATGGTCATTCTGCCGCTTTCCTTTGCGGTAGGGATCACCTCGGGATGGATCGTCGATCTGTTCACCCGGTTCGATTTTCGCGCATCTGTAAACGCGTCCTGCGAAATCGCACCCCGTATCGGCAGAATCCGCTGGCGTGACCTTGCCTATCTCAGCGTCGCCGTGCCGGGGCTGGTGCTGGGCGTTTCTCAGTTATTGCAGGTCGATCTGGAGGCAACCTACGGCGTCCTGTTGCCCATAATTGGCCTGACAGGCGCGGCCGTTGGCGTGCTGATCTGGGTCATTTCCCCATTGATGGCGATGACCCATACCAAGGATACCCCCGTAACCCGTGTGGCCGAGGAAACCAGTTTTATCTCGATCTGGGTGATCGGGGCATATCTTGCTTATGATTATGCGGTCGTACTTCTGGGGGTCGACCTTCAGGCGGCCTTCTCATCGGTCGGATTTTTGTTGCCGCTGATTGCCATTCTCGTCGGTTTCATTCCAGGCTGCGGACCACAGGTTCTGGTCACAACCCTTTACATCAACGGCCTGATCCCCTTTGCCGCCCTTATTGGCAACGCGATCTCCAATGATGGCGACGCCCTTTTCCCGGCAATCGCGCTCAATCCTCGTGCGGCGGTGGTCGCCACTCTGGTCTCCGCCGTGCCTGCACTTATCGTGGCCTACAGCTTCTTCTTCTTCGCGCCGGACTTCCTCTGAATATCTGGGGCTTGATAATCTAAGGGAATTTGGCAAAAATCATGTCAACTTAGAGGCGTGAGCAAATGTCGAATGAAAGACTGACCCTAAAAGAAATGTGCGAAAAATTCGATGTGACGCCGCGAACGCTGCGCCACTACGAATACATCGAACTGCTGGAACCCGAAAAAGAGGGGCGCACGCGTTATTATGGTCCCCGCGAAATAGCCCGCCTTAAGCTCATCCTGCGGGGCCGCCGCTTTGGCTTCCCGCTGGAAGGCGTGCGCCAATGGCTGCTGCTATACGATTCCGACCCCAAGAACCGCAACCAGACCGAGACCTGGATCGAAGTGGCCGGGAATCAGATCAAGGAACTCGAAGCAAGCCGCCTTGAGCTGGATGAAACCATCAAGGAACTACAGCGCTTGCGCGAGCTCTCTATCGCTGATCTGAAGAAGTGACATTACGTAATCCGAACTGACGTAACGTATCCGGCTACGTAAACCCCTCGGCAAGTCAATTTCATAATGTTAGGTTTTGCGGGTTCAAGACGAGACCCTAGATAGGCCTGAAACCATGACAGAGACCCGCCTTACGATCCGGCAATTGTGTGACCTGTTCGACGTCACACCCCGCACACTCAGATTTTACGAGGCCAAGGAACTGCTGTTCCCCGAACGCATCGGGCAAAAGCGGCTGTTCACAGCCAAAGACAAAGCCCGCATGACCCTGATCCAAAAGGGCAAGCGTTATGGCTTTTCGCTCGAAGAAATTCGCCAACTGCTCGAATTATATTACGTGGGTGACGGTCAGCGCTTGCAGATTGAACGCACGCTGTCCATCGCCAACCAACGCCTCACCGATATGGAACGTCGCCGGGATGACCTGAATTCCGCGATCGCTGAACTGCAATCGCAGATCTCCGAGGCCGATGCTTTTCTCACCAGTCTTCAAAACCACAAAGACGCCGCCGAATAAGGACGACACAAATGCCTATCTACAAAGCCCCCACCAAAGACATGGACTTTATCCTGCACGATCTTCTCAAGGTCTCGGAACAGCAAATCCCGGGCTATGACGAGATGGAGCGTGACTTCACCTCAGCCGTTCTCGAAGAAGCTGGCAAGATCACTTCAGAAGTCCTTGCCCCCCTGAACGCGGTTGGCGATCAGGAAGGGTGTCGTCTGGAAAACGGCGTTGTTTACACGCCGACAGGCTTTAAAGCGGCCTTTGATCAGGTACGCGAAGGCGGCTGGACTGGTCTTGATTGCGATCCCGAATATGGCGGCCAGGGCATGCCATACGTTCTGGGCGCTGCCGTGGGCGAAATGTTCTCGGGCTCTAACCAGGCCTTCACCATGTACCAGGGTTTGACCCACGGCGCTTATTCCGCGATCCACGCCCATGGTACGGACGAGCAAAAAACGACCTATCTGCCGAAAATGGTCTCCTGCGACTGGACCGGCACAATGAACCTGACGGAGCCACATTGCGGCACCGATCTGGGCCTGATGCGTACAAAAGCCGAGCCTCAGGACGATGGCAGCTACAAGATTTCCGGCCAGAAAATCTTTATCTCCTCGGGCGAACACGACATGTCCGACAACATCATCCACCTTGTTCTGGCAAAAATCCCCGGCGGCCCTGACGGGATCAAAGGCGTGTCGCTCTTTATCGTGCCGAAATTCATCGTCAACGAAGACGGCTCGTTGGGTGCGCGCAATGGCGTGTCCGTGGGCAACATTGAAAAGAAAATGGGCATCCACGGCAATTCGACCTGTGTGATGAACTACGACGAGGCCACCGGCTACCTTTTGGGTGATGCGCACAAAGGTATGCGTGCAATGTTCACCATGATGAACGAAGCCCGTATTGGCGTTGGCATGCAGGGTATCTCGCAAGCCGAAGCCGCCTACCAAAACGCCGTTGAATACGCCCGCGACCGCCTGCAGGGACGTGATGTCACCGGCACCAAGAACCCCGATGGCCCGGCTGATCCGATCATCGTGCATCCCGATGTGCGCCGCTCGCTGATGGACCAGAAAAGCTTTGTCGAGGGGGGCCGTGCCTTCATCCTTTGGGGTGCAAACCTCATCGACCAGGCGCACCGCGCTGAAGACAAAGACGCCGATGGCCTGATTTCCCTGATGACCCCGGTTATCAAAGGTTTCCTGACCGACAAAGGCTACGACATGACCGTTCAGGCCCAGCAGCTTTACGGCGGCCACGGCTATATCGAAGAACACGGCATGAGCCAGTTCACTCGCGATAGCCGCATTGCGATGATCTATGAGGGGGCAAATGGCGTGCAAGCGCTGGACCTCGTCGGTCGCAAACTGGCGCAAGACGGCGGCAAGCATGTGATGGCTTTCTTTGAGATGGTGAAAAACTTCATCAAGGAAAACGAAGGCGACGAAGCGCTGGCAAAAGACTTCCTTACGCCTTTGAAAGCGGCCTCCAAGGACCTGCAAACCGCCGGTATGTTCTTCATGTCCGAAGGCATGAAAAACCCCAATGCAGCGCTGTCTGGCTCCAACGACTTCATGCATATGTTCGGCCACGTCTGCCTCGGCCTGATGTGGGCCCGTATGGCCAAAGCCGCCAACGAAGCCCTGGCCGGTGGTGCGTCGGACGAGGAGTTTTACAAAAACAAAATCCTCACTGGTCGCTATTACATGGCCCGCCAACTGCCAGCGACTTCAATGCATCTGGCCCGTATCCAATCTGGTGCGGACCCTGTTATGTCCTTGGCCGAAGCTGCATTCTAAATGCCTCAACGCCGATCCATGTCCCCGCATTCCCGCATTGTCACGCAGTTTGTGACGGTGCGGTCGATGCAGGGGACGGGGTCGGCTTTACCCTTCGGTCGCAATTGTTACCCGACGTTCTTCACGGAAAACCCCGCAAGGGTCGTGGACAAAGACCAACCGGAGGCCATATTTCTCACAGGTGCCACGAACAACAGCGCACCGGATAGAGGATAACGACATGCACCCTGCCCAACTCAACTCCGCCTGGATGACCGACGAGCACGAGATGCTCCGCGACATGGCCGCAAGCTTCATCACCACGGAATGGGGCCCGAAGTTCGAAAAATGGCGCAAGCAGGGTGAAATGGATATCGAAACCTGGGCCGAGGCGGGTGCGCTTGGCCTCCTCTGCCCCTCGGTCCCCGAAGAATTCGGCGGCGCGGGCGGGGATTTCGGCCATGAGGCCGTGATCCTGATGGAAACCTCGAAAAACAACCTCGCAAGCTGGGGCCACCCGATCCATTCGGGGATTGTTGCCCATTACATTCTGAAATGCGGCACCGAGGAACAAAAGAAACGCTGGTTGCCGAAAATGGCCACGGGCGAGCTGATTGGCGCCCTTGCGATGACCGAACCCTCGGGTGGGTCAGACGTGCAAGGCATCAAAACCCGCGCGGTCAAAGACGGCAATTCCTACAAAATGTCCGGTCAAAAGACCTTTATCACCAACGGCCAACACGCCAATCTGATCATTGTCGCCGCCAAAACCGATCCTGCGCAAGGCGCTCGCGGCACTTCGCTGATGGTTGTTGAAACCGACGGGGCCGAAGGGTTCACGCGGGGTCGCAACCTCGACAAAATCGGCCTCAAAGCTGGCGATACGTCGGAATTGTTCTTTGACAACGTGGAAATCCCGCCAGAAAACCTGCTCGGCGGCGAAGAAGGCCGTGGCTTTTATCAGATGATGGGTCAGCTTCCGCAGGAACGCCTGATCATCGCTTGTGGCGCAGTTGGCGCGATGGAAGGGGCGGTCGCACTCACCATCGACTACTGCAAAGAACGCGAAGCCTTTGGCGGCCCGATCATCCAGTTTCAGAACACCAAATTCAAACTCGCGGAATGCCAGACCAACACAATCGTTGCCCGCGCTTATCTCGACACCTGTATCGCCGCCCACCTCAAAGGCGAGCTGACGGCGGAACAGGCGGCCGCCTGCAAATACTGGACGACGGATATGCAGGGCAAAGTGCTTGATGAATGCCTGCAACTCCACGGCGGCTACGGCTTTATGCAGGAATATGCGATCGCGGAAATGTGGACCGATGCACGGGTGCAGCGGATCTATGGGGGAACAAACGAAATCATGAAGGAACTGATCAGCCGCAAGCTTTAAGGCGCAGATGTCGGATCGCCTCCGGCGGGAGTATTTCGGCAAAGAAGAAGGGGCGCACCCCCGGTCCGAGCTCAATCAGGACCAGAGGCGACTTCTCCTTTGACGGCCATCGGCTCTCCAGCCTGTACCGCGACGACAAGACTGACCTTGAAATCTAAAGAAATGGTTTCATTTCTCTTTTGAACAAATACTCAATTCCGGCCTTTGAACCGGATGGACCACGGGAGATTGATATGACGATCAAACTGCATTGCTTTGGCGAAAGCGGAAATGCCTATAAGGCTGCACTGTCCTTGCAATTGTCCGGCCTCGACTGGGAGCCGGTATTTGTCGATTTCTTTGCCGGTGCCACCCGAAGCCCGGAATTTCGCAGCGAAATCAACGAAATGGGCGAGGCCCCGGTGATGATCGACGGCGACTACAAGCTGACGCAATCCGGCGCGATCCAGGATTATGTCGCTGAAAAATCCGGACGTCTGGGCGGCAAAACCCCCGAGGAACGCCGCGAAGTGCTGCGCTGGACCCTTTGGGACAACCACAAAATGTCGAGCCAGGCCGGGATCACCCGGTTCTTAATGAACTTCCTGCCCGAAGATAAACGCCCACAAGAAGTGATCGGCTTCAATCTGGGCCGCCTCAAAGCCGCTTACCAGGTGCTGAACGAGGCACTTGCCAACCGCGACTGGCTTGTAGGCGATGAGATCACCAACGCCGACATCTCGTGCTGCGGCTATCTCTTTTACCCCGAACCTTTCGGCTTTGATCGTGCCGACTGGCCCCATATCGACGCCTGGCTGACCCGCATCCAAGCCCAGCCCGGCTGGAAACACCCCTACGACCTTATGCCCGGCTCGCCTGCCGACCGCGCCTAAACGAATACATCAGAGGAACCAGAAAATGACCGAAGCTTATATCTACGACACCGTGCGCACCCCGCGCGGCAAAGGCAAAAAAGACGGAACCCTGCATGAAGTCAGCGCCGTACGCCTGTCTGCCGCCTCGCTCAACGAGTTGAAGGCCCGCAACAACCTTGAAGGCCACGCGGTCGAGGACGTGATCTGGGGCAATGTCACCCAAATCGGCGAACAGGGTGCTTGTCTTGCGCGCTCCGCCGTTTTGTTTTCCGAACTCGACGAACGTATCCCAGGTGTCGCCGTCAACCGTTTCTGCGCCTCTGGGCTTGAGGCCGTCAACATGGCCGCAAACCAGGTGCGCGGCCGTGCCGGTGATGGTTATATCGCAGGTGGCGTCGAAAGCATGAGCCGGGTTCCCATGGGCTCCGACGGCGGCGCGATTGCTGCTGATCCGACCCTGGCGATGAAATCCTACTTTGTGCCGCAAGGCATCTCGTCCGATATTATCGCAACCGAATATGGCTTTTCGCGCGACGATTGCGACGCCTATGCGGTTGAAAGCCAAAAGCGTGCGGCGGCTGCGGAGGCGGCTAACAAATTCAAGAAATCCCGCTTTACGGTGCGCGACCAGAACGGTCTCGACATCCTCAACACCGATGAAATGATCCGCACGACGGATATGCAATCGCTTGGCGGCCTGAAGCCATCGTTCAAGGAAATGGGCGAAGGCATGCCCGGTTTTGACGCCGTTGCCCTGATGAAATACCCGCATCTGGAAAAGATCAACCACGTCCACCACGCTGGTAACTCGTCCGGTATTGCCGATGGTTCCGCCGCGATCCTCGTCGGCAACAAGGAATTTGGCGAGCGTCACGGCCTGAAACCACGCGCACGTTTTGTTGCCACCTCGCGGGTCGGCACCGATCCTACGATCATGTTGACCGGCCCGGTTCCTGCGACCGAGCGTGTCTTGCAGGCCGCTGGCATGGATTTCTCGGACATTGATCTCTTTGAGGTCAACGAGGCGTTTGCCTCGGTCGTTCTGCGCTTCATGCAGGCCTTCAACGCGGATCACTCCAAGGTCAACGTCAACGGCGGCGCGATCGCTATGGGCCACCCGCTGGGGGCTACCGGTGCTGTCATCCTCTCGACGCTGCTGGATGAAATGGAAGCCTCGGATCGCGAAACCGGTCTGGCGACGCTTTGCATCGGCTCCGGCATGGGTGCCGCAACCATCATCGAGCGCGTCTAAGCGCAACAAGAAAGACACGCCCCGGACCTGATCCGGGGCCTCCACCCGATACGGAATGGAACAGAAAAATGGCTGAATTTCACTACACAAAAGGCGATGACGGTATTGCCACGATCACCTGGGATTGCCCCGACAAATCCATGAACGTCATGTCCTTCACCGGCATGATGGAACTGGACGCACATGTTGACACGGCCCTTGCCGATGACGGCGTCAAAGGCGTCATCATCACCTCCGGCAAGAAGGACTTTGCCGGCGGCATGGACCTCAACGTGCTTGCGGGCATGGGCAAAGGCGACAACCCGGCCGAGGGCATTTTCGATGGCATCATGCAAATGCATGCAAGCCTGCGCAAACTCGAACTCGCTGGCATGGATCGCAAAACCCAAAAAGGCGGCAAACCCATCGTCGCCGTTCTGCCCGGCACGGCCGCTGGCATTGGTTTCGAGCTGCCACTCGCCTGCCACCACATCATCGCGGCTGACAATCCAAAGGCCAAGTTCGGCCTGCCCGAAATCCTCGTCGGCCTTTTCCCCGGTGCCGGTGGTGCGACCCGTGTGCCACGCAAACTCGGCCTGATGGCAGCGGCTCCCTTGCTGATGGAAGGCAAAATGCTCGCCCCCGCCAAGATGAAAGCCGCTGGTCTGATTGATCAGGTGCTTCCAGCGGACGAGATGATCGCGGCCGCCAAAGACTGGATCAACAATGCCAAAGATGCCGATCTGGTGAAACCTTGGGATGCCAAGGGCTACAAATTCCCCGGTGGTGCGCCATACACCCCAATGGGTCTGCAAATGTTTGTCGGCGCGGGCGTGATGATCCACTCCAAAACCCAAGGTGTTTATCCGGCAGCGAAAGCCCTGCTTGGCACAATCTACGAAGGGTCCATGGTGCCCTTTGACACCGCCCTCAAGATCGAGGCGCGGTTCTTCACCAAAGTGCTGACCACCAAGTCGACCTCCGGCATGATCCGGTCCCTGTTCCTGAACAAACAGGCGCTGGAAAAGGGTGCTGTGCGTCCCAAGGATGTCGCTGATCAAACCGTCAAAAAAGTTGGCGTGCTTGGTGCTGGCATGATGGGAGCGGGTATCGCCCACGTCTCGGCCCAGGCGGGTATCAAAGTTGTGCTGATCGACAGCACTCAGGAAGCAGCGGATCGTGGTAAAGCCCATTCTGCTGGCATTCTGGATGGTGGCATCAAGCGCAAGAAGATCACCGAAGAAAAGAAAGAAGCGATCCTGGCGCGGATTAACCCAACTACGGATTATGCCGCCCTTGCGGACGTTGATCTGATCGTTGAGGCGGTGTTTGAGGACCCCGAGGTTAAAGCCGAGGTCACCAAAAAGACCGAGGCCGTGGTGCCTGCGGATTGCATCTTTGCCTCCAACACCTCCACCCTGCCAATCACCGGCCTTGCGACAGCTTCCGAGCGGCCCGAGCAGTTCATCGGCATTCACTTCTTCTCGCCCGTGCACAAAATGATGCTGGTCGAGATCATCAAAGGTGCGCAAACCGGGGATCGTGCCGTGGCCAAAGCGCTCGATTTCGTGCGCCAGATCCGCAAGACCCCCATCGTGGTCAACGACGAGCGGTTCTTCTACGCCAACCGCTGCATCATTCCTTACGTCAACGAAGGCGTTATGATGGTGCAGGAGGGCGTGAACCCGTCGCTGATCGAAAATGCCGCCAAACTGATGGGTATGCCCCTTGGTCCGCTGCAACTGACCGATGAAACCTCCATCGACCTCGGCGTGAAAATCGCCAAAGCGACGAAGGCCGCCATGGGCAACGCTTACGAGAACGACAAGGCCGACGAGGTCACGTTCAAGCTGTTCGACGAGGGTCGTTATGGTCGTAAAACCAACGCTGGTTTTTACAACTACGACGAGGCCGGCAAACGCCAGAACCTCTGGGAAGGCATTGCGGCCAATTGGCCCGAAGCTGACGCGCAACCCTCTTTGGATGACGTCAAACTGCGCCTGATGATGAGCCAATCGCTGGAGGCCGTTCGTGCACTGGAAGAAAACGTGCTGATGGACATCCGCGAAGGCGACGTCGGCGCAATCCTCGGCTGGGGCTTTGCGCCCTGGTCCGGCGGCCCGTTTGGCTGGCTCGACATCCTCGGTGCAGACAAGGCCGTGGAAATCTGCGACCGCCTGACAGCCACCTACGGCGACCGCTTTGCAGCACCAGCGCTGCTGCGTGACCTCGCCGCCAAAGGCGAAAGCTTCTACGGACGCTACTTCCCGACGGAACAAGCGGCGGCCTAACGGCTAGCGATATGAATAAAAGAGGGCCTCGGATTTTCGGGGCCCTTTTGTTTTGGGTGGTTGTTCGTGACGATCCATTTTGGGTGCGGACAACTGTAAAAGGTATGAGGAAAGGTTGCTCAATGAATGGCTGGAGTGCGGACTTTTCTACCTTTTAAAACGCTACTCGCCGCTGCCGAACATGCTTGTCATGCGAGCACGGTTATAGTCCAAAAGCCAATCGTTGAATCTGAGGAACAGATCGACTAGCGACGCATTGTGTGTAGCGACGACATCCATGCCTCGATCATCATAAAGATGGAGAACTAGACCGTATTCTGGATCAATGAGGTAGGCTTTCGTCGAGCCATAAAAAGTCGGCTTGATCCCCAATTCCGCGGCAATCCCCAACCAAAGAATATCTGAAATGGTTCCTTTGTCGTTCAGTTTAGCCATGTCCCAATGTCGAAAGATGTTGCTCCCATCCTCTAAATAATGACCATCGTCTTCTTGAGGTGTTTTCCCTAAGTATTTGAATTCATGCTTCTTCAATCCGCAATGCTTGAGCGGAATTAGGCGCTTGCTGGGCGGCTTTTCTTCTCCATAACTAGAAAGCGCAACATATACCTCCGATGACCTTTCAAAGAGTGCCTGCGAGATCGCATTCGACCTTAGAAAAGCCTGTGCGAAGCGTCGCATCGGGCGGTCCGCTCCAAATTCCTCACCTCCAAGTTCAAAACGCAACGATTGATCAAAAGAAGTGAACAAGCTGTGAGGTAGCTCTTCAATACAAAGCGGTTCCAGGATTTTAGCCAATATGTCTTTCATTGAAAGGGGCTAGCATTCAGGGCATCCCAAGGCAATTGTGGAGAGTTATTTCTAAATAGTTTGGGCTCAATCCTGCCATTCACAGCAATTGCACCTTGAACTAACCCAAAAAGCCAAAATTTCACAAGATACCGTCCCCAAACCCATACCCAAACCGCCCAATATCCTCGCCGCAAAACTCCGCCACCGCGTCCCTTGCGGCGTCTGAATAGTAGCTCTGATAGTCCGCCCGACGCTCCGACGTATTCACGCGCTCTGGCAACTCAAGACGAAAATTGAACTGGGTCTCCAGCGCTTTGATGTCCTCGGCCAAATGCCCTTGCCGAAGGTAAAGATCGCAGCGTTCTACCCCGTCCGAGGAGGTCACGTAGCTGGCAAAGGGGCTGGCAGATAGTGACGCTGCAATCAGTGGATCGCAGACAAAATCCCCAAACTCTTTGGCCTTTGCAATCGCCACCGCCGGGTGGGCATAGCTCTGCGCCCTTAGCCAGTGATAGTAGCTCACCATCCGGTCCCAGGGGTTGCGCACGATGGTAAAGACAAAGGCCGAGGCGATGAAAGCCTCGTCCACCAGCCCTTCGATATCCGCCAGTGTTGAATGCTTCCAGAGCCGACCCCGTGCGTTCGCGTTCTTCCAGCGGTTCTTGCGCTTGATCGCTTTGGGCGTGTCGCCAATCAGGATGTCGTTCTTTTGTGCGCGCGCCTCCAGCGCCAGCATCAGGGCCGTGCCGCCGGTTTTTGGGGCATGGACAAAGATAAACTCGCGATCCGGGGCGATGAACATGGGCGCCAGCCTAGCGCGAGCGCAGCGCGATGATAACCCCGGCCACGATGATCAGCCCGATGCCGATGGCCGAGCGCGGGTCCAGAATGTCGCCGTAAAGCATATAGGCCCAGAAGGCGGCTGAAATCAGGAAGGTGTATTCAAAGACCGTAACGAAAGAGACCTCGACCATTTGATAGCCCCGGGTCAGCGCCCCGACCGCCACAAGTGAGACGCTGGCTTGCATGAATGTCAGCGCCCAAAAGCGCGGCGTTGGTGTGACCCATCCTTGCGCGAAAAAGCCAAATTCAGCGGCGAATTCCGCGCTTGGCGGGAAGATGGCAAACCAGATCAGGCCAAGTGCGCCCCATATGCCAAGCCCGATGAACAGGCCAAACAACAGCGTTGTCGTTGACTCCGCCCCGCACCAGCGGCGGGTCGAAATTGCCGCCAAAGCATATAGCAACCCTGCGATCACCGGCAGAAAGGTCAGCAAAGACAGATCGGTCGCATTTGGTTTCAGGATCAGGATCACACCGCTGAACCCAATCGCCACCGCCACAACCCGCCAAAGCCCAACCCGGGTGCCAAGGAACAGGACCGAGACAACCAGAACCCAGATCGGCGAGGAAAACAGCCCCGCGCCCACCTGCGCAATCGGCAACATCCCCGCCGCGCCAAAATAAAGCACCATGGAGGAGGAAAACAAAAAGCTGCGCAAAACCACGGGGCGCCAATGCACGGGCCGCGCCCGCCAGCCAAAGGCCAAAGCCAAAGCACCCAGCAGCGCACAGATCATCAAGGAGCGCATCATGTGGAACTGCCAGACCCCAGCGTCCTCGGCGATCACGCGGATGTAATTGTCGATCAGGCCGATGATGACCATCGCAAGGACCACAAGACCGACGCCCATCAAGGGGCTTTGCGACTGTACCGAGGTTTTCATGCATCCTCCCGGGGGCCTAGGAAATTGCACCCTTGCATGCGTGGACAAAACAATAAAAATGCGGCCCCGAACCCTGTAGCACAGATGGAGACCGCGATATGGGACAGATGGCATATGAAAGTGGTTTGGGCAAGCGTGCTGCGAACCATGTGGCGCTGACACCTCTTAGCCATTTGCAACGTGCGCGGCGGGTTTTTCCGAACCGCGAGGCACTGGTTTATGGCCCGATGCGGCTGACCTATGCTCAGTATCACGCGCGGGTCTCGCAGCTTGCCTCCGCCCTTGTTCAGGCAGGGATCAAGTCGGGTGATGTCGTCTCGGTCATAGCACCCAACGTGCCGGTGATTGCCGAGGCGCATTTCGGCGTGCCGGCCATGGGCGGTGTCTTGAACACGATCAACACCCGGCTTGATGTCGACACGGTCGCTTATATCTTTGCGCATTCCGAAGCGAAAATGGCGCTGGTCGACAGCCAGTTCATCAGCCTTGCCGAAGAGGCTAAGGCGATGATGGACGGCGAAGGCCCGGTTTTGATCGAGGCTGCGGATGATCACGGCGGTTTCCCCGCCAGTGGCCGCCACCGGACTTACGAGGATTTCATTGCCGCTGGCGACGGTAATTACGCCTGGGAGATGCCTGCGGATGAATGGGAAAGCATCGCACTTTCCTATACCTCTGGAACCACGGGGCGACCCAAGGGCGTCGTGCATCATCATCGGGGTGCCTACCTTATGACGATGGGCACTTCGGTGGCCTGGCAGGTGCCTCTGTTCGTGCGCTATTTGACGATTGTGCCGCTGTTTCACTGCAACGGCTGGAACCACACCTGGATGATCCCGATGCTGGGTGGCACGGTCATCTGTTGTCGCGACATCGCGGCCAAGCCGATTTACGACGCGATTGCCGATGAAAAGGCGAGCTTCCTTGGCGGCGCGCCGATTGTGCTCAACATGATCGTAAACGCCAGTGCAGACGAACGCCGTGATTTCGATCATATCGTCAACGTCTATACCGCCGGTGCGCCCCCACCTGCGGCCACGCTACTGGCAATCGAAAAGCTGGGCTTCATCGTCACGCAGGTTTACGGGCTGACCGAAACTTACGGACATATCACAGAAACGCTCTGGGACGATGACCGTTGGGGAGGCCTTGGTGACGAGGACCGCGCGACGATCAAGGCACGGACGGGCGTTGCCATGCCGATGATGGAGGACATCCATGTTGTCGATCAGGAAACCCGCGAACCTGTGCCGCTTGACGGTGAAACGCTGGGCGAGATTGTCATTCGCGGTAATTCGGTAATGAAAGGCTATCTCAAAAACCCCGCCGCGTCAGATGAGGCGTTTGAGGGCGGCTATTTCCGCTCCGGCGACATCGCGTTTCAGCACGAGGACGGCTACATCAAGATCACTGACCGGCTGAAGGATGTGATCATTTCAGGCGGCGAGAATGTCTCCTCGGTCGAAGTTGAAGGGGCGCTGATGCACCACCCGGCGGTTTCGCTTTGCGCGGTTGTGGCCCGTCCCGATGACAAATGGGGCGAAACGCCCTGTGCCTTTGTCGAGCTGAAACCGGGAGCCGCGCCCTCCGAGGACGAAATGATCGCCTTTTGCCGTGAACGTCTGGCCGGGTTCAAATGCCCCAAAACCGTGGTCTTTTGCGAATTGCCAAAGACAAGCACCGGTAAAATCCAGAAATTCATTCTGCGCGATCAGGCCAAGGCCCTTTAGTCACGGTTGAACTTGGCCGCCCGCACCCGCTAAAGTCGCGCCAAGAACAACAAGAGCAGCAGGCCCCGCATGACCGCGTTGGCGCAATATGAAACCCTGGAGGCGACCGCGCTCTGGCGTGAAACGCTGGCGACGCAGCGCCGTGAGGTAATCGTCAGCTTTGGCGATACCTCTTTGATGATCCGCGATGCGCGGGATCAACCGCTTTCCCATTGGTCGCTCGCTGCCGTGACCCGCCTGAATCCCGGTGCATGGCCTGCCTTGTTTGCCCCAAATGCCGAGGCCAATGAATCGCTTGAAATCAGCGATGAAGTCATGGTCGAGGCGATTGAAAAAATTACCGCTGCGATTGACCGCAAGCGCCCCCACCCCGGCCGCCTCAGGCTGGTGATCTTCCTGCTGATCGGCCTGACAATTGGCGGGCTGGCGGTCTTCTGGCTGCCCGGCGCATTGGTTCGTCACACCATCAGCGTTGTCCCCCCCGAAGTACGGCGCGAAATCGGCCGCAAACTCCAGGCCGAGATCAACCTGCTTGCCGGGCGCAACTGCGAAACCCGGCTTGGCCAACGGGCAATATCAACCTTGCGGGCCCGGCTTTTGCCAAATGAGACCGCTGAAATCCTGATCATTAAGGGCGGCGTCACCAATAGCGTTTTGCTTCCCGGTCAGGTCTTTTTGCTGTCCAGTAATCTGGTCGAGGATTTTGAGACGCCGGCAGTTCTGGCAGGCTATATCCTGTTGGAAAAAGTCGCCGCACGCGCGGTTGATCCCTTGGCAAACCTTCTGGCGGATGCGGGTGTTCGCGAAAGCTTTCGTCTGCTGACAACCGGTCAGATCTCGCGAGAGGCATTGGCGGATCACGCCCAGAACCTGTTGACACGCACGCCGCAAATCCCCGACGAAAAGGCGTTGCTGACAGCCTTTGGCAAGGCCGGTTTTTCCAGCGCACCGCTCGCCTATGCAATTGATTACTCTGGCGAAAAAACACTCGGCTTGATCGAGGCCGACCCCTATCGAAATTCCGGCTACGCGCCTTTGCTAAGTGACAGCGATTGGGTTGGTTTACAGGAAATTTGCGGCGACTGACACTGGCCTTAGCGCCCGGCCTCAAAGGGCAATAGCCGCCCATTTGAAAGCTCAACCACTCGGTCCATCTTTTCCGCCAGCGCCAGATTATGCGTAGCGATCAGGGCCGCAAGGCCGGTTTCGCGCGCCAGCGAAACCAACAGCTCAAACACATGCTCGGCAGTTGCCGGGTCCAGATTGCCGGTCGGTTCATCGGCCAAAAGCAGGCTTGGCCGGTTCGCTAACGCACGACAAACCGCGACGCGCTGCTGCTCTCCGCCGGATAATTCCGCCGGGCGATGCGCGGCGCGGCCTGCGAGGTTTACCCGGTTCAACAAGTCCAGCGCCCATTCCTCGGCCGCTTTTGCGCCCACCCCGTTTGCGCGTTGCGGCAGAACGATGTTTTCAAGCGCCGAAAACTCCGGCAGCAGGTGATGAAACTGATAGACAAAGCCGATTTCCTGGCGCCTAGCCCGCGTGCGCCGCCCATCCCTAGCCCGTGAAATCGCCACGCCATTCAACGAAACTTCGCCCGCATCCGGCGCATCCAAAAGCCCGGCAATATGCAGCAAAGTCGACTTCCCCGCACCCGAGGGCGCAACCATCCCGACCAGTTCACCCTTTTGCAGGTTCAGATCAACGCCGGTCAGGACCGCAACTTCGGCACTTAGCCCCTTGTTGTAGGCCTTTTCGATCCCTGCAAGGTTCAGCACTACCTCACTCATAACGCAGCGCCTCGACCGGGTTCAGACGAGCGGCACGACGGGCCGGGAAATAGGTTGCGGCAAACGACAACGCCAGCGACAGGGAAATCGCGCTTAATACGTCGCCAAGTTCCAGACGCGCGGGCAATTGCGACAGATAGCGCACCGAAGGATCCCAAACCCCACCGCCCATGGCCCAGTTCACAAAGGTAAAGATCGGGTCGATATAAAGGGCAAAAAGACACCCAAGAACGGTGCCGATCAGCGTGCCCAATATCCCGACCGAGGCCCCTACGATGAAGAAAACCCGCAAGATCGTGCCCTCACTCAGGCCAATGGTGCGCAAAATTCCAATATCGCGCCCCTTGTTTTTGACCAGCATGATCAGCCCGGAAATGATATTCATCGCGGCGATCAGTACCAGGATAGACAGGATGATGAACATCACATTGTCCTCGGTCTCCAGAGCTTGCAGGAACCCGCCCGCACTGTCCCACCAAGTCCAAAGCAAGGCCCGTTGCCCGACAGCCATCCTTATCGGGACGAGGAAATCGTCTACCCGGTCAGGGTCGTCGACATGAATTTCAATCTCATCCGCCGTGCCTTCGCGGTTGAAAAACGCCTGCGCCTCGTCCAGCGGCATATAGACCCGCACCCGATCAATGTCGTAGCGACCTACGCCAAAGATATAGACGACCTCATAGCTCTTGATCCGCGGGGCCGTGCCAAAGGCCGTCTTTACCCCGTCAGCCGAGATTATCTTGACCCGATCACCGATCTGCACGCCTAGCTCACGCGCCACGACCGAGCCCATTGCGATGCCGCCCGGCAGGTTTTCCAGCAATCCCCGCTGGGTTTCCGGGTTGGCAATCAGCGGCAGAGTTTGAAGATCGCTCAGACGTGCGCCCAAAACCTCTACCCCTGCATTGCGCCCGTTGAAGGAGGCCATCAACTGGCCACGGATCAATGGGGCGGCACGGGTCACGCCGGGGACTTTGACAATCTCGGCAACCATTTCATCATAGTTGGTGATCGCCCGCGTCATACGCCCGTTTTCATCGCGATAGGACACAGAATGCAGCGATACATGGGCATTTGCCCCAAGGATCGTCTGCACGAATTCATGCCGAAACCCGGACCGTACCGCCAGCGTCGCAATCAGTGCAAAAACCGCCAGCGAAATGCCCACCAGTGAAATCAGCGTCATGATGCTGACCCCACCTTCGCGCCTGCGCGCACGCAGGTAACGCCAGGCGATAAGCCATTCAAATGAGGCAAAGGGAGGGGTTCGGCCTGTCACGCGGTCTGCTCGCTTTTGTTTGGCGCAAAATGATCTGCGCCGTCCGCCGCGTCAAGGTTAATGCCGTTCACTCCTCGGCAGCAAAGCGCCAGTTCTTCGGCAAAAGTTCAGCGATCCGCTCCAATCCGGTGACATGCCCCAAAACCGCGCGATCCGGACGGACAAGTACGCCCGCGGCACCCGCCAATTCCAACCAGCCCCTGATCTCGCGATCCGCTTGGCGTAGGTTTACCCCAGACCCCGCGAATTGTCCCGCCAATTCCGGTGACACCTCACCGCCTACATATAGCGTCGGATAATCGCCGCTCTGATCATCGCTGTTTTTGGCCGAGGTTGCCCGAAACTGCGGGAAAACCTTGCCACGCAGTCCGGTTTCACCGGCTGACAACCCAGGCCCGATCAAGGGGCGCAATTGGGCGAGTTGCTGCCCGCCCGCCTCGCGCTTGGAGACCAGATCACCGCTGATTTCATCGCGTGTGCGGTTGATCAGATGGCCCAGATCAATCGTCAGTTCGATGTATTTGCGCACATGGGGTTTGCGCTCGGTCTCGTAGGTATCCAGCAGCGCATCCGGGGCCTGCCCACGCAGAACCGCTGCCAACTTCCAGGCCAGATTATTCGCATCCCGAATGCCCGCACACATCCCCTGCCCCATGAAGGGCGGCGTTTGATGCGCAGCATCACCGGCAATAAACACCCGCCCCGCCCGCCAGCTTTCGGCAATCGTGGAGTGAAATGTATAGACCGTCGTGCGCTCCAATTGCCCTTCGTCGGGCGTGATCCATTCCTCCAGCATCGGCCAGACTTTTTCCGGCCTCCCGATGGTTTCAGGATCATCGCCGGGGTTCAGGCGAAACTCCCAGCGCTTGCGATCAAGGCCGACAAAGATTTTGCTGCCCATACGTTTGCCGCCGCAAAAGTGGTTGGTGTTGCGGTCCTGATCCGGGTCTTCTTCGTTCAGGATCACATCGACGATCAGCCAGGGTTCGTGAAAACCAAGATCCTCGTTTTGGATGCCCAAAGCCTCGCGGGTGAACGAACGCCCGCCGTCCGCTCCCACCAGATATTTGGCGCGAATAAGTTGAGGCTCGCCCGATTGATCGCCGGAAATCTCAACATGATCAGGAGTTTGCACAAAGCCTTTAGCGTCCCACCCCCAAATCAGATCAACGCAGTCAAACCGCTCCAGACCATCGCGCAACACTTGTTCCAGACGCGGTTGGTGAAACCGGTAATTGGCAAAATAGCCGTTTTCATTACGTTCCTGCGGACGCCGCCAATGAACCAGCGTGCGCCCCAAAGCATCAACAAACAGCGCACCAAGCCCGGGCTCCATCACCGCGCCAACCTCTTGGGCAAGCCCGGCGGCCTGAAAAATCCGCATGATCTCGTCGTCGCAGGCCACCGCGCGTGGCAGGTGATAACCCTTGTCCTCGCGCTCCAGAATGACCGTCGAAATCCCAAGCAACCCCAGAAAATTCGCCAGTGTCGTGCCGACCGGACCAGCCCCGATAATGGCAACGTCGTAGGTCTGGGTTCCCATGCTGCTCATGATCCCTCCGGCGTGGCGTTACACGCCTTCGTAAATTTTAACCAACCGGGCGATTGCCTCGGCGGGGACAAGTTCCTCGCTTTCGCCACTGCGCCTCGAGGTCAGTTCCACAACGCCGTTTTTCAAACCCCGCGGCCCGACCGTGATCCGCCAGGGCAAGCCGATCAAATCCATCGTCGCAAATTTGCCGCCCGCGCGTTCTTCGCGGTCATCGTAAAGCGGGTCCAAACCAAGGGCCGTCAGCTCCTTGTAAAGCGCTTCACAAGCGCCATCCGCCTCGGCGTCGCCTTGTTTGAGGTTGACGATCCCGACCCGGAACGGCGTCACTGCCTCAGGCCAGATGATGCCCTTGTCATCATGGCTGGCCTCGATGATCGCGCCGACAAGGCGTGAGACGCCGATGCCGTGGCTGCCCATATGCACCGGCACGCGTTCGCCTGCATCATTGACCACATTCGCGCCCATGGCTTCGGAGTATTTGGTGCCGAAATAGAAGATCTGCCCAACCTCGATTCCCCGCGCAGAGCGTCGCCGCTCCTCGGGGATCTCGTTGAACAATGCCTCGTCATGGGTTTCATCCGTGCGGGCGTAGCGCGAGGTGAATTCCTCCAGCACGCCCTGACATTCCGCGACATCATCAAAATCAATATCGCGATCGCCAAAAGTCAGATCGGTGACAGCGCTGTCGTAAAACACTTCGGATTCACCGGTGTCCGCGAGAACCAGAAATTCGTGCGTGTAATCGCCGCCAATCGGCCCACCATCCGCACGCATCGGGATCGCTTGCAGGCCCATCTTCTCGTAAGTCCTGAGGTAGCTGACCAGATGGCGGTTATAGGAATGCAGCGCGGCTTCTTTGGTCAGGTCGAAGTTATAGCCGTCCTTCATGAAAAACTCGCGCCCGCGCATTACGCCAAATCTGGGGCGGCGTTCATCGCGGAATTTCCACTGGATGTGGTACAGCGTCAGCGGCAAATCCTTGTAGGACCCGACATGGGAGCGGAAAATATCCGTGATCAGTTCCTCGTTGGTCGGCCCGTAAAGCATATCGCGCCCGTGGCGATCCGTAATTCGCAGCATTTCTTCGCCGTAGTCATCATAGCGACCGCTTTCGCGCCAAAGATCAGCCGACTGGATCGTCGGCATCAGCATCGGAATGTGACCAGCGCGAATTTGTTCCTCGTGAACAATATCCTCCAGACGACGCAGCACCTTAAAGCCCAGCGGCAGCCAGGAATAAATGCCGGCAGAGGCCTGTTTCACCATACCCGCCCGCAGCATCAGCCGGTGGCTGACGATCTGTGCTTCGGCGGGGGTTTCCTTCAGGACGGGTAGAAAATAGCGGCTGAGGCGCATGGTCAAACGGACTCCGGCAATGGTTTATCGCAGCTAGCTCTATGCGATTGCAGGATCGGGAACAAGCTCAGCCTGTTGTTATCAGGGTTTCCATTTCCAGCGCGACAGCAAGGCTTTCAAAGCGCGTGCGAACGACCTCGCCAAAGAGCGCCTCACCGCCCTTGTGAAGGATCAACTCCAGCACTTTGCGCCGCCGATGGACCTTTAGTTCGCAGGACATTTTCTCCGATGCCCCGGCAAACATCGCCCCGAAACGCATCGCCTTGCCGACAATCCTGGCCAGCTGCATTTCCTCTGGCGTAAGCATCCGCCCGACATCGTCCAGCACCGTGCCAGCCCCGGAATTCTTGTAGCGGTGCAACAATGCCGTGCCGAGGAAAGCCCGTCCTGCATGGTCCAGCCCGCCAAGGTTGGCCCGGGTTGCGTTGTCAAAACAAACCTCGGCACGATAATCAGGGTGCGCCCGCCAGGTCACGTCATGCAACAGGCAAGCAGCACGGATCAGGCGTTTGCGCTCCTTCGTTTCGCGCTGGAACACCGGTTTCAGAAACTCATTCAACACCTTGCCAAACCCCGGTCGCCGGGCCGAGGCGCGTTCCATGTTCAGACAGGCCTCGATCAAGGGGTCACGCTTGCGCAGCGATTTCGGCATCTGCTCGTAAAGCAGACCTTCGCGGATCCCATAGCTGGAGACCGCAATTTCACGCGGCGCAAAGGTCTCGATCAGCCGCTCCAGAATACGCGCGGCAGTCGGCACAAGGCGCATCCGTTCCTGCGAGGTGCCAATTAGGCTGCGCATATCAGCGGGGTCTTGGGTGTGTATCCAGCCGGTCGTTTCAAGCACTTCGCTTGGGCTCATCTTATATTCATGCAGCACCTTCAGCGGATATTTGCGCCGCGCCATATCCAGTCGCGCAATCGCCCGCCACGAGCCACCGACCAGAAACATCGTCTCGAAATCTTCTGAAAACCCTTTGCGAAGCCGCTGCACCCGGTGCGCGATTTCCGCGTCCAGTTCCGGTCCGTCACCAAAACTGGCGAGCTTCAATGGCCCAAGCGCAGAACTAACGCAATGACCGATCTCACCATCAGAGATTTCCGCAAGCTCCATGGATGACCCGCCAATGTCGCACATCAATCCCCGTGCCGTGGGCCAGCCCAGTAAAACGCCTTGCGCGGACAAACGCGCCTCTTCCTCGCCGGACGCCAGCAGCAGGTGCAGACCGGTGCGCTTCTTGACCTCTGCAATGAAGTCCGCGCCATCCATCGCCTCGCGCACCGCAGCCGTTGCAACGGCATATAGCGGCTCGGCGTCCATGCCCTTGGCCAGCGCGACGAACCTACGGATTGCAACGATTGCGCGCTCGCGTCCCGCCGGGTTCAGACGTCCGGTTTCCGCCACGCCTTCGCCAAGCCCACAGAGAATCTTTTCGTTGAAAAAATAGGCCGGAGATCGCGCCGCGCCGTCAAAAACCACCAGCCGGACCGAGTTCGAACCGACATCGACCACACCCAGCCGCTCCAGTTTGCGTTTGGTGGAATACTGAAACAGCGGTAAATCATTCAGCCCGGTGCTCTGCGATTTCCTGGTCTTGCTCACGCGAACGCCCTTTGCTGGCTGTTGCCGCGAACTTAGAACCCTCAGCGCGGTTGAACAAGCTTTGGCAGCCGGCAATTCAAACCTGTGGCAATCAGTCCCTGGAATGGGTCAGCTTCGGCACGTCCTTGGCCCCGACCGATCCGCGCCCAGACAACGAAGGATATTCCATGAAGAACCTGTGACAATTGAACCGCTCGCTGGGATCGCCTTCATCGTGGCGTTTGAAATTGCCATCCGGGCCCAGCACCCAGCTTTGCGCCTGATCCGCCAGATTGGCCGCCATGATCTGGCTCATCACCTGCGCATGAACCGTCTTGTTGCGAATTTCCACCAGGGTTTCCACCCGCCGGTTCAGATTGCGCCCCATCCAATCCGCCGAGGACATATAGACCTGCGCCTTTTTCGATGGCAGCCCATGGCCATTGCCAAAACAAACGATCCGTGAATGCTCCAGAAACCGTCCGACGATGGATTTCACCCGGATATTCTCCGACAGACCCTTGACCCCCGGACGCAATCCGCAAATTCCCCGGATCACCAAGGAGATTTTCACCCCCGCCTGTGATGCCCGGTAAAGCGCGTCAATCACATCGCTTTCAATCAGCGCATTCATCTTGGCCCAGATCTCTGCCGGTTTGCCCGCTTCGGCGTTGGAAATCTCCTTTTCGATCGAACGGATTAGCGACTGTTTCAACCCATCCGGCGAGATCTTCAGCGTCTCCAGATGCGTCGGCTTGGCATAGCCGGAGACATAGTTGAACACTTTCGTCGCATCCCGCCCCATGTCCGCATCACAGGTAAAAAGCGACAAATCCGTGTAAATCCGCGCGGTGATTGGATGGTAGTTGCCGGTGCCGAAATGCGTATAGGTCACCAGTTTCTTGCCCTCGCGCCGCACGACGGTTGAAATCTTGGCGTGGGTTTTCCAATCCAGAAAACCATAAACCACATGCGCCCCGGCCCGTTCCAGACGGCGGGATTGCCGGATATTGGCCGCCTCGTCGAACCGCGCTTTCAATTCTACCAGTGCCGTGACCGATTTGCCCGCCTCGGCGGCCTCGCAAAGGGCCGAGACAATCGGGCTTTCGTTGGATGTGCGATAGAGCGTCTGCTTGATTGCAACCACATCAGGATCAACTGCGGCCTGTTTCAGGAAACGGATCACCATATCAAAGGTTTCATAGGGGTGATGCAGCAGCATGTCCTTTTGCCGGATCGCCGCAAAAATATCCCCCTCATGGTCTTGCACCCGCTCGGGGATACGCGGTGTAAACTTCGGCCACAAAAGGTCGGGGCGGTTGTCCACCACCAGTTCGCTCAGATCAGAAATGCCGACCATGCCGCCCATTTCGATCACCTCATCCGCGCCGACTGATAGCTCACGAATGATCAGATCCTTGAGGTTCTGTGGCGCACCGGTTGTCATCGTCAGGCGTATCACCTCGCCGCGCCTGCGCCGCTTCAACGCGGTTTCAAACTCGCGCACCAGATCTTCGGCCTCTTCCTCGACCTCCAGATCGCTGTCGCGCAGCACCCGAAAGACACAAGCCCCCTTGGTTTCATAAAGCGGGAATAACGAGGAGATGTTGTCCAGCAACAATTCCTCCAGCGGCAAAAACCGCTCTGGACCGCCATCGACCTCGGGTAGTGCCACAAAACGTTCGATCTGCGAGGGGATCGGCAGCAACGCCAGCAAGCGGCGGCCATCGTTCCTGCGGCTCAACTCCAGCGCCAGCGAAATCCCGGCGTTTGGAATAAACGGAAACGGATGTGCGGGATCAATCGCCAGCGGGCTCAGGATTGGAAAGACCTGCTCCAGGAACACCTGATCAAGGTAACTGCGATCCGCCTCTGACAATTCCTCGCGCGTCAACAGATCAATGCCCTGCTGTTCCATCTCCGCCCGCAGGTCGGTCCAGATATCCAACTGCCGGATCATCAGCGCACGGGCATCCGCATCAATCAGACGCAACTGCTCGCCGGGCGTACGGCCATCCGCCGCCGGGGTCATCACCGCATTGCGTTCCAACTCACGCAGACCAGCGACGCGAACGGTGAAAAACTCATCCAGGTTAGTCGATGAAATCGACAGGAACCGCAGCCGCTCCAATAGCGGTACCGAAGGGTTTTCCGCCTCCTCCAACACCCGCCAATTGAACGCAAGCCAGGACAATTCGCGATTGAAAAACCGCGAAGGTCCGTCGATTTCAACCTCTTCCACCACACTTGCTGCGGGAAAGGGCGCGTTCAGAAAATTGGCGTCGGTCATTGCACTGCCTTTGGATCGACCTGGCGTGGATTATGCACGCGGAGGATTCCACTTGTCCAGAAATTGCGCCGCCAGTTTCGGGGTAATCGACCGTCGCCGGGTCAAGGCAAATTCATCCAGCCCCTCAACCAGCGCCATCGCTGTCGCCGCCGAACGTTCGATCCTTGGCACCAAAAAGCTGATCACCTCGGGCGAAACCCTCAGTTGCCGGTCAGAAAACAGCTTTAGCAACAGCCCGGACAAAAGTGTATCATCCGGCGCACTCAGACCGATGGTATCAAGCGACAGCAACCGGCTTTTGAGATCAGGCAAGGAAACGTCCCAATGACCAAGCGGACGCTGCCCGGTCAGCAACAAGGCCCGGTTTTCCGCCCTTGTGAGGTTAAAGAGATGAAACAAAGCGGTTTCAAATTCACTCTGCCCCGCCAGATCGTCGCAATCCTCCAGCGCCAGATGCCGCCCCGCCGCCAACTGATCCGGCGCTTGCGCCAAAAGCGCCTTTGCCGGCAAAACCAATGCATCCGCAGACAAGGCCCAGACCCGCGCCAAATGCGACTTGCCACTGGCCGGCGGGCCGCTCAGCACAAATTTGGCACCGGGCCAATTGCGCCAGTCATCAAGCCGCGCCAATGCCAGCGCATTGGAGGGCGATACCAGAAAATCGGCACGCCCGAGCGCTGCACGGCTTGGCAGATCAAAGGTCAGCTGTTGCGCCAAGATTTATTCCTCGGAATCAGGCCGGGACCCCAAGCCAAGATAAAGGCGGCCCAGCAGATATTGTCGGATGCCAAAACGCGAAAACACACCGATGGTTGCGGCCAGGGGCACGGCGATCAGCATCCCGACAAAGCCAAACAACGTGCCAAAAACCGACAGCGCGAACATCAGCCAGACGGGGTGCAGACCCACCGAGCGCCCCACCAGATTTGGCGTCAGAAAGTTGCCTTCCAGAAACTGCCCCATCGCGAAAATCCCGGCAACCGCCGCAATCCACCAGGGTTCCGCCCAAAACTGGAACAACGCCAGCCCGATCGCCAGAATGCCACCAAGAACCGCGCCGACATAGGGAATGAACGAAATCAACCCCGCGATCAGCCCGACCACCAGCCCAAACTGCAAGCCCACCAGCATCAGTGAAATCGCATAGAAACCGCCTAAAATGGCACTGACCGTGGTTTGCCCACGCACAAATCCCGCAAGCGTTCGATCGACCTCGGTAGCCAACGCGCGGATCGTTTCCTGATGATCGCGCGGCAACCAGCCGTCAATCACCGCAATCATCCGGTCCCAGTCCAGCAGCAGGTAAAACGACACCACTGGCACCACGACGATGAAAATAAGGGTATCAAGCAGCGAAAACGCCGAAGAAATCACCGTATTGGCCAAATCCCCACTACGCTCGCTCAGGGTCTGCGCGATGGAGTTCAGCGACTTGCGGATCGCACTATCCGGCTCCATCAGCGCGGGGATCTGTTCCTGCAAAAAGGTCTGAAACTGCTTGGAATATTCCGGTGCTGCCGCAATCAGAGCGGCAAGCTGGGATATGAACGTCGGTACCAACGCCAGCATCAGCACGATCAGCACCAGAACCGCAACCAGTGTGATAATCACCGTCGCCAGCACCCGCGTACAGCCCATCCGCTCCAGTCGATCAGCAACGGGATCAAGAAAATAGGCAATCGCCGCACCCGTCACATAGGGCAGGATCGCATTGCCCAGATACCACATGACCACCAACAGGACAAAAAGACCGATGCCCCAATATTTGAACTGGTCTTTGATCGGCAAAGCCATGACGTATGCCCCTCCTGTCACACTTGTTTCGTCTCTATAGCGGCGGGGGGGAAATCTCAACCGCATTAGCCCTTGCGCCGGGCCTTGCGAAGGGCGCGGCCTTGCGCCACTCTTGGGCAAGCAATCAAGGAATAAGCAATGCACGAAACCAAAGCCGAAGCGCTTTTTGCCACCTCTGATCTGACCGCCGATCTGGGGTTCTTTTCCAAGGCTCTGGGTTTTCGCCTCGACAAGATATACCCCGCTGACGATCCATCGGTAGCGGTGATGTCGGGTCATGGTCTGCGCCTGCGGCTTGACCGCAATGCTGCTGGCAACAATACGACGCTGTTTCTCCAGTCCGACAATTGGCCTGAAATCGCGGATGGACAAACCCAGCTTACGGCACCCGGCGGGACCAAAATCCACCTCGGCCCGCTCAGCGAAAGCTACGAGATGCCCGACACCGCCCATGCCTTTGTCGTGCGCCGCCTGAAGGACGAGGCCCCTTGGGTCATTGGCCGCGCAGGTATGCACTACCGCGATCTGATCCCCTCGCGCCTCGGTGGCTCGATCATCGCCAGCCATATCCGCATCCCCGATGGTGGCCCGGTGCCTGACATGGTGCATTACCACACCGTCGGCTTTCAGTTGATCTTTTGCTACAAGGGCTGGGTCGATGTCCTTTACGAGGATCAGGGCGATATGATGCGCCTGGAGGCCGGGGATTGCGTCATCCAGCCGCCGGAAATCCGCCACCGGGTCTGTCATGCCTCTGCCGAGATTGAAGTCATCGAAATTGGCGTACCCGCCGAACATGTGACCACCATCGACCACGAAATGACCCTGCCAAACGGCAAAGGCGATCCGGCTCGGGAATGGCAGGGGCAGACCTTTGTGCATCACGTCAAAGAGGGCGCTACTTGGCAGGATTTCCGCCTGCCGGGCTTTCGCTGCCGTGACACCGGGATCAATGCCGGCACCAAGGGCGTCGCCTCAATTCAGGTGGTGCAAGGTGGTGCCGATGTTTCTTACAGCCACGACTGCGACATCCTCTTCACCTTTGTGATGGCCGGTCAAATGACCCTAAGCGCCGATGGCCAGTCCGACCGCCTGCTTGGCCCCGGTGATGCCTTTGTCATCCCGCCGGGACTGGAAACCCGTTATCACGCCTGCAGCAAAGATCTGGAACTTCTGGAGGCGGCCCTCCCCGGTGGTTTTGTAACCCGGATCATCGCGTAAGGGCCCCGGGCCCGCTCAGGGCTTTGCAAGATCCGCGACAATGCCCTTAACCAATTGGCGATCCTCGCCCGCCCGAAGGTTGGCGCTCAGGACAAACCCGGTTTCCACAGGCATCGCCAGAGGCGCGACCAGACGACCAGCACCAAGGGCCTCTGCGCATAACAATTCATGCCCCATCAACAGACCGGCACCATTTTCCGCCTCTGCCAGCGCCAGCGCATAAAGCGAAAACCAAAGCGCGTCCGGGTCCCCCTTCAGGTCAACACCGGCACCCTTTTGCCATAGCGCCCAGTCATCGGCCCAGGTGCTGTCCTTTAACCAAATCCTCTGCCCAAGATCGCTTGGCTTGCGAATGCGCACGGCCTCTGCCGGAGCACAAACCGGAAAAATCCGATCACGCGCCAGGGGGACGCCTTTGCAGTTTTCCAAAGGCTCCAAAAACAGCGCAAGATCAAATCCATCGCGCAACAGGTCCGGCATCTTTTCAAGGGCGGTGATCGAAATCCGTGCGCCCTGAAACAGCCGCCGCAATCGCGGCATCCGGGGCGAAAGCCACAATTGCGCAAGGCTCGGCAAGGTGGCGATACGCACCACGTCCGGCCGCGCCGCAACCCTCAGGGATTGAACCGCGCCCGCAATCTGATCAAAGGCACGCGAAAATTCCGTCGCCACTTGCGCACCGAGCGGCGTAAGGGTCACACCACGGGCATGACGCTCAAACAACGCCGCACCCGCCCAATCCTCCAATATCTTGATCTGCTGGGCGACGGCCCCTGGCGTCACAGACAATTCTTGTGCAGCGCGGGCCATTCCCCCACGTCGCGCGGCGGCCTCAAATGCTCTCAACGCGGTCAAGGGCGGCAGGGCATGGCGTGGCGGATCAACAGACATTAGCTTCTTTAGCCCTAGTTTTTCTATTCCTTATGCCCAGAATTTCTCATTTGCACAAATACTCATTTCGCGATTTCCTGCCAATAGCCGCTCAACGGAGACTTAGATGCCGCAGCTTTCACCCCGCCCCTGGCTTCCCGCCGCCTCGCAAAACCTCGTCGAGAACATCGCCACGGCGACCGCCAACAGCGACAACGAAACCCTCGCCCAAAGGCTGGAGGCTCTGGCAGATCGCAATCGCGACATTCACGAAGCACAATGTATCAACCTCAACCCCGCGACCAATCTGATGAACCCCCGCGCCGAAGCGCTGCTGGCCGCAGGCCTCGGCTCGCGCCCTTCGCTTGGCGCACCGGGCGACAAATACGAAATGGGGCTGGAGGCCATCGAGGAAATCGAGGTGATCGCCGCCGAACTTGCCGCAGAGGTCTTTAATGCGCGTTTTGCCGAGATTCGTGTCGGCTCAGGCGCATTGGCCAATCTTTATGGCTTCATGGCGATCTGCAAACCCGGTGACAGCATCATCGTGCCCCCCGCCGCCATTGGCGGTCATGTCACCCATCACGGCGCAGGCGCGGCGGGCCTTTACGGCCTTCAAATCCACGAGGCCCCGGTTGATCCGGTAAATTATACCGTCGATCTTGACGCCCTTAACGCCCAGGCCAAAGCGCTGCGCCCCAAGCTGATCACCATCGGTGGCAGCCTGAACCTTGCCCCGCATCCGGTTCAAAAGATTGCAGAAATCGCCCATAGTGTTGGCGCAAAGCTCTTGTTTGACGCCGCCCATCTTTGCGGCATGATCGCAGGCAAAACCTGGCCCAACCCTTTGGAGGAAGGCGCGGATTTGATGACCATGTCGACCTACAAAAGCCTCGGTGGTCCCGCCTCGGGGCTGATCGTCAGCAATAATCCCGAGGTGGCCGAACGCCTTGATGCCATCGCCTTTCCCGGCCTTACCGCCAATTTCGACGTTGCAAATTCCGCAGCGCTGGCGATGACCCTGATCGACTGGCGCGAAGCGGGTCCGGCCTATGCAGCGCAGATGGTTGATCTGGCCAAAACGCTTGCGGGTCACCTGAAATCGCTTGGCCTGCCGGTGTTTCAGGCCGCAGGGCAAACCACGACCTCGCATCAGTTTGCACTGGAGGCCGCTGCCTTTGGCGGCGGGCAAAACGCCGCCAAGACCCTGCGTAAAGCTGGTATCCTTACCTGCGGCATCGGCCTGCCAATCAAGGACGTTGCCTCTGACATGAACGGCTTGCGCTTTGGAACGCCCGAAATCGCGCGGATCGGCATGACCACGGACGACATGAAACCGCTGGCCGAACTGATCGCTGCCGCACTGAAATCCAACCGCCCCGAAGACCTCGCCCCGAAGGCCGCACAGCTACGCCAGAGTTTCACCGACCTCCACTTCATCCACCGGAGCAAAGCATGAGCCTTTTGATCGACCAAAGCGATGGCATAACAACCTTCACCATCAACCGCCCCGCCGCGCGCAATGCAGTTGACCCAGAAACCGCATCCAATTTGTTTGAGGGGTTTTTGGAGTTTCAGGCCGACGCCCGCCAGAAGGTTGCGATCCTGACCGGGGCAGATGGTGCTTTTTGTGCGGGCTACGATCTGAAGGCCGCAGCCCGTGGCATGAATGCGGACTGGGCAAAACGCCACGACATCCCGAACGATTGGACGGACCCCGTCGAAAATCCCCTGCCCTCGCCCATGGGACCGGCCCGGTTGATGCTTTCAAAACCTGTAATCGCTGCGATCGAGGGGCCAGCGGTCGCGGGCGGCATGGAATTGGCGCTTTGGGCCGATGTCCGCCTGATCGCGCAAAGTGCCTATTTCGGCGTCTTTTGTCGCCGCTGGGGTGTGCCGCTGATTGATGGCGGCACGGTGCGCCTGCCTGAAATCGTCGGTCTGGGTCGTGCACAGGATCTGATCCTGACGGGTCGCCCGGTTCACGCAACCGAAGCCAAAGACATCGGTCTGGCAAGCGACGTGGTTGCAGACGGCAGCACACTAGATGCTGCAAAACGCTATGCCCACGACCTCATGCGCTTTCCGCAAGATTGTATGCGCGCCGACAAGCTTCACGCGCTTGGACCGCGACGCCGACTGGCCGAGGCTTTGTTTAACGAATGGCAAGGCACGCTTGGTCTGTTGCGGGATGCCGCAAAAGGTGCCGCACGGTTTTCCGCCGGAAAGGGCCGCGCAGGCAATTTCCACGAGATTTAATCACGCCAGACCCAACAGCTTTCTTGACAGCGCTCCTGATCGCGCCGACATCAGATGCCATGTTTCCAATTCGTGATCACAATCCGCGCGGCGGGTTCCCGGTTGTTACGCTTTGTCTGATCGGGCTCAACATCACCATCTATTTCGCAAGCCTGCCGATCACGGCAGAACCCGCGGCCTATGCTGCTGCCGGTGGGTTCGTGGTTGGCTTTTTGTTGACGCTGCCTTATTTCCTGGCCAGGGGCGGCCCGGGATACTGGAGCGCCACCAAGGGAAAACCACCTCATCCCAAAGCGGATTATCGTTTTGTCAAAAGCCAGATCCCCCGCGTGTGCTGCCGCTAATGCCCGCCTGACACCTACTTGCCCAAACACCAGCGCATGATTGCCTTTTGTGCGTGCAGCCGGTTTTCCGCCTCGTCGAAAATCACTGAATGCGGCCCGTCCATCACCTCCGAAGTGACCTCTTCGTCGCGGTGCGCAGGCAGGCAATGCATGAACAGAGCATCCGGGTTCGCGCGGCTCATCAGACGGCTGTCAACCTGATAGGGGCGCAGCATATTGTGACGCCGTTCGCGGGCCGACTGGCTGTCGTGCATCGAAACCCAGGTATCCGCGACAACAAGATCAGCGCCCTCGACAGCCTTGTTCACGTCTCTTTCGATAGTGATCGCAGCCCCTGCATTGCGGGCAATCCCGATAAATTCAGCCTCCGGGTCCAACAGGGCCGGGCCTGAGAAAGTCAACTCGAACCCGAACTGACCGGCGGCGTGAATGAAACTGGCGCAGACGTTATTGCCGTCCCCACACCAGACGACTTTCTTGCCCGCTATCGGACCGCGATGTTCCTCGTAGGTCATCACATCGGCCATGATCTGACAGGGATGCGTGCGATTGGTCAGCCCGTTGATCACCGGCACATCGGCATATTCGGCCATCTCAAGGATGGTTTCCTCCTCGAATGTGCGCATCATGATCAGGTCCACATAACGGCTGAGGACGCGGGCCGTATCGGCAATGGTTTCGCCGTGGCCAAGTTGCATGTCCGCGCCCGAAATCACCATCGTCTGCCCGCCCATCTGGCGCACGCCGACATCAAAGGAAACCCGGGTGCGGGTCGAAGGTTTTTCAAAGATCAGCGCAACGATATGCCCCTCCAGCGGACAATTGTCATCGCGGGTGCCTTTGGGGAGACCCTGACGGGCCTTTTTCATCATTTGCGCGGTATCAATCATCTCGCGCAGATCGGGCACATCGGTTTTGTGGATGTCGAGAAAATGCTTCACAACAAACCCTCCTCGATCTCGCTGGCAACCGCATCCAGCCTGTTGACCGCCTCGGTGATTTCCTCGTCGCTGATGTTCAGGGCGGGCAGAATGCGGATCACATTCTGCCCTCCGGGAACGGTTAACAGATGATGCTTGTAGCCCGCGTTCACCACATCGATGTTTGTGACCCTGCATTTCAGTCCGATCATCAGACCAAGGCCGCGTACTTCCTCGAAAACGTCGGGATGGGCAGCAACCAGACCTTCAAGCTTTTGGCGCAAAAATCCGGATTTCCGGCTGACCTCCGCCAGAAATTCCGGCCGGGCGATTTCCGCGACCACCGCAGAACCAACCGCACAGGCCAGAGGATTGCCGCCATAGGTGGAGCCATGAGTGCCCGCGATCATGCCGATTGCAGCCTCTTCGCTTGCAAGACACGCCCCCAGAGGAAAGCCGCCGCCAATGCCCTTTGCAACGGCCATGATATCGGGTGAAATGCCCGCGTGTTCATGCGCAAAAAGCCGACCCGTCCGGCCCATACCGCATTGAATTTCATCGAAAATCAGTAAAATTCCATGCTCGTCGCAAAGCTGGCGCAAGCCTTTCAGAAAGCCCGGATCAGCAGGGATGATGCCGCCTTCACCCTGCACCGGCTCGACCAGGATTGCGGCGGTCTGCGCACCGATTGCCGCGGTTGTGGCCTCCAGATCGCCAAAGGGAACATGCAAGAACCCACCCAGTTGTGGGCCAAACCCTGCAACCAGTTTCTCGCCGCCAGCCGCGGCAATCGTCCCCAAGGTCCGCCCGTGAAAGGCGTCGTGAAATGTGATGATTTCCACACGATCTGGCTTATCCTTGGCCGAATGATATTTCCGCGCCATCTTCAGCGCACATTCCATCGCCTCGGCCCCGGAATTGGTAAAGAAAACACTGTCGGCAAAGGTTGCATCCACCAGTTGCCGCGCCAGTTTTTCCTGGGCGGGAATGTGATAAAGGTTCGACGTATGCCAAAGGGTTGCGGCCTGATCTTGTAGAACTTCGACCAGTTTGGGATGCGCATGACCAAGCGAGGTGACGGCAATCCCAGCCCCAAAATCAAGGTATCGGTTCCCATCTTCCTCGATCAGCCAGCTACCTTCGCCTTTGACAAAGGACATGGGTGCGCGATTGTAGGTCGGAAGAACGGGAGGGATCATGGCTATGACCTTTCGAAAACAGAAGCCCGCAACATGGTCGCAAGGCCTATTGGTGTCAATTCAGGGAATTTGGCAAGGGAAGGAACGATCAGACGGCGTCGAGGCGCGAAGGCGCTTCAACGTCGGCGTCGGGTGCTTTTGATCGCTTTGGTGTCCATAGTCTCTTAGCCGAAAGCGGGGTCGTCCCGCTGAATACCCCCGCCTTTAGGGGCAAGGGATTGATTTGTCCAGTTCAGGATTTCAACCGAAACCCTGTGGAAAACCAGCGCCACGCCAAAAGGCCAAGGGCTAGATTGAGGACAACACAGATGATCGCGCCAGTTATAGGTGCGGCATCGGAAAAACCGATCACCGCAAAACGTGTGCCGTCAATCAGGTAAAAGACCGGATTGGCAATCGCCACCCAGCGCAGCGTTTCAGGCAGAATTTCAATCGAATAAAACGTCCCCGACAGAAAGCTGAGTGGCGTTACGATGAAATTGGTGATCGCATTCATCTGGTCAAACCGGTCCGAAACGATGCCTGCCAGCAAACCGATCAGCGCCAGCATGACCGAGCCAAGCATCAGGAACAGGAACGCCCAAAAGGGATGTGCAACCCCCAGACCAAGAATTGGAAAGGTGACAATCATGATCGCACCGGCCACCGCCATCCCACGCAACGCCCCGCCGACGGTATAACCGATCACCAGTTCCAGCGGCGAAAGCGGGGGCATCAGCGTATCCACGATATTGCCCTGGATTTTGGAAATGACAATCGAGCTTGCGGTATTGGCAAAGGCGTTTTGCACCACGCTCATCATCAAAATGCCGGGGGCCAGGAAATGAGCAAAACTCACGCCCATCACATCACCGCGCTGAATGCCGATGGCCAGCGTGAAGACCAGCAAGAACAGACCCGCCGTGATCAGCGGTGCCAGGATGGTTTGCGTCCAGACTGCGGTAAAGCGTTTCACTTCGCGCTCGATCAGGGTGATCAGGCCAAGCGTATTGACCCGCCCAAAGCGCCGGTTGCCAAATCCTGCATCGCTTTTTGCCAATGTGAAACCCTTTCAATAAACTTTGCCACATGATCTTGTAACCGCGCCCACAAAGGTTACAATGCGGGATTGTTGAATTTCCAAAAATGCTGAGATGGCGAAGGGGAAAAAATGTCCTGGACTGATGAGCGCGTTGAAACCCTGAAAACCATGTGGGCCGAAGGGAAAAGCGCAAGCCAGATCGCCAAGGAACTTGGCGGCGTCACCCGAAATGCCGTGATCGGCAAGGTCCACCGTCTGGGCTTGTCAAACCGCGCCGCTCCGGCCAGCAAACCGGCCCCAAAGGACAAACCCGCCGAAAAGGCAGCCGCGCCGAAAACAGTCGCAAAACCAGCCGCCGAAGCCGCGCCAGCAGCGGCAGCAGCACCTGCTGCCAAGCCACCGGTGCCTTTGCGCAAGCCCATCATCAAGGCCGGTCAGCCTTTGCCGCCGCAACCTTCCGCGAACGAAGTCAGCCCCGAAGCACTTGCCAACGTGAAAGCGGTTGAAAAGACCGCAAAGCGCCTCACGCTGATGGAATTGACCGAACGCACCTGCAAATGGCCGGTCGGTGATCCCGCGACCGACGATTTTTGGTTCTGCGGCCATGCGGTACAAACCGGCAAGCCCTATTGCGAAGCCCATGTCGCGGTTGCCTTTCAACCGATGTCGGCGCGTCGCGACCGTCGCGCCTCGCGCTGAGGGTCTGTTTTATTAGGCCCTTTACAGGCGGAATCACCGCCGTGTAGACTCCGTGCATGAATGATTAACCGAGAAGGCCAATAATGGCCCCGGTCATTGAGCAGGACAAAGGGATCCACGATCAACGTGGACGAACAGGCATGATTCCATCAAAACGTGTGGCTAAAAAGGCCGGGAAGACAACGCAGGTCGCCGCATTATGCTATCGCGTGACCAAAAAGCAGAAATGCGAAATCCTGCTGGTCACTTCGCGCGGCACCGGGCGCTGGATCCCCCCCAAAGGCTGGATGATGAAGGGCAAGCCCCCGCACAAAGCCGCCGCCATCGAGGCTTTTGAAGAAGCCGGTGTCAAAGGTGAAGTATCGCCGGTGTCACTGGGGCGCTACCGCTTTAATCGCGAAGGCGAAAACAAAGTCGCCAACTGCTCGCGCGAGGCTTACATTTTCCCGCTCTACGTTGAAAAACTGGCGACGAAATATAAGGAACAGGGTGAGCGCAAGGTTAAATGGTTCACCCCCAAAAAGGCGGCCATGTTGGTGCGCGAACCCAAGCTCAAGAAGATGATCCGCCGTTTCGACCCGTCTGAAATCGCATTTCAATAGCCAAGCACTGTTGTTTTTTGGGCCGGGCCGGTTACATACAATGATGCAACCTTTATGACCTCGTGCCATGATCCGATATGCCTTGAAATGTGATGCCGAACACAGCTTTGAAAGCTGGTTCCAATCCGCATCCGCCTTTGAAACCCTGTTTGATGGCGGCATGGTTAGCTGTGCGGTCTGTGGCTCTGGCAAGGTGCAAAAGGCGATCATGACGCCGGGTGTCAGTGGCACCAAGAAATCACAAAAAGCCGTTGAACCGATGCAATCCTACGCCGGGGTTCTGTCCAAACCGGCCTCGCCCGCCGAGCAGGCATTGGCGGAACTGCGCAAAAAAATCGTGGCCAATTCCGAAGACGTCGGCACAGAATTTGCCCGCGAGGCCCGCGCCATTCACGAAGGCGAGGCGCCGGAGCGCCCGATCATCGGAGAGGCCCGTGCAAACGAGGCCCGCGCCCTGATCGAAGACGGCATTCCCGTCGCACCGCTGCCCTGGCAAAGCCGCAAAAGCAACTGACCCAAAGAGATAGGCCTGCCCGTGACAATTCTGATAACCGGCGCAAATCGAGGGATCGGACTTGAACTCGTCACGCATTATCTTGCGGCGGGTGAAACCATCATTGCCACAACCAGACGCGACATTCCCACGGGCCTTGAGGATCGCGTCGAATGGCATCAGCTTGATGTCACCCAGCAATCCGATTTTGAGCGGCTTAACCAAGCGCTCGACGGGCGTGCGGTTGACCTGCTGATCTGCAATGCCGGGGTTTACCTTGATAAAGGTCAGAGCCTCGCTGATGGCTACCCGCCTGAATACTGGGCCGATACATTCGCTGCCAACGTCATGGGTCCGTTTTTGAGTGTGCAGAACCTGCTGCCTAACCTCCAGGCCGCCAAAGCCGCCAGAATTGCCGTGATCGCCTCCAGAATGGGATCAAACACTGCCGCCACCGGCGGGGCTTATATCTACCGTGCCTCCAAGGCGGCGGCGATCAACCTGGTAACCAACCTGGCACTTGATCTTGCGCATCTCAACATCGCGGTTGGTGCCTATCATCCCGGTTGGGTGACAACCGATATGGGGGGTCAGGGTGCCGACATCGACCCTCAAACCTCCGCTGCCGGGTTGATCGAACAGATCGCGGCGCTGAACCTTGAAAACTCCGGCTGTTTTCAAAGCTATGACGGCACACCCCTGCCATACTGACGCGGGTTCCTTAGGCGTCTTGCCCTTGGCCTGCCTAGGCCTTAGAAGCCACGCAATTCCAAAGGCAAAAAGAGGGTGGCCCATCCATGCCCCGTCTGGTGATGAAATTTGGCGGCACGTCGGTGGCGGATCTTTCGAAGATCGCGAATGCCGCCGAAAAAGTCCGTCGCGAGGTCGAGAACGGCTATGACGTCATCGTCATCGTCTCGGCAATGTCGGGCAAAACCAACGAGTTGGTCGGTTGGGTCAACGAAACCTCACCGATGTTTGACGCCCGCGAATATGATGCCGTTGTCTCCTCCGGGGAAAATGTCACCGCCGGTCTGATGGCACTGACGTTGCAGGAAATGGACGTACCCGCGCGATCCTGGCAGGGCTGGCAGGTGCCGGTGATGACCACCTCGGCCCATGGCGCGGCCCGGATCGAGGATATTCCTTCGGCCAATCTCGACGCCAAATTCCAACAGGGAATGCGGGTCGCGGTCGTGGCAGGTTTTCAGGGCGTGACCAAGGATGGCCGCATCACCACGCTTGGACGGGGCGGCTCGGATACAACTGCTGTGGCCTTTGCTGCCGCGATGTCTGCGGAACGTTGCGACATCTACACCGATGTGGACGGGGTCTATACCACCGACCCAAGGATCACCGCAAAGGCCCGCAAACTGGAAAAGATCTCTTACGAAGAGATGTTGGAACTCGCCTCTTTAGGGGCCAAGGTTCTGCAAACACGCTCGGTCGAACTGGCGATGCGCTTCAAGGTGCGCTTGCGGGTTTTGTCCAGCTTTGAAGACGTTACCGAGGCCAGCGGCACGCTGGTCTGCGACGAGGAGGAAATCATGGAAAGCAATGTTGTGTCCGGTGTCGCCTATTCACGCGACGAGGCGAAGATGACGCTGGTATCGGTCGCTGACCGTCCTGGGATCGCCGCGGCGATCTTCACCCCCTTGGCCGATGCCGGGGTGAATGTGGACATGATCGTGCAGAACATTTCCGAAGACGGGCGCACGGATATGACCTTCTCCTGCCCCACCGATCAGGTGGCCCGGGCCGAGGCCGCGATGGACAAGGCAAAATCCAGCGGTGAAATCAATTTCCGCGACCTGATCGTTGATCCGGACGTGTGCAAAGTCTCGGTCGTTGGGATCGGGATGCGCAGCCACGCCGGGGTTGCCGCGCAAATGTTCCAGGCGCTGTCCAAGGAAGGCGTGAACATCAAGGTTATCACCACCTCGGAAATCAAGGTTTCCGTTCTGGTGGATCGCAAATACATGGAACTGGCCGTACAGGCGCTGCACGATACCTTTGGCCTGGAAACAGCCGCCTGATCACCCCGCCCTGGCGTAATTCTGATCCGCGATTGCCTGGGTTTTGGGCAAGAACAACCTTTTCGCCTCGCCAGCACGAGGCATTAAGCCGCTAATTGTATCGCTTTGGTCGAAACAAGTGGAACTTGTCGCATGTGCATTGCATGATGCACCGCAAGACGCATTTGATCATGGCGCAAGGACATCATGACCGAACTCGACGGAAACCGTTCCCGCACATTGCTGGCCCGCCTGCGTGACACGCTTGCTTCAGAGGGCGAGGGGCAAAAGCGCCTCGACCGCATCACCAGCCTGATCGCGGATTCGATGGGCGCGGAGGTCTGTTCGATCTATCTGCTGCGCGACGCTGAAACCCTTGAACTTTGTGCAACCGAAGGTCTGAACCCCGAAGCGGTGCATCAGACCCGCCTTCGGATCGGTGAAGGCCTTGTCGGTCGCACCGCCCGTCAGGCACAGCCGATCAACACAAGGGACGCCACCAAAGAATCCGGCTTTCGCTATATGCCGGAAACCGGCGAGGAGATTTTTTCCTCGTTTCTTGGCGTGCCAATTCAGCGCCTTGGAGAAATGCGCGGCGTTCTGGTGGTCCAGAACAAAGCCGCCCGTGCCTATTCCGAAGACGAGGTTTACGGCCTTGAAGTGGTGGCCATGGTCATCGCTGAAATGGCCGAACTTGGCGCCTTTGTCGGGGAAGGCGCCGCGCTAAGCGCGCCGCACCAACATGCAATCCTGTTTCGCGGCGGGGTCGCGCAGGAAGGGGCCGCCGAAGGCCATGTGCTTTTGCACGACCCGCAGATTGTCATCGCCAACCCCGTTGCCGACGATCCCGACGCCGAATTGGAGCGCCTCAACGCCGCGATGGACCGCCTGAAAGGCGATGTCGACGGTATGCTCGCCGCCCATATGAGCGCTGGCAACGACGAGCATCGCAAGGTGCTGGAAGCCTATCGAATGTTCGCCAATTCCAAAGGCTGGCAAAAACGCATGGAGGCGGACGTGCGCTCCGGGCTGGCCGCTGAAGTGGCCGTCGAAAAAGAGCAATCCGCGACCCGCGCGCGTATGGCCCGCGTCCCGGACGCTTATCTGCGCGAACGACTGCACGACCTTGACGACCTTTCCAACCGCCTGTTGCGCCTGTTGACCGGACAAGGCGGCGGTGCTGGTTCCGAAATCCCCGAGGACGCCATTCTGGTCGCCCGCAACATCGGTCCCGGCGAGTTGCTGGAATATGGCAACCGCCTGCGCGGTATCGTGCTGGAAGAAGGCTCCGTCGGTTCGCACGCCACGATCGTCGCCCGTGCGCTGGCCATCCCGCTGGTCATCCATGCCGCCAAGATCACCCGCGAGGCCTTGAACGGCGATCACATTCTGGTCGATGGCGATCAGGGAATCGCGCATCTGAGGCCCGAAGACAGCGTTGCATCCGCCTTTCGCGACAAAATGGCGATGATGGCCGAAGCGCAGCAGAAATACCGCTCGATCCGCGACAAACCGGCGATCACCAAAGACGGTACAACCATCGCGCTTTACATGAACGCCGGGCTGATGGCGGAACTGCCCAGCCTGGAAAGCTCTGGCGCGGAAGGCGTTGGCCTCTTTCGCACCGAGTTGCAATTCCTGACCCGCAATACCGTACCCAAACGGGCTGACCTTGCCTCGCTTTACGCCGGCATCATGGATCGTGGACAAGGTAAACGTATCGTCTTTCGAACACTCGACATCGGCTCGGACAAGGTGCTGCCCTACATGAAGCGCGAGGACGAACCAAACCCGGCTCTGGGCTGGCGGGCGATCCGGCTGGCGCTTGATAAATCCGGCGTCATGCGGATGCAATTGCAGGCTTTGCTGCGTGCTGCAAAGGGACGCCCGCTTTCGATCATGTTCCCCTTTGTCGCGCAGTTCGAAGAATTCACCGAGGCCCGCAAACGGGTTTTCGACGAGGTTCACCGCGAACGCGCTTTGGGGCATCTGGTCTCTGACGACATTGAAATCGGCGCTATGCTGGAAACCCCGTCGCTCGCCTTTGCGCCCGATCAATTCTTCAAGATGGCCGACTTCATTTCCATCGGCGGCAACGACCTGAAGCAGTTCTTCTTTGCGGCGGATCGCGAAAACGAACGGGTGCGGCGGCGTTATGATACGCTGAATGTGTCGTTCCTGACCTTCATCGAACAGATCACCCAACGCTGCGACAGCCTTGGCACGCCGGTCTCGTTCTGCGGCGAGGACGCGGGCCGCCCGGTCGAGGCATTGTGCTTTGCGGCCATGGGATTGCGGTCGCTTTCGATGCGCCCCGCCTCCATCGGGCCGGTCAAGGAACTGCTCCGCCGCGTCGATCTCAATGAGGCGCGTGATGTCATCAATGAGGCGCGTAAATCGGGGGCGCAATCGGTGCGCCCGGCGATTACCGGATGGTTGGAAAAGCAATAAACCTAAGGCTCTTTGTTCCTGAAATACTCGGAAAACCGCCGCTATTGCGGGCGATCCCATCGCCGTACCAATCCCGCGATTTCCGGCTCTTTTGCAAGCGGCAGCCACAAAATACGCTCCGGATTGGTTGGGGGCGGAAAATCCAGATGCAGGGCTTTTTGAAACCCGAAACGCCCGTAATAAGGCGCATCGCCCACCAGGATGACAGCGCCCCAGCCAAGGCCCCTTGCCCGTTCCAGCGTGTCAAAGATCAAAGCACCACCCAGCCCTTCACCCTGATGCGTCGGATGCACCGCGACCGGCCCGAGTAACAGCGCGGGTTGATCCGCCTGCCCGACCAGAACCGGCCAATAGCGGATCGCCCCGGCAATGCCGTCGGTTGCATCACGCGCCACAACACTAAGTGTAGCAAGCGGCGCAACCCCGTCTCGCAGCCGATAGGAGCTCAGCGCCTCGCGCCCCGGGGCAAAGGCGGTATCGAACAGATTTTCGACCTCATGCCAATCCGCTGCTGTTTCCGGGCTTAAGCGAAACATCTGCTTTTGGCTCTCCAAATGCGCGGCGGCGTTCACAAAACCTCTGAAAGGTCTGGCCATCGCCCTAGCACGCAGGTAGGCATTGAGCAAACCCGGATCGTCAAAAGACAAGCATATGTTTTATCAGCCCAAAGATGGCCACGGCCTGCCCCACAGCCCGTTCAATGCAATCGTAACCCCGCGTCCGATTGGCTGGATCTCAACCCGCGACAAGGACGGTCGGGACAACCTTGCCCCCTATTCCTTTTACAACGGCGTTGCCTATGTGCCGCCGCAGGTCATGTTCTCTGCAACCGGGTCCAAACCCGGTGAAACCGGCGACAAGGACAGTGTCGCCAACATCCGCGAAACCGGGGTTTTCTGCGTCAATGTTGTCTCTGAGGCGTTGACCGATCAGATGAATATCACCACCGAGCATTTTGGCCGCGGCGACGACGAATTTCACCGCGCCGGGCTTGAAAAGGCGGATTGCACCTTGATCAACTGTGCCCGCGTCGCCGCCGCCCCGGCGGTTTTTGAATGCAGGATGACCCAGATCGTCAGACTGCTGGGGGAAAACAACCATACCGTTTTTGGCGAGGTGATCGGCGTTCATATCGACGATAGCTGCCTGGAAAATGGCCGCTTTGACGTCACCAAGTTCAACCCCCTCGCGCGGTTGGGTTATCGCGATTATACAGTCGTGCGTGATGTCTTTGAATTGAACCGACCAGATGATTGAGGGCAAAATGGACAGAATGATCGGCGTGATCGGCGGCAGCGGCGTCTATGATATCGACGGGTTGCAAGACGCCCGCTGGCAGGCCGTAGAAACGCCGTGGGGTGCGCCGTCGGACGAGATCCTTTTTGGCCGCTTGGGCGATGTCAAAATGGCCTTTTTGCCGCGACACGGCCGGGGTCATGTCGAAAGTCCAACCTCGATCAACTACCGCGCCAATATCGACGCCATGAAACGCAGCGGCGTCACCGATCTGATCTCGGTCTCTGCCTGCGGTTCGTTCCGCGAAGACATGGCGCCGGGTGATTTCGTGATCGTCGATCAATTCATCGACCGCACGTTCGCCCGCGAGAAAAGCTTTTTCGGGGCGGGCTGCGTGGCGCATGTTTCCGTAGCGCATCCGACCTGCCCGGTCCTTGGTAGTGCCGCACTTGCCGCCGCCAAGGCCGCCGGGATCACGACACACAGCGGGGGAACTTACCTCGCGATGGAAGGGCCGCAGTTTTCCTCGCTTGCGGAATCGCGGATGTATCGCGAAGTCTGGAAGGCCGATGTGATCGGCATGACCAACATGCCCGAAGCCAAGCTCGCCCGCGAGGCCGAAATTTGTTACGCCTCCGTCGCCATGATCACCGATTATGACAGCTGGCATCCCGACCACGGCGAAGTGGACGTCCAGGACATCATCAAAACGCTCTTTGGCAATGCCGACAAAGCCCGTAGCCTGGTCAAGGATTTGGCCGGTCGCCTTGGGGCCTCTCGACAAAGCTGCCCTTCGGGCTGCGATCACGCGTTGGAATATGCAATTCTGACCGCACCAGAGGCACGAAGCCCTGACCTAGTGGCAAAACTGGACGCCGTCGCCGGTCGCGTTCTGGGATAGGCCTTTCGCGTACTTGACCGGCCCTGCGTCAAACCCAAGTCACCCGGACGGGCATTCATGACGCCAACGCCATGACAACAAAAGATAATTACACCTATCCGCCAAACCCATGATCACGAGAATAGGCGTTTGGCTCAGGACTGCTCCATCCCTCCAACGCCCCGGGCGATGCCTCGAACACCTCGACCAGCAAGGGGTAGCAGTTGACAACATCGCTTGAATGCTCGGCCGAACAATCGCCGCCCGGACAGGCGGACAGACAGCCCAAAAGGTCGATCTCTGCGATAAATTCGATGTAGTCACCGGGGCGCACCGGGCTTGCCTTCATGAAATACTGATGCGTGTCGTGCGTAAAGCCCGTACACATGAACACATTCAGCACATCATGCACCAACGCCTCGGCGGTGGATTTATCAAGCCCCGCCTCGTTGACCATCGCCCGCGTCAGGTTGGAGTGACAGCAATGATGATAGTCCACACCCTTTAGAACCTGATTGGTGTAAGGATCACAGCGCGTGCCGATCACATCATGCACCGAGCCGCCAAAATCGTCGAACCCATACCAATCAAGCGTGTCATGGGTGATCGTCGCCATTGGGCGCATGAAGGGAAATGTCGACCACATCGCATCGCCTGTTGAAAGATGTGTGCCCGCAAGAGCGCGGGTTTTGCCGGCATAAAACCGCTCTTGCGGGTTGAATTGGCTGAACAGATTCAGATCCCCGACCTGCGGCCCCTCAACGCTGGTGATGCGGAAAAACTGCCCGGCAGGCACTTCAAAGCAACGGGCCTCGCGCGGCGGGATCAACACCTCGTCAACCTTGGTCAGGTTTTCGCGGGCTTTCTTATAAAGCGCCATCGGCCGGGCGGGCAGCGTGTCGGTGGGATAACAGATGACCGGCGCAACTTCGCGCCTCGCCTTGGCATCTGACGGCGCTGGATTTTGCGGGGTTCGTTTCATCAATCCTCCTGAAAGACCTGCGGGGCCCTTTGCATAAATACCGGTTTATCTGGCACGTCATCAAAGGTATCACAAGGCCGGTACAATGATCGGAGCCCCACGATGGCCGCACAAAAAGACGTCAAAGACTACATCAGAACAATCCCGGATTTCCCGCATGAAGGGATCATGTTTCGTGATGTGACCACGCTTTTTGCCAATGCGCGTGGGTTTCGGATCGCCATTGACCAACTGCTGCACCCCTATGCCGGCGAAGAGATCGACAAGGTCGTCGGACTGGAAGCCCGGGGGTTCATTCTGGGCGGCGCGATCGCCCATCAGCTTTCCGTCGGCTTTGTTCCGATTCGCAAGAAAGGCAAATTGCCAGGGGCCACCGTAGAGCAGCCCTATGCGCTGGAATACGGCGAGGCGGTCATGGAAATGCATGACGACGTGCTGCAAGCCGGTGAAAAAATCCTTGTCGTGGATGATCTTCTGGCCACTGGCGGCACTGCCGAGGCGGGCATCAAACTTATCGAACGGGTCGGGGCCGAGGTTGTCGGCTGCGCGTTTGTTATCGACCTGCCGGAACTCGGCGGGCGCAAAAAGCTCGAAGCGCTCGGCATGCAGGTCCACGCGCTTTGCGCCTTTGACGGGGCTTAGGCGCTAGAAGCTGTCGCAAATTTGCGACAAGACCCTGGAAATGCACCTCAGGAATAGGAGACAACTTCGATTTCTATGCCGTTGAAATCATCAAAGTAAAACCGCCGCCCGGGTTCATAATCCGCATGAGAATGGGTCTCAAACCCCATGCCCAGCACCCGCGCTTCCACCGCATCAAGATCGTCAACCACAACCCCCAGATGGTTCAGACCACCGGTTGTGTGATAAGTGTCCTCAGCCTCAGTGCGTTCTTCCAACTGGTAAATCGCAAGATAGCTGTCCGGCCCGCCCACATGCCAGGACGTCCCGCCGTGGATCGAGGCACCTTCCTCGCCTTTCCAACGCACCTTCCAGTCAAACAGATCGCATAACATCTGCGCCGTGGCAGGCACATCGCGCACCGTTACATTCGCATGTTCCAAAAAAGCCGCTGCCATCTTTGGCCCCCTTCTTCTTTGCAAAAATACTCGAATTCCGACCCTAAAGCTTGTCGCGCCAGGCATTGGCAATCGGATAACGCCGATCAAGCCAAAAGGCCCGTCCGGAGGTTCGCGGCCCCGGTGCGGACTGGAATCGCTTGTATTCTGAAATATAGATCAGATGCTCCACCCGTTTGACAACCGCTGCATCAAATCCTTCTGCGACGATCTCGGCCACCGACATATCGCAATCAATCAGCCGCTCCAAAATCGCATCCAGCACCTCATAGGGCGGCAGCGAATCCTCATCCTTTTGATCGGCACGCAATTCCGCTGTTGGCGGCTTGTCGATCACCCGGGGGGGAATAACCACGCCTTTCGGGCCTTTCATCCAGTCGCGGTGGTTGTCATTGCGCCAGCGCGCGGTTTCAAAAACCCGGATCTTGTAAAGGTCCTTGATCGGGTTAAATCCCCCCGCCATATCGCCATAAATCGTCGCATAACCCACGGCCACCTCGGATTTATTGCCTGTTGTCAGCAGCATGGAGCCGAACTTGTTCGACATCGCCATCAACAAAAGCCCACGCAGGCGCGATTGGATATTCTCCTCGGTCAGATCGGCCGCATATCCCTCAAAAAGCGGCGCCAGCGTCCGGGTCACTGCCGCGCGGGCCTCTGAAATCGCAAGGTTATCCAACCGGCAGCCTAGTGCTTTTGCCACCCCTTCGGCATCTTCCAGCGAGGTTTGCGAGGTAAATTCCGAGGGCATCATTACGCAATGAACGTTGTCAGGCCCCAAAGCGTCGGCGGCTATTGCGGCCACTATGGCGCTGTCGATCCCCCCCGAAAGCCCCAGGATCACTTTGCTGAAACCGGTCTTGGCCAGATAATCGCGCAGCCCTTCGACCATGACGCGGTAATCCTGTTCCCATTCATCAGGGAAGCTTTTGAGATCGCCCGGCAAGGCCCGCCAGCCCTCAGCACCTTCTTCAAAGTCAACATGCGCGATTTCCTCGTCGAAAATCTGCATCTGCGCGGCCAGCGCCCCGCCGGGGTTGAGCACAAAGGAACCGCCATCAAAAACCTGATCGTCCTGACCGCCCACCATATTGAGGTAAACCAGCGGCAAACCGGTCTCCACGACCCGCGCAACCATCGTGTTGACGCGCCGCTCGAACTTGCGCCGGTAATAGGGCGAGCCATTGGGCACGATCAGCAGTTCCGCACCACTTTCCTGCATCGCCTCGGCTGGGTCTTCGTGCCAGGCGTCTTCGCAAATCGGCGTGCCGATACGCACGCCTGCCACCTCGACCGGACCGGCAACCGGGCCGACATCAAACAGGCGGTGCTCATCAAAAACATGAGTATTTGGCAGGCATTGCTTGCGTGTCACCGCTGAAATCTGCCCGCCTTCAAGGATGAAATAGGCGTTGTAGAGCTTGTCCCCTTCGGCCAATGGCCCACCGATCCCAATGGCCGGGCCTTCCTTGCAAGCCGCAGCCAATTCGCTGACCTCGGCCATTGCCGCCGCTGTGAAGGCGGGTTTCAACACCAGATCCTGCACCTGATAGCCGGTGATGAACATCTCCGGGAGGACCAGCATATCAGCCCCCGCCTCTTTGGCCGCCGCAAAGGCAGAACGGGCCTTGGCCGCATTGCCAGCAAGATCGCCAACGGTCGGGTTTAGCTGGGCCAAAGTCAGGCGCAAACGTCGGGGCATCGGCAAGGTCTCCGAATGGGCGGAAGGGACGGCGTGATCTCGCCTGATTTTTACCAGTTTAACCTGCCGAGGAAAGCCGAAAACGGGTAAAAACCGTTGTCTCGCAATTGCGGAAACCTTAGACTTGCCAGCGGTGGCACGGATAATCGCAAACTAAGGCGGAGGACGGGGATATCCCCGGTGACAGGATTTGAACAAAGCGCGTAACATTGCCCAATGCCTGACGCTGGCGATCTGTCTGAGTGTTGCAACCGGCCCGCTGTCCGCGCAGGACAGTTCGGAAATCATCACCAAGGAATATGAACAGGGCGGCATCTACGAAGGCACCTTCAAGGACGGCAAACAACATGGACGCGGCACTTATCGCCTGCCCAACGGCTATGAATACACCGGCGAATGGTTTGAGGGCGAAATTCGCGGCGAAGGGGTTGCGCAGTTTCCAAACGGCTCGGTCTACGAGGGGAATTTCGCTGCCGGAAAACCCGAAGGCAGCGGCAAGATCACTTTCGCTGATGGCGGCACCTACGAGGGGACATGGGTTGACGGTAAAATCTCCGGCGAAGGCGTCGCACGTTATGCCAATGGCGTGAAATACGAGGGCGCGTTTGAAAATGCGCTGCACCACGGCCAAGGCGTGATGCAAAGTCCAAACGGCTATCGCTATGAAGGCACCTGGAAAAACGGTATCAAGCACGGCACCGGCAAGATCACCTATCCCGATGGCGCGATCTACGAAGGCGAAATCGTCTCGGGCGTGCGCGAGGGGCAAGGCTCGCTCGTGATGTCTGACGGGCTGGCCTACAAAGGTGCCTGGAAAAACGGCCAGATCAACGGGCTTGGTGTTTTAACCCAAGCCAATGGCGACGTTTACGAGGGACTTTTGGTCAACGGCCAGCGCCACGGCACCGGGGTTGTGAAATACCGCAACGGCGACATCTACGAGGGCGGCTTTGTCGATGACAAACGCGAGGGCAAGGGCCTCTTTACCGGTGCGGACGGCTATATCTATGACGGCGAATGGGTCGGCGGACGGATCGAAGGTGAAGGACGCGTCACCTACCCCGATGGCTCTGTCTATGTCGGCACCTTCAAGGACGACCTCGCCCACGGCATTGGCAAAATCGAATATGCCGACGGTTCCACCTATGAAGGCGGTTGGTCACGCGGCGTGATCGACGGTGAAGGTATCGCAAAATACGCCAACGGGCTGGTCTACGAAGGCTCGTTCCAAAACGCCAAGAACCACGGCAAAGGCACGATGACCTATAGCGACGGCTATAAATATGTCGGTGACTGGAAAGACGGCCTGCGTCACGGCGAAGGCGAGGCGACCTATGCCGATGGCACGATCTATGTCGGCGAGTTTCGCGGCGGTCAACGCTCGGGCCAGGGCGAGATTAAAATGCCCGATGGCTTTACCTACAAAGGGCGCTGGAAAACCGGTGAAATCGACGGCGAAGGGGTCGCCACCTACGCCAACGGCGATGTCTACACCGGCAGCTTCAAGCAGGGCAAACGACAAGGCGAAGGCAAGATGGTCTATGAAAGCGGCGAAATTCGCGCCGGTAAATGGGTCGATGGCCGGTTCGTCGAAGAATAGCCCTGCCGCCTTGGCGGCTCAGTAACCCGCCTTGCGATCCACCAGATGCAACAGCGGCTCACCAGCTTCGCCGCGCCGCACGTTCTCCATGATCGAACGCGCCGCCGAAGAGGGCCGGGTTTCCGAGGCGATATGCGGTGTAACGGTCACATTTTCCATCGCCCAATAAGGATGATCGCGCGGCAGCGGCTCGACCCGGAAAACATCCAAGACAGCATGACTAAGGTGCCCGGAATTGAGCGCGTCAATCAGTGCCGGATCATCAATCAGGGGCCCCCGACCGGGGTTCAGCACCGCAGCACCTTTGGGCATTTTGGCAATAAGATCAGCGTCTAGCAGGTTTTCAGTGGCATTGGTCTGAGGCAGCAACAGCACCAGATAGTCGGATTTTGCAACCACCGCGTCCAGCCCGTCCTGCCCCGCTTGGCAATCAACCCCTTTGATGGTTTTCAGACGCCGCGACCAGCCGCAGACATTAAAACCCGCCGCCGTCAGCAATTGTGCCGAAGCCTGACCAAGTTCGCCCAGTCCAAGCACACCCACTGTCACATCACGCGCAAGCTTGGGCAGAAAATCCCCGTTGCGCCAGTTCCCGTCCTGACCCTTGATATGGGCATCCATCCCCAGATGCAGACGCATCACATGGCCGAGAACCCATTCCGCCATGCCTTCGGTCAGGCCAAAATCAACCATCCGCGCCAGCGGCGCTTTGAGCGTTGGATTGCCCTCGAAGGTTTCAACGCCTGCCCACAGACTAAGCACGGCCTTTAAACCGGTGAACGGCGTGAAATCCTCAAGACCGGAGTTCGGCGCATAGACCACATAGTCAAAATACGGCGGATCGTCCGGCGTCGTTGTGATCTCTACCGTCAGTCCCAGTTCCTCTGCGGCTTTGCCCAGAGCAACCTGATATTCCGGCCACATATCATCGCGACCGGCAAAAAGAATTCGTGTCATAGCGCGGCTTTATCTTGGTTTATGCACATGGGCAGACTGCACCATTCCAAAAGCGATCAAAAGCACAATCATCGCCGTTCCACCGTAAGACACCAGCGGCAAAGGCACGCCAACAACCGGGGCCATGCCCATGACCATCGACATGTTGACCGCGAAAAACAGGAAAAAGGTCGCCGCGATCCCAAGCGTCAGCAAAGACCCGAACCGGTCGCGGTTGGTAATCGCAGAGGCCACGCAAAAGGCGATGATCAGCGCATAAAGCCCCATCAAGGTCAGCCCGCCAACAAAGCCCAACTCCTCGGCCAGCGTTGTGAAAATGAAATCCGTCTGATTTTCGGGCAGAAAGTTCAAACGGCTCTGGGTGCCCTGCATGAACCCGCGCCCGTTCCACCCGCCGGAGCCCAGGGCAATTTTCGACTGGGTAATATGATAACCCGCCCCCAAAGGATCAGACGCAGGATCAAGAAAGGTATCAATCCGGCGATACTGATAATCTTTCAGCAATTGCCACGTCGTGCCGCGCGAAAAGATGACGACGCTGATCAACCCGGCAGCCGCAACGATGACAACGCCGAAATAGATCAGGTTCACCCCGGCGAGAAACATCAGGATTACCCCGCCAAGACCCAACAACAAGGCCGTCCCGAGATCAGGCTGCTTTAGCACCAAAAGCATCGGCACGCTGATGATCAGCAGGGGCACCAACACCCAAAGCGGATGAGAAACCTTGCCGGGCTCCAGCCAGTCGTAATATGCGGCCAGAACCATGACCAAAGCGATTTTCATCAATTCAGAAGGTTGCAGGCGCATGAAACCGAGGTCGATCCAGCGCTGTGCGCCCATGTTGATCTCGCCAAAGAATTCCACCCCGAACAACAGCGCCAGCGCGATCAGGTAAAAGACCGCTGCCACATTGCGCCAGAACCAGATCGGCACAAAGGCAATGATCAACATCGCGACAAAGCCCACGCCAAAACGTTTCGCCTGCGCCGAAGCCCAGGGATCAACGTCGCCCCCGGCCACGGAAAACAGCATCAGGAATCCATAACTGGCAACGGCCGTGATTAACAACAACAATGCCCAATTCAGGTAGAGCACCTTCGATAGACCCGTTGGTACGGTTTTGAGGTTGTTGACCAGATAGCTCATACGTTGTCCCAGTCCCTGAGCACCAGTTTCTTCCGCTCGTTGCGAATTCTGGTACGCTGACTTGCAGGGTAGGCGGTTTCCGGCGGCTGCCCCTCGTAAAGTGCTTCCAGCATGATATCGCGTGCAATCGGTGCGGCAAACCGCGACCCGCCGCCGCCGTGTTCTACGATCACGGATACCGCGTAGCGTGGGGCATCAAACGGGGCATAGCCCGTAAACAACGCATGATCCCGCCGCTCCCAGGGCAGATCAGCGTTGCTCGTCACACCCGCTGCGCGTTCCTTTTTGGTGATCCGACGTACCTGAGACGTGCCGGTTTTGCCCGCCATTTGCATGGTTTCTTCTGCAATTCGGGTCGAATAGGCCGTCCCACGCCTGGTGTTGGACACCGCGAACATACCCTCGCGTACCACATCAAAGGCCGAACTTGGCACATCTATCGGGTCAGCTTGTGGGGTAGCGGTTGCAACGCCGTCCGCGGATTTCAGCAATTTTGGCTCAACCGCGCGGCCACTTGCGAGCCGCGCGGTCATTAACGTGAGTTGCAGCGGCGAGGTCAAGACAAAGCCCTGCCCGATGGACGCGTTGAGCGAATCGCCGATCCTCCAGTCCTCCCCAACAGTTTCGCGCTTCCAGGCTTTGGTCGGCATTATTCCGGCGGCAATCCCGTTGAGCGGCAAATCGGGGCGCGCGCCCAAACCAAACTTTCGCGCCATCGCCGATATCCTTTCGATCCCGACTTTTTGCGCCAACTCGTAATAATAGACATCACAGGATTGTTGTAAGCCTTCGCGCATGTCTACACGACCATGCCCGCCGCGTTTCCAACAGTGAAAACGCTGGTTTCCAAGGTCCACATAGCCCCGGCAGGTTACCCGATCGTGTGGGTCGATCAAACCTTCGCTCAGAGCAGCCAGCGCCACCATCATCTTGAAAGTCGATCCCGGCGGATAAGTCCCCTGCACGCTTTTGTTGGCCAACGGACGGTAGATATTTTCCGTCAATTCACGGTAATCGGGCACCGAGATTCCGGTAACGAATTTGTTGGGATCAAAAGATGGCGCTGAACCCATGGCGATCAGTTCGCCGGAATTGACATCCATCACCACCGCCGAGGCGCTTTCACCGGCCAGGCGTGCCTGAACGTAATTTTGCAACCTTGCGTCAATCGTCAATTCGACCGAGGCACCGGGCTGGCCTTCCTTGCGATCGATTTCGCGCATCACACGACCACCCGCGTTGACTTCAATCCGCTTGGAGCCGGCAAATCCACGAAGATTGCGCTCGATCTTGTTCTCAATCCCGGATTTTCCGATCTGGAACTTGGGGATCTGCAACACCGGATCCTGATCCTCGAGGTGCTTGAGATCATAGTCACTGACCGGCCCGACATAGCCAACGATATGCGCAAAATCAGGCCCTTGCGGGTAATAGCGGCTCAGGCCTACCTCGGCGCTGATCCCCGGTAGCGCTGGCGCATTCGCCGAAACCGCGCTGACCTGATCCCAGGTCAGATACTCCGCGACGGAAACCGGCACGAAGGCCGCGCGGCGGTCTAACTCTTTCAGCGCCGCTTCCAGTTCCGCGGGTTCCAACGGGATGATCCGGTTCAGGCGGCTCAATACCGCCTCCACGTCGCCGGCCTGTTCTCGCACCATTATTATGCGATAGTTCTGGTCGTTCTTTGCCAGAGCGAGACCATTGCGATCAAAGATTTCACCTCGCGCTGGGGGTAAAAGCAGAATGTTGATGCGATTTTCTTCGGCCAGCAGGCGATACTCTTCAGCCTGATCGACTTGAAGATAACGCAACCTGAGCGCCAACAGCCCCAAGAAACCCGCCTGCCCACCTGCCAGCAACAACCCACGTCGGGTCAAAGCGCGATGCGAAATTTCACTAAAACGATTGTTCAGGCTCATAGGCGATGTCCGTATTGCACGGCCTCCTGGGGCGATAGTTTACGAATTCTGAGTACAAAGACACAAAAGCCGACAACCAGCGGGTAAAACACCACGCTGATCAGATAATTCAGCGCAACCTGCGCAAAGCCGACCTGCGGCACCATCGACAGCATCAAAACCACACGTTCCGCCAAAAGGGCAATTAACAGGATCGTTCCGACAAACATCCATTCCAAAAGAAAGCTCAGTTCGCGGAACCGATATTCCTGAAGCCGGGTAAATTCGAACGCCAGAACCATGATCGCCGCCCAAAGGCCGGGGGGACGCTGACCAAGCATATCCATCAACAGAAAAATACCGGCAACCAGCAGGACCGGCAACATATCTGGGCGGCGGAACATGACCGCGGCCGTCAGACCAAAGGCCAGATCCGGGCCAGCCCCGCGTGAGGGTTGGAAATCCACCGGCACGAGGCTGAGAAAGATCAGCACCAACATACTGCCGAGGTAAAACAGCCGACCAAGCCAGATTTGCGCCCAGATCCCCTTAGCCATCGCCTTCGCCTATGCCGCTGCCTGTTGCATCTCCAGTCACATCGCCCTCCACCGCAACGGCCGGGGCATCGTCAACCCCGACCAGTTCGTCGGAAACCCCTATTCGTGCCGCCTTGGGCGCCCGCAGCACCTGTAGAAATTCCAGCCGCTGATAATCCGCCGCCAGTTGCACCAGAAGGCGGCCATTGCGTCCCAACACCACCTGTCCGACAAGAACACCGGGCGGAAAAACTCCGCCATCCCCGGATGAAACGACCCGGTCGCCGGGATGCACTGCTTCGGTATCTTCCAGAAATTCAATCACCGGAAAGGCGGAATTGGTCCCCGCGAGAATGGCCCGCTGACCGGACGGCTGGATCGTCACCGGAATCCGGCTGTTGCTGTCCGTCAACAGGATCACCCGCGCCGAGTTTTGCGCCACACCAGAAATTCGCCCAACCAGCCCAAGCCCGTCCATCGTCGCCCAGCCATCCAGAATGCCATCACGCGCACCGACATTGATCAGCGCTGACTGGCGATAAGGCGACCCACTGTCCGTCAGAACGACACCAGTGATATAGGTCAGCTTGGGATCAATCCGAACCTTGTTCAGGTCCAGCAGCTTTGCGTTCTTCTGCTCGAGTTGCAACGCGGCCTCGCGCCAGCCCTTAAGACGTTGCAACTCTCGTCGAAGTTCTTGATTTTGCTGATATATATTCGTGTATGACTGAAAGTCAGCAACCATCCGCGCCAGGTTGGCCACCGGCACCAGCGCCCAATCAAAACTCGGGACCAGCTTGTCAATCAGCGTCATCCTGACCTGTTCCATGCGCGGATTATCAACCCGCCAGATCACAAAGATCGCCAGCAAAAACAGGACCAGAACACCGCTCAGAACCCGTTTGAGCGGGCGTCCATAGTACTGATCTCTATGTCGGTTTCTGGCCAATTCCGACCTCCAATCGACTTAGGAATCGTAGTCGATCACATGTTGCAGCTGCTTTTCATATTCAAGCGATTTCCCGGTTCCCATGGCAACACAGTTCAGCGATTCTTCGGCCACGGAAATCGCCAGACCCGTCTGTTCGCGAAGTGCGAGATCCAGCTCACCGAGCAAAGCACCACCGCCCGTCAACATCACACCGCGATCGACAATATCCGCCGCCAGATCCGGCGGGGTGGCTTCCAGGGCGGACATCACCGCCTCGTTGATTTGCTGCACGGGTTCGGCCAGGGCCTCGGCCACCTGGGCCTGGGTGATTTCGGTTTCCTTGGGCACACCGTTCAAAAGGTCACGCCCGCGTATTTCCATCGAGGCGCCACGACCATCATCCGGCATTCGGGCTGTGCCGATGGAGGTTTTGATCCGCTCCGCCGTCGCCTCCCCGATCAAAAGGTTATGTTGCCGTCTGAGGTAGGAAATAATCGCTTCATCCATCCTATCGCCACCGACGCGCACGGAACGCGCATATACGATGTCACCAAGCGACAGCACTGCCACCTCGGTCGTGCCACCACCAATGTCCACCACCATGGAACCGGTCGGATCGGTGATCGGCATCCCCGCCCCGATGGCCGCGGCAATAGGTTCAGCAATCAAGCCCGCCTTGCGAGCGCCCGCTGAAAGTACCGACTGACGAATGGCGCGTTTTTCCACCGGAGTTGCCCCGTGGGGCACACAAACGATGATTTTCGGCTTGGTAAAAGTCGTGCGCTTATGCACCTTGCGAATGAAATGCTTGATCATTTCTTCGGCAGTATCAAAATCCGCGATAACGCCGTCGCGCATCGGCCTGATCGCCTCGATCGAACCCGGGGTACGACCCAACATCAACTTGGCGTCCTCGCCAACCGCCAGAACCGCCTTTCGGCCGTCCTTTATGTGATAAGCGACAACCGAAGGTTCATTCAAAATGATCCCCTTGCCCTTAACATAAACGAGTGTATTTGCCGTTCCCAGATCAATTGCCATGTCAGCTGAAAACAGACTTGAAAAAAGTCCCAACATTACCTGCTTTGTCCTGTCACAAAACCCCGCCGCAATCCGACTCTGCTCGACGTAAAAGGTCCGCCCTTATACGCATTACCGGCCCATAGCGTAAAGGGGATGACAGGTTCACAAACGGCGCAAAATCGCCGAGCGGGCGATCAATTCCTCTGAACGGGTTTGTGGTCACGATGCACCCCCAGCCGTTCACTGGATTCGGGGCTTCTTTATGCCCTAAATATCCTGGGGGGTTCCGGGGGGCAAAGCCCCCCGCCCGGCCCTTTCAGAGGCAAGGCCTCTGAAAGGGTGTTTGAGTATTTAAGGAACAAAGAGCGCTCAGGATGCAACCGCATTTGGAGCGGATTTCTCGCGCCGCACCAGCAGTTTATTAAGCGCATTCACATAGGCCTTGGCCGAGGCGACAACCGTATCCGTATCGGAACTTTGCCCGGTCGCAATCTTGCCGTTTTCCTCCATGCGCACCGAAACCGTCGCCTGCGCATCCGTGCCTTCGGTCACCGCATGGACCTGATAAAGCTGCAAATTCACCTCATGGGGAAATGCTGCCTTGACCGCATTGAATGTCGCATCGACCGGCCCGTCGCCTTGCGCTGTGGTCTGGACGTCCTTGCCATCAATCGTCATCGTCAGATCAGCCGATTGCGGCGCTTCGGTGCCGCAGATCACGCGCAGGAATTTCACCGCCAAACGCCCGTGATTGGCTTCCGAGGCGCTGTCGCTCATCAGCGCCAGCAGGTCTTCGTCGTAGACCTCCTTTTTGCGATCCGCCAATTCCTTGAACCGCACAAAGACGTCCTTCAACTGATTGTCGCCCAACTCATGCCCCAGCTCGGACAATTTCGCCCGCAACGCCGCCCTCCCTGAATGTTTGCCAAGCACCAGATTGGTTTCCGACAGGCCAATATCCTCGGGGCGCATGATCTCGAACGTCTCGGCGTTTTTCAGCATCCCGTCCTGATGAATGCCGCTTTCATGGGCAAAGGCGTTCTTGCCGACGATGGCTTTGTTGAACTGCACCGAGAACCCCGAAACCGTCGCCACCATGCGGCTGGCCTGCATGATTTTCTTGGTATCAATCCCGGTCTGGTATGGCATGATGTCATTGCGCACCTTCAGCGCCATCACCACCTCTTCAAGCGCCGTATTGCCCGCGCGTTCCCCCAGGCCATTGATTGTGCACTCGATTTGCCGCGCACCGGCATCAACTGCGGCCAGGGCATTGGCCGTGGCCATCCCGAGATCGTTGTGACAATGGGTGGAGAAAACCACATCCCCAGCCCCCGGCACCTCGCGCAGCAGCATCGCGATCAGATCGGCACTTTCGCGTGGGGCGGTATAGCCGACGGTGTCAGGAATATTGATCGTCGTCGCGCCAGCCTTGATCGCGATTTCCACCACGCGGCAGAGGTAATCATGCTCCGTCCTTGTTGCATCCATCGGCGACCATTGCACATTGTCGCACAAATTCCGCGCATGGCTGACCGTGTCGTGGATCAACTCGGCCATTTCATCCTGATCGAGGTTTGGAATCGCACGGTGCAAAGGCGATGTGCCGATAAAGGTGTGAATCCGGGGTTGGGCTGCGTGTTTCACGGCCTCCCAACAGCGGTCAATGTCCTTGTAATTGGCACGGCTCAACCCACAAATCACCGCATTTTTCGAACGCCGCGCAATTTCCGACACCGCCTGGAAATCTCCTTCAGAGGCAATCGGAAAGCCCGCTTCGATGATATCAACGCCCATCTCGTCCAGAAGGGCTGCGATCTCCAGCTTTTCGTTGTGGCTCATCGTAGCGCCCGGGCTTTGCTCGCCGTCGCGCAGTGTCGTGTCAAAAATGACGACGCGATCCTGTTCGGATTTATCTTTGTTTGTCATGGGTTTATCTTTCGTTTTCTTAGCTATCTGTCTTTGATCCGGCGCGATTTATTCTCCCCTGAGCGGACGCGCCCGGGACAGGCACGCTCAGAGGCAGCTAAGAAGAAGCAGTCCGGCCAGCGCCCGGGGGCGCGGATTTGTCGATATGGCGGCTGCGTTTTTCATGGCTGCAAATATAGGCTGAATTTCCGGCTTGAAAAGCTGTTTTTCGCAAGATTAACGAAGTTTTGGCGGGTTTTCGGGGTCACTACCGGGTGCCGCCAGAGGACGCGCTGAGGCGGGTTTGGGAAAATCAAAGCAAAGCCCTGCCCGGGTCAGGGGGGCGACACTCCGATCCGCCGCGCCCAAAAAGACCACGTCCAGAACCGAAGTTTTCCCCTGAAATGATACCGTTTCCGCAACAGCGCGGCGCAAAGCCTCCTCCGCTTCGGGCAGCGCGCCGATCACCGCCAACAGCGTGCCGGTCTCTCCGCCCGCATAGGTGACATCGGCCAGAACCGCCCGCGTCGCCAGCCCTGCACAGGCGGCAAACTTGCGATCCAGCGCCTCGGCCAGCCCCTGTGGGATGCCAAAAGGTGTGCGACACTCGACAGGTTTACGCTCGGCAGCGGTACCGGTGTTCGCCGCCATGCCCGCCATCCAAACCAGCGCCTCGGCGGGCAACAGCGTCGCCGATGGGGCCTCGCCAAGATTCAGGCCAAGCGCGATGTCTTTCCCCGCCAGCAAGTCCACCAAGGACCGACCCGACAGGGTCAGATAGTCAACCGACCCGCCCAAAAAGGCCTCCATCCTTGTTTCAAGATCAAAGGCCAGGGCCGTTTCGCCACTTTCAAGGGCAAAGGTTTTGGGGCGGATTGCATCGCCTTCAGCGGGGGCTTCAAGGGCCAAAAAAAGCTCTGCCATCAAAAGAGTTTCGTAAAACGAAAGCCTGCGCTCCGCCGCATCGGGGGCGGCATTCATATGGGCAAAGGCTTGATCTAAAGGTGTTTTCACCGCCGCGTGTCCCTTACAATATCCACAACCCTTGTCCGCAGAACCGGCAAAAGCTCCGCTTGGAACCAGGGGTTTTTCTTTAGCCATCCGGTATTGCGCCAGCTTGGATGTGGCAAGGGGATGACCTGCGGCCCATGGTCCCGCCAGGTTTTCACCGTCTCGGTCACGCCAGCCTTTTTGCCCAGATGCCAGGCCTGCGCGTAGCCGCCGATCAGCAGGATCAATCGCGGCTCTGGCAGGGTATTCATCACACGCTTGTGCCATGTATGACCACAAATCTTTGGCGGCGGCAAATCGCTGCCGTTGGCGTCATATCCCGGAAAACAAAAGGCCATGGGCAGAACCGACACCAGGGCGCGGTCGTAAAACGCGGCGCGATCCAGCCCCATCCAGTCGCGCAAGCGATCCCCCGATCGGTCATCAAACGGCACACCGCTTTCATGCACCCGAGCGCCCGGCGCTTGCCCAGCCACCAAAATCGGAGCCTTCGTTCCAAGCCAAACCACGGGACGCGGGGCATGTCCGGTGCGCGTGGCGCCAAAGCGTTCAGCACAAATCCGGCAGGCTGCGATTTCCTTGAAAAGATGTTCTTGCTCCATCGCCCCAACCTATCGCCACCCGCGATCTCCACAAGTCTGTTGACACGTTTCGATATTTCTATAAATCTAAAAATATGAAAACGACTCACACAGATGACACCACGCTTCTTGATGCCGCCCAGGCTTTTGCCGCCCTAGGCTCGGAACAGCGGCTCTTTGTGCTCCGCGCCCTTGTCCGCGCCGGCCCCGAAGGCCTCTCCATTGGGGAACTAGGCGCTGCCACCGGCATCACCGGGGCGACCCTGACCCACCACGTCAAATTTCTGGCCTCTGCTGGGCTTGTGCAACAAGTCAAACAGGGCCGTTCCATCATCTGCGCCGCCGTTGCCTACAAAAAAGTCGAGGCGCTTTCAGCCTTTCTTCTTTCAGAATGCTGCGCCGATGCCGGCGAGGCAGCACATAATCGCGGTGATCAAAATGGCTGATCTTCCGATCCACGATCCCACGGGCCGCAAACTCGACAAGGCCTGGCTGACGATCCTGCTGATCCCGCTTTTGATCGCGCTATTCCTACCCAAAGCCTTTGTCCCCACGCTGACCTTCACAGCAGAGGCTTTCCTTGGCACCGCGCCCTTCATCATTTTTGCCATCCTTGCCATCGCCTATCTCAAGGCCACAGGTGCGGAAAGCACGCTCGCCAAGGCTTTTGTGGGGCGCGAGATTCGCATGATCTTTCTCGCCGCGCTTTTTGGCGGCATCTCTCCGTTTTGCTCCTGCGAGGTTATCCCCTTTATCGCCGCGCTTTTGGCGGTTGGCGCGCCACTTTCCGCCGTCATGGCCTTTTGGCTATCTTCGCCGCTGATGGACCCGGCGATGTTCCTGATTACATCCGGCACACTTGGGTTTGACTTTGCTATCGCCAAGACCATTTCCGCCATCGGCCTTGGGCTGATGGGCGGCTTTACCATCAAGGCGTTGATGCCGACCGGTGTTTTCGCTGATCCGCTTAAAAACTTCGCAGGCTCTGGCTGTGGTTGCGGTGCAAACCCCTTCACCGGCAAGCCCCATTGGGCCTTCTGGACCGAGGCCAACCGGCGCGAAACCTTCGGTCGCGAGGCGCTTTCCAACGCGCTGTTCCTCTCAAAGTGGCTGATCCTTGCCTATATGATCGAGGCGCTGATGATCCGTTATATCCCTGCGGAATGGGTCGCTTCCACCCTTGGCGGTGACGGTTTACAGCCGATTTTTCTGGGCGCTTTGCTTGGCGCGCCGGCCTATCTCAACGGCTATGCCGCCGTGCCGCTGATCGCGGGTCTTTTGGAGCAGGGCATGGCGCAGGGGGCTGCAATGTCCTTTGTCCTCGCGGGCGGCGTTTCCAGCATCCCCGCGGCGGTTGCGGTCTGGGCGCTGGTGAAACCACGCGTCTTTTTCACCTACCTCGGCCTTGCTTTTGTCGGGTCATTGATCGCGGGCAGCGTCTGGCAGACAATCGCATAAAGGGCCTGCCCCGGACCTGCTCCGGGGCCTCTTAACCTCAGGCGTTTCGCTTATTCTTAGGCGGTCCCGGATCGGGGTCCGGGAAAAACACCCTCCCCGGGCTTGACCCGGGGCCTCTCAATTCAGGCGCTTCGCTTGTTGCCGGTCGGTCCCGGATCGGGGTCCGGGACAAGCCCTTTCACAATGTCTGGTCGTAATCGCCAACCGTCGCTTCCGTCCGGATCACCGCATCCAGATCCGCAAAAATCGCTTCCAGTTCCGCGCGGCTTTCCGGGCTTTCGCAGACGACAACCAAGTTCGGCGTGTTGGACGAGGCACGCACCAGCCCCCAGCCGCCGTTTTCCAGCATGACCCGCGCACCGTTCACCGTTATCACGTCAACGATTTTCTGGCCACCCAACGAACCACCTTCGGCCATGTCAGCCAGCTTGGCTACCAGCCGTTCCAGCACGCCGTATTTCTCGGTGTCCGAACAATAGGGCGACATCGTCGGCGATGAATGGGTCACGGGCAAAGCCCGTCTGAGATCGCTCATCGATCTGTCAGGATTGCGATCCATAAGCTTGCAGATTTCCACAGCCACCCGCATGCCGCAGTCGTATCCACGCCCCACGGGTTCGGCCAAGAAGTAGTGTCCGGACTTCTCAAAACCCGCCAGCGCACCGATCTCTTTCACCCGGCGCTTCATATAAGAATGCCCGGTTTTCCAGTAGTCCGTTGTCGCCCCTGCCGCCTTCAATTCCGGGTCCGAGGCATAAAGCCCGGTCGATTTCACGTCCGCGACGAACTTCGCACCGGGATAAATCTTGGCAAAATCCCGCGCCATGATCACGCCGACCTTATCGGCAAAAATCTCTTCGCCCTCGTCATCCACAACGCCGCAACGATCCCCGTCGCCGTCAAATCCAAGTGCGAGATCAGCGCCGGAGGATTTTACGGACGCCGCCATATCATGCAGCATTTCCATCGCTTCCGGGTTCGGATTGTAATGCGGAAACGTATAGTCCAACTCGCAGTGCGACGGCACAACCTCGACGCCGATCCGGCGCAGAACTTCCGGCCCAAAGGCGGCCGCCGTGCCGTTGCCAGCCGCGCAAACGACCTTCAGGGGGCGCGACATTTTGAAATCGCCGCAGAGGTCATCAAGGTAGGCCTCCATCACGCCATCCACGCGTTCGTATTTGCCGCCGTCCCGCGCCACACCTTCGCCGTTCAGCACGATGTCACGCAGCCGCGCCATTTCGTCCGGGCCGTGGGTCAGAGGTTTTTCATAGCCCATTTTCACCCCGGTCCAGCCGTTGGGATTATGGCTGGCCGTGACCATCGCGACAGCAGGCGCATCCAGATGAAACTGGCTGAAATAAGCCATGGGCGAGAGGCACGGGCCAATGTCTTTAACATGCATTCCGGCCTGCATCAGCCCAAGGATCAGCGCCTGTTTGATCGCCAGCGAATAGTCGCGATAGTCGTTGCCGACAGCAATCACCGGCTCAATCCCCGCCTCGATGATCTGGGTGCCAAGGCCAAGGCCCAGCGCTGTCATGCCGGGCAGATTGATCTCGTCTGGGTATTTCCAGCGGGCGTCATATTCGCGAAAACCAGTTGGTTTGATCATCGGGTCGCGCAGGAATTCCCACGTATTTGGGGTGACTTCTGCCAAAGGTTTCAAAGGCTTACTCCGAAATTCAAATCGTTAAAGGACGTGACTTGGCCAACGCATCAAAGGCCATCAAATCAGCGATCAGCCCCGGCATCTGGTCCAGATAAATCATGTTCGGCCCATCGCAGGGCGCATTGTCGGGATCCTGATGGGTTTCGGCAAAAACCGCCGCCACCCCAAGCGAGACCGCCGCCCGCGCCATCACCGGCGCAAACTCGCGCTGCCCCCCACTGGAGCCACCTTGCCCGCCCGGTTGTTGCACCGAATGGGTTGCGTCCATCACCACGGGATAGCTTGTCCGCGCCATCTGCGGGATGCCGCGCATGTCCACGACAAGCGTGTTATACCCAAAGGAGGTTCCGCGCTCGCAAAGCATGATCCGGTCATTCCCGGTGGAGGCGATTTTGGCCGCCACATTGGGCATTTCCCAGGGGGCGAGAAACTGACCCTTTTTCACATTGATCGCAGCGCCTGTGTTTCCGGCGGCCAGCAGCAAATCCGTCTGGCGGCACAAGAACGCCGGGATTTGCAACACGTCAACGACCGATGCCACATCGGCGCATTGATCCGGGCTATGGACATCCGTCAGCACCGGCACGCCGATTGTGTCCTTGACCGCCTGCAAGACCTTAAGCCCGGCATCCATGCCAAGACCGCGCTTGCCCGACAGCGACGTGCGGTTGGCCTTGTCGAACGAGCTTTTGAAGATATAGCCCGCGCCAACGGCTGCGCAGGCCTCTTTCATCGTGCCCGCAATCATCTGGGCGTGATCCAGACTTTCCAGTTCGCACGGCCCCGCGATCAGCGTCAGAGGCGCATCATTGGCGATCCGAAGATCACCGATTTCAACGGTTTTCATGCTCATGCTGTGATCTGTTCCCTCAGGATTGCCGCCGTCAGAGAGGCCATAAGGTAAACCCCTCCAAAGATCAAAAACGCCAAAAGCGTGTTTTCAAAAGCCTTTGGATAGGTCGCCTCGTCGGGGGCAAAAGGTGCCACGCCCAATGAGAGATAACGCACCTGCCGGTTTGCCTCGATCCGCGCGGTTTCAAGTTGCTGCAAGGACTGGCTCAGCATCAACTGGCGCGTCGCCACATCAGCCTGTGCAATCACCAGTTCGCCTTGGGTTTCCGCCAGCGAGGCTGCACCGCCCGAGCCTTCGGTCAACTGCGTGCGCATGTCGTTGATCAAAGCCTCAAGACGCACGATGGCCTTTTCGGCTATTTCGACGCGGGTGCGATTTGGCCTTGGGTTATCCATCAACTCGGCCAGTTCCAGACGGCGGTTTTTCAGGTCCAGCTCAAACGTATTGATCTGCTGCATTTGCCCGGCCAGTTCGCTTTCAGCCGAGACAATGCCGCGTTTTTCCTGCAATCGCAGCACCCTTTGGTTGGCCTCCGTCAGCTTTTGTTCGGCCGCCGCATAGCTTTCACGCGCACCTTTCATCTGATCGCCGCGCAGACGCTGCGTCAGTTGGTCGACCTGTTCTTCTGCATAGGAAATCAACGCCTCCGAGAACACCCTGCTGGCCTGTGGCGAGGCCGCGATGACTTCCATCTTGACAATGCCCTCGGTGGGGTCATAGCCGATTTTCACCCGCTTTTGGTACACGCGGTAAGCTGCCTCGTTGGAGGCATCCGGGGCCAGTCGCTGGATCGCGTCGATATGGGGCTGCTGGAAATGCGCCTTGAAGCCATGTTCCTTGTCCAGCCGCGCCATCGCGACCCGGCTGTTGAGGTAGCTTTGCACGGTAATGGAATCCTGGCTGGTCGCCATCCCGGTCCCGGCAAAAAGCCCCCCCAACCCGGTGGAGGCGGTGCTTTCGCTTTGCTGGATCACAAATTCCGACTTGGTGGCATACATCGGCGTCGCCACGTTGAAATAGTAAAAGCCCGCCAGAAAGGTTGGCGCTATGACAAAGAACGCCAGCTTGATCAACAACAGACCCAGTCGGCGGCGGCGGCGTTTGGCCAGATCCTTTTGGATCTTCATCACCTCACGGGCGCGTTCGCCATCACTCATCACATGCGGGCTGGGCGGCGGGGCGTGACGGATGGCGGCTGGCAGGGTTTCGGGGCCGCTGCCCTGATCGCTGACCACCAATTCCAGAAGGTCGGAGCGCTTGAACGGATCAATCCCGTTTTTTCTGAGCAAGCGGACCGCATCAAGATCCGAGGAGGCATTCAGCGCATGTTTCTGCGCCTCGCGACGGGCGACGCGCAATTGCCGTCCGGTCAGGCCTTCGGCCTTGATCGCCTCTAACTCGTCGGAGATCGAGGGGCCATTGCCCTGCTCCTGCTGTTGCGGTTTTTCGGCTTCCTGCAAGATCCGACGCGGACGCCGGGGTTGCAGACGCTGCGGACGCGGCGTCCCGGCATCGGCGGCTCCAGAACCGGCACCGGCACCTGCGGCGGCGGGTTGCGCACGAACCTCTTCGGCCTCGCTCATACCATCGTAAAACGGCGCGTCGTCCACATCGTGATCGTCACGTTGCGTTGGTTGCTGTGGGGCTGCGCCCCCGCCGGAGCGGCGAATTCTAAAACGCTTGGCTTTTGGTTTCATAGTCATAAAGCTGCTTTGCTTCTTCTAGCGTATCAAATTGAATCAGCTGCCCATCTCTGAGGACAGCCGCCGAGCGGCAAAATTTCTCCAGCACCTTTGCCTGATGCGACACGATAATCACCGTAGATTTCGCCAGACGTTCCTGAAGGATCGAACCCGCCTTACGGTTGAAATCGACGTCGGTCGTGGCCGGCATGCCTTCGTCGATCAGATAGATATCAAATTCCAGCGACAACATCAGCGCAAAAGAGAACCGCGCCCGCATTCCTGCCGAATAGGTACCAACGGGCATGTCGAAATATTCCTTGATGCCTGTCAGATAACGGCAGAATGCTTCGACATAGTCCGGGTCCAACCCGTAAAGCCGCGCGATATAACGGGCGTTTTCGGTGCCCGTGTGTTTGTTGACCACCCCGCCCATGAACCCCAGCGGAAAAGAAATCCGCGCGTTGCGAATGATTTGCCCTTCGTCGGGCTTTTCCAGACCGGCCATCATGTTGATGATCGTGGTCTTGCCGGTGCCATTGGGTGCCAGGATGCCAACCGACTGCCCGAGATCGACGCGAAAATTCGCCCGGTCAAGGATCACCTTGCGGGTTCGTCCCGTCCAGAACGATTTGCTCACGTTATTGAACTCAAGCATTGGGACTTGTCCCGCTCTTCATTCGCGCCCCTGGCGTTAGATCGCCACCTGTTGTGAAGGTCACTTTCGACGTTGTGCCTGCAAGCCGGACCTTTGTTTCAATATGCAGGGCGAACCCCGCATCTTGCAAGTTTTAATGGCCAATTCAGGCTGATTTACGGCACTCGGCAACGATTTCCGGGATGAATTGACGCGATTGCGCGGTTTTGGCGCGTGACGTGGTCAAGAATTATTGCCTTCCCCTGCGTAGGTTTACTGGTAGTTCAAAATAATCCACTCTATATTCCATGCGAATACCCGGCACATGCGTCACATGACAAAGCCGGGAAAGAAGGCGACAAGGGGGCAAGGACGTGCGGGTTATCGGGACCGCGATCTGGTTGGCGGCGCTCTGGCTGTTGATGTCAGGTCTTTACAAGCCATTGTTGCTGACCTTGGGTGGGCTATCAGTTTTGCTGGTGCTCTGGATCATCGCGCGGATGGACCGGGTTGATGGCGACAGGGTCGCGGTGCAATTGAACCCTTTTAGGTTTGCACGTTATTTCCTCTGGCTACTGGTCGAAATCGCCAAAAGCAATCTGGCCGTGACAAGGGTCATCCTTTCGCCAAGGCTGGCAACTCGGCAGCGTTTGTTTCGCGTCCCTTCAAGCCAGACCACCGACCTTGGGCGGGTGATTTTCGCCACCTCCATCACCCTCACACCCGGCACAATATCCGTGGCTACAGATTCAGACGAGGTACTGGTTCACGCGCTGGCCTTTCACGAGGATGATATTGCCGCGATGGCGGATATGGACGCTCGGGTAACGCACTCGGAATCAAAAGGGGCTGGCTGATGTTTCTGGTCGCTTTAATCGCTGTATTCATCGCCATGTTGCTGGTTCTGATCCGGGTCATCATCGGGCCGACGACCTATGACAGGGTAATTGCCGTCAATGCCTTTGGCACCTACACCGTTATGTTCATCGGCATCCTTGGTTTTCTGACAGGGCGTCCCGATTTTCTGGACATTGCGCTGCTTTATGCGCTGATCAATTTTGTCGGGACCATCGCGGTCCTCAAGGTCTTTCGCTACCGCGCCATTGGCGATCTGCGCGCCCGCTCCAGCAAAGTGGAGGCCGAGTGATCACGATGGACATGTTGATAGAAATCCTGAGCTGGGTTTTGATCCTGTCGGGATCATTCTTTGCTGTGATCGGTGCCGTTGGTGCCCTCAGATTTCCCGATTTCTGGTCGCGTCTTCATGCGGTCTCGGTTACGGATTCCGGCGGTATGATCCTGCTGATTGTCGGCATGAGCCTGCAATCCGGGCTGACACTTGTAACCGTCAAGTTGTTGATCATTCTGGCCTTTCTGTTCATCACCGGCCCGACCGCCATTCATGCGGTGGTCAACGCCGCCTATGTTGCGGGTCGCCGTCCCGAAGAAGCCAACGAGAGTCACGAGGCGGAAATCCAAGTGACCGCAGAGGACAAGTCATGAGGGCCGTACGTTAAGATGCTGGAAACACTGATAAATGTCGCTTTGTTTACAACGCTGGTAATCACCGCGCTGGCCATTGTGCGACGCCGCCGCCTGTTTACGATCGTGATGCTGTCCGGTGTGTTCTCGCTGCTTTCCGCGTTGCTTTTTGTCTCGATGGATGCGGTCGATGTCGCCTTTACCGAGGCTGCCGTGGGCGCTGGCATTTCCACGGTCTTGATGCTGGCAACCCTGGCGCTGACCCCTAGGTTTGAAGAACGCTCCAGCCATTCCGCTGCCCTTCCGCTTTTCGTGGTATTTGTGACCGGGGCGGCGCTGTTTTACGGCACGCTTGATATGCCTCACTTTGGCGATCCGAATGCGCCTGCGCAAACCCATGTCGCCCCGGAATATCTTCAGCAAAGTCCGCATGAAATAGGCGTGCCAAATGTGGTAACCGCCATTCTTGCCTCCTATCGGGGCTTTGATACGCTGGGGGAAACGGCCGTTGTCTTTACCGCGGCTGTCGGCGTCTTGTTGCTGTTGTCAGGCCTTTTCCGTCGCCCCCGCAAACGCGACGAGCCCGAGGAGGAAGATCGCTAATGCGCCACCACCTTATCTTGCGCGTTGTCACCAAACTCCTTGTCGGTGCGATTATCCTTTTCGCGCTTTATGTGCAGTTCCACGGCGATTATTCCCCCGGCGGCGGCTTTCAGGCAGGGGTGATCTTTGCCGTCGCCTTTATCCTTTATGGCATCGTTTTTTCGGTCTCTCAGGCCGAACAGGTCTTGCCCGTCACCATCGCCCATCGCATGTCTGGCCTTGGGGTTTTGATTTTTGCCGGCACCGGAATTCTGAACATGATGTCGGGCTATGCCTTTCTCGATTACGGCGCGTTCACCCCCGAATATACCGAAAAAGGCCAGCATTGGGGCATTCTGGCGGTCGAGCTTGGCGTTGGCGTCACCGTCGCGGGCGTCATGGTTTCGATCTACTACGCATTTGCATCTCGCACCCCCATCATCCACGACGAGGAATGGTAAATGGAAGATTTCACCATCGCCTTTTCCCTTGGCCACATGCCCTATTGGCTGTTCATCATCCTGATGATGACCGGGCTTTATATCGTGGTGGCCAAAGGCAATCTGGTGAAGAAAATCGTCGGGCTGAACCTGTTTCAGACGGCTGTTTTCATGCTTTATATCTCCATCGGCAAAGTTCAGGGCGGCACCGCGCCAATCTTTCCGACGGATATGAAAATCGACCCTGAAGTCGTTTATTCCAACCCCCTGCCCCATGTATTGATCCTGACAGCGATTGTAGTCGGTGTCGCGACAACTTCGCTGGGTCTGGCACTGATCGTGCGCATCCGCGAAAGCTACGACACGATTGAAGAGGATCGCATTCTCAAGATCGAACATGACATTGCAGCCGCTGAAAACCGGATCCACGGTCAAAGCATGGGGGGACGCGCGTAATGGCGTCCGAGGCTATCACCTATGCCACCATGACCTGGCAGGAACAATTGCCGGTTCTGCAAGTGCTTGTCCCCTTTGTCGCCGCCCCGCTCTTGGTCACCATTGGCCACAAGGGTCTGGCCTGGCCGCTGACCATGTTGGCGAGCGCAATCAGCCTGATCGTGTCCGCATTGTTGCTGGCCCAGGTGATTGACGGCTCGGTCATTTCCTACCGCCTCGGCGGTTGGGCCCCGCCCCTTGGGATTGAATACAGGGTTGATGCGGCCAATGCCTTTGTGTTGTTTCTGGTTTCAGCCATCGCAACTTTGGTTTTGGCCTATGCTCGCGCCTCGGTCGCCGCGGAAATCCCGCGCGAGAAACATACGCTATTTTACACCGCTTTCTTGCTGTGCCTGACCGGCCTTTTGGGTGTGACGATCACCGGCGATGCGTTCAACGTCTTTGTCTTCCTCGAGATTTCGTCGCTGTCCACCTACGTGTTGATCGCAGAGGGCGCACATCGCGACAAACGTGCGCTGACGGCGGCCTATGACTACCTGATCATGGGCACCATCGGGGCCACTTTCTTTGTGATCGGCATCGGCTTTCTTTACATGGCGACCGGCACCCTCAACATCGCGGATCTGGCCGAGCGTTTGTCCACCCAGACCGACAGCCGCACCGTGCGCGCCGGCTTTGCCTTTGTCGTCGTCGGAATTGGCCTCAAGGTTGCGATCTATCCGCTGCACCTCTGGCTGCCCCGCGCCTATACATTTGCGCCCTCGGTGGTGTCGGTGTTTCTGGCCGCGACGGCCACCAAGGTCGCAATCTATGTCTTGCTGCGTTTCATGTTCACGGTCTTTAAACCGGCCTTCCTGTTCGAGTTGCAAACGCTGGAATTCATCATCCTGCCGTTTGCGGTCATTGCGATGTTTGCGGCCTCGTTCATTGCTATATTCCAAAGCGATTTCAAACGCTTGCTGGCCTACTCCTCGATCGCACAAATCGGCTACATGCTGCTGGGAATTGCGTTTTTGTCCTCCACAGGGTTGACTGCCACAATCGTTCATTTGTTCAACCACGGGATCACCAAGGCCGCACTTTTCATGGCCGTTGGGGCCTATGCGCTACGCGCTGGTGGCTCCTTCATGGACAATATCGCTGGGGCCGGCAGAACCATGCCCTGGACGTCTGCGGCGGTCGTGATCGCGGGATTGTCGCTGATCGGCGTGCCGGGAACCGCCGGATTCATTTCCAAATGGGTGCTGGTGCAGGCCGCGCTTGAAAAAGGCTGGTGGCCGGTTGCGATCCTGATCGTTGCCTCCTCGCTTTTAGCCGTCATCTACGTCTGGAAAGTGATCGAGGCATTATACCTTGCCAAACCGCTAGAGGGTGGCGCGACCCGCGAAGCCCCGCTTTCGATGGTCATCCCGACATGGATCGCAGCGCTCGCCTCTATCTGGTTTGGGTTTTCAACCGGGGTCACGCTGGAAGCGGCTGAAGCCGCCGCAAACGGCCTGATGAACGGGGTACGCTGATGGATCTGCTCACCGCAATTCTGCTGACAATCCTGATCCCCAGCTTTGGGATGCTCTCCAACCTTGTGCTGCGCGATCAGCCAAATTTGCGCGATAGCATGACGCTGGTTCTGGCACTGATTACCTTTGCCATCGTGCTGGTGATCCTGTCGGTCAATGGCAATGACATTTCCGGGCAATTCACCTTGTTCGAGATCTTGCCTGGCCTGTCCATCGCCTTTCACGTCGAACCTTTGGGGCTGATGTTCGCGATCATTGCCTCGGGTCTTTGGATCCTCACGCATCTTTATGGCATCGGCTATATGCGCGGCAATGCCGAGGACAACCACGCACGCTTCTTTGCCTCGTTCGCGATTGCCATCGGCTCGGTCATGGGGATCGCTTTTGCGTCGAACATGTTCACGCTGTTCCTGTTTTACGAGATACTGACGATCTCCACTTACCCGCTTGTCGCTCACAAGGGCACGCCCGAGGCGATCAAGGGTGCGCGGACATATCTTGGCATCCTGATCGGTACCTCGATCGGGTTCCAACTTGTCGCGATCATCTGGACCTGGACCCTGACCGGCACGCTTGATTTCACCCGTGGCGGGATCATGGAGGGTAAGGTCGGGGCCACGATGGCGACGATTTTGCTGGCACTTTATGCCTTCGGGATCGGCAAGGCGGCGTTGATGCCGTTTCACCGCTGGCTGCCAGCGGCGATGGTCGCCCCGACGCCGGTTTCCGCATTGCTTCATGCCGTGGCCGTCGTGAAAGCCGGTGTGTTTACCATGTTGAAGGTCGGCGTCTACCTTTTTGGGATCGAGTTCCTGTCCAAAACCGGCGCGTCGGAGTGGTTAATGTGGCTCGCCGCATTTTCGATCATCGCCGCCTCGGTCGTGGCGATAACAAAAGATAACCTGAAGGCGCGGTTGGCCTATTCAACCATTTCTCAACTCAGCTACATCACCCTTGGGATGGCACTGGCAACCTCGCTGGGTGTCCTTGGCGGGGGTTTGCAAATTGCGATGCATGCGGTTGGAAAAATCACGCTTTTCATGTGCGCAGGCTCGATCTATGTGGCCACGCACAAGACCAATATCTCGCAGATGACCGGCCTTGGTCGTGCGATGCCAATCACATTTGCCGCCTTCTTTGTCGGAGCGCTCAGCATCATCGGTCTGCCACCTCTCGGCGGGTCGTGGTCCAAGTTCTTGCTGATGGCGGGTGCTGCGGACACCGGGCAATGGATCATGATTGGCGTCCTCATGGCCTCGTCGCTGTTGAATGTGGCCTACCTGTTGCCACTGGTTGCCAAGGGCTTTTTCCTGAAAGGGGACGAGCTTTACACCACCCGCGCGGAAAGCCCTTTCCTCGTCTGGTTCCCCCCGGCGCTTACCGCATTTGGCTGTCTGCTCCTGTTCTTTTACGCTGGTGCAATCCAAGCCTTTCTCGCCCCTATCGTCGTGATCCCTTAAGAGGCCCTGATGTCAGATCAACCGGACGAAAAACCGATCAACGCGCTTGCCGCCCTCTTTGGGTTGGTGGATCGACCGGGGGCGGCCACGCGCATTTTCTACGCGCTGGCGGCGCTCTGTGCGTTCCTCTTTCTGCTTGATTTCACGTATAAAAAATACGGTTACTTCGAATTCGAAGCCCTGCCTGGCATCTATGGCATCTACGGGTTCGTGATGTTCACCGTTCTCATTCTGGTGGCCAAGGCGCTGCGTGTCCTTATCAAACGGCACGAGGATTATTACGGCGAGAAATCGATCGATGCCGAGGAATATCCGCGCGACCAGTTGGAAAGGATCGAGCATGAGTATTGAGCTGATCCCCACCGCATTCCTGTTTTTTGCTGGCGCGGCGCTCCTGACCGTTCTGCCCAAAGACGGACCTTTGCGGCCGCTGGTCCTGCTGTTCGTGCCGATACTGGCTGGCCTGCAAATCTGGTTTTTGCCCGAAGGGAACCACATCCAGGCCTCGCTTCTCGGCCTTGATCTGGAGCTGAACCGCGTCGACAAACTGTCGCGCGTTTTCGGCCTGATCTTCTCCCTCGCGGCCTTCTTGGGCGGGCTTTATGCCTGGCATGTCCGCGACTCGGTGCAGCAGATTGCCTCGCTTTTTTACGCAGGCTCGGCGATCGGAGCGGTTTTTGCCGGCGATCTGGTCACGCTCTTTTTCTACTGGGAAGGCACAGCGATTGCGTCGGTCTTTTTGATCTGGGCGCGGCGCACCATCGGGGCCTATTACACCGGCATGCGCTATCTGATCATCCAGATTGGATCGGGCGTGATCCTGATTGCGGGGGTGGTACTGCTCTACCGTGAAACCGGTTCCATCGCCTTTGAAAAGATGACACTCGGCTCACTCGCGACGTGGTTAATTTTGCTCTCCTTCGGGATCAAGGCGGCCTTTCCGCTGCTTCACAACTGGTTGCAGGACGGCTACCCCGCGGCCACTGTTACTGGCACTGTGATCCTTTCCACGTTTACCACAAAACTTGCGATTTACGCTCTGGCGCGCGGCTTTCCGGGCACCGAGATCCTGATCTACGTTGGCACGATCATGACTCTGTTTCCGATTTTCTTTGCCGAGATCGAAAATGACCTGCGCCGCGTCCTTGCTTATTCGCTGAACAACCAGCTTGGCTTTATGGTCGTTGGAATCGGCATCGGGTCCGAGATGGCGCTGAACGGTACGGTGGCCCATGCTTTTGCGCATATTCTCTACAAGGGGCTCCTTTTCATGTCTGTCGGAGCGGTCCTCTTTCGCACCGGCACCTCCAAAGCCTCCGAACTTGGCGGGCTTTATCGCACGATGCCCAAAACCGCGCTGTTTTGCATAATCGGCGCGGCGTCCATTTCGTCATTTCCGCTGTTTTCCGGCTTTGTCACCAAGTCGCTCGTCCTTGATGCGGCCGGGAAAGAACAATATGTCGTCATCTGGGCGGCGCTGGTGTTTGCCTCGGCTGGCGTTCTCAGCCATTCCGGCATCAAAATCCCGTATTTCACCTTTTTTGCACATGACAGCGGCAAACGACCCGCCGAAGCCCCGCCCCACATGCTTTGGGCCATGGGGATCACCGCGTCCTTATGTATCGCCATCGGCGTCTACCCCGATCCCCTTTATGCGCTTTTGCCCTACGAAGTCGAATACCGCCCCTATACCATCAACCATGTGGTCGCACAGTTGCAGCTTCTGTTTTTCGCGCTGCTGGCCTTTGGCGTCTTGATGCGGACCGGCATCCACCCACCAGAAATCCGCGCGGTCAACCTTGATACCGATGTGGTTTATCGAAAATTCACCCCTTCGGTCATCGTTTTGAGCATGCGCGGGCTGAATGTCATCTGGTCAGCCTTGGCGAATCGCGTACAACTCCGCCTGAGCCAGATCATCAAAAACCTTTACGACAGCCACGGTCCGGAGGGGCGAATCGCACAGGTCTGGCCGACCGGCTCTATGGTGCTTTGGATCGCATTGTTGTTGGGCGTTACGCTGATCGTCAGCTTTGTGACCTGAAAATTCGCGATAATTTACGAAATATAAAGCTCTTTGCCGCAGAAGATGACCGACCTGAGCAAGCTGGACCTAAGCCGTCCATTTGGGTGACTTGCGCCGGTTTCGACTTTTACGGGTTCGCGCCTATTGCGACCCAACCAATTCCCCAAAGTCGCACTCCCTGGCAAGGGTGCATGTCTTTGGATCTTCTGTTTTCGAAACCGGCGCATTTTTCTCTTTTGCTGCAAAGCCTGTCAAACCCATTGACCGGCCGCTTGGAGCCCGAGTTTACCGCTCACCGCCCGGCCAAATTCGCCGCGTGGTCTGACCGGCGTTGGAGGGCATCACTCAGGCCACCTGACCCGCAGCCCAACCCGAGGACCAAGCCCACTGGAAATTATACCCCCCGAGCCAACCCGTGACATCGACAACCTCGCCAATGAAGAACAGTCCGGGGACTGATTTGACCTCCATGGTCTTGGAGGAAAGCGCGTCAACCGAAACCCCGCCCAAAGTGACCTCAGCGGTGCGATAGCCTTCGGTTCCCGCCGGGATCACCCGCCAGCGTTCTACCCGCGCCGCAAGGGCCTGAAGGGCCGCATCACTAAGATCGCCGCGCTTCACCCCCGGTGCAATGCCCTCGCAGAGATACGTCGCCAATCGTCTTGGCAGGATGTCCGCCAGGATCGTCAGCGGGGATTTTGCGCCATTTGCAGCCTTGAGCACCGCAAAAACCGAACCCTCGGGCCAAAGATTAACCTCCACCTCGCGGCCCGGCAGCCAATAGCTTGACGCTTGCAGGATTGAAGGCCCTGAAAACCCACGATGGGTGAACAGAAACCCCTCTTCAAACGCGGCACCGCCGGTAGAAACCCGGGCCGCAACCGACAGGCCCGCCATCGGTTTAGTGGCGGCCAAAACATCGGGGCCAAATGTAAATGGCACAAGCCCTGCCCGTGTCGGCTCCAGTGGCACGCCGAATTGCCGGGCGACCTCATAACCAAACCCGGTGGCCCCCATTTTGGGAATCGACATGCCGCCAGTGGCAATGATCAGGCTTTGCCCCAGAATTTTGCCGCCTTGCGTGCTGACAGCAAAGCCACCAGCGCCCTGTTCCAAACCACTCACACCAAGGCCCAGGCGCAGATCCACACCGGCATCGCGCATGTCGTCAAGCAGTATGGAAATGATTTCCACCGCCGAGCCATCGGCAAACAATTGCCCCAACGTCTTTTCGTGCCAGGCAATGCCAGCCGCATCCATCCGGGCAATGAAATCCCATTGCGTATAGCGCTTCAGTGCCGAGATCGCGAATTTTGGGTTGGCGCTAAGATATGCCTCGGGCGCGATATGCAGATTGGTGAAATTGCAACGCCCGCCACCCGATATCCGGATTTTCTCTCCGGGCTTGGAATTATGCTCCAACACGAGCACCGAACGACCCCGCCGACCCGCCTCGATCGCCGCAAACATCCCCGCCGCACCGGCCCCGATTACGATAACGTCAAACTTCTCCATGGATGTCCCCTACAGGCCCAAGAAAACCGCCACAACCCGGCCATTTTACGCTTGAAGCGCCGCCAAGCTTTCCTTAGAACCCGCGTCACGTTGGGGTGTAGCCAAGTGGTAAGGCAACGCTTTTTGGTAGCGTGTACCGTAGGTTCGAATCCTACCACCCCAGCCACTTTCCAAACCTTGAAAAGCCGCCGCGCTGTGACTGCGTGGCTTTGGGCTATTGGAGACGCGCGACAAGCCCAAAGCCATCGGTTGCCGAGACCAGACTGCCGAACTTTGTCACGACCCTTCCTTCAGGCCGATGTCGCTTGTAAAACGTCGCTTGTAAAACCGCGACCAGTTTACGCCATCCCGCCATCAATCAACCCTTTGGCAATCTGCTGATAGGCGCGACCCACAAGACCGTCCTCCAGCGCGACGGGCTTACCCGCATCGCCCGCGAGCCGCACGGAGATATCTAGCGGGATTTCGCCAAGGAAGGGCATCCCCAGTTTCTCTGCCTCGGCCCGTGCGCCGCCATGGCCAAAGATATGCGCCTCGTGGCCGCAGTTGGGGCAGATATAGGCCGACATATTCTCGATCATGCCCAAAACCGGCGTGTTCATCTTGCCAAACATATTGATCGCCTTCCTCGCATCCAACAACGCGATGTCCTGTGGGGTCGAGACCACAATCGCGCCGGACACTTTGGTCTTTTGCGCCAGCGTCAGTTGCACATCCCCCGTGCCCGGCGGCAGATCGACGATCAGCACGTCCAAGGCGCCCCAGCGGACCTGCCCCAGGAATTGCTGCAATGCCCCCATCAGCATGGGTCCGCGCCAGATCACCGCCTCGTCTTCTTTTAGCAAAAGCCCCATGGAAATGAACGTAACCCCATGAGAAACCAGCGGAATGATCTCCTTGCCGTCAGGCGAGGCCGGCCTTGTCGACAGACCCATCATGCGATGCTGGGAGGGGCCGTAAATATCGGCATCAAGCAAGCCAACCCGTCGCCCTGCCTTGGCCAGCGCTACCGCGAGATTGGAGGAAACGGTTGATTTGCCGACGCCACCCTTGCCCGAGGCGATTGCCAGGATGCGATCCACCCCCGCGACCGGCTCCGGACCGGCCTGGGGTTTTGGATGCCCGCCGATCTTCAAATTCGGCGGCGGTGCTGAGCCGGGAGCGCTGTGTGCTGTCAGGATCACCTTGGCGCTGCCGACACCCTCAAGTCCCGCCACCAGGTCTTCTGCGGCCTTGCGCACCGGCTCCATCGCGGCCCCTTTGTCGGCGGGAACCTCCAGCAGGAACTGCACCCGGTCACCTTCAATCGTCAGCGCCCGTACCATGTCACGCGACACCAGATCGCCACCGTCGGGCAAGGTAATCCGCGTCAAAGCGGTCATGATTTGGTCTTTGGAGGCTGACATCTGCTGCATTCCCATTTATCTGTGTGCCGGTTTCGGCTACAGCCCCTACATTGTTTGAATTCGCCCCGACCACAAGGGCATGGGACAGGAAACCGCACCTGAAATGGAAACTCTGGCACAGGCTTGGCAACTGCTCATCGGATTCGACGCCGCATTGGTCGAAATCGTCGGCCTGTCGCTTTATGTCAGCCTGTCGGCCACTTTGCTTGCGGCCCTTTTGGGCGTGCCATTGGGGGCCGCGCTGGCGATCTGGACCTTTCCGGGTCGCGGGGTTCTGGTTGTGCTCGCGACCTCCTTCATGGCGCTGCCTCCGGTCGTCGTTGGGCTTGCGGTTTACCTGTTGCTGTCACGCGCCGGACCGCTAGGCGATCTTGGATTGCTGTTCACGCCTTCGGCGATGATCATCGCCCAGATGCTGTTGATCACCCCTATCGTTTTGGCGCTTACACGCGAGGCGGTGCTGCCTTTGAAGCGCGACTATGACCTTTTGCTGCGCAGCGTCGATGCCGGTCCCTGGTTGACCCTGAAGACCCTGATCTGGGACGCAAGATTTGGCGTTGCCACTGCCTTTCTGGCCGGATTTGGCCGTGCGCTGGCCGAGGTTGGGGCGGTCCTTATTGTCGGGGGAAACATCAACGGGTTGACCCGCGTGATGACGACAACCATTGCGCTTGAAACCTCCAAAGGGAACCTTGAACTCGCCCTTGCGCTTGGTCTGATCCTGATCCTGATCGCCATCCTGATCAACGCCGCGATCCATCTGCTTTCAGCCTTTGGGCGGCGCTACGAGGTCACCAGATGACCATTTTGACCTTCGACAAGGTCGAGTTGACGGCCAATAACACGCGCATTTTTGGTCCCGTCTCGACCACGCTTGATACCAAGGGGATCACCGTTGTCATGGGTGCAAACGGCGCCGGCAAAAGCCTGTTTCTGGCGCTGGCCCATGGCTTGACGCAGCCAAGCCGGGGCGTGGTGCTTTGGGACGGTATTCCTGCCATCGAGACCCGTTCCAGCCGTGGTTTTGTCTTTCAAACGACGCCGGTTCTGCGCCGCTCGGTCTATGGCAACCTTGCTCTGCCGCTGGCCGCCAGAGGTATTCGCGGTGCGGAAGCAAAATCGCGGATCAGCGCCGCCCTGATTGCCGCACGCCTTGACGCAGACCCTGCAAAACCCGCCGCGGCCCTTTCGGGTGGCGAGCGCAAGCGTCTTGATCTTGCCCGCGCCATCGTCGCCTCGCCCAGGGTGATCCTGCTGGACGAGCCTTCCGCCAACCTTGATCCGGCGACCATGGCCGCGTTTGAGGCCAGCCTGTTGCAGATCGCTGAACGCGGCACCAAGATCATTGTCTCTACTCATGACATTCCACAGGCGCGACGATTGGGCACGGAATTCCTGTTTTTCTCGGGCGGCCAATTGTGTGAAACTTCGAACGGTCAGGACTTTTTTGAACGAACTCAAAGCGATGAAGCCATTCGCTATCTCAAGGGCGAGCTATGAAAACCCTGTTGTTTCTTCTCTTTTTCTTCACCGCGCCCTTTGTAAGCGCGGCTGAAAACTACATCATTCTGGCCTCGACTACCTCGACGCAAAACTCGGGCCTTCTTGATCACATCCTGCCGATGTTTACCGCCAAAACCGGCATCAATGTCCGCGTTGTCGCCGTTGGTACTGGGCAGGCGCTGAGGATCGCGAGGGCCGGGGACGCCGATGCGATCCTTGTCCATCACCGCGCTTCCGAGGATGCTTTTGTCGCCGAGGGGTTTGGGATTGAGCGGCTGGATGTGATGTATAACGATTTTGTCATGATCGGCCCCAAAACTGATCCCGCGGGGATCAAATCCGCGCAAAAGGCAACCGAGGCTTTGCAAAAGATCACCGCCCTGCCCGCGACCTTCGCCTCGCGCGGGGACGACAGCGGCACCCACAAGAAAGAGCGTGAACTCTGGGCCGCTGCCGGGATTTCCCCCGCGGGTGCCTGGTATCTGGAAACCGGCTCGGGCATGGGGGCGACGCTTAATCTTGCGGCGGACAAGAACATCTACCTGCTGTCAGATCGCGGCACCTGGATCACTTTTGGCAACAAACGCGATCTGGCGATCCTGTTTTCCGGCGATCGGGTGCTGCACAACCCCTATGGTTACATTGTGGTTAATCCTGACCGCCACGCCCATGTAAAAGCGGATGCAGCACAAGCGCTCGGGGATTGGCTGGTCTCTGCCGAAGGGCAAAAAGCCATCTCTGATTTCCGCATCGACGGATTTCAGGCCTTTTGCCCCAATGCCGGACCCCTTGCGGAACAAGGGGCCGACCGCGAGGCCTGCCCTGCCGAAACGGATTAGCGCCAGATCGGGTTCGACCAGGCCTTTTTACCCGCCGCATCAATAAGCGTGACCCGCAACCAGGGCGAGGATTGCAGCCGTCCAATCTCCAGACTGGCCCCGGTCATGGATGGCTCAAACGCGCCAGAAGTCGAGACATTATCGCCCTGCAAAATCACGCCAGCAACAGCCGAACATTTCACATTCACATGGGTATCCGTAACCTCGATGTCGTGAAAATCCGGGCCGGTGGTGGCATACATCGCACCAGCTTTGAGCGCGGCCAACAAAGCCTCTGGCGTGTTTTCCTCTGCCCTGACCATCGTCCAGCCGCCGAATGCATCCAGATTTCCATGCGCGAAATGCGCATCATCTGTCGCCACAAAGGACACCTGCTTGCCGGTCCTTGCCAGCAAATCCGCCGCGTGCAGACCAGAGGCGCGATCGCATTCCACCTCGCAACCGTGGTTGTAAATCTCCACCCCATGCGCCGCCAAAATCGACGCCATATCAGCCTCGGACAGCCCAGACCATTCGGGGTGCGCAATCGCCACATATGCCCCGGCATCCACCGCGCGTTGCGCGATTTCAGCGCCGGTTTCCTGATCCTTGATCGGGTAAAACTCCGGGCTGTTGGAAGGGGCAAAATCAAACGGCAGACCCACGGCGAGGATATGCCACAGCTCGCCATTCGACATGGCACCAGAATGTAGTTCCGCCCCGATCAGCGTGGTGAAATCCGCGTCCCGAAAGGGCCGCGTGTCGGTGATCGGATAGTCAAACGCGCCGACAAAATGATCGGTCAGCGCCAGAAAATCATAGCCCTGCGCCTTGTAGCGGCGACAAACCTCGGCCACGTCCAACTTGCCATCGGATGCATCGCAATGGGTGTGAATGTTGCCGCGAAAAAACTTGCCGGGATTGGAAAACGCCACTGGCCGCATGTCAGATCTCCTTAGATTTGCCCCATTGCTCGCCTTTGGCCCCGGATTCGGCAAGTCCTATTCGCGGAATTTGGTAAAGTCGGGTTTGCGCTTTTCAAGAAAGGCGCTGATCCCCTCGCCGCTTTCCGCCGAGCCCTGCGCATTCGCCATTTCTTCGGCCTCCAGATCAAGCTGCGTCGCCAGATCGTTCTTATACGCGGCAAGCACCAGAGACTTGGCCCGCGCCAGCGATCCCGGTCCAACGGTGTAAAGGCGTTCGGCCAGTTTCAACGCCTCGGCCTCCGCCTCGCCCGGTTTGGTTAAGCGGTTAATCGCGCCCATCTGATGCAGCCGTTCGCTGGAGATCTTGTCGCCAAACATCAGGATCTCATTGACCATCTGGCGCGGTGCAATTTCCGTCAGAAACGCGGTCGAGCCGCCATCAGGCGACAGGCCCACACGCAGGTAGGAGACCGCAAAATAAGCCTCAGCCGAGGCGACAACCATATCGCAAGCCAGCGCAATCGGTGCACCGGCGCCCGCCGCACCACCTTCAACAGCCGCGATCACCGGCTTCGGGCAATTGCGGATCGCGCGGATCAGCCCGTGCAGCACCTCAATCGCGGCGATCCGGTCTTTGACCTCCATCTCGCGGCGCTTGATCAGAACGTTGAGATCGCCCCCCGCGCAGAAAAAACCGCCAGCCCCGGTCAAAACCACAGCCGAAACCGTGTTATCCGCCGCCGCTTCTTTCAGCGCCGCACTCGCCATCTGGCTGAACTCAAAGGTTAACGCGTTGAGCGCCTCGGGATTGTTGTTGATGATGAAAAGGGCGGCACCGCGCCGCTCGATAATGGCTGCCTCAGACATGTTCGCCCTTTCCCAAAGCAATGTAGCGCGTGAGGTGATAATCCTCGTCGCCCAGCTCGTGCGTGATCATCGTCAGACGTTTGGCAAAATGCCCGAGGTCATGTTCCCAGGTCATCCCGATCCCGCCGTGAATTTGAATGGATTCTTCGGCCACCAACGTCGCGGTTTTGTTGGTTGTGACCTTCAAAGCGGCAACCGCGCGTTCGCGTTCCACGCCGGGCTCCTCCAGAACCGCCGCCGCGCGGATCACAGCCGAGCGCATTTGTTCGATTTCCAACAGCATTTCAGCCATGCGATGTTGCAACGCCTGAAACTTGCCAATGGGCACGCCAAACTGTTTGCGGGTCTGGATATATTCAATCGTCATCGCGCGGATCACATCCATGATCCCAAGCGCCTCCGCCCCGATGGCAACGATCCCGCGGCCAAGGGCGTGGTTCAGAATGTCCAATCCCTGCCCCTCACCGCCAATCAGGTTGCCCATAGGCAAGCCCTTGAGATCAAGCGAAATTTCGGCAGCGCCCCCGCCTTCGATTGTGGAATAGGCATGGGTTTCAATGCCCTTCGCATCCGTTGGCACAAGGAACAACGACAGGCCATCCGCCTGCCCCGCGTCACCTGATGTGCGGGCAGATACCACCAGATAATCCGCCGAACCGCCATTGCGCACGACAGCCTTGTGACCGCTGATTTCCCAGCCATCCGCGCCCTTTTTGGCCGTGGTTTCGATCCAACGCGGATCGTCCCCATCGTCGGCTTCAAAATGCGCAAATGCGAGGGTTTTTGCGCCCTCAATCACCGGCTCCAAAAGCGCCTTTTGTGCGTCATTTCCAGCGTTTTCAAGGATCGACCCGGCCAACAAGGCAGGCAAAAGCGGCTCGATCACAAGGCCCTTGCCGAGCCCCTCAAACACCACCGCCAGATCGAATCCAGCGCCGCCAAAACCGCCCGCATCTTCGCCAAAAAGCGCACCGATCACTCCAAGTTCCGCCAGCGCCGCCAAACGGTCGGGAGCATAGCCTAACTCGGACACGCCGGCCTCCAGCCGCGCCTTCAGCGGATAGTCGTTCATCACCCAGCGGGTGATCGTGTCGCCGAGCATCTGGCGTTCTTCGCTATGGTTAAAATCCATGTCTCAAAGCCCCAAAATCATCTTGGAGATGATGTTTTTCTGAATTTCGTTCGAGCCGCCAAAAATCGTGATTTTCCGATTGTTGAAATAGCTTTTCGATTGCGCCGCCGCATGTTCCGGCCCCACATGTGGGCCATTAAACCCAGGCTCAAACGCCTCCGGCAGAAACGGCATCGCATAGCGCCCGACGGCCTTGCGCGACAGAACATTCAACTCCTGACGGATTTCGGTGCCCTTGATTTTCAGCATCGAGCTTTCCGGCCCCGGCACGCCTCCCGCTGCCGCCGCCGACACCACGCGCAGGTTGGTGACTTTCATGTTCTCCAACTCAATCTCCGCCCGTGCCATCCTTGCCGCATACAATGGATCATCCGCCAGATGCTTGCCGCGCCGTTTTTGCGCCCCGGCCACCCGTTTCAATTCGCCCATGGCCGCCATCGAAAAGCCGACGCCTGCGATCCCGGTGCGTTCATACGTCAGCAGGTATTTTGCATAGGTCCAGCCCTTGTTTTCCTCGCCGACAAGGTTTTCGACGGGCACCTTCACATCGGTGAAAAACACCTCGTTTACCTCATGCGTGCCCTCCAGCAAATGGATGGGCCGCACGTCAATGCCGGGCGTGTTCATGTCGATTAAAAGGAAGGAAATCCCCTCCTGCGGCTTACCCTCAGACGAGGTTCGCACAAGGCAGAAAATCATGTTTGCGAATTGCCCAAGCGTGGTCCAGGTCTTTTGCCCGTTAACCACGTAATGATCGCCCTCGCGCACCGCCTTACACTTGAGCGAGGCCAAATCGGAGCCCGCGCCCGGCTCCGAATAGCCCTGACACCACCAGTCCGAGCCATCCAGAATGCGCGGCAGCCAATGGTTTTTCTGCGCCTCGTTGCCGTATTTGATCAACACCGGCCCCAGCATCGACACTCCAAACGGCACGATCCGGGGGGCATAGGCGAGGCAGCATTCTTCCTCGAAAATATTGCGCTCCACCGGCGACCAGCCGGTGCCGCCGTGCTCCGTCGGCCAATGGTTTGCCAGCCAACCCCGTGCGTTCAGAGTCGCATGCCAAAACTCCATATCGGCTTTGGACAAATGCTTGCCGGACTTCACCCGATGTGCCAGTTCTGCGGGCAGGTTTTCCTTGAGCCAGCCGCGCACTTCGGCCTGAAAAGCCAGCTCCTGATCGGTGTAATTCAGGTCCATATTGTCCCCCTAGCCCTTGTTCAAACTGTCAAAATTCTTGCCCTCGGCCACAAGCTTTTCAAGCAAAGCGGCGGGTTGCCAGAACTGCGCATCCTCGGACGCATAATCTTTGATCCGGCTCAAAATCACATCAAGCCCAACCATATCGGCGTATTTCATCGGCCCGCCGCGATAGCGCGGAAAACCGTAGCCATAAAGCAGCGTCACATCGACATCGAGCGGTCTGAGCGCAATGCCTTCCTCCACCACTTTCGCGGCCTCGTTAATCATCGCAGCAAGGTAGCGGTTCTGGATATCCTCAGCCGAAAAGCTTCGCGGCGTGATCCCTTTTTTGGCGCGTTCGGAGTCGATTATCGCAAGGATTTCCGGGTCTTCTGTACCTTTGCGCGATCCATCCTCGTAGATGTAATAACCGCGCTGCGTCTTTTGTCCGAACCAACCGTTTTCACAAATCCGGTCGGCAATTTCGACGTAACGCGCGTTTGGATCGCGGGTCTCGGCCTTGCGTTTCCGGGTCGCCCAGCCGATGTCGCCGCCTGCCAGATCGGAGACTTCAAAGGGCCCCATTGGATAGCCAAAATCCTTCATCGCGGCGTCAATCTCATAAGGCGAGGCACCGTCCTCGACCATGTAGTCCGCGATCGTCCGGTACGTCGCAAGGATGCGATTGCCGATAAACCCGTCACAAACGCCAGCGCGCACCGGCACCTTGCCGATGGTTTTGGCAAGCGCAAAGGCGGTTGTCACCACATCTGCGGAGGTTTTGTCTGCCACTACAATTTCAAGCAATTTCATGATGTTAGCCGGGGAAAAGAAATGCAGACCGATCACATCTTCAGGTCGGGAAATCGTCGCGGCCAACTCATCGATATCCAAATAGGAGGTATTTGAGGCGAGAACAGCGCCGGGTTTCATCGCTGCATCCAGCTTGGCAAAAACGTCCTTTTTGACGCCCATTTCCTCGAACACCGCTTCGATCACCAGATCAATTTCCGACAGCACGCCGTAATCCAGCGCCGGTGTAAACCGCGCCATGATCTGGGCCTTGCCGTCTGCATCGAGCCGCCCTTTGGCGATGTCGCGATCGTAGACTTTTTCCACATTCGTCTGCCCCCGCGACAGGCTTTCCGCGTCGCGTTCGATCATCGTGACCGGAAAGCCTGCGTTCAGACAGGCCACCGCAATTCCCGCCCCCATTGTGCCGCCACCAATCACGGCAATGGTTTTCACATCGCGTGGCTTGGCGGCCTTGGCTTCGGGGATTTTTGCCGTCTGGCGTTCAGCAAAAAAGGCGTGGATCATGCCTTTGGACTGATCCGAAGTCACGCATTTCATAAACGCCGCACGCTCGGCAATCATCGCCTCGGCAAAGGGCATGGACAGCGCGTTTTCAACGCATGTGACAATCTCAAACGGGGCGAGTTGGCCCTTGGCAGTCTTGGCAAGCATCGCGCGTTTTGCGTCGATCACGGCGCGGTAGGCCTCGACATCTGCTAGGCCTTCCTTGCGCTCGGATGTGCGGCGCGGGCCTGCGCCCTCTGCGACCAGTTCTTCGGCATAGGCCAATGCGTCGGCCTTCAGATCACCCGTCGCAATCCGGTCGATCACACCCCATTCAAGACCCTTTTTCGCAGCCGAAGGCTTGCCTGACAACATCATGTCAAGCGCAGGACCAGCGCCGGTAATCCGTGGCATCCTTTGCGTGCCGGATGCCCCCGGCAAGACGCCCAACAGCACCTCGGGCAGGCCGATTTTGGCGTTTGCATCGGCAATCCGGTAGTGCGCGGAAAGGGCGACCTCAAAACCACCGCCAAGGGCCGTGCCATGGAGGGCGGCGATCACGGGTTTGGTGCAATCCTCGATCCGCTGGCAGACATCCGGCAGGAATGGATCAAGCGGTGTTTTGCCAAATTCGGTGATGTCAGCCCCGGCGGGAAAGGTCCGTCCTTCGGCCCAGATCAACACGGCCTTGGCAGCATCGTCGGCTTCGGCGCGCTCAATTCCGCCAACCAGACCTGCACGGACCGCATGGCCCAGGGCGTTGACCGGCGGGTTGTTTACCACGATCAGGGCGATATCGCCGCTGCGCTCATAGCCGACAAATTCTGTGATCTGTTCCATAGTCATCCTCAAATTGCTGCAAGGCCGCCGTCGACCGAAAGGGTTTCGCCGGTCATGAAAGAGTTTTCCGATGCGGCCGCGAAAAGGATCGCCTCGACGACCTCGTCGACACTGGCCAAGCGGCCCATTGGAATGGCCCGGGTCAACGCATCGACCGCCGCCTCCCGGCCCTTTGGATTGGCGTCAAGAAAGGGCGTGATGATGGCCGTATCCGCGAACGACGGGCAGATCGCATTGACGCGCACGCCTTTGCGCCCATATTCCGCCGCCGCCGACTTTGTCAGCCCCACTACGCCGTGTTTTGCCGCAGCATAAACCGACATAAACGGGGAACCCATCAGCCCGGCCGCCGAGGCGATATTAACGATAGCGCCTCGCAGCCCATCCTCCTCAAAGCGACCGGCCATGACCGGCAATTGCGCCTGCATTGCAAAGATCACGCCCAGCAAATCGACATCGAGAACCGCGCGAACGTCGCGCTCTGAAATATCCGGCAACCGCGCCAGCGCATGACCGATCCCGGCGTTGTTAACCGCCACATCTAATGCACCAAATTCCGACAACGCCAGATCGACCAGCTCGTCGTGGTACGCCGCCTCGCGCACGTCGCCTGCCAGCCCAACAACCGGGCCTTTGAGCGTCGCGGCAACCGCCTCGATCCCGTCTTCGGAGAGGTCCGCCAACACGACCGAGGCGCCTTCCTCGGAAAACCGCTCCGCGGCGCGGGTGCCAAAACCACCAGTTGCCCCGGAGATCAGGACGGTTTTTCCCTCAAACCGCATCAGGCGAGCACATGCATGGCAAGTTGTTCGGCAATCAGCGCAGGCGTGTCATCGCCTTCGATTTCAACGACCGTATTGAACTGGCAAAGGATGCGATTGCCCGGCTTGTCCTCGACCGATTGCAGGCTCACGCGGCTGCGCACCCGCGCCCCGGATTTGACCGGGTTCAAAAACCGCACCTTGTTCATGCCATAGTTAAAGGTCATCACCCGGCCCTCAATATCCGGCAGGATGGTCGAATTCAGATGGCTCAGCATCGACAGCGTCAGGAACCCATGGGCAATCGTGCCGCCAAAGGGCGTTTCGGCCTTGGCGCGGGCGTCATCAATATGGATGAACTGATGGTCCTCGGTCACATCGGCGAATGTGTCAATGCGGCTCTGGTCAATTTCAAACCACTCCGACACGCCGACTTCAGAGCCGATCATCTCTTTGAATTCACTGACAGTTTTCATATCTCACCCCAAGGCTGATTGGAAAATATTCGGGGCCGACATCAGATGAATACCCCCACAAAGCGGCACAATCGCCCCCGTGGTATAGGCCCCGCCGCGCCCACACAAGAAGAGCGTCGCCCCGGCAATATCTTCGGCCGAACCGACCCGGCCAAGCGGCACATCCGCGCCGACCTTCTCCGATTGTTCGTCTGATCCGGTGGCGAACGCCGTCATTTTGGACCGGAACGGCCCCGGCGCAAAGGCGTTCACAGTAACCGACATGCCCGACAATTCCTTGGCGAGGATTTTGGTCAGATGATGCACCGCCGCCTTGGAGGCCGCGTAGGAATAAGCCCCATCGCCCATGGGCGCGGTGCCCATCAAGGAGCCAAGGTTGATCACGCGTGTGGGGTCTTCCTTGGTTGCACTTGGGATCAACAATGGCAGCAGGGATTGGGTCAGATGGAACAGACCGTCTACATTAACCGCGCTGACTTTCGCCCAGGCCTTATGGGGGAACATGCCCATCGGCGCGCCCCAGGTGATGCCTGCGTTGTTGACCAGAATGTGCAGCTTGTCCGTGCGGGCGTTAACCTCTGCGACGATGGCTTTGATGCCCTCTTCATCGCCGACGTTTCCGGCAAAGGCCTCGACCGATCCGGGGTATCCGAGCGCGTTCACCTCCGCCGCTGCGGCCTCCACCGCTTCGATCTTGCGCGAGCAGATCAGCACCCGCGCGCCGCCCATCGCCAAAGCCTCGGTAATCATCCGTCCGATTCCCGTGCCGCCGCCGGTGACCAGTGCTACTTTTCCGGGCACGCCAAAGATTTCCTGTAAATTCAATGTAATACTCCTTTGAAATCGCGTGACGTTACGATCTGTTTGACAACATACTGACGAGTATGTTTCTACTCACGACAACTTGTAAAGCCAAAATCCAGTTGAGAGCGAAACGACGCCACGTGACCTTTGCCGCCCCCTCTGCCACGCCACGCGCCCCTCTGGACGAGGTTCTGGACGCCGCCGCCGCCTGCTTTACCGAGCGCGGATTCGCAGGCACGACACTGGATGATGTCGCCCGCCACATGGGCGCAACCAAGGGGCGGATTTACCATTACTTTTCGTCGAAATCCGACCTTATGCATGCGGTGCGAAAACGCGCGATGGCGATCAACTTTGCCGGCATCGCCCCGGCCTTTGAAAGCGATTTACCGCCCTGCAAAAAATTCCGCGAGATGGCCGAGGCCCATGCCCTCAACATGTTGCGCGAACAGGTCTATCAAAAGGCGTTGTTTGACTCGCTCCATGGCCATCTGATCCGCATGCCGCAGGCTAAAGACGACGCCAAGATGGAGGAATTCATCGAGGATCGTCGTCATTTCGAAGACATGTTTCGTGTTGTCTTGATCGCAGGCAAGGCCAATGGCGATTTTCACTTTGAAACCCTGTCCTACACGCTTCATACGATCATCACACTATTGAACTCCACCCTCACCTGGTATCGCCCACGCGAGGGTGAGGGGGACGAAAAACTTATCGAAATCGCGCAAGAAATCGTCGACATGGCTTGTCGCATTCTCGGCGTTGACCCCAAATCCTCTGAATAAGGAAAACCGCAATGAACCTTGGAATGACCGATCGTCTGAAACCGCTTTTAGAGCAGGTCCGCGACATGGTTCGCGACGACATCACACCGCTGGACGAGGAATTTTACGCCGAGGTTTCCGTAGGCGACCGTTGGCAGCATACCGCGCGGCAAACCGAAATTCTGGAAAACCTGAAGGCCAAGGCGCGTGAAAAGGGTCTTTGGAATTTCTGGCTGACCGACAGTGATCGTGGCTATGGATTAACGACGGTCGAATACGCTTATCTGGCCGAAGAAATGGGCAAGGCGCATATCGCGGCAGAAATCTTCAACTGTGCGGCCCCGGATACCGGCAACATGGAAGTGCTGGAACGCTACGGCACGGAAGATCATAAAAAACAATGGCTTGCACCGCTTTTGGATGGCAAGATCCGCTCGGCTTATTTGATGACGGAGCCTGATCAGGCCTCGTCTGACGCGACCAACATCTCGATGTCTTGTGTACGCGATGGCGATGATTATGTGTTGAACGGCGAAAAATGGTGGTCCTCCGGCGCTGGCGATCCGCGCTGCGCGATTTATATCGTGATGGTCAAAACCCCGCATGAAAACCGTGGCCGTCACCAGCAGCATTCGATGATCCTGGTGCCCGCAGACACTGAGGGCGTCGAAAAGGTCCGCGCCATGCAGGTTTACGGCGAAGATGATGCGCCGCACGGCCACCTGCACATGAAGTTTACAAATGTCCGTGTTCCAGCGTCCAACCTGCTGCTCGGCGAAGGGCGTGGCTTTGAAATCGCGCAGGGCCGCCTTGGACCTGGACGGATTCACCATTGTATGCGCGCCATTGGTCAGGCGGAAAAAGCACTGGAACTGATGTGCCGCCGCTCGCTTGACCGGGTCGCCTTTGGCAAGCCGATTGCCAAGCTTGGCGGCAACTACGACATCATCGCGAATTGCCGGATGGAGATCGAACAGGCGCGTTTGCTTTGCCTGAAAGCCGCCTGGATGATGGACCAGGGCGATGGCCGTGCCGCTGCGCCGTGGATTTCCCAGATCAAGGTTGTGGCCCCGCTGATGGCGCTCAAAGTCACCGACGAGGCTGTGCAGATGTTTGGTGCCGGCGGGATTTCGCAAGACACGCCGCTTGCACGTCAATGGACGGGTGTCAGAACATTGCGCCTGGCCGATGGCCCGGATGCCGTTCACCGGATGCAGGTCGCACGGGCTGAATTGAAACGCTACACGCAGGAAAAGATCTGATGGGAAAAATCCCGGCCCGTATGAAGGCTGTTCTTCTAAAGGATGGTGGCTACGCCGCATCCTCCCTGCCCGCCAGTCAGGTCCGCGAGGTTGCCGCCTTTCTGGAGCAGGGCGAGGCGGATGTCCCCAAACCCCGTGCAGGCCAAGTGCTGATCAAGGTGATCGGCTCCATGGTGAACCCCTCTGATCTGGCCTTTATTCAGGGCGGCTATGGCCAACCCCGGGTCAAAGGCGATCCCGCCGGGTTCGAAGGGATCGGGCGCGTGGTCGCAGGCAAAGGCTTTATGGCCAAGCGCCTGATCGGCAAGCGTGTGTCCTTTGTGATGGGCGCAAAAGGTTCCGGCGCCTGGGCGGAATATGTCGCCGTTGATGCGGCCACTGCGATCAAACTCAAAGACGGTGTGCGCGATGAAGATGGTGCCGCCCTTGTGGTCAATCCGCTGACAGCGGCGGCGATGGTGAACATGGTGCCCGAAAAAGGCGCGTTCATCGCATCGGGTGCCGCGAGCCAACTTGGCAAATTGATGGCGGGTCTGGCAGAGGAAACCGGGCGGCGGATGATCGGCACAGTACGCCGGGACGAGCCTATTCAGGGCCTCAAAGACCTTGGCGCAAAGCATGTGTTGAACGAGACCTCGGAAAGCTTTTGGAAAGACCTCGCGGGGGTCATCGCTGAGGAAAAGCCGACGTATTTTCTTGATTGCGTCGCGGGTTCAGTTTCTGCCCGGGTTTTTGATGCCATGGGCAATGACAGCCATTGGGTCGTCTACGGCAAGCTCACAACCGAGCCGCCCGAGATCATCGAACCCGGCAAGCTGATCTTTCAGCGCAAGGTCATCGAAGGCTTTTGGCTGGTGACTTGGATGCGCCGAACGGGCATCCTTGGGAAGTTGAAAGCCATCGGACAGGTGCAGGACAGATTCGCTTCTGGACGATGGAAAACCGATATTAGTGCAAAAGTGCCGTTGGGTCAGGTCGTGAGCGACCTTCCAAAAGCGTTGAACAAGGCCGATGGAAAGGTCATGATCACCATGGAATGACGGAAATCCGGGCTTTTAAGCGGCAGAAGATCGCACGCCCCAATAACCGCCATAGGGGAGAGAAAATTTGGAAACGTTGCAACTGCTGGTCAGCGGACTTGCGAATGGCTGTGTCTACGGCCTGATCGCGCTTGGCTTTGTGTTGATCTATAAAGCAACCGAGGCGGTGAATTTCGCACAAGGCGATTTCATGATGCTTGGGGCCTTCATTACGGTTGGTCTGACCAATGCGGAATATATGCATTGGCCGTTCTGGATCGCCGCCCCGGTGGCGGTCGCGATCATGGCGCTGATCGGCTATCTGCTGGATTATTTCGTGATCCGTCACCTCTTTGGCCAATCCCAGGTCGCTGTGGTGATCCTGACCATCGCGCTTGGCTTTGTGCTGCGCTTTGTGGCCGGGGCCATCTGGGGCCACCTGCCGGTGAACCTCGAAAGCCCGCTTGCCATTGGCGAGATACAGATCGGCAGTATGGTGGTCGGTCTGGCTGATGTCGCGGTCATCGTCGTGACTGTCCTTATGACGATCTTTCTTTACCAGTTCTTCCAGCGCACCAAAGTCGGCCTTGCCATGCAAGCCGCTTCGCAAAACCAGATGGCCGCTTATTACATGGGTATCCCCGTAAAACGCGTGCAGGGCTTTGTCTGGGCGCTTGCCGGGGCTGTTGCGGCTGTGGCTGGCATTCTATTCGCCTCCAAAGGTGCGATTGATCCCAATGCGGGGCTTCTGGGCATCAAGGCCTTTGCCGCCGCCGTCATCGGGGGTTTCGGCTCTCTGCCCGGCGCACTTGCCGGGGGGTTGATCGTTGGCGTGATCGAGCCTTTTGCCGCGCGTTACCTTCCCGCCGGATATAGTCAAATCGCGCCCTATGCGCTTTTGCTCTTTGTCCTCGTTTTCCGACCACATGGCCTTTTCAGCCAAGTCCGAACCAAAAAGGTCTGAAACATGCGCATTCATTTCAAAACCTCCTACGAGCATGACATCCGCCTGTTCCCCGACCGATGGACCTTTGGCGTCTATGGCTTGCTGATCCTGTTCGCCTTTGTCCTGCCCTACCTCATCGACGACTTCTATCTGGGCGAAGCGACAAACGTGCTGATCTGGGCCATTGCGGGTCTGGGCCTGATGTTGCTGACCGGCCAGTCCGGGCAAGCGAGCCTTGGGCACGCGGCCTTCCTTGCGCTTGGCTGCTACTCCGGCGCGATCCTGATGGAAACCGGCCTGCCCTTTTTGATCGCCTTTCCGCTGGCCGGGCTGATCACTGCCGTTGGCGGCGTGATATTTGCCTTTCCGGCGATCCGGCTTCATGGGGTTTACCTTGCGATTGCCACCATCGCGCTGTCCGTTCTGGCGGATGACATCATCGTGTTGCTGGAACCCTGGACCGGTGGTGTGTCGGGTAAATTCTTTGTCCCCGTCTCCATCTTTGGGCTGGAGATCGACCGTTGGACGACGCCGGATCGGTTCTATTACCTTGTGCTGATCGTAGCCATCATCTGTACGCTGTTTTATCGCAACCTGCTGCGCGCCCCGCTTGGACGGGCATTCGCCTCGGTCCGGGACAGTGAAGTTTCCGCCACCGCCATGGGCGTTCACATCGCCTTTACCAAAGCGGCGGCATTTGGGATTTCCTGCTTTATCACCGGGCTAGCGGGCGTGCTGATGGGCATGTTTGCAGGCGTTGTCACCAACGAGACCTTCTCCATCGTGATCTCCATCCAATTGCTGATGATGATCGTGATCGGCGGACTTGGCTCCATCCACGGGGCTTTCTTCGGCGCGGCGGTCATCGCCTTCTTGCCGCAGTTCCTGTCGATCCTCAAAGGCTCGGTCTCCAGCAGCAGCGTTGCCATTCCGGGGCTTGAATCCGGGGTATTCGCAGCCATCCTGATCGCCTTTATCCTGTTTGAGCCGATGGGCATCTATGGCCGCTGGATGAAAATTCGCATCTGGTTCGAACTCTTCCCCTTCGCGCGCAAAGACATGTTCCGCCGCCAGAAAAGCTATCTGAAAACGGAGCGTCTGAGATGAGCCTTTTGGAGATTAAAAACGCCACCCTGAAATTCGGCGGTGTGGTCGCGGTTAACGATCTGACCTTCTCGGTCGAAGAGGGCGAGGTCTACGCCATCGTCGGGCCAAATGGTGCCGGCAAATCCACGGTCTTTAACCTGATTTCGCGCTTCTACGACCCCTATGCCGGCAGCTTTTCCTTTGACGGCAACAACCTCTTGGATTGCAAAGCCGAGCAGGTTGCCGACCTTGGTATCGCGCGAACTTTTCAGAACATCGAATTGTTCGACCATGCGACCGTGTTGCAAAACCTGCTGGTCGGGCGGCACCGCCATCGCAAGACCAATCTGGTGGAGGAAATGTTGTTCCTGCCCCGCGTGCGGCGCGAAGAACACCTGCACCGCGAGGCGGTCGAGGAGGTCATCGACTTCCTTGATCTGCAACCCTACCGCAACAAGATGATCGCAGGCCTGCCTTACGGCGTGCGCAAAGTGGTCGAACTTGGCCGCGCACTGGCCTCCGGGCCCCGTCTGTTGCTGCTCGATGAACCGGCCTCTGGCCTGTCGGTTGAGGAAACGCAAGATATGCGCTGGTGGATTGATGACATCCGCAAACAGATGGGCATCACGGTTTTGATGGTGGAACACGACATGGGGCTGGTCTCTGGCGTGTCCGACCGGGTTCTGGCCCTTGCAGATGGCGCGAAACTGGCCGAGGGCACACCTGCCGAGGTGCAATCCAACCCTGCCGTGATCGAAGCCTACCTCGGAGGGGCTGCCTGATGTCTGACGTTTTGCTCAATATCAAGAACCTCGAAAGCTTTTACGGGCCGATCATGGCGATCCGTGGTGCGTCGCTCAGCGTCAAGAAGGGTGAGATCGTCACCGTTCTGGGTGCCAATGGTGCGGGCAAATCGACCCTGTTGAAAACCATCTCTGGGATTATGGACCCGGAAAAAGGCCAGATCGTCTTTGAAGGCCGCGAGATCCAAGGGCTGGAGCCGCACAAAGTTGTGCAAGCCGGGATCGTGCATGTGCCCGAGGGACGCGAAGTGTTCCCGCTGCTGACGGTTGATGAAAACCTCAGCCTTGGGGCTTATACCCGCAATGATCGCGCCCAGATCGAAAAAGACCGCGAGCTGGTCTTTGATTATTTCCCGATCCTTGCCGAACGCCGCAAGCAGGAGGCCGGAACGCTTTCTGGCGGCCAGCAACAGATGCTGGCGATTGGGCGTGGGCTGATGCTCAGCCCCAAGATCATGCTGCTGGACGAGCCTTCGCTTGGCCTGTCGCCCCTGTTGGTGCAGGAAATTTTCGCCATCCTCCGTCGTCTGAACAAAGACGAAGGCGTCACCATGATGCTGGTGGAACAAAACGCCAAAGTCGCGCTGGAGCTTGCCGACATGGGCTATGTGATGGAAATCGGGCGCATCGTCATGGACGGCTCGGCTGATCGACTGATGGAAAGCGAAGACATTCAATCCTTCTATCTGGGCCACCAGGAAGAAGGCCAGCGCGGCGAACGTCGCTGGAAACGCAAAAAGACCTGGAGGTAGGCGGACTATGAACATGCAAGCCCGAGGAGACCAAGTCGACATCAACGGTGTGCGCTTCAACGCCGTCCCCGGCCAACGCCCGGTCCATTGCGACGGCTATGAAACCATCGTCCAGTTGTTCCGCGGCCGCTGTCAGGCGCTTTCCGGGCGCACCGCGCACCGCGAAAAAGACTTTGGCATCTGGAAATCCTATTCCTGGTCGGACTATTGGACCCACGCGAAATACCTTGGTCTTGGGCTGGTGTCCTTGGGCCTGAAACCCGGCGAAGTTGTCTCGATCCTTTCCGAAGACCGCAAGGAATGGGCCTACGCTGACATGGGCATCCAATGCGTCGGCGGGATTGCCTCGGGCGTTTACACAACAGACAGCGCCTCCCAGCTTGAATACCTTTTGCGGGACAGCGACAGCCGCTTCCTGATTGTTGAGGGCGACGAGCAGCTTGATAAGTTCCTCGAAATCGCCGATCAGGCCAAACAGGTCTCCAAAGTGATCATCATCGAGCGCGAAGGCCTGCATGATCTCGACAATGATCGCTGCATCTTCCTTGATGACCTTTACGCCTTGGGCGAAAAATACGACGCCGAAAACCCCGGTGCGATTGATGCCGCCATCGACGCGGTCGCACCCGGCGACACCGGCCTTTTGATCTACACCTCCGGAACAACGGGCGCGCCCAAAGGCGCGATGCTGAGCCAGGAAAACATCATCGCCGCGATTGAGGCCGGTGCCCATCGTCTGCCCGCTTATGCCGAGGACGAACAGCTCTGCTTCCTGCCGCTTTGTCACATCCTGGAACGCGACGTGTCGATCTACTTTCCGATTGCGTCCAAATGCACAGTGAATTTTGCCGAAAGCCCGGAGACTGTGTTCGACAACTTGCAGGAAGTATCCCCTTCGACCTTCACCGCCGTGCCGCGCGTCTGGGAAAAAGTCTATTCCCGCGTGCTGGTGCTGGCACAAGAAGCGACATGGATTGGCCGCATGTCCTTTGGTCTGGCGCTTAAAGCCGGTCAAAAGCGTGCCGATTACCTGATCAAAGGCGAAGAGCCCCCCACTGCTGTCAAAGCCAACTTTGCGATCTGGGATTTCCTGGTGCTGAAAAACCTGCGCCGTATGCTCGGCATGGACCGCTTGCGCCGTGGTGGCACGGGTGCGGCCCCGATCAGCCCGGAACTGCTGCGTTGGTACTGGTCCATCGGCGTGCCGCTGGTCGAAGGCTACGGTATGACCGAAACCGCAGGGATTGCCACCATCAACACGCCGGAAGAAAACCGCGCCGGGACCATCGGCAAAGTTGTGCCGGGCATTGAAGTCCGCATTGCGGAGGATGGTGAAATTCAGACCAGGGGCCTCAATAACTTTCAGGGCTATTGGAAAAACAACGAAAAAACCGCCGAAACCTTTACCACCGATGGCTGGCTCAAAACCGGCGACGTGGGCCGGGTCGATGACGAGGGCTATGTGACCATCACAGGCCGTCTCAAGGACATCATCATTACCGCAGGCGGCAAGAACATCACCCCTGCCGAGATTGAAAGCCGCCTGAAATTCAGCCACTATATTTCGGACGCGGTGGTGATCGGCGACAAACGCAAATACCTCACATGTTTGATCATGATTGATCAGGAAAACGTGGAAAAGTTCGCACAAGAGGGTAAAGTGCCCTTTAGTGACTTTGCATCGCTTTGTGCCGCGACCGAGATTGTCGACCTCATCAAAGCCGAGGTCGAAGCGGTCAACAAGGAATTTGCGCGGGTAGAACAGATCAAGGATTTCCGCCTGATCAACGTGCTTTTAACCGCCGAAGACGAGGAATTAACTGCAACCATGAAGCTCAAGCGCGGCTTTGTGGAAAAGAAACACAAGGCGCTCATCGACGAGATGTATTAACCGGGCCGCTCTGGCTCACTGACTATCCAACGGGAGAAAACCATGAGAAAACTTACAGCTACCCTGATGGCAAGTGCGATGGCCTTTGGCCTTGGCACCGGTGCCTTCGCGCAGACAATGGGCGTCACCGACGACGAAATCGTCATCGGCTCGGTCAACGACCTCTCCGGTATCTTTGCCGCTGTGGGCGTGCCTGCGGTGAACGGCGCCAACATGCGCATCGACGAGTTGAACGAAGCTGGCGGCGTTCATGGCCGCAAAATCCGCTTCATCGTGGAAGACAACGGCTACCAGATCCCCCGCGCCATGCAGGGCTACAACAAGCTGGTGAACAAGGACGGCGTCTTTGCCATGCTCCTGTCGCTGGGTACGCCAATGAACATCGCGGGTTTCAAACTGCTCGATCCAAAGGGCATTCCGAATGTATCGCCGCTGTCCGCCGCCAGCCAGATGCTGATGGAGCCAATTGACAACAAATTCGCCGGCTTCTCGACCTATACCCAACAGGTTGTTTCGGGCATCACCTTTCTGGTCAAAGACAAGGGCATCAAAACCGTTTGTTCCATGTCGATCCCATCCGACTTTGGTAAAGCCATTTCCAACGGCACCAAAGCGGTTGCCGAAGGCATGGGCCTGACATTTGGCGACGAAACCACCCACAAGCCGGACGAGCTGGACTTTGTTGGCAGCTTGCAAAAACTCGCCGCTTCCAACTGTGAGCTGATCACATTGGCCGTTGGCGTGCGTCAGGGCATCACCATTGTTGGCACCGCCAAGAAAATGGGCCTGACCGGTCTGACCTTCATGAACACCTCCGCAGGCTTCCTTGAGCCAGTTGCAGGCGTTCCAGGTGGCGTCACCGACGGTCTCTATGCCGCCGCTGGTTTCCCTGACCTTTACAGCCGTGCAGGCGACGAAGCCCCCGGCAAGTTCATCGCGGGTTACCAAGCCAAATACGGCGAGCCCGCTTCGATGTTCGCAATGCTCGGCTATTCCGGTGCTGACACGCTGATCCGTGCGCTGGAAGCTGCTGGTCCAGACCTCACCCAGGAAGGCTTTATCGCCGCCATGGAAGGTCTGAAATACGACGATCCTCTGACCGGCATGTCGATCGACATGGCTGATCACCAGGGGTCCGACGTTGTTGTGATCTCGGTTGTTGAAGGTGGCGTCTGGAAAGAAGTCGGCCGTCAATAAGCCTTAGCACTATCGAAAAGGGCGGAGGTCATTCTCCGCCCTTTTTTTCATGCAAATCAAAGACCTACGGGGCCCGTTATGGACATCGACCAAATCCACACCGCACATGCTGATATCCAGAATACGACCCTGACAAAGGTTGCCGCCGCCCCCCTTCAACCGGGCGAAGCGCGGCTTGAAATCGAAGGTTTTGCGCTGACGGCCAACAACGTCACCTATGCCGCGACCGGCCCGGTGATCGGCTATTGGAAATTCTACCCCACAGAGGATCCCGCCCTCGGTATGGTGCCCGTCTGGGGCTTTGCCCGCGTCACGGAATCCCGCTCGGACGTTCTGGAAATCGGTGACCGCATCTATGGCTTTTTGCCGATGGCCAGCCACCTGACATTGAGGCCCGAGGCACGCGGCAAAGCCGCTTTGCGCGACATCACCCCCCACCGGGTCGATCTGCCGCCGGTTTACAACACTTACATGCGATGCATGGATGACACGGTCAAATCCGACGCCGAACGCGCGATTTTCCATCCCCTTCTGGCGACCAGCTATCTGTTGTTCGACTTTCTGGAGGACAACGATTGGTTCGGGGCCGAGCAAGTCATCATCGGCTCTGCTTCTTCTAAAACCGGTCTTGGCCTCGCGCATTACCTCGCTGAAAACAAAGTCGCAAACCGCCGGATCATCGGCCTAACCTCACCCGGCAACGTCGATTTTGTCAAAGGCCTCGGCACCTGCGATCAAACAATCACCTACGACGCGATCGAGGCAGAGCTTGCTAAAGCCCCGTCTGTCTACGTCGACATGGCAGGCAACGCCGATGTACGCGGCCGCCTGCACCACCACCTCGGCGACGACATGAAGCATTCCGCCGCCGTTGGCACCTCCCATTGGGACAAATTCGAACCGACAGGCGACCTCCCCGGCGCACGGCCACGGTTTTTCTTTGCCCCTGCACAAATCGAAAAACGCCGCCAGGAATGGGGCCCCGGCGAGATCGAAAAACGCATCGACGCCGCCTGGCGCCGCGTCGCCTCCACGTCAGATGCTTGGATGGATATCAAAATCCACCAAGGCCTCGCCGCCGCCGAAGAAACCTATCACGCACTGTCAAATGGCACGGTTCCCGGAAACGAAGGCCACTACATAACGCTCTGATCCTGCAATTTCTTCTTTGCAAAAATACTCATATCGGTGCGGTGCATCCAAACCTGCCCTAAACGGCGCATTTTCGACATTTCGGCGTATAAGGTAACAAGTCGAGCCGCGCGTCGGAGATCTTCTCACCACAGGTCACACACTCCCCATAGGTGCCATCCTCAACCCGCTTGAGGGCGGCATTGATCGCCTCGATCTCCTGCAAACCAGTGACCCCCAGACGTTCCAGTACCTCGTCGTCCTCACGCTCGGACGCGCGATCCTCGGGGTCCTTGTTCGCAGGCTCGTCCAGCGCATCTTCGATTTCAGCCAGCTTTTCCTCAAGCTCCTGACGACGTGCCAGCAATTGCGCCTTTCGGGTTTCGATGGATACCATGTCCTGTTCTCCTTGGTTCGGTTCACCCGAAACTAACAGACGCGAACCCCGATGCTTTGACACAAATCAAGCGGCATTTATATATTCGAACACTCTAATATTGCAATCCTCCCAAAGACCACCTATCCTCATCTGGAAGCAATAGGAGCCCGACATGAAAGCTGACGTCACCGCCTTTTTCGACGACGCCACCAATACAATATCCTTCGTCGTCAAAGACCCCAATTCCGACAAATGCGCCATCATCGACAGCGTTTTGGACTTTGATTACGCCTCCGGGCGCACCGACACCAAAGCCGCGGATCAGATCATCGCCCACGTCAAAGCCAACGACCTATCCGTCGATTGGATCCTGGAATCACACGTCCACGCAGACCACCTGTCTGCCGCCCCTTACCTTCAGGAGGAACTGGGCGGCAAAATCGGCATCGGCGATCAGATCACCGTGGTTCAGGACACCTTTGGCAAGGTTTTTAACGAGGGCACCGAGTTTCAGCGCGACGGATCGCAATTCGACCAGCTTTTCAAGGAAGGCGACAGTATTCACGTCGGCCAGATGCGCTGCGACGTGCTGCACACGCCCGGCCACACACCCGCCTGCCTGACATATGTGATCGAGGACACCGCCTTTGTTGGCGACACGCTGTTCATGCCCGATTTTGGCACCGCGCGGTGTGATTTCCCCGGTGGCTCAGCCGAAGTGCTATATAACTCCATTCAGAAAATCCTCGCCCTCCCGGACGAGACCCGGATTTTTGTCGGCCACGACTACAAGGCCCCGGGGCGCGATGAATTTGCCTGGGAAACCACGGTGGCTGAACAAAAAGCGGCCAATGTCCACATCGGCGGCAACAAGACCAAAGAGGATTTTGTCGCCACCCGCGAGGCCCGCGATGCTCAGCTTGCCATGCCCAAGCTGATCGTGCCTTCCTTGCAGGTCAACATGCGTGCCGGAAACATGCCCGAGCCCGAAGACAACGGCAAAACCTACCTCAAAGTTCCGGTAAACGGACTTTAATGAACGGATTGAAATCATGATTGAACAAGATTGGATCTTCGGCTTTGCCGGGGGACTTATGATTGGCCTCGGCGCTGTTATCTTCCTGCTGATGAACGGCCGCATCATGGGCGCGTCGGGCATCCTTGGCGGCCTCGTCGATGGGACCGAGCTTCGAAATTTCGCCGAAAAAAGCAGCTTTATAGCGGGCTTGGTCGGCGTACCCTTTGTGCTCACCTTCCTCTGGGTGCGCCCGGATATACACCTGACCACGAACCTTTGGATTCTCGTATCGGGCGGCATTCTCGTCGGCCTTGGCACACGTCTTGCCAATGGCTGCACCTCGGGCCACGGCGTTTGCGGCATCTCGCGACTTAGCCCGCGCGGCATTGTCGCGACACTGGTTTACCTTTTGGCAGGCGGCGTCGCGATGGTCTTCCTACGCAACATTCTCGGAGTGATCTGATGCGCAATCTCATGGCCCTCCTTGCAGGCGGCGTCTTTGGCGCTGGTCTTTTCACCTCCGGCATGACGGATACAACAAAGGTCCAGGGCTGGCTCGACGTCTTTGGCGAATGGGATCCGACACTGGCCTTTGTCATGGGTGGTGCGATCCTGCCAATGTTCTTCGCCTGGCGCATTGCAGCCCGGATGAAAGTCAGCCGCCTAGGCACGCCGTTTCCTACGCCAAGAACAGACGCGCTCACCCCAAATCTGATCATCGGCTCGACGATGTTTGGCGCAGGCTGGGGCTTGACGGGCTTATGCCCCGGTCCGGCAATGGCCGCGCTCAGCTATGGAGGGGTAGGCGGATTGATATTCCTTGCGTCCATGGTCGCAGGCATGGTGATCGCACGCCCGATCAAGCCACTCCTTGAACAACGAACTCCTGAAATCGCTTAAGAAAGTACAATCATGAAAATTGGAAAACTCACCGACACCTATTCAGCCACAGGCCAGATCGAGGTCTCGGACATCCCCCAAATCGCCGCCCTTGGCTTTACCGATGTGATCTGCAATCGACCTGACGGCGAGGTTGGCGCAGCGCAATCCTGCCAATCCCTCGCAGAGGCGGCCAAAGCGGCAGGCCTTGGGTTTCACGTCAACCCCGTCTCGATGAAAGGACCAACCTCGGACAACATCGCTGCGCAGGCCGACATCCTCGCGACAACCTCTGGCCCGGTTCTGGCCTATTGCGGCTCGGGCATGCGTGCCTCGGTCTGCTGGTCGCTCGCCAACGCTGGCAAAATGCCGACAGACGAGATCCTGAAGGCAACCGCATCTGCGGGGTATAACCTTGAAGGCCTGCGCGCCAAGCTCGACGCCGCCTAAGGGGCATGGCAGCGCACGGTGGTCTACGAAATCGTCGGGGAAAGCCTGTGTAAAACCCTAGCCAACGACGTCGCTACAGGTTCGAACTCTCGCGCGCACAACACGACAAACATACCGAGCGAGGTGGCCGAAACATGGATTTCCGGGAACACCCGGCAAATCGCCCCCCGTTTCGGCCATTCGAACACCGCCCCACCGGCGGGCCGACCATCTTAAACAAAAGCTTCCCCCCACCCCAAACAACCCGGGGTGGGGTCACGCAGGTTTTTTCCGCTTCTTTATGCCCTCAAATATCCCCCGTGGAGCGTCCCACATCAAAGGAAGCGCCACTCAAAAATTCTGCCCTTCCTCCAGCAGCAATTCCGCAAAACAGGCATCAAGCCGCGCAATCGGCCGCAATCGTCCTTCGGTCAAAAACGCATAAGTCATCGCACGGCGTAGCGTCGATTTCCGCCCACGCGGCGTGGCGGCAAAATCCGCCTCCGAGATCAACGCCGCCAAAGGCGTTCCTTGCGTCGCGTAACGCCGATAACCGCCAATCGCCTGAAACCCCGCCTCCATGCAGGCCCCGGCTGTTGCGGGACATTCCGCGGAACAAAGCGCCTTCATCGGGACCGCCAGATCAGAGGACAGCAGGAAATCCTGCAACTCTGATCGCCGGACACTCTGGTTCAACAACGCGCGTTGCGGATCGCCCGGTGCCAGGGAGGAAACGATGCGTGACACAGCCCCTACATCCCCCGCCTTTTGCCATTCCCGCCAGATCAGATAACGCACGGACTGCGGAAAGCGGGGATCCTCGTCATAGGCCGCATAGCCGTTTGTTTGACGCGCCTCCAACGCGATCAGAGCAAGCCGCGCAAGCCGCGCCTCGCCCAGATCCGCAAGGCGCAACGCATCCTCTATTCCGGCTTTTGAATCAAGGACCTCCAACCAGAGCCGTATTGCCTCATGATCCACATGACGTAGCCAGGACGTCCCCGATAGCCCGCCTTTGTCACGCAATAATTCGATCCGCCGCCGCTTGCTTTGCAGCGCCAACCATGGCCCCTGCAAGGGCGCTGTTTTATCCACAGCACCGACAACAATGCGCGCGGCCTCATTGCCTTGCCGCGCCAGATGGGCAAGCGCTGGCAGCGCGATTTCTTCGTTGTCCTGAAGCCAAAGCTGAAATGCCGCCTGAAACTCCAGCGCCTCAACGCCCGCCACCTCAGCACGCGCGGGGTTTGTCGATAACAAAATGAGCAGAAACAATCGGATCAACATGGAATCTACCTTAACCCTGATCCGGCAAACCTCAAAACGGAACGGCATCCGAAGCGGTCACAAAAGACGCGACCACCTTTTTCTCGCCGGCCTTGTCAAACAGAACGGTCAGCTTGTCGCCCTCGATCCCGGTGATTGCACCATAGCCGAATTTCTGGTGAAATACCCGATCCCCCAGCCCAAAACTGGAGACCGCATCCAGATCAATCACCACATTTATCGCCTCGCGCGGCTGGCTCATCCCGCGCTGCCCGGCCCGGTTCTGCATCCGTTTCCAGCCCGGCGAATTGTAAACGTCCGCATTTCGAACCCGTTCCTCAAGCCCCGAAGAGGTGCTAAAATCCGACGGTGCCGCTGCGCCATACCCGCCACCATAGAGCCCCGGCGGCGTCAAAACCTCCACATTTTCGGGCGGCAATTCATCGACAAACCGGCTCGGCAAAGCCGACTGCCACTGGCCATAAACCCGCCGGTTCGCCGCAAAAGAAACCGTGCAAATCGCCTCCGCGCGCGTGATGCCCACATAAGCCAACCGCCGCTCTTCCTCCAGACCCTTGACCCCGCTTTCATCCATTGACCGTTGGCTTGGAAACAAACCATCTTCCCAGCCGGGAAGAAACACCGCCGGAAACTCCAGACCCTTGGCGCCGTGCAGCGTCATGATCGAGACTTTCTCGACCGCGTCCTCCTGCTCATTCTCCATAATCAAGCTGACGTGTTCCAAAAATCCTTGCAGGTTCTCGAATGATTCCAATGCCTTAACGAGCTCCTTGAGGTTCTCCAAGCGCCCCGGCCCCTCGGGCGTTTTGTCGTTCTTCCAATGATCCGTGTAGCCGGATTCCTCCAGAATAATCTCGGCCAATTCAATGTGATGATCGCCGCGCCGCACCGCCTGTGACCAGCGCCCGAACCCCTGCAACAGCTTGCCCAATTCGACCCCGGCCTTGCCCCCAAGACCACCGTCGCCCAGCAAAATCGCCGCCCCTTCGAGCATGGAAACACCGTTCGCCCGCGCGGTCGTTGCGATCTTTTGCTGGGCCTTTTCACCGATCCCACGCTTGGGCGTATTCACAATCCGCTCAAACGCCAGATCATCGTCCGGGCTGACCGAGACACGGAAATATGCCATCGCATCGCGGATCTCCATCCGCTCGTAAAACCGTGGACCCCCGATCACCCGGTAGGGCAACCCGATGGTCAAAAACCGGTCCTCAAAGGCGCGCATCTGATGCGACGCCCGCACCAAAATCGCCATATGATCAAGCGAGACCGCAGCCATCCCCCGCGTGCCGCGCTGCATGGACTCGATCTCCTCACCAATCCAGCGCGCCTCTTCCTCGCCGTCCCAGTGGCCGATCAGCCGCAGCTTTTCGCCACCTTCTGCCGCCGTCCACAACTCCTTGCCAAGCCGGTCCTTGTTGCCTGCAATAACGCCGGAAGCTGCCGCCAGAATATGCGCGGTCGAGCGGTAATTCTGCTCCAACCGCACCACTTTCGCGCCGGGAAAATCCTTTTCAAAGCGTAGGATATTGCCAACCTCAGCGCCCCGCCAGCCATAGATCGACTGGTCATCATCACCGACGCAACAGATGTTCTTATGGCTCTGCGCAAGCAGCCTTAACCATAGATATTGTGCAACGTTGGTATCCTGATACTCGTCCACGAGGATATAGCGAAACTTGCGCTGATACTCCGCCAGAACATCCGTGTGGTTTTGCAAAATCCCGACGACATGCAGCAACAGATCGCCAAAATCGACCGCATTCAACGCCACCAGACGCCGCTGGTAATAGTCGTAAATCTCGGTCCCACGATTGTTAAACGCCGCCGCCTCGGATGCAGGCACCTTGTCCGGCGTCAACGCCCGGTTTTTCCAACCATCAATCAACCCCGCCATCATCCGCGCGGGCCAGCGTTTTTCGTCAATCCCTTCGGCGACAATCAACTGCTTGATCAGCCGCACCTGATCGTCCGTGTCCAAAATCGTGAAGTTCGATTTCAACCCCACCAGTTCGGCATGACGGCGCAACATCTTGACGCAAAGCGCGTGAAACGTGCCTAGCCAGGGCATCCCTTCAACGGTTTCCCCAAGCAGACCACCAACCCGGTTTTTCATCTCCCGCGCGGCTTTGTTGGTGAAGGTCACGGCCAAAATCTCGAACGGTCGCGCATGGCCCGTTGTTAACAAATGCGCAATCCGACAGGTGAGCGCCTTGGTCTTACCCGTGCCCGCGCCTGCCAGCATCAGCACCGGCCCCTCCAGCGTTTCCACCGCCTCGCGCTGCGCGGGGTTCAGCCCCTCAAGGTAAGCGCCCCCGCCGGGTCGCGCCATAGCCTGCATCGAAAGCGGCATCTTCGCCGCCCCCTCAAAGGCCTCTGATTCATCAAAACTGCTCATGGGCGCACCCTAGCAAGCAAACCCGCGCAACAAAACCCATGTTCGCACTCTGTTCCGCCGCTCTTTGTTCCAAAAATACTCCGGGTGCGCGAGGGCTGGCCCTCGCTCCGCCTTTGCATTTTGACGCCACGTCAAAATCTCCTTGATTGCTGCATTGCAGCATTCCATAGTCCGCCAAACGCAAGCCCAAGGATCCGCCGCCATGCCCGACTTTCAGAAAATCCTCATCGCCAATCGCGGCGAAATCGCGATCCGGGTGATGCGGGCCGCCAACGAGCTTGGCAAAAAGACCGTCGCGATCTTTGCCGAAGAAGACAAACTTTCGCTGCACCGATTCAAAGCCGATGAGGCTTATCGCATCGGCGAAGGCTTGGGCCCTGTCGCCGCGTATCTGTCGATTGACGAGATCATCCGTGTTGCCAAAATGTCCGGCGCAGACGCGATCCATCCGGGCTATGGGCTGCTGTCGGAAAACCCGGATTTCGTGGATGCCTGTGCGCAAAACGGTATCACCTTCATCGGCCCCAAGGCTGATACCATGCGGGCCCTTGGCGACAAGGCCTCCGCACGCCAGGTGGCGATCAAGGCCGGTGTGCCGGTGATTCCGGCGACAGATGTGCTGGGCGATGACTTTGAGGCGATCAAAACCGAGGCTGCCAAAATCGGCTATCCCCTGATGCTCAAAGCCTCCTGGGGTGGTGGCGGGCGCGGGATGCGACCCATTGAAGGCCCTGAAAACCTTAAAGAAATGGTGCTTGAGGGCCGCCGCGAGGCCGAGGCCGCCTTTGGCAATGGCGAGGGGTACTTGGAGAAGATGATCCAACGCGCCCGCCACGTCGAGGTGCAAATCCTGGGCGACAAACACGGGCAGATTTACCACCTTTGGGAACGGGATTGCTCCGTCCAGCGGCGCAACCAAAAGGTCGTCGAACGCGCCCCTGCCCCTTACCTCAGCCCCGAACAACGCGATGAAATCTGCGCTTTGGGACGCAAAATCTGCGCCGCTGTAAACTACGAATGCGCGGGCACCGTCGAGTTCCTGATGGATATGGAAACCGGCAATTTCTACTTCATCGAGGTGAACCCAAGGGTCCAGGTCGAACACACCGTCACCGAAGAAGTGACCGGCATCGACATCGTGCAAGCCCAGATCAAAATCGCCGAGGGCAAATCCCTGGCGGAGGCGACCGGCAAGGCCGCGCAGTCCGACATCACGCTCAATGGTCACGCGCTGCAAACCCGGATCACCACCGAGGATCCGCAGAATAATTTCATCCCGGATTACGGCCGCATCACCGCCTTTCGCGAAGCCAACGGCATGGGCATCCGGCTTGATGGCGGCACGGCTTATTCCGGCGGGGTGATCACGCGCTATTACGATTCGCTGCTGGTCAAAGTCACGGCCCATGCCCCCACGCCCGAGGCCGCGATTGCGCGGATGGACCGGGCCTTGCGCGAGTTTCGCATTCGTGGCGTGTCCACAAATATCGCTTTTGTCGAAAACCTGCTGAAGCATCCGACGTTTCTGAACAACGAATACACCACCACGTTTATCGACAAGACGCCGGGGCTGTTCCAGTTCAAGAAACGCCGGGATCGCGCGACCAAAATCCTGACCTATATTGCGGATATTTCTGTCAACGGTCATCCCGAAACCGAAGGCCGCGCAAAACCGGCAGCGGAGGCGCGGTTGCCACGAGCGCCCAAGCCGATCAACGCCCAGCCCGCCTATGGAACGCGCAATCTGCTGGAGCAGAAAGGCGCGCAAGCCGTTGCCGATTGGATGAAGGCGGAAACTCGGGTTCTTTTGACCGACACGACGATGCGCGACGGGCATCAGTCGCTGTTGGCGACAAGAATGCGCTCGTTCGACATGGTAAATGTGGCCGAGGCCTATGCTCATAATCTGCCGCAACTTTTTTCGGTCGAATGCTGGGGCGGGGCGACCTTTGATGTGGCCTATCGTTTCTTGCAGGAATGTCCCTGGCAGCGCCTGCGCGATCTGCGCGCCCGGATGCCGAACCTGATGACGCAGATGCTTTTGCGGGCCTCCAATGGGGTGGGTTACACCAATTATCCCGACAATGTGGTTGAAAGCTTCGTGGCCCGCGCGGCCGCCACCGGGGTCGATGTGTTTCGGGTGTTTGACAGCCTCAACTGGGTTGAAAACATGCGCGTCGCGATGGATGCGGTAATCGAGGCGGGGAAAATTTGCGAAGGTACGATTTGCTACACCGGCGACATTCTGGACCCGGATCGCGCGAAATATGACCTGAAATACTACGTCAAAATGGGACAGGAATTGCGCGATGCGGGTGCCCATATCCTTGGGCTCAAGGATATGGCGGGCCTGTTGAAGCCTGCGGCGGCCAAGCAGTTAATCTCGACGTTAAAGCAAGAGGTTGGCCTGCCGATCCACTTCCATACCCATGACACTTCGGGCATCGCGGCGGCGACCGTTCTGGCGGCCTGTGATGCGGGTGTGGATGCGGTTGATGCAGCGATGGATGCGATGTCGGGGGGGACATCCCAGCCTTGCCTTGGCTCGATCGTCGAGGCGCTAGCGCATACCAAGCGCGACACTGGGATCGATATCAAGGCCGTGCGCGAAATCTCGGATTATTGGGAAGCGGTGCGCGGCCAATACGCGGCCTTTGAGTCCGGCTCGCAGGCCCCGGCCTCGGAAGTTTACTTACATGAAATGCCAGGTGGTCAGTTTACCAACCTCAAGGCTCAGGCGCGGTCCCTGGGGCTGGAGGAACGTTGGCATGAGGTGGCGCAGACCTATGCGGACGTGAACCAGATGTTCGGGGATATCGTCAAGGTCACGCCGTCTTCCAAGGTTGTGGGGGACATGGCGCTGATGATGGTCAGCCAGGGTTTGAGCCGCGCCGAGGTTGAAGATCCCACCCGCGAGGTGGCCTTTCCCGATAGTGTGGTCGATATGATGCGCGGCAATCTGGGCCAGCCTCCGGGTGGCTTTCCTGCCGGCATTGTCGCCAAGGTTTTGAAAGGCGAGGCCCCGAATACAGCCCGGCCCGGGGGGCATCTGAAGGCCACGGATATCGAGGCGGAACGCAAATCCCTGACCGCGGAACTGGAAGGGTTCAAAGTCGATGACGAGGACCTGAACGGCTACCTGATGTATCCCAAGGTCTTTCTCGATTACATGGGCCGCCATCGCCTTTATGGCCCGGTGCGCACCCTGCCGACGCCGACGTTTTTCTACGGGATGACACCGGGAAGCGAGATTTCGGTCGAGATTGATCCCGGCAAAATCCTGGAAATCCGTCTGCAAGCCCTTGGTGAAACCAATGACGAGGGCGAGGCCAAGGTGTTTTTCGAGTTGAACGGCCAGCCGCGTGTGATCCGGGTGCCCGATCGCAAGGCCAAGGCGACAACGCTGAAAAGACCAAAGGCCGAGGTCGGCAATGCAGGGCATATCGGTGCGCCGATGCCGGGATCTGTGGCGACCGTGCTGGTCTCGGCCGGTCAGACGATTGCGCCCGGTGATCTGTTATTGACCATCGAGGCGATGAAAATGGAAACCGGGATTTCGGCCGAAAACGGTGGTCTTGTGAAAGCGGTTCATGTGCGCCCCGGCGATCAGATTGATGCAAAGGATTTGCTTGTCGAAATGGAATAGCGTGGCACTGAAAAGCGCTCTGGTCGGTGGTTTTGTCTGGCCAGGCAGGGGGTTCCACCCCCTGACCCCCGGGAGTATTTTGAGAACAAAGAGGAGAGCGACATGGTCGAGTTGTTGAGTGATCCGGCGGTATGGGCCTCGTTTCTGACCCTGACGATTCTGGAGATCGTTCTTGGGGTTGATAACGTCATTTTCATCTCGATCACGGCTTCCAGATTGCCCGAGCATCAACGCCGCTCTGCCCGGTTGGTGGGGCTGACCGGCGCTTTGCTGATGCGGATCATTCTCTTGTTTTCAATCGCCTGGATCGTTGGTCTGACCCGCCCCATTGTAACCTTCATGGGCTGGGAACTTAGCTGGCGTGATCTCATTCTTTTGGCGGGTGGTTTCTTTTTGCTCTACAAGGCGACAACGGAAATTTTTGCGGAAATGGAGCCCGAAGAGGCCGAGGAGACGCTTGGAAAGATCACGTTTGGCGGGGTAATTTTCCAGATCATTATTCTTGATCTGGTTTTCTCGCTCGACAGTGTAATCACCGCCGTTGGCATTGCCGATCATCTGGAAGTGATGGTGGCCGCCGTTGTTGTGGCGATTCTGATCATGATGGTGGCCGCCGAGCCGATTGCGGGCTTTGTGGAGCAGCATCCCTCGACCAAGATGTTGGCCCTTGCCTTTCTTGCGATGGTAGGTCTTGCGCTGATTGCGGATGGGTTGCAGCAGCATATCGAACGCGGCTTCATCTACGCAGCGATGGTTTTTGCCGGAGCAGTGGAGGCTTTGAACCTGATCCGTGCGCGGCGGCGAAAAGCGGCACGCGCAACAGATTAAGTTTGCGACAAAAACCTGCAATTTACCTCTTGCAGGCCCGGACAAGGGGCGCTAAATCACGCCTCACCCAAGGATGCGGGCGTAGCTCAGGGGTAGAGCGTTACCTTGCCAAGGTAAATGTCGTGAGTTCGAATCTCATCGCCCGCTCCAATTTTTCCGAAATCGTGATTGTGTTTTGGCGAGTTGGAGCCGAAACGTTTTGGCGGCGCGAAAACGTCGTTTGCCGCCTGTTCAACTGCTGCGGACCTGGTCACGCGCCAAAATCCCATCAGCCATCGCCTGCATGTGCCGTATGTCGCTGCCACAGCACCCACCGACCACTGACATTGCGGGGTGTTTTCGTATCAACCGCGCGACTTCTGCGCCCAATTCCATGGGGTCGCCGTCGTCTAGCTCCGTGGCATCGTCCAGTTCTGCGTGGCTGCATCTGGAGGCATTGACGGCCATGCCCCGCAGCCTCGGGTGCCCGGATAACACTTGGCTGAAATGATCGGGATGTGCGCAATTCACCATGAAATAGGCCGCAGCCCCATCGGTCAATTCATCGACCTGATCAATCGCCGCCTCCAGCCCAGTGCCATCATCAAGGCAGCCGTCGGTTTCCACAACAAAGGACACAGCGATAGGCACGCCGCAATCCTTGGCGGCCAAAACCGCGCCTGCGGCCTCCTTCACCTGGTTGAACGTATAGGCGTTGACGGGGTCTATGCCCGCATCCAATGCCGAGTGGATCTGAACGGCATGATAGTCCCGCGCCGCGTCAACCGTCATGGGCGCAAGCTTGGCATAGGCATCGCGCGAAGGCCCGATGCAAAGTGCGACAAGCACATCGTCGCGCGGATTTTCAGCGCGTAGATCGCACATTAGGGCCACCGCTTTTTGATTGAGAGCGGCAAGACGATCTTCGTCATAGCCCAACGGGGCGGCGCGGTCCCGGTTCGCCATCCAGGTCAGCGTGTCGATGATACAGCCCAAACCCGCCTTGGCAGAGACCGCCATCAAGTCACGCATTTGATCGACGATCACCGGCTGCGCTTCGGGGTCTTCCACGAGGGGGAAGGACGCAAAGCCGGGCAATTCCAGCCCCCGGTTGAATATCAGGTCCGTGCCCGTCGCCGCAAAGATAAGGAACTTTTGATCAGTCTCATGCGGAAGCAGGCGTTTCATTTTGTTCCTCCGGTTGGGTATCGTGATGCTGAGGAGGAGCCTAGCAGGACTTTCAAACGTCACTCAAGGTTTGGGGGAAACGATTGTGGCTAATAGCGAGTTGGTGGCGGAGAAAGGTCCGTCGAACGTCAAAGCGGATTATCCGTGAATTCGAAAATTCGGGAACACGCCTGAAAACCCGGGGGGCAAACCAATCCATTGATCGTCAAAATTTCGGGATTTTGGTAGCGGAGGAGGGACTTGAACCCCCGACACGCGGATTATGATTCCGCTGCTCTAACCACCTGAGCTACTCCGCCATACCGGGGTGCGTTTAGGCCAGTGGCGTCAGTCGGTCAAGGGGGGTTTGACTGCAAAAACCGGTTCTCTGGCGATTGCTTGAATTCTGTGGCTTTGGCTGCGATCCCTCGTTCGATTATGGCGTGGTGTAGTCGATTGACGTCTCAAGAGCATGTAGAAATGAACCCGCGGAAGAAGCCGCTGACAGTAGCAAAAACCGATCGCTCGCCAGCCGGATCGCAATCGCGCCCATATGTTCCATCGTTGTGCGTTTTGCAGCATTATCTGGGAAAACACTTTGGTCGAGATCAAGCGGGCAGAGCCTTTCCAATGCTGCAAGGCAACCAGTGCCCGATAGTTCCAGACAGACCCAGGCATCGGTCTGATCGGTGGTATATCCCGCCCCGCTCAGGGCTTTTTGCACCACTTCGTCGGCGTCTGGTGTGGGATGCGCAAAGATCAGCATCATCTGATCGGGCGTCGTCTGGATCAGGCGATAATTTCCGGCCGTGGTGCTGTTCTGGGCGTCCGGCATATTGAGGTCGAAACGGCTTGTAAGCGCCTTGGCCAGCGCCGTTTTTTTACCGAGCGGCACAGCGATTGAGACCAGCGCAAGGTCGTCGCGTTCAACCAAGTGGCAATCGCCGCGTTTCATGTCCACGCCGCCCAAGATCGGTGCGGCTTTCAATGTCAGATCAGCCACGTTGCCGCCCTCCTTCCGGGTCGATGTGATGGACCGAGCAGACCTCGACCAGCGTGTCCTTGCCGCGCACGGGATCAAAGGCGCGGATAATTTCGCCCATCCGGTCGGGACCGCGTTTCAAAAACCCAAGGCCGACGGAATGGCCTAACTCGGGCGAATAGGCAACGGAGGTCATCCAGCCCTGATCATGGGCCATATCCTCGGGATCGCCTTTGGTCAGGAAATGCGCCCCGGCTTGCAACAAAACGCTGCGATCAACCGGGCGGAACCCCATAAGGCGCATCTCGTCGGCTTCGTTCATGCCAGCGCGTTCGGACATTTTTGAGCCGATGGAATCCTTTTTCTTCGACACCATCCCGCCGAGGCCCAGCATCAGGGCGGAGGTCTGGCCAGTCAGCTCGTTGCCGGCAAAATGCCCCTTTTCGATGCGCATGACCCCCAAAGCCTCGGTCCCGTAGGGCACGGCGTTGAACTCTTCACCGGCCTTCATGAGTGCGCGGATCATCGCATCGCCAAAGCGGGCGGGGACGGCGATTTCATAGGCCATTTCCCCGGAAAACGAGATCCGGAACAGCCGCGCAGGCGTGCCGCCAAAGACGGTGCATTCCGCGCAGGCCATGAAGGGGAACGCCTCGTTTGAAAGGTCAAGATCGTCGACCACCTTGGACATCAGCGCGCGGGAATTTGGCCCGGCGACGGCAAACTGCGCCCAACCGTCAGTGGTTGAAATCAGGTGCACGTCCAAGTCAGGCCAGAGGCATTGGCGGGCGAATTCCATGTTGCGAAACACCGTGACCGCATTGGCCGTGGTGGTGGTCATCACAAAATGCGTTTCCGACAGACGCGCCGTCGTGCCGTCGTCGTAGCAAACACCGTCCTCGCGCAACATCAGCCCGTAGCGGACCTTGCCGACCGGCAGTTTCGCGAAAGCGTTGGCATAGACGCGGTTCAGGAATTCAGCCGCATCGCGCCCCTGTATGTCGATCTTGCCTAGCGTTGTCACATCGCAAATCCCAACGGAGCCACGGGTCATTTCAACCTCGCGATCCACGCTATCCCGCCAGCCTTTTTCACCGGGCCGTGCAAACCATTGCGCGCGGAGCCACATGCCGACCTCGACAAAAGTTGCGCCGTTTTCTTTGGCCCATTTGTGGCTTGGGGTCAGGCGAAACGGACGGAAATCCTTGCCCCGTGCGCGTCCCGCAAAGGCCCCGATGGGGACCGGAGAATAGGGTGGACGAAAGATCGTGGTCCCCGTCTCTGGGATGCTTTTTCCGGCCGCCTCGGCCAGAACCGCAAGGCCAAGGACGTTAGCGGTTTTGCCCTGATCGGTCGCCATGCCAAGGGTTGTGTAACGCTTGAGCAATTCGACGGAACGGAACCCCTCGGCCTCGGATTGTTTGATGTCCTTGGAGGTCACATCGTTTTGCAAATCGACCCAGGCCCGCGCTTTGGAGGCCGTGGCATGCCAGAACGGTGTGATCGCAAATCCTTCGTCCGAACAGGGGATTGCCTTTGGCTTGGGCGCCTTCTGGCCGAGGTCTTTCAGGGCCGCAACGGCCCCCTGTTGGCCTGCCGCGAGAGCCTGGCTTAGCGTCATCGCGCCATTGGCCGCACCCGCAACCGACATGCCGACAGGCAGGTCATCGCCGGGGACAAAAGCGGCAAGGTCATCGCGCCATTCGGGGCGACCACGTTGATGGCAGGTCAGATGCACGTTCGGCGACCAACCGCCTGAAACTGCAAGACAATCACAGGCGATTGTGATGCCGTTTGAAAGGATAATCTGCGTCAAACCCTTGCGGCCCTTGGTGTCGACAACGGAAACGCCGGTCTCCACGCGCACGCCTTCAAGGCGGCGATCTACGCCTGTGCGCGTATCAATCACCGCCGCGATTTCAACGCCTTTGGCTTGCAAATCCTCAGCCGTGCGCCAGCCATCGTCGTTGTTGGTAAAGACCGCGACCTTCTGGCCCGGGGTTGCGCCATAGCGGTTTACATAAGTGCGCACGGCCCCCGACAGCATCACGCCGGGACGGTCGTTGTTGCCAAAGGCGATGGAGCGTTCGGTGGCCCCCGCACAGAGCAAGGCGCGTTTGGAATAGACTCGCCAAAGCACCTGACGCGGCTTGCCGTTTGCGCTTGGCAGATGGTCCGTTTTACGCTCCAACGCCCCGTAAACACCGTGATCGTACGCGCCATAAACGGTTGTGCGCGTCATCAGTCGCACGTTGTCCAAAGTGGCGAGTTCCGCAGCCGCCTCGGCGGCCCATGTGGCCCCGGGCTTGTCTGCGACCTCAAACGTTTCGGCGTTCAACCGACCACCGGGGCGGAAATCCTCGTCCGCAAGAATGACGCGGGCCCCTGCCCGTCCGGCCTCCAGCGCGGCGGCAAGGCCTGTGGGACCGGCCCCGATAATCAGCAGATCGCAATGCAGGAACCCGTGGTCATAGACGTCTGGATCGGCATCCATCGACAGGCGGCCAAGTCCGGCGGCGGCGCGGATGGCGGGTTCGTAGATTTTCTCCCAAAAGGCCTTCGGCCACATGAAAGTCTTGTAGTAAAACCCCGCTGACAGAAACCGGGAAAACAGGTCGTTGACCGCCAAGAAATCGTTTTCAAGACTGCCGCGATGGTTCTGGCTGGTTGCCTCCAGCCCCTCGAAAAGTTCGGCCACGGTGGCCCTTGTGTTGGGTTCCTGCGCGGCTCCTTTGCGCAATTGCACGAGCGCATTTGGTTCCTCGGACCCAGCAGAGAATATCCCGCGCGGGCGATGATATTTGAACGAGCGACCCACAAGTTTGACGCCACTAGCGATCAGCGCGGAGGCTAGCGTATCGCCCTGAAACCCTTGCATTTTCTTGCCGTTCCAGGTGAAGTTCAGCGGCTTGTTGCGATCTATCTGACCGCCGGGGATACGTGCGCTCATGTCGACCGTCCTTCCTTGCGGGCCACGTCGCGGGCCAGTTCTGCGGACAGGATTTCGTGGGTCAGCGTGTTGCGTGTGACCACCAGCCACGAACGGTCGCCTTGTTCGTGATACCAAAGCTCGCGGTGGACCCCTGCAGGGTTGTCACGCAGGTAGGTGTAGTCGTGAAACGCGCCTTCAGCGCCCTCGGCCATGCCATCGGGGCGGTTGATGAGGCTGGCGTCGCCCTTGTAGACAAATTCAGCGGCGTCGCGGGGGCCAAGCAGGGGGTGTGGGATGATCATTTTCCGCTCCTCAATGCAAATTCGGTTGGGCGCCCATGCCCTTTTCGTCGATTGGTTTGCCACGCAGGAAGCGGTCCAACCGATATTCAGTGGCGGTCTCGTGTGGGCGGTCGGTGGCGAGTAGATGCGCGTAGCACCAACCCGAGGCGGGTGTGGCTTTGAAGCCGCCGTAGCACCAGCCGCCGTTGAAATAGAGCCCGTCGATATGGGTGCGGTCGATGAAGGGCGAGCCGTCCATCGACATATCCATGAGGCCGCCCCACATCCTAAGCAGACGTGCACGCCCAATCATCGGCATGATCGCCATGCCGCCCTCGCAGACGTCCTCGACCACCGGCAGATTGCCCCGCTGTGCGTAGGTGTTGTAGCCGTCGATGTCGCCGCCAAAAACCAGCCCGCCTTTGTCGGATTGGCTGACGTAGAAATGGCCTGCGCCAAAGGTGATGACCCCCGGGATTGTTGGTTTTAAGCCTTCGGAAACAAAGGCTTGCAATACGTGGCTTTCAATCGGCAGGCGCATTCCGGCCATTGCCATCACGCGACCGGAGGACCCGGCGACACAGACCGCGACCTTCTTGGCGCGGATCACACCGCGCGAGGTTTCAACGCCTTTACAGATGCCATTTTCAATCACAAAACCGGTCATTTCATTGTTTTGCAGGATGTCAACGCCGCGCATATCCGCGCCCCGGGCATAGCCCCAGGCAACGGCGTCATGGCGCACCGTGCCGCCGCGCGGCTGCCAGAGCGCGCCTTGAATGGGGAAACGCGCGTTGTCAAAATCAAGGAAGGGGCACATCTTTTTGATGCCAGCGGTGTCCAGCAATTCGCTGTCGGCCCCGGAAAGGCGCATCGAATTTGCCCGTCGTGCAAAGGCATCGCGTTGACCGTCGGAATGGATGAGGTTCAGGATGCCACGCTGGGACACCATGGCGTTGTAGTTGAAATCCTGCTCCAAGCCCTCCCAGAGCTTCAGGCTTTTTTCATAAAACGGCTGGTTGCCTTCGAGCAGGTAGTTCGAACGCACAATCGTTGTATTGCGCCCCACGTTGCCCGAGCCGATCCAGCCTTTTTCCACGACCGCCACGTTGGTCACGCCAAATTCCTTGGCAAGGTAATAGGCCGTCGCCAGCCCGTGTCCGCCGCCGCCGACGATGACCACGTCGTATTCGGCCTTGGGTTCAGGCTCGCGCCAGACCGGTTTCCAGCCTTTGTTGCCGGTGAGGCCCTGCCAGATGACCTTGAAGCCTGAATAACCCATGTCCCACGCCCCCTTTGGGAAAAACCTGAGCGAGTGTTGATGAATTTCGCGGCATGGACTTTCACAAAATGGAAGGATACTTGTCGTTTATGGACAAACGAGATCACGCGCCCTACCGCATTGGCATCTATCCTGTTCCGGGATTTGCGCTGTTGTCCTACGCCTGCACGGTAGAGCCGTTGCGCGCGGCCAATCTTTTGTCCGGGCGCATGCTTTATGAGGTTGTGCATTTTCAACCCGGCACACCAAGCCCAAGTTCCGGCGCGGCTGAGGTGGCGGGGGGTATGGCCGTGGGCGAGGTGCCGCCACTTGATCTGTTCCTGATCATTGCCGGGGGTGATCCCGCCACGATCACCGACAAGCGGCTGTTCAACTGGCTGGCGCGTCTTGCCCGCGCGACGCGACAAATTGGCGGCGTTTCGGGCGGGCCGGTCATTCTGGCGCAAGCGGGGCTGATGGAGGGGCGTCGGATGACGGTGCATTGGGAACACGCGCCTGCCCTGGCCGAACTGCACCCCGGTCTGCTGTTGGAACGCCGTCTGTTTGTGATTGATCGCGACCGGATGACCTGTGGCGGCGGCACCGCACCGCTTGATCTGATGCATGCGCTGATCACGGAACACCAAGGCGCAAGTTTCGCGCGGCAAGTCAGCGATTGGTTTTTGCACACCGATATTCGCGCCGCTGCCGCCCCTCAACGCGGCGGGCTGAGCGAACGCCTTGGCACCACATCAGCGCCCTTGCTGGTGGCTGTTGGAGCGATGGAAAACCACATCGCCGATCCCTTGTCGCTTAACCAGCTTGCAGGCATGGCCGGGGTTTCTCAGCGGCAATTAAATCGTCTGGCGGTAGCGAAACTTGGTTGTACGACCATGGCCTACTATCGCCAGTTGCGGCTGGAGGCAGCGCAGCGCCTGTTGACCCATTCACCTTTGTCGCTGACGGAGATTGCCTTGGCGACCGGGTTTTCGTCGTCGGCGCATTTTTCACGCGCCTTTTCTGAGGCTTTCGGACAGCCGCCTTCCAGCCTCAGAAATTAGGCGCCGTCACTAAAAGCCCATCTCATAGGTCAGGCGGATGCCAAGATCGCTGGTGTCAGAGCGTACACGACCCGCATCAATATCAACGCTGAGATCCCCGGCCCCGATCTTCATCCCAAAACCGGCCCCGAAACGCGGCGAGAAAAATACATCCACGCCCGAGGCGGAGGTATTGGCATAACCATAGTCCAGCGCCACGCTGAGATAAGGCAGAAAACCACCCACGCCCATGGGTTGCAGCGGCGATACTTTCGCCCCGAGCGAGACGTTGAAGGAATTCACCTGATTGGCCGCAACCGCGCCGCCCGTGCCGGTAAAGGCGGGCTGCCATTCACGAAAACCCTTGGCTTTGACATATGGACTGAGAAGCAGATTTCCCTGTTGCCGGTTGCCGGTAACACTGAAGGCGGCGGAGACACGGCTAGCCACAAAGGAAGTGCCTTGGGTTGCATAGGTCGGACGCGCCAAGGAGACAAAACCATCGGCAAAAAGCTCATCCCCCAAACGGGTGCCGAAGTAACCACCAACCGAAGGCGAGCGGATCACGGCGGCAGTCGTGGAGGTCGCAATATCCATATAGCCAAAGGCTACCAGCGCCCCAAGCACAAGCCGATCGTTCAGCAGCCAGTCAATACCGCCGACAAAATCGCCGCTGCGCCCGGTGACCGAGCCATCATAGCCGCGCCATTCCAGAGAGGCCCAGAGGTTTCCATCGGGCCGTGTGCCATCGCCAAGATTACCGGGCAGGTTTTGCGTGGAAAGAAAAACCGAATTGGCTGTCACGGTATTGCCAAAGCCACCCCCCAGACGCCCCTGCGTGTTGCGGCTGACCCCTGTTTGCGTCGCGCTGGTCTGGGAATTGCCGCTGAGCAGAGCCCCTGACCCTGTTACCGAGCCGGTAGAGGCCCGCGCACAGGAAATGAGCGCACCGCCAGCGATCTGGGACAGCTCGATATTTTCGGTCAGGGTCGCGGTGAATACATAGGGTTGCGAGGGGAAAATCGAAGTGCCGTTGGAGACAAGTTCGAAATTCCCGACAAAATCCTCGACCGCGATGGTGATCACATCGCCGGGCTGCACGCTGACCAGAACAAAGCCGCCATCGTTGCGAAAGCTCCAGTCCGAGGTTGTCGGACAAGTCAGAAGCGGCACGGCCCCGGCTTGTTGCGGCAGCACCGATAGCCCGGCTGAAAAGGCAAAAGCGGTCAGACAGGCGCGAAGGCCCGTACGCGAAAACAAACCCATGGTTCCCCCCAATGGTTCGCGGGCCAGTCGCTGGGTCACCGCAATATCTTGTGCAAGTAGACGGGAACGCTACGTAGTCTGATCCGTTTGATCAAGCGGTATTTACCCTTCGGTATAGTACCGCCTGAACTTTTATCAGAGGCCTAAAACACCAGATCCGCCGGAGAGATCAGTACGCCGAATTTCTGGCACCAGATCACCACGCTTGGATAATCCTTTAAGTTCACACCCTCGGGAATGCTGTATTTCTGGCTACCCTTGAATGCGCGGAGCTTTCCGAGATCAACGTACATCGTCTGATCCACAATCGAGCTGTCGCGAATGCCGGCTTCTGGCACCAGATAGACACGGTAGTCAGGACCTGGGCCCACCTCGAAATCCGGGCCCAGAAAGACGACGTCTTCAAACACCTCGACCGTGCCTTTGCCGTAGTGAATCGGATCATTGGGGTTGGCGTGCAGAAAACTGCCAGTTGCGACGCGAACTTTCTGTTCGGATTCGGTCAACTGGTCCATCGCCTCGGGCGGGGGAAAGACGTATGGAAAAGCAAAGAACCCGACCGCGACACCAAAACCGGTGCCAAGAATGCCGCCGACCAAAAACGACGCCAGTAATTTCCACATGATAACCCCCCTAAATCCCTGAACACGACCAAAGGCTAGCGCGAAAGAGGCGCTTTGAACAGGGTCAGCGCAAAGAGGAGGCTATTCGCGCGCCCGAAGAATACGTGCCGGTGACGCGGCCAGCGGGCGCAGCGCAAACAGCAGACCTGCGGTCAATGTGACCAAGGCACCGCCAAGGACGATTGCCAGCGCGGAAATCGGCTCGAAGCGATAGCTGTCCTCCATCACGTAAACCATCACTGCCCATCCGGCCCCGGCACCGGCCATGATCGCCACCAACCCGGCAGCGGCCCCTGTGAGGGCCGCGCGCAATGCAAAACTGAGAAGAACCTGTCGCCTTGTTGCCCCGAGGGTTTTCAGGATCGCCGCCTCGAATTGCCGGGCACGTTCGCCCGCTGCCGCCGCCCCGATCAGCACCACGAATCCCGTGATCAACGTTGCCGCCGCGCCGTAGGAGGTGGCAGCCGCAAGGGCCCGCAGCGCGTTGGCGACCTGATCAATCGCCTCGCGCACCGAAATCGCGGTAATGTTTGGAAATGCCTTGCCGGTATCGCGCAGCAATGCCGCCTCGGCGGATTCTTCGGCATAGACAGTGGCGATATAGGTATGCGGTGCCCCGGCAACTGCGCCGGGGTTCATTGTCAGCACAAAACCGATCCCGGCGTTGGAAAAGTCGACCACGCGAAAAGAGGTGATTTCCGCCTCCAGATCGCGACCAAGGATGTTGATGGTAATCTTGTCGCCAAGTTTCAGGCCAAGTTCGAGGGCCTCCTCCTCGGCAAAACTGACCTGGGGGGGGCCGGCGTAATCCTGGGGCCACCATTCGCCTTTTGTGACAATCGTGCGGTCACCCGGTTCGGCGGCATAAGTGATCCCGCGATCTCCGGTGATCACCCAATGATCGCCGGCCACCTCTCGGGCAGGGACGCCGTTGATACGGGTAATGATCCCTCGCAGCATCGGGGCCGTGTCGACCCGGCTGACCCCGGGATCACCGGTGGTGCGGTCCAGAAATGCTGGCAATTGTTCGGTCTGGATATCCACAAAGAAGAAGGCAGGCGCAATCGCAGGTAATTCATCCGCGATGGCACCTCTGATATTGGCGTCGATCTGTCCGATGGTTGCCAGAACGCTCAGGCCTAAACCAAGCGACAACACAACCGGCAAAGCCTCGGACCCAGGCCCGCCGATAGCCCCGAGCGCAAGGCGCTGCACGATACGCCCGCGCACCAATCGAGTCCGGCCAAACCAGCGGGCAATGACCTGAAGCGCCAGCGCGGCAAGCGTCAGAACGCCCAGGGCAATCACGATGCCAAGGAAGGTCCAGCGCGCCAGCCATGGCACCGAGGCAAATCCCATTGCCGCAGCCAAAAGCGCCAGCGCCAAGCCGCCGCTTGCCAGCAGATAAGGCAGACCCGGCCAGCGGAAGGATGGCAAATCTGCGTCTCGAAAAAGCGTCGCCGGCCGGATGTCGGCGGACCGTGCAATCGGCCAGAGGGTGAATAACGCCGCCGTCAGCACACCGTAGACCGCTGCCTCCAAAAGCGGAGCGAGGTAGATGCCGGTTTCAATTGGTAGTGGCAGTCGCGCACTCAGGATCGGGCCGAAGATCACCGGCAGGGATGCACCCAAGGCCAATCCCGCAAGGATGCCGATGATCGACAGGATACCGATCTGGATGAAATAGATCTGAAAGATCGTCCGGCGCGTCGCGCCCAGCGTTTTGAGCGTGGCGATGGTTTCGGTTTTTCCGTCAAGGTAAGAGCGCACGGCCGCAGACACCCCGATGCCGCCAACCGCCAGACCGGCCAATCCGACCAGCACCAGAAAGGAGCCTATGCGGCCGACAAAAGCCTCTATTCCCGGGGCGCCGCTGCGCCGGTCGTGCCAGCGCATTCCCGTATCACGAAAGGCGGCGACGGCCTTGGTCTCGATCTCGGCCAGATCGACGGCGGCCGGTAAATCCAGCCGATAGCGGGTTTCAAAAAGCGTGCCGGGGCCGATCAACCCGCTGTCTTCCAGATCGGCCGAGCGCACAAGTGTACGCGGGCCCAGCCCAAAACCCATCGAGGCGCTGTCAGGTTCTGTTACCAATCGCGCCGAGAGGTAGAAATCCTTGCTACCGAGTTGGAATATATCCCCAATTTCAAGTCCGAGACGATCCGCCAGAAGCGGGTGCATGATGCCACCAGGAATGCCATTTCGAGGGGCAAAAGCGCTTGCAAGCGGTAAATCCGGGGCAAGTTGCACCTCGCCCAGCAACGGATAGGCATCGTCAACCGCTTTGACTTGCGTCAGCCCGCGTTCGGTCTGACCATCCTGCGTGACCACCGCCATGGAGCGGAAATCGACGATTTCCGAGATTGCATCGGCATATTCGGCCATGAAGGCGCGTTCGGCCTCGGAGGCATAGCGATAGGTGAATTCCATCTGCGCATCGCCACCGAGAATCACCGCACCTTCGCGGTTCAGACCGGTCTCGATGCTGCTGCGGATCGAACCAACAGCGGCAATCGCGGCAATGCCAAGGGCGAGACACAACAAGAAGATGCGAAAGGACGCAAAGGCCCCGCGCAGGTCACGTCGGGCAAGGCGAAGGGCCAGCATCATGCGATGGTTCCATCGGCCAGACTGATCACGCGGTCGCATCGCGCGGCCAGATCGGGGGCATGAGTGACAAGAACCAACGTGGCCCCAGAGCGCTCGGACAGGTTAAAAAGCAGATCGACGATCTTCTCGCCGGTTGCCCCGTCAAGATTACCGGTGGGTTCATCTGCCAGCAGGATTGCCGGTTTGGGGGCCGCAGCCCGGGCCAGCGCGACGCGCTGTTGCTCGCCACCGGACATTTCTGCGGGGTAGTGATGCTGACGATCCCCCAGACCGACGGCGACCAGTTCTTCGGCGGCGCGAAGAAAGGCGTCTGGCTCGCCGCCCAGTTCCAGCGGTGTTGCGACGTTTTCCAGCGCTGTCATTGTCGGGATCAGGTGAAAGCTTTGAAAGACGACCCCCATATGGGCGCGGCGAAAGCGAGCAAGCTGATCCTCGTTCATGGCGGAGAAGTCCTGCCCCATGGCCATGACCTGACCACCGGTTGCCCGTTCCAGACCGCCCATGACCATCAACAAAGAGGATTTGCCCGAACCGCTGGGACCAACCAGCGAAATCCGCGTTCCCGCCTCAACATCCAGTGAGATATTCTTGAGGATGTTGACGGGACCGGCATTGCCCTTAAGTGTGAGTGAAACATCCCTGAGGGACAATACAGGTTCGGTCATGAGGCATCCGCTAGATATGGTAACACTGAAGTATGGGGTGCAAAGGACGCTGTGCAACCTTTTGGGCAATCTTTTGGCGATAATTTTGCTGACTTTTTCTCCAAACGTCGCGGCAGCAGAGGAACGCGTGGTGATTGCGGCGCTTGGCGACAGCCTGATCCAGGGTTATGGGCTGCCGCTGGAGGACGGGTTTGTGCCGCAGCTGAACGATTGGCTTGAGCAAAAGGGCGCGAATGCCACTGTGATAAATGCCGGGGTTTCCGGCGATACAACGGCGGGCGGTCTGGCGCGGCTTGACTGGACCCTTGGCCCGGAAGTCGAAGGGTTGATTGTCGCCCTCGGCGGCAACGATCTGCTCCGTGGCATTGCGCCGGAAATTGTAGCTGCAAACCTTGATGCGATCCTTGCTGGCGCAAGCGCAAAAGGACTGCCCGTTCTATTGGTGGCGCAGCGGGCGGCGGCCAATTATGGTGCGCAATATCAGGCGGATTTTGATGCGATCTACCCGATGCTTGCGGCCAAATATCAAGTACCGATGTCCGCGTCGTTTCTGTCCCTGCTCAGCCAAACCGAGGGCGATCTGAACGCGATCCGCCCCTATTTGCAGGGTGACAACATCCACCCCAATGCGACAGGCGTCGCGATGATCGTCTCCGAAATCGGGCCGGATGTCTTAAGGCTGGTTCACTCAGTAAGCGATTGATATTTAATCGTTATCCGTCAATCCGGCCCCGGCGCCGGCCAATCGGGATTCCGCTGTTGCCGGCACGTAGGTCTTATGCGCGAGCGCTTTTAGTGCTGCAAGATCATCTTCCTCAATCTCTGCACGTTGCGGGCTTTGCTGCTGAGGCTGGTCGCCGGTGGAGAACCGCAAATCACCGTTTTGCGGGGCAAAAACCCCACCCCGATCACGGCCGATGACAAGGGCCAATGCCGGTGCAATCGCCATATTTTCTGACGCCACGATCTCTGCTTCCCCTGCGGTATCGAGCAATGCCGAAAGCGCTGCGAAACGCGAAAGACCGTCGCTTGCCTCCAAAAGCTCGCGCCCCATTGCCGCACCGTTTTCACCGCTCGAACAGGCTGAGGCCACCGCACGGCCAAGGTCAACCGCCAGGCCCAACGGCCAACCTGCGCCAATCGCAGCTTTGCGGATCAATCCTTCGGTTTCATTGAGTGAAAAGCTCATGTCGCGCCCTCCGTCAGGACCGGCAACCACCAGTCATCGGCGTCGTCATCCGCGATATCCTCGAACAAGGGCGCGCCCTGATACATGGTGATCCGGGTCCAAAGGTCGGATTTCGGATCAAACTTGTTGGCCCCGAAAAACGCCAGCTTGAAACGCAGCATGTCAATCGGGCGCATAGACTGGGCGATGAGGTTTTCGCGCAGTTCCGAATAACAATGGCGGGCCGCGATTTGCACCCGTCGCGCGGCAAAGCGATGTTCGGGGTGAGCGGCCAGAAACCCAGCCAGCGTAGCCGCATCTCTTTGCGCAAGGTCAGCGGCCAGCACTTGCATTTTTCTTGCGATATCAAGTGGCGATTCAAGCGCGGCACCTTCTTCCTCAAAGCGATCGCCAATCCTTGGTTCCAACTTTTCCTCGCTGACATACCAGAATTTGCGGCACTGGAATTTGTCCTTGAAATCAAAGGACAAAGCCCAGTTCAGGTGCTCGTGCAGGTCAGATTTGAACGCGTCCAAGGTTTGAGTGGGATCAAAGGGGGCGGGGTTATCATCAGCCATCTGATCTGCCAGATCGTCAACCTTTTCCCCTGCCATTTCGATAGCAAAGGCAACCACCCATTCCTGCGCTTCAAGGCTGAGATCAGCGCTTTGTTTCTGCAATGCCAGCAAGGGGAATTTGCCTGCCATCAGGTCAGAAAAGCCTTCCGCCATAGCGGCAAGTTCAGCGCGTAGGGCGGTGATCCGGGGCATTTGCGTGCTATCCGCAACACACCAGTCGTCGATATGGGCACGCGCCCGGGCGACTAGTTCTGCGGCGCGGGTTTGTTCGGCTTGTGAAAGGGTTTCAATCGCCAGCGCACGGGCAAATGCGGTTTCGCGGGCCTGCACCCAATTGTGCAGCAAAACCGGATGAGAAACCAGATAAGGCGCCATGCCAAGACCCGTGGCATTGCCGATCCCAAGGTGGCGCTGGATGTCAGCGGCAAGCGGCACGGCCTTGTCGCCACCACGATGGCCCGCGACATGGTTGACCAGCCGATGTGTGAAGCCGCGCACCAGCCAGACGGCCAGCATTTCGGCCACAAAAGGGGCGGCCATATGCGGGCGGGCGGCGAAGTCGGCGCGATCCGCAATGCCGAATTTACCGTTGCCATAAACGGCAGTTGTGCGGGCCAGGTAACCGATTTTGCGCACCTCGTCGCGGCTGGGTTGTTGGCCCCTGGCAAGGCATTCAACCACATGCTCGAACATCCTGACGGATTTATTTGCACGGCACAGCACCAGTTCCTTTTCGCTGAAGCGCCCCGCCTCTTGCAGAGGGGTATTTTTGCGCAGACGGGTGATGTCCGCCTCGTCGGGGATGCCGTCGAACAGCACAAACGTCATATCCCAGGCCTCTGCGATCACCCGGTCGGTGCGGTTTTCAGGCTCCAACGGCGTGGAAAAAGCGACCAGCGAATAGGTGTAGCCGCCAAAGGGAACCGCGTAGACCGCATGACCATAGCCCTCTTCGTCGATCTCAAATGCGAATTCCGCAACTTGCGCCTTTTCAGCCGACAGCAGGCGAATGAGGCGGCGCATGAAGCTGATGCGCGTCGGGAAACTGGCCCCCATTCGATCAAGCCGCATGACGGTTTCAGGTGAGCGCAAGTTTGGTGTGTTCATGGTTCTGCTCCGAATGACCGGTCGTAGAATGCCAGCCAGTTTTCCCCCATGATGCCGTCGATTTCAGTTTCCGAAAGGCCGGTTGCGGCCAGTCCTTGCCGGATATTGCCAAAATCGCGATTGTCCTGAAACCAGTCGGGTTGTCGCGGGAAACCCGGCGCCGTGGCAGAGCCTTCGCCGTAGTCCAGCGTCTTGGTCCAGCGCCCGTTGCGCATCCAGGTAACCACGCTGTCGGGCTGGTCCTGACAGAGGTCCGAACCGATGCCGATGTTTTGTGGGCCCATCAGCTCGGCCGTTCGGGCGATCATGGTGCAGAAATCCGCAAGCGTGCAGTCCGTGCCATTGTTGAGGTGATGGGGGTAGAGCGAAAAGCCAAGCATCCCACCGGTTTCCGCAAGACCCTTAAGGATCGCATCGGATTTGTTGCGAAGGGCGGGTTTCCAGAAAGCCGGATTGGCGTGGGTGATCGCAATCGGGCGGCTGGAGATTTCCATCGCCTCCAGCGTAGAGCGTTCGGCAGAATGGGACATATCGACAACGATGCCAACGCGGTTCATTTCGGCGATGACTTCGCGGCCCATGCGGGTGACGCCGGGGTCTTCGGCCTCGTAACAACCCGTCGCCAGCAGGGATTGGTTGTTGTAGGTCAGCTGCATGAAGCGTGCGCCAAGGCGGTGCCAGATTTCGACCAGTCCAATGTCGTCCTCGATCGGGGATGGGTTCTGGAAGCCAAAGAAAATCGCGGTGCGTTTTTCCGCTTTGGCGCGGCGAACATCATCGCCGGTGAAGCCCTGAAAGATCAGGTCGGGGAATTGTTCGAACCAGCGGTTCCATTGTTCGACGTTGAGGACGGTTTCACGGAAATTCTCGTGATAGGAGATCGTCACATGCACCGCATCAACACCGCCCATCCGCATTTCGCGAAAGATTTTTTCCGACCAGTTGGCGTATTGCAGATTGTCAATAAGATGAGCCATGTCGTTGTCCTTAATAGCCTTTTTCGCGGTCAATTTCCCGCAAAAGCGGATCGCCTGCCATCAAGCGCCGGTAGTTTTCAGCAATGTCCGGGATCGCATCCTCTATGGAAAAGCCCGAGACATGCGGTGTTATCTGCACCTTGGGATGCGCCCAAAAAGCGTGGTTCGAAGGCAGCGGCTCGGTGTTGAAGACGTCCAGGAATGCGCCGCCGAGATGGCCGGTTTCAAGCGCTTGGAGCAGCGCATCATCGTCGATCAGATCACCACGCCCTGCGTTGATGATGACCGCGCCCGGTTTCATCGCCGCCAGTGTTTCGGCGTTGATCAGCCCATGGGTTTCTGGGGTTGAAGGCAGGATGCCGATGACAAAATCAGCCTGCCCCAAGGCGGTCAACAGACCGTCTTTGCCGTGAAATGTCGTGATCCCTTCCAGCGCCTTTGGCGAGCGGCTCCAGCCTGAAACCTCCACCTTGTTGGCCGCCAAAAGTCGCGCGATTTCGCCGCCGATGTGACCAAGGCCGAGGACAAGTGCCGAGGTTTCCGCCATTCGCCGGGGGGCGACGTCGATCCACTCAGCGCGGGTTTGCTGGTGAAAGTAACGCGGAAAATCCCTCAGATGCGAAAGCACGGCAGCCAGACAATATTCCGCTATTTCCTCGGCTTGAACAAAAGGTTCCAGCCGGGCGACTCGGGCCTTTGCTGGCAGATTTGGGTTCGACAACATCGTCTCGACCCCTGCCCCAAGTTTTTGCACCAGTTGCAAGCCCGGCAGGTTTTCCGCCATGTCGGCGTGCATCTGAACCGTTGCCAGCATGGTGACATCCGGACGTGGGGTCCTTTGCGGACCCGTCAGGATTTCAACGTCCACCATCATCGGTTGCAGAACGGACTTAAGATCAGCATCCTCCATCCAATTTGGCATTCGAATGTCGATCAAAAGTGTCATCAGGGCCCCGCTTTGCCCGGCTATGTTTGACCTAAGGTCGCGCGGGTCTCAAGCCTCTTTGGCGATGAAAATCTGTCCGTTCGCGACAGAAATCGGAATTTCCGAAAGGCAGGTGCCAATCCCCTCGCCTGAGATGCCCTGGCCGGTTTCAATCGAGAAAACTGCGTGATGATTGGAACAGATCAGTCCCTTGCCGCTGGCCGAGACGATCTGATCGCTGCGGGTATTCAATGGCAAAAACTGATGCGGACAGGCGTTCACAAAGGCGCGTGGCCCGTTTTGTGCGCGCACCAAAAGGATGGGAAAGCCACCAATTTCGACAAAGGTAGCTTTCCCGGTCGCGACATCGACCTCTGCCCCAAGCGCCTGACCGGGATCAGGCGCGTCAGGATATTCTCTCCACGTAAGGTTCATTCAGCAGCGGAGTCCGTGATCACGCCGCGTTCAATCTGATCGCGTTCGATGCTCTCGAAAAGGGCCTTGAAATTCCCCTCGCCAAAGCCGTCGTCACCTTTGCGCTGGATAAATTCGAAAAAGATCGGGCCGATCACGGTTTTGGAGAAGATCTGCAACAGGATCTTGGTTTCGGCCCCATCAACAACCCCTTCGCCGTCGATCAGGATGCCGTGTTTCATCATGCGATCCATCGGTTCGGTATGGCCTTCGACCCGTTTGTGGGACATTTTGTAGTACATGTCGGGTGGCGCTGGCATGAATTCGAGGCCACGTGCAGCGATCTCGTCCGTGGCGGCATAGATGTCGTTGGTGGCGACCGCGATATGCTGGATGCCTTCGCCTTTGTATTCGCGCAAATATTCTTCGATCTGGCTTTTGTCATCCGAGGATTCGTTGATCGGGATGCGGATGCGCCCACACGGGGAGGTCAGCGCACGCGAGGTCAGGCCAGTTGCTTTGCCTTTGATATCAAAGAATTTAATCTCGCGGAAATTGAAGGTGTCACGGTAAAATTTATACCAGGTCTCCATGTTACCCCGGATCACGTTATGGGTCAGATGGTCTAGGTAGAAAAAGCCGACACCGGTCGGGGTTTTACCTGTGTGGAAGGTGTATTCCTCGGCATAAGCCGAAACATCCGGGCCGTATTGATCGACAAAATAAAGCAGCGAGCCGCCGATGCCCCGCACGGCTGGCACATCGAGCACCTTGTCGTCGGCATCATAGGGTTCCGCACCGAGTTTGACCGCGTGGTCGTAGGCGTGCTTCGCATCCACAACCCGCCACGCCATTGAGGGCGCGCAGGGGCCGTGGTCGTCCACGAAGCGCATGCCAAAGGAGCCGGGTTCGGCGTTGAGGACGTAGGTGATGTCGCCTTGCTGCCAAAGCTCCATCGCGCGGGAATTGTGCGTCGCGGTATGGGTGTATCCCATTTTCGCAAACAAAACGCGCAAGGCCTCAGGGTCGGGATGGGCAAATTCAACGAACTCAAACCCATCGGTGCCCGCTGGATTGATGTCGGAAATCGTCGCCTTCGGTGCAGAATGTGGAAACGGACCCATGATTTTCCCCTTATGTCGGATGCGTCCCGAGATATTATCGCAGACGAACTGCGGATGCTGCGCATTTTTCAGCATAATTGCATTGAAATTCGCGGCTATTTGGGCGATATTGCCATTTCTATGCAATTTCTGCGCATGATGGATATGGACCAGACCGACTCGGACCTTTTGCGCGAACTTCAGCGCGATGCCCAACAAACCGCGGCTGATCTCAGCGACAGGCTGAACCTTTCAGCCTCGCAGATTGGGCGTCGTCGTCAGCGGTTGGAAGAAAGCGGAATTATCACCGGGGTTTCGGCCAGATTGGACCCCGCGCGGCTGGGTCTGAGTGTGCAGGCCTTCATCCAGGTCTCCATGGTTGCCCATTCACCGGACAATGCGCGATCGTTTCAAAGCCTGATCCGAACGCGGCGAGAAGTAATCAGCGCCTGGACGCTGACCGGCGAGGCGGATTACCTGCTCAGGGTCTATTGTCGCGATCTACCAGCGCTTAACATGCTGGTCCACGAGGTCTTTCTGCCGCATAAGACGGTGGCACGGGTGCAAAGCCAGATTGTCATGGATCAAACCAAACCCGACAGCCCGCTGCCAGTATAGGACCTATGGAACCGTTTCTTTTTCAAGCCACGATCTACCTAGCCGCCGCCGTGATAGCCGTTCCGATTGCAAAACGTATCGGGCTTGGCTCTGTGTTGGGCTATCTGGTCGCCGGGGTGATGATCGGCCCGGCCTTTGGGCTGGTGGGCGCCGAGACACAGGCCCTTCAGCATATCGCTGAATTTGGCGTCGTGATGATGCTGTTTGTGATCGGACTGGAGCTGGAGCCCCGCGCCCTGTGGGACTTGCGTCACCGACTGATCGGACTTGGCGGGCTGCAAATCACGCTAACGACCGGTCTTATCGCGGCACTTGCAATCTATTCCGGGCAAGGCGTTGAAACCAGCATTGCTATCGGCCTGATCTTTGCATTGTCGTCCACGGCGATTGTGCTCCAGACGCTGACCGAAAAGGGATTGATGCATGTCCCCGGTGGTCGCTCGGCGTTTTCGGTTCTTTTGACCCAGGATATAGCCGTCATTCCGATGCTGGCCCTGATCCCATTGCTGGGGGTGGGCCACGAGGTTGGTACCGGTCGTGACACCATTTCACTGGTCGGAGGATTGCCGGGCTGGGGTGTTGCGATTGCCACGCTGGGGGCTGTGGCGATCATCATCCTTGGGGGTCATTTTCTGATGCGCCCATTGTTTCGCTTTATCGCCCTGGCGCATCTGCGCGAGATGTTTACGGCTGCAACCCTATTGCTGGTGATCGGGATTGCCCTCTTGATGTCGCTTGTCGGATTGTCGCCTGCCTTGGGCACTTTCCTGGCAGGTGTCGTCCTTGCAAACAGTGAATTTCGTCATGAATTGGAAAGCGACATTGAGCCGTTCAAGGGACTGTTACTCGGTCTGTTTTTCATAACTGTTGGTGCGGGTATCAATTTCCAGATGCTCTTTGCCAATACGGCAGAAATTCTGGGGCTGACGGTTGGCATGATGCTGGCGAAAGCCGCAGTTCTGTTGACCCTGGCCCGCATTTTTGGCCTTCGGGGGCGCGATCAGTGGCTTTTTACCCTCGGACTTGCCCAAGCCGGTGAATTTGGCTTCTTTCTGTTGGCCTATGCCACCCAAACCTCGGTCCTTGATGCCGAGATTTCATCAAAGTTGTTGCTTGTTGTAGCCCTTTCCATGTTGCTGACGCCTGCGCTTTTCATCCTTTATGACTTGCTGTCCCGTTGGCACAAGGACAGCAGCCCAGCGCGGGAAGCCGATGAAATCGACGAACAATCACCGATCATCATCGCGGGCGTCGGGCGTTTCGGACAGGTGGTCAATCGCATGGTCGGGATGAACGGCTTTCGCACAACCGTTCTGGATCACAACATTGAAACCATTGAAACGCAACGTAAATTCGGCATGAAAGGGTTTTTCGGGGATCCCACAAGACCCGAATTGATGCACGCGGCAGGATTGATGCAAGCAAAGATACTGGTGGTTGCGGTGGATGATTACGATGCCGCAATCAAGCTGACTGCCCATGCCAGGCGCGAGCGACCTGACATTCACATTATCGCCCGCGCCCATGATCGCCAGCACGTTTATCGGCTCTACCAGGCGGGTGCCAACCAGATCGTGCGCGAGACGTTTGACAGCTCGATCCGGGCGGCTAAATACGTCCTGAAACACTCCGGCGTTACGGCCTTTGAGGTCGAACAGGCGGCCTCGGACTTTTATGATCTCGACCGCGAAGTACTGAAAGAAATGTCGGAGCTATGGGATCCCGACATTCCGATCATGGAAAACGCAGCCTTTGTCGCCAAGGCCCGCGAGTTCAATCAGCACCTTGTCACCGCGCTTGATCAGCATGATGTCACGCCGGAAGAACCGGACGACAAGGCCTAGCCGTCCGAAACACCCGCCTCGGCAAATGTCGCCATGCCGGAATGACAGGCGACGGCCCCTTTAAGCACACCGATGGCAAGGGCCGCCCCGGAGGCTTCGCCAAGGCGCAGACCCAAATCCAGCAAAGGCGCTTTACCGAGTTTCTCCAGCATTGCACGATGGCCACCCTCGGCAGAGACATGACCCGCGACGCAATGATCAAGGGCGCCTTGTTGGCAGCGTTCCAAAACCGAGGCCGCAGAGGTAGCAATGAACCCATCCAGAATGACCGGGATCGAGAGGCTTCGCGCACGGGCAATCGCACCAGCCATCGCCGCCAATTCACGCCCCCCAAGACAGCGAAGAACCTGCAAGGGGTCGCGCAGAATGTCAGCGTGCAAAACAAGTGCTTCGTTCACAACCAACGCCTTTGTCGCCAGCCCTTCGTCGCTGACACCCGTGCCGCGACCAACCCAATCCTCGGCAGCACCACCAAAGATCGCATTTGCAATCGCCGCCGCCGATGTCGTATTGCCGATCCCCATTTCACCAGTCACCAACAGATCGGCGGTTTCATCAACAGCCTCCCAGCCTGCCCTTAGCGCGGCCAGAACTTCCGCCTCGCTCATTGCGGCGGCTTGGGTGAAATCCGCAGTGGGGGTTTCAAGATCTAGGGCAACCACCGTCATCCTGGCACCAAAGCACTTGGCCAACTGGTTGATCGCCGCACCACCAGCCTCGAAGTTGTAGACCATCTGCGCGGTGACATCGGCAGGAAAAGCCGAAACACCCCGCGTGGTAACGCCGTGGTTTCCCGCAAAAACAATCACTTGCGGGTTTTCGATCTTGGGGGCCGCTTGCCCCCGCCAACTTGCATACCAGATCGCCAGGTCTTCCAGCAGCCCCAGCGCACCGGGCGGTTTGGTCAACACATCATTCCGCGCGTTTGCTGCGATGCGCGCGGCCTCGTCGGGTTGCGGCTGGGCGGAAAGAAGGGTTCGAAACGCTTCCAATGTTGCGAAAGGCGTGGTCATGTGGCTCACTCTGAATTGGTTTGATATCCGGTCTGTTTAAAGGGATCAGAGACGAACAAAAGGCATATTCGCGTTCGATTGAGGGAAAAGAACGACATGGCGGATCATCAGCGATTTCAAAGCGGCGATATTGCGGCGGCATTCACGTTGCTCACCCGCATCCCGCTGCCTGTCGATCACCAAGCCGCGGGTAAACGCGCGGCAGAGGCGGTCTGGGCCTATCCGCTAGTTGGCGCGGTTCTTGGAGCGATTGCAGCGCTGGTCGCAAATGTCGCGCTCTGGTTGGGTGTCCCTGTCGGCATAACCGCGGCGCTGACAATTTTCGTGCTGGCGCTGGCGACCGGGGCGCTCCACGAGGACGGGATTGCGGATTGCGCCGATGGGCTGGCCGGCGGGCAAACTCCTCAAAAACGCCTGTCGATCATGAAAGACAGCCGCATCGGGGCTTATGGTGCCGTCGCGCTGATCCTTGTGCTGCTGGCCCGCTGGTCCGGGGTGGCCGCGCTGATTGAAACCGGCAGCCTTTTCTGGCCGCTGATTGCCGTTGGGACTGTTTCCCGCCTGCCGATGATCGCCGCCATGACGCTGATGGAACATGCCCGCAACGATGGGCTTTCTGCCAGCGTTGGTCGCCCACCCGCGCAAAGCCTGGGGCTGGCGCTTGGCATCACGCTGATCATCCTGCTGATCTCAGTGGGGATCGTAGGGTTATCTCTTGTCCTCTGGGTCGGGCTGGCAACCCTGCCCTTGTTCCTTGTTGCACAACGCCTGATTGGCGGACAAACCGGCGACATCCTTGGTGGCTCCCAACAGATCGGTGAGGTTGCTGCGCTTGCGACAACCGTGGCCCTGCTCACGTAAGGTCTTTGTTCGACAAATACTCCGGGGGGGTCACGGGGGGCAGCGCCCCCCGCCCGCGCCATAAGAAAAGCCGCCATTCCGCAAGGAATGACGACTTTTCCATGGAAACGGCTTGCTTGCTAAAGATAAGCCGTACTTGCGGGCCTGAGGCTAAACACACCCGCAAATAACATTCACGCCGCGCGCGAGATCAACACATCATCCACTTTTTGCTGGGCATGTGCTTCTTCGACGCCATCAACCGCAGCCACTTCGCGGGTCAGGCGCTCCAGCGCTGCCTCGTAAAGCTGGCGTTCGGAATAGGATTGCTCGCGCTGGTCATCATTTCGATGCAGGTCGCGCACCACTTCGGCGATGGAGATTAGATCGCCGGAATTAATCTTTTGCTCGTATTCCTGCGCCCGACGCGACCACATCGCACGTTTCACCCGCGCACGCCCTTTTAGGGTATCCATGGCCCGGCCGACCGTATCGGGGCTGGAGAGCCCGCGCATGCCCACAGATTCCACCTTGTCGGTCGGCACCCTGAGGGTCATCTTGTCTTTTTCAAAGGCGATCACGAACAGTTCCATCTGGAACCCTGCAATTTCCTGCTCTTCGATCGAGACGATTTTGCCGACGCCATGCGAGGGGTAGACCACAAAATCATCAGGGCGAAATCCGCTGGAATTCTTTGCTTTCGTCATAGGTATTGGTCCTTGGCAACGCCCAAAACGGGCAATTCAGCAATTCGGGCCGACAAAGCCGCCTGTGGTCCCCGCGAGGGGTCCAAAGCGGCCGATATTCAGGTGATAAATACCCCGGTGCGCGTCACCGGTACCATGTCTTCCCGATTGTTTATGTGTTGAGTATACCACAAAAACCGGCCTGCCAAAAGTGCTGCAACGCAGAAAACAAGGTTTCTGCTGCTTTGTCAGACGTTTATGGCGTAGATTTCCGCCAGATTTTCCCGCTTTTAGCCCGGCTTTGCTGCAGGGGTGCGAATCAGGAATTAGCCGCCTGTTCCGGGCTTTTCGGAGAAATATTTCTCCATCTTGCCTTCCTCGCCGTCGTGTTTCGCGGCATCGGGCAATTCGTCTTTCTTTGTCACGATTACCGGCCAAAGTTCGGAATATTTGCGATTGAACTCAACCCATTTTTCCATGTCCGGTTCGGTATCCGGGCGGATCGCGTCGGCCGGGCATTCCGGTTCGCAGACGCCGCAATCAATACATTCATCGGGGTGGATGACGAGCATGTTTTCACCCTCGTAAAAACAATCGACCGGACAAACCTCGACGCAATCGGTGTATTTGCAGGCGATGCATGCATCGTTGACGATGTAGGTCATGGTGAATTTGTCCCGGGCTGAAAACTCGCGGGGCCACGGCTATCCAATAACGCGGGTGGCGTCAATCGAGTGTCGGGAGGTTTTCATCTCGCCCCTTGGTGAGCGATGGAAATTCAGGAAATCGTTTCGTTTCCACCCGCCTTGAACGCAATAATTTTCCGCCGGTCCTGCTTGCTTGGCCGTCCCTGTCGCGGGGTTTCGGGCGATGCGGCGGATTTTGGGGCTGGCGGGCTCAGGTCTTTGTAAAGCGCCTGCGCCTCCGGGGCGGGCCCGCGTCTGGAGCCAAGCGCCACAACTTCGATCACCCGAATGTCATCGGCCTGCGCAAAAGTCAGGGTCGCACCCGGGGCAATCGTCTGCGCGGGCTTGGCGACCTTGACGCCATCGACCCGAACATGCCCCGCACTCACAACCTTTGCCGCCAATGTCCGCGTCTTGAAAAACCGCGCATACCAAAGCCATTTGTCGAGCCGGATTGTGTCTTGCCCTTCAACCAAAGCTCAGGACTTTTCCTTCAGCGCCAGCAAGGCCGCGAAAGGGTTGTCGGGGTCGATTTTGGTTTCTTTTTTCGGTGGCCGTGCGGAATGAGACTGTGGCCCCTTGGGTTTGCCCTTTTGCGCTTTGCCCTTGTGGCGGGGTTTGCCGCGTTGTGCCTGATCCGCGCGTGGGGCGCGTTTGGGGGCCCAGGTGAAGGTATAAAAGACCTCGACCTCTGGTGCGGCAGGCGGCGTCTCGGGGGTAGGATCATTTGACGCGGGTTCTGCGGTTGCTTCAACGACTTCGGGAGCAACTGGTGTTTCGGTTGGGGTATCCGCCGGTTTTTCTGCCGTTTTCTCTGCAACAGGAGGACGGGCTTTTTCCCGCTCACCCTTTTCCGACTTGTAGCCGAGACCCGTCATCAGATCGGCAAATTGTTCCAACGTCAGCCCGGTGATCGACAACATATCAGGCGTGGCTTCAAAGCCGCCCCGGCTGTCTTCGGTGCGGGTAAGATCGGCAAGCCGTTCCAGCATGTCGATGCGGATCGCGCGTGCCCCGGCAAGCCGATAACCGGCCTTGGTGAAATACCCCTCGGGCATACCCTCTAGGCCCGGCACTGTCACCAGACCCGGTGGTGGTGCTTCGGGAAATTCGTCAAAACCGTTGATCAGCGACCAGAGCACCAGCCGCAGCCGGGTCGGCGCGGGTTTTAACATCAGGTGCTGGAAAATCGTAAACTGGCCGAACCGAATGCCGTGTTTGCGCAGCAATCCCCTGGCGTCCTGATCCAAGCTTTTGATGTCGTTTGCGACCTCGGCGCGGGGCAAAACGCCCAGCTCTTCGACCAGACGAAAAGCTACACCACGCGCGATACCCTCAATCGCGTCGTCTTTCTTCAGCGCGATCAGCGGCTCGAACAAAGCAGCGATCTTGCGTTCGATGAAATGACCCAAACGACGGCGCACTTTTTCAGCGACATCCGCACCGGCCTCGTCATCGACAAAAACCTCGACCATTGGCGACAGGATATCCGCACCCTTGACCAGTTTCCCGACAGCGTTTTGACCCCACATGAGGCCACCTTGTTCGGTAAAATCAATCTCGGTGTCCGGTGCGTTGTAAAACCGATCCGCACGCAGATTGTATTCCGGTCCCAAAGCCGCAAGGCCCGCCGCGCGCAGGGTCTTTGCCTCCTCCGGGGTAGCTTTTGCATCCTGTTGAAACCGGAAACCGGTCAGTTGGCCAATAAACTGGCCTTCAACCGAAACTTCGCCGTCTTTATTCACCTCTGCCACAAGGCTCTCCCTCTGTTTCAACCGCCGGAGTAACATGGACGTCCGCCGGTCGACAAATCTTTGCGTCAAACGCGCATGCAGCGCGTCGGAAAGGCGGTCTTCGACTTGCCGCGTCACACCCTTCCAATGTTCGGCGTCCTCTATCCAGGATCGCCGCTGCGATACATAGGTCCAAGTGCGCACAAAGGCCAATCTTTTCGACAATGTGTCAATGTCGCCATCCGTGCGATCAATCCGGTTGATCTGTTCGCCAAGAAACGCTGCCGGCAATTTGCCGGCGTCATGAAGATAGGCAAAGACCTTGTCGAGCAAGGCGACGTGATCGCCTGAGGAAATATTGCGAAAGTCGGGGATCTGGCAAACCTCCCAGAGGAGTTTCACATCCCTGGCGTTCGACAACCGCACCGCCACGTCCGTACGCTCGATCAGGGTCTTGAGGGCGCGAAGATCATCTGCCTCGCGGCCGCGGATCAGGGTTTCATCCGTTGGGCTACGCTCCAAGGCCGCGACCAGCGCATCTGCCGAGCCAAACTCCAGATCGGAATTGCGCCATTGCAGGCGGGTGACCGGGGCGAAACGGTGCTGTTCTATCGCCTCCACCAATTCGGAAGACAAAGGTGCCGCTTCACCGGTCACACCAAATGTGCCGCCTTTCATATAGCGCCCAGCGCGGCCTGCGATCTGCGCCAGTTCATTCGGCCAAAGGCTGCGCATCCGACGGCCGTCAAATTTCGACAGGGCCGAAAAGGCGACGTGATCAATGTCGAGGTTCAACCCCATGCCAATGGCATCCGTGGCCACCAGATGATCCACATCGCCGTTTTGATAAAGCTCCACCTGTGCATTGCGTGTGCGCGGCGACAAAGCCCCCAACACCACCGCCGCCCCACCCTTTTGACGGCGCAGCAACTCGGCCATGGCATAGACATTATCGACCGAAAAACCGACGATGGCGGAACGTGCAGGCATCCGGCTAATCTTGCGACTGCCGGAATAAATCAGCGTGGAAAACCGCTCTCGTCCCAGAAAGCTGACGTTTGGCACCAGACGGTTGATCGCGCTGCGCATGGTGTCCGCGCCCAGAAACAGGGTTTCTTGCGTGCCACGGGCATGGAGCAACCGGTCGGTAAAGACATGGCCGCGCTCGGGATCAGCGCAAAGCTGAATCTCGTCAATCGCCAGAAAATCCGGCCCCAGCCCCAATGGCATCGCTTCGACCGTGGCGACCCAGTATTGTGCGCGGGGCGGAACGATCCGTTCCTCGCCGGTAACCAGTGCGACCACAGACGGTCCGCGCAAGTTCACGATCCGGTCGTAAACTTCACGGGCCAAAAGACGCAGCGGCAAGCCAATGACCCCGGTGCGATAGGCCAGCATACGTTCAATTGCATAGTGGGTTTTGCCGGTATTCGTCGGCCCCAACACGGCAGTTACCTGCCCCTTGCCATGTTGCATCTCTTTGTCCTGCCTTCAGAGAGATTGACCCTTGGTCTGATCCCTTAACCGCTCGACGGACTGCAATATGTCAGGACGTGCGGGATGTATAGTCTGCGCGGCCTCATAGGCCCTTAGTGCGGCCTCGGGGTCATCAAGTTCTTCGTATATCTGACCCAGCCCCACCAGGGCGCCGAAGTGTCGGGGGTTCAATGCCAGGGTTTTCTGTATGTCGGAAATTGACAGTCCGTATTTCTTCATCAGGAAGAAGGCGGTTGCCCGGGCGTTCCAACCTTCGGCAAATCCCGGTGCGTGGTCGGTCAGCGCTGTCAGGTGTTCGACCGCCTTGGGATAATCCCCGTCCTCGATCGCCTTGCGGCCCCTTTCCAGCAAAAGATCCATGGAATCAGAACCCGAACGCGACCAGAGTTTTTCGATCTGGCTTTGCAGGCTTTGCCAGTTGCCATCCAGCGGCTCTTGCAGCTGAGCAAAAAGCTCATCCAGTCGATCTGCGTCGCTTTCAGCGGCAGATTGGCTTGCGGTCCAGCTGAAAATCAGCACAAATGCCGCAACGGCAGGGGTGAATTTTCGCAAGAAGCAACGCATATCAAGGCCAATGGTAACCCATTGAAACCAAAATGCGAGGGAAACCCGCCCTCGAAACCGGAGGATAACGGATGAGTGAAGTGATTGATGGTGCCGTAGCGGCGCTGAAAGAAAAACTGGGCGACGGCGGCTTTGATTCGTCGGTCAAATTCGCAATCGACGGCGAAGGTTCCGTTGTTGTGGACGGCGACGGTGTGCGTGCCAGCGATGAAGACGTTTCCTGCACCTTGTCGGCAGACGCCGATACGTTTCAGGCGATGATGGACGGCTCGCTGAACCCGACGGCCGCCTTCATGACCGGCAAACTGAAAGTCGACGGCGACATGGGCGTTGCCATGAAACTGGGCTCTTTGCTTGGGTAACTGATGAACGACGCACCTCTTTACGCTGACCTCGCGGAGGCCCCATCGGATGGCTATGCCATTTGGGCCGAGGCAGCGGATGGGGTGCGTCTTCGTCTCGCCTTTTGGCCCCGGGGGGACAAAGGCACGGTTCTGGTTTTGCCGGGACGCACTGAATTCATCGAAAAATATGGCCGAACCGCGCAGGAGTTTGCCCAGCGTGGCTATGCCATGGCCTGCATTGACTGGCGTGGTCAGGGCCTGTCCGACCGGCTGGTGCCAAACCGTCAGATCGGCCATGTGGAGCATTTTCGCGATTATCAAAGCGACTTGCAGGCCCTGCTGAAGGCCGCCGCAAAAGCGAAATTGCCACGGCCCTATTTCCTCTGCGCCCATTCGATGGGTGGCACGATTGCCCTCAGGGCCTTGCATGAAAACCTCGATGTGGTGAAATCGGTCTTTTCTGCGCCGATGTGGGGCCTGTTGATCGACCCGTTGTGGCGCCCCTTGGTGCAGGCGGTGGCGGCGGGCAGTCGGACGGTCGGGCTTGGTCAGGAATTCGCGCCAGGCACCGGGCCGAAGAACTACATCGCCTCGCATGAATTTGAGGATAATTCGCTGACCTCCAGTCGCGACGGCTGGGACTATATGTGTCGGTTGATCAATGAACACCCCGGTCTGGAGATCGGTGGCCCGTCGATCCAATGGCTCTACGCCGCCCTGACTGAAACCCGCGAATTGATGAGCATGACGCCGCCCCTGCTGGACCTTTTGTGCCTGGTCGGATCGGACGAAAAGGTCGTCGATAAAAAGGACATGGCGGAATATATGGAGCGCTGGCCCAATGGCCAATTGTCCATCGTGACAGGTGCACGGCACGAGATATTCATGGAATCACCAGAAATCCGCAAACGCACCCATGACATCATGGACGCGTTCTTTATGGCCTAAAGCCCGGGCTGGGATTTTAGGATTTCCAAGGCGGCCGCGTGAATTTCAGGACAAGACGCTGCAAGAGCGCGCCCACCGGGATAGGCCGGCGCTCCGGACCAATCAGTGACAATACCGCCCGCGGCCTCTACCACTGCAATCGGGGCCTGAATGTCATAAGCGCTAAGACCCGCCTCGACCACCAGGTCAACCTGACCGGCGGCCAAAAGCGCATAGCCATAACAATCCATTCCATAGCGGGTAAGCTGGCATTTCGCGGCAAGCGCGTGAAAAGCCTGGCCTTCCGCCGCATCACCGACTTCCGGGAAAGTTGTAAGGATCACCGCCTCTGATAATGGTCGGGCGGGGCGGGTTTTAAGATTGGTCAAACCTTGCGGGCCAGCATAGGCGGCGCGTCTAAACCCGCCTTCGAACCGCTCGTTGATGTAGGGTTGGTCGATCAGCCCGAAAAGCGGTGACGCCCCGGCATTTAGGGCGATCAGAACCCCCCAAGTTGGTGTGCCTGAAATGTAACCGCGGGTGCCGTCAATCGGGTCCAGGACCCATGTCAGCCCGCTGGTTCCGGCCTGAGCGCCGAATTCTTCGCCCAAGATGCCGTCGTCGGGTCGCCGTGCAGCCAAAACCCGGCGCATTGCCTGTTCAGCGTTGCGGTCCGCGATTGTGACGGGGTCAAAACCTTTGTTGTCCTTGTTGTCGGAAACCAGCGCTTTTGAGCGAAAATGCGCCAGCGTTTCGGGCCGCGCGGCATCGGCCATCAGATGCGCGGTTTCAATCAGGTCGCGGCGCAATTCATCGCTGATGTCCAAAGAAAACCCCATGGGCAAGGTTATAGTTGCCCATGGGGTTTCACGTTTCCGCTGACCCTGTCAAGGATCGCGGTGCAAGATCTCGTGGCGTCAGGCCGCGTCGCTGAGGACACGGGCCAGATCGAACAGACGTCGACGCTGGTTTTCCGGGATCGCGTAATAGGAACGCACCAGTTCCAGCGCCTCCTTATCCGCCAACAGATCGCCAAGCGCATTGTCCGAAGCGGCCGCAGCGCTTTCGCCCTCCAGGCCTTCGAAGAAAAAGCTGATCGACACATCCATCGCATGGGCGATATCCCAAAGACGCGAGGCGCTGACCCGGTTCATACCGGTTTCATACTTTTGAATCTGTTGAAATTTGATACCAACTGCTTCGCCGAGTTGCTGTTGGGTCATTCCCACCATCCAACGACGGTGGCGCACGCGTTTGCCGACATGCACATCTACCGGGTGTTTCATATTGTACTCCTTGGTTCCCTCACAAGATGTATAAGCAATTATCGTGCCAGCTTCACCTAATCTCGAAAGTTTTTCGCAGCTATTTTTGTGAAGCCAACAAAATATGGTGTTTTACGGCAGATATTCCCTCCTCACAGATTTGTGAGGGCAATCTTCGAGGGATAGTAGCGCAGCAGTAAATACAATTCAAGCGTGTTTCGCAAAATGCAATGCAAAATGCAACTAATCTCTAGGTTTAGTCTTGCATTTTGCGACTTTGGCGTTTGCGCTCGTGCGGATCAAGATAGCGTTTGCGCAACCGGATGGATTTTGGCGTCACTTCGACCAATTCATCGTCGTCGATATAGGCAATGGCCTCTTCCAGCGAAAACCGCACGGGCGTTGTCAGGCGCACCGCTTCATCCGTGCCAGAGGCCCGCACGTTCGTCAGCTTTTTGCCTTTCAGCGGGTTCACTTCCAGATCGTTGCCGCGCGAATGCTCGCCGATGATCATCCCTTGATAGACCTGCACCTGGCTGCCGATAAACATCTTGCCGCGATCTTCGAGATTGAAAAGCGCATAGGCGACGGAAACCCCGTCCTCCATGGAAATCAGCACGCCAGCGCGGCGACCGGGAATGTTGCCCTTGACCGGCGCCCACTCGTGGAACACGCGGTTCAAAACACCAGTGCCGCGCGTGTCGGTCATAAACTCGCCATGATAGCCGATCAGCCCACGTGATGGCACCATCGCGATGATCCGGGTTTTGCCGGCCCCGGCGGGACGCATCTCGGACAACTCGCCCTTGCGGGTCGCCAGTTTTTCGATGACAGCACCGGAATATTCGTCGTCAACGTCAATTGTGACCTCTTCGATCGGCTCCAGCGTTTCGCCGTCCTTTTCCTGAAACAGCACCTGCGGGCGGGAAATCGACAGTTCGAACCCTTCACGGCGCATGTTTTCGATCAGAACTCCCATCTGCAACTCGCCGCGACCAGCGACCTCAAAGGCCTCGCCGCCCGGGGTGTCAGTGACGCGGATGGCGACATTGCTTTCCGCCTCTTTCATCAGACGTGCGCGGATGACGCGGCTTTGCACCTTGTCGCCGTCGCGACCCGCCAGCGGGCTGTCGTTGATGCCGAAGGTTACCGAAATAGTGGGCGGATCAATCGGTTGAGCAGGGATCGCCTCGCTCACTTCACTCGCGCAGAGCGTGTCGGCCACGGTCGCCTTGCTCATCCCTGCGATGGAGACGATGTCCCCCGCGACGCCCTCGTCAATCGCGGTTTGGGTCAGGCCGCGAAAGGCAAGAATCTTGGTAACGCGGAATTGTTCGATGATCTTGCCGTCGCGCGACAGCGCTTTGATCGAGGTGCCGGCTTTCAGGCGACCACTTTCAACACGACCGGTCAGAATGCGGCCCAGATAGGCATCGCCGCCCAGCGTTGTCGCCAGCATCCGAAAGGGTTCGCCGTCGTGATCGGCCTGCGCCGGGGCGGGAACATGTTTAACGATGAGATCAAACAGCGCCTCCAGATGTTCACGCGGCCCTTCCAGCGTTTCATCTGCCCAGCCGGAACGGCCCGAGGCATAAAGTGACGGGAAATCAAGCTGGTCGTCGTCCGCGCCAAGGTTGGCAAACAGATCGAAACACTCATCCAAAGCGCGATCGGGTTCGGCATCGGGTTTGTCGACCTTGTTGAGCACAACAATCGGGCGTAAGCCCTGCGCCAGCGCCTTGGAGGTCACAAACTTGGTTTGCGGCATCGGCCCTTCGGCGGCATCAACAAGCAGAACAACGCCGTCCACCATGGAAAGGATCCGCTCTACCTCGCCGCCGAAATCGGCGTGGCCCGGTGTGTCAACGATGTTGATCCGCGTGCCTTTCCATTCAACCGAGGTTGCCTTGGCCAGAATCGTGATCCCGCGCTCGCGCTCCAGATCGTTGCTGTCCATGGCACGCTCGACGGTCGCTTCGTTGTCACGGTAGATACCCGATTGCTTGAGCATCTCGTCCACAAGGGTCGTTTTGCCGTGGTCAACGTGCGCAATGATGGCGATGTTGCGAAGCTCCATGCCGTGAATCCAGTTCAATTTGGAGGAATTTGACGGGGCCTTACAGCAGGTCAAACCAAATGACCAGTGCAAAGGCGGAAGAGCCAAAGTGACGTGTGGGATGTTGCCCGCCAACCTTGATCTGGGCGGCGGTTTCACGTCATCAATGCGCGAGTTTTTGAATGGGGGTCAAAATGCGCGCAATGATGGTGAAAAAACTTGGCGATCCCTTGGTTCTGTCCGAAATCCCCTGCCCCACGCTCGGCCCGGGCGAGGTCTTGTTGCAGATCAAAGCGACGGGTTTAAATTTTGCCGACACCTTGCTGATGACCGGGAAGTATCAGGAAAAACCTGCCCTGCCCTTTACCCCCGGTCTGGAAATTTGTGGCATTGTCACTGCCCACGGCCCCGACGTTACCGCGCCTGCTATCGGCACGAGGGTCGCGGCCTATGGGATCGGTGGTCTTGCGGATTATGCGGTTCACAAGGCGGCTGATTGTGTGCCCGTACCCGCGCAAATGAGTGCAGCAGAAGCCGCCGGGTTTCTGGTCGCCTATGGCACCGGCTATCTGGCGCTGAAAACCAAGGCGCGATTAGCAGCCAACGAGCGGCTCTTGGTGCTTGGGGCCGCAGGCGGGGTTGGTTTGACTGCCGTTGAAATCGGTAAACGTCTGGGCGCGGAGGTCATCGCCTTTGTACGCGGCGCCGACAAGCTAGACCTCGTACGGGCTGCCGGGGCGGATCATGTGTTTGACAGTGACACCGTGGAAATTCGCGAAACTGTCAAGGCGCTTGGCGGGGCAGATGTGGTCTATGACCCCGTGGGCGGCGATCAGTTTCGCGCGGCGATGCGGGCCACAAACATGAACGGGCGGCTAATCCCGATTGGCTTTGCCTCTGGCGACATCCCGCAGATCCCGGCCAATATCGTGATGGTCAAAAACCTTGATGTCATCGGATTTTATTGGGGCGGCTTTGCCAAGGCCCGGCCGGACCTTGTGACGGCGGCAATTGCCGCACTGTTCCAATGGTTTGAAGACGGCAAGTTGAAACCGCACATCTCCAAAGTGCTACCTTTGGAGCAAGCAAACGAAGGGCTGGAACTGCTGCGCACCCGCCAAGCCACGGGCAAAGTCATCATCACGCCTTGAAGAATGGCTGTCAGTTCGACCGATAGGCTTGCCGCACAAATTGCGCCAACTCGGTCGCAAAGGGACGATCCAGTGCTTTGGACTGATACATATTGACGTTTATGTCCATTAACTTTGGCAAGGTTCCATTGTGGTCGATCTCCTCAACATACCGCGGGAGGGAGTTCTGCACGCTCGCATGAACAGCCAGATCGGCAAGGATCGAGGCCTCCACTGTGCGGGTGGAATCTGATTCCACCGCCATTTCCCAAGGAATGTCAGCTGCATCCAGCGCCGCCTGAACGCCGGTTCTGAACAGGCAGGCATATTCGAACGCCAGCCTCAGCGGGCGCGATTTATAGGCCTGCCCGCCGGGGGCGCCGACCCAGACCAAGGGCAGGGTCACGAGGGTTTCCGATTCGGCGTTTTCGTCGGTTTCCGTGGTCAGGATCACGTCGCATTCGCCACGCGCGAACTGCCGTTTTAACCGGTTGGTGTAGCTGGAAATCAGTTGCACTTTCACCCGCGGATATTCCATCGCGAAACGTTTCAGAACACCGGGTATATTGGGGTAAACGATGTCGGATGGCACCCCAAGGGTGATTTCGCCTTCAAAGGATTTGTCCGTGAGGCGCGAATAAACCTCGTCATTCAGCGCCAACATCCGCCGCCCATAGCCAAGCAGTTGTTCGCCCTGAGCGGTCAATGCGATTTGCCTTGCCGAGCGATCCAGCAGGTTTTGGCCTAGATTTTCCTCCAGCCGTTTCAACTGCATGGAAACCGCCGATTGCGTGAGGTTCAAGAACCCAGCCGCCCGGGTGACGCCGCCTGCTTCGGCTACGGCCACGAAGGAGCGCAAGGCAGTCATGTCGAGATTTCTTGGCATATCAATAATCCTTATACTTTTATCAATAAACATTCATTTTAAACATATATCAACCTCTGTCATACAGATCACAGGAAATGATTCTTCAAACGCCACACATCACCAAATGGAAAGGACAACGCCATGGCGACGCTTTCAACCAACTCGATCTTCTCGACCCCTTCGCTTCAGCGCCGCATCAGCCTTGGGTTCCGCGCATTCTTCGCCCTCAAACGCCAGCGTCATGCACTTGCAAAACTCGATGCGACCCGGCTCGAAGACCTTGGCATCGCGCCCTTGGAGGCTGCAATCGAGGCAGAAAAACCCATCTGGGACGTGCCAAACCACTGGCATCGCTGAAATCGTTCAAAAGCGCGTCAAAATCGGCGGGCTTTTGCGCCTCTTTTCTTGAAAAACCAGCCGGGATCACCAATATTAGGCGCAACTCAGGGTGATATCCGCCCCGAGAGGTTCAGAGCCTTAGTGCTCGTATTTTCAAGGAGGGCCCAAATGGCCGAATTCGAGACTATCCGCCGCACGGGTGCGGGTGTCCGCACCGCCGAGATCGACGAAGGTCTCCGCGCACATATGAACAAGGTCTACGGGACCATGTCCGTTGGCCTTTTGGTAACTGCTCTGGTCGCTTGGGCTATGGGTTCCAGCCCTGCGCTTTTGTCGATCCTGCGCGATCCAGTGACCCTTAGCCCCAACATCCTTGGCTGGGTTGTGATGTTTGCACCGCTAGGCATGGTTTTCCTGTTTGGCAGCATGATCAACCGGCTGTCGGCTGCGGGCGCACAGACGTTCTTTTACGCCTTCGCCGCGGTCATGGGCCTGTCGATCTCTTGGATTTTCGCAGCCTTCACCGGCATGTCGATTGCCCAGACCTTTCTGATCACCGCGATTTCTTTCGCGGGTCTCAGCCTCTGGGGGTACACCACCAAGAAAGACATCTCTGGTTGGGGTTCGTTCCTGATCATGGGCGTCATCGGTCTGGTTGTGGCGATGATCGTAAACATCTTCTTGCAGTCGCCTGCGATCATGTTCGCAGTGTCGATCCTGGGTGTGCTGATTTTCGCAGGCCTTACCGCCTATGACACGCAGAAGATCAAGACAGACTATCTGGCCCATGCTCATGCAATGGACGACGAATGGCTGGCAAAGTCGGCGATTATGGGGGCGTTGAACCTCTACCTCGACTTTATCAACCTCTTCATGTTCCTGCTGCAATTCCTTGGCAATCGCGAATAATCGCGACGTCAGACTGGACAAACAAAGGCCCGGAGAGGAAACTTTCCGGGCCATTTCTTTGCCGGAGCCGCCCGATGGATTTCACGCTTTATTTGCCGCTGACCTCGCTTGCTGCGATAATCAACGGGGCTTTGCTGGTCTTCATGACATCGGGAATTGCGCTATTCCGTCGCCGCCATAACATCTCCTACGGCGACAACGGCCATGGCCAATTCGCAAAACGCATTCGCGGCCATATGAACGGCGTCGAACAGATCCCGATTGCCTTGATCCTGATGGCGTTGGCGGAAATTCAAGGTGCGACGACCGGCCTTTTGGCGGTTGTTCTGGTTTGCCTCAGTGTCGGGCGGCTGTTCCACGCCATCCAGTTCTGGGCCGCCAAGGGGCCGTTCCTGCTCCGCCCCATCGGCGTCGTCCTGACCCTTTTGGCGCAGATCATCGCGATTGTCTGGCTGGCGTTAAACGTCGTCTATTAAGCGCGTGGCAATTGCTGGGTGGCGCAATGAATGCCGCCGCCAACTTCGCCCAGGGCATCCACGTTCAGCGTCACGATCTGACGTCCGGGGTAGTGCCGAGCCAGCGCTTTGACAGCCGCGCGATCCGCGTTCCTGTCGCCAAACTCTGCCGCGATCACCGCGCCGTTGCAGACGTAGTAATTCATGTAAGAAGCGACAAAATCATAGCTTTTGACCCGGCGAAACTCCGGCTCAAAGATTGTCTCAACGTTCAGGTCAGCATTGCGGCAGACCCTAGTCGTCTCCGCCGCTGCCCGGTGGAACGGATCGGAGGGATCGGCTGATTTTGGCAGATTGATCAACACCCGCCCCGCCCGCGTGAACCGCGCCAGACTGTCGATGTGGTAATCCGTGATGTCCTGCCCATAGACGCCCTTGGACCAGATGATCTGATCGGCACCATAGGCCGTAAGCAAGCGCTTGCCGACCTCGTCGCGATCAAGACCGGGATTGCGGTTGCGGTTCACCCAGGAGCTTTCATGCGCCAGCAACAGCCCATGCCCGTCCTGTTCCACCCCGCCTGCCTCGCCTTTGAGGCCGGTGGGGCGCAGCTGAAAGCCCAGCCGCTTGGCCACCCGTTCGGCAACCTTGCCGTCATGGCGATGCACCTGCTTGCCGCCCCAGCCGTTGAATTTGATGTGCGAGACCGCGCGTTGCCGCCCATCTGAGACGAAGATTGGCCCGGCATCCCGCGCCCAGAGGTCTTCGGTCGGGATGTCCCAAAGGGAAACACGGGCCGAGACGAGCTTGCGGATTTTGCCATGTTCGCCAGCGTCGGCCAGAAGAATCACATCCTCAAATTCCGCAATCGCATTGGCAACCCGCGCGATGGTCTTTTGCAAGTGATCCAAAAACCAGCGATCCGGATGCACCCGGCGCGAGACCGGCCACATCATGAATGTCGCCTCGTGACGGTGTTCTTCAGGCAGGACGCGGAAATTGGACGCGGCATGTCCTTTTTGCGGAATTGCCAGCAATGCTGTCGCCCCCCCGATGAGTTGCCTGCGATTCATCCTTGATCCTCCGCACACAACCCTAGCTGAAATTTCGCATCCGCCCAAAGAAAAAGGGCGACCCCACGTGGGAGCCGCCCTTTGAATTCCGAAAATCCAAGTGGTCTTACTTGATTTTGCCTTCTTTATACTCAACGTGCTTGCGCGCAACGGGATCGTACTTACGAACAACCATTTTCTCGGTCATTGTGCGTGCGTTTTTCTTGGTCACGTAGAAGTGGCCGGTATCCGCGGTCGAGTTCAGGCGGATCTTGATTGTGGTCGGCTTCGCCATTTTCGTCTCCTGTCGCGGATTGCCCGCATCCGGCGACTCAATCCAATGGCCGCCTCATAAATCTGAACCCGCCTTTTACGCGCTTGGCGTGGGGTGTCAACCGGCTTTCCCTTTGGTTTTCACATCAGCTGTTGCCCCAAAAGCCCAAGGAGGGCGGCAAGCAGTAACCCTTCGAACAGGCTGCGTTTGAGAACCAGCAGATGCAGTGCCGAAATCAGCGTCAGCGCCAACACAAGCGGGTTGATCGAGGTGAAGTCCGGCTGCCAAAGCGTGACCGGGCCAAGGGTATTTCGGCTGACCTCGCCAAAGATCACATGCAGCGCAAACCAGATCGTGAGGTTCAGTATGACGCCGACAACTGCCGCCGTGACTGCGGCCAAAGCGTTTTTGAGCCGTGGCTGTGCTGAAATCCGTTCGATGTAGGGTGCGCCGGCGAAAATCCAGAGGAAACAGGGCGCGAAGGTCATCCATAGCGTGACAAGTGCGGCTGCTATCGCCAGCGGAATGCCCCCCGCGCCGTAACCCGCGAGCGTGCCGACAAACTCGGTCACAAGGATCAGCGGGCCGGGCGTGGTTTCCGCCAACCCCAGCCCGTCGATCATCTCATTAGGTTGCAACCAGCCCTGCACCGTGACCACCTCCTGCGCCATATAAGCCAGGACCGCATAAGCCCCGCCGAAAGTGACGACAGCGAGTTTGGCAAAGAACAGGCCTATGCCGATCAGGACGGAGCCCGGTGCGAGGAGGGCGATGATCGCCAGCGGCGCCCACCAGATTGCAAGCCACGCAAGAACGGTCGTGAGTGTCTTGGGGCGTGCGCCCTGCAGCACTTTCGCGCCCTGCCCTTTGGCCGTAGCAAATCCCCAGAGTGCGGCAAGCGCAATCAGCATGGGAAACGGCAGGTTCAACACAAAGATCCCGGCGAACGCCAGCGCTGCGATCAGCCAATGATCGCGCCCTTTGAGGGCGCGTTTGGAGACCTTCAGCAATGCCTCGATGACGATGACCACCACCGCCGCCTTGACGCCCAGAAACAACGCCTCTGCCCAGCCGGTTGCCCCGAAGCTGGCATACAAGAGCGCCAACGCCAGCATGAAAGCCGCCCCCGGCAGCACAAACAACAGCCCCGCGATCAGCCCCCCTGAAACGCCTTTAAGACGCCACCCCGCATAGGTCGCCAATTGCATCGCCTCAGGGCCGGGCAGTAGCATGCAAAAGCTGAGTGCGGAGAGGTAATCCTCCTCCTCAAGCCATTGTTTTTCATCGACATAAACCCGGTGCATCAGGGCGATCTGCCCGGCTGGTCCGCCAAAAGACAGCAGCCCGATCTTGAGGGAGGTTGCGAAAAGCTCACGAAACGTCACGCTCATTTTGAACGCCGATCCGCTGGCCACCCTTGGCCTTCGTCAAACCCATCCCACGTCCAGCGACAAAGCGCATCAGAAAGCGCCATGCCCGCGTTCAGTTGCGCGTGATCATCGCAATGAATCCGCGACAAATCAACCGAAATGGCCAGCAATCCATCCGCCTCGGATGCGAGATCATGCCGGTCGGTCACGGCCCCTCGGACCACTTGCGCCGGTCGCACCCGCGGCTGGGTTTGCGGCGAAAACTCCATTGGCTGCGCATCGAACGTTGGGGCCCCCGCCCCGCAATACAAATTCAGTCTTTTGTTGAGGGTTGCAATAACCTTGCGATCGTTAAAATTAGTTGCCCAATCGGCGGCCTTTCGAAAATCCCGGCGCAGCGTGGTCGGGATCACCCTGGAATCAAGGTCAAAATCTTCGTCGGTCCTGCGTTCTATCACAATCGGCGCATCCTCCTGAAAAACTGGCTGGATGCGAAACTTGGGCGCAAAGCCTCATGGGGTATTCGCGTCGCCCCTTGCCATGAGTTATCCGCAAAACCAAGCGGCCAAGTCAAGGGAGGAGAACGCGCGGAAGGCCTGTAAGCCGGATTCTGTGCCCCCCAAACGGGGTTCGATGACCATTCCTCTGGCCCCGCTGTTGCCAACGGGATCTAGCTGCCGACCCGGGTTTCTGGGCTGAAGCTGCCCTGCCGGATTGCTCCGGCGCGAAACCCCTATTTGGCATTGCTCCGGGCGGGGCTTGCCATGCGAGACCTGTTGCCAGGCCCCCGGTGGGCTCTTACCCCACCTTTTCACCCTTGCCCTCGGCTTGATCGAGGGTACCCCGATCCGACCAAAGGCGGTCTGTTTTCTGTGGCGCTTTCCCTCGGGTTGCCCCGGCCGGGTGTTACCCGGCGCCCTTTCTTCATGGAGTCCGGACTTTCCTCGACCCCTTTTCAGGAGCCGCGATCATCCAGCCTTCCGCGCGGGGATCAGTTAGGCGGTTCCAAGCGAGGCGTCAACGGGCCAACGTTTTGCAAGCGCGTCAATGATCGCGCGATCTATCGCTGATTCTGGACCCGTCGCAATTGGGCAAAACCTGAGGCGGAATGCCGCCAGAGTATCGGGCGTGTCCGGGTAACCAAAGGCCTTGGCTGAGGTCAGAAAATCCGCGTCCGGATCACCCTTTGCCTCGGGCCAGATCGACAGACCTGCATTCGCCAGCCGCTGCCAGTCGAATTTTGCACCGGGATCAGCCTTGCGCCCCGGGGCCATGTCGGAATGGGCGATCACCCGTTCTGCACGGATATTGTGCCGCGCCATGATCCCAGCAAGCAAGACCTCCAGTGCATCCATTTGCGCCGCAGCAAAGGGCGGAAAATCCACCAGAGGGCCGGCATTCGCCAGTTCAATCCCGATGGAATGGGAATTCACATCAACGACCTTTCCCCATTGCCCTGCCCCGGCATGCCAGGCCCGCAAATCCTCGGGCACAAGCCGTGTCACCGCGCCGTTTTCCGCGATCACGTAATGCGCAGAAACCTCAAAGGCCGGATCACAAAGCCGCGCAATCGCGGCCTCGGCGGATTGCATCGCCGTGTGGTGCAGAACCACCATATCAGGGTCTTGACCCAATCGGCGCGGCCCGGAATTTGGCGACTGGGTTTCGGTTAAAATCACCGTAAACCTATGATTCCACCAGTTTTCTGTAGACTTCCGGCGACCAGTCACAGGCAAACCCATCGCCGTCGGGGTCCAGATTCTTGCGGTCTGTTTTTGGGCCACCGGCCTCCAGAAATGCCGCCTGCGCATCATCGGGCAGGCGGTAGTTTAGACAAGCCCGCTTCGACAAGGATTTGCCCAAGGGATTTAGTCGCGAATAGAGCTTTTCGCCGACCTTGTTCTTGGTTGTCAGCGCATATTCCACAACACTTGTAGTCTTGCCCGTGCGGCTTGGCAGGGCCGTTGGCTCGATCACCTTGAACTTTTCCTTTTGGGCTTTGAGGATTTCTTTGTCGTCCTCAATGCTAACCCGTTCAGTCAATGCGGTGAAATTCTGGGTGTCTGAAATTTCCGGGTTGTTCGCGGTCAGCACGATCTTTTTCTCGGGGTTTTTGCCATCTTCGCCCGTGCCTTCTGCCGTTTCAGCCTCTTCAATCGCCTGTTCAGCGTTTGCAATGACCTCTTCGTCGCTCAGCGGCATATTCTCTTCAACCACGCCGTCATTAGGCGTCGTTGACCCACAGGCGAACAGGAACAGCAGCGATACCAACAAAGCAATCTGGCGCATTACAAAGCCTCGTTACAGCGATTAAACCTCAGGTTTCCAGTCTCTTACCACCATTTGGCAGGTTTTGAAACAAACCCGGCGGCCTGCTCCAGCACATAGGCGGAATTCAGCAAATCGGCTTCTTCCCAGGGACGGCCAATCAGTTGCAGACCCAGCGGCAGACCTTGATGATCGAGCCCCGTTGGCACCGAAATACCGGGCAGTCCCGCAAGGTTCACGGTCACCGTAAACACATCGTTGAGGTACATTTTGACCGGATCCTGATCGGCCATTTCACCGATGCCAAAGGCGGCGGAGGGCGTGGCAGGCGTCAGGATTGCATCGACGCCGGAGGCAAAAACCGTCTCGAAATCCTGTTTGATCAGGGTGCGCACTCGTTGCGCGCGGCGATAATAGGCGTCGTAAAACCCGGCGGACAACACATAGGCGCCGATCATCACCCGGCGCTGAACTTCGTGACCGAAGCCTTGTGCGCGAGTGCGTTCATACATCTCCGTGATGCCATCGCCGGCCTCGAGCTTGGCGCGGCGGCCATAGCGCACACCGTCATAGCGCGCGAGGTTGGAGGAGGCTTCGGCGGGGGCGATCACATAATAGGCAGGCAGCGCATATTTCGTGTGCGGCAGGGTCACATCGACGATTTCAGCGCCCGCATCGCGCAGCATTTCGGCGCCTTCGGCCCAAAGCTTTTCGATCTCGTCCGGCATACCATCAAGTCGATATTCCTTTGGCAGGCCGATTTTCTTGCCTTTGATTTCACCGGTAAGGGCCGCCTCAAAGTCCGGAACCGCCAGATCGGCGGACGTCGAATCCTTGGGGTCATGGCCGCACATCGCGCCAAGCATGATCGCGCTATCGCGCACCGTCTTGGTCATCGGCCCCGCCTGATCCAGCGATGAGGCAAAAGCGATAATCCCCCAGCGCGAGCATCGCCCATAGGTCGGCTTGATCCCAACGATACCGGTAAAGGCCGCTGGCTGGCGGATCGACCCGCCAGTATCCGTGCCGGTCGCGGCCAGACAAAGGTCGGCTGAAACCGCCGAAGCGGACCCGCCGGAAGAGCCACCGGGGGTCAAGGGTGTCTCGGACCCTTCGCGACGCCACGGGCTGACCGCTGGACCATAGGTGGAGGTTTCATTGGACGAGCCCATGGCGAATTCGTCCATGTTCAATTTGCCAAGCATAACCGCGCCCTGATCCCAAAATCCGGCGGTGATTGTGCTTTCATATTCGGGCTTGAAGCCGTCCAGAATGTTCGATGCGGCCTGCGACGCGACGCCTTTGGTGCAGAAAAGGTCCTTGATTCCTAAAGGAATACCGCAAAGATCGGGCGCATCACCCTTGGCAATCCGCGCATCCGCGGCCGCCGCTTGTGCCCGCGCACCCTCAAAAGTCTGCGTCGAAAATGCGTTGAGCGCATCCGCGCCCGCAACAGCCGAAATGCAGGCTTCGGTAATCTCGGCAGATGTCAAATCCCCGGCCCGCATTTGGTCGCGTGCCTCGGCAATGGTGAGTTTGTTCAGATCGGACATGACTTATTCCACCACTTTCGGGACCGCAAAAAACCCATCGCGGGCATCGGGTGCATTGGCGAGGATTTTTTCAGGATAGCCACCATCCGTCACCTCGTCCTTGCGCCGCTTGAGCGCCATCGGGGTCACGGATGTCATCGGCTCGACGCCTTCGACATCGACTTCGTTCAATTGCTCCATGAAGGCGACAATGCCGTTCAGCTCGCCTGCCAGCGTTTCAAGCTGATCCTCCGCCACTTCGATCCGCGCCAGATGCGCCACACGCCGCGCTGTTTCCTTGTCGATGGACATCGCTTCATCCTTGTCAATTGTCGCGCGTGGTTTAGCGCCCAAGTCGCGGGCCTGCAAGGCGCTGGAGTCGTCGGCTTGGCATTTGCAAGTCGGGAAAATCTGTTAGGCTGCACCAAAGCTTGAATAGGAGAAACGCGATGCAGATTATTTGGCTCGGTCACGGCTCATTTCGGATTGAAACCGGCGGTCAGGTTTTGCTGATTGACCCGTGGTTAAACGGCAATCCGATGCTGCGCGAGGATCAACACGACAAGGCCGTTTCGGGCGCGACCCACATCCTGCTGACCCACGCGCATTTCGATCACATCGTTGATGTTTTACCGCTGGCGCGAAAACTTGGCGTGCCGGTGGTTGGTCAATACGACCTAATGGGCCATTGGGCCGACGCAGAAAAGATCGAAACGATTGGCTTTAACAAGGGCGGCACGGTGGATCTTGGTGGTGTGAAGGTGTCGATGGTCCCGGCCTCCCATTCCACCAGCATGGGTACGCCTGATGGGCCGAATGTGCCGGGAACCGAGGTGGGTTTCATGATCGCAAGCGAAGGGCATGTTGTCTATGTGTCCGGCGACACCGATATCATGGCGGATATGGATTGGATGGGGGACTACTACAAACCCGACATTGGCATTCTGTCAGCCGGTGGGCATTTCACGATGGATATGAAGGGGGCGGCTTATGCGGCGAAACGGTATTTTGATTTCAAAACGGTGATCCCCTGTCACTACCGGACGTTTCCTTTGTTGGAGCAGAGCGCGGATGTATTGAAAGATGCTTTGCCCGGTGTGAATGTCGTGGAGCCGGAGGTTTTGGTGGCGATTGAGGTTTAAGCGCACTTGGATTTGAATGGCCCCGGCGCGGGGGGCCGGGGAACGTATTGCATCAGGTGCCCCGGACTTGATCCGGGGCCTCTCCGAGCCAAGCGAAATCCGGCAACTACCGCTTTTCCTTAAAAAACTCCCGCAACACCTCAGCACATTCGCCTTCCGAAATCCCCGCATAAACCTCCGGTTTGTGATGGCTCTGGCGGTGCTCAAACACCCGCGCACCCTGCTCTACCCCGCCGGATTTGGGATCGGACGCGCCGTAGTAAACCCGCGCAATCCGGGCGGCAGAAATCGCCGCAGCACACATCGCGCAAGGCTCTAGAGTGACGTAAAGCGCCGTGCCCTCCAGCCGTTCGAACCCCTTGGCCGCACAAGCCGCGCGGATCGCCAGCATTTCGGCATGAGCCGTCGGATCCTTCAATTCCCGGCAGCGATTGCCAGCCAACGCCAACACGTCACCGCCTGCATCCAGCAAAACCGCCCCCACCGGCACCTCGCCCCTCTCGGCGGCGGCGCGGGCTTCGGCCAAAGCTTTGTCCATATGCGATCTGAAAACACTCATCGCCCAACTCTTACCCTTGGAGCGGAGGCAAGACCACGCTAAAGGGGGCGGATGGAAAAAACCGATCATCCGGGCGAGCGTATCGCCAAAGTGCTGGCCCGCGCTGGTGTTGCCTCGCGTCGTGACAGCGAACGTCTGATTGCCGAGGGACGGATCAGCGTGAATGGGCGCGTGATTGACAGCCCGGCGCTCAACGTCACTGACAAGGACCAGATCGCCTTTGACGGCCAGCCGATTGCCAAGGCCGAAGAAACCCGGCTTTGGCGGTTTCACAAGCCAACGGGGCTGGTCTCGACCACGCGCGACGAAAAAGGTCGCCCGACGGTTTTTGACGCTTTGCCCGATGATTTGCCGCGTTTGCTGACGATTGGGCGGCTGGACATCAACTCTGAAGGGCTGCTGTTGTTCACCAATGACGGCGCTCTAAAACGCAAGCTGGAGCTGCCTGCAACGGGGTGGAGCCGCAAGTATCGCGTGCGGATCAACGGCAATCCGTCCGAGGATGATCTGAGCCCTCTCAGGCAAGGGATTACCGTAGACGGTGAGCGTTTCCGGCCAATGGCGGTTTCCCTTGATCGCCAGCAAGGCGCAAATGCCTGGCTTACGATGAGCATCAAGGAAGGCAAAAACCGCGAGATTCGCCGCGCCTTAGGCGAAATTGGTTTGAAAGTGAATCGCCTGATCCGGGTGTCTTATGGTCCGTTTCAACTGGGCGATCTGAAAGAGGGCGGCATCGAAGAAGTGCGTCCGCGCGTCTTGCGCGATCAGTTGGGATTGCAAGCCGCAGACCCCTCTGCCGCCAAGGGCAAAGCCAAGAAAGGCACCCGCATCCTGCAATCCCGCCGGGGTGCCGCGAAAAGGAAAAGCCGTTAGACGAGCTTTAGATTGCCCGCGCTTTTGCGTCCGTCTTTACCTTCAATCAGTTCATATTCAATGGCTTGGTTGTCCTCCAAGCCCCTCAAACCCGCGTCCTGAACCGCAGTGATGTGAACGAAAATATCCTTGTCCCCACCCTCGGGCTGGATGAATCCATACCCTTTTGCTGTGTTGAACCATTTCACGGTGCCTTTGGCCATTTCTCGATCCTTTCCGAGATACGCAACCCTAACATGGGTCGCTAACACGACGTTCTTCGCCGCATCTTCAGACAGGCAAGGCCGGGCTTTGGGCAGCAATCACGTTTCGCAGCGAAAGTTTACCTTAAGTCAGTCGAATCTCCAAACCGGATTTCGCCTGCCCGCCCTTGCCGTGAAGGGGGTCTGTTTTTATGGTCGCGCGAAAATCGCATAACCCAAAGGATTGACCCATGGCCGACCTGCTGACATTCCAGAATTTAAGCGACTTGATCGTTTTGATCTTCCTGCAAGCCGTGTTGGGGTTTGACAACCTTCTTTACATTTCCATCGAAAGCCAACGCGCACCCGAGGCCAGCCAGCGTCGGGTACGGTATTGGGGGATCATCATTGCGGTCGCATTGCGGCTGATCCTGCTTGGCGTCATGATCCTGCTCCTTGACGCGCTGAAAGCGCCGTTCTTTGTGATGAACTGGACCGGCATTCTGGAAGGTGGCGTCAACTTTTCCACCGTGGTTTTTGTGCTGGGCGGCATATTCATCATCTACACGGCCGTTCGCGAAATCTCGCATATGTTGTCGATGGAGCATCTGGAGCATTCCTTGGGCGACACACGCAAGAAATCTGCCTTTCAGGTGGTTTTGATGATCGTGATGATGAACCTGATTTTCAGCTTTGACTCCATCCTTTCGGCCATTGCCATCACCGATGTCTTTGTGGTTCTGGCGATTGCAATTGCAGCATCGGGCGTCGCCATGCTTGTCCTCGCCGACCGGGTGACCGAATTTTTGAAAACCAACCGGATGTACGAGGTTCTGGGGCTTTTTATCCTGCTGATCGTCGGTGTTGTGCTTCTGGGCGAAGCGGGACCGGCCGCTGCCCATGCAATGCATGACGACAGTTTGCAGGTGCTGATTTTCGGTCAGGAGTTATTGCCGATGTCGAAATCGACCTTCTACTTTTCGGTGGTCGTGCTGGTTCTGGTCGAAATCGTGCAATCGGGCTATAAACGAAAGCTCGCCGCTGAACGCCAGTACCAGCAAAGCCAAAAGCATTAAGCCATACCCAAAAGGGTGGTTCGCTGCTAAGCTGACCCTGTTTCGATCTAGCCAAAGGCCCGCGCCGTGTCTGCCACAACGCTTCAATGGATTGCCTATCTTTTATTGGCTGCGATTGTCCTTTCGGTCGCCTTTGGCGGGATCGGGGGCTGAGCATGGCTAAAAGATTTGGCGGGGCACATAGCCCGCAACGAAACGCGCAAGCCCCAGCGGTCGCAAAGCCACCCCGGGCCGCTGCCGGGTTTCGTTCCCGGCTGATGTTCTTCTTTCCTATTCCGCTGCTCTTTCGCGCCTTTTCGGCCCTTCGCGCCGAGGATCTGAGCGCGGCACTCAGCGCCCTTGCCGCCTTTGTGCTGCTGGTTCTGGGTGCCTGGTTGCTGCGCGACGGTCTGCTCGCCGAAGCGCATTACAATTCGCGCAGCCGCGCCGCCCGCCCGGCCTTACCGCGCAAAATTCTCGCGGCATTGCTCGCAGGTGCCGGCGTACTGACCGCCAGTTTTGGCAGCGGGGCGGTTTTTGCCATTGGGCTGGGCCTGCTGGTGGCTTTGCTGCATGTCCTTGCCTTTGGGATCGACCCGCTCAGCGCCAAGGGTCTTGACGGCACTCATAATATCGACGCGCGACGTGCGGCGAAAGTGGTGGCAGATGCGGACCTTGATGTCGTGGCAATCACCGCTATCGCCGATCAAAGCCGGGATCGCCAGATCAGCGACGCTTTGCGCCGTTTCTTGGGCGCGGTCAGTCAGATGTTGCGCACGATCGAGGACGATCCCCGCGATCTGAGCCAATCCCGCAAGTTTCTGAGCGTCTATCTGAAGGGTGCGCGTAGTGCGGCGGAAAAGTATCAGGCACTGGCGCGACGCAAGGCCGACCCGGCGGCGCGGGACGATCTGATCACGCTGTTTGACGAGCTTTCAGCCAGCTTTACCGCCGAACGCGCAGAAATGCTGCTGGATGACAAGGCCGATCTTGATGTAGAAATTTCAGTATTGCAGGAGCGTCTGGCCTATGAACGCCCGGCGACAAGAGGGAAAGAGCCATGAGCCAAGAAACCAGAATCGGCGCTGAACGTGCCGCCAAGATCGTCGAAAAGGTGAATGCCGTCGTTCTGGCCGAACCCAGCACAGAGATTGTTCCCCTGGCCAAGGCCAAAAAGCCCGAAGCCACTGAAATCCGCAAACGGATGGAAGAGGTGGACGTGCGCGAAACCCAAAGCATCGTGCGCTTTGGCTCGCAGGCGCAGTCAGGTCTGCAAAAGATCAGCCAGACGATGCTGGATGGCGTGCGCAACAAGGACGTCGGCCCGGCGGGGGATGCGCTTGGCAAAATGGTGACGTCCATTCGTGGTTTTGATGTCTCTGAGCTAGACGTGCGGCGCAAAAAGAATTTCTGGGAATGGATTACGGGACGCGCCGCCCCCTTCGCGCAATTTCTTGCCCGCTATGAAACCGTGCAGGGGCAGATCGACAATATTACCGGCGAGCTTTTGGAACACGAGCACACGCTGATGAAGGACATCCGCAGCCTCGACAATCTTTATGACCGCACGCTGCAATTCTACGATGACCTCGGGCTTTACATTGCCGCAGGCGAAGCGGTTCTGGAGATCGTCGACACCAAAGATATTCCCGCCAAGGAAAAGGAACTGGAGGCCACGTCCGAAGATGATCAGGTCAAGGTTGCCCAGGAATTGCGCGACCTACGCGCGGGCCGCAACGATCTGGAACGCCGGGTGCATGATCTGAAACTGACCAGGCAAGTCACCATGCAATCCCTGCCCTCGATTCGGCTGGTACAGGAAAACGACAAATCGCTGGTGACCAAGATCAACTCCACCCTGGTGAACACTGTTCCGCTTTGGGAAAGCCAGTTGGCGCAAGCGATCACCATTCAGCGTTCGGCCGAAGCGGCAAAGGTTGTGAAACAGGCCAGTGACCTTACAAATGAGTTATTGGAGGCCAATGCCCGCAACCTCAAGGAGGCCAATTCTGCAATCCGCACGGAAATCGAACGTGGCGTCTTCGACATCAATTCCGTCAAAGCCGCGAATGCCGATCTGATTGCCACAATCGAGGATTCACTTGCCATCGCGGACGAAGGCAAAGCCCGCCGTGCTGCCGCCGAGGAAGAGCTGAAAAAGATGGAAAGCGATTTGCGTGACACATTGGCCGCGGCGAAGTCGCGAAAATCCTCGCTTGGGGCGGCGATTGGTGATGCGGTGCCAGAAGCGTGAGTATCCGAGCCCCCCTCAGGAAGACCCGTCTTTATTCGACCCTCTTCGGTCTGGTGGTCCTTGCGGCCTGCGAAATGCCGGCTACGGCGACCAAACCCAGCGAAACCACTCCGAGCCTGGAACGCTCAGCCGAAAGTATGCGACTGCAAAGTTACTACGCCTCGGTGCAGGCGCGATTGCAATCGCAAGGGCTGCTGCGCACTGATGGCGGTGGTCCCGACACCCCCTTTACCGCGCAAACACTGGTCGAGGATTTTGAACGCATTGCGCTTTACGATGAATACACGATCCGCAATGGCCGCTTTGTCGCCCAGCAGACACCAAGCTATCTACGGCGCTGGCAACAACCGATCCGCATCGGCATCATCTTTGGCGAAAAGGTGGACATGGAAACCCGCGCCAAGGACCGCCAGAATGTCACTAATTATGCAGCGCGGTTGTCGCGGCTGACTGGCGTGCCGATCAGCGTGACCAACAACAACCCCAACTTTCACATGTTGTTCATGTATCGCGACGACCAAAAAAAGGTCGGCCCGGTGCTGCGCAGCCGGATCCCCGATCTGACCAGCGTGGTAATAGATGAAATCGTCGCCAGCCCGCGCAATACCTTTTGCGTCGCCTACGCGTTTTCCGATGAACGCAACGCTAATGCCTATACTTCCGCGATCATTCTGGTGAAGGCAGAACATTCTGATTTGATGCGGCTGTCTTGTATCCACGAGGAAATGGCGCAAGCCATGGGGCTTGCAAACGACAGCCCGACAGCGCGGCCCTCGATCTTCAACGACGACGAGGAATTTGCCCTTCTGACGCGGCACGACGAATTGCTGCTGAAGATGCTTTACGACCGCCGCCTGCGCCTTGGCATGACGCCCTTGCAAGCCCGCCCGCTACTGCCCGCCATCGCTGAGGATGTGTTGAAGGGCAGTTCCTAGACCCCAACAGGAGACCTGACATGGGTATTTTCGATTTTCTGACCGGTGAGTTTATCGACGTCATCCACTGGACGGACGACACGCGCGACACGCTTGTTTGGCGGTTCGAACGTGAGGGCCATGAGATTAAATATGGTGCCAAGCTGACGGTGCGCGAAGGCCAGGCGGCGGTTTTTATCCACGAGGGGCAATTGGCGGATGTCTTCACGCCCGGGCTTTACATGTTGGAAACCAACAACATGCCGATCATGACGACGTTGCAGCATTGGGACCACGGGTTCCAATCGCCCTTCAAGTCCGAGATTTATTTCGTCAACACCACCCGTTTTCAGGATTTGAAATGGGGCACTAAAAATCCGATCATGTGCCGTGATCCCGAATTTGGCCCCGTACGCATCCGTGCCTTTGGCACCTATACGATCCGGGTGGCGGATGCGGCGCGGTTCCTGCTGGAAATCGTCGGCACGGATGGTGAGTTCACCATGGACGAGATTTCATATCAGATTCGTAATATCATCGTCGCGAAATTCTCCGCCGCGATTGCTGGTTCGGGCATTCCGGTCTTGGACATGGCCGCCAATACCGAAGATCTGGGCAAGATGATTGCCGCGAAAGTCGGCCCGGAACTCGCGGAATTCGGCTTGGAAATGCCGGCGTTTTTCATCGAAAATATCTCGCTCCCCCCCGCGGTCGAGGCGGTGATGGACAAGCGCACGTCGATGGGCATTGTTGGTGATCTTGGAAAATTCACCCAGTTTTCAGCCGCCGAGGCGATGACAACGGCCGCCGCCAACCCCGGCGGCGGGGCCGCCGCTGGCATGGGGTTGGGTGTTGGCATGGCAATGGCGCAACAACTCGCCAGCGCGGGTCCGTGGGGCGCTCGCCCGGTGGAGCCTGCCCCGGCCCTCACAGCGCCACCACCACCGCCACCACCACCGGTGGAAAAGGTTTGGCATATCGCCGATAACGGCGAAACCAAGGGGCCGTTTTCCCGCGCCGCCATGGGCCGGATGGCCGGGCAAGGCGGATTGGGCCGCGAAACATTGGTCTGGACGGCAGGACAGGATGGCTGGCAAAAAGCCGGTGATGTGGCGGAACTGGCCACGCTATTCACGATATTGCCACCGCCACTTCCCGGAAGCTGATGGGCGCTGAGGAGCACAAGTTTCCCTGTCACACCTGCGGATCAGACCTTGGGTTTGATCCCGACAGCGGGGCGCTCAAATGTGGCCATTGCGGTGCCACCGAGGCGATCAAGCGGAGCAAGGGAAAGCTGCGCGAACTCGATTTTGAAACGGCGGCCCGGCTGGGCTTGGATGCCTCGGAGTCCCAGGACATCCGCGTGTCAAAGTGCGAAAACTGCGGCGCTACCGTGGAATTCAGCCCGGATGTCCATGCAACCGAATGTGCCTTCTGTGCAACCCCGCTGGTGCGGGACACAGGCGCACAACGCCAGATCAAACCCGCCGGGCTGCTGCCCTTTGCCTTAAGCGAAAAAGCCGCGCGGGCGGCGATGACCAAATGGCTGGGACGCCTCTGGTTTGCGCCCAATGGTTTACAGGAATACGCCCGCAAGGGTCGCGCGATGCAGGGGATTTACGTCCCATTCTGGACCTATGATGCGGACACCAAAAGCCGCTATCAGGGCCGTCGCGGGACGATTTATTATGAAACCCGGCGGGTGCGGGTCGAGGTTGATGGCAAGATGGAAACGCGTCAGGAACAAGTGCAGAAAATTCGCTGGAAAAATGTCTCGGGCCGGGTCGCGCGGTTTTTTGATGATGTTTTGATCCTTGGCTCTAAAAGCCTGCCCAAAGCCTACACGGATGCGCTGGAGCCCTGGGATTTGGATCAGTTGGAGATTTATACACCGGAATATCTCGCAGGATTTCGCGCTGAAGGTTACACGGTTGAATTGGCCGATGGCTACGTTGAGGCACGGCGCTACATGGACAGGGTGATTGCACAGGACGTGCGCGCGGACATTGGCGGGGATCGGCAAGACGTCGGTCATGTGGAGACGGATGTGCGCGATGTGACGTTCAAACATATCCTGCTGCCGGTTTGGCTGGCGGCCTACAAATATCGCGGAAAGACCTATCGTTTTGTGGTCAACGGGCGCACGGGGGCCGTTAAGGGCGAGCGGCCCTGGTCCTGGGTCAAGATCACAATCGCGGTGCTGTTGGGCGCAATTGTTGCCGGGATCATCGGATTTTTTCTGGCGCAAAATGGTTAAGGAACCCTCCCGCCGAAAGACTGATCTGACGATCAGGTTTCGTTTGGGGCGGGCATTTGGCTGAGGCCAAATGCGCCTCCGGCGGGGATATTTACGGCATAAAGAAAGGCCGGGGATCAGCCTCGCCAGTCGATGACTTCTCCAGGGGAGGCGCGATCTGTGCGGAACTGGTTGACCGGGGCCGCCTCGTCGCTCAGACCCATGGAGAGACCACAGACGATCGCGCGATCTTCCGGGATGTCGAAATAGCTGCGCACTTGGTCTGAATAGGCGGCGATGGCGGCTTGCGGGATTGTCGCCACGCCATCGGCAGCGGCGGCCAGTGTAAAGCCGGTGATAAAGCCGCCGCAATCAAGGATGCCGTATTCCCCAAGGGCGCGGTCGGTCGTCACAATTGCGATGTGTGGGGCGCCAAAGAAGTTGTAATTTTCCAGCATTTGGCGGGCAGAAGCGGCGCGGTCGCCCTTTTCGATTCCAAGGGAATCGTAGAGTTGAAAGCCGCAACTGCGCCGACGCTCCTTGTAGATGCCCTCGTATTTGCCTGGGAACGGAATGTCGGTGTTATGTGTCTGACTGGTGGCCGCATCGTAGATGTATTGGCGGAATTTTTCTGTCTCGTCGCCATCAGTAATGATCAACTGCCAGGGTTGGGCGTTGCACCAGGAGGGCACTTTTTGTGCAGCGGCCGCTATCGCTTCGATCCGGTCGCGGCCAAGCGGTTCGGGTAAAAATGCGCGGCAGGAATAGCGGGAGTTCAGGATATCCTGAAAGGTTTCAAAGCGGGTCATGTCGAGCAAATTCCTAGATCTGGTTTGCGCGAACTTGCCTGTCCTGACTGTTTTTGACAAGGCACTGACGTAGGCTTGAACTCCACCGCTTTCGGGCCAATCTTGGGGGCCTGCAAAGGAATCACTTATGGACACTGTAGCGGCGCTGCCAACTGGCACACGACCTGAAAAAAAGCTCGAAGGCGGGCGGCGCATTGTCATGCATTCGCCGTTTTCCCCCGCTGGCGATCAGCCAACAGCGATCCGCGAATTGGTCGCAGGCGTGAAGGACGGCGAGCAAAATCAGGTGCTCTTGGGTGCCACGGGCACCGGCAAAACCTATACGATGGCCAAGGTGATCGAGGAAACCCAGCGTCCAGCGATCATTCTGGCCCCGAACAAGACGCTTGCGGCCCAGCTTTATGGCGAGATGAAAGGGTTTTTCCCCGACAATGCCGTCGAATATTTCGTCTCGTTCTATGACTATTACCAACCCGAGGCTTATGTCGCGCGATCCGACACCTACATCGAGAAAGAAAGCCAGATCAACGATCAGATCGACCGGATGCGGCACTCGGCCACCCGCGCACTGCTGGAGCGGGATGATGTGATTATCGTCGCATCCGTCTCCTGTATTTACGGGATCGGCTCGGTCGAAACTTACGGCGCGATGACACAGGATTTGATTGCCGGGACGGAGTACAATCAGCGTCAGGTGATGCAGGATCTGATCGCCCAGCAGTATAAACGCAATGACAACGGCTTTGCGCGGGGCACGTTCCGGGTGCGCGGCGACAGTCTGGAGATTTGGCCCGCCCACCTTGATGACAGGGGCTGGCGGCTGTCATTCTTCGGTGAGGAACTGGAAACCATCACGGAATTTGACACGCTGACCGGGGCCAAAACCGGGGTGCTGGAAAAGGTGCGTATCTATGCGAATTCGCACTACGTCACCCCCAAACCGACCATGCAGCAAGCGATGAAGGAAATCCGCAAGGAATTGGTTTTGCGGCTAAAACAGCTTGAGGACGAGGGTAAATTGCTGGAAGCGCAACGCCTGGAACAGCGCACGAATTTCGATCTGGAGATGCTAGAGGCAACCGGCGTTTGCAACGGCATCGAGAACTATTCGCGCTATCTAACCGGCCGCGCCCCGGGTGAACCACCGCCGACGCTTTTTGAATATATCCCCGACAATGCGATTGTTTTTGCCGATGAATCCCATGTCTCCGTCCCGCAAATTGGCGGCATGTACAAAGGCGACTATCGCCGGAAATTCACGCTGGCGGAGCACGGCTTCCGACTGCCGTCGTGCATGGATAACCGCCCGCTGAAATTCGAAGAATGGGACGCGATGCGCCCGCAGTCGGTCTTTGTCTCCGCGACCCCGCAGAAGTGGGAGTTGGAGCAATCGGGCGGTGTTTTTGCCGAACAGATCATCCGCCCCACCGGCCTGCTAGACCCGCAGGTGGAAATCCGACCGGTCGATATGCAGGTCGACGATTTGCTTGACGAAGTCAAGAAAGTCGCAATGGCCGGGTTTCGCACGCTGGTCACCACGCTGACCAAGCGGATGGCCGAGGATCTAACGGAATATATGCACGAACAAGGCGTGCGCGTACGCTACATGCATTCCGACATCGACACGCTGGAACGCATTGAAATCCTGCGCGATCTACGCCTTGGGGCCTTTGACGTCTTGATCGGGATCAACCTGTTGCGCGAGGGGCTCGATATCCCGGAATGTGGCCTCGTGGCGATCCTCGACGCGGATAAGGAGGGGTTCTTGCGCTCTGAAACCTCGCTCGTGCAAACCATTGGCCGGGCGGCGCGGAATGAGGAAGGTCGCGTGATCATGTATGCCGATAGGATCACAGGCTCGATGGAGCGAGCTTTGGGCGAGACAAATCGGCGGCGTGAAAAGCAGATGGCCTATAATGTCGAACACGGGATCACGCCGACGACGGTCAAAAAGAACGTCGAGGACGTACTGGCCGGGCTTTATCAGGGCGACACGGATCAAAGCCGCGTTACTGCGAAAGTTGACAAAAAACCGCTGGTCGGCGCGAACCTGCAAGCCCACCTTGATGGCCTGCGCAACGACATGCTGAAAGCCGCCGAGAACCTGGAATTCGAAGAAGCCGCCCGCCTGCGCGACGAGGTCAAACGGCTGGAGGCCGTGGAATTGGCCGTGGCGGACGACCCTTTGGCAAGGCAATCTGCGATAGAAGCAGCGGTAGAGGAAACCGTCGCCAAAAAGGGCCGCTCAACGGCGGGTAAGGCCGGGACCACGATTTATCGGGGCAAGACGCAGAGGAAGGGGCGGTTTTAGGGGGTGATGTTTCGTAAACCTACAAAACCACTCGTTCGTATCTGTTTTGAAGAAATCTCAGTTCATTCTGAAATGCTTCAAGCCTGCAAATTGCCTTCGCCTTTCCAACATAGAAAGGATCACTTGACGCCCGCTTGGCCAATTCTAGCTCACTTATCGAGGTGTTGAACAACTCAACTCCGCATTGAAAGAACACAGCCGCATAGTTGGCCTCAAGCTCAAGCAAATTCGGTGGAATATTTGCCAATTGGCCGTCCGACGAATCGAGTTGGTAGTTAATAATTTTGGTCCGACTTGCGTGGTGTTCCAATGCGAGATGACCAAATTCATGTGCCAAAACGAAGTTGTGGAGTAGGCTTCCGGCCTTGGCCTTTTGAAACATGTCTCTTGGGGCAACGAGAGTAGATTTTTCACCTACAGCAACTACCCCTGCCTTAACCTTGCTCTTCTCCTGTCCAGTCACCGGAGCATTGGAAAGTCTAATCCCGATAGAATCGTCTGTATCTGCGAGCCATTCCCAAAACTCGTCCATTCGAAAAAAGTCGCTGTCTGCGCAATAGTATCTGCGCAGGCTAACCATCTCCCGGAAGATTCGCGCAGTATTCCGAACAGATATGGGAGGTGTCTTGCCTTTTGACATACTCGACTCGGCTCAATGGTTCAATTTGTCCACAGGCTAACATGCTAGCGGACCTGCACAAAGACTATATTTCCACAAGACCACATAATGTAGACCACGAGAGAGTTTTCTACATATATCTGGGGTCGATTTGAGCGGAAAATCTTTCAAAACTAGGTTAGTGTATAAACCAACGGTGAAAAACTGAAAGGAAACCCCATGTCCCTCCTCGTCCGTTACACACTGAAAGACGCCGCCGACCACGACCATCAGGTCGCTGCGATGGAAGGCCTTGTTGCTGATCTGAACGCCGAAGGCATTGCCGGGCTGGACTATTCCTGTTTCGCCACTGCCGAGGCGACGGAATTTGTTGGTGTTCTGGAATTCCCGGATGACGCTGCATTCAAGGCGTTTCAGGCCTCCAAGGCGTTTGATACCTACAAGGCAAATGTCGGCCCGACCTTTGCCAATCCACCGGCGACCCAACAAATCACAGCGATTGCGTCGACCAAAGGCTAGTCAAAGTCAAAGATATCTTCCAGGAAATCGCCAAGGTCAAAGGACCGTTTGCGCTTTGATCTCCGAGGGTCGCTCTTGCGCTTGCGGTGGTTAGATGATGCTTTGACCGGCCGAACCACTGACGGCTCTTCGCGCGGCCTGATGCGCGGTTCGCGATCCGTCGCCACAGGCGCCTCCCGATGAGGTTCATCCAACACCGCTGGCGGAACGGCCAGGGCGATCAGTTTTTCCAGCTCCCCGCGATCAAGCCAGACACCCCGACAGGTGGGGCAATAGTCAATTTCAACCTGCTGCCTCATCTTTCGTTGCAGCGGTGTTTGGTCGTGCGGGCAAAGCATGGGACGTCCTTAAGGAATACTTAAAACCCATCTAAGCAAAGGCCCCCGCCCCTTCAACGCAAGACCAAAAAAAACGCGGCCAAGAGATCCCCCGGGGCCGCGTTCGATTGTCAGGCGTTCCGATTTAACCGAGGTTATCTACCCGGGCGGTCACATAGACCTTGCCTTTCACAGGCTCGGACCAATGCAACCGCACCTCGGAACCTGTCGTACCTAGATTGGGCACCGCATAAGGCATCGAGAAGACCTTTTGGTTCGCCGCATTGTCGATCTGGTTATGCGCCGTGATCCCGACAATTTTCCGTGCTTTGCCGCCAAACGGCAGGTAGTCGGCAAAATCCCCATCCCAGGGAGTCGCCACATTGGACTGATTGATCTCGATCGTGACCGGATTCATCGTTCGCGCCGAGATGTTGTTATAGGTGTTACCCTCCCAGCGAATGTTCAGGAACCTGTCAAAATCAAGGGTTGAGATCGAGGTATCGACCTCCTCCACGCGGTCAAGGCTGCCGCCGGAATGGCGGAACGTATTGCCGGTCACGCTCAATCCGTTCACATAATGCCCGGTCCCACAGGGGCGAATGCGCAAAAAGGAAAACCAGCTTGGCGCATTGGAGGCATAAAAGATATTGCCATCCACAGTCAGGCCACCAAAGGAAAAACCGTTCTGGTCGTCGGGGGTCGCATCATGTTCGTTGGACCAGTCGATGGAGCAATTATCGACGTAATTGTTGCCAAGGATCGTCATGCAATTGTTCGAACTCAGGATCAGCCCGGCGGTGCGCTGGTCTGTCTGTGCATTATCGCCCTGAAAGAAATGGTTCGACAGGATCATATGCCCAGTCCCGGCCATCACGCCAAAATGCCGGAATCTGACGGCGCGGTTATCCCGGATTTTGGTATCGTTGGAATTCACATTATAGGCAATCGTCTTGCGATCCGCCGCATCCAGCGTCTGTTCGTTTGACAGGAATTGGTTACGATCCAATTGCAACCCGGCGCAGCCATGCCCGATCGAAGTGATCCCGCGATCCTTTGGCGTGGTGATAAAGCAGTCGCGCACCTGAAACGCCAGCCCGTCCAGCGGGATCATCAGCGCCGAGCAATTTCCCATGCAAAGAAACTCAACATCCGAGATGTTGAAGCGCTGAATATAGGTGAAGCCACTGAAATCCAACAGATATTTGAAACGGCTGAAGGTGTAGCTTTGAACCGCCGGGGCGGCATAAAGCGGCAAGCTCAGCTCAATCGTGCCTGCGGCCACGTTTTTGGAACGGACATAGACCTCGCGCCCAACGCCGGTTCCTTCTACCAACGCTCCAACGGGAATCGCTGCAAGACCCGAAACATTGCTCAGCGTTGTCGGAGCGCCCGCATCATAACTTGCGGTCTCGACAAACACGTCCGTATCCCAGGCAGCGCTGCCGTCGTTTTCGATCTGACCATTGCGCAGAATACGCCGGTTGGCAAAGCTGTCTTTGTTGTCCACCGCCGCGTGAACATCCAGCGGCTCACTCAGTTTGATCCGACGCCCGCAAAGGTCCAGGCTTTCGTGGTCGGTGAAGTTGAACAGGGCCTGCAAAGCCTTTTTCAGCGCCAACTCCTCATCACCAAAAGCAGCCGCATAGGACGGATAGTCGTAGTTGCGCGACAAGACCAGGCGCATGTCCGTGGGCATGGTGACTTGGCCTTCAAACCGCACTTCACTTTCAAAAGTGACGTGAGTTGCCAGATGATAGGTCCCGGCACTGACCAGAACACGGCGACCATCCGCGGCGGCATCGGCCGCCTCAAAAGCTGCGCTGTCGTCGGTTACCCCATCCCCAACAGCACCGAAATCCCGCACATCGACCCAATCCATCATGTTGCGGTGAAATACCTTCGTGGCATCCTCGATCCGGATATCATCGACGCGCGCGACCCCGCCATTGGCCCCGGTCAGGTCGATTCCGAAATGCCCGTAGTCCACACCGGTGCCCCAAACCATATCCACACCGTTCCGATTGCCGGAACCGACAATCGCGCTGACCTCGACAATATCGCCATAAGCGGTAAGCGCGGTCTCCGAGGCGGTTTCGACAAGGCCGCTTACATGTGACCCGCCAGTTTCACCGGCCCAGCCCGCAATTCGGACCGAAGGCAGGTTCCCCGACAACGCCTTGACCCGCGCGGTGATCTTCAGATAGCACCCCGGCAGGATCGGCGTTTGCCCAGAAAAGCGGATTTTCTGTAGGCTTGCGGTCTTTTGCACTTCAAGGCAACCACCAAAATCGGAATCCGATGGCACAAAAGCCGCCGTCGGCACCGCGTCATACATGGTTGAACCCGGCGCGCCGTCGCCGCTGGACCAGACATCCAAACCGTCCGAAAAATAGGGGGGTAACAGATCAATACCGTCAGTAATTGCCTTGTTCATGCAAAGTCCTTTCGCAACAAATGTCATGCGCGGGATTGCGAAATATGCAATCGCTCTGCCCATTGCGGACAGGCACAGGTCCTGGAAAAAGAGGTCCCGCGTAATTGCCGGACTGCGAAATCTCCTACTTCAAACCTCTGAAGAAAGGGTTAAGCGCGTGGCTGTTTCTGCCCTAAACCGTGAAGTTTAGGCACAGAACTGACAACAGCGCTTGGCTTAAACGCTGGTTGCGCTATGCTCCGACACTTGGTGCGCGGAGCAATTGCACACCGTTGATCTGCCAGCCATCGGCGGTTTCCAGCATTTCGTAGTCCAGCACATGATACTGGCCATCGCCGTCTTCCACGACGACCTTCTGGTAAAGCCGCCCAGCGATTTCGCGCAGTTCAAGGTAACGAACCGAGGACGGTCGCCAGACCATCGGAAAGCCGTTCTGCACCATCCGCCCGAAACGCTCGGGCGTTCCGAAAATCCCCTTGATATTGGGCGAGGCAAATTCAAAGGCCCTCTCGAAATCATCGGCCTGAAAGGCCGTGATCTGGTCGCCGATCACGTTTTCAATCTCGGTATTTTGCAATTCCTCGGCATAAGCCAGACTGGTGGCGAGGCTAAAGAATATTACAAGTAACAGGTTTTTCATGGCGTCCTCCCTAAGGAACCTACGCCACCCTTGCCGTGCTTGGATCACCCGTCAAATCACAAAGTTACGAGGCCAGCTTGCCCGAAATGCCCTTTTCGATCAGTTCTATCGTCTCGTTCACGCCGTAAAGTGCGATGAAACTGCCGAAACGTGGCCCTTGTGATGCACCCAAAAGCACCTCGTAAATTGCCTTGAACCAATCGCGCAGGTTTTCAAAACCGTGGTTCTTGCCAACCGCAAAAACCACCGATTGAAGATCGTCACCATTGCTGAAATCAAGCGACGCGACGGGCTCTTCGTTACCCATGGCCGCATTCTTTTGCGCAATCATCGAACGCGCGAGGTCCGGATCGCGCAGCGCAGCCAAAAGGTCTTGCAGGGCTGCCAATTCGCTCGGGGTTGCCGCGCGGAAGTGGCGTGTCGGGGCCACAAAGTCGTTGAAATACCGCACCGCAAAACCAGCAGCGGCATCCAGATCAGGATGGGTTTCAGGGGCCGCCTCTGGGGCATAGCGCTGGATAAATCCCCAAAGGCTGTCTTTGTCCGTCGCGGAGGCAACAGACGCAAGGTTCAACAACATCGCAAAGGGCACAACCATGTTTGACTTTGGCGGATTGCCACCGTGAATGTGCCAAACTGGGTTATTCAACCGCGCCTTTGTGTCCTGCGTCTCATAAGCCTTCAGGTGCTGATGATATTCATCAACCGCCTTTGGGATCACATCAAAATGCATCCGCTTGGCCGTTTTGGGCTTGAGATACATAAAATACGACAGGCTTTCGGTGCTGGCATAGGTCAGCCATTCATCAATCGAAACGCCATTGCCGCTGGATTTTGAAATCTTGTGACCGTCCGCATCCAAAAACAGCTCGTAGGTAAAATGCTCCGGTTTCACACCGCCTAAAATTTCGCAAATCCGGTCATAGATCGGCGTGTTTGTGGAATGGTCCTTACCATACATCTCGAAATCAACGCCAAGGGCAGCCCAACGTGCACCGAAATCCGGTTTCCATTGGAGTTTCACATTGCCGCCGGTAACCGGCAGGGTCATCTCTTCGCCATCGTCAGTATCAAAGGTGATCGTGCCGTCTTTGGCGTTCACCTCATTCATCGGCACATACATCACCCGCCCGGTAACGGGATGGATCGGCAGAAAGATCGAATAGGTTTGCTGGCGCTCGTCGCGCAGGCTTTTGAGCATGACTTTCATCACGTCGTCATAACGTTCAGCCGCACGCAGCAGGATTTCATCGAATTGCCCAGTGCGATAATATTCCGTGGCCGAAATGAACTCGTAGTCAAACCCAAAGGTATCCAGGAACCGCCGCAGCATAGCGTTGTTATGATGGCCAAAGCTTTCGTGGGTTCCAAAAGGATCAGGCACCGAGGTCAGTGGCTTTTGCAGATGATCCTTCAAAGCCTCGGTATTTGGCACATTTCCGGGCACCTTACGCATCCCGTCAAGATCATCGGAAAAACAGATCAGCCGGGTTGGAATGTCCGAAATTTCCTGAAAAGCACGACGGATCATCGTGGTGCGGGCAACCTCGCCGAACGTCCCGATATGAGGCAGTCCCGATGGGCCATAACCGGTCTCGAAAATCACGCAGTCTTTCTTTCCACCGGCCTTCTCGACCCGCTTCAACAGCTTCTGAGCCTCCTCGAATGGCCAGGCTTTCGAACTAAGGGCGGCGTCACGCATTTCGGACATCTATGGTTCCACTTGTGAGATTACTGCCGGATTATCCGGCAATGCGACTGCTTCCTATTGCCCCGGCAGAGGCGCGTCAATAATCTGCACCTCAGCATATCGGAGAACAGCATTGTCAAATTCAGATAACCCTACCCCTTCTCTGACCGCCCAGGACGCGCTTGTCGCGTTGATGGTAGCGGTTTCCGTCTCGGACGAGACCATTAAAACCTCCGAACTTGTGACAATCGAGAGGATCGTAAATCACCTGCCGGTCTTTGCGGATTTCGATGACGAGCGCATCAAAACCGTCAGCCAGACCGTCTTTGACCTTCTGGAAGAAGAAGATGGTCTTGATGCGTTGTTTGGTCTGGTGCGCGACGCCCTGCCGGAGCGACTGTTCGAGACGGCCTATGCGCTGGCCTGCGATGTCGCCGCCGCAGACGGGCGGCTCCGTGAAACCGAGCTACGCTTCTTGCAGGAAGTCCGCTGGGAACTGAACATCGACCGCCTGCACGGCGCGGCCATCGAAAGGGGCGCCCGCGCACGTCACCAAACGATATGAGCGAGCGGTTAAGCCGCCGTAGCCTCCTTAAACGCGGTGCAGCCATCGCCGGAGCCGCCGCCGTCACCCCGGTCGCGGCACGGGCTAAACCTGTCGCTGATGTGGATGTCATCGTCATCGGTGCCGGCATCGCCGGTCTTGCAGCAGCAAGGCGATTGGCGGACCTCGACTATGACGTCGTTGTTCTCGAAGCGAGCGACCGGATTGGCGGGCGATTACGCACCGATTGGTCCATGGGCGTGCCATTCGAGGTCGGGGCGGGATGGATTCATGGTCCCAAGGGCAATCCTATCAGCAAGCTCGCCAAAGCGGTCAATGCCCGGACCTTTGTCACCGATGACGATTCATTCCGGGTCTACACTCATGACGGGAAACAAGTTCCCGATGCTGAAATATTCAGCAAATACAAGGAACAACTTGGCATCTACAAACGGATCGACGATGCCTTCAGCGGCGATCAGACGCTCGAGCGTGCGCTCAAGAAGATCGCCCCGGCTTCGCTTCAGGATCCGGTTTTGCGCTGGATGCATTCTGCCTATACCGAATTTGACACAGGCGGCCCGATCGAGGCCCTGTCGGCCTATTACTTTGACGAAGACGATGCCTATGACGGTGAAGATGTCGTTGTCACAACAGGTTATGATTCCATTCTGGGTCCCCTTGCCGCCGGGCTTGATATCCGCCTGAACGCGCCGGTCGCCTCTGTGGAATACGAACGCGGCGACGGTGCCTTGGTACGTGCTGGGGGCAAAGAGTATGAATCCAGTTTCGTCGTTTGCACGCTGCCTTTGGGCGTGTTGCAGGGTGGTGATGTCACGTTCGACCCTGCGCTACCCTCGCGCACCCGCAAGCACATCAAACGACAGGCCATGGGCAATGTCAGCAAAATCGCCTTCAAATTCGACGAGGCGTTCTGGCCGACAGACATCCAGTATTTCGGCCTCATGACCAAAGCAAAGGGGCGCTGGAATTATTGGCTGAACTACAGAACATTCTCTGACGAAAACGTCCTTTTAGGCGTATCGGTCGGCAAATACGCCGGCCAGATCGAAGCCAAAGGAGAGGCCGCAATGAAAGCTGATGCGTTGAAAGCCTTGAGTGAAATGTTCAACAGATCAATCCCCGCACCGCGCCAGACCCTGGTAACCCGATGGTCGCAAAACCTCTATTCGCGCGGGGCTTATACCTATGCGCCGGTCGGTATTCAGCCGGAAAACTTCGACGACCTTTCCCGCCCGATTGATGATGTGATCGTTTTGGCTGGCGAACACACCACATTTGATTTCCATGCGACAACCCATGGCGCTTATCTAAGCGGGCTGCGGGCGGCAGAAATCATCGACGACCAATTGGCTGAGGATTAGAGGCGGGAGATTTTCGAGAAAACGTTGATTGAAAGTGGTTTTCGAAATTCTCGTAGAACCGACTATGACGCCTATTCAGTCGTCAAACCGCAATCAATCGGTAAATCGTCTCAGCGGATAGCACCACGATCCATCTCTGAAAATGGCCGCTAGCCTGCCAGTGCAGCCCAACGCTCAATCAATTGTTGTTGCAGAATTTTAGCCTGCTTGTTCCAGGTCCGCGCTCCAGGAGGGCGTTCGCGTTGCGATTTGCTGATTTTTGAGCGTTTCGGCAAATCTGCCGCAAATATCGCAAACGCCAGCCGCCCACCCTTTGGCGTTTCGATATAGCCCGCCAGCGAGCTTACAAAATTCAACGTGCCGGTTTTTGCCCAGACCTTGATCGGTGCGTTCTTGATCGGACGCCCGTTTTCGTCACGCAGCGGGATATCTTTCATCAGTGCGCGAAGTGGTCCGTTCCAACCCTGTTTCGACAAGACTTTCGCCATATCTGCCGCCGACATGCGGCTATCTTCGCCAAGGCCAGAATGATCGCGGAACTTCGTGTGCCTTGCGCCGTGGGTAGCCTTTAGCCAAGCCGCCATTTCACGACCCGACGACTTTAAGTTGCCCGGTTTGCGTCCGCGTGCCAGCGATGCTGAAACCCCCGAGGCTTCGGCGATCAGATTGGTCGAAAACTTCATCATACCGCGCAACATGGAGGATAATTGCTCGCTCTGCCACTCCGCGATCACGGTTGATCTAGGCAGTGTTTTCACCACACCAAAGGACGGCAGCTCGATGCCATAAGACCTTGCAATCGTGTGAAAAACCTCACCCGCATAGTATTCCGGTCGCCGCACCGGAAGCCACCTGCCCCCCTTTTTGCCAAGTGCGCGGCGCGAGACGGTCCATTCTTCGGAATTGATCGTGGATTTATGAGTGTAAACCGGGCTTTTGCGGTCCACCACACGCATTTTGGACATCGTAACCCGCGGTCTGAACTTCAGCGCCCGCGCCTCCATCTTCACATCATAACCGTTGGCCTCGCGTTTCCACTCGAAAAACACGCGGTTGAAGTTCAGGTTCAGACCCGACAGCGAGGGGTTATATCCAAGGTGATCCGGCTGGCCGGGATCAATGCTTTTTTGATAAGGCAACGCCGCGGCGTAGATACGTGCCTTGCCCGTAATTCCAATCACCCCGGCGTCTTTCAAACGCTTCGCCAGCACGGCCAAAGCGTCAGTATCAAGGGTCGGATCACCATCCCCTGCAAGGATAAGATCGCCTTCGATCTGTCCGTTTTTGATCGGGCCTGTAGCCAATAGCCGCGTGCGAAAGCGGTGTTCGCCCCCCAGCGTATTCAACGCATAAATCGACGTGATCGCCTTGGTTACGCTGGCCGGCGGCAGGGGCAAAAGCGGGGTGCGGCTTTCAAGGGTTTTACCGCTGTCAAGATCGACGACCATAAAACCGACCTTGCCTGACAGACCGGCTTTTTCGACGGTTTCGCCCACATTTTCCGTCGCAATCTTGCGAACATATGTCGGGCGCGGCGCAGGTCTGATCGAACGTCTAGGCGGATCCGCCAAAGCAGGTGTTGCTACGCTGGCAAGAAGCCCTGCTAACACGAACCGTCGCCCAAACTTAATTTCCGAACCCATCAAACCACCAGATCAACATCGCAACAGAATCCCTCGAATATCCGGGATTTTACGCGTTGTTCCAATCCCCCTTGTTGCGAATTTCACTTGAAGAGACATCTACCATCGGCCCGGCAATCAGGCACCACGCCGGGGGATGTGCAAACGGCAAGGCCCGCGCGTCACGCATCCGAAACCGTGACGTGGCAAAATGAACCGCCGTGCGCGACAGGCCCGCCCGCACCATTTGATCGGGCCGCCCCAGCACGCCCAAAGGGATCGTCTGTGCAATATCTCGCCAACGGTCCCAGCGATGAAACTGAACCAGATTGTCCGCCCCCATCAACCAGACAAAATGCACCCCGGGATAAAGTGGCAAAATGCGGCCTAAGGTTTCCGCAGTAAACGTTGTATTCAACCGCGCCTCGATATCGCAAATGACGATCCGTGGGTCTTGCACCAGGGCTTTTGCCATCGCGATCCGCGCCTGCATCCCGGCGGGTCCGCGCGGTTTTAGCGGATTCCCCGGCGAAACCAGCCACCAGACCTGATCCAACCCAAAACGGCGCAATGCCTGTTTCGAAATGTGCAAGTGCCCGGCATGAGCAGGATCGAACGAGCCTCCCAAAAGGCCAATTTTCTGGCCCGGCATGGCAAAGGGTCGTTCGAAGGCGTTCAAGATCACTGCGATTTTCCTAATGGAAAATGCAGACCAACGGCCTGAACCGCCGCTGCCGGATTGCCCGGCTGCGGTGACGGCTGATAGGTTAGGAAGGTTCGCCGGAAATTCACTTGAAGGCCCGGAATGAACACATAATCCGTGCCGCCCAGACGAACCGGGAAAAACCGGCTGTTGGCCCGGTAATCGGCAAGCGACAAAAATGCCTTGAATGAGAGATCGTTCCGCAAGTCCCAGGACTTGGCGACGGAGAAATGCGCAGAAAACTCATAAAAACTATTCTGGAACCCGCCGACTTGATAATCCAGTCCCAATGCGCGGTTTTCCCAGGAAAAAATCGCACCAAAATTGCGCGCATTCCAACGCGACAAACCAAAGGGCGCAGAATTGATCCCCGGGTGCGCCGACGCAAGCGGCCAATAAAGCCGATCCGGTATCCATCGCGATTGCTCGGCGTTCGCTGAAACAGCCCATACAATTGCCAGGAATACCAATAAAAGTCGCAACCCGATTGCCCCTTGATGATCGCCTTTATAATTGCCCTTTTCCTTGCACTTGGCTAGATCAGCCAAAGTCCGAGACCCAACAATTCTGCGCGAGGCCCCAAAATGTCGAAAAACCAATACGTCTACCACATGGACGGCGTCTCCAAGACTTATCCCGGTGGGAAGAAATGTTTTGAAAACATTCGCCTGTCGTTCCTGCCCGGTGTAAAAATCGGTGTCGTTGGCGTCAACGGTGCGGGTAAATCCACGTTGATGAAAATCATGGCCGGGATCGACAAGGATTTCACCGGCGAGGCCTGGGCCGCCGAGGGGGCGCATGTCGGCTATCTGCCACAGGAACCCGCGTTGGATGACAGCCTCGATGTGCGTGGCAATGTCATGCTGGGCGTAAAGGCGAAAAAGGACGTGCTTGATCGCTACAACGAACTGGCGATGAACTACTCCGAAGAAACCGCTGACGAAATGGCAAAGTTGCAAGACGAGATCGACAGCCAGGATTTGTGGAACCTCGACGCCTCGGTTGATATCGCGATGGAGGCATTGCGCTGTCCGCCCGATGATGCGGCCGTTGACAGTCTTTCGGGTGGGGAACGTCGCCGGGTTGCGCTTTGTAAACTGCTGCTCGAAGCGCCGGATATGTTGCTGCTTGATGAACCGACCAACCATTTGGACGCGGAAACCATTGCCTGGCTGCAAAAGCACCTGATCGACTACAAGGGCACCTGTCTGATCGTCACGCACGACCGCTATTTTCTCGACGACATCACCGGATGGATTCTGGAACTCGATCGTGGGCGCGGCATTCCATACGAAGGCAATTATTCCGCTTGGCTGGAGCAAAAAGCCAAACGGATGAGCCAAGAGGCGCGCGAGGATAAGTCCAAGCAAAAGACGCTGGAGCGCGAGCTGGAATGGATGCGTCAGGGCCAAAAAGCCCGCCAGGCCAAGCAAAAGGCCCGGATCAACGCCTATAACGAAATGGCCGAAACGTCCGAGCGCGAAAAGGTTGGCCGGGCGCAGATCATCATTCCAAACGGCCCACGGCTGGGCGGAAAGGTGATCGAGATTGACAGCCTGAAAAAAGGCTACGGCGACAATCTGTTGATCGACGGCTTGACGTTTTCCCTGCCGCCCGGCGGCATTGTCGGGGTGATCGGGCCAAACGGCGCCGGTAAATCGACGTTCTTTCGGATGCTGACAGGTCAGGAAGCCCCCGATGAAGGCTCGATTGAATATGGCGACACGGTGAAACTGTCCTACGTCGATCAGTCGCGTGACGCTTTGTCGGATACCAAAACCGTCTGGGAAGAAATCTCGGATGGGCAGGACATTATCAAGCTCGGGGACGCCGAAGTGAACTCCCGCGCCTATTGCTCGTCGTTCAACTTCAAAGGCGGCGATCAGCAAAAGAAAGTGAACTTGCTGTCTGGTGGTGAACGCAACCGGGTGCACATGGCCAAGCTGCTGCGCGAGGGAGGCAATGTGTTGCTGCTTGACGAACCGACCAACGATCTGGACGTCGAAACCCTGCGCGCACTCGAAGACGCGCTGGTGGATTTCGCAGGCTGCGCGGTAGTGATTTCACACGACCGGTTTTTCCTCGACCGGATTTGTACGCATATTCTGGCCTTCGAAGGGAACTCTCATGTCGAGTGGTTCGAGGGCAACTTTGAGGACTACGAAGAAGACAAAGTGCGCCGTCTTGGGGCGGATGCGTTGGAGCCAAAGCGGGTGAAGTATAAGAAATTTACGCGGTAGGGCCACAATCGGCCCTATTCACCTGCCAATCTGGCGGCCATCGGCTCTGATCCCTCAGGCGTGATTAAACCTGCGCGAATATCCCGATGGATCGAGGAATAGGGCCAGTCGATTGCCCGTGCGGCGTGGCCGTGTTTAACCGGGCTGTTCCAGCAATAATGCAGGTGAATGTCGTAGTCGCGGCTATCGCGGATGGCATGTTCCCAAAACCGCCGCTGCCAAATACCGGCGTCGCCTTTCTTGATTTTCGAGGGCGAGCGTAGGATGGGAGTCGCCCCCATCTTACCTTTAACCCTGCGTGTAAAACGCGACTTGATCGCCCCCCAACGGTTGGAAAAGTCGCTGTCACCTACGGGCAGCGTCCAGATCGCATGTAGCTGATCAGGCAAGACCACAAAGGCATCACATCGAAACGGACGGTCTTTCCAGGTATCAAGGTAGGCACACCGCAGATCGTGGATATGATCGACAAGAAGGGTTGAACCCCGCTCCGCCAAATTGACAGTAAAGAAATACGTGCCCCCCGGAATGCGTCGTCGTCGGTAGTTGGTCATATACCAACAATCGCCGCGAATCGTGAAAAATGGATGAAATCGCGCACGCCAATTGGACCTTGGTTGACCGTTCCGCCAAAACCCGCCAGAAACCCGCATGCCTTTTGACCTCACCCCCGTCGACATCCTCGGCATCTGCGGCTCGCTTCTGATTGCCGCTGCCTATTTTGCGGTGTCCAATGGCAAAGTCTCGCCCGAGCGTGCGCCGTTTCATCTGATCAATCTCGCCGGGGCGGCGTTGATCCTTTTGTCACTATGGTACCGTCCCAATCCCGGCGCCATCGTTATCGAGGTGTTGTGGAGCCTCATCGCCCTTGCAGCCCTGTTCCGGCTTGCCTTTCGAAAAGCGGACTAGCGGCGCATCAATGACCCAAACGATTGACATCCTTGTCCTTGGCGGTGGCCCCGCAGGATCAGCGGCGGCGAAACGGGCCGCGGACCTTGGGCTTTCGGTGGCGATCATTGATAAGGCGGTTTTCCCGCGCGACAAACTTTGTGGCGGCATGTTATCCGGGCGGTCGATCCGTGCTTTGGAGGCGCTTTTTGCCGGGCAGTCCTCCGTGCCCAAAGCACTGGTATCACGCGACATCCTTTTTCGCTGGGCCGGTGCAGAGGTGGCCGAGTTTCAGGCACCCCATGATCTGACGCTTACCATGCGGTATGATTTTGACGCTGAACTACAGCGCCATGCGGTCGAAAATGGGGCGAAGACATTCTATGGCGCGCGTGATATTGCGCTCGACCCCGACAAAAACCAGATCAGAGCCGACGGGCAAATCCTGAACTACCGGGTCCTGATCGGCGCGGATGGGGCGAATAGCCAGGTGGCCCGCACGCTTTTTGGCCGGGCGATGAACCCCAAAACCATTGGATTTGGTTTGGAGGTCGAGGTGCCCCATGCATCGCTGAACATGGCTCCCCATGTCCAGATCGACTTTCGCGCGGTCAATTGGGGCTATGGCTGGGTGTTTCCAAAATCCGGCGGCTGGACCATCGGCGTCGGTGGGCTGTTGTCGCGCAATCCGGATATGAAATCACGGATGGCCGACTACCTGACGTCTGTCGGGGTTGATCCCGGATCGGCCAAGGTCAAAGGCCACCATCTGCCCTTTGGCGACTATCGCAAGATACCGGGGCGCAAAAATGTGTTGCTGGCCGGGGATGCCGCTGGCCTTGTAGATCCGCTGACGGGCGAGGGTATTGCCTATGCGCTGGAAAGCGGGGCGCTTGCGGTGGAGGCGGCGAAAACCGCGCTTGATCTAGGCAAGCCGGAGCATGCAATCCGCCATTACCGCAAAGCCCTGCAACCGCAGTTCAGCGAATTGGCAAATGCCGTGTTTTTACGCCGCCTTGCGTTCTTGCCGCGTCTTGAGGGCCTGTTTCGCGACCGCCTCACCCATTCTGAGCGTTTGCGCACGGCTTTTTTCAACCTGCTTGACGGGCAGGAAAGTTACGACAGCCTCAAACGCCAAGCCCGGTCAAAAACGCTGGCAGCGCTTCCAACCGGGTTTTGGCGGCGCTGATTACTCTGCCGCCTCGAGGTATTCCTCCATCGGCGGACAAATGCAGGTGAGGTTGCGATCCCCCCAGGCGTTGTCCACGCGATTAACCGGTGGCCAGTATTTGTCGACCCGGAACGCGCCTGGAGGGAAGCAGCCTTGTTCGCGCGAGTATGGCCGGTCCCAGTCGCCGACGAGGTCCTCTACCGTATGTGGCGCGTTTCTGAGCGGGTTATTTTCCGTATCCATCTCGCCGTTTTCAATCGCTTTTGCCTCGGCGTGGATCGCGAGCATCGCATCGCAAAACCGATCCAGCTCGGCCTTGGTTTCACTTTCCGTCGGCTCGATCATCAGGGTTCCGGCAACTGGGAAACTCATCGTTGGCGCGTGGAACCCGCAATCAATCAGCCGCTTGGCGATGTCATCAACCGAGACGCCAGCGCTATCTTTCAAGGGCCGTGTATCAATGATGCACTCATGCGCCACGCGACCGCTTGGACCTTTGTAAAGGACATCATAGGCCCCCTCCAAACGCCGAGCGATATAGTTGGCATTGAGGATCGCAACCCGCGTCGCTTGGGTCAGGCCGGAGCCGCCCATCAACAGGCAATAGGCCCAGGAAATCGCCAGAATGGAGGCCGAGCCATAAGGCGCGGCCGAAACCGCCCCTTCGCCGTCATCGCCACGCGGATCGCCCGGCAAAAAAGGCGCGAGATGGGCGCGAACACCAATCGGACCCATGCCGGGGCCGCCGCCGCCATGGGGAATCGCAAAGGTTTTGTGGAGGTTCAGGTGGGAGACATCCGAGCCAATCTCACCCGGCTTGGCCAGACCAACCATCGCGTTCAAATTCGCCCCATCAAGGTAAACCTGCCCGCCATGCTCATGGGTGATGTCGCAAATCTCCTTAACGGTTTCCTCAAACACGCCGTGGGTTGAGGGGTAGGTGATCATACAAGCGGCCAGATTAGCGGAATACTGTTCGGCCTTGGCGCGGAAATCATCAACGTCAATATCACCGTTTTCTGCGGTTTTCACCGGCACAACCGTCAGCCCGACCATTTGTGCCGAGGCCGGGTTGGTGCCGTGCGCTGACATCGGGATAAGGCAGATGTCACGATGCCCTTCGCCGTTTGAACGGTGGTAAGCCGCAATCGTCAGCAGCCCCGCATATTCGCCTTGCGCACCCGAGTTCGGCTGCATCGACATCGCATCATAGCCGGTGATCTGGCAGAGTTTTTCGGAAAGGTCCGAAATAAGTTCCGCATAGCCCGCCGCCTGTTCAATCGGCACAAAGGGGTGGATTTCAGCAAGCTCCGGCCAGGACAGCGGGATCATCTCGGCGGCTGCATTCAGCTTCATTGTGCAGGACCCAAGCGGGATCATTGCGCGATCAAGTGCCAAGTCACGATCCGCAAGCCGACGCATATAGCGCATCATTTCGCTTTCCGCGCGGTTCATGTGGAAAACAGGATGCTCCAGATAGGTGGAGCGGCGGATCATCTGATCGGGCAGACGATACTCCGGCGTCAGATCATCGTCGTCGCGATTGATCCCAAAGGCACGCCAGACCGCTTCGATGGTGGCGGGGCGGGTGCGTTCATCAAGCGAGATGCCAATCCGATCCGTGCCCACACGGCGCAGGTTGATCTGCTCGTCAACAGCACTTTTAATGATGACGTTTTGCATCGCGCCGACATGGACGGTGATCGTGTCAAAGAAATGCGATTGCTCGACTTTCAGACCGGTCGCCTCAAGTCCTTTGACCATCCGAACGGTCTTGCGATGGATACGCTGGGCAATCGCTTTCAGCCCGTCTGGGCCATGCATCACCGCATAGAAAGACGCCATAACCGCCAGCAAAGCTTGCGCGGTGCAAACGTTCGAGGTCGCCTTTTCGCGGCGGATGTGTTGTTCGCGGGTTTGCAGCGCTAACCTGTAGGCGCGGTTGCCGTGGCTGTCGATGGAGACACCAACGATCCGCCCGGGCATGGAGCGTTTGTAAGCGTCTTTCGTTGCCATATAGGCTGCATGGGGGCCACCATAGCCAAGCGGCACACCAAAACGTTGGGTCGAGCCAACGGCGATATCCGCCCCCATCGCGCCGGGCTCTTTCAGCAGGGTCAGCGCCAGAATATCGGCGGCCATAACGGCAATCGCTTTGGCCGCGTGAAGTTTGGCAATGACATCGGTGAAGTCATGCAAATCGCCGTAGGTGCCCGGGTATTGGAAAATCGCACCAAAGACCTCTTCCGCCACCAGATCCTGTGGATCGCCGACAATTATTTCGATGCCAAGGGGCGCGGCGCGGGTTTTGATCACCTCGATGTTTTGCGGATGGCAATCCTGATCGACAAAGAAGGCCTTGGCTTTCGACTTGGAAACGCGTTCAGCCATCGACATCGCCTCGGCGCAAGCCGTGGCCTCGTCCAGCAAGGACGCGTTTGCAATCTCAAGCCCCGTCAGGTCGCTGACCATCGTCTGAAAGTTCAGCAATGCCTCAAGACGACCTTGCGAGATTTCTGGCTGGTAAGGCGTATAAGCCGTGTACCACGCAGGGTTTTCCAGAATATTGCGCTGGATCGCCGGCGGGGTCATCGTGCCGTAATAGCCTTGCCCGATCAGCGAGGTCATGTGTTGGTTTTTACGCGCCACTTCGCGCATGTGGTGCAGCATTTCACGCTCGGATTCCGCGCGGCCCCAATCCAGTGGCGCCATTTGGCGGATGGATTTGGGCACGGTTTCGTCGATCAACTGATCCAGATCGGACACCCCGACGGTTTTGAACATCTCGTCCATTTCCGCAGGCGACGGGCCGATGTGGCGGCGATTGGCAAAGTCGTAGGGCAGGTAGGAAGTCGGTTCAAAAGCCATCAGGGTGCTCCGGGAAAAAGTTAGTCGATCAGCGCTTTGTAAGCGGCTTCGTCCAGCAGGCCGTCCATTTCGGACGGATCGGCAAGCTTCATCTTAAAGAACCAGCCTTCGCCAAGCGGGTCCTCGTTCACAAGGGTTGGGTTATCCACAATCGCCTCGTTCACTTCGACGATTTCACCATCTAGCGGGGCCATGATGTCCGAGGCCGCTTTGACGGATTCAATCACCACAACTTCGTCGTCCTTGGAGACGGTCATCGGCGCTTCGGGCAGTTCCACAAAAACCAGATCGCCCAGTTGTTCGGCGGCGTGGGCGGTGATCCCAACCACGACCAGATCGCCTTCGGGCAAGAGCCATTCGTGTTCTTCGGTGAATTTCATCTGTCTTTCTCCTGTTGGTTATCGCTTGAAGTTGGCGGGCAGGAAGGGCATGGCCACAACCTCTGCCGGCATACGTTTGCCCCGGACATCTGCGAAAATCCGCGTGCCTGTAGCGCTCTGATCCTTGTCGACATAGCCCATCGACATCGGTCCTTCGATGCTGGGGCCAAATGCGCCGGATGTCACTTTGCCGATGGTTTGATCCGAGCTTTCATCGGCATAAAGCAAAGTGCCGGCCCGCATGGGCGCGCGGCCTTCGGGGCGCAGGCCAACACGTTTTCGCGTCGCACCTTCGGCCATTTCACGCAAAATTTGTTCGGCCCCCGGGAAACCACCTGCGCGGTCTCCGCCGGTACGACGCGCTTTCTGGATGCCCCAGGTCAGCGCGGCTTCAACCGGAGTGGTGGTCGCGTCGATGTCATTACCATAAAGGCAAAGCCCGGCCTCCAGCCGGAGCGAATCCCTCGCACCCAAACCAATGGGTTCAACATCATCCGAGGCCAGCAGGGCACGCGCCAGATCTGCCGCGTTGGCGTTTGGGACGCTGATCTCATAGCCGTCCTCGCCGGTATAGCCAGAGCGCGACACCCAGAGGTCCACGCCGTTCCAACTGAGCGTCGCGACATCCATAAAACGCATCTCGGCAGCGCCGGGAGCCAATGCCTCCAGCACTCTTTCAGCTTTTGGTCCCTGCAAGGCCAAAAGCGCGCGATCCGTCACTTCAATGACCTCGACGCCCGAAAGGCCGGCTTTCATGCGGGCAATGTCGGCCACCTTGCAGGCGGCGTTCACCACGACAAACAAATGATCGCCGCGATTGGCGAACATCAGGTCGTCTTCAATCCCACCCGCGTCATTGGTGAAAAAACCATAACGCTGGCGGTTTAAGCCGAGGCCGAGCACATCCATCGGCACAAGACCTTCAAACGCACGCGCTACGTCAGAATAATCTGCGCCGCGCAAGATCACCTGTCCCATATGGCTGACATCAAACAACCCGGCGTTCGCGCGGCAAAACAGATGTTCCTTCATCACACCAAGCGGATATTGCACCGGCATGTTATAGCCCGCAAACGGCACCATCTTGGCGCCCAATTCGACATGGAGGTCATAAAGCGGCGTACGGCTCAACTCGGACATTGCGTCCCTTTCCTGTCAGCCGTTCAGCAAAGCTTTGCGGCATCAACCCAAGCGCGAACCCCTCGCGCGGCGATGCCCCCTCTGTTCTTTTGCCTGAGATCGCTATCCCTTCGGCGGCCACATCCGTGACACTCTCCAGAGTCTTTCAGCAAGAGCGGTCCGGTGGCCTGAGAGTTTCCGGGGCGGTTGCTCCTTCGGCACTGACTTTCGCCAGATTCTCCCGATCCTGCTGCGGTGGACGATAGTATGCCGTCAAAGCCAAATCAACCGGCTTGTGATGCTTTGGACCGCGCACTAAGAATTTGTGGACAGATGTGAAAGGTTTCAGCGCATGTTGCCCTACTTTTTTGGCTATGGGTCCCTGGTGAATACAGGCACCCACGACTACCCGGATGCGCGGCGTGCGCATGTGACGGGTTGGCGGCGGCTTTGGCGGCATACCAATCGTCGCGCGGTCGCTTATCTGACGGTACACCGGGTTGAGGGTGCTGAAATCGACGGGTTGATCGCTCATGTGCCAAACAGCGACTGGGCGCAACTTGATGTGCGCGAGGCGGCTTATGATCGCGTGGGGCTCGCGCATGACGCTGTGCGCCACGACCACCCGGATCCCATTGATGTGCAGCTTTACCGCACCAAGGACGGGCAGGACGCAGCGCCGACAACAAGGCATCCGATCCTGCAAAGTTACCTCGATACGGTTGCCCATGGCTATTTTCACCAATTCGGGGCCGAGGGGTTGGAGCGGTTCTTTGACACCACTGATGGTTGGGCGGCACCCGTTTTGGATGACCGTTCAGCACCGATTTATCCGCGCACAACGGCCGCGTCCAAGGACTTGCAGCGCCAAATTGACCAAGCGCTTGATAAACGCTCCGTTCCCCGGTTGACCCTATCCGATCACGTAGACTGGCGGGAATAGGGTGGTGGCCAAGACATCCGATCTTGTGGCATTTGAGGCCGCGCTTTTGCAGGCGTTGCCAAGCCTCGACATTGGTGTGCCTGACCTGCGGTATCAACAGGAGCCACGGGGTCTGCTTAAGGGAAACGCACGCCTAGTTGCGCGGCCCCGCTCAACGCCTGAGGTCGCGGTAATAGTCAAATGCGCCGCCCAACACCGTATCGGCGTGGTGCCCTATGGCGGTGGCACTGGTCTTGTCGGGGGGCAGATCGCAACCGACGGGGATCGTTGCATTTTGGTGTCGCTCGAGCGGATGAACAAAATCCGCGAGGTGGACCCGCAAGACAATATCCTTATCGCCGAAGCCGGGGCAATCCTGGCCGAGGTGCAAAAAGCCGCCACCGATGTTGATCGTCTGTTTCCGCTGTCGTTGGCGTCCGAAGGTTCCTGTCAAATTGGCGGGAACCTCGCCAGCAATGCCGGTGGGATCAACGTTTTGCGATATGGCAACGCGCGTGATCTCTGCCTTGGATTAGAAGTCGTGCTGCCCGATGGGTCGATCTGGAATGGGTTGTCGCGGCTGCGAAAAGACAATCGTGGGTTTGATCTGCGCAACATGCTCATAGGCTCTGAAGGCGCACTTGGGATCATCACGGCGGCGAGCCTGAGGTTGTATCCTTCGGCGTCCGAAAAAGCGGCAGCTTTTGTTGCGGTGCCCGGACCAAAGGCCGCGTTGGCGTTGCTGGCGCTGACGCAATCCCACTTTGGCGAAAACCTGAGCGCGTTTGAGTTGATGAACCACACGGGCGCAGATTTTCTGCGCGAAAAGATGCCGGGCGTGCGCCAGATTTTTGAACCAACGCCGGACTGGGCGGTGCTGATGGAAATCAGTGGCGGCATTGGTTTTCGGGCAAGTGTGGTGCTGGAAAATCTGCTGGCCGATGGGTTCGAGCATGGGTTGATTGCCGACGGGGTTCTGTCGCAGTCAGACCAACAGCGCCAGGACTTTTGGACGTTTCGCGAATCCATCCCCGAGGCGAACCGGCTGATCGGCGCGATCAATTCGCATGATGTATCCGTGCCGCTTGGTCGATTGCCCGAGCTGATCACACGGGGCCACGCCGCTTTGGCAAAGCTTGGTGATTTCCAGATCAATTGTTTTGGGCATCTGGGCGATGGCAACCTCCACTACAATGTGTTCCCGCGGCAGGGGCAAAGCCGTGAGGCTTATGCCGAGAAACGTGATGAGATACGCGCGAACGTCTATGGTCTGGTTCACGAACTGGGCGGGTCAATTTCAGCGGAACATGGGATTGGGCGGTTAAAGAAAGACGACCTTGCACGCTACGGCGATCCGGTGAAGCTGGCGATGATGCGTCAGATCAAGGTAGCTTTGGACCCCAAAGGGATCATGAACCCGGGCGTTCTGTTTTAGGTCTGAAAGAGTTTGCGCCCCGGTCCTGCTCAAGAACCGGGGCACAAGAATTCAGACTGGAGGTCTGATCTGCAAGCAAGCAGCGCCCGCCAATAGCGGACAACATCCTTCTAGCGTGGATTTCTTGCCAAAAGGTTACACGGTTGTTTGGCACCAGATTGCCAGCTCGTAGCCGTTGGGATCGACGAAATGAAACCTTTGACCGCCGGGAAAATCAAAGATGTCCTGGGTGATTTGACCACCCGCCTTTTTGACGGTTTCACGTAGGGCTACCAGATCGTCGCCGTAAAGCACAACCAGAGCGCCACCTTTTGGCGAAAAATCATCCGATTGCTCAAATCCGCCTTTCATCTGCCCATCGGTAAACTGGCAATAGCCAGGGCCATAGTCGGTGTAGGTCCAGCCAAATGCCTCGGCATAAAAGGCTTTGGTGGCGGCGATATCGCGGACCTGAAATTCGATGTAGTTGATCGTGCGGTCCTTAGTTTTCATCTGTGCCTTACCTTGCTGGATCGGAAGCGTTGGCCCTAAAGGAACCATTCAGAACGGCAATTGGCAAGGCCTTGGATTCTGTGTAGGAAGCGCGGGTTCACCTCTATCAGGCCTTGTTATGACAACCACCCGCTTTGCCCCTTCGCCCACCGGATATCTGCATGTCGGAAATCTGCGCACGGCGTTGTTCAACTATATGATAGCGCGAAAATCGGGTGGAAAGTTCATTTTACGCCTTGATGACACGGACCCCGAACGCTCCAAGCCGGAGTTTGCCGATGCCATTCAGCAGGATCTGGAATGGCTTGGTCTGACCTGGGATCAAGTGGAACGTCAATCCGCGCGTCTTGATCGCTACGAGGCGGCTGCGGAAACTCTGCGAGAAGCGGGACGGTTTTACGAGTGTTTTGAGACGCCGACCGAATTGGACCTCAAGCGCAAGAAACAGCTCAACATGGGCAAGCCGCCGGTCTATGACCGCTCGGCCCTTGCGCTTGATGATGCGGAACGTGCGCGCCTAAAGGCAGAGCGACCGGGGCATTGGCGATTCCAGTTGGATCACGAGCGGATTGAATGGCACGACGGTATTCTGGGCGAAATTTCGATTGATGCCGCAAGCGTCTCCGACCCCGTCCTGATCCGGGGCGACGGGCAGGTGCTTTATACGTTGGCCTCGGTTGTCGACGACACAGAAATGGGCGTGAGCCATGTAGTGCGTGGTTCGGACCACGTCACAAACACAGCCACGCAAATACAGATCATCAAGGCGCTTGGCGGTTCGGTCCCGGAATTTGCACATCATTCGCTTTTGACCGGACCGCAAGGTGAAAGCCTGTCGAAACGGCTTGGAACGCTCGCGCTAAGAGATTTGCGTGAGGCTGGCGTGGAACCAATGGCGCTGTTGTCGTTGCTGGCGCGCCTGGGATCCTCGCAACCGGTGGAGATCGCGGGGTCGCTGGAGGAACTGGCCGACGGATTTGACCTGAGCAACTTTGGTGCCGCACCGACAAAATTTGACGTCGAAGATCTGGGGCCTTTAACCGCAAGGGTCGTATCTGCTCTGCCCTTTGAAGACATTAAGGAAGCGATCATCGCCGCTGGCGTTCCCGAGGCGAGCGCGTCGCTTTTCTGGGATGTCGTGCGGGAGAACTGTGCGACCCGCGCGGATATTGGCGTCTGGTGGGCGATCTGCCGCGATGGCGCTGAGCCCGTTGTCGAAGCTGATGATGCCGGTTTCGTGAACGAGGCCATGCGCCTGCTGCCCGAAGCCCCCCATACAAACGAGACGTGGTCGGCGTGGACAAATCAGGTGAAAGCCGCAACGGGTCGCAAAGGCAAACAGCTATTCATGCCACTACGCAAAGCCCTGACCGGACGGGCGCATGGCCCTGACATGTCGAAATTGCTGCCGCTTTTGAAAAACATCAAGGCACGTTAGGCTGATTTGTCTGCGCTGGACGGACGTTTGTTCGACCAGCCTGCGAGCCGCCATCGTAGCCAACGGTCAATCCAGCCTTATCCCCCAACCGCCGTGAACATCACCGTCAGTGTCAACAGGATCAGGGCCAGGCCGTATTTGTCGCGCATGGCGAAAACGATGGGGTCGTAGTCCATCTCGCCTTTCCAGCCAAGACGCACCATGCGGGTCAGCCAGGCGGCAATCGGGATCAGCGCAACCCATAGCTGCCACTGAAAGGCGTAAAGCCGCGTCGCGGTATCTGTAAAACTGTAAAGAAAGAACACCAGCAAAGCGCCAAAGATCCCAAGACCCGCCACATTCAGCAAATCACCCCGGTCCTTGCGCCCATATCCACGACCCGGCAGCGGATCATCGCTCTGGGCCAGTGCAAGTTCTGTCAGGCGTTTGACGCAACCCAATGTGAGGAAGGTGGGAAAGATAAAGGCCACCAGAAACCCCGAGGCAATAACCTTGGCCGCAACAGCCCCTGCGATCACGCGCATGGAATATAGTCCGGCAAGGGTAGCAATATCGACCCAACGCATCTTTTTCAGCTTTAGCGAATAGGCCAGCGACAAGATCATATAGAGGCCAACGACCCCCAACATCGCCCAACTCATCGCCAGCGCCAGTCCCAGCGCAAATGTGCCAATGCCCAGCGCCGTTATCATGCCCACCAGAATTGGCACGGCCCCCGAGGCAAAGGGGCGATGCTGCTTTTTGGCATGTAGCCGATCAGCCTCCAGATCCAGGAGGTCATTGACTATATATATAGTAGAGGCCGCAAGGCTGAAGGCAATCGCCGCCACCAGCACGATCATCACCCCGGCAAAATCTACCCGATGGGCCGCAATCAGCGGCAAAAACAAAAGCACGTTCTTGACCCATTGATGCGGTCTGAGTGCGCGGATCAGGTCTCTTTTGCGCCAGCGGTGGTGAAACTCTTCTACGTTGCCGCCCGCGTGCGCGAGTTCGGCGGCGATATGGGGGTGATGCCCGACAATGATGGCGTTTTCCGCGGCCTGCCAGACCGGCTTGTCAACGATACTGTCGCCTGCGTAGTCAAAACCACCCTTACCGTAAGCCTTGACCAACGCCGCGGCTTTTCGTGTGCCGGTCATATTGGTCGTACCGTCCGAGGCAAAAACCCGCGACAGGATCTTATGATCATCAGCAAGCCGCGACACCAAGGAGATGTCTGACCCTGAGGCCAGGATCACCTCACGGCCTTCTCGGATGGATTGCTGCGCCAGATCGGCAACGTCCGGATTGGTTGGCAGCAAATCAGTGCGCAGTTCAGCGATTTCCGCCAGCGCCTTCTTCAACGCCGCGCGGTTCGTCAGATTTGAAAAGGCGGCCCTAAGGGTCGCGATCGGGGCGCGACCCAGCGCCTGCCAAAAGCTTTCCAACAGCATATCCGTTTTCAGGAATGTCCCGTCGACGTCCAAGACCAGCGGTTTCATGCTGGTTTTTGCATCCTTCATGGTGCCTCGCCTGCTTTTCGGGCGGAGTTTCGCGCAATTTTAAGCATCTTTCGGCAATAAATGACCGATCCGAAAGATTTTGCGTACGAAAGAGCCTGCCTTCCCCCTCTTTTAACGCTGTTTTGCCAAAGCACGGGAGGGAAAACCAGATCATGAGGTGAAAATTATATGGCGAAACCGCCTTATTTACACAAATTCACGTAGGGGAAACCAATTGGATTGAACTATTTTCACGTCTATCCATTTGTTTTATAACGATTTATAGAATTATTAGGGAAATTGGCACGAATTTTTTTTATTTCCTATTTTGGCGTCAAACTCTCGCCCGAATCCAGCGGCTATATAAGGTCATGCACTACGGAGAGCCGGACAACAACACTGAGGCAAAGCCGGCTCACAACCCCCGCAGGGCATATAAGTGGAAACAAACAGTAACCTTTGGAGGGACCAAAAAATGAAACTGTTCAAGCTTGCTAAAAACTTTAAAAACGACGAATCCGGCGCAGTCACAGTTGACTGGGTTGTACTGACCGCAGCAATCGTTGGCCTCGGCATCGCCGTTCTGGCCGCTGTTTCGGACGGTGTTGAGAACCTGTCCGGCGACATCGACACTCAGCTGTCGGGTCAGGGCGTATCGACTACTTTCTAAGTGGTTGAACACTCTTAAGGGAAAGCCGCGCTATAATGCGCGGCTTTTTCTGTTGTGGGACGATATTAACGTCGTCTCCATTTTCTTGCCCTATTTGCTTGCTAAACCGCTCTTGTCCGATCGGACAGAGCTTCGATCGGATAGGTAACAGGTGACGGTATGAAGGTGTATTTTGAAAAACTCAGCAAGGATGACACTGGTGCAGTAACAGTCGACTGGATCGTCCTGACAGGACTTGCAGTCGGATTGACGCTTTCGGTGATGGCCGTGATCGGCAACGGAACCGAAAATGGCAGCTCGAATTTGGTATCGCCAGCGACAATCACCACGGAATTCTGATTGGGTATTCTTCCCGAATATGCAAATACCGGCAAATAAAAAGAACAAACTAGGGCAGTGATCGCGCAAGCGTTCCAGAACAAAAGATGAGAATCGTCTTTGCACTTATTCTGATAGTTGGCATGGGCCTTGCCGGATTCGCCGTCTATATGGCGCAGGGGCAATTCAGCGAATATCAACGCGCCCTCGACAGCAAAAACAAGGCGCTTTCAAAAAACGTGCCGCTGACAACGGTCTATGTTGCGAAAGACTCGCTCAGATACGGCCAACGCCTGACCAAGAAGGACGTTCGCGAGGTCGCCTGGCCAAAAAACGCGATTCCTGAAGGCGCCTTTACCAAATCAAAAGATCTTTTCCCCGAAGACGAAGAAGAGCTGCGGGTCGTCCTGCGCGCGATGGAAAAAGACGAGGCGATCCTGGCCGTCAAAGTGACGGAACCCGGGGCCGATGCGGGTGTTGCAACCCGGCTTTCCACCGGGATGCGGGCCTTTACGATCCGCGTTGATGTCGCCTCGGGCGTGTCGGGCTTTTTGCGACCGGGCGACAAGGTTGACGTCTATTGGAGTGGCGTCAATGCCGGGCGCGAAGTCACCAAGCTGATCCTTGAGGGGATCCGACTGATCGCGATTGACCAGATCGCAGATGAGGATCGCAATAATCCCATCGTTGCGCGAACCGTAACCACCGAGGTGGCACCCGAAGTGGTTGCCGCCCTTGTTCAGGCGCAGGCCACTGGCCGATTGCTATTGTCCTTACGCGGGACAGAAGACACCACCAGTCTCGGTGCGATTGAAATCGACCAGAACCAGCTTTTGGGCATTGCGACCGAAGAAAAAGTTGAAGTTGTCGAAAAGAAAGTCTGTACGATCCGCAATCGCAAGGGTGCTACGGTTCAGATCATCGAAATCCCCTGCCCCGAGGAATGAGTGGGGCGCGGCGCGATCCCGGCAAAACTGGCGTGGAATTTGCGACTTATTCACATCACTTATGCCTCACAAGCATTTGATTCTTGAAAAGAAACAGGTTTCAGCTAAGATCGGAAACAATAGGCGCAAAAAGACGCCAATTAAACACGTGATCAGAGAGGCAGGATCACATGAGGTTGAAAACCAGTTTGAAGGCTGGCCTGATCGGGCTGGTCGCCGTTTTCCATTCCGGCGAAATGGCCGTGGCACAAGATGTGCTCAAGGTCATGCGCGGCACAACAACCAGCAGCATCAGCGTTGCGATGAACCGGGCGATCGTGATGGAAAGCGACACCCCTTTTGCCGAATTGTCGGTGGCGAATCCCTCGATCGCTGATATCGCAACCCTTTCGGATCGAACGATTTATGTCCTGGGCAAAGCACCCGGACGCACCACCCTCACCCTATTGGGCGCGGACGGTCGATTGATCACCAATGTCGATGTCCGGGTCAGCCCGGACATCGCGGAATTCAAGGAACGCTTGCGCGAAATCCTGCCCGAAGAAGCCATTGAGGTGCGCACCGCAAACGACGGCATTGTTCTTTCTGGCCGGGTTTCAGGAGCACGAAAACTGTCACTGGCGATGGAACTCGGTGAACGTTATGCGCCGGGTCGCGTGACAAATCTGATGAGCGTTGGCGGAACCCAGCAGGTGATGCTGAAAGTCCGTTTCGCAGAAATGCAGCGATCAGTTACCAAAAGCCTGTCTAGCAGCCTTGGCCTTTCGGCAACTGGCGGGACTGTGACCGGCGAGGGTGGCAATGGCACATTGCCAAATGGTGTGGACCCCACCCCCTTTGTTGACGGCGATCCAACGACCGGGGGCGCTTCGGGTAATCCCAATCGCACCGGCGCCTATGGCATCGGCTTTTCGGCTGGTGGCATCCAGATGTCGCTGTTGCTCGAAGCTTTGGAGACAAAGGGGCTTGTCCGTACACTTGCAGAACCCAACCTCGTTGCGATTTCCGGGCAGGAGGCGCAGTTCCTTGCCGGTGGCGAATACCCGATCCCGGTGGCCGTCGATAATTCCGTAACCATTGAATACAAGCCCTTCGGCGTGAACATGGCCTTCACCCCGACCGTGGTGGACGAGGATCTTATCAACCTCAGGATCGCCGCCGAAGTATCCTCGATCGACACTACCGTGACGGTGACGCTGGCTGGGGCGGATACCTTTGGCTTTAAGACCCGCAAAACCTCGACCGTTGTGGAAATGCGCGATGGTCAAAGCTTTGCGATTGCAGGTCTTTTGCAGGACGACTTTACGGATACCGCAGGACAGGTTCCCTGGCTTGGCGATGTGCCCATACTGGGTGCCCTTTTCCGATCCGCCAACTTCAATCGTCGCCAAAGCGAATTGGTGATTATCGTAACACCGCATCTGGTCACGCCGGTCAGCGGCGACAGCTTGACGCTGCCCACGGATCGGGTTCGCATTCCCTCTGAAAGCGAGCTGTTCTTGCTGGGTCGTGATGCCGGACGGACCGGCCAAGACGAAGTTGTCAGCGAAATCACTTCACAGGATTATACCGGCTCTTACGGTTACGTCATGGAATAAGGCGTTGATAATGAACAAGAAAACAATCGCGCTGATCGGCGCATCAACCCTAATCTTGACGGCATGCGGCGCGGCGAACAATCAATATAACCGCACGATGACCAAACTGAACCTACAGGCGGGCAAAAGCGTCGACGAGGGAAATTTCGGTAATCCGACACTGAATAACACGCTGGCGCAGGTCGCCTATGCGGATCAGGGCGGGTTGGTTGTCGATCTGGCGCGCAAGTTTGCAAAAGACGTGCCCACGATGATCAATTTCGATTTCAACTCATCGCAACTGGACGCAGAAGCCAAGAAGATTCTGCGTTCGCAAGCCGATTGGATCAAACAGTTTCCAGACCTGAAATTCAAAGTTTACGGTCACACGGATCTGGTGGGTTCCAATGCCGCCAACAAGCGCCTTGGTCTGCGGCGTGCCAATCGCACGGTGGCCTATCTGGTCGCTCAGGGCATTTCCATCGAGCGTCTTGAAGCGGTGGTTTCCTTTGGCGAAACGCAACCCCTTGTGGTCAGCGAGGGACGGGAACGCAAAAACCGGCGCACGGTGACAGAAGTCAGCGGATTCGCACGTTCTTATGTCGGTGATGATCTCGACGGGAAATACGCGCATTTGGTGTATCAGACTTACGTGGCGACGCTGCAAAGTTCTGAATAGTCTAGTAAAATCATCTTGATTCAGGCCTCAGATATCATTCTTCGGCCCCAATGTTGCCAAAGTTAACGGCGAAAAAATCCCATCGGAGTCCTTTCCGTTCGGGTGGTCAAATCATTATCAGTTTCTAACCCCCCGGACCGAACGGTATTTCCGTCCGACCCTGTGCATTCTGCCGGGGTTGGGAAACAAACTGATGGACGGACCTGATGGGCCTTTTGAAATCAGAGGTAGAGGACGCTGGACTCGACGCCTGCACGATGGCGCGCGATGTCCGGTCGTTTGATCTTCTGGTCGAAGATATGGAGACCGAGCTTGGCGAACGCTGGGGCGGGCTCGATTTTGCCGATGGCCTGTCCTACCTCGCCTCCCCCGAAGCCCGTGCGCTTGAATTTATCGCCGTTGCGGTTGATCGCGCCGACGAAGAACATCTTGACCCGGTCATCGACCTGATTGCTGCGGCCAAGGGCATCGGACTAAAGGTCATCCTTGTGGCCCACGACCTCAGTCCGGTCGTTCTGCACCAGTTGCTGAAGCTCGGTGCCGACGATTTCTGCCCCTATCCGCTGCCCGAAGGGGCACTGTCCGATGCAATTGCCCGCCTCCGTCAACCACGCGCGGTCGCGATTGAAAACCACAGCCAGACCGGCGGTGGCGAACAGCGCAATGGTGTTTTGCTACCCGTTTACGGACTTGCAGGCGGGGTCGGCGCGACCATGTTCGCGGTGAACCTTGCCTGGGAGATTTCTCAACTGAACGTCAAAAGCGGTCTCAAGGTCGCCATTCTGGACCTTGATCTGCAAGGCGGGTCGGTTTCGACCTACCTTGATCTGCCGCGCCGGGAATCGATTTACGAATTGCTGTCTGACACCGCGGCAATGGACGACGAAAGTTTTCAGGCGGCCCTTGTTAATTTCAACGAACAGATCGACGTGCTGACCGCCCCGGCGGATGCATTGCCGCTCGATATTCTGTTGCCTGAAGACGTTGACCGGGTCCTCGACAAGGCGCTTGCGGCCTATGATTTCGTGGTCGTGGATATGCCGACAACGCTGGTTCACTGGACCGAGACGATCTTGCAGCGCTCTGACGCCTTTTTCGCGCTGATGGAAATCGACATGCGTTCCGCGCAAAACGCGCTGCGTTTTATCCGCCTGCTGAAATCCGAAGACCTGCCGATAGAAAAGGTACGCTACGTGCTGAACCGCGCCCCAAAGGCGACCGATCTGTCGGCGCGGGGGCGTGCCAAGCGACTGGCCGAAAACCTCAATATCAATCTTGATATTCATCTTCCCGATGGCGGCAAGCAGGTCACCAATGCCTGCGATCACGGACTGCCGCTATTGGAATCCGCCCACAAGAACCCATTGCGCAAAGAGATCGCCAAGGTGGCGGGCTCGATCAATGCGCTGGCAACAGGCAATGCGAAAGTGAAATAGGTGCTCTAATGTTCTCGCGATACGCAAAACCTACTCCAACAAACCCCCGACCAGGCGAGGCCGCGCCGCGTCCGGCTCAACCCCAGGCTGCGAAACCCGCTGCCGCCAGCGCACCCCGCCCGGCGGCAACGGCGCCAAAACCTGCGACCCCTGCCCCGGCGCCCAAGCCTGCGCCGAAACCAGCAGCGAGCGCACCCCAGGTGCCGATGAATTCTGCCAAGGATATCAAGCGGCGTGAACGGCTGTCGGACATCCGGATGCAGCTCCACAAAACACTGTTGGACACGTTGAATCTGGCGGCGCTGGAGCATGCGTCCGAAAGCGATTTGCGCACCGAAATCGCGGCAATTGCAGCCGATAGCCTGTCTGAAATGGGCGTCGTTCTGAACAAAGACGAACGCGCATTGCTGCATCAGGAGCTTTACGACGAGGTCACAGGTCTTGGCCCGTTTGAGCCGCTTTTGCGCGATGATACGATCAACGATATTCTGGTAAACGGCCCAAAGCAGGTCTTTGTGGAACGCGCGGGCAAGCTGGAATTGTCGAGCTGTGAATTCAAAGACGAAAAACACCTTATGCGGGTGATCGACAAGATCGTCTCCGCAGTGGGTCGCCGGGTGGATGAAAGCAACCCCTACGTGGATGCGCGGCTTCAGGATGGTTCGCGATTTAACGCCATGGTGATGCCGGTCGCGGTTGATGGTGCTTTGGTTTCGATCCGCAAGTTCAAGAAAGACAAGCTCGGCATCGAAGACCTCATCAAATTTGGGGCCTTCACCGAAGAAATGGCGCTTTATCTTCGGGCCGCTGTGGGCAGTCACCTCAACATTATCGTCTCGGGTGGTACCGGTTCGGGTAAAACCACGACGCTGAATGCGCTGTCGTCCATGATTGCCGACAACGAACGGATCCTGACGATCGAGGATACAGCGGAACTTCAACTCCAGCAGATCCATGTCGGTCGGATGGAAAGCCGCCCGCCCAACGTTGAGGGCAAAGGCGAGGTGTCGCAACGCGACTGCCTGCGCAACGCGCTGCGGATGCGTCCTGATCGCATCATCGTAGGTGAGACCCGCGGTGAAGAGGTGATCGACATGTTGCAGGCGATGAACACCGGTCACGATGGTTCAATGACAACAATCCACGCGAACTCTGCCAGGGATGGGGTTTCGAGGCTGGAAAACATGGTCGCCATGGCCGGGATCGAAATGCCACTAAAGGCGGTGCGTGCCCAGATCGCGAGCGCTGTGCACCTGATCGTGCAGGCCACGCGGCTTATGGATGGCTCACGCCGGATGGTGTCGATCACCGAAGTGACCGGCATGGAGGGCGAGATCATCACCATGCAGGAGATTTTCAAATTCCAACGCTATGGTCTTGACGACAATGGTAAAATTCTCGGCCGGTTTGAGGCGACCGGCCTCAGATCACACTACTCGGAGCGCTTCAAGCATTCCGGTTTTGAACTGCCCCACGAAATCTACGACGTAAAAGCTGCGGAATAGGAGCGAAAAAATGAGCCCGGAACCAATTATTTATGGCGCGATCTTCATTGCCGTTCTGATGATGGTCGAAGGACTTTATCTGGTCATCTTCGGCAAAAGCATCCGGCTGAATTCTCGTGTAAATCGGCGCATTGATCTGCTGGAAAAGGGTAATGATCGTGAAAAGGTGCTGGAAACCCTGCGCCGCGAACGCGAGCAGCATCAGGGCGGGATCAGCATTCCGCTTTATTCCATCATCCAGAAAAAGGCCCATAAAGCCAATATCGCCTTTTCGCCAAAGGCCCTTATTCTGGTGATGATCGGTCTTTCGGGCGCAGCATTTGTCGGGCTTACGTTCGGTACAACCGCCAGCTTTCAAATCCGCGTCGGGGTCTCCATCGTGATGGGTTTTGGGGCGGTTTTTATGTGGCTGAACAAAAAGGCCAAAACGCGGATGTCGCTGATCGAAGAACAATTGCCCGATGCGGTGGAATTGATGGTGCGTTCGCTTAGGGTTGGGCATCCATTTTCCAGTGCGGTAAATATTGTCGCCCAGGAGGTTGCCGATCCCTTGGGCAGCGAGTTCGGGATCATCGCGGACGAAGCTTCTTACGGGATGGAAATCACCGAAAGTCTCGCAAAAATGGCCGAAACCATCGACATGCAGGACATGCGGTTTCTGGCGGTGGCGGTGTCGATCCAACAAAAATCGGGCGGCAATCTTGCCGAAATCCTTGAAGGTCTGGCGAAGGTGATCCGGGCGCGATTCAAGCTGTTTCGCCGCGTCAAGGCCATCACCGCCGAGGCGAAATGGTCGGGCATGTTCTTGTCCCTGTTTCCGCTGGGCGCATTGATTGCGATCAATATGATGCAGCCGGACTACTACGACGCGGTTATGGAAACCGAATACTTCATCCCTGCCGTTCTGGTCGTGGCGGCTTTTCTGGCAGCGAACTACTTTTTCATGAAAATGCTGGTGAACATCAAGGTTTAATGGCGGGATAATCTTATGGATGCGTTTTGGAACTTCTTTGTCGAACTGATGGGCCCACTGGGTCCCTATTTCGCGCTTGGCTTTGTCGGTCTGTTTCTGGTGGCCGGGGCCGCCTTTATGTTCCTCAACCAGCCCGAAGACCCGCTGGCCAAACTGCATAAACGCGAAAAAGAAGAGAGTAGGAAAAAGGCCGCCCGTGAACCAAATCTGCCAAGCCTGCGGCAAAAGGAAACCGGACCGAATCTGGACAAATACAAGACCTTTCTGGAACCCCAGGATCAGGAGGCCTTTAGCTCGATCCAGCTAAAACTGGTGCAGGCCGGTTATCGGATGAAATCGGCCGTGCGCACTTTTCATTTCGCGCAGCTTGCCTTGGCACTTGGTGGCTTGTTCTTCGGTGTGTTTTACACAGCCGTTCTGGCCAGCGAAATGACCATGCAAAGTGCGCTGATTGCCATTCTTGTTCCCGCGGGTGCCGGTTATTACTTGCCGACCTATTGGATTGAACGCCGCCGTCAAACCCGGCAGGCCAATCTCGAAGAAGCCTTTCCCGATGCTTTGGACCTGCTATTGGTTTGCGTCGAGGCCGGGCAATCGCTGGACCAGTCGATCCTGCGGGTTTCAGCAGAACTAAAGCCGGGTTTTCCCGATCTGGCCGAAGAATTTTCGATCGTCGCCAACGAAATGCGGGCCGGTAAAGACCGGGTAGCGGTTCTGCGTGACATGGGCGAACGCGCCGGTGCGCAGGACATTTCCTCCTTTGTGACCGTTCTGATCCAGTCGGCCAGTTTTGGTACGTCGATCTCCGACGCTCTGCGGATTTATTCCAACGAAATGCGCGACAAGCGGGTGATGCGGGCCGAAGAAAAAGCAAATACGCTGCCAACAAAGATGACATTGGGCACGATGATGTTTACCCTGCCGCCATTGATGATTATCCTGATCGGACCCTCGATCTACGATATTTATCTCACTCTGGTGGTCGGACAGTAACGTTTGCTCAAAAAACTCAGCCTTCTGATTTTTCTTGGCCTCCTGGCCGCTTGTGTCGCGATCGCACCGGAATCGACCCAAAGCGATGTGCGCAATGAACGGCTTGCGGCTGAACACTTGAATGCCGGTCACGCATTGATGGAAAGCGGCGCCTACGAGGACGCGTTGGCCGCCTATACCCGTGCTGCCGGCGAAATTGGGCTTACGGCAATTACACTTGGTGCAATCGGATCCGCCAACCTGCGACTTGGCCGTCTGCATCAGGCACAAAAACAGCTGGAACAGGCCGTTGAACTCGACCCCAAATCGGTGCCAGCCTGGAACAATCTGGGGGTTTTGTTGATGGAACGCGGGGAAACTGCCGAAGCCGGGCGTGTTTTTCGCAACGCTTTTGCGCTAGATGACGGAAATTCCGAGGAAATTCGCGAAAACCTGAGACTTGCCCTCGCAAAATTGGAAAATCCATCGTATGCTCCGGCCAAAGAAGAAAAATTCGAGCTGGTACGCCAGGGCAGCGGACAATACCTCTTGCTACGTACACCGGACTCGAAGATCGAGCAGTAAAGGTAGTCCGTCTGATGCGGCATATACCATTGATCGCGCTAAGTCTGGTGGCGGGCATCACGCTTGCGGCATGTAGCAAGCCGAACGTGGCTGATGTTGACAAGGAAATTGATGGCGTAAACGTCATTGATGCGACCAATCTCAACGACATCATGATGACAGTTGCCGACCCCAACGAGGCAGTCGACTATTTTCAACGCGCCTTGAAACAGGAACCCGACCGGGTGGAATTCAAGCGCGGTCTGGCGAAATCTCTTATTCGCGCAAAACGGGCCTCGGAGGCCGCGCTGGTTTATACCAAGCTTGAGACCTCCGGCGAGATGGAGCACGAAGACCGCGTCGATTTTGCCGACGCACTGATCCGCACCAACGACTGGGACCGTGCGGAAAACCAGTTGAACAAGATCCCGCCGACCTATGAAACCTTCAAACGCTATCGGCTTGAAGCGATGATTGCGGATAGCAACAAGAACTGGAAGAAGGCCGACAGCTTTTACGAAACCGCCGTTGGCCTGACCACCAAGCCTGCTGGCGTGCTGAACAACTGGGGATTTTCAAAACTGACACGCGGCGAATATGCGGCGGCTGAAAAGCTGTTTTTGGAATCGATCACCTATAGCCCGGATCTCTATACCGCCAAGAACAACCTGGTTCTGGCCCGCGCGGCGCAGCGCAAATATACCCTGCCGGTCATTCAGATGACGCAGATCGAAAAGGCCGAACTGACCCATACGCTTGCGATCACCGCGATCAAACAGGGCGACATCGAGATCGGACGCGGCCTTTTGGAGGATGCGATCGAAACTCACCCGCAACATTTCGATGCCGCCGTGCGCACTTTGGCAGCCCTGAACAAACAGCGGAATTAGTCTTTATGATTGGAACGACCGCGGCCGAGGCGCTTTGGCTTTTGATCCCGGCGCTGCCTATTGCGATCTATGTCGCCTGGGGCGATCTGGCTCATATGAAGATCACCAACAAATCCGTGCTGGTCATGGGGGGGGCGTTCATTCTGGTGGGGCTGTTTGTCTTTCCGTTTGAGCTATACGTCTGGCGGCTTGCCCATATTGCGGTTCTGTTTGCTATCGGCTCGGCAGCCTTTGCGGGCGGACTGGTCGGCGGCGGGGATGCTAAATACACCGCTGCCATCGCGCCCTATTTTGCGGCCTCGGACCTACGGCTGATCCTGGTTTTGTTTTCCGCAATGCTACTTGCAGCCTTTGTAACCCATCGGCTTTTTGGTCGAATTCCGCTTGTGCGCACCTTTACAGCGGACTGGAAATCCTGGAGCGCGGGCGACGTCGAAAATGGCAAGAAATTCCCTATGGGTCTGGCACTATCGGGGACGTTGATCGCCTATTTGTTTTGGGCGCTTGCCAGCGGCTGATCAATCCGGCAATCGCCGCAACAAAATGAAATCATCGTTTTGCGTCAGCATTTCAAAGTTTAGATTGTCGGCATTGTTGAGGTAATCAACCACCAGACTACGGGCCTGATAAGTTACTGGGCAGGCCGGTATCAAAACGAAATCCGCGCGATGATAGATCGACATATCGCCATAAAACCAAGGTGAACCCTGTGGCACGGGGACCGTTTTTCCAAACAACCAGAGCGGTGAAAACGTATCCGCCAAGGCCACGGATTTGCCCATGGTTTCAGGGAATTCTGCGACTTGTTCGGAGAGCTGATGCAAAAGGCCGATCAGGCCCATTTCGATTTTGCAGGCCGCAAGTTTCTGACCAAAAAGAACAACGTCTTTGGGATCAACCCCTGCCGCCTCGGCCTCGGCGCGAAGTTTTGGGGCGTCAAACTCGATCCCGAACCGCTTTGCCGGTGCATAAAGCCGGTCGCGCCGCATCATGATATCCCGACCGGCTGAAATCTCGAAAGGGCGGGCAAAATCAGCCACATCCAAGCGGGCATGGCGCAAAGTGGAAAAGCTGAGCGACAAGATTGTCGGCAGCACCAAAGCCAGCGACACGAGCGCAACCGCGTTGAGACTACGCGAAATATCCCAGCCAAATCCATTGTTGAGATGGCGGTGCGGGCGCAGGCTAAGCATCAGGATCACCAGTAGAACCAGCCACTTGGGATCATTGCCCCAATTCTGGTAGGTGACATAAATAAAGCCAGGCGCGGCCAGCATCAGGACCAGACCTTCAATTTGCTGCCCCGACTGACGGATCAGAATGACAGCCGCCAAAAGACAAATATTTGCCGCTAGAAATGTCGGCCCAACCAGCATCGTGATCAGATTTGCGCCGGGCGCAGATCGGATCGGCGCGGCGGCAATCGTTTTCAAATCGCCAAGATAGGCCAGCCAGAAATCAAGGCCGGTGTTCAGGGTCACAAGTCCGATGACCACAAGCCCCGTGATGACCCCGACGCCGAGGCTGCGGATTTGTCCGCGCAGCATTAACCCGACTAACAGCGCCGGCAGGAACGCCAGAAAGAAAGTGATCTTGGCCAAGGCCAGAAATGCCAATCCGGCACCGATTATGATGCCGTCGATCACCTCTGACGATAGTCCGTGTGTTGGCAGGATCACAAGCGGCAGGATGACAAAGGCAACAGCCCAGGCCCAGCGATTGTAAAACATCGAAACCGACGCTACCTGATCGGCACCGCCGTAAACCAAGGCGGTCGCCAGAATGATAACGAATGCACCAAAGAAATAGGCCAATGCGCCCGACAACCGCGTAAGCCCGACCCAAAAGATTGCCGGTGTCAGCAAACCGGCAAACAGCAGCGATCCCAGTTTGACCGATAATCCAAGGCCCAGACCTGCCGCCAAGAAGCCCGCGATCGGTGCAAAGGACAAAAAGCCAAGCGGCGTCATGAAATCCAGGTGAGGCTTTTCCCCTGCGCCCATGCGCAAGGCAATGTCGAGCACATGTAACGCGTCACCCTCATGCTGGTCGATCAGCAAAACACCTTTGCCAAGCAAAAGCGCCGCCTGAACGCCAAGGATCAGAAGGAGAAAAATCAGGTATAGTCCGGCGGACGGCCTGCTCATTGTCGCCCCATAGTTCACATTGCGGGAATCCTAACGGCTCTATCTTGCCAATGCAAAAACCAATCTGCTGTTTTAGTTGTTTGAGAGCCCACAAACGCCTAGAATCATAAAAAACAAAGAGCAGCCCAGCCCAAGAGGCCCAACATGAATATGCAGGCGATTGACGTCAAAGCCCCACCGCAACCGACGTCTCTGGGCGACACCGGCCTTAGCAAGGTTATGCTGCGGGACATTCTTCTCAAGACGGTTTTTCGCCGCCATCTGTCCACGGCAACTTCGATTGCCGAAGCGATCTGCCTGCCGATTGGGCTGACCAACGACCTGATTGACATGGCGCGCTCGCAAAAGCTGATGGAGGCCATGGGCAACCGGGATGAAGACGGCACAAATGAAATGGTGTTCGAGCTGTCGGAGGGAGGAAAATCCCGTGCGCTGGATGCTTTGGCACAGTCGGAATACTACGGCCCGATGCCCGTCCCGCTGGAAGATTACAAGGCCCAGACCGAACGCCAAGCCGTGCGTAACATCTCTATTTCAAAGCAGAAATTGCAGGAAAGCATGTCCCATCTGGTGCTGCCTGATGGGCTGCTGGATGAATTGGGACCGGCAATCAACTCTGGCAAATCCATCCTGATGTATGGCCCGCCGGGCAATGGTAAATCCTCTATCTCCAACGGCATTCGTGACGCGCTTGGTGATCAGATTTATGTACCGCGTGCCATTGAATATATGGGACAGGTCATCACGGTTTATGACCCGATCGTGCATGATAATGTCGAGGCTGACGTTGGTGATGGCGCGGGATTGCGACGTGCCGGAAACCGCTTTGACAGCCGCTATGTGAAATGCCGCCGCCCGACTGTGATTACCGGTGGCGAGTTGACGCTGGATATGCTCGATCTGAAATACAACCCCGTTAGCCGGACCTATCAGGCGTCCCTACAGTTAAAATCCACCGGCGGCGTCTTTATCGTCGACGACCTTGGCCGCCAATCCGAACCGCCACAGGCGCTGATCAACCGTTGGATTGTCCCGATGGAAAGCGGGTTTGACATTCTGGCATTGCAATCCGGCGAAAAGTTCATCGTGCCGTTTGATACGCTGGTGATTTTTTCGACCAACTATGCACCCTCGGAAATGTTTGATGGCGCGGCGCTTCGCCGGATTGCTTACAAGGTGAAGGTGGATGGACCAAATCAGGACCAGTTCCTGCAAATTTTTGCGCGGGTCTGCCGGGCAAAAAACATGCCGATTGACGAAGACACGGTCGTCCATCTGCTCAAGAACCGCTACCCCGAAGTGAACAGTGTTTTTGCCAATTTCCACACGCCGTTTCTGATCGAACAACTGCAATCCATCTGCGCCTATGAGGGTATTCCTTTGCAGATGAGCCCAGAGTTGATCGACCGGGCCTGGGCCAACCTTTTTGTTGACGAAAGCTAGATGAAAACCGGGCTGGCGGGATGCGGCACCATGGGCGGCCCGATGCTGGCCGCGATGGCAAAGGCGGGTCTGGATGTCGTCGGTTACGATATTCGCCCGCTTGCGGAATTTGGCAGCCTTGCGAGATTGATGCGATCGGACCCCGCAGAATTTGCGGCTGATATTGCGGTTCTCTTCACGGTTGTGCGCGACATCAAGGAAACGGAAACCCTGTTGTTCGGCGCAACCGGCCTTTTGGATCTTTCGCCAAATCTGGAATTGCTTGTCATCTGCTCCACCCTTTCGCCGCGTTATCTCGACAGCTTGCGCGACCGGGTTCTCAGCCAGATCGCTTTGGTGGATGCACCAATGTCAGGTGCTGAAGTTGCCGCCAAAGAAGGGCGATTGTCTTTCATGCTGGGCGGGGACGCCAAAGACCTTGCGCGGCTGGAGCCCTATTTGCAGGCCATGGGTGCATTTTTTCACAAAATGGGTGCCTTCGGGTCTGGTATGAAGGCCAAGGTACTAAACAACCTTCTGGCTGCGTCTTCGACGGTGATGACACGCCAAGTACTTGATTGGGCAGTTGAATTTGATCTCGACCCCGAACGGCTCCTGGCGCTGATCAACACCTCCTCCGGTCAGAACTGGTTTGCTTCCGGTTTTGAGGAGATCGAGTTTGCCAAAGCCGGTTTCGAGGCGCAAAACACCCTTGGAATTTTGCAAAAAGACGTCGCATCTGCATTGGACGCGGCCCCGCAAGACGCTGACAAACGCCTCGGACTGCTGTTGGCCGAGCTGATCGGGGGGCTAACACCCTACACCTCGTCAAAGTGACTTTACCCGGCAAACGCTGCGGGCCATCCTCAGCCGCATGAACATCCTGCCCGAAAAATTTCAACGCTGGTTTGACAAAAAGGGCTGGGTTTTGCATCCCCACCAGCAAAAGCTGTTGCAATTATCGCAGGATCCCTGTGCGCTTTTGATTGCACCAACCGGTGGCGGCAAGACGCTGGCTGGGTTTTTGCCCAGCCTGATCGAATTGCAAAACGGCGGTGAAGGGTTGCACACGCTTTACGTCTCGCCTCTGAAAGCCCTTGCTGCGGACATCAAACGAAACCTATCCAAACCGGTGGAAGAAATGGCCCTGCCGATCCGGGTCGAGGATCGCACCGGCGACACCCCCTATTCCAAGCGCCAACGCCAACGCGCCGATCCGCCGGATATTTTGCTGACAACACCCGAAAGCCTCGCTTTGCTGTTGTCCTACGAAGACGCGCCGCGGATGTTCAAGTCGCTCAAACGAATCATTGTCGATGAAATCCACGCGCTTGCCGAAAGCAAGCGAGGTGATCAGATGATGTTGTGCCTTGCAAGGCTGCAATCCCTGGCACCCGGCCTGCGCCGCACCGGCCTCTCGGCAACCGTCGAAGACCCGCCCGCCCTTGGTCACTTTCTGGCGCAACACCCGGCGCAAGCGACTATTCATCATGCCGACCCCGGACCTGATCCAGACATCTCCATTCTGGATACTAAGGCAATTCCCCCTTGGAATGGTGCCGGGGCGCATTATGCGATCCCGGAGGTGCTGGAACAGGTCAAGGCCGCTGAAACCACTTTGATTTTCATCAATACCCGCGCCCAGGCCGAGCTGTTTTTCCGTGCCCTCTGGGTCGCCAATGAGGATGGCATTCCAATCGGCTTGCACCACGGATCGCTATCACGCGAGGCGCGCGTAAAGGTCGAGGCGGCTATGGTCGCCAGCCAACTTCGCGCGATTGTCTGCACCGGAACGCTTGATCTCGGCATCGACTGGGGCAATGTCGATCTAGTGATTCAGATCGGCGCACCAAAGAACGTGAAACGTCTGGTTCAGCGTATCGGACGTGCCAATCATCGCTATAACGCGCCTTCCAAAGCCTTGCTGGTTCCGGCAAACCGCTTTGAGGTTCTGGAATGCCGCGCCGCGCTTGAAGCGGTGCGTGCTTATGATCTGGACGGCGAGCCGCGTGGTCGCGGACCCCGTGATGTCCTCTGCCAATTCATTCTGATGACCGCTTGTTCGGGGCCTTTTGCGGCGGATGATCTTTTTGCCGAGGCTCGTTCGGCTGGGCCTTATCACGACCTGAGCCGGGCGGAATTTGACGATTGCCTGACCTTTTGTGCAACCGGCGGCTATGCGTTGCGGGCCTATGATCAATGGAAACGGCTCTTACAGGAAAACAACCGTTACCGGCTGCGCGATCCGCGTTCTGCGGCGCGTATTCGGATGAACCTTGGGACAATCGTTGATACCGAAACCCTTGATGTGCGGCTGAAGAACCGGCGCGGCGGCAAGGCGCTTGGCGAGGTGGAAGAAAGCTTTGCCGCGACGTTGGTGCCCGGCGATACTTTCCTGATCGGCGGCGAAGTGGTGACCTACGCGGGCTTGCGTGAAATGACCGTTGAAGTGACCCGCGAACAGCGCAAGAAACCCAAGATCGCGGTTTTCAGCGGCACCAAGTTTTCCTCCTCAACCTTGCTTTCGCACCGGGTTCTGGCAAAACTTCAAGCGCCTGACTGGCCTGAATTACCCGCCCACACGTCAAACTGGCTACAGTTGCAACGACAAATGTCAGCCATGCCGCAACCGGATCGACTGTTGGTGGAAGGCTTTGCGCTTGATGGGCGTGAGTTCAGTTGTTTTTATGGCTTTGCGGGTCGCAATGCGTTGCAAACATTAGGTCTTTTGATAACGCGTCGGATGGAAAACAAAGGTCTGCATCCGCTTGGATTTGTCTCAACGGACTATGCATTGCTGATCTGGGGGCTGGAGGCCTTGCCCGATCCCGCACCGCTTTTGGCACGTGATGGCATGATCGAGGGACTGGAAACATGGTTGGCCGAAAACGCCGTGATGAAGCGCTCTTTTCGCAATGTGGCGACGATTGCCGGGCTGATTGATCGCAACATGCCGGGCAAAAGAAAGACAGGACGACAGGCGACGTTTTCCTCGGACATCCTTTACGACACCTTGCGAAAATACGACCCCGATCATCTGTTGCTGCGCCTGACCCGCGAGGAGGCGATGCGCGGGCTTGTGGATTTTGGACGGGTCGAAGAAATGCTTGGGCGCATCAATGGCAAGGTCGATTATGTCCGTGCACCCGGCGTGACCCCGCTGGCCGCACCTTTGTTGCTGGAAATCGGCAAAGTCCCGATCCGTGGGCAAGCCGAAGAAAAAGTCCTTGCCGATGCGGCCGAGGCAATGATGCAGGCGGCTGGGCTGGCCTAGCGGTAAACCCCACCAGATTTGCCTTGCCCTTTGGCGCATCTCGACGGCATTGTTTTTCCATGCACGGATACCAGTTTTCGCTTGGCTCTGCCCGTTTGACCGCCTTGCCGAGCGGCGCTTTGTGGTGGTCCGAAGAAGGTCTGCTTTGCGTGTCCGATCTGCATTTTGGGAAATCGGCACGTTTTGCGCGGCTGCGCGGCCAGATGCTGCCGCCTTACGAAAACCGCGACACGCTGGAGCGGCTTGAACGCGACATTCTGAAACTGAACCCGGCCCAGGTGATTTGTCTGGGCGATTCATTTGACGATATGAAAGCGCTCGACGAGATGGACGACAGCGACCACATGTGGCTGACCTGCCTGATGGCTGGGCGGCGCTGGACCTGGATCGAAGGGAATCACGACCCCGGCCCAGTCGGCATAGGCGGCGTACATCGCGCTGAACAGACGCTGCGTGACCTTACGTTTCGCCATATCGCTGATCCCGACAAATCACTGGAGATTTCCGGGCATTTTCACCCTAAGGCACAGATTTCAGCCAAGGGCCGCAGCCTTTCGCGCCCCTGTTTTCTGATTGATGCCGAGCGGGTCATTTTACCGGCATTTGGCACCTTTACCGGCGGGTTGCGAAGTGACGCTGCCGTCTTGCAGGAGATTATGTCTCCAAGCGCAATCGCTGTTCTCTGCGGGACCAAAGCGCAGGCCATGCCGATGAAACGGGTTCTATAAAAGCCCCGCGGCCTTAACATCGGCCCGGTAGGAACGGCTGACCGGTACCTCGGTTCCATCATGCAGAACCAGAAAAACCCGCGACCCGTCGCGACGGCTTTTGGCAACGGCACCGCGCCCGACCCAATGGGAGCGATGGACACGAACGCCCCTGATCCCCTCCAGTTCTTCCAGCGCGTCGGCAAAGCGCATCAGGAGCAGTTCCTTGCCGAGCTTAGTGTGAACCTCCACATAGTGATCCTGGCTTGAAACACGTACGACTTCGCGCCCCAGATTGGGCGGCAGACGCTTAAGGATGGAGGGGGTTGACGCGGCCTCGGGTTGGGGTTCTACCGGTTGCTCCATGCTGCGGGTAAAGACCAGAATAGTCAGCATCACCACCAGAAAGATCATCCCGGCGTAGATCGCTATCAGCCAGACCGGATCCCGTGAACCGGAGGTCCCGGGAAACGCAAGCGGGATCGCAATGGCCAGGAAGGGGCTGTAAAAGGTTGCAAATAGAACGCTCATCACAGGGTAGGTGATGACAATCGAAAGATGCTCTACCCTGCGCGCAAAAATATTCACCGCACCGCCCAAAACAATGCCGTAACCCACTGCCAGCGACCAGAAAACAAATCTAACGACAAGACTTTGCCCCTGCCCGGAGTCAAAGGGACCGGAGATCACACACGCCCCAGTGATAGCGACCCAAAGCGCTACACGGATTGGGTTAATCGAGTAAGAAATCAATTCACGAAGCGCGAATAACATAGCCAAAATCACTGTTCTTTCGCGAAGTATAACGTCCTCAGGCGAAAGTTCGATTGAAAAATACCGACAGTAACGCGATTTTCGGCCGGACCTGAGGTCGCGACATTGGCTTTAGGGGTAAGTCGCGCTGGTGGGAGATTTTGCGTGCATGAGTACTCGGTTCCCTCAAACCCATCAGCGCGGCAATTTCTGCCTCTTAAGCGGTCAGGCCCTCCGGCTCTTCCAAACCATTGGCCCTTGCGCAGGCCGTCACGGTATTGGCCAACAAGCAGGCAATCGTCATCGGGCCCACACCACCCGGCACTGGCGTAATCGCACCTGCCTTGGTGCTGGCCGATGCAAAATCAACATCGCCCACCAGCCGGGTTTTGCCTTCGCCTTTTTCCGGTGCGTCAATCCGGTTGATGCCAACGTCAATCACGGTGGCCCCATCACCAATCCAATCCGCGTTGACCATTTCGGCACGCCCAACGGCGGCGACGACAATGTCGGCCTGACGGCACAACGCCTCGATGTTTTTGGTGCGCGAATGGGCTATGGTGACGGTGCAGCTGTCTTTCAACAGAAGGTTCGCCATCGGCTTGCCGACAATGTTGGAGCGCCCAATCACAACCGCGTTTTTGCCAGACAGATTGCCCAGGTGATCCCGCAGCATCATCAGGCATCCAAGCGGCGTGCAAGGCACCATGCTTTTCTGCCCGGTGCCCAGCAGACCAACATTGGAGATGTGGAACCCATCGACATCTTTGGCAGGGTCAATGGAATTGATCACCAAATCCTCGTTCAGATGCTTGGGCAATGGCAATTGCACCAGAATGCCATGGACCGCGTCGTCGTTGTTCAACTGGTCGATCAGTGCCAAAAGGTCTTTTTCGGAAGTGTCCACATCAAGCTTATGTTCGTAGGAATTCATGCCAACCTCTACGGTTTGCTTGCCCTTGGAGCGGACATAAACCTGACTTGCAGGATCCTCGCCCACCAGAACCACAGCCAGACCGGGTGTGATCCCATGGTCCGCCTTGAGCGTTTTTACGTGGCCTGCAACCTTGTCACGCACTGTTGCGGCAAAAGCTTTTCCGTCGATGATTTCAGCGGCCATGTCAGTGGCTCTCCTTTTGTTCGAGTTGTTCAATTGCGTTGAGCGCGCTGGTCAGCCCGCGGAGGGAAAACACCGCCTCGGCCTCCGGCGCTTTGAAGGTCAAAAAGAATCCGCGTTTCATGCCGGCGACCAAGACATCCGCCGCTTCCCCTTTGAGGATACTCACACTTTCCGCAACATTGTTGCCTTCGGGCGTTACACGGCTCCAACTCGCCTCGGGTATGTCGAGCGTCCGACCATCAAGAATAAGTTCAAAGGGCCCAACGGGATCATCGGGAAGGGCCAACATATAGATTTCGACCGCTGGTCCGTTGGTTGAGCCATGCACAGCAAGGCGGGCAACACCAAAGAAGCCTTTACCAAAGCTGGAAGGGTTTGCAGGATCAAACAGATATTGAACCGCTCGGCAGGGACCAGCACCGTTGTCGGCGCAGACGGCCAGAAAATCCTGATGATAGCTGCGCTTTTCGCCAAATTCATGGGTGAACCACGGCCCGGCGGCCGCAGGCAAAGCCAAAAGAAAAGGCAATGAGAATATCGCCAACAATCGCATTCGACTTGCCCTTCTTTTTGCTTCAAATATCCAAAGAAAACGGGCGGCCCAAATGCGCCGCCCGTGGTTTTTCTAGAACAAGCCTTCGACAAGGCCCTCTGCATTCAGCCCGATGCTTTCCGCCGCAGGCACGCGGGGCAGACCCGGCATTGTCATGATGTCTCCGCAGACGACAACGATAAATCCGGCGCCTGCGGACAGGCGTACTTCGCGGACAGGGACCGAATGGCCTGTTGGTGCGCCCCGCAGGTTGGGATCGGTCGAGAAGGAATACTGGGTTTTCGCCATGCAAACCGGCAGGTTGCCATAACCTTGCTCTTCCCAATCTTTAAGCTGATTGCGGATTTTCTGGTCGGCCAGAACCTCGTCCGCGCGGTAAATCCTCTTGGCAATCGTTTCGATTTTCTCAAAGAGCGGCATTTCGTCAGGATAAATCGGTGCAAAGTTGGCCATGTCAGCATCGGCGACTTCAGCAACGCGGCGTGCCAAGGCCTCGGAGCCTTCGGAGCCAAATTCCCAATGCTTGGAGACAATCGCCTCGGCTCCCATGGAGGCCACGTAGTCCTGAACTGCTTTCACCTCGGCGTCGGTGTCTGTCACAAAGTGGTTGACTGCGACAATTACCGGCACGCCAAAACTTTTGAGGTTCTCGATGTGACGCCCAAGGTTTGGACAGCCTGCTTTGACGGCCTCGACATTCTCGGGTCCAAGGTCAGCCTTGGCCACGCCGCCGTTCATCTTCATCGCACGGATTGTGGCAACACAGACAACCACCGACGGGGCCAGACCGGCTTTGCGGCATTTGATGTTGAGGAACTTTTCCGCGCCAAGGTCAGCGCCAAAGCCTGCTTCGGTTACAACGTAATCCGACAATTTGAGCGCGGTTTGCGTGGCCACAACCGAATTGCAGCCATGTGCGATATTGGCAAACGGGCCGCCGTGGACAAAGGCCGGATTGTTTTCCAGCGTTTGCACAAGGTTTGGCTGCATCGCGTCTTTCAGCAGAACGGTCATCGCGCCGTCGGCTTTGATATCGCGGCAGAAAACCGGCGAACGGTCACGGCGGTAAGCGACGATGATGTTGCCAAGGCGCTCTTGCAGATCGGCAAGGTCTTTGGACAAACAAAGGATCGCCATGACTTCTGAGGCAACCGTGATGTCAAACCCGGTTTCGCGTGGGAAGCCGTTCGACACCCCACCAAGCGAGGCCGTGATCTGACGCAAAGCCCGGTCGTTCATGTCAACGACGCGACGCCAGGAAACACGGCGGGTGTCGATCTCCAGGCTGTTGCCCCAATAGATGTGGTTGTCGATCATTGCGGACAAAAGACTGTGTGCGGAGGTGATCGCATGGAAATCGCCGGTGAAATGGAGGTTCATTTCCTCCATCGGCACGATCTGCGCGTAGCCACCGCCAGCAGCGCCACCCTTCATCCCGAAGTTTGGCCCCAAAGAGGCTTCGCGGATACAGATCATCGCGTTTTTACCGATGCGGTTCAGACCGTCGCCCAGACCAACAGTTGTCGTCGTCTTGCCCTCACCCGCCGGAGTGGGGTTGATCGCGGTCACAAGGATCAGCTTGCCATCTTCGCGATCGGCCAGCGACTTGATGAATTCAGCCGAGACCTTTGCCTTGTCGTGGCCGAAGGGCAGCAAATCCTTGGCATCAATACCGAGACCAGCGCCGATTTCCATGATCGGTTTTTTGTTTGCCTCGCGGGCAATTTCAATGTCACTTTTGTAGCTCACGGGGGACTCCTGTCGCGGTGTTTATCTTGTGCCTATCTAGCGGTGATGGCGGATTGGTTCGGTGTTTTTGCGACCCCTGACGGGTTGGAATCGCCTGATCTGTCTTCAATGGTATGCCCGGGCATGCGGCCAGGCCGGTTGATCGGGGATATGCAGGCGACATTGATCGCCGATTTTCAGACTGCCTTCGCGTTCGACCCATCCCGTAACACCGCGGCGATGCTCTGCGGCCGGTTTGAACTTGGCACCAAATCCGGGGTGCGCGCGTTCGATGACGGGACCGGGCAAAACACAGGGGCGGTTTTCCATGTCAATTGTCAGTGTCGTACCGGATTGAAACTGAAGGCGCGATGACGGCGGGATCAGCGTAAAATCCGGTATTCCGCGAATGACCAGCGAGGCCCCGATCAGGGCGGGGTCAAGGTCAGCGACACCCATTTCAGCCGCAATCGCCGCCAGGTCTTCTTCCGACACGATAGAAAACTGTCTTGTGTTGCGAATGGTGGTGCCGCGTTCGTATTGCGCCAAAACCCGGCTGTCCGATGGGCGGGTCAACCCGGCATGGGATTCTCCGACAAAGCCAGCGAATGTCGCCTCGATCTCGCTCAAAGGGCCAGAGGCCAAATCGGCCTCGCGGTCGGCGACGGCACCGATCCAGACCAGCGTTCCGGTGAAGTCAGTGGGCATGAGTGCGGGCATGTTCGAATCCCTGATTTGGTTCAAAGGACCATAAAAGCGCAGGGAATTCAGGACAAGACACAACCGTTGGAGAGAGAAAAATCGGATAAGTCGCTGGTTTTACTTTATTTTGTGCGGAAGTGCCGCCTCATCTGCCGGTTCAACGGAAACTATTTGGCAAAATCGGCGGTTAGTTTTGCTGCAATTATAATCCAAATATACGATATTGGTCACTATTTTTGAACCTATTAAATACCAATTATCATCCAATTTCCTCGGCTAATCTCCAAAAAGAAACGGAGCGGCCATTTCTGACCGCTCCGCATCAATTCTACTCAGCCGTTTTGGCCAACGTCATGTCGATGGTTCAGGCTCCAACCCTGGTGCCTTTGGCGCGTTTGGCTTTTTGGTCTTTGGAATGGCCGTCACCGATGCGGAATTCCCGCCCGACGTGGTGTCATCCTCCTCGTCGCCGCCACGATTAAGCGCCTCGCCCGCAATGACCTTGGTGATTTCCGCACCGGTCAGCGTTTCATATTCCAACAGGCCTTCGGCCAGACGCTTGAGATCGTCGGCCTTGTCTTCGAGGATTTTGCGCGCGCGAGCGTAACCTTCGTCCACCAGTTTGCGCACCTCGTCGTCAATCAGGGCCTGCATCTTGTCGGATGCGGACATGCCGTTGCCTTGGGAGCCAAGGTAGCTTTCCTGTTCGTTGGAGTAATTGATGTTGCCGAGCTTTTCGGACATGCCGAATTGCGTGACCATCGCACGGGCAATCCGTGTCACCTGCTGAATGTCGGACGAGGCACCCGAAGTGACATTGTCAGACCCAAAAATCAGTTCCTCGGCCACCTTGCCGCCCATCGCCATAGCGATTTTGGATTTGTATTTGGTCTTTGTGACAGAAAGCTGATCGCGTTCCGGCAGGCTCAGCACCAGGCCCAGCGCACGGCCACGCGGGATGATCGTCGCCTTGTGGATCGGATCATGCTGCGGGACGTTGAGGCCGACGATGGCATGGCCCGCCTCGTGGTAAGCAGTGAGCTTTTTCTCGTCCTCGGACATCACCATGGAACGCCGTTCAGCGCCCATCATGACCTTGTCCTTGGCGTTCTCGAAATCCTCCATCGTGACAAAGCGCTTGCCTGTGCGCGCCGCCATCAACGCGGCCTCGTTCACAAGGTTCGCAAGATCCGCGCCGGAAAACCCGGGGGTGCCGCGGGCAATGATACGCAGGTCCACGTCCGGAGCCAGCGGGGTTTTGCGGGCATGAACGCCAAGGATTTTTTCGCGGCCCTTGATGTCCGGATTTGGCACCTGAACCTGACGGTCAAACCGACCGGGGCGCAGCAATGCTGGGTCGAGGACGTCGGGACGGTTGGTCGCGGCGATCAGGATCACCCCCTCGTTGGCCTCAAAGCCATCCATTTCAACAAGCAACTGGTTGAGCGTCTGTTCACGCTCGTCATTGCCGCCGCCGTAACCGGCACCCCGATGGCGACCAACGGCGTCGATCTCGTCGATAAAGACGATACAAGGCGCGTTTTTCTTGGCTTGTTCGAACATGTCGCGGACACGGGACGCACCAACGCCGACGAACATTTCAACAAAGTCCGAGCCGGAAATTGTAAAGAACGGCACGCCGGCCTCGCCTGCAATTGCGCGGGCCAGCAGGGTTTTACCGGTGCCCGGCGGGCCAACAAGCAAAGCGCCTTTGGGGATTTGACCGCCCAAGCGGGTGAATTTTTGCGGATCGCGCAGGAAGTCGACGATTTCCTCAAGCTCTTCTTTGGCTTCGTCAATCCCGGCCACATCGTCAAAAGTGACGCGGGCGGATTTTTCGGTCAAAAGCTTGGCCTTGGATTTGCCAAAGCCCATGGCCCCGCCACGTCCGCCGCCTTGCATGCGGTTCATGAAGAAGATCCAGACGCCGACCAGAAGTAGCACGGGACCAAATAGGGTCAGGAAGGACAGCACACCCGAGGCTTCCTGCGGCTCAGCGCGAATTTGCACGCCTGCATCAAGCAGATCTTTAGTGATCTCGGAGCCTGCGGGCTGGATTGTTACGAATTGGCTGCCGTCCTTGGTTTTGACGTAGATGTTTTCACCATCCAGCGTCACGCTGTCGATTTCACCCCGTTCCACCTTTTCCATCAGGCTGGAAAAGCTTTCCGTACGAGCGTTCACACCCGATTGCGACGAGGTGAACATGTTGAATAAAGCAACCACCAGAAGGAAAAGTACCACCCAGAAGACGATGTTGCGCGAGTTTCCCAAAATCAGGACTCCTTTTCGTGACCATGCGAGAGGTCAAATGCCGGTTGTGACTAACATAGGCAAGGGCTTGATGGATTCAATGTGATAAAAGTGATGAAATGAAGCCCTCGGTCCCCAGAACCAGCCGGTTCGACCATTTATGGCGAATTCCCGCCGTTGGAACGGCGACCAATTCGTCGTTTTGCCAGATCGCCGGTGTTGCAAGAATATGGCTCGCTGAAACCTTTGGGTCGCGGGATTGGGCGATCAGTTGCAAATCAGCGGTCCTGAGCGGGCGGATCATGGCAGCGGCCCCCGAAGGGCCATTGATTTCCCAGCGGTTGTCAAACAGACAGCCCGGCGCAAAAGGGACTTCCCGCACCGCCGCTGGTTCGCGGCGGATCGTCAAGGTTGTTTCCTGTAGGGTCAAAACCGTTCCTGCGAGGGTTTTCTGACGCCCCTGCTGCAAAGCTTCAAACGTGCCGGTCAGCGCATCAAACCGGGGGCGATAGGGGCTTTGCGCGATATACCTGATGGCCGCAGCGAGCAGGCGCAGCTGAATGTCATCTGGTGCGGCCCTAAGGCGTTTCCAGTCGATTTTCAACGCCCCTTCTGGTGTGAGAGCCGCACATTGCCGGGCAAGATCTGCGGTCTGCTTCCCAAGCGCCTCCGCAGCGCGCGCCATATGATCAGCCGTCGCTGACAGTCGTTCAGGGGTCAGGCCAAGGGCGGCCAGTTCAGGCATTTTCTGGCGGATGCGAACCCGATCAAACCGCGGATCGTCATTGCTGGGGTCGTCGGCCCAGGTCAGTTGGTTTTCCCCCAGCCAGTCGCGCAACTCCTGACGCTTGAACCCCAATAGCGGGCGGAGCCATAGAATATCACCGTTCAGTTGCGATTTGCGCATCGCCGCAAGCCCATCCACGCCGGAGCCGCGTGCAAGGCGCATCAGGAAGGTCTCGCCCAGATCATCAAGCGTGTGCCCCGTTAGAATGACCTTGATCGCATGGGCCTGCGCCCAACTGTTGATCAGCCGCTGACGAGCCTGCCGTGCATTGGCTTGCAGGTTGCCGCTTTGGCCATTGTCCTCCCAGTCAAGGGTTTCATGCGGAATACCCAGGGCATGACAACGTGCAGCAACCAATGCGATCTCGGCGGCAGCGTCCCGGCGTAGCCTATGGTTGACGCTTGCGACCTTCAGGTTGACCGACCGTGGCGCGGCCCAAACTGCCACGAGATCCAATAAGGCCATGGAATCCCCGCCGCCAGACACGGCAAGCCCGATGGTCATCGCCGGGGGGAAAGGGTGCAGCTTGTTCAGGTCCGTGGCAAAGCGGTCTGACAGCATTGGCTTACAAGGCGCAGTCCAGCCGAGCCATTTCATCGGCAGCGCGACTACTGGCCGGGTCGCCGGGGTATCGCTGACCGACCTCGTTCAGGGTCAGGCAGGCTTCCTCGGGCTGGCCGATTTCTGCTAGGCTTGTGCCCAGACGAAACAGGGCCATCGGGGCAGCGAAAGCGTCGGGATCCGCTGAAAAACTTTTGAGGAAAGCCCGCGCGGCGTTGGAATGCTGGCCAAGGGCTGCAAAAGCCTCGCCGCGCCAGAAGTGGGCTTCGGGGGTTTTCGGACCGCCGGGATAATCTTCGGTGAAGCGGGAAAATCCGTCAATCGCACCCGCATAATCACCATCGTCAAACGCCGATTTGGCCGCGGCAAAGTCCGCCTCCTCGCCTTCGGCAAGTTCGGTGGTTTCCGGGATCGCTGTCAAATCATTCGTTTCAGTGGACTGCAAATCGCCGCCCAGCGTCGTGGCTTCGGAAAGCTTGGAGACGTCGCCGCCTTCCAGTTCAACCAAGCGAAATTCCAGATCACCGATCCGGTTAGTGCCATCCTTGACGATGCGATCAATGCGAAACTCCAATTCCTCGACCTTGCCGGTAATCCGGCGAAACTCGCCTTCCAGCGCGTCGAGCCGCTCCAAGGTGCTACCGGACCCGGTGGCGGTCTGGCTGTTGCCGGTTGTTGAAAGCTCGGTTTTCAGCCGCTGGATTTCGACATACAAAAAGCTGAGTTCCTGACGAATATCGGCAAGGGTTTCGCGCCTGTCCTGCGCAAAGGCAGGCTGCGCAACCCATGCCAACACCAAAAGCGACAGAAGAAATTCACGCATCAAACCGGATCCCTATGAATTGCCGCCAACCGAAACGACGGAGACCGCACGGCGGTTCTTGGACCAGCAGGCCTCGGTGGAACAGATTTCCACTGGGCGTTCCTTGCCGTAGGTCACAACCGACAAACGGTTTTGTGCCACGCCTTTTGAAATCAGATATTCCTGCACTGCATTGGCCCGCCGCGCCCCAAGTGCCAGATTATACTCGCGCGTTCCCTGCTCGTCGGCATGGCCTTCGATCAAGGTCTGAAACTCTGCGTTTTGCAACAGCCATGCCGCCTGAGCGTTCAGGATCGACTGGGCCTCGGAGTTCAGCGTGGCCTGATCAACATCAAACCAGATCCGATCACCGACCGAGGCCTGAAAAAACTCAGGGCTGTCCTGCGGGAAGGTCTGGTCGGTAGAGTTCAGGCCAGAGTTGGGAACGATACTGGTACAGGCGGCCAGCCCAAAGGCCAGCGCGATGGCAAGGCTGGTGATCTTGATACTCATTGGTGCCTCTTTTGATGCGGGCCGTAGCCCTTGCTTTTGTGCGTTGATAACATGTTTGAACCGGCTTGGGAATTCTTGCTCATTGCAACAAATCCGACCAGGAGGGGTCCGAACCGAAGTTTGGTGTATCAATACGCTTGAGATTTCGCCCGGAAATATCGACCGAATATAGCTGTGGTGCGCCATTGGTCCCGCGGCTTTCGCGAAAGAACATCAACACCCGGCCATTGGGCGCCCATGTCGGCCCCTCATCCAGAAAGGAGGCGGTCAGCAAGCGTTCTTCGGAGCCATCAAGGCGCATCACACCAATATGAAACCGCCCCTTGTTGATCTTGGTAAAGGCGACCAGATCGCCGCGCGGCGACCAGACCGGGGTGCCATAGCGCCCTGCGCCAAAGGAAATCCGTTTGGCCTCGCCACCATCGGCGGACATCACATAAAGCTGTTGGCTGCCCGCGCGGTCGCTTTCAAAGACGATCCGACTGCCATCAGGCGAAAAGGAGGGCGCTGTTTCAATCGCGGGCGAGGATGTAAGCCGGTTCTGCGCCCCGCTTGCGACATCAACCCGATAAATATCGGTATTCCCGCCATTGGACAGCGACACCAGCATGGTCCTGCCATCAGGAGACCAGCGCGGTGCAAAACTCATGCCCGGCAGATCGCTCAAAGCACGGCGGCGCAGGGTTTCCAGATCCAGCAGGTAGACACGCGGCAACCCGGTTTCATAGGAGGTATAAAGCACCTGCTTGCCATCCGGCGAGAACCTCGGACTAAGCACAATTGCGTTTTCCCCGGTCAGGTTCTGATAATTCTCGCCATCATAGTCCATGATCGCCAGCCGCTTTTGCCGCTGCCCCTTGGGGCCGCGTTCGGCCACAAAAACCACACGGCTGTCGAAATACCCGCTTTCACCGGTCAGGCGGGAGTAGACCGCATCGGACACCTTGTGCGCCATACGCCGCCAGTCATCCCGCTTGCCGGCGAATTGCAGCCCCTCGCCCATCTGGTTTTCAGCAAAGACATCAAAGAGACGAAACTTGACCGCGATCTGACCGTCACCCCGCATGGTTACGGCCCCGGTAATCAACGCCTGAACATTGATCACCTTCCAGTCGGAAAACTGCACCGGGCTGTCAAAATTTGTGATTACCGCGACATGAGCACGGGCCGGAACTTCGCGAAATATCCCAGACCCAACGAGATCCGCGATCACTACGGCGGTGATCTGTTCGGCCAGCCCCCCCACCGCTGCGGATTCAGCAACAAAGGCGGGCGCGGCAAAGGGCATCGGTTCGATCACGCCTTCGGTGATCTCGATTTTCAGCGGGCCGGTTGACTGCGCAAGCGTCGGGCCGGCGATAATGCCAAGCGAAAGCGTCAGAGCGACAAGAAAAGATTTCATCGTTGCCTCATGTTTTCGGGGTTAAAAGTGATCTCGACATTCTGCCAATGATCGTATTTTTCGGGTGGTAAAGTATAGGGGCCACAACGCAGAACGGCGCGGCGGGCAGCTTCATATGCTTTATTGGTCGCACTATCGGACCCCGGTGTGGAGCGGATCATACGCACGGTATTAACACGCGGCTCGCCGTTTCGTTCCAGCTGAATCCCAATGACCACCTTGATGCGCAGCGCATCCGAGGACAGCGAACCGACGTTCCAGCATTTCTGCACCGCCAATCGTAGACCATCTTTTTCGGCCTGATTGAGCGGCGGGCCAACCGGTGCGCGATCGGCCTGAGAAGCCGATGCGGCGGCCTCGGCAGCGGCGGCGGCAACGGCCGCAGCGATCGCATCCGCATCACGGGCATTTTTTTCCGCCAATTTCGCAGGCCGCCCTTTTGGACGCGAGGTGCGGGTCGGTGCAATCAGACTATCGGCCTTGTTGGCCTCTGTGATAATTTCGGTGGAGGCTTGATCCGGCGCACGTTCCTCGCTTTCCTCGGCCTTTTCGGTGGCCTCGGCGTCTTTTTTGGTTTCACTGCTCGGCGTGTCGTCGCGTTTTGCATCTTCGGGCGGTTTGGGTGCGGGATTTGTATCCACCCTTGGACTTGGCATTTCCAACGGCGCAATGACGGCCAGTCGATCAGGGGTCTTTTGCCCCGCCTGTTCTTCGTCAGCCGTGCGGGCATCGGGCAAAACCAGCGTGGCACCGAGTTCTTCGGTCAGGTTTTCGCTCGAAAGTTCCGGGGATTCAATCAACGCCTCGCTCACCGGTCGTTCGCGCACCTGCGACAGGTCCGGAACCTCACCCTTTGGCTGCGGTGCCTCTGGCGTCGCAAGGGCCGCGATATCCGGCTGAGTTTCGCTTTGCGGCCGCGCGGGGCTTTCTTCATCAATCTCCGGCTGCAAGGGAGGTGTAAGCCCGCTTTCAGCATTTGGGGCCTTCGATTGCAGCGCCGAAAACGCAGCCTCGGAAATCAAGGAGACATCGGAAACCGTAAATTCCTCGGCCTCACGCGCGGAAAAGAACGACCCGCCAAGAACGGCCCAGCCAATTACGATCAGATGGCCAACACCAGAGATATATGTGCCGGTCTCCATCGCGCCCTAGTTTTCCGGCGTATCCAGCGTCGGACCACCACTGTCGGTCACCAGCCCGATATTGCGAAATCCGCCTGCATTCAGCGCCCCCATGACCTGCATCACTGTCTCGTAAGAAACCGAGCCATCCGCGCGTAGGAACAGTTTGTCATCCTGACGCTCTGCCGCGATTGCCCGCAGTTTTGGGATCAGGGCATCGCGTTCGATTTCCACGGCCTGCAACACCAAACGACCGTCAGCAGCAATCGCAAGCGTCAGGGGTTCTTCGTCCTCCGCAGGTAGTGGCGTGGCCGCAGTTTTTGGCAGTTCAACCGGCACACCGACGGTCAACAAAGGGGCGGCAACCATAAAGATGATCAACAGCACCAACATCACGTCCACGAACGGCGTCACATTGATTTCTGCCATTGGTTTGGTGCGCTGACGGCGGCTGCGGCGTTTGCCGCGTTCCGCTGGGCCAAGGGTTCCCGCTGCCATCGCTTACCCGTCCAACTGGCGCGACAGGATGGTGGAAAACTCGTCAGCAAAGCTGTCCAGCCCGCCAGCGATCCGATCCGCGTCCGACGACAATTTGTTATAGAAAATCACCGCCGGGATCGCCGCCAAAAGTCCAAGTGCTGTTGCTACCAACGCCTCGGCAATGCCGGGGGCGACAACCGCCAAGTTGGTGCTTTGCTGGGCAGCGATTTCCTGAAAGGCGTTCTTGATGCCCCAGACCGTTCCAAAGAGACCCACAAACGGCGCGATGGAACCAACCGTCGCAAGAAAGGTCAGCCCGTTGGTCAGTTTTTCGGTCTGGCGCGTGATCGCCACGTCCATGGAGCGTTCAATCCGCGCCTGTGCGCCTGCGATCAATGCCCCGTCGGAGCGGTGCGAACTGTGCCATTCCGACATGCCTGCGCAAAATATCTCTTCCGAAGCCCCACGAGGTTTTGCGCCGATCTTGGTGTAAAGCTCGTCCAGCGGCTCGCCCGACCAGAACGCCCGGTCAAACATCGCGGCATCGGCGCGAGCAACGCGAAAATTCAGGAATTTCTGGATGATGATCGCCCAGGACCAGAACGAGGCCAGAACCAGAGCCAGCATGACAAGCTGTACAATGAAGGTTGCGCGCCAGAATAGGGCCAGCAACGAAAAATCTACCGTCTGAGCCGCGGCAAGCGCTTCGGTTTCCATGAATTATGCCCCTAATGCCTCGTTTCTGCGAGGTTCGATTTACCTGCCAGATTAACGAATTCAAACGGCATTTGCCAACATATCACGTAGATTTAACGACCCGGCCCTGCATTTCGTCGAGATTTCGGCGAATATCCGCTGGAAGACGCACCGGTTTGCCCGCAAGCGTCATGGAAATCACCGTTACACTGGAGTCAAAGAGCAGCGTGTCGTCGCGAAAAACCTGTTGGCTCATCACCATTCGCGCCGCCGACAGCCCGGTTACAGTGGTTTCCACCCGCAGGATATCGTCGAATTTGGCAGGGCTGATATAGTCCGCTGTCAGGGATTTCACCGCAAAGACCAGCCCTTGACCTTCTTTCATGGTGGTTTGATCAACGCCCAGTGCCCGGACAAAATCCGTACGGCCGCGTTCAATGAACTTGAGGTAATTCGCATAATAGACGATCCCGGCCATATCGGTTTCTTCGTAGTAAACGCGCAGGGTCAGTTCATGTTTCATCGGCCATTGCCTCGATCAGGGTTCCAGTTCGCGCCGCCAAACGAAGGGCATGTGCGGGTTCGTTCGTTGCGACAGGCATGTTGGGATCATAGGCCGCGCGGATCAACGCCGCATAGGCCGGTTTCACGATGCAAAGGTCGTTCCTTTCAATGATCGCAACCGGGCTTTCCGCAGCAAAGGCCCCATCCGCCCAAAGTAAAATCGACTGCACCATTTGCTGGGTGCCGATCGTCTGGACCGAGGCGGCTTGCTGGCTTTCGCCCATGCGCACAAAAACCGCACAAAACCGGATTGCACCGTCCTTGTCGAAGGTAAACGCACGATATTGATTGGCACCCGAAGCTGTCAGATCGGCCACTTTATCACTCATGCCCGTAACAAGACGATCAAGATCGGGAATGCCCAAGACCTCGTGCCATTCCGAGACAAAAAACAAAATGAGATTCGAACCAAGTTCAGGATCGGTTTCGACCATCTTTCGATTGGCGATGCCAAGAACCGTCGCAAAAGCGGATTTGAGACCTTTGAGGGTTTCATCCGTCACCCCAAAAACCACGGGCGCAATCGGGCGGCCCCAGCGGGCAAATTTGTAGTTTTCACCGCCAAAAAGGCGGGTGATATCGGAGGCGGTCAGGGTCTTGTCAGTCATTCGTCTTCAAACAGGTCCGATTGGGGAAGGGATTTGGGAGCGGCTAATCCCAGATGTGCCCAGGCTTTGGCGGCCAGCATCCGGCCCCGTGGGGTGCGTTGGATCAATCCCTGTTGCAGCAAGAACGGTTCGATCACCTCTTCGACGGCATCGCGGGCTTCTGAAAGCGCGGCGGCGATGGTTTCAACGCCGACGGGTCCACCTCCGTAGTTTTCTGCCAATAGCCTGAGGTAACGCCGATCCGCTGAATCAAGGCCCAGATGATCGACCCCTAACTTGGTCAGCGCCATATCCGCGATGGCCTTGTCAATATGACCATTACCCTCGACCAGTGCGAAGTCCGCAACGCGCCGCAGCAACCGTCCAGCAACCCGTGGGGTGCCACGGGCGCGGCGGGCAATTTCCCTCGCCCCGGCTTCGTCCGCGTCGGCGTTCATCAGCGCCGCACCCCTTGTCACGATTTTGAGCAGTTCGTCCTCGGTGTAAAACTCCAGCCTTGTCGGGATGCCAAAGCGGTCCCGCAAGGGCGTCGTCAAAAGTCCAAGCCGCGTGGTTGCGCCGACAAGGGTGAATTGCGGCAGGTCAATCCGAACGGTGCGGGCGGCTGGTCCTTCGCCGATCACGAGGTCGAGTTCGAAATCCTCCAAGGCGGGATAAAGCACTTCCTCAACCGCTGGGTTTAGGCGATGAATTTCGTCGATGAACAACACGTCGCGTTCGTCCAGATTGGTCAGGATCGCTGCCAGATCCCCGGCACGCGCCAGCACCGGACCGGATGTCATGCGAAAGTTCACGCCCAATTCGCGCGAGATGATTTGCGCCAGCGTGGTTTTGCCAAGACCGGGGGGGCCGTAAAACAGCGTATGGTCCATGGCTTGCCCGCGCATTTTCGCGCTTTCGATAAAGACCCGCAGGTTGGCACGCGCCTCGGCCTGACCGGTAAAATCCTCCAGCGTTTGGGGGCGCTGGGCACGATCTGCGTCAGAGGCCTGCGGTTCGGGGCGCAAGGTTGGATCGGGGGTGGTCACGCCGCTATTCCTTTGGAGCCAGCAAGCGCAACGATGCGCGGATCAAGGATTGGGCGGTGTCCAAACCTTCCTGCGCCGAGGCTTCGGCGATTGCGGCGGCTGCTTCGCCCTGACCATAGCCAAGATTAACCAGCGCCGACAAGGCATCCGCGCGCATCGCCGCAGACCCTGAGGAACCGCCCGTGGTCGGCTTGGGCATCGGGGCGGCGGCAAAGGTCGGCTCGATCACCACGGCATCATCCACCTCGGCCTGTTTTTCACCACTGGCGCCAAGCGCCATGATTTTCGGCGCCTTGTCTTTCAACTCCAAAGTCACCCTTTGCGCGAGCTTCGGGCCAACCCCGGGCGCAGCCTTGATCGCCGCCACATCCCCAAGCGAAATCGCCCGCGCCAGATTGTCCGCGCCAAGCGTTCCGGCAATCGACAAAGCCGCTTTTGCCCCAACCCCTTGAACGGAGACCAGCAAACGGTGCCATTCACGTTCCGCCAGAGTTAGAAAACCATAGAGTTGCATCAGATCTTCGCGCACCACCAATTCGGTATAAAGCGCCGCCGCACCCCCCGGCTGCGGCAGCATCGCCAAAGTTGGCGAGGCGCAAAAGACCACATAGCCAACGCCCTGAACATCAATCAACACATGATCATCGGCCTTGTAGTCAATCCGCCCGGTCAGCTTGCCGATCATGAAGCCGCCCCTTGCGCACGCGAAATGGCCCCCGCCAGCCGATTGGCGAATTTGGCGTGATGCGCATGGCAGATCGCAATCGCCAGCGCGTCGGCGGCATCTGCGGTCACGGCCCCTGCCGTTGGCAATTGGCTTTGCACCATATGGGCGACCTGCCCTTTGTCGGCATGTCCTACTCCAACGACGGTTTTCTTGATCTGGTTGGGCGCGTATTCCGCGACCTCCAGACCAGCGGCGGCGGGTACCAGCAACGCAATAGCGCGGGCCTGTCCAAGTTTGAGGGTCGCGGCACCGTTGACGTTGACAAAGGTCTGCTCCACCGCGGCGCAATCGGGGGCCATTTCTTCGACGATTTTGCAAAGCTGCTGATGTAATGACAAAAGACGCGGCGCAAGGGCGGTACCGCTGGTTTTACAAACGCCATGCGCCACATGCCGCAGGCGGCCATTATGCGAATCAATAATGCCCCAGCCCATCACGCGGAGCCCCGGATCCAGTCCCAAGACGCGCATAAAACCCCTGCTCTTTGTTGTTTTGCCCGGAAATAGCACGAAACAGGAACGTAAACCAGCAAGTTCTGACGAGATTTCTGGACCTGCGCGCTAGATTATTTGCTTGGATTTGGACCAAAAACAGGCGCATTTTGCGGCCCCGGATCACTTTTTGACCCCCGCGCCTGACAAAGTGTCGTTTTTAACATCTTTGCGTTTTCCCTATGCAAAACCCGCATTTCAGCCATGCAAAATCACCAATTGTCGTGGGCAGATGACAGGTCTAAGTGCGGTTTCAGACACCGGCGCTTTGACCGGCTCAACTCTAAAGAAGGACGACCAAAATGGCTACTTTTGAAACCACCCGTCCGGCCCCTTTCGGCGCCGTTACGATCCACCGTATTGTGTCGTCATTCGACGCTCTGCGCGAAGCTGTACTTGACTGGAACAACACCCGCGTGACCCGCGCGGCGCTCGAGCGTCTGTCGGACCGTGAGCTGGCCGACATCGGCCTGATCCGTGGCGACATCGACCAGATGTAATCCATTCACCACACGAGATGAGGGGCTGTATTCCACCGGGAATGCAGCCCTTTTTCGTCTTAGAGAGTGCTTATTTACGGCCACCGATCAGCGGCTTGGCCCAAGCCCCCAACTGGCGGGACACCGGACCGGGTTTCATGATGAATACGCCGATCTGGGTCGAAATCTGACTGTCATCCATGCGCGACAAGCGGCGTTCAACCTGAGGCTCGCCAATCCGCAGGATCACAAAGCTTTTGAGCGCAATGGCAAGGGCCGCCAAAAGAATGACCCAGCTCCACGGCAGATGGCGCAAAGGATTGCCAATGGCCCAGCCACGCCTTTTGGCGCCGCCTGGTCCGACAATCATGCGCCCTTTGGTCCTGCCGCCGCTTTTACGATAGGCTTTCAGGCGCTTTCGATATTCTTCGATGTTTGTTTCGCTCATGATCCGGTCCCTGATTGGAAATCTCGTGGGGGATGCAGGCGAAAATATGACCGAAAGGTTATGCTTTCGTGGATTTTAGCGTCAATGTCGTCCAGTCACCCAAGACATCACACACGATCTGCTCAAACCCCTGCGCCTGGTAGGCAGCAGCAACCTCGTCGGCCTGAGTGTTCAGAATGCCTGACAGGATCACAAAACAACCCGGCGCGGAATGCTTGGCCATATCCGGCGCCAGATCAATCAGTGGCCCCTTTAGGATATTGGCAAAGATCAGATCAAACGGGGCCGCTTTGGCCAGCGCAGGATCCTCAAAGCCCGCACAGGTGATACAGTCGATTTGCCCGGCAAGATCGTTGAAGGTCAGATTGGCAAGGCTGGTTTCAATCGCCACCTCGTCAATATCGCTGGCAATTGCAGGCAGCCCGGGCCAGAGCTTCACCGCCGCCATAGCCAAAACCGCCGTTCCGCAACCGATGTCCGCTACATTGCCGGGGCGCACCCCCTGATCCGCCAGCCGGTCAAGAGCAAGCAAACAGCCCTTGGTGGTGCCATGATGTCCAGTGCCAAAAGCCATCGCCGCATCAATCGCCAAAGGGATCACACCGGCGGGAACCTTGTCCGCATCGTGCGAACCGTAAAGAAAGAACCGCCCGGCAGGCACCGGAGCCAGTTCGCGGCGCACATGCGCCACCCAGTCGGTTTCCGGCAATTCGGAAATTACAAAATCCCGCGCCTCAAACGCCTTCGCCAGCAACGCCAGCGCCGCCTCGTCCGGGGGCTCGATGAAATAGCCGCCGATTTCAAACAGGCCCGAGCCATCTTCGATCTCAAAAACACCTACGCCGGTGGGTTCGGGCGTCAGATGTTCCATCGCCTCGGACATTGTCTCGGCGCGGGTCTTGTCCGCAAGGGTGGTGAAAGCGGTGAATGTGGGCATCGGCTTGCCTTTGCTGGCGGGATCAGGCCCCGCGCATATTGTCCCGCTCGTCCGTCGTCAAGCGCCGGTGCCGATAGGACAGGTCACGCCGGTTCCACCGATTCCGCAATAGCCAGCAGGATTCTTGGCCAGATATTGCTGATGATAATCCTCGGCCCAGTAGTAAGTCTTGTCGCGACCGATTTCCGTGGTGATCGTGCCCAGTCCCGCCGCAAACAACGCCTTTTGGTAGGCGTCCCGGCTGGTAATCGCGGTTTGATAATCCGCCTCGCTATCAACATAAATCGCAGAGCGGTATTGCGACCCCATATCATTGCCCTGCCGCATCCCCTGCGTCGGATCGTGGTTTTCCCAAAAGACCTGCAACAAGGCTGACAGGCTCAGAACCGCTGGATCATAGACGATACGCACGATTTCTGTATGCCCCGTCTGACCGGTGCAGGTTTCCTGATAGGTCGGGTTTGGCGTAAATCCCCCGGCATAGCCAACGGAGGTGACATAGACGCCGTCCAATTGCCAAAACACACGCTCGGCCCCCCAGAAGCAGCCCATGGCGACCAAAATTTCACGGTGGCCATCAGGGATCGGCCCATGAAGTGGACGCCCCGAAATGAAATGCGTTTCATCGGTGGCGATTGGCATCGCACGACCCGGCAGGGCCTCGGCTTCGGTCGGCATATCGGGTTTTTGGCGGCCAAATAGGTTCAGCATGTCGGCTCCGTTCGTGATGGGTTGGGAATGAATATGGGCCGTGCCGCGGGCCGCGGCAAGCCACCTTCACTAGGCTGTGAGCGGTCGCCCGAGACTTTTTACGTAGCGCCAGCCGATAAACGCGGCGATCACACCGGCAAATATACCGGAAAGCGCATGACCGTAGATTGCCCCCGGTGCGGCCAGGAAACCCGCCATGAACGCCGCGACGGGCCACAAAAGAATGCCATCGCGGATCCAGGAAAACATCGTGGCGACATAGGCCCGATCCAGCGCGTTAAAGGCGGAATTGGCCACAAAAAGCGCGCCATTAAAAAGATAACCACCTGCGGCAATCAACGTGAAGGCGCGGATCACATCCGAAGCTGTCCCCCCCAGCCCAAAGGCGGAAATGATCGCAGGGGTGGCGGCGGCCAGTAGTGCCCAGGCAACCAGCGAATAAACCGCACAAAAGATCAAGGCATCGCGGTATGTGGCCTCGACCCGGCCATAGTCCCGCGCCCCGTAGTTTTGCCCGAATATCCCGCTGATCGCACCGCTCAGCGCAAAAAGACCGCCAAATGCCAGAACTGTAAGCCGCGCGACAACCGCCCATCCCGCCACGGCGCTATCGCCAAAGCCAGCGACAATCGACGTTAGCACGTAGTTGCCAAAAGGTGTCGACAGTTGGGTGATGATCGCAGGCCCCGCAATTAACGCAAACGGCCAGAACAGGCGGCAAAAATCAGGCAACGACACCGGCGCGATCAGCCGATGGATGCCAACCACGAAATAGATCGACAGCAGCGCTGACAAGACCCGCGCCGTGACCACGGCCAATGCCGCGCCGTCCAGTCCAAGGCCAAAGCCAAAGATCAGCAAAGGATCAATGATCATCGAAACAACGCCCGAGGAAAACGTCACCGCCATGGCACGGTAAGCATCCCCTTCGGCGCGCAAAACCGCCGAGCCGACCATGCCCAGCGCCATGACCGGCAAGGCAGGCACAGTGATCGCCAGATAGCGTGCGGCAAGTTCCAGCGTTTCCCCACTGGCCCCGGCGAAACCCAGGATTTCGCGACGAAACACGAACAATGTCCCGGCCACCAGCAATTGCATCATGAAGGCCACGATGGCGCAGACCGTCACCTGACGCCGCGCCTCGGGCATATTCCCGGCCCCGATGAACCGCGACACAGAGGCGGTGACAGCGATCATCATGCCAATGCCAAAGGAGACCGAGAAAAACTGGATGGTCCAGGCAAATCCAAGGGCGGCCACCAGCCGCTCGATCCCCAGCAACGAGACCCAGAAAAGGTTGGCCGCATCCACCAGAAACATGAAGGTAATGCCGAAAGACCCGGTCAGCGTCATGCGCATCACATGGCCCATGGTCGAACCGGTCAGAAAACGTCCAGACCCAACCGCCATGCGCTATTCCGCCGCCGCCGTCAAAGGGCCACGCGCAAAAATCGTCTCGCGCCCCGGTGCGGGATGGCGCGGGATCAAAAGCGCCATGATCAGCGAGGCGAGCGCAAGACCCGCAGCAAACAGAAAGACCAGCGAGGGCTCGGTAATCCAGAGATACCCAAGAACAGCAGGCAAGAAGACCGCAGCAATATGGTTGATCGTAAAGGCCACCGCCGCTGTGGGCGCAATATCACGCGGATCAGCAATTTTCTGGAAGTATGTCTTCTGCGCAAAAGCCAAGGCAAAAAACAGATGATCAACGATATAAAGCACCGCCGCCAACAATGCCCCCCAGCCGAAATAATAGATCCCGCCGTAGGCCAGAAAGACACCAATCAGGCCGGTGTATTCAAAGGCCAGTGCGTTTCTTTCGCCAAAGCGGCCAACAACTGCCCCCATGATCGGGGCGAAGATGATGTTGGCGACATAGTTGATCAAGAACAGCGCAGTCAGGGTGTGGACCTCGAAACCAAAACGCTCGACCATCATGAAGGCCGCGAAAACCATGAATATCTGCCGCCGCGCACCGGCCAGAAATTGCATCGCATAGTAGAGCCAATAGCGTTTCCTCAAGATCATTTTCTTGGTTTGCGGTGTTGGCGCCTCGAATTGCGGATAGGCAAAGAAAGCAAAGGTCGCGATCAGCACCGTCGCCCCGCCGCCCATCAGATAAGCCGCCTGATAAGTCAGCCCGTAGAACTTCCAACCCACCACGATAAGCCCATAGGCCAGCAATGAGGCCGCCGAGCCCGCGGCCACGATCCAGCCCAGGATTTGCGGCGCTCTTTTCTTGTCAAGCCATTGGAGTTGCAAGGATTGATTGACGGTTTCATAGTAGTGAAATCCGATGGAGGAGATCATCGTTGTAACCAAAATCCCTTCAAACGACGGGAAAAACGACACGACCCCCACAGCAAGGCCAAGCGCGATCAGGGCCACGATGCCCAGCACCTGCTCGCGCATGAAAATGATGATCGCAATGACCCCGACCGCCAGAAAACCTGGTATCTCGCGGATCGAATGCAGCCAGCCGATTTTGACACCGTCAAAGTCCGCCACCTCGATGACGAAGTTGTTTAAAAGCGCCGCCCAGACGGAAAACGCCAGCGGCATTCCAAGCGCCATCAGGAACAGGAGCGCAATCGGGCGGCGCCAGAACGGCAGGGATTGCGCCTCGTCGAGTGTCATGATCCGGTTGAATCTCATAAAATCGCCTTACGCCGTTCTTTTGGGAGGCGCTATCGGAAAATTCACCCGGACCGTTCAAAGGATTGCCACATTTTCCCGCTAAACCCGGTCGCAACGATGTTTCCGGCATGGGGCTGAGATGACGCATCCTTATGAAAATATTCCGAAATCCGCGTTCTGGCGCGGGGCAGTCGCGGGACGTGAAACCCGCGCCCTGCCGGGCATCTGGCAACCCAAACACCCGCTGGAACAGGACACAAAAGTTGCCAGCTACGGGTCGTGTTTTGCCCAGCATATCGGCAAGGCGCTGGCCGCGCGTGGTAGGCATTGGGTGCAAAGTGAACCTGCACCGCATGGCTTGCGCCCCGAACACCGCGCTGCATTTGGCTATGACCTTTTTTCCAGTCGCACGGGCAATATTTACACCAGCTCGATGCTGTTGAACTGGTGCCGTTGGGCGCTGATGGAGGAGGCAACGCCGCGCGAAGTCTGGCAAGGCGAAGACGGGTTGATCGACCCTGTTCGCGCTGGCCTGGAACCCGGTGGATTTGCGGACCGGGCCGAGTTTTTTGCCGCGCGACAGACCAGCCTTGCAGCCTTTCGCAACGCAGTTGAAACCGCCGATCTGTTTGTTTTTACCCTTGGGCTAACGGAATCCTGGGTTAACAATGTGACGAAAATGGAATACCAGATTTGCCCCGGAACGATTGCCGGGCAATTTGATCCATCGGTGCATGTTTTTGTAAACATGGGTTTTTCGGAAGTCCTTTCATCGCTTGAGGCTGCCTTTGATCTCTTGCGGGCGGCAAATGGAAAGCTGAAATTCCTGTTGACCGTTTCACCCGTACCGCTGACGGCTACCGCCTCGGGCAGGCATGTTTTGACGGCCACGACTTATTCAAAATCGGTTCTGCGCGCGGTTGCAGGCGAGATGGCGACGCGCCATCGGGATGTCGATTATTTCCCTTCTTACGAGTTGATAACCGCGCCCACGATGCGCGGTTCATTCTACAGCGAGAACCAACGAAGCGTCACCCCGGCGGGCGTGCAGTTCGTCATGCGGCATTTCTTCGAGGCAGAGGGAGTAAGTGCCGCAAAACCAGCCCCAGTACAAAGCCCGTCTGAGGCTGACCTTATCTGCGAAGAAGAAATCCTCGACGCCTTTGGAGATACGCGATGAAGATCGCGGTGATCGGAAACTCCCATATCGGGGCGCTGAAACGCGGATGGGATGGGGGTGTTTCAAAAGAATACCTAGGCGTATCGTTAACCTTCTTTGGCGCCCGCAACAGCGCGATTTCCGCGCTTTCGGTTAACGCAGGCCGGCTGATTCCTGAAACCTCAGAACTGGCTCAATCCTTCGCCGTAACCTCTGGCGGGCAACGCGAGGTAAACGCCGCTGAATATGACGTTTTTCTCGCCTATGGCATGTGTCGCGAGTTGCGCGGGCAAGTGGAAAACCATGCAGGATCGTTTTCGTCAGCGGCTTTGACCCAAGCTTCACTTGATTATTGGGCAAGCTACAATTTGCTGAAAACACTCGACAAAATAAAACAAGCCACCGAAAGACCCCTATTCGCCGGTCACGCGCCACTGGCCGCAGCGCAAAAGGCCGAAGATCTCACCCAAGATGACTATCATACCTTTCTGGCCGCTGCCCAAAGGCTGGTATTTGATTTGATCCCTGCCAAATTGATCGGCCAGCCAGGTGCGACCCTGTTGGATGGTGGGGCAACCAGAGCGGAATTTTCAAAGGGTTCCGAACGCCTGGCCGTTGGCAAACCCGACGACAACAGCCCCCATATCGCGACCGAGGTTAACCATATGAACGCCGCCTATGGTGCGCTCTGGTTGCGTGCATTTCTGAGCCGCGTCGCACAAACGAAAAAGGCCGCCCCAAATGAGACGGCCTTTTCGTGATATCGACGAAGATTAGTTTTTCGCGTAGAATTCGACCACGAGGTTTGGTTCCATCATGACCGGGTATGGCACGTCCGAAAGGCCGGGCATACGCACAAATTCAACAACCATTTTGGAGTGATCAACGTTCAGATATTCCGGCGTGTCACGCTCGGCGGATGCAGCGGCGTCCAGCACGATGGCAAGTTGCTTGGATTTGGAGCGCACCTCGATCACGTCGCCCTCTTTCACGCGGTAAGACGGGATGTTGACCTTTTGGCCGTTCACTGTGACGTGGCCGTGGTTCACAAACTGACGGGCTGCGAAAACGGTTGGAACGAATTTCGCGCGGTACACAACCGCATCAAGACGACGCTCCAGCAGGCCGATCAGGTTTTCACCGGTGTCGCCTTTCAGGCGCTCTGCTTCGGCGTAGATGCGGCGGAATTGTTTTTCGGTCAGATCGCCGTAGTAGCCTTTAAGCTTTTGCTTGGCGCGGAGCTGGATACCAAAGTCGGACAGCTTGCCCTTGCGGCGCTGACCGTGCTGGCCCGGGCCATATTCACGACGATTGACGGGGGATTTTGGACGACCCCAGATGTTTTCACCCATCCGGCGGTCAAGTTTGTATTTGGCAGACGTACGTTTCGTCACGGCTGATCTCCTTCGTTGTGCGACGCCTGAACGGCGACTATGAAGGGCGTTGTCCTTTGACCCGAAGGCCCGACAGGCATCCCCTTGCGGGGGCCACCAACACCAATTGTTTCCAGACAAGGGATTCCCTTGCCGGACAGGGGGCTTATAAGGATTGGAAATCTGCTGTCAACAGCATGGTTTTCCTGTTGGAAAATTGCCGTTAGACTGCCCCGAAAAACAGGCGCATATCCGTTGGAAGAAGCAATAAAATCCTTTCTGCGTGGTCCCGTGGGATCCTGGCTGATCTCGCTTTATCTGCGGTTCGTCAGCCTGACGTCGCGCCATATTCATGACGGGCCAAAGCTGAAGCTGCAACCGGGAACGCCGGTCATCTATGCGACGTGGCACGGGCAGAATTTCATCTTTGCGTTCTATTTCAAGCGGCGCAATTACCCGCATCTGATGGTGGCGCTGCACGGCGACGGCAAGATGGTCGGGCAAGCCATGGCCTATCTCGGCGTGCCGCTGGTTTTCGGCTCCGGGACGACCGATGAAGCCCAGCGTGGCAAAGGTGGGGCCAAGGCTTTGTTGCAGATGATCCGCGCACTCCGCGCCGGTCATTCTGTAACACTGACCGCCGATGTGCCAAAGAACGCGCGGGAAGTGGGCGACGGCATCCTGATGATGGCCCGCAAAAGTGGTGCCCCGATTGTGCCGGTGGCCATGACCACCTCGCGACGCAAAATCCTGCCGACCTGGGACAAGATGCAATGGAACAAACCGTTCTCAAGGATGGTTTTCGCCCATGAAGCCGCGCTTCATGTGCCAAACGATGACTCCGATCTGGAATCCTACCGTGCGGAATTGAAATCCGCGTTGGATGCCGCCCAAAGCCGCGCCTTTGCCCTTGCTGATCGGCGTTAATCTTCGCTTGCAAGTTCTTCGCGGGCTTCAGCGATGGCGCGTGGCAGGGCTTTTTCCAGCAGATCAAGATCCTCTGGCGTGCCTGCGGACACCCGGATGCAGCGGTCCTGCGGGGCCACGAACGGCATGCGCACAAAGATCCCTTCGGCCAACAAGGCGTTCAGGATAAGGCTCGCAAATGCGCCGCCCGCACCACAATCAATCGCGACGAAATTTGTTGCTGACGGGATCGCTTTCAACCCGCAATCCGAGGCAATATCGTAAATCCTCTCGCGGGCCTCAGCCACATTGGCAATCGTGTCGGTGAGATAACGCTGATCGGCCAAAGCCTCCAACGCGCCGGCCTGGGAAATTCGGCTCATGCCGAAGTGATTGCGGATTTTGTTGAAGCTGCGGATTAGGTCAGGCTCACCAATCCCATAGCCAACGCGTGCGCCTGCCATGCCGTAAGCCTTTGAAAAGGTGCGAAAACGGATGACGCGGGGGTCATCCGCGGCAATCTCTGGCGCGGTGCCTTCAGGGGCAAATTCGACGTAAGCCTCGTCCAGCACCAGCAAGCAGCCCTCGGGCAAAGCCTCGATCAGCATTTCGATGACATGGCCCTGATGCCAGGTTCCCATCGGATTATCCGGGTTGGCCAGATAGATCATCTTGGCCCCAACCTCATCCGCCTTTTCGATCAAGGCGACGGGGTCTTCACGGTCGCGTTTGTAGGGAACCTTGTGCAATTCCCCACCATACCCTGCGACGTGGAAATTAAACGTCGGATAGGCCCCCTCAGACGTTACGACCGCATCGCCCTCTTCCAGCAGCATCCGGCAGAGGTAGCCCAACAACCCATCAATCCCCTCGCCGACGACAATATTGGAGGGGTCCACATCATGATGCGCCGCCAGCGCTTGCTTGAGGTCAAAGTTCTCCGGATCGCCATACATCCAGGTGCCGGCAACCGCCCGTTTCATCGCGGCAATCGCTCGGGGAGATGGGCCAAAGACATTCTCGTTCGCCCCCAGACGCGCGGCAAATACCTCGCCACGCTGGCGTTCCTGCGTTTCGGGGCCAACAAAAGGCACGGTCGAGGGCAGACCCTCAACAAGGTCTGTATAGCGTGGTCCGGTCATGGGTATCTCAGGTCTTTGAGTGGCGTTCAGCGCCTAGTCATGCGGGAGGGGGCGGCGAAAATCAAGGCTGCCTAAGGGGTCGTTTGCCCCTCGTAAGCAGTGTTCCGCCACCCGACTTTCCTATTGGGTCAAGGTTAGGCCAGTGCCGCAATCCGATCAAAGGCGGCTTGCAGGGCTTGGGATTCTTCCTCCAGCACCGCAAGACGGTCGCGGTTTTCGGTTACGACCTCCTCCGGCGCTTTGGAAAGGAACTTTTCGTTCGCCAGTTTGCCTTTGATCCCACCGGCTTCCTTGGCGAGTTTTTGCAGGGCCTTTTCAAGCCGGGCTTTTTCGGCGGCCACATCAATCACATCCGCAAGCGGCAGGCAGAACGTCCCGCCCTCCACCGCCAGAGTGACCGCGCCCTGCGGGGCAACATCGGCGCTGGAGACTGATTCCAGACGCGCAAGGCGTTGGATCATCCCAAGGTTCCCGGCAAGGGCGGCCTGACCTGCGGCGTCCAGATCAAGTGTGATCATTTTGATCTTGGCCCCGGCGGGGACATGCATGGCCTGGCGCACGGATCGCACCTGTTCGATCAACCCGACAACCCAGTTCATTTCACGATCCGCATGTTTGTCGACCAGATCTGCGGACGCGTAAGTCGGCCATTCCTGATGGATCAGCATGGTGTCACGCGCCGCGATGTCGCCCCAAAGCTGTTCGGTGATAAACGGCATGATCGGGTGCAACAGGATCAGACATTGATCAATCACCCAGGCCATCGTGGCTTGAGTTTCGGCCTTGGCGGCTTGGTCTTCGCCTTGGAAAAGCGGCTTGGCAAGTTCCACATACCAGTCGCAAACCTTGCCCCAGACAAAGGCATAAAGCGTCGAGGCGGCATCATTAAACCGATAAGAGGTGAGGGCTGCATCAACCGTTTCAAGCGCCCGCGCGGTTTCCCCGACGATCCATTTGTTGACGGTTTGGGTGGTCGCTGATGGGTCGAAATCCGCACTTGGTTTGCAGTCGTTCATCTCGGCAAACCGCGCGGCGTTCCAAAGCTTGGTGCCAAAGTTCCGATAGCCTGCAATCCGGCTCATATCGAGTTTCAGCACACCCCCAAGGGCGGCCATTGCAGCGGAGGAGAAGCGCAGCGCATCCGCGCCGTATTCGTCAATGATATCAAGCGGGTCCATGACGTTGCCGGTCGATTTCGACATCTTTTTACCCTTGGCATCGCGCACGAGGCCGTGGAGGTAAACCGTGTCAAAAGGCACCTGATCAACGACGGCCAATTGCATCATCATCATCCGGGCGACCCAGAAGAACAGGATGTCTTGGCCGGTTACAAGTGTGGAGGTCGGGAAGTAGGTTTTCAACGCGTCCGTCTGATCCGGCCAGCCAAGCGTGCCGATGGGCCAGAGGCCGGAGGAGAACCAGGTGTCGAGGACGTCGGGGTCGCGCCAGACCGGATAAACCAGCTTGGTTGGATCTTGGGTCGCGACATATTCGGCCAAACTTGCAGCCAGCACATGGCTGGCCGCTTCGCGATCCGCAACCTCGACCACTTCGGCATGGCTGATCGGTGTTGGCAATCCCGCCAGCACATCGACAAACTGACCCTGCACGGATTCAAAATCCGCCGCGCAATGCAGGCGTTCCTCGCCGCGTAGCAGCCGTTGTTGAAGCAGGAGTTGACCCATTTCCACAAGATCCAGCGCCCCGTCGCCTTCGTCGTCCTGAAACCCCTCGGCATCAAGGTCAAAACCATACCAAACCGGGATCTGATGCCCCCACCACAACTGTCTGGAGATACACCATGGTTCGATGTTTTCCAGCCAGTGGTAATACGTCTTCTCGCCACTTTCCGGCAGGATCTTCACCTCGCCGGACCGCACGGCCTCCAGCGCCGGGCCGACGACTTTTTCGGCGTCCACGAACCATTGGTCCGTCAGCATCGGCTCGATCACAACTTTGGAGCGATCGCCAAAGGGCTGCATGATGGGTTTGTTTTCGACGTAGGGGATGGGGTACGCATCCCGGACCTGATCCGGGACCTCTTCAACGGAGTCCCGACTTTCAACGGAGTCGCTGTCGGGGAGAGGCCCCGGCGCGGGGGCCGGGGCGAGCGCGGGGGCCGGGGCAAGGTCTGCGGCCGGAGAATCACCCCCATCAGCCGTTCCCCGGACTTGATCCGGGGTCTCAAAAACTTCCACTTCAACCATCACCGCCAAACCCTCGGCCGTGATATCTGCCACCACGGCTTTTCGCGCCTCAAACCGGTCCAACCCGCGGTAAGCCTCGGGCACCAGATTGATCGCATCGACCGTGGCTTCGGTGAATTCGCCACCCTTCACAATCGCCTCCGCCTTGGCGGCTTCCTCGGCATAAGGCGCACCATCGGCCCGCATCGCCCCCTTGGTATCCATCAGGCGATACATCGGAATGCCGCCGCGTTTGGCGACTTGGTAGTCGTTGAAATCATGCGCCCCGGTTATTTTCACCGCGCCCGAGCCGAAATCTGGGTCCGGGTAGTCATCCGTGATGATCGGGATCAGGCGGCGATGCTCTTTCGGGCCGACCGGAATTTCGCACAGGTGACCAACGATCGGCGCATAGCGTTCGTCGTCCGGGTGGACCGCAACAGCCCCATCCCCCAGCATGGTTTCGGGCCGTGTCGTCGCGATGGAGATGTAATCCCGCGTTTCACACAGCGTTACATTGCCGTCCTCGTCCTTTTCGACATATTCATAGGTCGCCCCACCGGCGAGCGGGTATTTGAAGTGCCACATGTGGCCCGGCACTTCGATGTTTTCGACCTCCAGATCGGAAATCGCCGTCTCGAAATGTGGGTCCCAGTTGACCAGTCGCTTGCCGCGATAGATCAGGCCCTTGTTGTACATCTCCACAAAGACCTTGAGGACGGCATCGTGGAAATTCCCACCCGCCTCATCCTCCGGAGCACCCGGAGCGCCGGACATGGTAAAGGCCGTGCGGTCCCAGTCACAAGACGCACCGAGGCGCTTCAACTGGTTGATGATCGTGCCACCAGATTGCTCTTTCCACTCCCAGACTTTCGACAGAAACGCCTCGCGGCCAAGCTCAACACGGCTCGGTTGCTGGGTTTCCGCCAGCATCCGCTCCACAACCATTTGCGTCGCAATGCCTGCATGGTCCGTGCCCGGCTGCCAGAGCGTGTCAAACCCTTGCATCCGTTTCCAGCGGATCAGGATGTCCTGAAGCGTGTTGTTGAACGCATGGCCCATATGCAAAACGCCCGTCACATTGGGTGGCGGGATCATGATGCAGAAGCTTTCGTCGCGGGATTTGTTTGCGCCCGCGCGAAACGCACCAGCAGCCTCCCAGGCACGGTAAATCGCGGTTTCCGCAGTGCTTGCGTCGAAGGTTTTTTCCATCGCCATTGGTCGGACAATCTTTCTTGAATTCACTGGTTGCCGCCCCGTTTACATGGGCCTGCCGCTCAGGAAAAGGGGCGTTTCGCCGTGGCTTCAACGCCGGTCGATTTTCGTCGTTAGCTGAATGAGGCTCTCCGAGGACTTCACGCCCTTTGCTTCGCCAATATGATCAAGCGCCACATCAAGCTCCTCGGTGGTCGTGGCTGCAAGTTGCAGCACCAGATCAAACCGCCCGGACGTGGTAAACGCCAACTCCACCGCTGGCATTGACTTCAGGCGGTGCAAAACGGTCGGGGTTGCGCGGGTTTCGACCTGCACAAGTACAATCGCGCGGATCATTCTTGGCCCCGCAGCGCGACCCAACCGCACGGAATATCCCAAGATGACCCCCGTCGCCTCCATCCGGTCGATCCGCGTCTGAATCGTGGTTCGCGCCACCTTCATACGCCGCGCCAGCTGCGAGACGGAGACCCGTGCATCCAGTTGCAGCGCGTCGAGGATCTTCTGGTCTAGCTCGTCCGTCATATTGTCACCATTTCCGTCAATATTCGACATACATAAGGCAAATCGCGCTAAATGCCACGTAAATCTGTCAACCAAAATCGCAATATTGGAGTTCAACCAAAAGGAATCACAATGGGTAAAGCTTCGGCAATCTGGACAGATCCAGGCGAATATCTTCAAAGCACGTCCACTCAAGGACCTGTTCTGTTTATCGGCACCGCTGATCTGGCGACCCGTGCCGAGCTGTTTCTGACACGATTTCCGGGACTGACGACCTACGCGTTAAAGGCCAATCCCGACCCGCTGGTGCTGCGCACGCTTTGCGCCTCGGGCCTGCGGGCCTTTGATGTCGCGTCCCCCGCCGAGATTATTCTGGCCCGGACCTATTGCCCAAGCGCAGTCCTGCATTACCACAATCCTGTGCGGTCACGCGACGAGATCAGAACCGCCGTTCAACACGACGTGCGATCCTATTCCGTCGATTGCCACAGTGAATTGGCCAAGCTGATCGAGATTGTCCCGCCAAAAGGCGTTGAGGTCGCAGTACGCTTTGCGCTGCCGCTGAAAGGCGCATCTTATGATTTCGGTGCGAAGTTCGGAGCACAACCTGACGCTGCGGCCTCCCTTCTGAAGGCGGTAGAGGCGGCTGGTTTCATCCCGACGCTGACCTTTCATCCCGGCACCCAGCTGTGTGACATCTCGGTCTGGCAGGGCTATATCGCCAAGGCGGCCGAGATCGCAAATGCGGCAGGGATCAACGTTCAAACGCTCAATATCGGCGGCGGTTTTCCTTCCGAGCGCGACGGTCAAAAACACGACCTTGTTTTCATCTTCGACGCAATCGAAGCGGCGGTGCAGCAAAATTTCAGTGCAAATCTGCCGCGTCTGGTCTGTGAGCCCGGTCGCGCGATGGTAGCTGACGCCGGTCTTTTGGCGGTGCCCGTCAAATCGGTGCGCGAAACCGGGGCGATCACGCTGGTCGACGGCATTTACGGCGCCTTGAACGAGCAGATGCAGATCGGCGTCACCAAAGGTCTAGACGTCTTTGCCACCAGCCCTCGCAGCAAAGATACAAAAGGCTGGACGGTCTTTGGCCCGACCTGCGACTCGCTTGATGTGCTGCCCGGTCAAATCCAGCTGCCCGTTGATATCGCCGAAGGTGACATTCTGTTGTTTCGCGCCATCGGCGCCTATTCAAACGCGACCACAACCGCGTTCAACGGCTACGGCGACGTCAGGATCGTGGCCGTGCATTCAGTTCAATCTCACTGAAATCGCTCGGTAAAATAGTTCCGCGTAGTTTCATAAGCTGCATCGCTGAAATGATCCGTTAACAAGGCGTGACCCCTGCCCCTAAAGCTGTGGGTCACGACCGCATCACCAAAAGCCGCCTCGATGGCCTCCATTTTGGCACCGCGGCAAAGCGGATCACTAGCATAGCGCATCGCGATGGCCCCGCCTTTCTTCGCTATGCCCTCCCGCGCTGCCTTTATTTGCGCCCGATCCATATGCAGGGCTGATTGCCCGAAAAGCGGCAGGCTCGGCTGGCTTGCAACACCGCCCAAAACCGCATCGTCTGCCATCAGTGTCAGTGCGAACCCTCCGGTCAGACACATGCCAATGGTCCCGACCTGGCGGTTGTTTTCGCGCATTTGAACCTCGCGACAAAGTGCCGCCATCCAATGCACGATAGGGCTGGAGCGTTGTCGCGCGAACAACGCATATTCACGCCGCATACAGAATAGCCGCATGATATTGCCCGCAAAACTCTGCCGTCCAAGGGGCCCGAATAGATGTGGCAGATAGATGCGAAACCCATCCGTGACCAACCGCTCAACCAGCTTTAGCGTTGTCGGTCCGATGCCCGGAAGCTCCTGCCAGATGATGATCGGCGGACCCTCACCCCGGACGTAAACCGGATGGCTGACACGTGCATCATCCAGAAGGGGGCCGTCGAAATCGAACCGCTCAAATCCCGTAAGTGTTTCCATGTCTTTCCCCTCCGGCCGTCTGTTGCGCAACTATACGTTAACCCATTCACTACAAGTGTCACGGATATTGGCTTTGCCATTTGGAAGGTAGCATGTTGAACTTGGGTCAATCATCGCGATGTTTTCTCGCGCTGGTGAACCCGATCTGGAGTCCGATCATAAAATGCAGCGCCCCGCAGTCACCCATGTGGTCATTCTGGACGGCACCTTGTCGTCGCTGCGTGAACAACGTCGCTCGCATGCCGGAATGACCTTTGAACTGCTGAATGAACTGCCCGCCTCACCAAGTCTGAGGGTGCGCTACGAAGAGGGGATTCAGTGGCTGACCTGGGGATCACTGGTCGATGTGATCGCCGGGCGCGGTTTGACCCAGCAAATCCGGCGGACTTATTCCTTTATCGCAAGCCGCTATCGCCCGGGTGATAGGATTTTCCTGTTTGGCTTTTCGCGCGGCGCCTATGCTGTGCGCTCGCTTGCGGGTGTGATCGACCAGATCGGCCTTTTGCGTCCGGAATGCGCGACCGAGCGAAACATCCGCCGGGTCTTTCGGTTTTACCGCGATGCCCCCGACAGTGGCGAGGCACAACATATGCGCCGCGACTTTTGCCACGCCTCGACCCAGATCGAGATGATCGGCGTCTGGGATACCGTCAAATCTTTGGGCATTCCCTATCCTCTGTTATGGCGTCTTGCTCCGCGCCCGGTGGACTTTCACAACCACGCGCTTGGGGCTTCGACCCTCAATGGTTTTCACGCACTGGCGTTGCACGAAAACCGTCGTGCCTTTACTCCGGTGATGTGGGAAAGCCGCCCCGATTGGACCGGTACATTGGAGCAGGTCTGGTTTCGCGGCAGTCACGGCGATGTCGGCGGCTTTATCGGCAGTTACGAAGGGGCCCGGCCGCTGGCGAATATCTCGCTGGTCTGGATGCTCGACAAGGCCGAGAACTGCGGCCTGCCCCTGCCCGAAGGCTGGCGAAAACGCTTTCCTCGCGATGCAAATGCACCTGCTCATGGCACGTTGCGCGGGTCTTCAAAGTATTTCATCCTGCGCCGTGCGCGTCAGATCCTTTACGACCCATCAGAAAAACTGCACCCCTCCACGCAGCCAGGCTGGGTGCCGGATGACAAGAGTTGACACGACCGCCGCCGTCAGATTTGACGTCACATAACCAGACTGATCGGGGCGAAACGCGGTGACATTGGCCAAATCCATAATGATCCAGGGTGCCGGGTCAAATGTCGGCAAATCGCTGCTAGTGGCCGGTCTTTGCCGCCTGTTTCAACGCCGGGGCTTCAGGGTTGCGCCGTTCAAGCCACAAAACATGTCGAACAACGCCGCCGTGACCGAAGATGGCGGCGAAATTGGCCGCGCACAGGCCTTGCAGGCGCTGGCCGCGCGACATCCAAGGATTACCGATCTGAATCCGGTCCTCCTGAAACCCGAAAGCGAGATCGGGGCGCAGGTGATCGTCCAGGGCCAGCGCCTGACCACGCTCAAAGCCCGTGATTACGCCAAGCTGAAACCAACGCTGCTGCCAAAGGTTCTGGAAAGTTTCAACCGTCTGCGAGCAGCCGTTGATCTGGTGATCGTCGAAGGCGCTGGCTCCCCGGCGGAGGTTAATCTGCGCGACGGCGACATCGCCAACATGGGTTTTGCGGCCGCCGCTGATGTGCCCGTCATCCTGGCCGGTGACATCGACCGGGGCGGCGTCATCGCGCAACTGGTCGGCACCCATGTGATCCTTCCACCTGAGGATCGCGCGTTGATAAAAGGATTTCTTGTCAACAAGTTCCGGGGTGACATCGGGTTGTTCGATGGCGGACGTCAGGAAATCAGACGACGCACGGACTGGCAGGATTTTGGGGTTTTGCCCTGGTTTCCCGATGCCGCAAAACTCCCCGCCGAAGATGTGATGGACATCACCTCAACCAAGGGCGGTACCTTCAAGATTGCCGTGCCGCGACTGGGACGGATCGCCAATTTCGACGATCTCGACCCGCTGGCCCAGGAGCCCGGCGTAAGTCTGGAAATCATCGAGCCGGGCCGCCCCCTGCCCGGCGACGCGGACCTGATCCTGATCCCCGGTTCAAAATCGACCATTGCTGATCTGAAGCAGTTTCGCGCCTTAGGTTGGGACATCGACCTTAAGGCACATATCCGCCGCGGTGGCTTTGTGCTTGGTCTTTGCGGCGGCTATCAGATGATGGGCCGGCGTATCAGCGACCCCGATGGCATTGAATGCACGCCGGGCACCATCGAGGGTTTGGGGCTTTTGAACATTCAAACCACCATGAAACCGCAGAAACGACTGGCGCTCAGCGATGCGCGTGATCTGGCCTCCGGCGAGCGGGTGGCTGGCTACGAAATCCACATTGGCGAGACTAAGGGGCCGGATTGCGCCCGCGCCTGGCTGGAAATCGGTGACCGCCCCGAAGGAGCCACCAGCCCCGATGGCCGCCTGATGGGCTGCTATTTACACGGGCTTTTTGCCAAGGATGGGTTTCGCGGCGCATTTTTGCGGCGATTGGGCGGACATGGTTCAGCGCTAAACTACGACGCCACGGTTGATCAGGCGCTGGAGGCACTGGCTGATCATCTGGAGAAATATCTGGACGCCGAGGCGATTTTTGCGACGGCACGTTGATGCGGTTTCATCGAAATATGGCCCGCGATCACAAGTTTTTCGCATAAAAAAAATTCTTTGGACTGCAAAAATTACAGCCCAAAGTGCCAGCAATTGCCGCGTTGAACTTTATTCGAACTCGCGGGTGGACAAGGCTCGCTGAATTTCCCGGCGAACCAACTTGCGCACATTGCGCGTTATCCGATCCCCCAGTTCACCTTGCAATTCGGCGCGGACCAGTTCGGAAACCATGTCGCGCAGAGTTTCTTCGTCCAGGATCGAATCTTCTTCGGCAAAATTGATCGTCGTTGCCTCTTCGGCCTCTTCTTCCTCGGCCTCCAGTGCGAATTCCTCAACCACTTCGGCATCTTCGATCTGCTCGCCCGCCTGATCTGCGAGACCCTGTTCAGCCTCCGCAAAGGGCGAGGGATCAGGTGTCACGCTTTCTTCCGATGTTTCGGTCTCAGCCGTGGTTTCGGTGGCCATCTCAGGCGCAGTTTCGGTCGCGACATCACTCGCCGCTGGTTCCGCCATCGCCTCTGTGGGTGTTTCCTCCACAGTCGACTCCACCTCGGCGCGGTCTTCTGCCAGCATCGAGCCGGTTTCAACCATGTCCGGTTCCGTACGGCTGAAATGCACACGTCGTGCGGGGCGGGTGGTCTGGATCTTGGCTTCGTCCATCGCCTGTTTGGCACGCTCAAACAACGAATCCTCAGGCGAGGTATCAAATTTCGACGGTCTCAGCGGGCGCACGTTTTCATTGGCACCCCTTGGCGAAGCTTCGGAAGCTTCTGCCGTTACCTCTTCCGTCGCCTCATCAGATGCCTCTTCTGACACTGTCGCCTCATCCTCAGGGGATTTGGCATCCATCATTTTTCGCAAACCGCCCATAGGCGTTTCTTCGCGCGACGTGGGTTTGTCCGACACCCGCAAAGCCTCGGTCAGGACTAGCTTTTGCGCAATATTTGCAGGCGCGTCATCGTCGGCCTCAAACTCATTGGACGGCGGTTCCATTTCCTCAAATTCGTCGGTTTCGCCAAGCAATTGACGGGCGACATCCTGCAAGGCGTCACGCGCGGCGTCTTCGGCGGCCAGATGAATATTCTCGTCAATCGACGACAGGTTATCAGCCTTTGGGGATTGCTCCGCATCGCTGCCCTTCGCCTCTTCCGAGACAAGGCGGCGAATCGACGATAATACGTCTTCTACATCCATGGAAGAAACGGGTTCCGACATTGAACGCCCCCTATTGTCGATGCACTAATAGTAGCCATACATGCGGCGACACACAACACTTTGATGAGCTAACTATTTCTTTCCTGCGCGCGTAAAAATCTTGTTCAACAGCTTGCCACGGTCCGTCGGCCCGGGTGCATCAGAAACTTTTTTGTAGTTGGCATTGGTATCATAAGTCCTAACGCCAAGCCCCAGATGCTCGACTGTCAGCAGACCCATGGCCGACAAAAGCGTATAAACAGCCACATATTCGTTGCGCTGCGCATCAACCAGATTGCTTTCAGCAGTAACCAGATCCTGTTCGGAATTCAGCACATCCAATGTAGATCGCGCACCCAGTTCAGCCTCCTCCCGTATGCCGCGCAAAGCCACGCGCGAGGCACGCACTTGTTTTTGCTGCGCAGTGATCGACGCCCGCGCAATTTGCAACTGCGCAAAAGCACCGGTCACTGTTTGCTTCACCTGCAATCCGGCCAATTGAATGTTGGCAAGTGCCTGTTCGTGACCAGCAACACTTTGGCGATAAAGCGAGGTCAGCCGTCCACCCTGCGAAATCGGCAAGGTGCCGGTGATCGACAATGCGACCACATCGCCACTTGTAGACTTTGAATTCACCGTCAGCGACCCGCTCGCAGCCAGCGAGGGCTTCATCGCGGCTTCGGCGCGGTAGATATTCAACTTGGCGATTTCCGCCGCTTTTTGCGCCTGCAGAATTGCCGGGTGACTACGCTGGGCAATGGCAAAAGCGGCATCCACCGTAGCGGGCACCTTCGGTTGGGGCGGCGGAGTTTTCAGGCTGCCGGGGTAGGTGCCGGTCGCTGTGAAATAAGCCGCACGCGAAATCTCCAGCGTACCCTGACGCAGCGCCAGATTGGCCAGCGCCGCCGCAGCGGCCGCTTCGGCAAGGTTCACATCCGTGCGCCGCGCTTCGCCAACGTCAAAGCGATCCCGTGCCGCCTGTACCTGTCGATTAAGGACGCGGACGTTGTTTTCTGCAAGCCGCAAAAACGCCTCGTCCCGGCGCATATCGAGAAAGGCCGTTGCCGCTGCAAGCAATACGGACTGCTCGCTCGAAAGCAGCCCATCGCGTCCCGAAGCGACCGAAATCTTGGCAATCTCGATCGCCAGATCCGACGCACCGCCATCCCAAAGGTTCAACGTGCTGCTAAGCGCCATGGCGGTATTCAGCGTGCTGGTATTGCCAGCCGTCGCATATGAGGCGCTGTTTGTCAGCGTGGCCGTCAGCGTCGGACGTTTTGCGGCAATCGCCTGGGCGACGCCTTCATCCGTGCTGCGCAGGGTTGCGCGTTGCAACTTCAGCGTGGCCGAATTTGTATAGGCCGCGATCAGAGCATCCGTCAGGCTTTGTGCGAATGCCGGTGTGCTGACCAGCGGAAAGACCGCCAGAACAAGTCCCAGAACGGGCTTGTGGAAAAATCTGCTCATCGTGCCCCCACACGTTATCAAACGCGAACCGCGTTCACGACCGAAGTGCCCTAAAGGGCAAACGTCGGCTTTCGTTCAAACCCCGGCAAAACCGGGCATGTCGCATCAAATATGGTACGCCATGAAATTTTTCCAGCGCTCTTGAGGCCGATACGGAAATGACCTTGCGGCCCTTCCATGAAAATCGCCCCAATCCGCCCGTTGTCCTTGAGTTGTGCCAAAAGCGCTGCCGGAACCTCTTCAACGCCGCCTTCGATCAGGATCGCATCGTAAGGTCCGTGTTTCTCCGCCCCGGCAGTCAGATCACCAGCGACGACAAACGCATTGTCAACGCCCTGTTCCGAAAGGTTGTTTTCTGCTTCACCGGCCATCGCCTCATCCGTTTCAACGGCAATGACCGCTTCGGCCATATGGGCAAGAACAGCCGTTCCATAGCCGTGGCCCGCGCCGATTTCCAAAACCATATCGCCCGACCCGATCGCCAGCGCGTCCAGCATCTTGGCAAAGACCCGCGGGTCCAGCACCACCCGGCCACCGCCCAAATTCAGATCACCGCCAGCATAGGCAATATCGCGCAGGGCTGCGGGAACAAACTCTTCGCGCGGGATTGCCAGCATGGCGTCGATGATCGGGAATTTCGTGACGTCGGACGGGCGGACCTGGCAGTCGACCATGGCGGTGCGCAAAGCGGAGAAATCGGGCATGTACCTGCTCTAGAATCGTCTGAATGTTTGACAGGAGTCATGCCACAGTTCACCCGGTGCGGCAACCAACGCCGGGGTATTAGCAAGGCCTTTTACGCCGACAAGGCCAAGGGCTCATTCCCGCTTGCACGGCCCCCACCCCCTTGCTATAGCGAACCGCGCCCCAAGGGGCCCACCACGGCGGCGAGTTGGCGGAGTGGTGACGCAGCGGATTGCAAATCCGTGTACACCGGTTCGATTCCGGTACTCGCCTCCATTTAAAAACAGTAGGGTATCGCCAGTTCAGTCCAAATTTGACGAAACGTCCAAATATTTGTCTAAATATTCTGTTTTTGTTCCGTTCTTCAAAAGGATTTGAAATGTGCTTGCAGGTCGTGGTTCAACTCGTGAAACGCTGGGCGCTGTGCAGGAGATCTTACGCATTTCGACCAATCCGATTGGTACAATTGTTGGAGCATCCCAAATTTGTCGTAACAGCCCGCTTTCCAAGGGCTCCGTCAGGCGATATTTTCGACCTATCCCCTTGGCGTTTCGAGGCAGAATAGTGGTCGGCTTGTCAGTGGCAATAGCCGAAAACGTCAGCGCGAAATCTCACATTTTATCGAAAGTAGGTTGGACCTGTCACGCCTTGAGGAAAGCTGCGCTGCAACATTCCTGATCGAGACAGGGGCGGCATTGGGCCGGACTGGCCTTGAACCAAGGCCGAGCAGGGCCCCATGCCGCCTCAGACATCGTCCACTTCCAACCCCAACTTCCGGGCCCGAGCCATGCGACCCCGGCGCAATTGCCGCGTGGTACCCCTACATTTCCATCGCTGCACCCGGCGTTGCCATCTGGCCCATCATGCCCATCTGCATGTGATAAGGCAGCATGCACATGAACATCCACGCCCCAGGCTTGGTGATCTCGGCGACAAAGGTGATCTCCTGACCAGGCATCAGCAATGACTTTTCAAACAATGCCTCGTGCTCGAAAAGGCTCCAGTCGGCCCGTTTTGCGCGATAGCTGACGGCCTGCATTTGGACCATCGTCATGAACATAAATTCGTGAAGCACCGCACCGTCATTTCGCAAGGTGAACTTGATGCGTTCGCCCTGTTTCGCGTCGATTTCGAGGTCCGAAAAGGTCCACTCCGACATTGACAGGCTGATCTCGCGGTCGAATGCCCCGTCATTGGAGATCATGAGGCCCGCCATCCGCTGGGCCATGGCTGCCTCTTCTTCTTCTTCGTTCATTTCACCGTCGTGGGGTGCATCCATAGCGCCCTCATCGGTGCCCATGTCCATAGCGCCCTCGTCCGTAGCCATATCCATGGTGCCCTCGTCGGTGGCCATATCCATAGCGCCCTCGTCCGTGGCCATATCCATGGCACCATCGTCGGTGGCCATATCCATGGCACCATCGTCCGTGGCCATATCCATGGTGCCCTCGTCGGTGGCCATGTCCATAGTGCCCTCGTCCGTAGCCATATCCATGGTGCCCTCGTCGGTGCCCATGTTCATAGCCTCTCCGTCGGTGCCCATGTCCATGCCTGGCATGTCGCCCATGGCTTCCATGGCCGCCTCCAACATCTCTTCATCCTCTTCCGGGACACCGAAGATGTCGTGTTCGACTTCCTCGTTTTCAAAGAGTTCGCCAGTCGGCAACAGGCCTTTCTCTTGCAGACGGGTCACTTCGCCAATGGCTGGCGGTATTTGAACTGCGGGCGGCTGCGCACCCACGATGAACCATCCGGTTGCCCCCAGAAGGACAATGCCGAACAGAAGGAAATATCTGAGTATCATGCTTTGGTTCTCCTTTTATTCGGCCGGTGCGGGCGTCGCTGCGATAGCGTCGTCCGACAAGGCCCATGGATCACCGGTGGCGGCTTGACCGCGGCTGGCGCTCCACATGAGGTTGAAGACAAATACGATGAATCCAAGACCGATCAGATACGCTGCACCGGTCAATACCAACTGCGGCATAGCCCACTCCTGAAGTGGTAGGTAGTCGAAAACCCAACGCGGGAAATAGGCAAAGCCAAGCCAGTACATCATCATCACCTTCACAAAAATCCCGATCTGCCATAACCAGAAATGGGTGTTGGCTAATCCCTGCCCGTACATCCGGCCGGTCATGTAGGGGTACAGATAGTAGAACCCTGCCATCGCCATATTGGCCATGAAGCCCACGAACATCGCATGGAAATGCGCCGGAACGAAGTATGTGTTGTGCACGAAATCGCTGTCGGTTGCGATCTGCGCATTCACATAGGCCGTGACCCCACCGACCATCAGAAAGAAGACAGAGGCGACAATGAACTTGAACGGCACCGCTCGTTTTGCCGAGGTGGGAATCACGTCATACCAAAGCGTTGCGATCCAGTTGAACACGTGCAGGGTTGATGGCACGAAGATCAGCAATGTGAGTATCTGCGTAATCCGTCCCAGTGTCCCACTTATGGATTCCGCAGGCTGGAAGTGGTGCGGATAAACGATGAACGCCAGAACGGTCAGGATCGAGAAGGCCGCAACGGCCGACCAGTAGCTCCAGATCGGGCGACCCAGAAAACGCGGAAGCAGCGTGTAAAGGACCGCGATGGCGGGCATAAGCGGCAGATAAACCGCCGGGTGGCCATAGAACCAGAAGGTGAACATGAACGTCATCACGTTGCCGCCACGGGCCGTGTCATAAAATGCAGACCACTGCATCCAGTCGGTGTACATGAATATCGCCACCAGCCCCAGCGCCGGAGTCGACCCAATCAGCAGAATGCCTTCAGACACAGCACCCCAGCCCATCAGGGGCAATTTTCCCCATCCGAACTTCTTTGCCGCTGCCAGCCCGTTGCGCAGCAACACCATCCCGGCCAGGAATTCGGAAATTGCCACCAGAAGCACGGCAGCAAAGCCCATCCACAATAGCGGCCCGCCGACCCTGAGCGACATCGGAGGGTAGAAGGTCCAGGTGAAATCGGGACGCGAGATCACCAGCAACACCGCCGCGATGATCAGCAACCACCAACTCCATTGTGCGCCTCTGGCCCACAACAGGCCCTCCATGCCCAGGACCTTGGGCATCATGTAATACATCAGCGACACAACCAGCGGAATGATGAATCCAAAGACCATCAGCATTCCGTGCAATGTCATCAGCGACATATAGGGGCGTGCGTCAAAGAACTGGATGTCAGGCAGCGCCAGCTCTGTGCGAAACAGCATCGCCATCAGCCCGCCAAGGCCGAGCATCACCAGCGAAGTGAGCATACCCTTGACCGCTATGTGGCGGTAGTCGTGGCTGAACAGCAGGGCCGAGAGGCTCATCTTGCCGATGATATCCTCGGGCTCCCAGTGGGGCGTTGTCCCCATGCGTACGGTATCGTGCGGGCTGGCCATCAGGCGACTCCCTTCTTGAATGTCTGAAAATCGATCATGCCTCTTCCTCTCCTTCGACAACCAGCCAAGCCTTCATTTGGGCATGGCCGACGCCACAATAGTTGAGGCACTGGATAAGATACTTGCCTGGTTCCTGAGGTGCGCGGATCCACAGATCACGCTCGACGCCAGGTTCGAGTTCAGCAGTGATGCCGACAGCGGGAATGTTGAAGCCGTGGATCACGTCATTGCCGAACAGGCGGAACAACACCTTTTCGCCAGGTTTCGTGACTGCCGCGTTGCGGCTGATTTTATCATCGTCCGTCAGAAAGGCGAAACCCCACTGAAAGGCAATGACCCTGATGACGCGGTCAAAGTTCTGACCCGGCTCCGCCGCCTCGGCGGTGTCGATGAATTCCGCCATTTCAATCTCGGCCTGGTAGGCCTGATAAACGCGCGTGCTTTCCCGGTCGGCATACCAGACCAGACCAATCAGCAGAATCACAAACCCGAATTCCATGCGGTATTTCAGTTTCCAGCGTGCAGGCAGGAACAATGCAGCGAACAGCGCCGCGATCCCTAACCCGAGCACGATAAAGACGATGGCAAACATCGTGGACGTATAGCCGCTTATCCCTAGTGCATTTTCCATTCAACTGTCCTTCCTCCGCCGCACGACACAAGAGTTGTCGCCACATGCGTGTATTGAATTTTTTGATTATTCCGAGTGCGCCACCGGCACTGCACCCGCAAAAGCGGGCCGTCGGGCCGCCCGCTGCGCGGGCCGCCAATGTGTCAGCTTCGCGGTGGTGCTTCGGGAGGAGAGGGCGGAGGCCCGGAAGGGAGCAGGTCAGCAACTATGACCCGCTGTAAACCTTCGTCTTCGTCGGCCAGGCGCTGATCGACATCGGCGTCCATAGGACAGCCGCAGCATGCGCGGCGGCCTGAAGAATGCATCATTTCTGGAACAGGTTTCGGCGAAACGGAAAAGGAAACTGTATCGGCCTGTGAACCGTGCAATCCGGCAAGGCAATCCTCAGTACCAAGACGCGATGACCCCATTCCGGCGACAGAAAGACTCATCAGGCAAACCAACAGAATGCCCGTGAACCTTCGAAATCTTTCCCTAGACTCGGTCCCCATAGGAAAGATAATTACGCACAACTAAAAATATTTGCAATAAAATTTACGGGACACTCGCGAAGGTGCGTTGACAGAACCATCGCACGACATGCGCAAGCTTGTCTCGCAAGTGGATCAAATCTGTCGCAGTCTCGACATCGCAGGGATGATCCCGGCAAGTATCAGACCCTTGCCCGGGACTGGCAGGGCGGTTACCGAAAAAACACCTGCAAAGTTTAAGCTTTGTCACTTTGGACCTGTCGCGGTTTGATGCCGCTCCTTTGATAGCATTTACTGTAACAATGGTGACAGATTATGGGACTGAAACGGACAGACGAATTCCGCCAAGATGCGGTCAGCACAGGCATCTTACATTCATCCGCTAGCTCACTGATATTCCGTTGGAACGCCGCAGTTCAATTTACAAAAAAATAGCGCACGGAAATCAGTGGAATCAAATGGAATTCAAGCCCCTGTCCTCCGGTTCGCTTCCAACTCTCGCCTAAATCCCCCGCACAAGCCTCGCCCCCTCAACCGTAGCCGTAATACCCCCTGCCCGGCTGGGTGACTTGCGAAAACACCAATCCGGTCACGTTCAGACCCACGGTTTCCAGCAGGCTCAGCCCCTGGCGGACGTCGTGGGTTGTGGTTGACGCGGCCTTTACCGAATAGAGGATCGCATCGGCGTTTTGGCCGAGGATTCTGGCATCCGGCACAACCAGTACCGGCGGGGCGTCAAGGATGACAAAGTCGTAGGTCTTGGCGGCCTCACCGATCAGCCGCGAAAACAACCGCGAGGTAAAGAGGTCGGCGGCATTTCGATCAGACCTACCGGCAAAAACCACGTCGAAACAAACCCCTTCCGGCCTTTCGACAAATTCATCAAGCCTGCTTGCCTTGCTGTTCAACACCGACAACCCGGGCTTTTCGGCCTTGCCCAACACTTCCTCAAACACCGGTTTTCGCAAGTCGCATTCAACCACAAGCACCCGATGTTCGAGGTCGGACAGGTTTTTTGCCAACGCCAGCGAATGGGTTGTTTTGCCCTCACCGGGCAGGGATGAGGTCGACAGGATCACCTTCGGCGGACTGCCCTTCTTCCCCCACAAAAGCGAGGTGCGCAGGTTTCGAACCGCCTCCGACATCGGTGAGGTTGGCGAGGTGCCAAGATGCCTCATCACATCCTTGCGCCCGCGCGACCTTATGCGCGGGATCTGTCCCAACAAAACCTTGCCGGTAAGGCGCTGCAATTCAACGGGACTGTTAAAAACCGGGTTTCGCGAGGCATAGATCAGGCGAAACCCACCGCTCAGACCCAAACCCAACAGGGCAGCAAAGGCGGTGATCAGTGAAATCCTGGGGCTGGCAGGACGGGCCGAAGGTTCGGCGCGCGACAAAATACGTGCATCCGCCTTATGCACCCCACGTTGGACGGCGGTTTCTTTCAGGCGGCCCAGAAAAAATTCGTAAATCAGGCGGCTTGCCTCCACTTCACGGTGCAATTCCTCAAGTGCGACAAGATCAGCTGACTGCCGTGAAATCCGCGCTTCAAGCGAAATGGCGGCTGAATTCAGCGCACCAGCGCGAGCCGCCAGCCGAGATTTTGCCGCCTCACTTTCGGCCGCTGCCATATCGGAAAGGACGCTCATGTGCCGATCGCGAATGTCCTTCAGTTGTCGCGTCAATCCCGCCAGGCTTTCAGCGCTGATAAGTTCGGCACTGGTAGAATAATCCTGCACCCGCGCCTCGGCCGCTTGCAGGTTGATCTTCAGCCCGGCAACCCGTTCGTTCAACCAGGCCGTCGCCTGCTCGGTTGCGGCAAATTTGGTTTCGATCTGGCCCAGAATATAAAGCTCCGCCAGCCGGTTCGCGATTTCAGCCGCCCGCTTTGGTTCGCGCGATTGCACGTAAATCTCAAAAACCAGACTGTCGGGAAGGTTGCGAACACTCACACGTTGCGTGAGCGCCTTGGAAACTTCGGTTTGTGCAGCATCGGTTTGAAAAACCCAATCCGGCAGATGCGGTGACATGCGGGTTTGCAGCCAGGTCTTTGGCAAACTCAGCAGGCCATCGGGGCGAAGGGCGGGGTTAAACTCAGGCACTTCTGCCAGCGCCAAATCTGCCGCGACCCGTGCGATCAGGCTTGGTGCCCGCAGGATTTCCGCTTCGGTGTTGACGTAGCTTGATCCGGTTTTCAACCCGGGCAACATATCGCTGACCATCGGCACCTCGTCCTCGGTCGAGGTCAGAACGACGCTTGCAACTGATTGATATAACGGCACTTTCAGAAAAATCGCATAGCAAGCGCCCAGAACCGCCGCCAACAGCGTTGCGCAAACCAAAAGCCAGCGGGCCTGCCAAAGAATGGACCAAAGGGAGGTAAAATCAATCAAATCACCCGCAACGCCGCCGCCACGCGGAAGATTTTTTTCCTCGCGATCCCAGACATCTTGCGGGCTGACCGGCCGGTTCATCTACGCTCCAATCGTTAAAAACGCCGCTATTTTGCCAAAGCCTAAGGCGCAATGATGGAAGGAAAATTAACGCCCCTGCCGTTTGATTGCCCTTGGGTGAAATTGGTGGAGGGTGTGATGAAACATTCTGTGTTTGTGGGAGAACCGCGTCAAAAACCGCGTCGGCGGCATGTTCAGGCTTACCGCGATGGGGTCAAACGATGGCTTGATGTCGGGCTTGTGCTTGCGGCCGCCCCGTTCTGGATACCTCTGGTGGGAGCTCTTTGGATACTGGTGCGGCGCAGCGGTGCGCCGGGCTTTTTTGGCCATCAGCGCGTCGGGGCGGACGGGCAAAGTTTCAAGTGCTGGAAACTCCGGACAATGATCCCGAACGCCGAGGTCGCGCTGCTTGCTTATCTCGCTGAAAACCCGGACGCGGCAGAAGAATGGTCGCAAAAGCACAAGCTTCGCGATGATCCTCGTGTCACTGGGCTTGGTCGGTTTTTGCGCACAACCAGTCTCGATGAATTGCCGCAGCTTTGGAACGTTCTGCGCGGCGAGATGTCTCTGGTCGGGCCACGGCCCGTAACCCGCGCGGAAATCGCGGCCTATCGCGGCTTTGAATGGGCCTATTTCACGCTACGCCCCGGAATTACCGGCCTTTGGCAAATCTCCGCGCGGAATGAAACGACCTATGCGGAACGGGTGCGGTCAGACACGCAATACCTGCTTGGGGCCTGTTTACGGCTGGACCTCGCGATTTTGCTGCGCACCTTTGGCGTTGTCTGGCGCAAGACCGGGTGGTGAAATCGTCACGATCTTTACTCAAATTGCAGCCAACGCGCGGGGAGATGTTAGGATTGCCTTAATACTTGCGGCGTCTCATCGGACCGTGGGGGCGTAAACGCAGGAGCCAGGGGTGGCCAGTTTTACGCATATGTCGACGCTCGTCGGCGGGGACCTGACACATATGTCCGGCATCTCTCGTTTGAAAATTGTCAACTGGAACGGCACGGACGTGCTTTACAGCGGTTCCTTCAGTGATGGCGGGCTGAATGTCTTTTCGCTCGCGGCCGGACAAAAAGCGACCTTTCTGGATCAGATCGGCTATAGCCTGCATCGCGGCACAGCGGGCCTGTCGGACTTTGACGTTCTGGAGGTTGCCGGTCAGCCAATCCTCGTGCCAAGCGGTCGATACGACGACCGCACCGCCATTCACCGGCTGGACGCAACCGGTGCTTTTGAAAGCGTAAAAACCCTCGGCGCAAACACCCAATTCATTGGCAATTTCAGCGATGCCATAACGATCACGATCGAGGGCAAGACCTTCATGGCCGCTGCACAATCCGGGCAATCGGGATTTCGCAGCTTTCGCATCCGCGACGATCTGAGCCTGGAAGTCAAAGCCAAGTTCGAGGACACGAGCAGCGCCTTTACCGGCGATATTTCCGCGATGAGCGAGGCACAAGTCGGCGGGCGTAGTTTCTTTTTCGCAGCCTCCGCCCTTGATGCCGGTGTCACCTCTTACTGGATGGGAAAATGGGGAAATATCAAGGAACGGGATTCCGTCGCGCCCGACGATGGGCCGGGTTTCAATGCGCCGTCAACTTTGGCCACAACGATTTCGGACGGTAAGATATATTTGCTGATGGGGGCTGCGGGGACGGATTCCATCACCTCGATCCGGGTAAACCAGTTCGGCGGCCTGTTTATCGAGGATCATGTGATGGACAGCGGCGCGACGCGATTTGCCAATATCGCTGCGCTGGAAACCTTTGAAACTGCCGATCGTTCTTTTGTTCTGGCGGGGGGCAGCGATGATGGTCTGTCGCTGTTCGAGCTTTTTCCCGGCGGCAAACTGTTTCATCTGGCCAGCATTGCCGATGACAATGCCACCAGCCTGACCAATGTTTCTGCGATTGCAGCGGATGTGATCGGCAACGAGGTGCAGGTCTTTGCCAGTGGTGAAGGCGCGCCGGGGATCACCCAGTTTTCGGTTGATCTCGGCAATCTTGCCACGCCAGTTCTCGGTAGCGATCAGGCTGACAATTTGACCGGTGGGGCGGGCGACGATCTGCTGATGGGATTTGATCAGGCCGATACGCTTGGTGGCGGGGATGGTGCGGATATTCTTGTCGATGGTGCCGGCGTCGATATTCTCAGCGGTGGGGCCGGCGCGGATGTGTTTGTCTTTGTCGCGGACGGCCGGCTTGATCGGATTACCGACTTTGAGGATGGAATTGACCGGATTGATCTCAGCGATCTGCCGATGCTTTACGCCGCCGCAAGCCTAGATATCACTCCTCAATCCTACGGAGCCATGATCCGCTTCGGTGCAGAGCGGTTGCGCGTGGAAACCATGGATGGACAGATGCTGGGCCTAGAGGATTTGACCGACGATGATTTCATCTTCTGAGCCATCAACCCCGTTTGATCTGCAACCCTGTCGCCACCCAATTGCAGGACCGCAAGCCGTAAAGCGCGGTTGAGCCACCCGGCGCTGACCAATATCCCAACCGCAAGCGGCACAGGACCAAAGTGGCCCGCCATGATCACGAATGGCAACCCACCAAGCAAATGCGCGACAAGGATCTTTGCACGCCGCCGCGCGTGACCCGACATGGCAAGGCGCACATTGGGAAACCCAAACCAGATCGGCGCAGCCTGACGCAGGCAAAGACAGATCAGGATCGCAACACCACCCCCGGTCATCACCTCAAAATACCAAAGCGGCAGCAACGCAGCCACCAGAATCAACAGCAACCCCGCGCCGATGCCTGCGTGAATTGCTCCGGTCTTGGGCAAGGGGTGGTTTTCGCCATTCTCATACGTGCGCGCCAATCGCGGGGCGAGAATGAACCTCATGCTATCGCTCAGCAAGGCCACAACGCCTGCGCATCTTCGCGCCAGAAGGTAGGGCGCAAAAAGTGCGGGGTCGCCGATCAGCAAAATGGCAAGCAGATCAAGGTTCTGAAGCCAGACAAAGGCCTGCCCGCCAGCAAAAAGCGCCAGATTCTCGCGCCAGCCTGCAAGCTGTTTCAGTTGATTGACGGGCCTCTTGGCCCTGAAGATCACGCCAATCAACCAAACCGTGCCAATCATCTGACCGGCAAAGAGCCCGGCCAAAATTTGTTTCAGCGCATAGGCATCCCCCAGCCAAAGGGCCGACAGCCCCCCCGCCACTGGCAGAATGGATTGCGGGATCGCAACGCCAATAGAACCACCCAAAGCCCTTGCGCGTGCCGCCAGCAACAACGTCAGACATCCGCTCGCCACAAGGGAGGTGTAAAAAGCGGCCGAAAAGTCCAGCGCCACACCGGGCAGGAAAGGAAGCGCGGCATAAAGCAAGGCCAGGGTTGAGCCAACCGCCAAGAGTGTGACCAACGCGATAAACCGCAGCGCCTGCCGCGCGGGCGCATTACCCGATTTCAACAGCACCTGAACCGGGCCAGTGGTCAATATCGCAGTTGCAAAGCCGAGGGTCGCAAAGGTCAACAAGGCCCGTCCCGCCATCTCTGGCGGGAGCATTCGCATCAGGAAAAAACTAAGCGCCAGCCAAAGCAAGGCCCCCGTCGCCTTGATCACAAAGACCGGTAAAACCCCGCGCCACATCACCGCAAAACCCTGCCCATGGGCCTGGGCGAAACAAGCGCCGGTGCAATGCCGAGCCACAGCCAACTGGTATAAATTCCGCGATACCCGATGATTGCAAGACTTATGACCAAGGCACTGCTTGCCAGTATCAAAAGCGTTTGCTGAGCGGGCAGATCGGGCCGCTGTCGCCAGCATTGCGCCAGCCAGTACATCGGCAAGCCAAGGTGCAAAACCGCAGGCCAGCCCTCTTCAAAGATGCGCGTCACCACAAGCGAATTGACGCCTTCGGGCAAGCGGCCAAATACCAGACCGGTCTGCCGGGCAATCTCAAACGCTCGCAGTCGAATTTCGTCGTTCTGACCCAGCCCGACCCCAAAAACCTCGCCGCTGCTCAATGTGGAAAACCCCGCAAGGATCGAGGCCAGCCGCATCGCAAAGGACCGACCCGCGGCGTTGGTTTCCAACCGCTCGACAAAGAAGACGCCGACAAAAGCCAGCAAAACCAGCGTCACCACACCAAGAACAACGCCCATCAGCAGCGCATTGTTCAAACTGGGACGCAGCGCCACAACCAGCCCGCCGCCAATGAAAAGCGGTAGCAGCGCAATCACTGAAGTCGATCTTGTGAACATCAACAGAAAAATCGCCGCCATGAAAACAAGCCATAACCCCTGACGAGACGGATTGCGCAGCAGCAGTAAAAACAGGATGGCCAACCAGGTTATTGCATGCGCGGCAAAGGTCGAAACTTCAGGGAAAAGCGCGAAGCCGCGCCCGAAATGCGCTGGCAGGCGGAAATTCAGGTTGTTGCGAAAATCAAGTGCCTCCGCGCCCAACCAAAGTTGCGCAGCGAACAGGACAAAAGAAAGCCAGCCGCCGATCAGAAACCCGGCAATCAAGTGGTTTTTGGCGCGTCTCGAGGTCATGATCGCACCGATCAGGAGCAAAAACAAACTAATAAAAACAATGTAATAGATCAGAATGACCAGACTTCCGCCTTGCAAATAGGACAAGCCGATGCTGACCCAGAATAGGACCAACAAAACAATGGCTCTTGGAGGGATCACCGCGCGAAGGCGCCATAGCAAAGGGGGGCTCAGCAGCACCAGCACGTCCAATGGTTGCAAGAAGATAAACCCAACCGGCAAGGCCAAGGCGGGGCACCAAAGGAAAAGGCCCACCAGCCAGCCAAAGAGCGACAGATAGCCTTCTTCACGCCGCATCTGCGATATCTTTAGGCAGGTCCAACCATTGCATCAGGATCCGGGTCGCCACGCGATCAAAATTGCGCGCGGCCAGAAAGGCGGCTCCGTTGCGCAAAGCAGCAAGGGTTGCGGCTTGTTTTTGCGGCCCGGCCATCACAAGCGCGAGGATGTTTTCAGCCGCCCGCAAACTTGTGTGAAACCGCAGGCGAGGGTCCGGGACCAACTCGCAAATGCCGCCGTCATCAAAGACCAGCGGAATGGTTCCCGCCAGGATTTCTTCGGCGGCGGCAATGCCAAAATGCTCCCCCCTGAAACTGTGGATCGCAAAATCCGCACGGCGCAAAAGCTTTCGGCATTTATCATCAGGCGGGTCTAGATGCAGGCTTACGTGGGCGCGGCGAGCACAGAGTTTTTCGACCTGACGCAAAGCCCGCCCTCTGCCGCGTCCAATGATGTCAAGTTGAACCGGCACACCTGCGGCCTGCAAAATATCACTGATTTCAATGGCTTCTGCGATCCTCTTATTCGCGACGATCCGCCCCAGAACCACAAGGCGGCAAGATCCGACAATCTGGCGTACCGGTAAAATGCAGCCCGATACCGGCGGATAAAGCAGGTGAAATTTTACGCCCGGAAACGCGTGCCCGGCGATCTCTGCGGTCCATTCGCTATTGGCCAATCGTTGCGTTTGGGACTGCTGTTGCGACCCGATGCCCGCGATCCGGCGGCACATGCGGACGTAAATCTGGCGCAATCTGAGCCGGATGCCTTTGCGGTCCACCCCGGTTTGTGCCCGCAACATCTCCGGGCTTGGATCAAAGACGCTCGGCGCATGGTGCCAAGCCAGTGCCGGAATGGCCAGATCAGGCCCTTCGCCAAACGACCAGATGATCCGATCATAGTGCTTTGCCAGCTTTCGGGCTTTGCGACAAACCAGAGCATAGGCCAGCAGGGCCGGGCTGAGTGCGGCCAAAAACCCGACCAAGCGACCCCTTCGAGACGGTACCCGCCCAGCCCCGAGGCCATGAATGTCGAGGCAATCCACCGACAAAGGCATGGCCCCAAGGCAGTCGATCAGCCGCATCGCCGCACGCTCCGCCCCGCCGCCGGCCTGAAAATTCGGATGAACCACCAATATTTTCATCGGTTTTCCGCCAGCAATTCAGCCAGACGTTCCCGGTCTTTGACGCTGACAGGGCTTGGCTGGCGGGCATCAAACCAAAAACACCGGAGTGCTGGCTTCAGCACAGTTGGCAACAGGGCCCTGATGCGGGTTTTCATACCGTTTTTCAGCAGCCAATGGTTCAGACCGGGCAAACGCGGCAAGGCCTGAGCATTTCGCGCGGACTTGCACAAATCCAACTCGGCAGGATCAAGGTCCAGAAACCCGCAAAGTTCGCTCAATCGGCCCATCGGGTCAGCCGCCATCTCTTCCAGCGTGAGATGAAACCGCTGATCGGCGGGAAAAACCCGGGCAAAGTCCGCAAGACCCGCGCGATAGCGTGACGGGCGCAACAAATAATGCCGCGCGTCGTCATATCCAGACGTCCGCTCGATCTCCAACTCGGTCCCAAGTGGCGCAATCGTGCGCCCGGTTCTAAGCGCCAGGTGGTAATGCGACAGGGCGCGGGCCAGCGGATCACGGGTCAAAAGGATGATCCGCGCATCCGGGTTGTATTCCCAAATACGCTCGGCAGCCCCATTTGAGGCCAGATAGGACGTCGATGCCTCCATCCGCCAAAATGTGGTTAGCTCATCAGCAAGCCGCTGATATTGCTCCGCCTTTCGCAGTACCGCAAATTGTATCCGCCGCAGGTTGGCCCGGTTGAAATAGTCCGCCGGGTCGATGTCATCGAGATGTTGTGCCGCCACCAGATCTTCGGGAAAATCGCCAGCCGCAAAGAAGTTCGGTTCTTTGATCGCACTCATTCCGACGGCTGGATGGCTCGCCAGCCAGGTTGCCAACTGGGTCGAACCACCGCGCGGGCAGGAGACCAGAAACAGGTTTATACGCGGCATGGTCTTTGCCCGGGGAAAAGTCGCTGCCGAATACCTGACCATCCCTGCGCCAGGCAAAAAGCAGCGGCGCCAATGGCAAAACCGTGATGGCAAAGCATCGCCAGACCGGCGATCCGCAGGGCGTGGACCGGCGCAAATCGTTTGGGGATTATTTGCGCCCAGGCCACCACCAGTGCGGCATAGGCAAGCGGTAACAGAATGGCCTCCCCATAGCCCTGAACCGCCAGCAGGGCGCTGGTCAGGTTGCCCGCAAAAAGCACAAGCGGCAGAATTTGGCGCGGCTTGGGGGGGGTGCGATGGATTGCAAGATTTCGCGCACGATACCAGCCGTTGCGGATCATCTGACGCCACAATCCATAGGGCGAAACCCGCGGCAAATAGGTGATCGCGGCACCTGCCTCCTGATAAATCCGATGTCCGGCCTTATGCAGGCGATGGTCAAATTCGGCATCCTCATTGGCCACAAAGGAGACGTCATAGCCGCCCAACTGCTCGAACACCGCCAGATCAAAGGCCGCGTGATGGCCGTGGCGGACGTAGCCGCTTTTGCCAAGGCCGCGATGGCCGGCACCACCATGACCAAGGCGCGAATTGAACAGATCAGCCGCTGCTTTTTGCCACTCACCCTCCCCGCGGCTGATCATTGGTACAACGACAGAGGCTGCACCGCTTTTGTGCATTGTGGACAACAGTTTGGCGGCGAAATTTGCCGGGTAAAGCGCATGGGCATCGGCGCGTACCAGCACCTCAAAACCCTGCTTTCTGGCCCGCATGGCCGCAAGGTTGATCGCTGCGGCCTGCACGCGCCTTGGATTGCGCAGCAAATGAATATCGGGGCAAACTTCGGACAGTTCTTTGACGATGGAAGGGGTGCCGTCCCGGCTTCCCCCGTCATAGACCCAGATCGGCGTGCCTGGTGCGCCTTTGCGCAACGAGATCAGGCAGGCGCGAATATTTGCAGCCTCGTTCAACGTTGGAACAACCACGACCACGCGCTTTGACATTTCGCCCCCTGACTGACCGGGGCCCAATGCGACCCTCAGACAGATGCAGTCTGCCCGCGCAAAGGTAAAAGAACTGCCTACGCCGCGCTTAAAACCGGGGTGGAATAATTAAATTTTGCCAAATCATCGGCATAAAGATCAGCCACATAGCCACAAAGCTCTGGGTCGTAATACGCCGCAAGATTTGCAAGACCACCCCGGTTTTCAAAGGGAAACGTCCCTTCAAGCGGTAAATCCAAGGCTTTGATCAAGGCTGGCACCTCTGTTGCCACGTCCTCCAGCCGGATTGTGAAATCGACGCTGTTCACACCGTTCACCACCGGGGCCCAGTGACGGTAAGCATAGGTTCCAAATCGTCGCCAGCGCTGATGCGGCCAGCCGCCGCCACCGCGGCCATCGAGGCTTATGCCACGGACCCAGCGCGAGAAATTCCGTTGCCCCAACGGCAGACCCTGACAAAGCCGCGTCAGGCGATCAACCCGCCCGATCATCTGGTAAAGCGACACCAATCGCGCAAAAGGATCGCGCACGAAGGAGATTTTGCGATAGCTTGCAAAATCCCAGCCCTGTTGTTCAAACAGTCGCGCCGCCTCAAACGGGGCGACATGGGGATAAAACCCAAGCGACCGGTGACGTTGCCGATAGGGAAAAATTTCCAGCTCTGACAGGGGTGACAGAAATAGCCTAAGGGATTCCGATCCGGTTTTCGGATTGGAAAAACAGACAAGCCTATGTGTGTGCGAAATCAACATCCCAAAAAAGGGACATGGCAGGCCCGAGTTAATTTGGCGTCAATCAGCCCGTGGCAATCCGCGGCCTTCCGCTGGCGGTTGCCTCAAGCGTGGCCTCGATGAACACTTCGCGTCCTTCAACCGTGGAGTTGCGAATGTCGCGACTCAGGTGGACTTCTGGTTCCAGCGCACCGGCATCCAGCGCCGCCTTCAGCGCATCGCGTTGCAATTGCTCCCCAAGTGCCGTCAGCGCGGCATCTTGCGAGTTGAAATCCTCTGGCCCGCTTTCAAAATGAACCCTGAAACGCCCCTCGGACGGGACGGTTATGCTGCCCGTCAGCCGGATCGAAACCTGACCGACCACGGCCCCCAAAGCATTTGCCACATCCGCATGTTCCGGGCAGATCATCTCGCTGCCGAGCCGCTTGCCAACTGCCGGATAATGGGTCGAGGCCGATGCCCCCAAACCAATCACCGGCACGTTCAGCCGGGTGTTCAAGGCAACCAGACCGCGATGCTGATCCAGCCCCGCAAGGGTCAGCGGATGGGCCGCCAGGGTCTTTGGGTCATGGGCAAAATCATGGTCATCCTCGGCAAATGCGCTTTGCAACAACAGATCCACGGTCTGATCGCAAAGCGCCTGCAAAATGATCCCGGCCATGTCCTCGGCGCTTTCTGCCAGTCGATTGCCACTACCGGTACGTTGCCGCGCAAACAGCCCCAGCGCGATCTCTGCGGCGTTCCGATCCCAGCCGGTTTGCCGCCCCAGCACATGAGCGGCATCGCTCGGCGTGACACCAGAAAACATCGCCAGCCCACGCGACACAAGCTTGACAAGGGCGGCGTAATCCATGCGCGATTGCACGACGCGGCCAAGCTCTGCCGGCGCATCGCCCAGACGCTCCAGGACACTACGCGCCCGTCCATCAAGCCCATCGGTGCGCCTATCACGCCCTTTAAGTGGCAGCACAAACCGACCATCGTATTCGCCCGCACGATCCGCGCCCGCTTGCCGGGCCAAAGCGCCGTGCACCAGTTCAGGCGCGTCCATCGCCAGCAGCGAAATCGGCATTACCCGGCGCGGGCCCAACACGACGCCGCCCGCCAATCCCTCACGGGCCACATGAACCTCGCTGTCACCGCCGAGGCCGTGGGTGCGCATCGCAACCGCCTCGACCATGGTGCGAAACGGACCGACGCGGGCACCCAGCGGGTCGATCTTGGGCCGCCCGTCTTGCAAAACCGCAATATCCGTCGTCGTACCGCCAATGTCCGAAACCAGCGCATTGCTGGCCCCCGTCAACCACCGCGCGCCTACAAGCGAGGCCGCGGGCCCCGACAAGATCGTCTCGATCGGTTTAAGCGCCGCTACGCTTGCCGAAATCAACGCCCCGTCGCCCCGCACAACCATCAGCGGCGCTTTCATGCCCTTTTCAGCCATCAGATCGCGCGCCGCAGAAATCAGATGACCGATCATCCCGATCAGCCGGGCGTTCAGAACCGCCGTAATCGCCCGTTTCGGCCCATTGAGCCGCGCACTGAGATCATGGCTGCACGACACGGGTTTGCCGGTTCGCGCAATCAGATGATCGCGAACGGCAATTTCATGCGCCGGGTTGCGCGTCGCAAATTGACCGGCCACTGCAAAGGCTGAAACAGTTTCACCCAGATCGTCCAGATGCCGATCCAGCGCGGCAAGATCAAGCGGCGCGATTTCCTGCCCGGCATGACCATGACCCCCGGCTAACTGCACAACCGGATCGCCGCGCAACGCATCACCAAGTCCCTGCCGCGCAAGGTCGGCGGCCTCAAACCCGATGGAGATCAGCATGACCCGGCCGCCTTGCTCTTCGACCAGCGCATTCGTGGCCAGCGTGGTCGATAGCGACACCAGCGCTATGTCCTTGGGTGCAATGCCGCTTGCGCTCAGCACATTGTCAATCGCCGCGCCGATCCCCACGGAAAGGTCGTGCCGCGTCGTCAGCGCTTTGGCCTTGGCCAGCACCCGGCGTTCGTCTTCCAAAAGCACCGCATCGGTATAGGTGCCGCCGGTATCCACCCCCAGAAAGATCGCCATGAGATATGCCTGTAAATCCTGTTCGACTGGTTCCTATCGAACGCGCCCCGGCGGGTCACGACCGAAAACGACAAAAACCGGCGGGTTTGCCACGCCGGGCAATCTCTGGGCGTCCCATTGGGCCACGCTGAACAAACCACCTGACAATGCGCCCGCTTCGCGTCAAACTGGTGCAATGAGTAACCCACCGTATGATCCAACAACCTTGGACGCCCTGCCGGATTTCTACGCCTGTCAGCTTGCTTCGGGGGACGGCGTTCAAACCCTGTCGCGCGATCAGATCGAAATCGAGCCAAGCGACGGTTTTGCTTGGGTTCACATGCGCCGCGATGCCCCCGGCAATCGGGCATTGCTGGATCAGCTTGGTCTGGATGCCTTTGTCCACGAGGCACTGATCGCAGAGGAAACCCGGCCACGCTGCACGGTTCACGGCAACGGCGCGCTGATCACACTGCGCGGGGTTAACCTGAACCCCGGCGCGGAACCCGAGGATATGATTTCTGTGCGACTCTGGGTGACTTCCAGACGCATCGTTGGCGTTTGGCTGCGTCCGCTCCGCGCCGTAGGCGATTTGCTGGCAGCGATTGAACGCGGTCAGCCACCTGCCAGCCCCGGTGAATTTGTCGCCAAGCTGGCCCTGCGCCTTGCCGACCGCGCTGAACCATCGGTGGCCGCGTTGAACGAGACGGTCGATACGCTGGAAGAACAGGTTCTCGACCCCCGCGCGGCCCTATCACGAGAGGTGCTGGCAAATGTACGGCGTCAGGCAATCATTCTGAGACGTTACATGATCCCGCAACGCGATGCGCTTTCCACATTCGAGATCGAAGACCTTGACTGGCTCCAAGACAGCGACCGCAGCAAATTGCGCGAAGCCGCCGAGCGGATCTTTCGTCTCGGTGAAGAGCTGGATGCCATCCGCGACCGCGCCCAGATCGTACACGATCAGATCATGGATCGCCGCGCCGAAGGCATGAACCAACGGATGCTGGTACTTTCCATCGTCTCGGCAATCTTTTTGCCGCTGGGCCTGCTCACCGGGTTATTGGGGATCAATGTCGGTGGCTTGCCCGGCGTCGATTGGCCCCCTGCCTTTTGGGTGGTCACAGCCCTGATCTTCGCTCTTGGCGGCGCCCTTGCACTGTTGTTCCGGGCCTTGGGGCTGTTTCGCTAGCAATCAGGGGCGCGTTCGAACCTAATCCTGGCCGGTCAAGCGTTTGCGCAGATCATCCAGCAGCTTTTGCTTGGCTTCCTCGACGGCCTTGTCCACCTCGCCCTGCAATTTTTCACGCGCCTCGGTTTCGACGCGTTTTACATCGCCGCGCAGCTTTTCCTCGGCCTCTTTCTTTTGCTTTTCAAGTTCAGCATCAAAAAGGCTTTGCAGGTCCGGCTTGTAGGAAATCCTGTTCCAGGGCCCCTCGATCAGAACCGGCACTGAAATCCCTCCGGCCTGCTCCAGACCGCGCTTGGCAAAGGCCACGGGCACAAGGCGATACTTCACCCGCCGCTCGCCAATATTCACCGTCCCCTTGCCGGTTGCATCCACCAGTTCCGAGGCATATTTCAAATCGTCATTGCTGAGGACCCCACCGGCCATGGTGAAGGAGCCGGTCACACTGTCAAAGATCGTTTTCTGTCCGTCGCCACGGTAGGAGGCATCCAGATTGCGCAGCATCCCGGCGATATCCAGCCCCAGCAACTCACCATCGCCGATCTGCACCGATCCATCCCCCGACAGGCTTTTCATCAGCGCATCCATGGAATTGCCCGAGGCAAGGAATTTCACCCGAATATCCGCCCCCGCGATCAAGCGGTCATATTCGGCCACATCAACCAACAGTGGTTGCAGACGAATGCCCGCCGCGGTGATCGTGCCCCCCATCGACAGGCCGCTACGCGCATTCAGCACATATTCACCGCCGATCTTGCCGCCATAAGCGTTCACATCATTAAGCGCGATCACCAGTCGCCCCTGATCAAGTTTCGCACGGATCGCGGAGGCCCCTAGTTTGGCGCTGCCAAGATCAATCGAATCGGCCTGCAGGACCACATCCGCATCCACAGCCCCCAGACCACTGGCATCAATCCGCGCCTTGGACCAGCCGTTCTCCGACGTGGCACTGCTCGATTGCGAAGATGAGCCACTGCTTTGAGGCAGGAAAACATCACCTGCATCAAGTTTCGCGGTGATCATCGTGCGCGCACCCGTGGTAATATCAATGTCGCCGCGCAGCGCATTGCGATCGAGACCAAAGGCAGCATTGCGCAGGAAAATCGCCCCTTCCTTGGTATAGGTCACATCACCGCTGGCGCTGGCCTTGCGCCCGAAACCCGCCGCTTCTTGCCCCAAAAGCCGCATCATGCCGGGCAGATCGCTGATCTCCGCCTCCAGCCGTCCGCTGGCCTGCGTTGGTGAAAACCCCGCATCACCCACCAACGAGACCTGCCCGAAGCTTCCTCCGGCCTGTAAGTTGACACCGCTGACAGCGCCCGAAATGAACTGGTCCAGCCGCGCAAGCGAGGCCTCAAGTCGAAGCGGCACCTCGCGGTAAATCACTTCGCCTTCCAGTGTTGCCTGATCCTGAAAATCCGGTGCCCTGAGCGTCAGGTTGACGCCTTTCAGCCGATAATCCGCACCACTGGCGGCATCAACATAGGATACCGCGCCATTGTTGATCCGGCCAAGTTCCAGCGTGATCGCCGCGACCGTGCTATTTCCGGTGGCACTTGGTGTCTCGCTTGCCTCGCTGCTGGCCGCCAAGGCGGGTAATTCCCAGTTGCCGACGCCGTTTTTGTTTTTCTCCAGTCGGATCACCGGGCTTTCAACGCGAAATTCCTTGATCTTGACCGTCCCGCTGAACAGCGGCCAAAGCTCGACGCCGACCAGCATTTCCTCGGCCTCGACCATCGGCCCATCGTTGCTCCATTCGGCATTGGCGAATTTGACCGGGCCGGTTTTTACGCCGATCACTGGGAAAAACACCGGCTTCACACCGCCCGTGATGGTCAATTCACGACCGGTTTGCTTGGTTACCTCACGCGTCGCAATCTCCGCGATCCGCTCGGCGGGGACTAAAGAAATACCGATGATCGCCACAACGACGATGGCAATCACAAGGGCAATCAGGCGGAAAATCCAACGCATATCGGGGTAAGTCCTTTCAGGACATTCACTCTTTGTCGGCAAACTAGGCGGCTGATGCCGGGCTTTCAAGAACCGCCACGTCACGCTTGCATCAGGTGATCCGTTATCCCAGTGTTTCCTCGCATCAACAAAGGGAACAGGACCATGGCTGAACGCGTTATAACGAATATCAAGGGCCATGTCGCTGAAGTTTTCCTGAACCGCCCGGAAAAGATGAACGCCCTTGATCCCTTGATGTTCAGCGCGATTACCGAGGCGGGCGAGGCGCTCAAATCCAACCCGGATGTGCGCGTTGTGATCCTGTCGGCCGAGGGGGATCATTTTTGTGCGGGCATTGACACCTCAACCTTCGGCGATCTGGTGGCCCGGATTGATCAGGTCCGCCATGACCTGGTGAACCCCGCCGCGGGCGAGGTTGCCAACAGCTTTCAAAAACCCTCCCATGTCTGGCAGGAACTGGACGTGCCGGTGATCGCCGCCGTCAAGGGCACCTGTTTTGGTGGCGGGGCGCAAATTGCACTGAGCGCTGATTTCCGCTTTGCTGCCCCTGACCTGCGGTTTTCGGTGATGGAAGCCCGTTGGGGTCTGATCCCAGACATGGGGATCACCCAGAGCCTGCCCAAATTACTCCGCGCCGATCAGGCCAAAGACCTGATGATGACCGCCCGCATTCTGGACGCGGACGAGGCCCTGTCGCTCGGCCTTGTCACCCGTCTGGCTGACGATCCCTTGCAGGCCGCAAGAGACTACGCGCAAGAATTGCTGCGCCGCAGCCCTGAGGTGCTGACGGGCGCCAAGAAGCTGGTCGATCAAACCTGGACAGCCGCCCCCGGCGACGGTTTGAAACTGGAGGCAGAATTGCAATCCAGGATCATTGGCTTTCCCAATCAGGTCGAAGCCGTGATGTCCACCATGCAAAAACGCCCGCCGAACTACAGTTAATTGTTCTGAATCGGGAAACAATCCACGCCGTTTGGGATGGATTGTTCCAAATTTGCGATCAATTTACGCTGACCGGTTCCATGTCGTGCTGACGGGCCAGAGCAAAGGCAAGGCGGCGGTCCACCACCAGCGCCAGTTGGTCGCCGTCTTTGTCATGCACCGCATATACCTGCTTTAGATCTGGCATCTGAGCGCGAACCTCCGCCGGTAAATCCGCAACCAGCACCGGTTTGACGTAGACGATTGGCCGCTGTGGCCCACGCTCAAAGTCGAATTTGTGATCCATGGCTCAGACCTTTTTGATGGTGATCGTGCGCACAACGTTTTCAGGCTCGGCGCGGTTCAGATCGACATGCAACATGCCGTTTTCCATTTCCGCCCCGGCCACTTCGACGCCCTCGGCCAGAACGAAACTCTTCTGGAATTGCCGCGCGGCGATACCACGGTGCAGGAATACGCGCTCGTCCGCCTCGTCGCTTTGGCGACCGTGGATCACAAGCTGCTTGTTTTCCAGCGTGATCGTCAGATCGGCCTCGGCAAACCCGGCCACGGCCAGCGTGATCCGGTAGCGTCCTTCGGCGGATTGTTCAATGTTATAAGGAGGATAGCCATCGTTCCCGGATTTTGCCGTGCGTTCAACCAGCTTATCAAGCTGTTCGAACCCCAGCAGGAATGGATGCGATGCAAAGGTCAGTCGTGTCATGTCTTGGGTCCTTTTCAAAAGCGACGCCGATGGTCGCGGGCCCGAATGGCACCCGCTGGGTTGGATATGGGGATTGCCCCTTCACCCTGCAAGAGGTGTGAATTCTCCCAAAACGCGTTGTTTCCGCTTGGTTGAGGGCGTTTTTGTGCTACCAGACCTCATGGACACCTCCCATGAAATGAGCCGTACCGAAGTTCTGAAGGCCGAGCTGGAAATCCTTCGTCACGAGCATCGCGACCTCGACGAAGCGATTGCCGCGCTGGATGATCGCGGTCGCGCGGATTTGTTGACAATCCGGCGGCTCAAAAAGCAGAAACTGGCGCTGAAAGACAAGATCGCCCGGATCGAGGATGAACTGACGCCCGACATTATTGCCTAAGCGGGAATGTTGCGTTAAATGCCCCATTTTGCAGGCCAAGGCAGGGACAAGATGTCAAAACCACAGGTCGGGATTATCATGGGCAGCCAGTCCGACTGGCCGACGATGAAACATGCAGCAGAGATGCTGGAGACGCTTGGGATCCCCTATGAAACCCGGATTGTCTCCGCTCATCGCACGCCGGATCGGCTTTGGGACTATGGCAAAACCGCCGTTGATCGCGGCCTTCAGGCGATTGTTGCGGGCGCTGGCGGGGCGGCGCATCTGCCCGGCATGATGGCCTCCAAAACCCGCGTGCCGGTTTTTGGCGTGCCGATAGAAACCAAGGCGCTTTCGGGCATGGACAGTCTTTTGTCGATTGTGCAGATGCCCAAAGGCTATCCCGTCGGCACCATGGCGATCGGCAATGCCGGGGCCGCCAATGCAGCCCTTATGGCAGCACAGGTTCTGGCACTGTCGGATGTTGATCTCGCGCAGCGCCTGGATCAATGGCGCAGCGACCTTTCAGCCTCGATCCCCGAAAGCCCGTCGGATGAGTGACCCCCTCCCACAAGGCGCGGTCATCGGCATTCTGGGCGGTGGTCAATTGGGGCGGATGTTGTCGGTCGCCGCCGCGCGGCTTGGCTATCGCTGTCACATCTTTGAACCCGGCGACGCCCCGGCTGGTCATGTCGCGGAAAAGGTGACACAGGCGGACTACGCCGACCTTGACGCGATCCGCGCCTTTGCCGCCAGCGTGGATATCGTCACCTACGAGTTTGAAAATGTCCCGACCGCAGCGCTGGAAGTTCTGGCCGCCGGCACCCCGGTGCGCCCGGGCATCAACGCGCTTGCGATCTCTCAGGACCGGATTGTCGAAAAGGACTTTCTGAACGACCTCGGCCTTGCAACCGCCCCTTACCGTGCGGTCGCCTCGGCGCAAGACCTCAAAGCCGCACTAGCCACACTTGGCACCCCGTCGATTCTGAAAACCCGTCGCTTTGGCTATGACGGAAAGGGACAGATACGGATCAAGGATGCCGGTGACTGTGATCGCATATGGTCCCAAATGGCCGATGCGCCTTCCGTGCTGGAAGGTTTCGTCAATTTCAGTCGCGAGGTCTCGGTGATCGGCGCCCGCGGTCTTGACGGGGCCGTCGCCTGTTTTGATCCCGGCGAAAATGTCCACAAGGACGGCATTCTGGCGACCACCACGGTGCCAGCGACCCTCAGCCAGTCCGAACGGACGGATGCAATCATTCTGACCGGCCGGATCCTCAACGCGCTTGACTATGTCGGAGTTCTGGGGGTGGAGTTGTTTGTGACCGCAGAGGGTCTTGTTGTGAACGAGATCGCACCGCGCGTGCATAATTCGGGTCACTGGACGCAGAACGGCTGCCTGATCGACCAGTTCGAACAGCATATCCGTGCCATCACCGGCCTGCCTCTCGGCGACGGGCAACGTCATTCCAACGTGGAAATGACCAATCTCATCGGGGATGACATCAACGCCCTGCCCGCGCATATGGCCGATGGATCTACTGCGGTGCATCTCTACGGCAAGGCCGAGGCGCGGGCGGGTCGCAAAATGGGCCATTTGAACCGGATCACCGGTCCAGCGTAACTAGGGCAAAAACCGCTTCACCGCCTCTTGCAGATCAAGGTCATCCTCGAACGCACCGGTTTCAAGGAACGAGATCGTCTGCGCGATCACAAAGGGGTTCATCATCATGAACGTATGGGTCGAGGGGACGACGATATGGTCGTTCATACCCTCCAGCCGGGTGCTGTCGACCGAAACCTTTCCGTCGTCCTTGCCCTCGATCACGTAGGAAAAGACCGGGCTGACACTAACCCGCCCGGCAATGATCCCCAGATCGAAGTTCGCCGGGCCAAGTTCAGCAGGGACAAACCCCGGACCGGTGCCAAGTTCCGTACCCGCCGGGCCGTTCAGCCAGCTGAAGAGTTTCATATCGCCAAAGGCATTCACAATTTCGCTGCCCTGATTGGGCGGGGCCAGCATTACAACGCGGCCCAGATTGTCCGGTTGAGCACCTGCCAGATACATCCGCACCAGAATGCCACCCATTGAATGAGTCACAATATGAGTTTTCTGCGGACCGCACTCCGCCAGGGCCGCTGGCATGGTCGCCTTGGTCAGCGTCTCAATATCCGCTTCGGTCGAAGGATAAGCCACATTGACTGTTTTGTAGCCCTTCTGCTCCAACGCGAATTCCATCGCCAGCAAGGAGGCCGAGGTACGCGCCAGCCCATGCAACAGCAAAACGCAATCCGCCGCCGCCAGATTAGGCAGCAGCATCAGCGACAGGACGAAGGGCAACAGGCGTTTCATCGCGTAAATATGGGGCGTTTTGCGCCAAATTTGAAGCGTGATGTGATCACGAATTGTAATCGAACCGGGCAATTTACCTAACGTTTCAGCGACAGGAATATCCCGCCGAGGATCAACCCAGAGGCCACAACAACCAGCCACCCCGGTTGTTCGCCGAGCAAGATCACACCCGCCACAATCGCCAGAACCGGCACGCTCAACTGGGCAAGGGCAGCACTGATCCGCCTGAGATCCGGCAAAACCCGATACCAAAGCGCATAGCCAAGCCCGGAGGTCACAGCCCCCGAAACCACGGCCAAAAGCGCTCCGTTGCTGCGCAACACCACATCGGATGCAAACCCAAGCCAGACGATCAACGCCAGCGGCACCGCCATCAGGAAATTACCTGCCGTTGCCGCCAAAGGATCGCGCACGCCTTTGCCGTAGATCGAATAATATCCCCAACCGACACCAGCCGCGGCCATCAACGCAGCACCAAGCGGATCGGGTGTTGATGCGCCGGGCAAGGTCAGGATCAACAGACCCGCCAGCGCCAACAGAATGCCCACGATCCCAAGCGGTCCGGGCCGCTCGCCACTAAAAAGGCCCCAGCCCATCATGATGACCTGCACGGTGCCAAACAGGATCAACGCCCCAACACCCGCCTCAAGGCTTTGATAAGCAAAGGCAAAACCGACCAGATAGACCGCCAGCCCAAGGACCGACCCAATTGAGACCTCTCCGAGCGCCCAGAAATGTCCCGCCCTGAGGCGCAGGATCAAGGCCAGCATCAGAGCCCCTGAAACGGTGCGGATCATCGCAAAATCCGCCGCCCCGATGTCACCGCTGCTAAGGGCGGCACGGTTCAGAATGGAATTGGCAGCAAAGGCCAGCATCGTCAGGGATGTCAGAAGGAAAAGGCGCATGTTGCGACCCTAAGCAAGCCTGCGCCGGGATGGCAGCCTAAAATGCCAGCGGGTAGATCAATTCCGGCTCAAGCGTGCGAAACACCGTTTCGTCAAAAACCAACGCGGCGGTGTGGCGGCTGGAATAGGGTGTTTCAAAACCCTCGGCGTCTTCGGTTTCATAACCAAACCGGGAATAATAACCGGGATCGCCCAGCACAAAGACCGCCGTCCAGCCAGCTTCCTCGGCGGCCTCATTGGCGATCTTGATCAGAGTCGAGCCGATCCCCTTGTGGTGCCGCTCAGGGTCCACCGAAACAGGTGCCAGCGCCAGACAATTGGGTGGGGAGACCAGCCGGGACATTACGACATGCCCGACGATCTTTTCGCGATCGGTTGCCACAAACTCAATCTCGATGGCCCCGCTTTCACGGAGTTCCTGAACCAATACCGCCTCGTCGTGACGCGCAAATGCGGCCTCGATCAGCGGCGGGAGCTTGGGAAAATCCCGCGATGTGGCAGGACGAACAAACATGATGGTGAAAGCCTAACACAGCTTTTGGTGCGCGTCACGAATTTGCGTCTGCAAACTCTGGATGCCCCACGCGGAAAAACCCGTTGGTGAGACTTTTGGCCGGTACATCCTCCATTTGCCCAAAACCCGCTTCACCAAGCAAATCACCAAGCGCCGCTGGTCCCATGCAAGTGCCAAGCCCCGGCCCGCCAGCGGCAAGCGATTGGGTCATGCAGTGGAAAATCGAAAAGCCGTAGTACATCGCACCGATAGAGTGGATGTTTTCGCTCAGAAGATCACTGGCGCGTGGCTCTACAATGAAAAAAGTCCCCTTTTCAGCCAGCAATGCGCGGATGTCCCTTAGCGTTTCCACGGGGCGGGCGAAATCGTGGATACAGTCACAAGCAGTGATCAGATCAAAGTGCCGCCCCTTGAGGGAGGCCGCATCGCCCACCACAAACTCCAGATTGTGCCGCGACGCCCCTTTCTGGGCGGTCCTGATCGACGCCTCGTCAGGGTCCAGCCCAATAAAGCGCGAGTTTTCAAACGCCTCCGCCAACAGCCGCGACACCCGCCCGGCCCCACAGCCGACATCCAGAACCTCTATGCCCGCCTCCAGCCGGGCCAGCACATCAGGCATCTGCGCCAGCCAGTAAGAAGCAAATCGCGCCTCATAAGTGCCCGCGTTGATCAGGTCCAGCGCGTGAACACAGCCTTGACCAAATTCGTCAAACGCCACCCCGCCGCCATTAAAAAACGCCGCCGTCACCCCATCGCTTTGCGCCAGTAACTCAGGCGCAAAACGAAACAGACCACCCATGAAATGGTCGGTTCCATCGGAGGCCAGCAAATAGGCGTGTTCCGCGCTTAAGCTGTATGTGTCGGCCTTCTCGTCGTAGTCGAGATAGGCCGCCGCCGTCATGCCCTTGCACCATTCCTCGACATAGCGCGGTGTCAGACCGGTTGTTTTTGCCAGATCGTCCGCACGCATCGCCCCCTGCCCGGCCATTGCGCGAAACAGCCCGGTGCGCGTTCCGATATCCGCCATGCCGACCGCCATTGCGCCCGCCATATCGCGGTAAGCGCGGTCAGCAAATTCCATGATCTTAGCCTTGTCCATCTGCTCTCCTTGCTATTGTGCGGGGCCTTTGGCATGAAACCGATCATGGCGCGTCTTGTTCTGTTCAACAAACCTTTTGATGTCCTGTCGCAATTTACCGACAAGGGTCACACCGGCACCGATCGCCGCACCCTGTCGGATTTCATTGACATCAAGGGGGTTTACCCCGCCGGGCGGCTTGATCGAGACAGCGAAGGTTTGCTGCTGTTGACCGATGACGGCAAACTGCAACACAGGATCAGCGCCCCCAAGGCCGCGACGGCCAAAACCTATTGGGCGCAGGTCGAAGGTCTTCCGGGCGAAAAGGCGCTGGATCAACTCCGAAAGGGCGTGGAGCTAAAGGACGGACCAACCCGCAGCGCGAAAGTAGAACTGATCGCTGAACCTTCCGACCTCTGGCCGCGCGACCCACCGATCCGGGTGCGCAAAAGCATTCCAGATACCTGGATATCCCTGACCATCACCGAAGGGCGCAACCGTCAGGTGCGCCGCATGACCGCCGCTGTCGGGCATCCAACCTTGCGCCTTGTTCGCGCTGCCATCGGTCAATGGGCCCTGGACGGCCTTGCACCCGGCGAATTTCGCTGCCTTGAGCTTTAGGCCACCAATGTTCGGTCGCTGCGTGCAACCAGCACCGCGATCAACCCCAGAAACGCCGTCGTGAACATCAGTGCAAGCACCGAATAGGCGGCGTTTTCCGCCGTGACAACTGCGCCCGTCAAGGCTGAGATCAAAGCCCCTAGACCAACAGAAATCGCGCCTGACAGCCCCGAGGCACTGCCCGCCAGATCGTCGCGCACCGACATGGTGCCAACATTGGCGCTAGGCATGGTCAGCCCGTTGCCAAAGCCCACGGATACCACGCTGACAAGGATGACCGGCAGGGAAACAATCCCAAAGGAGACCAGAACGATCCCGCCCAATGGCCCGGCACAGGCAAAGAAACGCCCGACAAGAATGATGTCGCTCAACTGCCCGCGACCGGCAAATCGTCCCGACAGAAACGAGCCGCAGAAAAACCCGCCGGTGATCGCACCGATGAAAAGACCAACCCCACTGGGGCTGAGGTCCAGAACACTCCGCGCCAGGATCGGCGCACCCGACAGGAAGGCGTAGAAAGAACCGACCGACCAGCCGACCGTGAACGTATAACCCCAAAAGGCCCGGCTGCGAAAAAGATCGCCGTAACCCTTGAACTGATCGGCAAAACTGCGGCTTTTTCGCCGGTTGGTTTCGCCAAGGTCAAAAAAGGTCAGACCCAGGATAATGGCCCCGCCAAGTCCCAGAAAAAGGAAGGTCGCACGCCAGCCAAACAGCTCGTCCAATATGCCGCCCACCAAGGGTGCCAGCATCGGTGCGATCGCCATGGCCATGGCGATTATCCCCAAAAGCCGTGCCGCCTCGCGCGGTTCTGCGATGTCACGCACGATCGCACGCGACAAGGCCCCACCCGCGATCACCCCGGCCTGAAGCACGCGAAACGCCAGAAAGACCCAGATATTGCTGGCCAGCATTGCCCCGAAACTCGCCAGCATGAACAGCGCGATGCAAAACAGCAGAACCGGTCGGCGTCCATAGCGATCCGAAACCGGCCCGATGATCAGTTGCAAGACGGCTGTGATGGCCAAAAACCCCGCAACCGACAGGTTCACCAGCGCGTAATCCGCCGCCAGATCGACCGAGATGCTGTGCAGGGAAGGCAAAAACATATTCAACGCCAAGACGGAAATCGCCGTCAAAAGGATCAGCGTCAAAAGATGCGGTGGCGATTTGTCCGTCGGGTTCATAACCGCCAGCTTAGGCCCTATCGGCAACCGCTGAAACAGCCTTTATCGTTCGGGGTCCAAACGGTGCGGGCACTGCATTGCAACAGCCCGCAAACGTCTCGCCAAGCGGGTTTCTCCTACCCGCCGCACTTGCTCGCTTTGCGTTGCGTCACGACTTGAACGGTGCGGATTGCTTGGTAAAAATTGGCGAATGGCATTGATATTTGACCTGATATTAAGGTTGGCGCTGGCCCCCTTGCTGGTATTGCAGGGCCTGATGACCCGCAAACGCGCGGCCTCACTTCCCGAGGCTGCGGGACCAAAGCATGGTACCTGCGGCAAGGGGCAACCTTTGCGGGTTTTGCTGCTTGGCGACAGTTCCATGGCCGGGGTTGGGGTTGGTGATCTTGATCAGGCTTTGCCCGGCGCACTTTGCCGCGCCCTGCCCAAAGGGGTGGCCATTCATTGGCACCTCATCGCGCGGATTGGCGCGACCAGCCGCGATGCAATCGACATGATCCCCCATGATCAAACCTATGACATTGCGGTTCTGGGGCTTGGCGCCAATGACGTCACCCACCTAGTGCCGCGTCTGGTTTGGCTGCGCCAACAACGGCGCCTGATCAACACATTGCGCGTTCGTACCGGCGCACAGCATGTGGTGATGACCGGCCTGCCGCCGATCGGACGTTTTCCGCTGTTGCCCCAACCGCTGCGCCTTGTCCTGGGCCGCGAGGCGGATCGCTTTGATCGCGCCCTAAAACGCATGTGCGCACGAGACGAGACCCTTAGTTATGTCACGCTTGATCTGCCCAATGTGGCCGATGACATGGCCGAAGACGGATTTCACCCCGGCCCGCAAATCTTCGCCCTTTGGGGGCAAGAGGTCGCAGCCGCGATCACAACATGGCGAGAACATATTCGCTAAGCTTGCCAGACCAGCCAATCCCGCCACTATGTCGGCTAATCTCAAAGGAGCAGCAAATGGAGCTTGGAAACTTTTCAGTCAGCCTGGCGGTCAGCGACATCAACGCCTCGCGCCAATTTTACGAGACTTTGGGTTTTCAAAGCATCGGCGGCGACGTTGATCAGGGCTGGCTTATCCTCACAAACGGCACCGCGAACATCGGCCTGTTTCAGGGTATGTTTGAAAAGAACCTGTTGACGTTCAACCCCGGCTGGAATGCCGATGCGACAACCAAAGACGACTTCGAGGACATTCGCGCCATCCAAAGCCGCCTGAAAGACGCCGGCATCACTTTTGAAAGCGAAGCCGATCCAAATTCCACCGGCCCCGCAAGTTTCATGGTCATCGACCCCGACGGCAATCCGGTTCTGGTTGATCAACACGTCTGAGAACGGAGCCCCCCTTTCCCACTCTAATTCGTGACGATCAGTTCGATCCGACGGTTCTTTGCGAGGTCACTGACACTGGTGCCCGGGTTAGCTGGCTGATACTTGCCGTAGCCCGCTGCCGCTAGTCTGTGGGCGGCGACATCATATTCAAGGAGTACCGCCAGAACCGACAAAGCCCGCTCCGTGCTGAGTTGCCAGTTGTCGCGAAACTTGCTGCCTTTGCGGATCGGATGGATGTCGGCGTGGCCGTTAATTTGCAGGAACCATGGTCGTTTCAACTTCATCCTCTTCTCTAAAGACTCAAACTCCGCAGCTATAGGCCTGAGGTTCGCGCGACCGGTTGCGCTGACATCGGCGGAGCCGGATTCAAAGAACACATCGGCCTCCAGGACAATCCGATCACCAAGGACTATAACCCCTTCAAGATCTTTGACGATCTCCTTGATCCGTCTATAGAAATCGCGACTTTCCTTCTTCAGGGCGATCACATCATCATGGATCAATTCCTGCTTCTTCAGGATTTTTTCATGCTGCTTTCTGAGCGTTTCCAAAGCCGCCAGTGTCTTTTCATTGATCTGTTCAAGCTCCTTAATCCGGCCCCGGAGTTCCGCAATTGTTGCGTGAGCATCGCCCAACTTTTCTTCAAGAATTTCGATTTTTAGTTTGAGGCCGATGATTTCGTTTTCGCGGTCCCAAATGCGGGTCAGCGCCTCTTCAAGTTGTTCCGCCAGGTCGCGGTTTTTCTCGATCAGATCATCAATCTCGATCTGCATCTTCTTGATCGTCTTGTTCAGCTCCGCAATCTCCGCGTCCTTCTCAACGATCGTCGCCTCCAGCGCTTTGATCTTCTTGTCGCGGCTATCGACCATACGGTTGAGCTTGTCGATCTCGTCGTTCAACTTTGTGATGACACCCGCCTGACCAACAATCCGGGATTCCAATTCCGTGATCGTGGCCAGATGTTCGGCGATTTCTGCGTCTTTCGCGTCCAGGTCCGCATTCAGAGTCTCAATTCGTTGTTCCAACTCTTTGATCGTCGCGTCCCGCTCGGCAATGGTGTCATCCCGCTCTTTGACCTTGTCGTGCGCGGCAATCACATCGCGATGGAGGTTGACGACATCTTCTTCCAGTTCTGCAATCCGCTTTTCCGCGTCGTTCAGCTTAAGTGCAATCAAGTCACGTTCCTGGCGTAGCCGTGCCTCGCGGGTGGACACCGCCACAAGCCGGATGGAACTAACCCTTATTTCTTCCTTCACCGCTGCCAACGCAACGCGTAGTTGGTCCGCCTCCGCAACCGCCTTGTCGCGTTCAGCCTGCAAGGTCGCGTTGTCTTCTTCCAGGATCAGCCGGGACTTGGTTTCAGACTCCAGTTGATCGCCTTGCGTTTCGATCTTGGTCAGGAACTGCTCGATAAGATCCTTTTGAACTTCGGTTTGACGCGTCAGGATTTCAGAAACTTCGACCAGCAAACGATACCACGCCAGCAACTCCCCTTCGTCCTCGGGGATCGACACATTGAGATATGTCAGCCCCTCAAGGGCCAGCGAGCATCCCTGTTGCAACCCGGAACGCAGACGTTCAAGCTCTGCAACTTGCTGATCCTGTTCCATGTCGCGAAATTCATCGGCGCTGAAATAGGGTTGCGAACAAGCCTCGTCCGCCAAAGCGGCAACGCCCGAGAAAATAAAGACCAAACAAATTGCTAGAACACGCATCAAGTAATCCCCCAATCACTTTTTAAAACTAGGGAAAGCCTATTGGTGAATGATTAGAAACAGAAGTAGCCAAGTGGCGGATTTTGTGCCGAAAACGCTGCTAATCGGGGCAGCTTGTATGCACATCAGAAACAGTCGATTCCGTTTGCCGTCACTGTATCAAATATCGAAACAGTTGGATTTCACGGCGGCGAATCATCCGGGGGTTGTCATCGCTCCTCATAGCAAAAGGGCGCACCCTGCGGCACGCCCTTTTCCTATTTTCCAGCGACCCCGGATCAGGTCCGGGGCAATCAGACCAGAGGTCTGATTACATCATGCCGCCCATGCCGCCCATGTCAGGCATTGCTGGTGCGCCGCCGCCGGATTTCTCTGGCTTGTCGGCAACCATTGCCTCTGTGGTGATCAGCAGGCCAGCAATCGAGGCTGCGTCTTCCAACGCGGTCCGGGTTACTTTGGCCGGGTCGATCACACCGAATTTGAACATGTCGCCATATTCTTCGGTCTGTGCGTTAAAGCCAAAGGCTGCGTCTTTGCTTTCGCGGATTTTGCCGGCAACGACTGCACCGTCAACACCAGCATTTTCAGCGATCTGACGCAGCGGCGCTTCCAGAGCGCGGCGAACGATTGTGATACCAGCGTTTTGATCTGCGTTCGCGCCAGTCAAGCCCTCAAGGGCTTTGCCAGCCTGAACCAGAGCAACACCACCACCAACGATCACGCCTTCTTGCACGGCCGCACGGGTCGCGTTCAGTGCGTCATCAACGCGGTCTTTGCGCTCTTTCACTTCGGTTTCGGTCGCACCGCCAACGCGGATCACGGCAACACCACCGGCGAGTTTCGCCAGACGCTCTTGCAGTTTTTCACGGTCGTAGTCGGAAGAAGTTTCTTCGATCTGCGCACGGATCTGAGTTACACGAGCTTCGATCTCGGCTTTCTCGCCAGCACCGTCAACGATGGTGGTCTCATCCTTGGTGATCGCGACTTTTTTCGCGGTCCCGAGCATGTCCATGCCAACGTTTTCAAGCTTCATGCCCAGATCTTCGGAGATCACTTGACCGCCGGTCAGGATCGCAAGGTCTTGCAGCATGGCTTTACGTCGATCGCCGAAACCAGGGGCTTTGACAGCAGCGATTTTCAGACCGCCGCGCAGTTTGTTGACGACGAGCGTGGCCAGAGCCTCGCCTTCGACGTCTTCTGCAACGATCAGAAGCGGTTTGCCGGACTGGATAACAGTTTCCAGCAGCGGAACCATTGGCTGAAGCGACGACAGTTTCTTCTCGTGGAGAAGGATAAGGCAGTCTTCCAGCTCGGTTGTCATTTTGTCAGGGTTGGTGACAAAGTAAGGCGACAGGTAACCGCGGTCGAACTGCATGCCTTCAACAACGTCAGTTTCAGTTTCGAGGCCTTTGTTTTCCTCAACCGTGATAACGCCTTCGTTGCCAACTTTTTGCATCGCATCAGCGATTTGACGGCCAATCTCTGCTTCGCCGTTTGCGGAGATGGTGCCGACTTGTGCAACTTCGTCGCTGTCTTTGACTTCGCGGGCCATGGCACGGATTTGCTCGACGACTTTGGCAACAGCCATGTCGACGCCGCGCTTGAGGTCCATCGGGTTCATGCCAGCGGCAACCGATTTCAGACCTTCTTTGACGATCGCTTGCGCCAGAACCGTTGCGGTTGTTGTGCCGTCGCCAGCTTCGTCATTGGTGCGCGATGCCACTTCTTTGACCATCTGCGCGCCCATGTTTTCGAACTTGTCTTCCAGTTCGATCTCTTTGGCAACGGTAACGCCGTCCTTGGTGATGCGCGGGGCGCCAAAGGATTTGTCCAGAACTACGTTGCGGCCTTTCGGGCCGAGGGTCACTTTGACGGCATCCGCCAGAGTGTTAACACCTTTCAACATCCGGTTCCGGGCGTCGGTATTAAATTTTACGTCTTTTGCAGCCATTTTCGGGTGCTCCTGAATTCGTAAGAGTTAATCGGTAAAGCGATCTCAGGCGATGATGCCGAGGATGTCGCTTTCTTTCATGATCAGCAGTTCTTCGCCGTCAACGGTGACTTCGGTGCCGGACCATTTGCCAAACAGGACTTTGTCGCCTAGTTTGACGTCCATCGCGATCCGGTCGCCGTCATCGTCACGCGCGCCAGCGCCAACCGAGACGACTTCGCCTTCTGCTGGTTTTTCTTTTGCGCTGTCGGGGATGATCAGCCCGCCAGAAGTTTTCTCGTCGCTTTCAATGCGGCGAACCAGTACACGGTCGTGCAAAGGTGTGAATGCCATGGAAATCGCTCCTTAGATTTCGAGTGTTCCAAATGATTATGGTGGCTTTGACAAATTAGCACTCGCCACCATTGAGTGCTAACAGCCGGGAGATAGGCCTCAAGGTGCGTTGAGTCAAGAGCTTGGCCGGGCGATTTTTGCATCAATTTGCAGTTGCGAAAGCTGGCCCAAGGCCGCCTAATGAAGCAACCCGGTCAAAATGGAAAGCGATGAATGCACATGCGGTTGATTTTTGGCCTGATTTTCATCCTGCTCGCACCCTCGATGGTCTCAGCCCAAAGCTGTTCGGGTCGCGATCTGAGCGCCCAAATGCCCGCCGCCGCGCGGGCCGCGCTGGACGCAGCGCTTGCCGCGCAGCCCTATCCCGAGGGCCTGTTATGGCAGGCAAAACGCGGCGATACGACGATCTGGCTTTTTGGCACTTACCACCTTTATGACGCCGAAGCGCTGAAATTTATGGGCCGGATCCGCCCGCTGATCCAACTGGCCGATACCGTCTTTGTCGAAGGCACAACCGAGGATATGGATCGGTTGAAATCCGAAACCCTGCGGCGTCCTGAACTGATGTTCAACTATGACAATCCCACCCTGCCAGACTCGCTGAGCGAGGCAGATTGGCAGGTCTTATCCGCAGAGATCAAGGCCCGTGGCATCCCGCCGTTTCTGGCTGCCAAAATGGCACCCTGGCGGGTATCGGTCACGCTGTCGCTGCCGGTCTGTGCCGTAAAACTCATGGCCGAAGGCAAGAAGGGGCTGGATTTTCAGATCATGGAATACGCTTCAGCCGAAGGAAAGCCCATCAAGGCGCTGGAACGCTTTGACACGATCCTGACGATTTTCGCCGATCTGAGCTTTGAGGACCAGATCAAGATGGTCCAGAGCGCCATTCCCTCGCTGGCCAACGGGGAGGATGCTTTTGCCACCATGCGGGCGCAATATCTCAACGGCCGGGTGTTGGAAATCTGGGAGTTCAGCCGTCTTCTGGCTTACGAACATTCAACGTTTTCACGCGCCGAGGTGGACGAAATGATGGCGACCACGGAAATCTCCCTTATGCGTGATCGCAACCTTGACTGGCTGAGCCGCCTCTTGCCCGAAGCGGAAGGCAAAACGGTCTTTCTGGCGGCTGGGGCCCTGCATCTTGCCGGTCGTCATGGTCTTTTAACGCTGCTGGACCAACGCGGATTTGAACTCATGCGACTTGATGCCGGCGGCAAGTCAGGTGATGAATAGGTGATGAGACATCTTTTCCTTGCCCTGACGGGACTTTTGCTTAGCGCATCAATGGCGGCCGCCAATTGTACGGGACGCGATCTCTGGCCGGTCTATTCGGAGGCCTTCCGCACCAGCCTTGAAAAATCCGTTTCGCGCGACGTTTATTCCGACGGCCGGTTTTTCCGGGTCGAAAAGAACGGCAAAACCTCACATCTCTTTGGCACCATGCATTCCGCGCCCACCGGCAAGCTGCGCATCCCAAAGGCAGTTCTGAATGAAATTCGCGGCTCGAAAAATCTGCTGGTCGAGGTGGCGGAACCAGTGTCCGAAGCCTTCTTCAAGGACATGGATCGCAACATCAGCCTGTTCTTCACCAAATCCCCAAATAATTTTTACACCCGCTTCGCGCCGACGGACTGGTCATTCGTAACAAGAGTAGCCAAGGCACGCGGCTTTCCCGACGGCGCGGTCTTTTACGCCCGGCCCTGGTATATCTATCAAATGATCAACTCGCTGGGATGCGGCCGACGCCCCGGCGAGACCGAGATCATGGACGCCAAGATCGAAAACCTCGCGCGGCGTGCAAATGTCAGTGTTACCAGCCTTGAAACACCCGTCGAAGTGATCCGTGCGATGGATAGTTTTAGCGAAAGGGATTTCGCAACCATGACCCAGGCCGAGCTTTACGGCCTGAGCCAGACCAAACCCGGTGACCTCGCGAAAACCCGGCTGAATATGTACCTGCGGGCGGATATCCAACTGATCTGGAAGCTGCAATTGACCCAATACAACGGCTTCCCCGACAAGCGGGCCACAAGGCTACTGAACAAACTTTGGGAAGATCAGATGCTGGGAGTGCGCAATCGCGCCTGGATGCCAGCGATCACCAAAGCCGTGAATGAAGGCGACGCTTTCATCGCGGTTGGCGCATTACATCTGGGCGGTAAACACGGCATCGTCCGCGCCTTGGCCCGCAAAGGCTACAAAGTCACACGATTAAAGTTTGTTTTCCGTTAAGTCGCGACGTTTTTACCGCTGTTCTTGCGGTGACAAAGCTGCAAACGCCGCCTAAAAGAGGCGCGAAACCGAAGCTTTGTCCACGAGACCCAAATGATCAAGATTTTCGGCCATCTGGCCCCCGACACCGACGCCACCTGCTCTGCCATGATCTGGGAATGGTATCTGAGCAAGGTTCAGGGCAAGAACGCCCAGGCCTTTGTGCTTGAGGCGCCAAATTCCGAAGCCGCCTTCGTGGTCAATCGCTGGGGCTTTGAAATGCCCGCGATGCTTGGCGAGCTGAGCGCGGACGACGAGGTCGTGATCGTCGACACCAACAACCCCGGTGAATTGCCTGGCAATATCAATGACGCGAATATTGCAGAAATCATCGACCACCACCTGCTGACCGGCGGGATCAAAACCAAGTCCCCCATCAAGGTCACGATCCGCCCCGTCGCCTCCACCGCGACGGTGATGTCCTGGCTTATCGGCCGCGATCTGGACACCGCCCCTGACGGGATCAAGGGCTTGATGCTGTCCTGTGTTTTGTCCGACACGCTGGAGTTTCGCTCGCCAACCACCACCCCGACGGATCGCGCCTTGGCCGAACGTCTGGCGGGCGATCTGAACCTTGATATCGCCACCTACGCCGCCGAGATGTTCGCTGCGAAATCGGACATCTCACATCTTACGGATGCAGAATTGCTGCGCCTTGATTCCAAGATCTACGAGGCCAAAGGCGTCAACTACCGGGTCTCGGTTCTGGAAACCACCGCCCCCGCTGTCGTGCTTGACCGGCAAGCCAGTCTGATGGCCAGCATGGACGATGTTGCGACTGCCGATGGTGTTGATCAGGTGCTTTTATTCGTCGTCGACATTCTGCGTGAAGAAGCCACCCTGTTCCTGCCCAATGACGCCGTGCGCGCAGTTGCCGCCAGCGCCTTTGACGCCAAGCCAGAGGGCGATCGTGTCGTGCTGCCCGGTGTCGTCAGCCGCAAGAAACAGATCATCCCTGCGCTGGCCGGTTAGACGTCCTTGTGACCCGGATCGTCGCCAGCTTATCGGACATCGCCGCACCCTATCGCGCCGCTTTTGTGGATCTTTGGGGCTGCGTGCATAACGGCTACCAGCCCTTTGACGGCGCGGTCTCGGCCCTGCGCGACTATCGCGCGGGTGGCGGGATTGTGGTGCTGCTGACCAACTCGCCACGACCGCATCCTTCGGTCAAGACCCAACTCGACAAGATCGGCGTGCCAACGGATTGCTACGACGCAATCGCCGCCTCTGGCGATGCCTCGCAATCCGCATTGCTGGCCGGGGATGTTGGCCAAAAGGTCTGGCACCTTGGCCCGGAACGCGACCTTGGGTTTTTCAATACATTGCCAGAAGGGGCCGGGATTGCCCGTGTGCCGCTTGATCAGGCCGAGGGTATCGTTTGCACTGGCCTTTTCGATGATGAAACCGAAACCCCCGAAGATTACCGTGGCCAGTTGCTGCTGGCCAAAACCAGGGGGCTACGGCTGCTGTGCACCAATCCCGATATCATCGTCGACAAAGGCGAGACGCGGATTTTCTGCGCCGGGGCACTGGCGGCACTTTACACTGAACTGGGCGGCGAAAGCCTTTATTTCGGCAAACCGCATCCGCCGGTCTATGATCTGGCGCGACAGGTTCTCAATCGTTTTGGTGCGATCAGCGACGACGAAATCCTCTGCATCGGAGATGGGATCAACACCGACATCAAAGGGGCGATTGGCGAAGACCTCGACAGCCTTTTTATCACCGGCGGTCTGGCCCGCGCTGAAACCGGAACCACCGATCAGCCGAACCCCGAAAAACTGACCAGCTTTCTGAACCAGGCGCAGCTTAGCCCGACTTTTGCGATCGGGGGCTTGCGCTGAGCCCTGCCGCGGACAAAACTCCCGGCGATCAAAACCAAGGACCAAACATGAGCGATATCGGCACCATTTACATCGAGGACCTGGAAGTTGGTCTGTCGCGCGAGATCACCAAAGTGATTGGCGACAGCGAAATCCACGCCTTTGCAGCGCTTTCAGAAGACCGCAATCCCGTGCATCTGGACGAAGCCGCCGCCGCGCAGTCGGTCTTCAAGGAACGGGTTGCCCATGGGATGCTGTCCGCCAGCCTGTTTTCCGCCGTGATCGGTGAACGCCTGCCGGGCCACGGCACGATTTATCTCAGCCAGAACCTGAAATTCACCGCCCCCGTGCGCCCCGGCGACAAGGTCACAGCGCGAGTTTCCGTTCGCGAGATCAATCTGGACAAGTCCCGCGTGGGTCTTGATTGCATCGCTTTGGTGGACGACAAGCCCGTCATCAAGGGGGATGCAACCGTGCTTGCGCCCAAACGCAGCTAAGGGGACCAAGCGCGATGCGGATCGTACGCGATTACCAATTTACCACCGATCACGACAAGGGTGCTGCCGTTGCCATCGGCAACTTTGACGGCGTGCATCTGGGTCACCGAACGGTCATAGACCTCGCAAAATCGGCGGCAAAATCGCAAAACGCTCCGCTTGGCATTCTGACCTTCGAGCCGCATCCAAGAGAGTATTTTGCACCCGACGCCCCACCCTTTCGCCTGATGAACGCCGCGGCAAGGGCGCACCGGCTGGAAAAGCTCGGCGTTGATATCCTTTACGAGCTGAACTTCAACGCCGCACTTTCAGCACTTAGCGCAGAGGAATTTGCCCGCGACGTGCTGGCCGGGGGCTTTGGTCTCAACCATGTGGTTGTGGGCGCGGATTTCTGCTTTGGCAAAGGCCGCAGCGGCACGGCGGACGATCTGGTGGATTTTGGCAAGACTTATGGCTTTGGCACCACCATTGCCGAGATCAAGGCAGACGCAAAGGGGGAGTTTTCCTCCACCAACATCCGCAAGGCCCTAAGCGATGGCCATCCCGAAGATGCCTGCCGGATGCTTGGCCATTGGCACCGCATCGACGGCGAGGTTGTCGCGGGCGACCAGCGGGGGCGCGATCTGGGATTTCCGACAGCAAATCTGCCCATCGACGGGCTGCATCTGCCGAAGTTCGGCGTCTATGCAGTGCTGGTCGATGTGCTGAGCGGCCCGCATCAAGGCCAGTATCAGGGAGCGGCCTCAATCGGGGTGCGCCCCACATTCGGCGGTGATTTCCCGAACCTCGAAGTGTTTCTCTTTGACTTTTCGGGTGATCTATATGGCGCTGACCTTTCGGTCGCTCTGGTCGCCTTTCAACGCCCGGAAGAAAAATTCGACGACCTGCCCGCGCTGATCCGGCAAATGGATCTCGATTGCGAAGAAAGCCGACGCATCCTTTCGTCCCTCTGACGTCTTTGTTCAACAAATACTCCGGGGGGTTCCGGGGGGCAGGCCCCCCGGCCCGGCCCCACCCGGGGGTTGGCCC